>PDWJ01000014.1_pt1 | contig 215737 bp, 192 predicted proteins | sample 1430881 | NCBI WGS metagenome assembly PDWJ01 (sample SAMN01162460, study PRJNA174530) | Oral metagenome, whole genome shotgun sequencing project. | biome: Marine environment; feature: Marine mammal; material: Swab sample of the gingival sulcus; isolation source: swab sample of gingival sulcus...
TGAGCTGCCGGCCTATAGCCATTGACCGTCTCCCGCCGACCGGACAAGATGCAGCAGACCGGGTGAAACATTCCACCGCCGGTCATCATCAGTGATAATACTGATGGTCTTTTTGTTAAGGCGCAGAACTGTGCCCTCCACCATCTCGCCATCCGCAGCCTGAAAACTGACCCTGTCACCTTTTGTAAAGTCGGCCATCAGTGTGGTGGCGTGGGCCTGGGCTATAAGTTTCAGCCGTTCGACGATCAGCCGGTTAAGAAAGAGCAGATCCTCTTCATTCAACCGTTTGATCGCCTCAACGGCGGAGATTCGGTCAACAATCTTGACGCTGCCGGGTTTCATGACCATGCCTCGTTTTGTCAGTTTTTACATGCCAGACGTCTATAACCTTGCACAGGGCAACTGCAATATAGCATCTGCCATGCAGTGTGTAAGGGAAAATTCGCAGGTGGCCTCGCTGCGTTTATCTTTTCCCAGCCAGGGATGACTGAGTCGAGAAGTCTATAAAACTCCGGGCCATGATCATGAGATATCAGGTGACACAATTCATGGGTAACAATTTGCTGAGCTCGTTAGCTCATATTTTGACCAGAAGCTTCATTTTTGACCATGGGCTTGCCTGGTCTGGCTTTTGAAGGCGCTGTGATCATTCACTTCTTGAGTCAGAAATTGTTTCTGCCGGTCTGTCCAGTTTTGTTAGGTAGCGGATACCATGGGGTACGCCTCGGTGTAGCCACGTTCCAGAATTGAGATCAAGAGGGCTGCGGTAGATCAGCCTAGTGACAAGATGGCGGTTTTCTGTATCCATCGCCTTGGCTACAGAAAGGCTTTGCGCCGAGATGGATCAATTCTTGTCTGCGGGATTCAGCTATTGGCCTGTTCGCCAATCTTTGTACAGCCTGGACCGGACAATGAACTGCGGCCACCGGAACCAGGTGTTATGTGGATCTGGGTGCGGATTCTTTCTTTCAGTGCAGAGACATGGGAGATGATGCCGATCAGCTTGCCGTGCTGCTGAAGGCCGGCCAATGTTTCCAGAGAGGCCTCCAGGGCCTCTTCATCCAGGGTGCCGAAGCCCTCGTCGAGAAACAGCGAATCCACCCGGACGTTGCGACTGGCCATTTTCGAGAGCCCCAGCGCCAGGGTCAGGCTGACAATAAAGCTTTCACCTCCAGACAGGTTCCTGGTTGACCGGATTTCACCGGCCTGATAGGTATCGATTACGTTCAGCTCCAGGGGCTGCTGTTCATCACGGAGCAACAGGTAGCGGTCAGTCATTTTTTCCAGCTGTCGGTTGGCGTGCGTGACCATCAATTCAAAGGTCAGCCCCTGGGCAAAGGTGCGATACTTCTTTCCGTCAGCCGATCCGATATGGGCATGCAGCTTGTCCCAGCGCTGCCACTCTTTTTTCTGGGCGAGGATGGCCGACTGCTTCTCCCTGATTCGTGCCTGGGCTACCGTGTTTTCGTGCAGCCGGTGTTTGAGACCGGCAATGGCTTCACGCCGCACTTTAAGGGCCTCTTCATATTCGTTGACCTGCAGTTCCAGCTGTTCAAGTGTCTTGTTGGTGAGCTTTTTGGCGACCTCCATGGCCAGACGGGCCTGCCGGTCTTTTTCTCTGGCCTTCACATCGGTTTGCGCCGCATCCAGTTCCCTTGCCCGCGAAGCAAGGACCTCCAGTTTGTCAGTGGCCAGTCTGGCCCTGATGAACGCCTTTTCCTCAACAAAGCCTGCTCGCCTCAGGGCTGCCAACCAGGCGGTTTCCGCTTTTTTCAGGGCCGGCGCTCTCTGCTCACTACGTTTTTTCAGGGAGACGACATGGGCCTTGGCTGTTGTCAGTTGCTGCTGCAGCTCGGTATTGTGCTTTCTCGCCTTCTTCTCTGTGTTTTCGGCCTCGGCAATGGCCGCATTTAGGCGGTTTTCTTCGTCATCAGGCTGATTGTCGCCATACAGGCTTTTTCGCTCTGCTGTTTCATCGGCCAGTCTCTTTTTCAGCTGCTCGAGATTTTCCTGTTTTTCAGTCAGCGTCCTGACCTGGGTCTCAAGCACCGCCTCCAGGCGCTTCACCTCGCTGTCGATGGCGGTAATCTGTTCTTGGGTATCGTTTTTTTGCTTTGCCTGCTCCTGCCATTTTTCCATGTTTGATCGCAGCTTACCGAGGGTAGCCTCAGGTTGGCCAACATCGACGGCATAGCCCAGTGGCTCCAGTTTCGCGGCAACAGCCAGCCTGAGTTCGTCAACGTCGCTCTCAAGCCTCAACAGGACATCCTTTATTTCGACAAGCGTCTTTTCCGCAGCCCTCTTGTCATTGGCGGCAGCGGTCTCCAGCTTGTCGCTGTCATTGAGGCGGTTACCGGCCGTGGTCTCGGCCAGTTCCAGTTTTTTGATGGCAGCTTCCTGTGCCTCGGCTCTGGTGATCAGCCTGGTCAGCGCCTCTATTTTTTCTTCGATTTTACCGGGAACCGGGACATTTGCCGCTGCAAAGGGGTGTATGAGTGAACCACAGAGTGGACAGGGCTTGCCGTCTTCCAGCCTGGTACGGTGATCTTCAAGTGCCTCGATCTTTTTTCTAAATGCCAGTTCACGAAGAAGGTTCTCTTTTTCAGTGCGATATTCGCGGAGGAATTTCTCCCCCAGTAATTCATCCAGGGCCTCCTTGCCCTCTTGAAGATGTTGACTCGCTGCCGCCAGTTCCTGCTTCCTGAGGGTGCATTGCCGCATGGCTGCCTCGAGTTTCTTTGCAGCGGCTGCCACCGCTGTATCGGCATTCTTGAGATCAATTTTTTTGTGCGCGATCTCCCGCTGCCTGGCCACCAGGTTGCCAAACTGTTCTTCAATACCTGTAAGGCCACTGACCAGCCATTGGTCCTTGGCATGCGCCTTAAGGTATAGCGCTGCCGCTTCCAGTCGTTTTCTGGCGGCAATGCCTTTTTCCAGTTCCTTGGCCAGGGCCTGTTGACCTTTTTCAATGGTTGCCCCTTCCCTGGTGCAGGTTTCGTCACCTGCTGATACCACCTTTGCCTGGTCACCAATCTTTTGATCAAGAAAACGGATTTTCTGGATCAGTGGGGCAGCCGCCTTGAGGTCCTGTTTGGCTTGTAGAGTCAGCTGCTCGGCAGCCTGAAGTGCCTCAGTTGCTGTGTGAGCAGCAGTTTCCAGCTCAGGAAGTGCGGTTGCTGCTGTTTGCAATGCCGCCAGGTCATCAGTTTGCTGTTGCCGCAGGGCGGTCAGCGTTGCGTATGTGCCATCCAGTGACGCTGCTTTCATGGCCTGCTCCAGTCTGCCCCGCTGCGGTGTGAACGCCTCGATATCAGCCTTGAGCTGTTTCGCTTCATCGCCAAGCCTGCAGATCTCCTGTTTTATCCCTTCAATAGTTGTCAGCCAGGCGATAGCCTTGCCGGTTTCGGTCAATGCCGCAGCAAGCGCAGCCTCCTGCTGCAGCTTTACCCTGAGCTCTTCTCGAAGCTCTCCTACCTGCTCTGGCTCAAGGATGACAATGCCCGAGGTCTCAGCGTTAAGGATATTGAGCTTTTCCTTTTCCTCACGCTGACGTTCGTGAACACGGCGGGAAATTTCCGAATAGATCTCAGTACCGGTAAGCTGCTCGAGGATCTTGGACTTTTGCTCAGCATCAGCCTTCAGAAAGGTATCAAAGCCACCCTGCGCCAGCAGGATGGAACGGGTAAAACGATCAAAGTCCATCCCGGTTTTTTCTTCAACAATACCAGTGACACGACTCTTCTTCGTTTCGATGGGCTTGCCGGTAGTGTCATCGATGATCTGGTGCTCCTGATCCTGCAGATTGCCGTCAGGTTTTTTTCGGGCCCGGCGTTGTTCCCAATGACAGCGAAACTGTCCTGCCTGGGAGGCAAACACCACCTCAGCGTAGCATTCCCCAGTCTGGCGGGACATGATCTCGTTGCCGTTTTTGGTGATCTTACCAAGGCGAGGTGTGGCCCCATAGAGGGCCAGACAGATGGCGTCAAGAATTGTCGACTTGCCGGCACCGGTCGGGCCGGTCAGGGCAAAAATACCACCCGCAACATATTCAGGGTCAGTGAAATCTATACCCCATTCGCCATAGAGGGAATTGAGGTTTTTCCATCGGAGTTCCAATATCTTCATGCTTTTTGAATGCCGATTTTTGCTTCTGCTATTGATCTCCGCTGGCATGCACAACGATAATTTACGCCAACAAAAGCGTCATAATCCATGAGTTGCCCACCAATTGCAATGGCAGATGTCATTTTTGGCAGAGCATCGACCAGCTTGGTATTCCTCAAGACAGACTGCCTTGTTCGATCCGTTGCGTCCTGTTCCATAAGATATCTTCAATCAACAATCATTAACGTCTTCTTCATGGAGAGACTTGAGTATTTCATTGTAGGAGATCATCAGTTCCTGCCGGTCTTCATCTGCCACCTCAAAGGCATCGAGGAAACGGATAAAAACCTCTCCAGCATCCAGGTCATCGAGGGTTTCCTCTTCCGTGATCCTGTTGATCACCCGATCCATGATATACCGGTTTTTTATGCGCCTGATTTCCATAGCAGAGTCGGCTATTGCCTCATCGAGTATTTCGCGCAGGTTACCGACGACATCGTTGCCTGTGTATTCGACCTCAAGCCATGCAGCGCTTCCACCCTTTTTCAGGGCTGTTATCCTTGCCTGTATCTCCTCCAGCGAACCGGCAATACGTATCAACTCCTGGAAACAGGGGACAGGAAGAAGTTGTATCTGCGGTGTTTGATTGTTACCTTTTTCACCTTCACTCACCTCCGACACTCCGTCGTCAAAATCTGCAATCACCACGGATTTCTGCTGTCCTGCTTCACCATAGCCCATGGGAATGGGCGAACCACTGTAACGGATATGGTCTGCACCACCCACTGCCTGGGGCACATGAAGATGCCCCAGCGCTATATAGTCAATGGAAGGAGGAAAAACATCCAGGCCAAGATGGACCAGCGATCCCACGTACAGCTCCCGAACGCCATCACCATCAACCGTCTTACCGCCCGAGGTAAAGAGATGGCCCATAGCGATGAGGGGAATCGCTGCTTGTTGATCCTTGAAGTGCAACTGCTGCATAATGCTGTCGCGTTGCTGTTCGGCCAGTTCCACCACTCCGGCGTAGTGTGCCTTGACTCCTTCAACCAATTTTCTGTTCTTGGCATCAATGGTTTCACCGGGTTCCACGGTGCGAAGCTCCTTATCCCGCAAGTACGGGACAGCACAGATAATAGCCTCAGCTTTGCCATCGGTAGAAAGAACAAGTATCTCGTCATCCAGGGCAGCTGTCATGGAACCAACCACATAGACTTTCAAGGACCGCAACAGCTCTTTCGGGGCGTTCAAAAATGACGGTGAATCGTGGTTTCCGGCAATGACAACCACATGACGGCAGCAGGAAGAAGCAACCCGGCAAAGAAAACGATAGTACAGCTCCTGGGCGCGGTTACTGGGGGTGCTGGTATCAAACACATCACCGGCAACAAGGAGGATGTCAACCTGCTCATCTTCAATGGTCTGCGCCAGCCAATCGAGAAAAGCGGTAAACTCCTCATAACGTTTGCGGCCATAGAGGGAGCGGCCCAAATGCCAGTCTGATGTGTGCAGGATTCTCATTGGGAATCATTGTCGCCAATATGAATTGTCGTCATTTCAATTTACTCTACAGGCACCAATACCGACGTGGTGGTTGTCAGATCAAATTGAAACTCTCGTCTCTTTGGTGACTCAGTATACCCCGCCCACGTTCAGTGTCTACTTTTTATCTATCACCCATAATGGCAGCGAGTTACCGTAATCGAGAACAAGGGAATCTGAGCTGAAACACCGGATCAAGACATGATACGTCTCGTTGCAGAGAATCACCCCTGCATATGCAAAAAAACAGCACAGCTTACCAACAGCGTGTGGCAATTGTCGCCGCGCTTTTGCTATTGCCCGCCAGTTTCTCTGCTCTTTTCATTGAGCCCAGCGGATACCTCTGATCCGGAGGGCAACAGCATCACCCAGGCATGGACGCCTGAGTCTATACATCTCTTTGGGGATAAGCACTGTTACCGGGATTCCGGCATCGACGGTGATGCGCACCTGTTCCTGCACCTCCATCATCAAGGCGATACGACCACGGAGTATGCCGGGATCTCCTTGTGCCCGGGGCACCAGCTCGATGGCGGTGGGATCGACAAACATCCGATACTCGCCCGGTCGTGCCGGCGCCATGGCAGCTGGTACCTGCAGACTGACCTGATCGTTTATTGTGCAGCAGGTCACATCACCGGTAATCTCAACCTCACAGGTGAAGACATTTTCATAGATCGAGGAGACCAGACGGCCACGCTCCAGCACCAGGGTCTTTTCTGCCAGGCTGCTCGCCTGAAAACGCTCATGGGTGGTAAAGATAATGGTGATGCCCCGTTCCTGATTGATCCTTCGCAACAGATCATTGATCGCCGCCTTGTTTTCAGCATCAACGCTGGCGGTCGGCTCATCACAGAGAAAAACAGCCGGGGAGAGAGCCAGCGCCCGGGCCAGCGCAAGTCGCTGGGTTTCACCGCCGGAAAGCCGCTTGGCGTTTCTCTGCTTGAACGCTCGCATATTGACGACCTCCAGCACCTCGTCAACGATACCGTCCCGCTCACGCCGGGAAACCCCTCGGGCCTTGAGGCCGAACTCCACGTTCTTCCGCACCGAGGTGGAAAACATAATGGGATGCTGATCCAGCATGACCACCTGCTGGCGCAGGTCGCGTAAGGATTTCTCGTTCGGGCGGACAGGCTGCCCACGAAAATGCATAGCCCCCCTATCCGGTGGCGCGAGAAAGCCGAGGATATCGAGCAGTGTGGTCTTGCCTGCGCCATTGGCACCCACCAGCGAGTACATTGCCCCTTCTTCAATCTCCAGCCTGTCAATATCCAGTACAGTACTGTCTCCGTAGATGCGCTTCACACCCTCCAGGAGGTAAATACTCATTGCTGGGTCCTCCCCTGAACCAGATTAAACAAGACGTTCATTGCCAGACTGATGGTCATCAGTACCAGCCCCAAGGCGATGGCGAGAACAAAGGCACCCTTGTCATACTCGAGTGCCATGGCCGTGGTCATGGTACGGGTAAACCCCTTGATATTACCGCCCAGCATCATGGATATCCCCACCTCGGAGATCACCCGGCCAAAGGCAGAGATGATAGCAGCGCCAATGCTGAAACGGGCCTCTCGCAGGATGGCAAAGGCTGTCCTTATCGGGCCGGCACCGAGGGTTCTGGCAGTTTTACGATAACGGTGATCGATACGGCTGACAGCGGCAATGGTAAGGGCCGCCACCAGGGGAACAATAAGGATGACCTGACCGATAACGATGGCCTGCTGACTGTACAGAAGATCAAGGGGACCAAAGATGGCCCGGCGGGAGACAAAGGCGTAGACAAACAGACCGATGACCACGGTGGGCAGCGCCAACAGCGTATTCAGCAAAGTAATGACCAGTCGTTTTCCCGGCATGTGGCTGTACGCAACAAAAAATCCCAGGGGGACGCCAATCAATGCGGCGATAATGGTGGATGCGCAACTCACCTTGAGGGACACGGTGACGACCCCCATCATCTCGGGGTCCAGGTTGATGACCAACCGAATTGCCGAGACCAGGCTGTCCAGGAAAAACCCCATACTTCACCTCAGTTACACCGTTTCTTTCTTAAAAAAAACGCAGCACCCCGGAAGGCACTGCGTATCAGGTTCATTGGCTGGATCCTTCAGTCGATCAAATCACATGGCGTCAGGATAAAACAGCTGCTGGTCAAGCAGACGATAGTCCGCTATGACCTTCTGGCCCTTTGCAGAGACCAGCCACTCGGCAAAGGTCTTGGCTAGATCGTATTTGACGTGGGGATGCTTGTCCGGGTTGATGGGAATGACCCCATAGGGATTGGCCAGCATCGGATCTCCCTCGACAAGAACATCAAGCTCCAGCGGCACATCACGACCAAATTTGTACTTGATATAGGTTCCACGGTCGGCAAGGGTATAGGCCTGCTTTTCATCGGCAATGGTCAGTGTCTTGCCCATTCCCTGCCCAACAGACATATACCATTCACCAAGGCCGGCTGGATGCGTGAAAGAAACCTCGACCTCTTTACCTTTTTTCTGGAACTTGTGCGAGGTGGTCTCCAGCGGCAGTCCGGTGGCAGACCATAGTGCCTGCTCTTTTGTGTGGGTGCCAGAATCGTCACCACGGGAGATGAAAGGCTGCTTGGCTTCAGCCACTTTCTTCAGGGCCGCACCGGCATCTTTCATCCCTTTAATGCCAGCCTTGTCTGCCTTGGGGCCGAGAATGACAAAGTCGTTGTGCATGACTCCATATCGCTTGGTGCCGTATCCTTCGGCCACAAACTTCTCTTCACGACCCTTGGCATGGACAAAGATAACGTCAACATTACCGTCCTTACCATCGCGGATTGCCGCGCCCGTACCCTTGGCGATAACCTTTACCGTGATGCCGGTATCCTTGGCAAAGGCAGGCAGCAGGACATCGAGAAGCCCGGAGGCCTGAGTGCTGGTGGTGGTGGACATCTTGATACTCTTGTCTTCAGCACCGGCAAGGCCGGTAAAGGCAAAGACAAGGCATGCTCCTAGCATTGTCATTTTTTTGAACATCATATTCTCCTTTAGCATAAATAAATATTACAGGTTAAATGAGCCCTGTTGGCGGCTCATCCCTGTCCGCATCTCCGCTAATCACGGTCTCCTCATTTCCCTGGAAGACCATGGTACCGGCGAGTTTTGTATCATAACCGCGCAGGTCGTCGGCAAGGGCAGAAAATTCCTCGGTTTTCATCTGTCCTAGAAAGCGCTGAACACCCTCGTCAAAAAAACGATCCCGACTGATCAGCAGATCAAAACGCTCCCAGCGAAGCGGCAAGAAATCAAGGCCGAGCCGTCCGGCTACCGCCTCAATCCCTGGCCCGACATCTGCACGGCCCGCGAGAATTTCCAGCCCTACATCGAGATGGCGTTCCACCTCGTGGGAGTACCCTGCTATTTTGTCACCACGGATACCGACCCTGGCCAGTTCCCGATCCAGGAGCAGCCGGGTTCCGGTGCCCAGATGACGGTTAACCAGCTGGATACTTTCCCGTTTCAGATCGGCAATCCCTTTGATACGCAGAGGATTGCCCGGAGCGACCAGCAGCCCCTGACGCCGCTTGCAAAAGTTGACCACCACCGGCAGGGAGGGAAACTCCTGACTGGCGAAATCAAAATTGTATTCCCTGTCATCATCCTGAACGAGATGGCTGGAGGCAATATGACAAAACCCCTGACGCAGGGCGTGGATACCTCCCATGGAGCCGAGATTGCCAAACACAGCCAACTGATCATGCTTGGTCTTGTTAAACAGACCAATAAGGCCGTCGAGCAGAAGATCATTGGACCCCGCCAGAATAAGGATGCCGTGGTATGGTGGCAGCCGCTGCAGGTGGCCGGGAAAATTGATGGTGTTGTTTTCCACCCACTTCTCAATGAGATGCCGGGGAAACAGCCACTTACCGGTAATTTTGGTCGCTGGCAGCTCCTTCTCGCTCACCAATGAATAGACCATCTTTTCATTGACATTGAGAAAATCGGCAACTTCCCGCGTCGTCATCAGTCGTTTCATGCACGCCTCCTCTACACAGATTGTCATTGTGACGGTAACACCTGGGACCGTCAACTGCTTTGCGCATACACCCGTATATAATCTTTAATCCTTACCAATTCTTACCAATTATTACCAAGGATAAACGTTTCCCCCTGTTCGCAACCATTCCAATCCGTTTTCCCGTGACAAGGGGGGCTCGCCTGACTACATTGACCACGAAAAAAAATCGCTGTTACCGGGCGTATCACCAATGATTATTGACGATGTCTGCACCGGATGGTGAACGCTTAAGCGACCTTATCCTTTGCCACATCAGAAAAAAACAGGTAAAGAGCTCCGTTTGCCTACAGGAAACACCATCGGCGCGTAACAGACCTGTGGGTGCGAAAACTGCAGAGGGAACGTCAAAGAAGAACCGTGCTTGCAGAACCACTGATCAAGCAGGAACCACAGCCGGTCAACCACTATGAATCTTTGTCACAAACGATGACTGCACCCAACCAGCAATTCATTGTCACGGTCATGACCAGGGACCGGGTGGGTATTGTCCGCGAGGTCGCAGGCGCACTTGCGCAGATGGGGGGTGACCTCACCGACATCCGCCAGCAGGTTCTCCGTGGCTACCTTGTCATGATCCTCTTTGTCACCTTTCCGGAGAGAGTTGAAACAGAGAAGATCCGCATGGCACTCACCGAATCCTGGAGTGACGACAAACACCCCCTGGAGATTATCGTCAAGCCACTGGCCGAGCCACCCTACGTCGATGGGCAAGACACTGCCGACGATGCCTATGTCATCACCGTACGCGGCAAGGACCGTATCGGCTTTGTTGCCAGCGTTGCAGGCTTCTGTGCCAGCCAGCAGATCAATATCCTTGACCTGTCCACCACTGTTGCTGACAAAACCTATATTATGATCCTACTGGTTGATCTCAGCCGCTGCAGCAGCATCAAGACGCTTCGTGACGCCATTGATCAATTCAATCGTGACAATGACCTCAATCTCCTCCTGCAGCACCACTAAATCTTCAAGGCAACCAACGAGATCAAAATGTTATGATACGCTCCGATCAGATCCTCAACACCGTGGACATGGTCCAGAAAGAAAACCTGGACGTCCGGGCCGTCACCATGGGTATCGACCTGACCGACTGTCGGAGCTCAAGCGCGACAACAACCTGTACCCGTATCCACGATAAAATCTGTCGCTATGCCGCCAAACTGGTGGACGTCTGCGACCGGATGAGCCGGAAATATGGCATCCCGGTGGTCAACAAACGTATCGCCGTTACCCCGGTGGCCCTGATTGCCGCAGGTTTTCATCCAGCAGAGTATGTAGACCTTGCAAAGACTCTTGACAAGGCCGCCGCCGAGGTCGGCGTCGATTTCCTTGGCGGTTTTTCAGCCAATGTGGAAAACGGCACATCCAGCGCCAGCAGCACACTTATGGAGACCATGCCCGAGGCCATGAGCTCCACCGGTAAGGTCTGTGCCTCGGTGAACGTCGCCTCCACACGCTACGGCGTTAACATGGATGCGGTGGCGGTCATGGGCGATGTCATCAAAAGCCTAGCAGAAAGCAGCGGCGATACCGGTGGCTTTGCCGCCGCCAAGTTGGTTATTTTTGCCAACCAGCCGGAAGCCAACCCCTTTATGGCCGGTGCCATTCATGGCCCTGGTCAACCCGAAATGGTGATCAATGTTGGGGTTTCCGGCCCTGGCGTCATTGCCAGAGCCCTGGAACGCAAACTGGAGATGGACAGGGAACGGCCCGGCCTGCAGGATCTCGCTGACGAGATCAAACAGACGGCCTTCCGGGTCACCCGCTGCGGAGAACTCATCGGCCGAAGGGTGGCCCAGGCGCTCGGCATCAGCTTCGGTATCGTTGATGTTTCCCTGGCACCAACGCCCCGGGTAGGAGACTCTGTCGGTGAAATCCTGCGAATCATGGGGGTCGATGATATCGGCGCACCCGGTTCCACCGCCATTATCGCCCTGCTCAACGACGCAGTGAAAAAAGGTGGCACCTTTGCCAGCCAGAGTGCCGGCGGCTTGAGCGGCGCCTTTATCCCGGTCTGCGAAGACAAGGCCCTGGCTGATGCGGTTCGCGACAACACCCTGCCCCTGGAAAAACTTGAGGCCATGACCTCAGTCTGTTCTGTTGGGCTTGATATGATTGCCATCCCCGGCTCGGTGGACGCCAAGACCATCAGCGCCATTATTGCCGACGAGATGGCCATCGGCATGATCAACAATAAAACCACAGCGGTGCGAATTATTCCGGTTCCTGGCCGGGAGGCGGGAGACGTTGTCAGCTTCGGCGGCCTGTTTGGAGAATCAGCGATTATGCCGGTGCGCAACATCGGCAAATCCAACCGCTTCATCGATTTTGGAGGAAAAATACCGGCACCCCTCCACAGTTTGAAGAACTGACCCCTTCGACCATGGCGCCCACACTACAGCGCCTGTCAACCGTAACGGAGAAGACAGATGCAAGGTTTTTTCAAGCTTATCAGCTCCACCGAGTTCACCGAACTGCTGGCAGGCTTCAGGCCGCTGGCTCAAGAGACCATCCCCGTAAGTGAGGCGCTTGGCCGGGTTCTCGCCCAGGACATCACCGCCCCGGAGGATCTGCCGCCGTTTTCCCGCTCCACTATGGATGGGTTCGCGGTTCGTGCTCGAGACACCTTTGGTTCCTCAGAGTCGGAACCGGCACTCTTCACCCTGAAAGGTGAAATTGTCATGGGTGAGGCTGGCCAGCAGTATCACCTCAGTCCCGGCGAGACTGTCCGTATATGGACTGGCGGAGAGCTCCCGCAAAAGGGTGATGCCGTCGTTATGGTGGAATATAGCCGTATGCTTGATGACAGCACAGTAGAGCTGTTTCGTCCGGTCGCGCCAGGTGAGAATGTCATCACCGCTGGAGAAGATTTCAGGAAAGGCGCCGCTGTTCTCGGGCACGGCCGCAACCTCAGGCCCCAGGATCTGGGCATACTCTCCGGCATGGGGATTACTGAAATCTCGGTACACTGCCGCCCCAAGGTGGCGATCCTCTCCACCGGAGACGAGCTGGTCTCCCCGGACCAATCACCTGGACCGGGCAAGATCCGAGACATCAACTCCACCACCCTGGCTGGACTGGTCAGGGAGGCTGGCGGTATTCCCACCAGTCTGGGGATCGTCGGCGACAGGTTCGACGTCCTTTATACCACCTGCTCGAGAGCGCTGGCCGATGCCGACCTCCTCCTCCTTTCCGGGGGTAGCTCGGTGGGCCGCCGCGACTTCACCCTCAAGGTACTTGAAGGTATCGAGGGTGCAGAACTTCTCGCCCATGGCGTCGCCATTCGTCCCGGCAAGCCGACCATCCTCGCCCGCCTTGGCAACAAGGCCCTGTTTGGGCTGCCCGGTCATGCCGCATCAGCCATGGTGGTTTTTTATCTGTTTGTCCGTCCATTACTGCGCATGATGCAGGGCTGCCATACCGACCTAGGTCTCCAGCAGATCCAGGCCCGGACAGCACAGCAGATACCTTCAGCCATTGGTCGTGAGGAGTATGTCCGGGTTCAGCTCAGCTATCAGGAAGCGGATCAGCCACCCCTTGCCACCCCGGTCTATGGCAAATCCGGCCTGCTCAAACCACTGATTCAAAGTGACGGACTGTTGCGCATCGGCCGGGATGTCGAGGGCCTTGACAGGGGAACACTCGCCCCGGTTTTACTCTTTCCATAACCCCTCTGTTTCACCACTCTTCATACACCTGTGACCTCACCATGAAACGTAAAATTTACCTGAACATGCAGTCCCTTGAAGAAGCCCAACAGGCCTTCCAGCGCTGCTTTTCGTCCACGCGTACCCCCGTAGAAGAGGTTCCCAGCCGGGAGGCCGCTGGACGGGTAACTGCGGCACCGGTCTTTGCCCGACTCTCAGCCCCAGCATTTCACTGTGCCGCCATGGATGGACTGGCAGTGGATGCACAGACCACCTTCGGTGCCAGCGACGAGCACCCCCTGACCCTGACCATTGACAACATCCAGGCGCATCCGGTCAACACCGGACATCCGCTGCCTGGGGGCACAAACGCCGTGATCATCATCGAAAACGTGGTCATGGACGCCGGACAGCAGGGGGTCATCCGTGCCCCGGTCTACCCCTGGCAGAACGTCCGTAAAGTTGGAGAAGACATCGTTGCCACCGAACTCCTCTTCCCTTCCGGACATCTGGTGAAACCAGCGGACACTGCCGCCCTGCTGACTGCCGGCTGTGCGACCATCACGGTCTTTTCCCGACCAAAGATCACCATTATTCCCACTGGATCAGAACTGGTGGACCTGGGAACCTCTGCACCAGCACCGGGCAAGATTATCGAATCAAACTCCTCAGCCCTGGCAGGTCTTGCCGAGCAAGCCGGAGCCCGCGCCACTGTCCACCCCATTATTGCTGACGATTACGAGACCCTGAAGACACATCTGCTCAACGCCGTCCACACCGATGCCGACATCGTCGTCATCAACGCCGGCAGCTCAGCAGGCAGTGCCGATTATACGGTGCAACTCATTGATGAGCTCGGAGAGGTCATCACCCATGGTGTGACAATCATGCCCGGCAAACCGACAATCCTCGGCTGTATCGAGGGCAAGCCGGTGGTGGGCAATCCTGGTTATCCGGTGTCAGCCATCATCAGCTTCGAACAGTTCGTCGTGCCGCTGATCGCGAGAATGCAGGGACGGAACCCGAAAGAACCCAGGCTGTTCAAGGCTCGGCTTGCCAAAGATCTGCCCTCGTCTGGCGGCATCGAAGAGTTTCGGAGGATGATCACCGGGCGTATCGGCAACAACCTGGTGAGCGTACCCTTAAAAAAAGGTGCGGGTGCCATCACCACCCTGACCAGAGCCAACTCCATGATGCGCATCAGCTCAACATCTGAAGGAGAACTCCGTGGCAGTGAGGTGGACATCGAGCTTCTCCAGCCTCTGGCAGACATTGAAAAAACCCTGTTGTGCACCGGCAGTCACGACCTCTGTCTCGATCTTATACACGACGCCCTGCGCCAGCAAAATCCCTCTTTTCCGCTTGCCTCCACCCACGTGGGGAGCCTGGGCGGGATCATGGCCGTCCGCGACCGTATGACCCATATTGCCGGAGTCCACCTCCTGGACCCAGCCACCGGCACCTATAACGTTATGGAAATTCGACGCTACCTCAAGGATATTCCCGTCAGGCTGGTGACCCTGGTTCACCGGCAGCAGGGCCTGATCGTTCCCAGGGGCAATCCCAAGAACATACAAGGAGTTGGCGATCTCGCCGACAACCGGTTCATCAATCGGCAGGGTGGTTCGGGGACCCGGGTTCTCCTGGACTACGAGCTGGCACGACAGGGATTGGACCCTGATGATATCCCGGGCTACGAAAACGAGGAGTACACGCACATGGCTGTTGCAGTGGCGGTGCTGTCCGGCAAGGCCGATGCCGGACTTGGCATTCTCGCGGCAGCGAGGGCCCTGGAGCTGGATTTCATTCCAGTCACCGAAGAACGCTACGACCTGCTTATCCCTGAAGAATGCTGTGCCCTGCCCATGGTCAAGGCCATGCTGGACGTGATTACCGGCAATGCCTTCCAGCAGTCAGTGGCTGGGCTGGGAGGCTATTCCACCCGGGATACCGGTACAGTTGTCGACCAGGACGCAACACCCTGATGAACAGCGGCAGCGGCCAAAACAGCAATGGTCGGCAATAGAGTCAGGTAGTGAGGATCCGCTCGGGAGCGTTAAAGATATTGAGTCGGTCTCCACGGACGTAAGCCACCAGGGTAACCCCGGCCCTGCGGGCGATGGCCAGCCCCAGGGAAGAGGGTGCTGTTCGTGACATAACCACAGGAATGCCGATGCGGGCGCATTTGAGGACCATGTCCGAGGTCAGCCGCCCTGTGGTGTAAACGGCGCCGGCCGCAGGATATCGCCCCAGGAGAATACCACCGATGATCTTGTCCACGGCATTGTGCCGTCCGACATCCTCCTGGAACGCGGCGAGCTGGCCGCCAACCCAGAATCCACAACCATGAACACAATGGGTCCTTGGTCCCAATGGGGAGGCCTGCAGCACCTGGCGAATGAAACCTTGCAGTTCTCCAAAGGGCAGGCAGTACTCCTGGAGTGGATCAAAGGCCCCTTCAAGCATCTCCCGGGAGATCTTGCCAGTGCCCCCACATCCCGAGGTAATAATCACCTCTTTGGGTGCGGCATCCTCATCGACATCGGCATAAACACTGATACGCCCTTCTGGACAGACCAGCACCTCACGGACCTGCCCCACGGCATCAATATAGCCCTGGCCGAAGAGAAATCCGGCACCAAATTCCTCCAGCCCTGTTTCCAGGACCATGGACGAGCCGATATCCCGTTCATTGAGGGACACGGTGTAGGGCACCTCAATGGCCACGCTTTCCAGGCGCTCCTCTCTGCCGTGGGGGGTGACCACCACCGTGGATTCAGCCAGGGTTACCTGATGTTCCAGACCGTCGTACATGTTCCAGCCTCTATCCGAAAGACGTCTTCGGGAATCTCAATGAGACACTGGGCCGCAGCCATGGCCTGCAACCGGCGCCGTCTTCTAAATGGCCGGGCCACAGGCCGGCAGTTCTCTTCATCACTGTGCAGGGTCGCGTAAACAAACTGGCTCCAGCCCGTCATTCCTTTGACCATCTGCTCGACAGGGGCAGTTATCTTGCCGGGAAAGGTCTCAGCAAAACCGGCCAGCCGACGAATCCCGGGCAGTGCCAGGATAAGAAACGCAATATGATTGGAGGGCGGGCCGCCTGGCAGGGTAAAGATCAAGGTGGCACCCTTCCTCCCCATGGCAATCCCTTTGCCCGGTCCCATCCGTACCCGGTGAAAGATCAACTCAACGCCAAGGTGATCCATGGCCGCAAGGGTCAGGTCTTTATCGCCGTCAAGAACACCACCACAGGTAAGAACAACATCATAGTCTTCCAGGAGAGGCGCAAAGGCCTGTTCCAGGTGGTCGAGATCATCACGCAGAATCTGGCAGTCAGCCTTGATACCCAATCTCGCCAGTTCGGCCTGCAGGGTCACCATATTGGACGCCGCCACCTTGCCAGGACCGATAGGTTCACCCGGAGCCACCAGTTCACTGCCTGTTGCAGCAATAACCACCCGGGGCAGCTGGCAGACCTGCACCGCATTCAGCCCCGCCGCCGCCAGCAGCCCCAGATGTCCTGGCTGCAGGGTAACGCCCGGTTCAACGACAACCGCACCTGCACGGACATCGGCACCTTCTGCAAGGATGTTGCGGCCAGGTTCGGCATCGGCACGGGCAAGGACAACGCCCTCCTGCTCCACGGCAAATTCCGAGGCAAGCACTGCGTTCGCCCCGGCCGGTATCCTCGCCCCGGTCATGATTCGTACAGCCGTTCCCGGGTGGACCTGGAGAGCATCGTCTTCACCGGCGACAACGGTTCCATGGAGTTTGAGAGGAACCGGTCGTTCCGGCCGGGCAGCGGCCACGTCTGTGGATCGCACCGCAAAACCGTCTTTCAAGGAGGCTGCCGTTGACGGGCAGCTGGCCGCAGCGACCACGGTCTCGCTACATACCCGCCCGAGTGCCCGGTGCAGACTGAGCACTTCTCCGCCCAGGGGTGCAAGGTCGCTCACCAAACGCCTGGCTTCAGCCAGCCCGATCAATCGTTGTGGCATATGTCGTTCATTACTGATTGGCATGGACAAACACCAGTACCATAACCCTTCATTTTTTCAACCTCTTTTACCTCGATTTCCTCTACCGTCCTCCTAAAAATAGAACAAAGGTTGTACATTCGGCCAAGTCATGTATATAGTAGCAACTGGTCACGTGCCAAAGCAACAGATAGACAAAGAGATAGGCTTGACAAATAATCCTGTTGTTTGGTTTGAAATATACGTAGAGGTGATGGACAGAGCCAAAAAGTTTGACGAAGCTGTTTTTGCCGTTAGTTTGGAGCAACTCAATGACCCGAATGCCTCGGGTATCGAAATGTGGTCATTCCCAACCGATATGGAGAAATATGGGACCACTGGCACACGTGTTAAAATGGATGATATTTCAGCTGGTAGCAACAGTACCCTGATCTACTTTTCCTGTGAAGACGGTGCAATCGAAGAGTCACGAGTTGAAAGCGCAGCCGGGAGCCTTCAGCAAACGAAGATGGCAATTGGAGAGCATGGCTTCGTTTCTCTAGCGGTAGATACCGAAGGTAATGATGTTTGGCCTTCATTCCATGAAGTAAGTCTTACGTATATCCCTGAGCACTATCATGAACACCCAACACACAACCTACCTCTACCGCTTTGACGGTAGCGGCAGCCCATGCCTGGAAATGCGGGAAGAGCACCGGTCACCCGATGCACCGCTCCCTTCACTACAGGCGAACAGCACTGTCTATATGGTCGGTGCTTTCTCCGATACAACCGGGGATAGCCCGATACCGGCCTCACCGACGCTCAAGCTTAACGGTGATCTCGGAACCCACGACCAGAACACCCTCAAGGCTATTGCTGCAGCAGAGCTGCATCGAACAACCTCGTCAAACTGGCCCAGCAGAACCCTTGAAGCGGACGCCCGCGTCACCGTGTTGGCCAGGTCCGCCGAACAGATGGACCGCTTCATGGATGCCTACGCAGGGGTCTTGCTGGTGGAACCCTTACTGCTTGAAGGCTGTCACCCGGAATATGTCACTGCCCTCGACGTGGAGATCTCTGTTCTGCACCACCGTCTCTACCTCGACCATCGGCTACGGCTGCCTGTGATCACCGAGCAATGCACAGGCTGTGCCCTCTGCGGTCCAGTGTGCCCGGAGGATTGCCTCTCCCCAGAACTGTTCCTTGATTTTACCAAGTGCACCTACTGCGGGGCCTGTGTCGATGTGTGTCCTGTCAGCGCCATCAACCTGCACCACATGGAAAACCGCCATCTGGAACCTGTTCGCCTCCTTCTCCTGGATGGCGTGCAACTCGATCTCCCCGACAGTGCGCCGAAAATCTTCCACGAATCTCAACTGCCGGCACTGTTTGCCGATATCAGTGCCCGGCAGATAGATGAAACCATCGCCTGCACCTCGAACGCCTGTCAGTACGACCCCAGGCTTAATGTGGGTTGCAACCTTTGTACCCTGGTCTGTCGCCACGGCGCTGTAGAGGTAACACGAGAAGGCATTGTCGTCGATCACCTCCACTGTGTCGAGTGCGGAGAGTGTGTCAGCGCCTGCCCCACCGGGGCCATGCAACTGCTGCGCTGCACTGACCGGGTTTTCCTGGAATATCTGAGTAGCCTGGAACTGCGTGAGGGCTTCACCGTTATCCTCGGCGAAGAAGACGTGCTGAAACATTTCTGGTGGCGCCGCCGGGACAAACGCTTCGACCAGGTCTTTTTTCTTGAATTCCCGGTTCTTCAGGCAGTTGGTCTGCTGCAGCTGGTAAGCCTGGTGGCCACAGGTGCAGGCAAAATTATTCTCCTTGCCCGGGAGGAAAAAGGAGGGCTGTCACTGGCTGCCAGCCAGCTCAACACCCTTTGTAAGGCCCTGTTTGACCGAGAAGAGATCGTCACCCTCACCTCGGAAACGACTGTTGACGAACAGATGCTGGGCCCTTGCCAGCCACTGCTGCCCGCTTTTCTTACGCCTCGCCTGGAAAATCGGCGGCAAAAGCTGGCGGAACTATTGTATCATCTCTCCAGGAGTGCGGGACGGAGCCTGTCACTCAGCGGCGGCCGCTTCCATGGCTTTGGCACCGTCCACTGTGACCAGGACAAATGTACATTGTGTCTGGCCTGTCTCAATGGATGCCATGTCCAGAGTCTCAGTCCTGACGAGAACAACTTTGCTCTACTGCACACGGGCTCACGCTGTATCCAGTGCGGTGCCTGCACGGATATCTGCCCGGAAGGAGCCCTGGAACTGCGGCCCGGCCTGCACCTCAACCCAGGTTATCTCGACACCGGCGAGCTGGCGCGCACGCAACAGATGACCTGCCCTGGCTGCGGCAAGGCCTTTGGTACGCAAAAGAGCTATGAACGGATTATGCAGATACTGGCCGGACGCAACATGCTTGACGAAGACAGCGACCTCTTCCAGTACTGCGAGCGATGCCGGGTGATTCAACTTTTTGAACGGAATACCGCATGATAAATGACCGCGATCTTCTGCGCACTCGCCTGCGCTTTCTCGACCTGTGCAAGAGTTTCTACACCGCCCAGCCAGACGCCGAACAGTTAAGCCGCTGGCGTGGCACGTTTTCGTCGCTGGCCGCGGAATCTGTGTCAGCGGAGATTGACGCGGCAGTGCAAAGGGTCAACGAGCTGCTGGGCAGGATGAGCCTTGCTGACATCCGTGATGAGTTTTACCGGTTGCTCATCGACCCGTACGACGAATGCAAGCTCAACATTCAGGCAAGCTACCGCATTGACGGCCGCAGCTACGGCCCCTCCCTGGTCCGCTTCCGCCAGCTGCTCATGGACAGTGGCCTTCGCCTCAACAAGGAGGTCATGGAAGATGAGGACTCTCTGCCGGTGATGCTCGACTTCATGGTGAGTCTGGTCGAGGCAGAGAAGGAAGACGGAACCGCCGGCCGACAGTACCAGCAAGCCCTGCTTACCGAATTTCTCCTTCCCACGGTCCAGGCACTGCAGGAGGCGGTGAGGGAGAATCCAGCCATTGTCTTCTACCAAGCCTGCTTCGATTTTCTCGATGGCTACCTTGAACTCGAAAAAGACCTGCTTACCGGTAACTGAACAGCTGTGCAGCTACCGTTTCTCGCCGGTGAGAGGTCTGTTCCTCGTGCTGCTGGCCTGGACGCTTGCCATCCCCTGTCAAGGGGCAGCATCGCCTCCCATCGTCCTCGGACAATCCTGCGCCCTGACCGGACCGGCCAAGAATCTGGGGCGGGAGATGCATGCCGGCCTCCAGGCTGCCTTTGCAGAAATCAACGACAGTGGCGGTGTCAAAGGCAGAAAGATCATCCTGATCAGCCGTGACGATTCCTACGAGCCAGATCGTGCCATCAGCAACACCTTCACGTTCATCAACGATGATAATGTCTTCCTGCTCATCGGGGGGGTGGGCACCCCGACCGCCAAAGCGGTCATCCCCATCGCTGAAGCCAACAAGATTCCCTTTTTCGCCCCTTTTACCGGCGCAGAATTTCTCCGTACGCCGTTTCGCCGCTACGTCATCAACGTGCGTGCCAGTTACTTCCAGGAAATGGAGCGGTTGGCCGCCTATCTCATTGATACTCGCGGGCTCAACCGTATCGCCTGCTTCTATCAAAACGACGCCTACGGTTACACAGGACTGCAGGGCATTGAGCAGGCCCTGGCCCGGCGAGGTATGAAACTGGTATCCCGGGGCTCCTATGAGCGTAACACTGTGGCAGTGATGGGCGGCCTCCGTGATATCGACCAGGGCAACCCCCAGGCAGTCGTCCTGGTGGGCGCCTATGCTGCCTGTGCCGAGTTTATCAAGCTGAGCAAAGCCAAGAGCAACAACCCGGGTATCCTCTACGTAAATATCAGTTTTGTCGGTACGGAAAGCCTCCAGGAGGCCCTGGGTGGCTACGCACTAAATGTCATCGTCTCCCAGGTGGTCCCCTACCCGAAGGAAAAAAATGTGGAGCTGATCAGTAAGTACACCGCTGCCATGGCCCGTTACCAGCACGATATCCCCATAAGCTTCACCTCACTGGAGGGCTACCTGGCCGGCCGGCTCTTCGCAGCCATTGCCGAACAAGTGCCTGGTGAGCTCACCAGGGAAACGTTCATTGACACCATGGAGACCGTGGGACGTTTTGATCTGGGTGGGGTGGTGCTGAGTTACGGTCCCCAGGACCATCAGGGAATGGACACCACCTACCTGACGACCATCAGCCCCACCGTTGACAAGCTTGAACACTGAACAAACCGTGCCTAGACAGCCACCAGCGCCCGGTCCTGCCCCAAGGAGTTGAGGACGTGCGCAAACTTTCCCTGTCAGCAGCACCGCTTCTCACCTCATTGGCGGTCATCCTTGCCCTGGCTCTTTTCATGGCCATTTTCTGGACCGCCAACGAGTACCAGGCCTTTCGGGAAAGTATTGCCAACATCAGGCAAAACTATAACGAACAGTATCACACCCGTGCCCGCGAAGAAATTCATAAAGTTGTTGATTTTATTGAGTATCAGCGGGCAATGTCCGAGAATTTGGTGGAGGCGGAACTGCGTCGGAAAGTCCAGTCTGCGTATACCCTTGCCTCCCATATGTACCGAATGTACAAGGACACAAAATCCGTGGAAGAGCTACGCGTCATGGTTGCCGAAATTCTCCGGCCCATCCGCTGGAACCGCGACCGCGGTTACTACTTCACCGCACAGGTGACGGCTGACCGCGTTGATCTCTTTGCTGACGAGCCTGGTTTTGAAGGGCAGCCGCTGGCCGAGGTTAAGGACCGCGAAGGCAACAGTGCCCTGGCTGAAACCGTCGAGATAGTCCGAGAAAAAGGGGCGGCCCTGTACCGGCATGAGCTGCATAAACCGCTGTTCCCCGAAAAGAGTTTCTCAAAACTGGCCTTTGTCAAATATTTTGCCCCGTTTGACTGGCTCATCGGGGCCGGTGTCTATGATACCGATGTCAAGGAGGCACTCCAGGAGGAGCTGCTTCACCGTATCCAGCAGATGCGCTTTGGCAGCAATGGCAGGGCCATGGTGTTCCGCAGGGATGGCACGATTATCTGCGATGCCGATGACCAGCTGGTCGGCCGCTCGATGCTCGAACTGACAGACGCCGACGGCACCACCTTTGGCAAGACCCTGCTCGAAATCGGCACTGATTCAGAAAGAAAAGGCTATCTCACCGCCAGCGTCCACACACACAATGCGTCGAGTATCCACCAGAAACTCTACTATGTGGAGGCCTACCGAGACTGGGACTGGATACTTGCCGCCTCTGTTTCCATGGAAGGGATGCAGCAGGCAATCCAGGCAGAAACCGAGACATATCGGCGGATAAGCTTCAGAAACGTCTTCCTGTTCATCCTCCTCTTCTCCCTGGCTGTCTTTCTGATGCTCATCAGTTCCTACTTCTTTTCCTTGAAGCTCAAAAAAGGATTTCGTGTCTTTACCGACTTTTTCAGCCAGGCTGCAGATTCGAAAAAGAAGATTGACAACACCGGCCTGGTCTTTACCGAGCTTGAATTCCTGGGACAGGTGGCCAACAAGATGATCGACGAGCTGGTCAGGAAAGAGAACCTGCTCCACCGTGATGAGCTGCGCCTCGACACCCTGCTGCATCTGGGGATGATGCCCACCAAGTCACTCGAGCAAAAATACGACTTCATCCTCCGGCGCATCATTCGTATCACGGACAGTGAAGGCGGCTACCTGGCCCTGATCAACACCCAGCAGAGCCACCTGACCATCTGCGCGTACAGTACCAAACCCGCCGAAGTAGTGCACGACAGCGCAATGACCTTCCCGCTGACAAACACCGTCACAGACGGGGGGCTGCCGGGTCTTGCTGTCCAGCAGCGTCAAGCGGTGATCAATAATGAGGCCGATGACCTTGATCGCAGCGGCACCTATCCCTACACCAGTAAGATTTTACGCCACCTCGACGTTCCTGTAGTGGATGGCGACAAGGTGGTGCTGGTGGCAGGTGTTATCAACAAACCAGAGCCGTATGACACCTCGGATGCCCGCCAGGTCACCATGCTCCTGGAAGGTATGTGGCTGCATGTCATCAGAACCTGTAGTGAAAAGGAGATGGAACGCCTCGAACGTCAGATTATCGCTGTAAGTGAGCAAGAACGCGCCGCCATTGGCCGCGATCTCCATGATGACCTGGGCAGTCACTTAAGCGGCATCGAGATGCTCAGCCGGGCCCTGCAAAAGAAACTGGAAAAGGAGCATTCTCCCCATTCGGACCAACTGGGGACTGTACGCACCTTGATCCGTGAAGCCATTGAAAAGACACGGAGTCTTGCCTATGGTCTCTACCCAGTCCATGTCATTGAGCAAGGGCTGGAGGCGTCTCTTGAAAAACTCGCAGCGGAAATTGAAAACCTTTTTTCGACCCACTGCACCGTGCACTGTGATGGCAAGCTGCAATGGGCAGACAACAACACGGCCAATCATGTATACTACATCATACGAGAAGCCGCGTTCAACGCAGCACGACACGGACAGCCCGATACCGTGGCCATCAGCACCAAGGCCGAAGAGGAGCAGCTCTGGGTGGTTATCAGTGATGACGGCTGCGGCTTTGACACAGCTACCGGGCAAAAAGGCATTGGCCTGTATACCATGCAGTACCGGGCAAAAGCCGTTGGTGCCACTCTGCATATTGAATCAAAGCTCGGCCAGGGGACGCTGGTAACACTTCATGGTGAGGTACTTTACGGATGACCAGAATCATCATTGTCGACGACCATCCCATCTTTCGGATGGGCATGCAGGAGCTGCTCAACCAGGAAGAGGATTTCGAAGTCTGTGCCCTGGCAGGAGATATTGCCGGAGCACGCGAGGCGATCGCCCGCGAAAAACCGGACATGGCGATCATTGATATTTCACTTGCCCGTGAAAACGGCCTTGACCTCGTTAAGGAGCTGACAGCCTTTCAACGGAATTTCCCTATCCTGGTCCTGTCACTGCATGACGAGGCGGTATGGGCGGAACGGGCACTGCGCGCTGGAGCCAAAGGCTTCATGATGAAAAAAGAACCCGCTGAACTGGTGATCAACGCGTTGCGCAACATCCGCTCCGGCAAAATCCACGTGAGTGAAACCATTACCAGCCAGCTGCTGGACCGCTTCCAGATGAGCCCGGATAATCAGGCTCTCCCCTCGGAAGAGATTCTCACCGACAGAGAATTGGAGGTGTTCAGACTCATCGGTCACGGACTCTCGACCAGGGAAATTGCCGACAGAATGAACCTGGGCGTCAAGACCATCGGTACATACCGGGATCGAATCAAGCAAAAACTCTGCCTCAAATCGGCAGCCGAACTTACCCGCCGTGCTGTCCTCTGGACCGAAAAGGAGTACCAGAGCGGCAACACCCCTGCGCTCCATTGACAACGAAAAAGATTGCTCTTTTTTTCAGAACCCCGACAAGAAGCCTCAAAAAAAACCAAAAGGAACCTTTCCAAACAATGTAAGCAAAAAACTTACAAAATTATCAGCCGGGTACTGATTTCCCTACACTCCCCTTCCCTCTATAGTCCAAGAGCTTAATGCGTATGCTTCTGTTCGCAACTGAGCGGTTCCAGGTACGCTGCCGGAAATGGGTAAAAGACGGCACACCTGCCGCTCAACAAAGAGTCACCGACAACCTTAGCCATTTCAGGAGAAAGGTATGCAACAGGAAGACAACAACAGACGATCGTTTCTCAAGCACCTGCTTGCCGGTTCAGCAGTGATGACCGGTACAGTGCTTGCTGCGCGAAAGACCAGGGCACAGCAGCCGGTTCAGCGTCCCACCGAGACGTTGTATACCGAGTCTGAAGCGTTCAAACGCTACTATGAATCACTCAGGTAGAGAGGAAAAGACAGATGGCCCAGAAAAAAATTCGCTGTACCAGTTCCAGCAGTCAGGTGACCGGCCGCGTCACCCTCAACCCTAGGGTTGCCCGACGCTCGTTTCTCAAGCTTTCCGCAGCAACGGCAGCACTCACCGGGGTTGCCATGACCAGCCGTCTTACCCACAAGGCCTCGGCCGCTGAGGCCAAGGAACAACCTTATCCCGGTTCAAAAACGGTTCGTTCGGTCTGTACCCACTGTGCCGTAGCCTGTGGGATTACCGCCGAGGTACAAAACGGCGTGTGGGTTCGTCAGGAGGTTGCTCAGGATCACCCGGTCTCCAGGGGTGGGTACTGTTGTAAGGGCGCCAGCGCCATTGACATGGTCACCAGCGAAAAACGGATGAAAAGCCCGATGAAACGGGTCAATGGTAAGTGGCAGAAGCTCTCCTGGGATCAGGCCATGGACGAGATCAGCGAGAAGCTCCTCGATATCCGGGAAAAAGACGGGCCAGACGCCCTGATGTTTCTTGGCAGCGCCAAGGTCTCCAACGAGATGGCCTACCTGCAGAGGAAATTTGCCGCCTTCTGGGGGTCCAACAACATTGACCACCAGGCCCGAATCTGACACTCCACCACGGTGGCAGGTGTCGCCAATACTTGGGGTTACGGGGCAATGACCAACAGCCTGAACGATATCAGGCACGCCAAATCCATGATATTTATCGGGTCCAACGCCACAGAGGCGCACCCGGTTTCCATGCAGCACATCCTGCATGCCAAAGAAAAGAACAACGCCCCCCTTATCGTGGTCGACCCGCGCTTCACCAAGCTCGCGGCCAAGTCCACGGAGTATGCCCGCGTCCGTCCAGGCTCGGACTGCGCCTTCATCATGGGGCTGATCAACACTGTCATCCAGAACGGCTGGGAAGACAAGGAGTTCATCAAGTCCCGCGTCGCCGGCTATGAAGAGATGAAGGAGGTTGCCGCCCACTACACCCCTGAGGTCGTCGAGGACATCACCGGGATCCCCGCTGAACAGACCGTACGGATAGCCCGGACACTGGCGGAAAACAGACCGACCTCACTGACCTGGTGCATGGGTGGAACGCAGCATCATATCGGCTCTTCCATTACCCGTTCTTTCTGTATCCTGCAGCTGGTGCTGGGGAATATGGGGAAATCTGGCGGTGGCACCAACATCTTCCGCGGCCACGACAACGTCCAGGGCGCCACTGACATGTGCGTGCTGTCACACTCCCTCCCCGGCTACTACGGCCTGAGTGAAGGCGCCTGGAAACACTGGTGCCGGGTCTGGGATGTTGACTTCGACTATATCGCCAGCCGCTTCAAGGACAAGGATTGGATGGGGAAAAAGGGATTCACCTTGGCCCGCTGGTACGAAGGGGTACTGCAAAATGACAAGATAGAGCAGTACACCCCGATCAAGGCGCTCTTTCAATGGGGTATAGGACTCAACTCCAACTCCCAATTCCACAAAGTAAAAAAAGCGATGGACAAGCTGGACCTGCTGGTGGTGACCGATCCCTTTGCCACGGCGACCTCGTCCGCCTGCGAATCAGATAACATCTACCTGCTTCCCAGCTCGAGCCAGTATGAAACATCAGGCACCACCACCTCGACCTCGCGCCAGTTTCAGTGGCGACATAAAGTTGTCGAGCCCATCAGCGGCTGTAAGGCAGATTATGACATCATGCAGATGCTGGTCGAACGAATGGGATTTGCTGACGAGTTTTATAAGAACATCAAACAGATCCCTGAGGATATCACCAACGAACTCTGCCGTGGGGCACTGACCATCGGTTATAACGGTGCCACTGCAGAACGGATCAAGCGCCATACAGACAACTGGCACACCTTTGATATCGATACGCTCCAGGCCAAGGGTGGGCCCTGCGATGGTGAATACTTTGGACTCCCCTGGCCCTGCTGGACCGAGGATCACCCGGGGACACCAATCCTGTACGACATCTCCAAGCCTGTGGCTGAAGGGGGTCTACCGTTCAGGAACAGGTTTGGCCTGGAAACGACCTATACCATGAGCGGCCGCACAGAGAACCAGCTGGCAGCTCCCGGAGTTTACAATCCCGGGTCCGAAGTCAAGGGTGGATACCCCGAATTCAAGGACGTGGTTCCCGGTACCAACTGGAAGACGGATCTCAGCGGCAAGACCGCCAGAGAAGCGGTTGCCAGAGGGATGGCGCCGTTTGGCAACGCCAGAGCACGCTGCGTGGTCTGGACCTTCCCTGATCAGGTGCCCATTCACCGTGAACCTCTGCATTCACCGCGGCCCGATCTTGTTGCAAAATATCCCACCTACGAGGACAAGCCCAACCATTACCGGGTCTTCACTAAGTACAAAAGTGAACAGGATCCCACCTTGGTAAAGAAATACCCCTATGTCCTCACCACCGGCCGTATGGTCGAACACATGGGTGGTGGTGCCGAGACCAGAAGCAACAAGTACCTGGCCGAACTGCAGCCGGAGATGTATGCGGAAATCAACCCCCGACTCGCCAATAACCTGGGAATCCGCGACGGCGCCATGATGTGGATCGAGTCACCCGATGGTGGCAAGATCAAGGTCAAGGCCTTTCACACGGAACGGGTTGATGAGCACACCATCTTCATGCCCTATCACTTCGGTGGCTACCTGATGGGCAGATCCCTGCTGGAAAACTACCCTGAAGGACATGCAGAATATGTCATGGGCGAGCCAGCCAACATCTGCACCAACTATGGATATGACATCATCACTCAGATCCAGGCCACCAAGGATGGACTCTGCAAAGTCAGTCGGGCGTAGCCGCTGGAGGATATCGATATGGGACGCATGAAATTCTTATGTGACATCGAACGTTGTATCGACTGTAACGGCTGCGTGGTTGCCTGCAAGGAAGGGCATCATATCCCCGTAGGGGTCAACCGCCGCCAGGTCATCACCATCAATCAGGGAAAACCTGGAGAAAAATCCATCTCGACCGCCTGCATGCACTGTGCCGATGCCCCCTGCATCGCGGTATGCCCGGTGGACGCCATTTACCAGCGTGAGGATGGTATTGTCCTTGTCAGCAAGTCCACCTGCATTGGCTGCGGCTACTGCTTCATGGCCTGCCCGTTCGGAGCGCCGCAGTTTCCCAGCGGCAAGGTCTTCGGAGCCAGAGGCGCCATGGACAAGTGCACCTTCTGCGCTGGCGGTCCTGAAGAGACCTTCAGCAAAGAGGAGAAGCACATGTACGGCCAGAACCGCATTGCCGAGGGCAAGGTGCCGCTGTGCGCGGCAATGTGCGCCACCAAGGCACTGCTGGCTGGTGACGGCGACAAGGTGGCGGATGTCTTTCGTGAACGCCAGTTTACACGGGGATCAGGCAGCAACGCCTGGGGATGGAACGCCGCCTACAAGAAAAAATAGCGGCGGCACCGACAGATGGATACTCCCGTACTGACACAGTGCGGGAGTATCTGCAGGCTCATCCACCAACTTTTTGGATACGCACATCATGAAAAAATACCTGGTCACGGTCGGCGGTCTTGTACTTTTTTGTGCCTTGCCAGCTGCTGCAACCCAAATCAATATGAGCACGGAGACCTTGTCTCCTACTACCGCAGCCTTTCAGGCAATCAACGGTGAACTCACCGGCGATTGGCAACAGTACGGCGAAGTCTTCACCATGCTGGCCTCGACACTGTTCCGGCAAATCTTTTTAGCACTGATCACGGTTATCCCGACAATCTTTTTTCTTCATTACCTCATCATCGGCGCCAAACACTTCGACCACGATGGCCCGCAGGTGCTGTACTTTGGTATTATCAGCAGAATTATCCACTGGATAACAGCGTTGAGCTTCACCTCTCTAGTTCTCACCGGGCTGATAATCATCTTCGGTAAATACCTCGGCGGCGGAGCACCGGTGATGTGGGCACGCTATATCCATGTGGTTGCTGCCCTGGTGTTTGCCTGCTCTGTACCGTTTATGCTGCTCATCTGGTTCATTGACATGCTCCCCGCCTGGTATGACATCCTCTGGTTGTTTATCCTCGGCGGTTACCTCAGCAAGGAAAAGAAACCTGTGCCGGCCGGCCGCTTTAATGCCGGACAAAAAATGTGGTTCTGGACGGCAACTGTGGGTGGCCTGGTTATGCTGTGGTCGGGGTATCAGCTCTTTCTTTTCGAGGCCTCCACGGATGAACTGCGTATTTGGGCCATGGTGCACAATGTCCTGGGTATGATGATGGTCGCCCTATTAACCACCCATGTGTACATGTCTCTCTTTGCTATTGCTGGCTCCATCCACTCGATGATTGATGGCCACAAGCCAAAAGACGAGGTGGACATTCTCCACAGCCGGTACAAGATCAAGGAAAATCCCTTGTAAGAGGCCAGCAAGGCCTCCTACAGGGGCCAATCTTTTCCTTTACGGGGAAACAACGAAGAGAGGACTGTTCAGGCCCGCAAGGCTCGAACCAGTTTTCTGTAGAGACAGAGGTATGGGCGAAAAAGGCTCCTGCCCTGCCGACACAACAAAAGATGTACCGTCGACAGCAGTATCGGCTACAGCAGCCGATACTGCTTTTTCAATTCCTTATAGATGAGCGTTGAAACGCCACGGATCACCCCGCCACGGCTGGCGATCCATCTCCCGTAGTTGGCAGGACGCGAATCCCGCTCAATCACGCCGACAATGGCGTAGGGGTAACGTCGACCGTTCTTTCCCCGGGGAGCGAGTATCCCCATGTCTCCGCAGAGATGAGCGGTAGTACCGGTCTTGTTGTACACCAGCGTCCCCTGGGGGATGGGCGTTCCATAATAGAGCCGATCACGACCGGGAAGTGACATCAGACGCCGCATCTCCTTGCTCTTCGGTAACTCGTTGTTCCACAGGGCACGCAGGAAACGAACATAATCTGATGGCTGCACCTTGTTTCTGTACGTCCGGCCTCCGGCCGGGATATATTCGACAATCCGGGTCTGCCGGAACAGATGCGGATACCAACGCAGTAAGATCTGCTGGCAGCTGGCAGGGCCACCGACCTGCCGCATAACCCAGTTGGTTGCGGCATTATTTGACCGCTGAATCATGGCCTCCATCTTCTGTCGGCTCCTGGGACCGTATTTTAGTTGGCCTGTCTGTACCTGGTGAAAAAATGCCAGCGCCACGAAAGGCTTGATCATACTGGCAGCCTGAAACAGCTGCCCAGCGTTGATATCCACCAAAATTACCCCTCGGGTCAGGTCGTACACCATCCAGCCGGTTTTCTCGTCCCCGCGCAGCTTCCCTCTTTTTCGCAGATCCCGAATGTACGTCTCCACCCGTTGCTCAACCCTTTGATTTTTCGAGGCTGCCAGCTCAACGGTCCGCAGGGGTTTACGGGGTCTGTCTGCAAGACCTGCAGACGCCGGGCGCTTTTTGTATTCACCGGCATGGAGAAGGGGGATAGGTGAGATACGTAGCGCCTTATCTGGTGAATCTCCAGCTGTTTTCCTGATGGGTCTTTTCTCTTTTTTTCTCGGTTTTTTTCCCTTGCTCTCTCCTACATCAGCAAGGCCACTACCACCTGTTTTCGACTCAAGAAGATTCAGATAGCTGGACTCTCCATAGACCACCTGATGATTTCTCTCCGGCGTGATGGTAGTCGCAATCCTTTTCTTCTTCAGCACCCGGGCATGACGCCTGGCAACCGTCGCCGTAGAATCTCGGTCACCCCTGCGCCGATAGATCAGGGTGTAGTCATTGCCATCCTGCTCGATAAACAGCTCCTTGCCCACGGCATGCCCCAAGGTGTGATAGACCTTATCATAGGTTCGTTTGAGCACATCAAGATGGGGACCGTGGCCATAGCTGACATTGAACAGCTCATCATAACCTGTATCATGAACAGCATACGCTTGGCCAAGGCCTGCTTCACGCAGCAGTTCACCATGTTCGACAATTAGCTGCAGCACGTCCAGTGCCGTGGCATTACTGTCATAGATAATACCGTACTCGTCGGCCCGTTTGACAACCCTGAGTTTCCCGGCATATTGAGAGCCAAGGGTGGCTTCCAGATCATCAATATAATCCAGTACACTTTCCAGGTCAGTATCCCAGATGTACACCAAATCATAGATGTCAGAGGTGGGTGAGCTTGAAAAAGCCCAACCCGGGATAAACACGACCAGCCATACTACACATATACAACGAAGCAGCAAGACAACCTCCTTGCTCTTTACAAAAAAAGATATCATGGGAAAAATATGCAAGAAAATAATGAACAGAAGAAGTATACCAGATTGTTCGGAGCAAACAACCCTTCTTCCGCTGTGGGTGAGCTTTTCCGACCAATTTTTCCGGGACTGGAGAATCGGTACGAGACAAGGAAGCAGTTGCAGTTTCCAGTCACTACACTACAATACCACGAGCCATACGTAAAACCTCGAACGGGTCTCCCGTTTTTACACACAGAAAAGATCAATGAGCAGAGCTTACCCATGCCGCCCATCGTAAGTTTTATCGGCTGGCACAACTCGGGCAAGACCACCCTGGCCAGCCAGGTTGTCAACCATCTGAGCAGACGCAGGTACCGGGTTGCCGTTGTCAAGTCCACCAAAGACACTGGCATCCTCATGGACCGTCCAGGTTCAGATACCTCTATCTACCGGGAAGCTGGTGCCAACGCGGTAAGCCTGGTAGCTCCTGACACGACGTTTCTCCAGGGCAAAAATTCGGGCCTACGGCTGACGACGTTCGTCCATCGCTACTTTGCTGACATGGATCTGGTGATCGCCGAGGGATTCAAACACGAACACATGGTCCCGAAAATTGAGGTAACCCGTGGCGACAGTCCCTTGCTGAGAGGAGAGGTCACCGGCGTCATTGCCCTGGCAACCGACCGACAGCTCAGCGGTGACTATGTCTTTCGCCTTGATGAGAGTCTGGAGCTCGCTGATTTCATTGAAAAACGTTTTCTCGAAAAGACCGCACCCGCAGCCCAGAATCACCTGACACTCTTGGTGGACGGGAAAAAAGTAGCCCTGAAACCCTGGGTACAGAAAGCGCTTGGTGCCATGGTTTCAGAGTTTGTCGCTTCCCTGAAAAACTGTGAGCACCCCGGTGAAATCGAAATAAGGATTCATCAATAAAGTCTTCACAGACATTGCCTTACGGCCGCCACCCGGCTTACAGACATTCTTTGGCAGGTTCTCGCAAATCTGTACAGGTCAACGCTTCAACAAATTCCGAGAATAGAGCTGATACATCCCAGAGCACTGGCGATGAGTACCCTGGAAAGAAGAAAATCTTGTAAAAAAAGGGGCAGGGAGCACTGTCAGTTCTTTGCGGCGATGTCGGGTTTGCTCAGTGCATTGAAACCTGCGCAGGCGGCACCAAAAAGGGCTGTATCCGGACGAGTGACAATATGGACCGGCATTTTTTGACAGATCCCCTGAAAACGCCCTTTATTGGTGATACTACCAAGAAAATCTGGCCGGCGGAGCCGATCGATAATCCGGGGAGGAATGCCACCCCCTAAATAGATGCCACCGAACGGCAGCAGGGTAACCGCCATGTTACTGATAAATGTCCCCAGGCTCAGGACAAACATATCCAGGGTAGTTTCGCAGATCTCGGCCTTGCAGGCGAGGCCCGTCTCGACGATGATCGGGGTACGATCTTTGGCCGCAGCCAGTTCTTTTTTCAGCCAAGCGGGTTCGCTGAGCCCGCAGGCCTCCACAAAAAAATCATAGATGCCGGGTAGATACCTACCTGAACAGACCCGTTCGAAGCTGACGTGACCGTAGCGTCGCTGCAAATAGTTGCATAATTCGATCTGCTGCGGTGTCTGCGATGAAAAGGCAATGTGTCCACCTTCACTTGCGCAGACCTTGTACTCATCGCCCGTCCAGACAAGAAAGGCAACCCCTAACCCGGTGCCCGGCGCGATCACGGCCTTGTTACCCGTAGGACTGGGATCCCCATGATTAAGGGTGACAAGATCATCTCCGGTAAGGTGAGGAATCGCCAGGGCAAAGGCCGCCTGATCATTGTTCAAAAGTATCTGAGGGATGAGATGGCGGAGACGGTCAGTATCGATGGACCATGGCAGATTGGTCACCTGGGCACGGTTTCCCCGGCTCTCCTCTATGGGGCCAGCCACACCGAAGCTGGCCATGACCGGACGGATCTCCCCGGTTTCTCGAAAAAAAGCCATGAGAATCTCTTCCAATGACGCATAATGCTCACTGGCAAACAGCTGCCTGTGCAGGGGACCCTTGTGGGGGCCTGCGTCAAGCGAGTAAAGCGCCAGGATGGTTTTAGTACCACCAATATCACCGGCAAGAAGCATTATTATCCTCGCAAAAGCTTGGGAACGGGAGACGCTGGGAAAGCCATAGCGCTGGAGGACAGTTAAAAAATATTTTTTTTCTCCTCTGCAGCATGGTTTTTCCCTTTCACTGTTAGCCGTTCAATAGTCGTTATCGACTTGTAAATAAAAAAATTACTGGTCTGGCAGCTGAAACCGTCTGTACTGGACAGCTTCGGCAAGATGACCAGGCTGGAGCTCGTCAGCGCCATCAAGATCGGCAATGGTTCGGGCAATTTTGAGAATCCTGTGCGAGGCCCGGGCAGACAGGCCGAGCCCGGTGATGGCCCGCTCCAGCAAGGTCCTGCCGCGGGTATCGAGCCGGCAATGGCGCTGGAGGAGTTCCGGGGTCATCTGGGCATTGCCATGGATCCGGTCTACGGTGTTAAACCTCGTGATCTGCACCTGCCTCGCCCGGTTCACTCGTTCACGAATTACCGCAGATGCCTCACCTGGCGCTAATTTGGTAAGCTCAGCCACCGCAACCGGCGGAACTTGGATGTGCATATCGATCCTGTCGAGCAGCGGCCCCGAGATCCTTGCCCGGTAACGTTGTATCTGTACCGGTGAACAGCTGCATTGCCTGTGAGAGTCTCCCAGATGCCCGCAGGGACAGGGATTCATCGCTGCGACCATCATGAACCGAGCAGGGAAGCTGAGACTGGCCGAGGCCCGGGAGATGGAGACAACGCCATCCTCCATTGGTTGCCGGAGGACCTCAAGCACATGTTTTTTGAATTCGGGAAACTCATCGAGAAACAGCACCCCGTTATGTGCAAGCGACACCTCACCTGGCCGGGGCTGCTGGCCACCACCGATAAGTCCGGCATCAGAGACCGTATGGTGCGGTGAACGAAACGGGCGCTGTACCATGAGCGGCGTCTCACCAGACAACAGGCCGGCAGTCGAATATACCCTGGTGGTTTCAAGGGCCTCTTCCATGGTCAGGTCAGGAAGGATAGTGGGCAGGCGACGCGCGGCCATGGTCTTGCCGCTACCCGGGGAACCGCTCAAGAGGACGTTGTGACTCCCGGCCGCTGCCACCTCCATCGCCCGTTTCACATGCTCCTGGCCACGCATCTCCAGAAAATCAACCGGGGACTCACGGCAGGCACTAAACAGTCTGGCCAGATCCATCTGTACCGGCTCGATGCAGCAGTGACCGGTCAGGTGTTCCAGGGCCTGGTCCAGACGTTCCACGGCGAGAATGTCTATCCCCTTCACCACTGCCGCCTCGGCACAGTTGCCAGCAGGCACCATAAACCGGGGCAGGCCCTGGTCACGGGCGGTGAGGACCATGGGCAGAATGCCCCGAACCGGCAGCACCGAGCCATCCAGAGAGAGTTCCCCGGCAACAGCGTACCCCTGCAGGCGCTCCTTGTCGATCAGGCCTGCTGCTGTCAGGATACCCAGAGCAATGGGCAGATCATAGCCGGCACCTTCTTTTTTCAGAGTGGCGGGCGCAAGGTTGACGGTAATCCGATGCGCGGGAAACTGGTACCCGGAGTTACGGATGGCAGCCCGGACGCGATCCTTTGCCTCGCGCACCGCTGCCTCGGGCAAACCAACCGTAGCAAAGGCCGGAATTCCGCGGGCAAGGTCCACCTCCACCCGCACCATGTGGCCATCGACACCCCACACTCCGCATGTAGTAACACTTGCCAGCATCAACCCTCGTACATCGTTATTACTTCATCTGTATAGGGACCATCACTGCAGGTGTGAAGGAACAATGGCTCGAGAAAGTGCAGTCCAGAGCCGCCGTTTTTGACCGCCTCCACCAAAACGAGAACAGCAGTGTCGCTTTGCGGATAACTGTAGACTGGCCTGACCCGTTTGACGATCAGCTGCCACTTGGCAAGGGCTTCCACCAGCACGGCAAAACGGTTCGCAGGGTAGATCATGGCCACACGGCCCCGGTTTTTCACGGCAAAAGCCGCTGCTCGTGTAAAATCAACGATGCCGGCAGTGATCTCATGTCGAGCCAGGGCCGCCTCACTGCCGTGGGAAATCCTTCCACTCGAAGCTGACCGAAAGGGTGGGTTGCACACCACCAGATCAAAGGACTCCGGGGCCAGGGTCTTGTGCAGATCCACGGCATCAAGCTGATACACTGTCAGTCGTTTGGCATAGCCATTTTCCCGAGCATTGTCTCGAATCAACCTGGCAAGCGCCGCCTGCAGCTCAACAGCGGTAACCTCAATCTCCGGTGTCCTGAAGAGCATGATCAGACCGATAACCCCACATCCGGCACAGAGATCAAGGACCCGGGCTGCTGGCCGGACAAAATGGGCAAGCAAAACAGCGTCCACGGAAAACCGATATCCATGGCGGTGCTGCCGGCAGACGAGTCGACCATTAAACAGGGTATCCCGGCTGATCGCTCCTCGGTCCGGTGATTGAACGCCTGGGTGTTCCTGCTCCACAGGTCCGGCTTTTTCTGCCTGCGGTACCCTCTCCCTGACACCGGGCAGTAGCTCTGTCTGCATATCTCTTCCTTGTTTGTTGTCGTTTGGATCTGCCGCGCCAGGGTAGCGAACTTCTGATAATTCTGCTAAGATTATCCCGGTGGACATTTACCAATCGTCTACGTTGTACCACCGGATGAAAGTGGGCTGCAAGCTGCTTTTCACCAAAGCGACAAGATCAACACGTCCTCTGGCCCTGCACCAGGCCAGGGAGGGCACGGACAAGGAAAAATACATGGATATCTTTATTAAGACACACTTCTCCGGAGGCCATCATCTCCGGGATTACCCCGGAAACTGTGAAAAACCCCACGGGCACAACTGGAAGGTGAGGGTCACGGTGAGGGCCTCTGAGCTCGACCACCTGGGCATGGGAATTGATTTCAAGGTGTTGAAAAAGGAGGTCAACACCGTGGTCGACCAACTGGATCACACAGACCTCAACAATGCTGCGGCCTTTGCCGACATCAACCCCTCCTCCGAACACATTGCCATGTTTCTGTTCAACAATCTGCAACCAGTACTGACAACCGAGCGTTACCGCCTGTACAGTGTCGAGGTTAGGGAAACCGATAGCAGCGGCGTGATCTATTACGGTGACTGACACACTGCTGGTTAATGAACGTTTCCTCTCGATCCAGGGCGAATCCACGTATGCGGGCCTGCCCTGCCTCTTTATCCGGCTCAGTGGCTGTAACCTCAGGTGCGGCTACTGTGATGCCGCTTATACCTGGGAGGAGCCGGGCAATATAGAGACAGTTTCACAGCTCATGGCCTGGGCGGCTCGCTACCCTGACACCCTGATTGAAATAACAGGGGGCGAACCATTGTTACAGGAAAATGTCTATCCACTGATGCAGGGGTTTATCGATAATGGCAGGCAGGTGCTCCTGGAGACCAACGGCAGCGTTCCTCTATCCCGTGTTCCTGACGAGGTAGCTATTATCATGGATATCAAAAGCCCTGACTCAGGAATGCATTTGTCCTTGGATTTGGGCAACCTTGAACTGCTCCGCCAACGCGCCCACAGACAGTGCCCCGATGAGGTTAAGTTTGTTCTCTGTTCACCAGAGGATTTTCACTGGGCTGCAGGCATGGTTCGCCGCCATAAACTCAGCGATCATCTCCCGGTCCTTTTCTCGCCAGTAACCCAGCGTATCTCCCCTAAAACCGTGGCAGAGCTACTGCTTGATGCGCAACTGCCGGTGCGTCTGCAGCTCCAGCTGCATACCCTGTTGTGGCCGGAAAAACAGCGCGGTGCCTGAATTCCCTTTGTCCCTGAAAGTGGTCCTGCTATTATGAAAAAGAAGAATGCTGGCGTGTCCATTGAGCTCTCGGGGTGCACCGAACAGTATTATTTTTGCCAAGCTGCTTCCAGGGCCGTGGCAAAAGTTTTACCATGCCCTGTTTTTAATGAACAAACAGTAAGGGCCGTACAAAAGGGCTTTCTTTTTTTCTCTCTACATTGCAGGAATTTTCATGCAACTGAAATCTACGCGCATCGGTATCATTGGTCTGGGGTACGTGGGATTGCCCCTGGCGGTCGAATTCAGCAAAAAATACCCCACTCTCGGCTTCGACCTGAAAGCCTCTCGGATCAACGAGCTGAAAAACGGCACAGATCTCACCAGAGAGGTCTCTGCCGAGGAACTGGCCAGGGCAGGAAACCTGGAGTACACGGGTGATATCGAGGATCTGCGCGCCTGCAATGTCTACATCGTTGCCGTTCCCACTCCCATAGACGCCAACAAACAACCGGATTTCACTCCCCTGCAGGGGGCATCGACAGTGGTTGCCGGAGTCCTTGCCAAAGGTGATGTGGTGATTTACGAGTCCACCGTCTATCCGGGAGCCACCGAAGATATCTGCGTGCCCCTTCTTAGCAGGCTGTCCGGGCTGACCTATAACGAGGACTTCTTTGCCGGATACAGCCCGGAACGGATAAATCCCGGTGATCACCACCATCGATTACCGACCATCGTTAAAATCACCTCTGGCAGTACCCCGGAAACAGCAGATTTCGTCGACCAGCTCTACAGATCCATTATCACGGCTGGCACCTTCAAGGCCAGCTCCATGGCTGTTGCCGAGGCTGCCAAGGTTATTGAAAACACCCAGCGTGACGTCAACATCGCCCTGATCAACGAACTGGCCCTGATCTTCAACCGGCTGCACATCAATACCCTTGAGGTACTGGAGGCTGCCGGTACAAAATGGAACTTTCTGCCCTTCCGGCCAGGACTGGTGGGTGGACACTGCATTGGAGTCGATCCCTATTATCTCACCCACAAAGCCCAGGAAGTAGGATACCATCCAGAGATGATCCTGGCCGGCCGACGACTCAACGACAACATGGGCGCCTACGTTGCAACCGAAGTGGTCAAGCTCATGGTTAAAAAACGCATCCAGGTCGCAGACGCCAGCGTTTTGATCATGGGGTTGACCTTTAAGGAAAACTGTCCGGATCTGCGTAATACCCGAGTGGTAGATATCATTGCCGAGCTGCAAAGCTACGGGGCAGCCGTGGATGTTCACGATCCCTGGGCTGAACCACAGGAAGCCGAGGCCTATTGCGGGATCAAGCTCTTGAGGGAGATGCCGACATCTCGCTACCATGCAGTTGTCCTGGCCGTTGCCCATGACCAGTTCAAAGAGCTTGGCGCTGAAGAGCTCGCACAGATAACCTATTCCCAGGCAATTATTTACGATATCAAGCATGTCCTTCCAGCTGGTCTCAGTGACGGTGGCCTGTAAAAGCCAAGAGCTTCATCTCCCGGGTCAACTGAGGCCCCATGCATATACTACATCTCGCCAATGTCCAGTGTTCACTACGCAATCCTCGATCCAGGGACGAGGGATAAAACGAGACCATTGTCGAGCACCTGAGGTCCCTTGAGATCAAGCACTCTCATCCGGACTTTGGATGATCTGGGTTTGTAGCCGTTGGCATGGCCCTTACGCGAACAGGTTCACCGCAACGAATCGGCATCCAGGATGGGGTTATGCCCGTCCTTGATCTTTCGTGAGCAGAACCGTCACCGTGTCGACCATACCGTTTTTAATGAAGGCTGCTAATACAATGCTCAGACTTTGTAGATTCAACAGAGTGGGTCATTTTAGTTCCTCGTTTTTGGGTTTTGATGAATTGTTGAGGAGTATTGACTTGACTGACATTTTCTAGCTCTGAGCTATTGCATCAAAATCACAGAAAGAACGGTACGCTAACGGCAATTGTCCTAGAGTTTTTTCATCGTTAAAGTGGTTGACACAAAAGACTACAGGGGATACCCTTTTTTCTGATCATGGTTGTCTTTGTTAATCTTAACCAAAGGAAACCCTTATGATGCCCAGACCTTCATCCCTTCATCCGACTCTATTTTTCGGTACCCTGCTCTCTATGGTGGTTTTGTTCATAGCCTCTCCGGCCTCTTGCGGAGAACCGCTGTACAAGCAGGGTAAAGACATCTTTATTGAGACTGGAGTGACGCAACCGGATCGCGTTCCCACGTGGTTCGCGCCCATGGTTGCTCAGCCATACTCGCCGGTGTTCGAAATTTTGGCCACTCGCGGGACTCAAGGTCGTTATTATCCCTACACATACGCCGTGACCATGAAGGATATCGTCAAGTTCCACGGCCATGATTGCGAAGGTCTTTCCCATTGCGCAGCCTGCTGCAAGTTGGCTTTCAAGGTGTTGTTCCCTGACGGAATCATCGACCGGAGCGTGCTTGGAGGGGTTACTGGCAAATCACCCTGCTGGTCGGACTGCACAGCCTTTCTCACCGGTGGACGCATGCAGTATGGTAATCTTTCCTTTTTCAAGGAGAAAAAGTACGGGCATGCTCTCATCATCTATCGTCAGGACACCAAGCAGGCCGTCATGGCAACCTGGAAGAAAGGCATCAACAATATCCCCGGCGAGCCGCCGGTCCTGCCCGGAGTAATCGAATGGCAGCCCAAGGTGAACAGCAAAGAAGTACTTGCCTTGAAAAAGGTCGTCAAGGACGCCGGTGGCAAGCCAACTCCCTATCAGGTGGACCTGATGCGTTATCTGCAATTTACGCATATCAACGATATTTTCAGCCGTCCGCTAGAAGACAGTTATCAGGTCAAGGTCATCGAAAACTTCAATCTTGCAGATTGGGCCGATCCAAGCAAGGCTATCGCCAATCCTCACAAACGAGGCGATATCCGTTTGCGTGACTATCCCTACCGCAAGAAGCCTATCGACGGCCCACAGGAGGCGAAGTAGGCTGATGCCAGAGGTTCGCCTACGCTGACTCGCTCCCCCTTGGCATTGGCCGCCGTTTTTTGCCACAGAAGTCCTTTGACGCTGCTCAAAGGACTTCTGTCCATACAGTCTATTTTCTTTCTGAAAGTCTTTGCTGAGAAGCTCTCCATATTTTTTTCCACCCCAGCGAGGATGCTTTTTCTCTGAGAGAGAGCTTGTTGAGGGATGCGATTACTCGAAAGTTTTACCTCAACACCTTCACGGCAGGGAGCCGAACCATGTGCACTTATCTGCGCCGGCAAGGCTACGAGATCAACCGAAAAAAGTTCAGCGGTTGATGCGACTGATGGATTTGGAGGCGATCTATCCCCTAGCCCGAAACCAGTTGTTCTCATCCAGTGCATAAGGTCTATCCTTATCCGTTACAGGATTTGATGATTGATCGTCCCAGTCAGGCATAGGCAACCGATATTACCTACACTCCGCTGGGAGAGTATGTCCTTTGTGGCCATTATGGACTGGCACAGCCGCAAGGTGATCTCGGTGAGACTTTTCAACATGTTGAATTTTGTGTCGATGTCCTCGAAGAGGCTCTTACCGTTATGATCTGCCCGATATTTTTAATACCGACCAGGGCTGTCGTTTATCGACACGGAGTTTAGCTACACCTCGAAATCAGCCGGTATTGCCATCAGTATGGATGGCTTTGGCCGAACCATGGCACCACATGCATCAAACGATTCTCATGGATGGTGAAATACCACTATCTGCACCTTCATACATTTGAGAACGACAAACTGCTTTAACGTGGGCTAACGTACTGGTTTAAAAACTATAACCGCCTATCGTCCTCAATATCCGAGGCGGCGTGATATATTGGGATATATTGGGAGCTCATCGGCATTAAACACACATTGTGCGAATATGGGTGTGCGATGGATTCTTTTTAGAATTTCCCCGGGAGCTAGGGCCCTAAATCACTTCATAAAAAATTACTGCAAGGACGGTACATTATCGTCATTCCTCCCGGATACCTCCTGGCCACGTAGCGAGAAGCAAAATAAAAAAACCAGGGGACACAAAAAAGGGTGGACGGCGTTGCACAATCGTGATACATGAACATATAAATATATATTAATTTTTAGCAGAAGAGACTATGACAACACACGAAATCTGCCATCCGGTGAATGCCAGTGAAATCAGGGACCAGCTCCCCCTGGACAACCAGATGCAGGAGTTGGCCCAGTTCTTCAAGGTTTTCGCAGAGGCGAGCCGCATCCGAATTCTCATGGTGCTGTATATTCGCGAGCAATGTGTCTGCGATCTCGTCGATATCCTTGATATGAACCAACCGGCTGTCTCGCATCAGCTTAGGGTACTGCGAGCTGCTAACGTCGTCAAATCAAGGAAAGAAGGGAAACATGTCTACTACTCACTGGATGACGATCATGTACGAGAGCTGCTGTACGACGGCCTCGAACATATTCAGGGCCACTGCCCATAAAGAAGAGGTCCATGTCGGGCGGCAAGCTTTTTAGACTTTGTCGTCAATACCTTTTTTCTCAAACCTGGAAACAAGGCTATGTTAAACATTCTTGGCACTGCGCTTGAAAATATGCTGCTGGCATCTTGGGAAATTATGCTGGCTTCCTCCCCTTTTATCCTTTTGGGCTTTTTTGTTGCAGGCCTACTCAAGGGATTTATTCCCGCTGACTTTATAGAGCGACACCTGGGTGGTGACAAAAAGGCGGGAATTGTCAAAGCTGCACTCTTGGGGGTTCCTCTTCCCCTGTGAAGCTGCGGGGTTATCCCCGCAGCCGCAGGTCTGCGGCAACAAAAAGCAAGCAAAGGGGCTGTAACATCCTTTCTTATCTCTACGCCAGAGACTGGTGTGGATTCCATTGCGGTAACCTATGCCCTACTGGACCCTATAATGACCGTTGTGCGACCAGTGGCGGCATTCATCACCGCCTCAGTCACCGGGCTGCTGGTCAATATTTTTGACAAAGACATCCCGCTCCCCTCCATGCAGCCCCCATCATCACCAACCGAATCGCCTCGTGCCCCCTCTTTAGCGATGGCCTCTTCACAGGATTGTAGTTGCGAGGGTTCCGGGTGTTCGTCAAAAAAGCATGCCCCGAACACAACTGTGCTCGACAAGCTCAAGCATGGCATGGTGTTTTCCTTTGGGACATTGCTGGGCGAAATAGGCCCATGGCTACTTGTCGGGGTAATCCTTGCCGCGATTATAACCGTCTTTATTTCTCCGGAATTCATCGATGCCTACCTGGGGAGCGGCCTTTTTTCGATGGTGGTCATGATCTTCCTGGCAACACCACTGTATGTCTGCGCGACAGCGTCGACCCCTATTGCTGCGGCACTCGCCCTGAAAGGGCTCTCACCAGGAGCAGCTCTGGTGTTTCTGCTCGCTGGTCCGGCAACCAACATGGCGGCCATCACCGTTGTTATGAAGATACTGGGGAAACGGACTGCCATCATCTATGTCATCACCGTCATGAGCTGTTCCCTGCTGCTGGGAGTAGTTGTCAACAGCCTCTATTTTAATATCGGCCTCAGTGTTGCCGGATGGGTTAATCCAGAGGCACAGGGTTCCCATGGGCTCTTTTCTACACTGTCAGCAGTTGTCCTGCTTTTCCTTATCATCAACCCCTGGGTTATACGACAATACCAGAAAGCAGTATCAACGCTGAGCATACGAAATGTCTAAAAGAGACTTACCCAGGAGTGATCGCGTTTTTTTAGCGCTAGAAAGTATCTCGAGAGAGCCCCATTATTTTGCAGGCCCGGGAGACAGTTGAGAGTTCTTCCGCAAGATTCAAAAGACCGGTCTTGTGTTTAATGATTGGCTTGGTAGAATGGAGCATGAGGGTTACCGCCTATGGTTTTGGTTTTGTTGTTCGCACAACTATCAAAACCGGTACCTCTCTCTTTTGCAATTAAAGTGTACGATTTAATCTGAACTAATTCAGTTTAAAATAGTGGACTGCAAGTCCAGCTTTTGACCGGCAAAGTCGGTTACGACTCGATAGCAAAACCATCATTGGGATCACGTTCAAAATGATACTTCAAATACGCTTGAATCATTTCTTTGGTCAGCTCTCCAGCCGTAACACAAAGATAAACCACGTGCCCAAAAATGCTTCCCCCAATAATGCCTTTTGACCTTCCGATATCCCTTGAATATCTTTGCCGAAATATGGCCTTTAATCCTTCCCATCAATTCAGATGGCGATATCGTAGGCGAAGCAGACACCAGAATGTGTATCTGATCCTTACTCACTACACCCCGGATAATTTGAACCTTAAACCCTTCGCATGCCTGACAAACCATTTCTCGAACTCGATTGACCAAATCTCCGCTCAACATATGGTAACGATACTTCGTCACCCATACAAAATAATACTCGATCTTGTATTTGGCATGACTGCCATGACGGTATTTCATGCTTTGTCTATAATACAACTGCTAGCTGAAAGCTACCCGTCTAAAGACGGGGGATTAAACCTTGGAAAGGACGAATGAAAAAGAAAATATTTATTCATCATCATATCTTTAAAAATGCAGGAACCTCTATTGACAAATCTTTTAAAGAGATTTTTGGTGATCATATGTATTTTTATGATATGAATATTCCTGGAGGAGTTGTTTCAAATCATATGTTAATTGACTTTATTTATAAAAAAATCAATGGATTTCCTGCATGCATTTCGTCTCACCAGACATGTCTTTCAGTGAAAGGAGCAAATAATTTTAAGTTTATTGAGTTTGTAATGTTAAGAAATCCGCTTAGACGATTTTTATCTATGTACAATTATTACAAAAGAATACAATTATCCGGAGATAAACTTGAAAATCTTGCAAAAGAAAAAACTTTTAGAGAATTTGTAGAATACATATCAAATAATTCTAAAGTTATATCGTCAAATTTTCAAACAAATTTTTGTTCAAAAACAGATAGCATACGTCGTAAAATTGTAAAAGATGATCTTGAAAGGGCCAAGGATAATCTCTCCCATAATGTAAAAAATATTGGTGTTGTCGAGAGATTTAACGATTCAGTCAAGATTTTTAACCAAGTTTTAAGGGAAAATGAAATAAATGGTGAAATGATAATCTATAAAGAAAATAGTTCAAGAGATATACTTGATCCTATCAAGTATATAAAAGACAGTCTAGGCACAAGTCTTTACCATAAAGTTAAAGCTCAAAATGTCTTTGATTTTGAGTTATATAATTTTGCAAATAAACTTTTGGACATAAGAGTTGAAAACTTATAATTGGCGCTTCAAATTTCAGGTTATATTTATCCGACATTAAAAGACGGAGTAGAGTTGCGGCAATATTCCCCAATGTTGAGTCCTGGTTGTGGCTGGTAACAGCAGTGGCCATGGAAATATCTGACGATAGGGAAGGTTCGGGACGAAAGTCTTTGCAAATGGAGTAGACTTTGCCTCTTTGCTCGGAGTCCCGTCGGGGACGCCTTCCTGTCATCGTCACTTACCGGTTCAGTGCTGATCGACGAGGTTGCCAAGACTGCGAAGAACGAGCACCGAAGGCTTGATCTTGATAACCTCGCCGACCAGCGCTACGCTTGAACCGCGAGGGAAACGAACGCTTAAGGGAATTTACAGAAAAGATGTTGCTTTATCTTAATTTTTAACAATAAAATCCCAAAAGAGGAGCGATGATAATGTCCTGGCTGTCAATATTGTCATATTGACCGTGTAAAAAAAATTATGGGACTAATTTTTACTCAAATTCGTTCATAAAAACTTCTCGTGAGAAATGCGGGCTGGAACTGTCAAACGTTGAGGATCCACCGGCAACGCCGGGGGGTTACCTAAAAAAAGCTAGAACAGGAGACGGTGCCGGATCACCTTGGGAGCATGGGCTATCACAGCCGCCAGCAGGAAGGCGGCGATCATGGTGAGGCGTTCGGGTAAAAGTCCATGAAAGGCCAGACCGATGAGCACCATTTTGAGGACCACGGTAACTCCAGAGAGTTCGCGATAGAGCTGCTGGTGGCGCATGGCCTCGGTACAGACAAGCAGTATACCGGTGAGCATCACCAGGTAAAGGTAACATGAGGGTAGAGCAACATTATCCAGGAGAAAAGAGGCCAGAAAAACACCTGCGCCCACCTGATGCAAAGCGCGGATGAAGATCCCCGCAACCAGTATCCACAGGGGACGCTCTCCGACCCTGCCCATGCCGCTAGTCGCTGGTTGACGAAAAAAGGCAGGCATTATTGCTCTCCTTCCTTGAGTCGCTCCAGTTCGTCCCAACGGCAATAGAGCGCTTCTATTTCTGGTTTGAGCGTCTCGGTTTCCTGCCAATAGGCGGCAAGCAGGTCGGCATCGGAAACGGTTTCCGGGAGGGCCATCAGCTGTTCCAACTCTTCAAGGCGTTCCTCTTTTGCCTGAATCTGTTTTTCCATGGCGTCATATTCACGTTGATCAAGGTAGGAGAGTTTGCCAGGTCTTGCGGCTGCAGGCTTCCCTGATTTCCCGGAAGCCGAGGGGATAGATTTCTTTCTTACCTTTGTGGATGCAGAGGGATTTTCCTGGTGTTGCAGGAGTTCGAGCCACTGTCCATAGTCAGCCAGGGCATGGATGCCTCCACGGTGATCGAACCCGAGGACGTGATTGCAGACCCGGTCAAGCAGAAAACGGTCATGGGTGACCAGGACCAGTGCTCCGGGAAAATCCATCAGGCCTTCTTCAAGAACATCCAGACTGGGGATGTCCAGATCATTGGTGGGCTCGTCCAGCAGTAGAATGTCGGCGGGTCGCAGCATCAACCGGGCGATGAGGATTCGTGCCTGTTCTCCACCGGAAAGCCTGCCAACTGGTGTTTCCAGTTGATCAGGACGGAAAAGAAAGCGTTTTGCCCAACTCACCACATGCAGACTGCGGCCGCGAAAGAGTACCGAGTCACCATCCGGGGCCAGAGCTCGATGCAGGGTCGCTGCTGGATTGAGCTGCTCGCGCCGCTGGTCAAAACTGACAATGCGGACCTTGTCTGCTAACCGTATGGTGCCGCTGTCCGCCCTGGTGCCACCCTCACTTGCTGCCAGGATCTTCATGAGCGTGGATTTGCCGCAACCATTACGGCCGAGCAGACCCACCCGACTTCCAGGAGTCAGGAGCAGATTCAGATCTGAAAACAAGGGAGTACCGTCAAAGGATTTGCAGAGACCCCGTGCCTCCAGGAGCTTTTTCGTCTTACGGCCGGAGTTGTCGAAACCGATATCCATGACCTGAAAAGCCCGGTTACGGGCACGTACTTCACCTAGGGAATCCTCAAGTCTGCCTGCCTCGTCAATGCGGTATTTGGCCTTGGTACCCCGTGCCTTGGGGCCACGGCGAAGCCACTCGGTCTCTCGGCGCATCTTATTGGCCATCCGCTCCTCAACCTGCTGTTGCTGCACAAGAAAAGTTGATTTTTTTTCAAGAAAATCACTGTAGGTGCCGGTAACGGCAAAGACGTAGCCCGGGTATGCCGGAGAAAGCTCTACGATACGGTTGACCGTGTTTTCAAGAAACCGGCGGTCATGGCTGACCATGAGCAGGGCCGAGGGGCTTCCCGGTATCCGTGAGGACAACAGCTTTTCCAGCCAGAGGATACCCTCCATATCCAGGTGGTTGGTGGGCTCGTCCATAATCAGAAGATCCGGATGCTGCGTCAGGGCCCTGGAGATGGCGAGTCGCTTGCGCCAACCTCCTGAGAGCAGATGGATGGGAACATCGGTATCTGTAAATTCAGCGCGACTGAGCATGCACATGATGCGCTGCCGTCGCTCGGTATCCTCAAGGTTGAGGGGCGCCAGTGCAGTTTCAAGTGCTTCAACAGGGGTATGGTCCTCGTTGAAGACATCCGTCTGCGGCAAATACACCACCGACGTGTGTTTACGCGGCGTTACCGTACCGCTGTCCTGGTCTTCCAGGCCGGCCAGGATCCTGAGGAAGGTTGACTTACCGGTACCGTTGGGTCCGATCAGGCCAATACGGTCATCTTCATGGAACACCAGATCAATATTGCTAAACAGCGTCTGGGCTCCAAAGGCCTTACTGACGCCATTGCAGGTGAGCAGAGGGATCATCGGTAGAATTTAATATCGCAGTGGTGATCTCAATGTTTTTTTTCCTGCATATCTTCGCTAGTGATTGACCGGGGATAACTGCCCAGGTACTCGAAATACGCGCAGATCTGTTGCAGGATGGTACATGCCTCGGCAATTTCCGGATCTTCCATATGGCCATGCATGTCAAGAAAAAACAGATATTTCCATCGCTTACCTTTCATGGGGCGGGACTCCAGTCGTGCCAGGTTGATACCTTTGGCCGAGAGGATGGTGAGCACCTCGTTCAGGGCGCCGGGACGATCCATGGTACCGAGCAGTAAAGAGGTCTTGTCCATACCGCTCTTGGAAGGAGGTGTTTTACCCAGCACCAGAAAGCGGGTGGTATTGCCCAGATAGTCCTCAATCCCCTTGACCACGATCTGCAAATCGTAGGTTTTCAGGGCCATCGAGCTGGCAATGGCGCCGATATTGGGGTTGTTGGCAGCCATCTCGGCAGCCCCGCCTGTGGAGAAAACCGGCAGAGTGGGGATCCCCGGAAGGTGCTTACGCAGCCAGTTACGACACTGGGCCAGCCCCTGCTCGTGGGAGGCAACCGTCTGGATATCCTCAAGGTTGCCGCTCTGACAGACCAGGTTGTGGGTAATGGGGAGCTGAAGTTCACCGCAGATACACACTTCATATTTCAAGAAGCTGTCAAGGGTCGAGAATACTGATCCCTCTATAGAGTTCTCGACCGGAACAATGCCGTACTGCACCCGTTCCTTTTCAACCTCCTGGAAGACTTCATCAATGGATTCCAGAGCGGTGTACGTTGCACTCTGACCGAAGAACTCCACTGCGGCCAGGTGGGTGAAGGTGGCTTCGGGGCCTAGGTAGGAGACAGCGGTTTTGCACTGCGAGAGTCGGCAGGTAGTGATGATTTCATGAAAGATCGAGTGCAATGCCTTTTCAGGGAAGAGCCCTTGGTTATTCTTGAAAAGACGCTGATAAATTTCCAGTTCGCGCTGGGGGTCCCATTTGGCCCTTTTGGTCTCATCCTTGAGCATCCCGATGGTCCTGGCGGCCTGGAGCCGCTCCTTGAGCAGTTCGAGAATCGTGGCATCAATCTCATCGATTCGTTGACGCACCTCACCTATGCTGGATTGATCGGTCATGATATGCTCTCTTGATTTTTTGCTGAACTGATCGATGAATCCTAGAATATGTACAGATTCTTGCAAAGAAAAAAATAGAAAAAGGCTTGCGTAAGCCTGGAATTTTAAGCATAGATCAAGCTGTACGCAACGGCGATCACTATCTGCCGGGCAAGAGCTGGGCAGAGAGGAGGTAAAGGTGCAGTTGGAGGACAAGGCAAAAAAACTCACACAGGTGCTGCTCGGATATGAACGGGTAGCCGTGGCCTTCAGTGGAGGTGTTGATTCTTCACTGCTGCTCGCTTGTGCCTTGAAGACCCTGGGCGCCGGTAACGTGCTGCCAGTGTTTGCCGACTCCTGCCTACTCAAGCAGGCAGAACGTGAAAGAGCTCTGGGATTTTTGAAGCGCAACGGTTTCCCTGGTGCCGTCGAGCTGATAGTGGTAGAACTTCACCCGCTTGCGTGGAAAGAGTTTGTTCGCAACCCTGAAGATCGATGTTATCTTTGCAAGCTTCGCATCTACAAGCAGTTTCGTGATGTGCTAGAGCACCACGGCTTTCGCCTGCTCGTCGATGGAACGAACACCGATGACCTCAAGGTTGGACGTCCCGGCCTTCGTGCCATCCGTGAACTTGGCGTCAAGACACCACTGGTGGAGGCAGGCTTTGACAAAAGTGATGTGCGTGAGTACAGCCGTAGATTACAACTGGATACCTGGGATATGCCCTCAGCCTCCTGTCTGTTCACCCGTATTCCTCATGGTCTCGAGGTAACCCAGGAGAGACTGGAGCGAATTGACCGATGGGAGAATGAACTGGAAACCCTGGGATTCAGGGGGTGCCGAACCAAACTCGATAGCAACGACAATGCTGTCGTGTATTTGGAACTGGAGAAGGCTGATCTGGAGAGACTTGTACGATCTGATATGCGTACCATCGTTGTTCACCTCTTCAGGAAACAGGGGGTGAATAAAATCTATCTTGACCTTGCGGGCAGATGAGTGTAGAGCAATGACTGTTTTGGGCAAATCTGCCTCAAACCTCGTACTGATCGCTCTTGGCAGAGTTTTTTTCTTTGACAAAAAAAATGAAGTCGTTTTAACTCCTAAGGTGAGTTTATGTCCGGATCTGGCAATGTCGCCTGATTACGGGAACTTATTAATCATTTGGAGGGAAGAATGAACAAAAAGGAACTCGTAGAATCCATGGCAGGAGCAGCAGAGATCAGCAAAGCCGCCGCCGAGAAAGCCTTAAATGGCATGTTGTCTGCGGTCACAGAGGCACTGAAAAGCGGTGACAAGGTCACCTTGGTAGGGTTCGGTACTTTTTCCACCGCAGAGCGCGCTGCTCGTAAGGCGAAGAATCCGCAGACCGGTGCTATGATTAAAATTCCTAAGAAAAGAGTTGCCAAGTTCAAAGCTGGCTCCAAGTTGTCCGAGGCTGTACAGAAAAAATAGCAGATTTGTGTTTACGGCCGTAGAACAACGGCAAAAACACAGTTGATATGGCCTGGGAAACGAGGTCTGACTGCCCGGTTCAGCCCTGCCATGATACTGCCTCCCGTCATACTCTCGAAGCCCTATACTCTGTACAGGGCTTCGAGAGTAGTCTTTTCTCGTAGAAGTTGCAGCCAGGAAAACAGGGGTTAGGTTATCGAAACAACGAAATAACTTTGGATCGCGACCTCTGTGATTTCGAAAATATTTTGTAAGAGTCCGCTGGCGATGATAACGTTATATTGAGTGAGAGCCAACAAAACCTTACAGGCGGTTGGGAATTCACGTCTGTTTGACAACCAAACCTTCCTCTTTCAGGCACAGAAGACGCTCTTGGCAGGTGAGAGATTATACCTCTCTATAGAGATTTCCCATAAGAAAACCACACCACGTTTACCAAAGAGGGGCTTGAGTATCATGAACCTCGTCTGTCGAGCCCAATGACTTGGATGAGTAGTAGTTGCCGAGTTCTGGCTTGAAAAAATCCAGCCTAAAAAACTTGTTGAGAAAATTTTGTTTTCATAGATGAAAAACAAAACATAGCGTTAATCCAACAAGTTTTTTTCCACAAACAACAGCCGTAATGTATCCCAACGGGCGTAGAGCGCAAGATTTCGTATTTTAGAGAAATTGTTCCTCAAGTTACTCAAGACCCAAACTAGTTTGATAAAAGAAGTAACCATGGCAGACTTGTAGGTTTACCAACCCGCCCTTTCCGGACCTTAAAAACATAATGCCCAAGCTGATTGCTGTTGTATTTTCCCGAGGTCAGAGCATGAGGACCACCATCGATAAAAGACCCGTTGATGGCCGAGCCTTGCATCTCGTAAAACGTCCCAGGCTGACCGGTGCCATTTGAAAAACCTACACGGGCGGAATGCCCGCCAAATCCACCAGTTCCACCACTTGCATCACCAGTTTCCCACTTGATACGCTGGTAGCTAAAGATAATATCAAAATCGCCGACCCTGATATCTCTTCTGTCAACGAAAATTAACTGAAAACTGTTGCGAGGTGATCCATGTTTATAAAAGTAGCCCACATTAAACCAGTTGACGCCAAAGGCCTTGGCACCGTTCATCACCCCCCTTCCATATTTTACGTTTGAAGAATTTCGCGTATCAACATCAGCAAAAAAGGGAGCTATAATCTTACGGGTCGTCGACGTCAAGCTATAAGGAGTAAAAGTACGCTGGGGAGCATCAAAAGTTACATTGCCGTTATTATTAACAAATACAGAAGTATACCAACGATCGAAAAATTTAACGGGGAATCCCAGTGCTATTCGCCCGGTGGACTGATCGTCATTACTTGGCAGAGTAAGTCCCTGAAAGTTTTGCAGTGTTATTGCCGTCGTTGTCCCCCTGCCCTCGTAGCCCGACAAAACCGTAGGCCCCTCACCACTACCTGGGGCCAACCAGTCTTTCAGGCGCGTTGCCGAAGAGCCGCCACCCTCCCACGAATCGGCCAACCGACCAAACCAGTCGGGATCATTATTATCGCAAGCAGCACCTCCTCCGTGAAGTTGCCCCACAAGACGTTTGTTGGAATCCCATAGACCAGAACCTGATGAACCTCCTTCCGTAGTGCCCTCATCCCAATGGTCTACGCGGAAATGCGTGCCATCACCCGGCGATTCTCCGCCAAGGTAACTCGTCACTGATATCGGAGCAGTACCTGAGTTGGAAATGCGTTTGGCATGTCCACGAGGATGATGAATACAGACACCGAAGGTTGGATTTCCGCCGGTTCGGTCCCAACCAGACCAGAATGCATCTGTGGTTGGCTCAGGTGAGTTCGACAACTCCAGGAGGGTAAAATCACTTGGCCCGTATGTTGCCCGTAAAATGGCGCCACTCTGAGATGCCCCTGATAAGGGAAGAGGGGAGCCACTCTCCCAGCTTCCTGGAGACCGACAAGTGCGGCTTTGATAATCCCAGGTGACAACTACCGTTGCAGCGACACTGCTGCTGGAGACACAGTGATGCGCAGTGAGGAAATATGGTTTTCCGTCATTGCGGGTATTATTAATCAGGCTGCCAGTACAAACATAACTGCTACCATTTTTGGTATAGGAATATCTCCCCACTGAACGGATTTGTTTGGAAGCCCATTGGTTGTTACACGCGACATCAACGTTACAGGATCCTGCTTTATCTCCTCTATTACAGGCGTCTGAGTTTTCACTCCCAGAGATACCTCTGTATATATGTGATACTGAACCAAGAATCAAGGTTAAGGTCTCGATAGACTCTCCTGGTATAGTCAGCTCAAGAACAGCTTCTTCTCCCGGGATTATGGGGGTCCAAAGTTGGCCATTGATATTGTTATCCTTAACGGTATAAGGGCCGACCCTCCTAGCGCGATCTATAGAATAAACAGATAACCTGGCTTTATCTGGCATAGAATAGGAGGTAAATCCAAAGCTCAAACCAAGAGCACCAGAAGATTTCACGCGCAAGCGCCAAAGGTAGTTTCCATCAGGAAGTTCCTCCCACGTCCCCCTTGATTCTCCTTGTGGAGAGTTGAGGGTATATAGATCAGGCGAGCCAGTATTCACCTTCATTTCGCTAGCAAGACCAATTCGATAACCACTCTTATCTGGAGAACTTGTTTTTTTCTCTGCATCCTCAGCGAGAGCTTTTTCTACATCCAAATCAGGTAGTTCAAGAAGATCCACTTGCTGCAAAGGTAATAGTTGAGCATCCTTTTGCAAGGCTAGCTGGTCCTTATAATGATCTTCTCCCCAGGCCACTCCACCAAGAACAAAAACCAACATCACCAAAAGTACTGTTATCTTTTTCATTGCATTACTTGTATTCGTAGTTTCGTGGTTCATATCTACCCTGGTAGTCATAATTTTTAAGATGATGCCTGTTGTTATTGTCGAGAAAATTTTAGCTAAAGCGAGTTGAGCGGCTTAGCGGCAGGCCGGCAGACGAAGGCTGACGGGAAGCGCGCTCGAATGATTTCCGGTGCGCGAGTTAGCGCACATCGGAACTAATCAAGCGAGTGCAGAGCGCAACTCGCTGTTCCGGCGTGCCTAGCGCGCCGGAACACACTGTTAGCCATCCAATGCAAAACTGTTACTACTTTCTTTTACCCCAAACTCAATACAGAAAAAATGACAATTTCATTAGACTAGCCTACTATACCATATCGCCATGGTCGTATGGCACCACTTTTATGTTTTTTTTTGCTCAACATGCTTCTTTTGACAATATCTTGTAAGTATCCACCGGTAAAATCGGTGGTTTTATAATTGTGAACCGCTCAAAGCGGTATGGTAAAAAGATCTGCTGACCACCATTCGGTGGTCGTCTCTTTGCTGAACAGAGACAATTGTTCGATACGACTGTCTTTTTTCCTTCATTTTGAATAGTTGTGCGCCTCACGACCTCCATGACTGAACAGTTTACGTTTTAAACAACACTGTCAACCAACGTCGTGAGATTCACCTGTGAGGGACTCCATACACGGCAGGCGTCAACTCTTTGGCGACGATGCAACCGGCAGGCAACTGAACAGGCAAAAGGGCAAATCCAGTGGTGCCCAGGCAGGGCACGCCTTGCCGCAGCCATGTCCTTCCTTTTCAAAGGAGACTGGCCGGCTGCCCGGTTGAGGCCAGAACACTGGTCCAGAGTTTCCCGTTGGGATCAACCTTCTTCCTCGAATGGACGACCATAGGGATAGGCACATGGGTGAACTGATTATTCCAATGCCCCACCAGCATATTCGTGCGACCAGACATACCAGCATGCACGGCATACTGCCCCAGCTGTAGGCAAAAGGCAGAGTCTGAAGCCGAAGCTTCGGTGGAACGAATCATATAGCTGGGGTCTATATATTTCAGCGAGATATCCATGCCCTGCGCCTTAAAATACCCCTTAATCTGCTCCTTCAGCAAGGCACCAATATCGCCGAGCCTGCGATTACCCGAAGCGTCTTTGCCAAGATCACCGCCAAACAGATTCTGGCCGGCGCCCTCACCGACGACGATCACCGCATGGCCGCGAAGGCGCAGCCGCTTCTCCACTGCCTCCAGGAAGGTCCCCAGCGAGAACGGCACCTCCGGAATAAGGCAGAAGTTGACCTCGTTGTTGGCCAGGGTCGCCGCCGCAGCGATAAAGCCGGATTCACGGCCCATGAGCTTGACCAGACCGATCCCGTTACGGGCACCGATGGCCTCCACATGGGCAGTGGAGGTGGACCGTCGTGATTCGGCCACCGCGGTCTGATACCCAAAACTGATGTCGACATTTTCGATATCGTTATCAATGGTCTTGGGAATACTGATCACGCTGATATGCAACTTACGTGCGGCAATCTCCTGGGCGATTGCCGCAGCGCCACGCAAGGTGCCATCACCCCCAATGGTGAAGAGGATGCCGATGCCGAGTTGCACCAGGGTATCGACCATGACCTTAGGTTCCTGAGGCCCCCGGGAGCAACCCAGCATGCTGCCACCGTTTTTGTGGATACCGTCGACCAGTGCTGGTGCCAACTTCATCGGCGCATGGTAGTATGCAGGATTGAGCCCTTCATAACCATAGCGAAACCCATAAACATCCTTCACGGCGTAGTGGTGATGAAGGCTTAGGACGATAGCGCGAATAACATCGTTGAGTCCCGGGCAGAGGCCACCGCAGGTGACGATGCCGCAACTGAGGATATCCGGATCAAAAAAAATGCGTTCCCTGGGTCCTGCCATCTCAAAGGCCGGAAGAGGTACACCCCTTAAAAAATAGGGCTCGATCTCTTTGGGCTGGGTATGGTAGAGGACCAGATCGTCATCCTGGGTAAAGGAAGTCCCCCGCATGGGAGAGGTGCGCATGCACTCACCCAGCGTGTCCACAAGAAAATTGCGGTGATCCAGCAGACCATCAATCCCTTTCATGTCATGTCTCCGCCGTACTGTAGCCCCTGGCATATTCCATTCGTTTGTCTTGAAGATAATACATTGAAGGACTCCCTCTTCTGCGTACCTGGAGTACGCGGATAAATCAAGGTTCAGCCACCCTCAGAAGAGAGAAATCCAGCGATTCGTGCCATGCAGGCAGCAGGGCAGTACTTCCGAGTATGCTTGAATAGCCTTACAAAAAAAGTATACGGCACAATCCTCGTCGCTGCAAGCCCGGCTGCGCGAGGATTGTGGCAAACGACACCTCACCAGGATATCTCCTGCGCAAATATACCCACCATGACCACAAAAAACCTTTGGTTTGTGGGACGTTGCCATGTATCTTCTCGTCATGCAAAACTCTGCCGCTAACAACTCCTGGAGGCAACGGATCCAGGTGCTGAGGATCTTCCTGCCCTTTGCCGGCGGTTATTTCCTTTCATATCTATTCCGGGTTGTCAATGCGGTTATCGCCCCGAATCTCGTCGCAGATATCGGTGTTGGCCCCTCAGCCCTGGGACTGCTGAGTGGGGCCTATTTTATCGCTTTCGCAAGCTTTCAGCTGCCCCTGGGAATTCTCCTGGACCGCTTTGGCCCACGAAAGGTAGAAGCTGTCCTGCTGCTCTTCGCGGCACTAGGCGCTTTCCTGTTTGCCGGAGCTCAGAGCGTTGTCGCGCTGGTAATTGCCAGAGCCTTCATCGGCTTCGGGGTTTCTTCCTGTCTGATGGCAGCCTTCAAGACCTACACCTTCTGGTTTCGCCGAGAACGCCTGCCAATGATCAACGGTATCCAGATGGCTTCTGGCGGCCTGGGAGCCCTGGCAGCGACGGCTCCCGTAGAGATGGCCCTGGGGTACACTGACTGGCGCGGCGTGTTCAACGGCCTGGCCCTGTTGACCATCCTCGCAGCGCTCCTCGTGTATTTTGTGGTACCAGGAAGAAATACAGGACGAAACGTCGAACCTCTGCACAGTCAGTTAAGGGGCTTACGAGAGATTTTCACCAGTCTGTCCTTCTGGCGCATCGCCCCTCTCACGACCATGTCCCAGTCGTCGCTCATCGCCATTCAGGGGTTGTGGGCCGGACCCTGGCTCGACCATGTTGCTGGACTGGAACGGGACGCTGTCGCTTTTATCCTGTGCTGGGTCGCTGTTGCCATGATCGCCGGCTTTATCTCGCTTGGTGCGGTGGCGGAACGACTTGCGCGCAGAGGCATTCCTCTCATCCTTACCTCTGTTGCCGGCATGACATTTTTCATGTTCATGCAGGCCGTTGTCCTGCTGGCACCGGTCACCTGGTCACTGCCTGTCTGGATCATCTTTGGCTTCTCCGGCACCTCAGGCATCCTCAACTATGCCGTACTTACAGAGAGCTTCCCGGTACGCCTCTCTGGCCGGGTAACCACCTCGGTAAATCTCCTGGTCTTCATCGCCGCCTTCTCCAGTCAATGGATGATCGGCGCGATCATCGAACTCTGGCCACCAGCTGCAGATGGCAGCCTCGCCGCCCCAGGCTTCCGAGCCGGTTTTACGGCAGTGCTTGTCCTCCAGGTCATCGGGCTTGTCTGGTTTTTGATCGCGACAAAAAAACTTCACTCCTCACCCTCGGCAAACCCTTGACTGCTGTAGAACAGACCAAAATGACGAGCCATAGCCCCTGTCAATGCCCCTGTTTTTTCCGGGGCACCAAGCCTTGTCTTTTTCTCACCCCTTGATATATACTTAAAAAAAACAGATGTTTTCTTTTAACAGGAGCAGACTATGTGCTGTTTTCCTCCAGATGCAACCTCCAGGAGACGCCGTGGAGAGGAGTTGCCAGCCAACCGCCTCCCAGCTTTTCCTGCCATCACCGAGTACTGCGGCAATCTCCTACTGCTGTTGACAGTACTCTGCTTCTTTGTGGCTCCAGCCTGGTCCGGAGAGGCAAATATTTCCCCATCATCTCTTATCCCCTCATCCAGCGGAAAGGTTGTCCTGCGTATCATTGCCAACGATCGTCACCTGACGTACACCCTTGCCGAGATCGAAGCATTAGGGCTCAAACGCCTGGAAACATCGACCTACTGGCCGGAAGACTCCCGCATCCACCAGGGAGTTCTCCTGATTGACCTGCTGGAACATGCCGGTATTGCCACCGCCTCAAAAATACAGGTTGAAGCGCATGACAACTATGTCACGGAAATTCCCCGATCCGACTGGGAAACCTGGCCGGTCTTTCTGGCAACCCGCCGTGACGGTTTTCCCTTGCAGCTCAGGAAAAAAGGACCACTACGCATCATGTACCCGAAAGATGCAGGTGGCGCAGTGGCCCAAGATCATATGCGCAACCGATGGATCTGGTCGATCAAAAAAATTCTGGCAATTATGCCATGAAAAGCTCTGCCGTCCCCATAACACTGACAGCACTCCTCATCCTCGCCATTGCTGTCACCGCCGTCTGGACAGGTGTTGACCTGCTGGCCGACGTCGAGGAAAAGGCCCTTACCTTTGACTATCATCAAACCTCCGATCAAAGCGCAAAACTCATCCTTGATGCCATACAGTTTCAACTGGCGCTGGACCAGTTTTCACAAACAGGGGACACGGCAGCATATGACAATCTCCTCGAAAAACGTGAGCTGCTCTTTCTCAGGAAAGAAGTGGCCTCAAAATTAGCCCAAAAAATTCTTCCAACAAGCATCGACCGCTTTGCTCCGATACAGCAACATCTTCTCCAGATTGAACCCCTCTTCTCTGCCACTGATAATCTCCCCGAAGCAATCCAGAGAATAAAAAAAATAGCCCTGGCAATTGAGGAAGACAGTCGACGGATAACCCAGTTCTACAAAGCACAAGAACGGATACACCTGTTAGCCATCCTGACGGATTTTCGCCACCAGGCGTACCTGACCATCACCTTCCTGGTCATCATAACCCTGTTGACCACGCTGCTCATTGTCCTCCTGTTCAGGCAGCGCAGTTTCTCGAGAGAGCTGGAACGAACCAAGGAATATCTGCGCAGAATTATCGATGTCACCCCGGCCATGATCTCAGTCCGCGACAGGGCAGGTCGGCTACACCTGGTGAACAAGACCTTTGCCCAGTTCTGCTCGACAACAGTCGAAGAGAGTACCGGAAAACGTATTCAGGAAACCTGTCAGTCTCCTGCACTTGGTCAGGCGACCCATGAAGAGGACCTGCAGATCCTCAATAGCAAGACCGCTTTATCGAACCGGGTGGTTCTCATAAAAAAAACCGAAAAAAATCACATCTGGCTGAACAGGACGAGAATCCCCTTTATTGACCAGCATACGGGCAGAGAACTGCTGCTCTGTCTGGAGACAGATATCACGAAGGTGAAAAATTCACAGCTGGAATTACTGCGCCTCAGGAAGATTCTCCTCGATATTATCAATGCCATGCCGTCGGTGCTAGTCGTCGTTGATTCCTCAGGCTTGGTCATAGAGTGGAACAAGGCGGCAACCGATACCTCAGGGGTATCCTCCGAGGAGGCTATCGGCAAACAAATGGATGCCATTTACCCCGAGTTTACCAAGCATATGCCGGTACTGCAGCATGTTCTCAAGCACGGTGAAATCCGCCAGATTTACAAATCGCACCAACGTAAAGACAATACAGATCATTTTGAAAAACTCATACTCTTTCCCCTTATCAACAACAAGATCATCGAGGGTGCCGGTATCCTCATCAGTGATATCACCGATCAGGTACGTGCTGACGAACAGCTCGCCCTCTCAGAAAAAATCATTTCTGTAGGTGTTCTTGCCGGGGGTATTGCCCATGACTTCAACAACTTGTTGATGAGTGTCCTCGGAAATCTCAACCTCGCCCGGCAGCATCTTCATGAAAATAGTGAAGCAGACACTCTCCTCGTCGATGCCGAAAAAGCCCTGCTGCGATCAAGGAGTCTCACCCAGCGGCTACTCACCTTCTCACGGGGAGGCAACCCAGTGCAACAGCCCACTGACCTGGAAAAACTTCTCAGGGATGCCATGGATTCTATTCTGGCTAATTCCGAAATACACTGCCACTACGAGATCGCCCCCGACCTCCTCCCAGCCTATATTGATGCCGGACAGATCCGCCAGGTCTTCCAAAACCTGGCACTGAATGCCACAGATGCCATGCAAGGACAGGGGACAATCCACATCTCCGGCAACAATAAGGAGATAAAAGAAAACGAGACACCCCAGCAACAGTCATCACTACAACCGGGACAATATATCTGCCTCCTCTTCAGAGATAGCGGCTGCGGCATAGATCCAGCAATTCTTACCAAAATTTTCGATCCCTATTTCACCACCAAGGAATCAAGAACCGGCCTTGGCCTACCCATCTGCCATTCGATCATCAGCAAGCACGGCGGCCAGATCTCTGTGACATCAACCCCTGCAGAGGGAACACTCTTTACCCTGCTCCTGCCAGCAGCAGCCCAGACAGCAAGACAAAAAGAGACCGCCGTAAACGACATACCTAGTGGTAACGCCACTATCCTTCTCATGGATGACGATCCCGATGTCCGCAAGGTATCTCAAAGTATGCTTGAATACATGGGCTACACCGTGATTACCGCGAATAACGGCGAAGAGGCACTGGCCACGTATGCACAAAAGCTGAGTAACGGCACCCCCGTCAGTGCAGTTATCATGGACCTGACCATTCCCGGAGGAATGGGCGGCAAAGAGGCGGTGCAAAAAATCCTGGAGATTGACCAACAGGCCCGGGTCATCGTGGCGAGCGGATATTCCAGTGACCCGATAATGGCTGATTTCGAGGCCTACGGCTTCAAAGCGGCCCTGAACAAACCTTTCACCATGAAAGATCTACGCCACACCCTGAAAACATTTCTCGAAAAGGAAGGAAAAGAGCCTGCCGCTAACTGACGCATCGGCGCTGACGGCGAGATAATCGGCGGTTCAATCGCCCTTGGGACCTCTGAAAACGAGCAGATCCGGGTTGATCATCCCCTGCCAAACCATTTCAAACAAGGTGTTGGCCTCATCAGCAAGACTTTCTTTTCTGCCACGGATAACCCACATGAAAAATGTCCGCTGGATATAGCCAAGCAAAAAATCCAGATGCGATCGCGCCCGTACATGGGGATTCAATATTCCCTGCTGCTGCCCCTTTTTGATCACCTCGATAATCAGACTAACACGGCGCTTCTGATCAAAACTTTCATCGGTCATCCAGGTCTGCATGGGCAGGGTCATGAAAAGAATGCGTCCGAGGCCTTCATTGCGCTCATAGTAATCAAGGTGGAGCCAAAAAACCTTGCGCAGCTTTTCTTTGAGATCCTCAATACCCTTGAGATGATCTTCAATACGATCAGTAAGCCGATCCATCCAGATATTGACAAAGGCAAACAGCAGTTTTTCCTTGCTGTTGAAATTTTTGTAGATGGTGGTGAAACTGACGCCAGCACGCTCGGCAACGTCCCGAATGGAAGCCCGGTGAAAGTCTGCTGTGGAAAAAACCTCCATAACAGCTCGCTCAAGCCGTCTTTGCACGTCCGGATTGAGATCTTCAAGCATGAAAACAGGGTTCTTTCTCATTTGAGGCCAGCCAGCATTGAAATCAACGAAGAAAAAAGACTTCTTTTCCCTTTGTATAGTACAATACACCCTATGTCAAAAAATGATTACATCAAAAAAAAGAAAACCTGTTCCAAGGTATTTTTTTTACGGTTATTTCAAAAAGAAAGAATACAAAACGCCTGATCTCTTTCCTCGCACAGGGGTGGCCAGGAGCTGATCTACTCAGGATCAGCCGGAGCCGACAGACAAATCAAAGAACAACAACACCGTCGATCACCACATGGATCTGTCAGTAAAGGGCACGTCAAGCATGGCACGGGAAAAAGAGCGTTACTTTCCCCAGGGTATTTTTGCAGCATGCCGCAGAGAACCGAAAAAAAACGACGAGTTACTGTTCTCTTGACAATAATCAATTACATCGCTTGCCGGCAGTGTAAGATAAGGCTATTCCTGTCCGGGAGTGTAGCCAGACCTTGGCCTGCTCACCAGTCAAGGAGACACATAGACAAGACAGGAAAAGAAAACTCAAGAACAGGAGCACACCATGGCTGACTATTTCACCATAACTGACACCCTTTACTCGATCACAGATCGCTACCCGGAAACCATTGCGGTTTTCGCGAGCAACGGTTTCCCGCAAATGAAGGATGCGGCCCAGCGCGAGACCTTTGGCAAGATGATCACCTTCGAGGCTGCCTTACGGATGAAGGACCGTCATCCCCAGACCTTCATGCAACTGCTGAACGAGGTGATCAGTACAGAGCGTGACGGCGCTGACGCAACCCTAACCCAATCGACGCAGACAGACGAACACCCCCTTAACGTTGTCGGTCTGCTCCCGTGCCCGGTTCGCCTTCCACTTCTCGAACAGTACAACGCCTTTGCCAGCACCAACGGCTTAACCAGGGTGAACACCGAGCTGAAAGCAGCCAGCGTCGGTACCCAGTGGGTCCAGGAAAATCTGGATGGTATTACCAAGGCCTCACAGTTGCCGGACCTCTTCCTTTCTGCCGGATTTGACCTCTTTTTCGATCTGAAAAAAATCGGCCGTTTTCGCCACCAGGGGATCTTCAAGGATCTGGTACGTCATCATGATGAAAACCCCCTTTTCAGGGGACGCGGCCTGCGCGACCCTTCTGGAAGCTACTCGCTCATCTCCGTGGTTCCGGCAATTTTTCTCGTCAATACCGAGGAACTTGGTGATCGTCTTCCGCCTCGATCCTGGGCAGATCTTCTCGAACCGGAATGGGAGGAATCTGTGGCCCTTCCGGTTGGTGATTTTGATCTGTTCAACGCTATCTTGCTCAACATCGACAATCATTATGGAGAAAAAGGAGTTAAACAGCTAGGCCGCGCAATGCTACAGGCCTTGCATCCTGCCCAGATGGTCAGGAGCAATCGCCTGAAGGAGCGGCGTCCGGCAGTCACTATCATGCCCTACTTTTTCACGAAAACGGCCCGGGTCGGCGGGGCCATGGAGGCCCTGTGGCCAGAAGACGGAGCCATCATCAGCCCGATCTTCATGCTGGCGAAAAAGGCACGCGCAACCGAGCTGCAACCGCTAGTCGACTTCTTCGCCTCCAGGGAAGTCGGCGAAACGCTTGCCCATCAGGGCCTCTTTCCATCACTGCATCCCGAGGTAAACAACAACCTGGCCGATGATACACCAATGATGTGGCTGGGCTGGGACAAGATACTGGCAACCGATCTTTCAGCGGAAATCGAGCGATGCGAAGCGCTGTTCGCGGCCTCAGCCTCCAAAGGCAGGCCGTGAACCTGGTAACGGTCTCCGGACCGCCTTCGTCGGGTAAGACAGCGATTATCTTGAAAACCGCCGCCACCCTGATGGACAAGGGAGTACACGTCGGCGTGGTCAAATTCGACTGTCTCTCCACCGATGACGACCTACTTTACCACAAGGCAGGGATTCCTGTCCGCAAGGGGCTCTCCGGAGCGCTCTGTCCTGACCATTACTTTGTCTCCAATATTGAGGAGGTTGCCCAGTGGGGACGGCAGCAGGGTTTTGACCTATTGATCAGTGAATCGGCGGGGTTGTGCAACCGTTGCTCTCCCTACATCAAGGAGATCGGCGCGGTCTGTGTCATCGACAACCTCAGCGGTATCAACACGCCCAAAAAGATCGGACCTATGCTAAAAAGTGCTGACGTGGTGGTTATCACCAAGGGTGACATTGTCTCCCAGGCAGAACGGGAAGTCTTTGCCAGCCGGGTCAACCAGGTCAACCCCAGGGCCACCATCATGCATGTCAACGGTCTGACCGGCCAGGGCGCATACGAACTAGGTACCCTCATCTACCAGGAGAACACCCAGGTGGAGACCATGAAAGGCCGCAAACTGCGCTTTCCCATGCCATCGGCGCTCTGCTCCTACTGTCTTGGCGAAACCCGTATCGGTGAAGAGTTCCAGATGGGTAATGTCCGCAAGATCAAACTCGAGCCGTGACGCCCTTCACCGTTCAAGGAAGAGAAGAATGAACCGTATACACGACGACGTTGAACTATTGACCATCGCCGAACTGTTCGAGAACTACCCGTTTCTCAACGGTTATCTCACCGGACAGGGGCTGGAGTTGATCGGCACCGAGTCCTTAACCCTGCCAGCCCTGCTCGCTGCACTTGATGCAGATGAGCGAGAAGACAGGGCCATCGACACAGAGGCCCTCATCACCGGAACGATCAGCTATATTGAACAGATGCTGCAATTTCTCGGCAGCAGTGAAGACCGCACAGTCTCAACGGTCACCCTCTACCCAGGAACTGACAAGAGCGGCAGCCCTGAACAGTTTACTGAGCTGATCTTCCGGCGTGGTGAAATCGTCTGCATTGTCGGCCCGACAGGATCTGGCAAGAGCCGGCTGCTCGCTGATATCGAATGGATGGCACAACGAGATACCCCCACCAGCCGACAGGTATTGATCAACGGCGCTGTTCCGGACCCGAAATGGCGGTTCAGCTCGTCTGACAAGCTGGTCGCCCAGCTCTCACAGAATATGAACTTTGTGATGGACCTAAGCGTCGAGGAGTTCATCCTGCTCCATGCCAATAGTCGGATGGTCACCAACGCCGAAGAAATAACAAACACCATCATCTGCCAGGCCAATGAACTGGCCGGAGAGCAATTCTCTCCCGGTACTGCGATTACCTCGCTTTCTGGCGGTCAGTCGCGGGCACTCATGATCGCAGACACCGCTATTCTCAGCCGCTCTCCCATTGTCCTGATCGATGAAATCGAAAACGCCGGAATCGACCGCAAGAAGGCACTGGACCTGCTGCTCAACGAAGACAAGATCGTCCTGATGGCCACCCATGATCCCATGCTTGCCCTGATGGGCGACCGCCGCCTTGTCATCAAAAACGGCGGCATCCACAAAGTGATAGAGGCCAGTGAACGGGAACGCACCATCCTCAAGGATATCGAAGCCTTGGACCGTAAGCTGCAGGGCATGCGACAGCTGCTCCGACAAGGGGAATCGCTGGAACAGCTTGTCCGCTAGTCAAAACTTCCCTGGGCTCGCCCCAGTTTTACTGGAGAAGCAGGGCAGAGAAAACATCTTCTTCAGGGGCGGCGGCGCCCACCGGGTACCCTGAACGTTTTCTACTCCACGGTCACGCTCTTGGCGAGATTTCTGGGCTGATCAACATCACAGCCGCGCCGGTTGGCAATTTCGTAGGCAACCAACTGCGCAGGAATGGCATAAAGAAGCGGACACATCGCCTCGTGAACCGCTGGCAGGTAGAGAACATCGTCACTTAGGGCGGCGAGATGTTCATCGCCCCGGGTACCGAGCAGGATGAGCCTTCCCTGTCGGGCCTTGATCTCCTCCACGTTGGAGATGGTCTTCTGGTAGACGCTGTCTTTGGGGACCAGGGCCATGATCGGCATTTCCCGGTCAATCAGGGCTATGGGCCCGTGCTTGAGTTCGCCGGCAGCATACCCCTCAGCATGAATATACGAGATCTCTTTAAGCTTAAGCGCCCCTTCCAGCGCGATGGGAAAGGTAAGGCCACGGCCGACAAAGAGAAAATCCCTGGCCTCAAAATAGTTCTCGATCATCTTCCTGATCTCTTCCTGCAGCCTCGGCAGCTCAGCCTCGATCACCGGGGCGATCCCGACCAGAGCCTCACCCAGCTCCTGTTGCTGGTGACGCGCAAGATTGCCGCGTTCCTGGGCGAGATACAGGGTGAGCAGAAACAGCGCCACTAACTGGGAGGTAAAGGCCTTGGTGGAAGCCACACCGATCTCCGGTCCAGCGTGGGTGTAAATGACACCGTCAGCTTCACGTGTCATGGTGGCGCCAACCACGTTACAGATGGTCACCACCCTGGAGCCGAGCTCTCTGGCCAGCCGGATTCCCGCCAGGGTATCAGCAGTCTCTCCGGACTGTGAAATGGAGATAGTCAGGGTTCTTTCGTTGACCAGCAGGCTGCGGTATCTGAATTCAGAGGCGATATCCACCTCAACAGGCACTTGCACCCATTTCTCCAGCCAGTACTTGGCCACCAGGGCTGCATGCCAGGAGGTTCCGCAGGCCACCAGACTAATCCGCTCTATTTTTTCGATACCCTCACGATCCAGGCCAATTTCCGGCAAGGCCACCTCGCCGGTATCCGGAATGATGCGGCCACTGATGGTGTTACGGATCGCCAGGGGCTGTTCAAAGATCTCCTTCAGCATAAAATGCCTGTAGCCGCCTTTCTCCGCCATGGCCGCATTCCAGTCAATGGAGCGTACCTCCTTGACCGTCTCCTGGCCATCATCAGCTGTCAACACCGTATAGCTGCCCCGACGCAGCACTGCCACTTCGCGGTCATCAAGAAAAACCACCTCTCGGGTGTAGGGCAACAGGGCCGGAATATCCGAGGCAAGATAGGTAGCAGTATCGCTCACCCCCAGGACCAGCGGACACTGATTTTTTGCCGCCACCAAGAGATCAGGCTCCTGAGCCCAAAGGACAGCAATGCTATAGCTGCCCTCGACCCTGGCCAGCGCCTCGCGCACGGCAGCGACAAGATCCCCGTCCAGGCACTCTTCAATAAGATGGGCAAGCACCTCGGTGTCTGTATCTGAGGAGAACACGTGGCCCCGCCTGAGGAGCCCCGCCTTGAGAGCCCCGTAATTCTCGATAATACCATTCTGCACAACGACAAGCTCTCCGGTGCAGTCGGTGTGTGGATGGGCGTTATCCTTAGTGGGCGCGCCATGGGTTGCCCAACGGGTATGGGCAACGCCGGTGGAACTGGCGACGCCGATGACCTCATCGACCACTGCCTCGAGATTGGCCAGTTTCCCGGCAGCCCGATACCGTTTCAACCTGTCCCCTAAATGATATACAAGACCGGCAGAGTCGTAGCCTCGATACTCGAGCTTCCTAAGGCCTTCGAGCAGAACAGGAATCACTCGTCTATCACCGATATAGCCAACAATTCCACACATTACTTACTCCTTTCAGGGATCATTATCTGCAGTTCCACGCCAATGGAGAGGAGTGCATCACAGAACCAGCATAGCACAGCACCGTCTCCCAGTGGTAGTTGAAAGAGTAAAAATAATGGTAAGAGAGATCTTTTTGCATAAGCACAAAAAACAGGGTAACATGAGCCTATTATCTATGCAGCAAGGAACACCATGGACGAACGTCAACGTTTAAAAGAGTTACTCCTGAAAAAATCCTACCGGCAAGGAACGTTCACCCTTACCTCGGGCAAAACCTCGGATTTTTATGTGGATGGCAAACAGACAACCCTGGATGCAGAGGGAGGGTACCTTTGCGGCCGCTTACTCTATGCGCTTATCCAGGCACATCCCGAGACGATTACCGGTGTTGGGGGAATGACGCTGGGTGCTGATCCGCTGGTCACGGCGGTCTCCCTGGTAAGCCACCTGGAAGGCAGGCCTATCCCGGCCTTTATCGTCCGTAAACAATCCAAGGGACATGGGACTGGCAACACCCTGGAAGGCAAAAACAATCTGCCGCCAGGGGGTGCGGTTGCCCTGGTTGAAGACGTGGTCACCACCGGCGGCACCCTACTCAAGGTTATCGACCGCGTGGAACAGGAAGGGTTCAACGTGGGATTGGTCGCTGCCATTGTCGATCGTCAGGAAGGCGGCGCCGAAACACTCGCCGCCCGTGGATATCCGTTAAAGGCGATCTTTACCCGCGAACAACTAATTGGCAGCCCGGCATGATATGTCGAAGCTGTAACGAAAAACTGCAGGTGGTCCGGCGTTGCCGCCAGGTACGCCTCAAATGCGAGGGGTGCGGCCGCGAATACCAGATCCATGAAGTCGCCGCAGAGCTTGACCAGGAAACAGAAACCGAGCTTGCCCGATATACCTGTATTATTTACGACTAAGCCAAAATGCCAAGAATCAAGGCACATGTCCGCAGTAACAGTACCGCTGTCATTATCTGCCCCTCCTGCAACAACATCAAGACGATCGCTGCCGAAACGTTCCGTCAGAGAAGGCATCGCCTACGACTTCGCTGCCGGTGTGGTAAACAGTTTCAGATGGAGCTGGATTTTCGGCGACACTACCGAAAACAGGACAACCTCACAGGCTACTATGCCGTCACCAACGGTATCGGTGGCGGTGTTATCCATATCCACAACATTTCCCGGGGAGGTATGGGATTCACTGTCTCAGGCATCCATGCCATACACCTTGGCCATCTTATCGAGTTAACCTTCGAACTTAATGATAAAAAACGTACCCGCCTGAAGAAGAACGCTATTGTCCGTTCGGTCAACGCTAATCGTATTGGTTGTGAATTTCTCGACGAGACGCCCCTGGAAAAGGCCCTGGGCTTTTATCTCCAAACCTGACACTCCCTGACGAAAAACCTTATTTCAACGCTGTCTGGGCAAAACGGCGCAACAACACCTGCTGTACCCGCTCCAGCAACGGCGTCAGGCTGCTGGCCCTGATGGCACTGACAGCAACACCGTCATCGCTCAGCTGACACCGCTCAGCTGCTGTCAACCTGTCGACCTTGTTGTACACTCGCAGACAGGGTATATGATTGAGTTCCAGCTCCTTGAGGAGACTGTCCACCACCTCGGCCTGGGCCCGCCAGGCAGGGTTGGCCGCATCAATCACATGCAGGAGTAGATCAGCCTCAAACAGCTCCTCCAGGGTGGATTCAAATGCCTTGAGCAACTCTTTAGGAAGGTTACGAATAAACCCCACAGTGTCAGTCAGGACTACCTCCAGGTCCTGGGGAAAACGCACGCGTCGGCTTGTCGGGTCCAGGGTGGCAAAGAGGAGATCCTCGGCCTGAATATCGCTCCGGGTCAGGGTATTCAACAGTGTTGACTTGCCGGCATTGGTATAGCCCACCAGGGAGATCACCGGCAGGTCGCGCTTGCGCCGCCGGGATCGACGGTGGAAGCGCTGCCGCGACACACCTTTCAGTTCCCGGGCGAGCCGGGTAATGCGGTCGTTGATCCGGCGGCGATCAATCTCCAACCGGGTTTCTCCGGGCCCCCTGGCACCAATACCGCCGGTAAGCCGCGACAGGGCGTCGTCCCGGGTGCCCAGTTGCGGCAGCAGGTATTTGAGCTGCGCCATCTCCACCTGCAACTTACCTTCTCTTGACAGCGCTCTCCGGGCAAAGATATCAAGAATCAACTGGGTACGGTCAATGACCCGAAGATCCGTATGATCTGTGACTGATCGAACCTGGGAAGGTGTCAATTCACGATCGAACACCAGGAGGTTGGCCCCCAGGCGAAGGCTGGACAACATAATCTCCACGAGTTTACCACGGCCTATAATGTACCTGGGATGCATGCTCTTGCGCCGTTGCAGTACACGACCCGCGACCGCGACATCTGCAGCCCTGGCCAGCTCAGCCAGCTCGTCCAGGGATGCTTCAGCCTCATATTTCGATCCAGTGGTGACACTGATGAGCAGGGCTCTGTCCTTTTGCTTCTCCACCGCACGGATCGGCCTGGAACGCACAAATTCGGCCTCAAGCGCCTCGATAAGCGCCAGACAGTTCAACTCCCTGCTCGCCGGATGAACAGGAGCGAGCTCCATCCAGTCTGCCCCGTCGCGGGGCTCTGGCACTAAATGGGCGGTATGCAGGACTCCAGGTAAACCGTCTTCGACAGTGAGCACCGACAGCAGATCGAGACGCAGGCAGGCCAGGTCCATGATATCTTCTTCGCTAAGACCGGACCCGCCCAACACGGTACGCACACAACGCAGTCCCCGAAGGCGGCCACCAGCAGTACGAGCATACGTCAACACCGGGATGACAATACGGTCATAGTCACCAACGATCACCTTCTCGATTGCACCCGACCGGTGAATAAGGAGCCCCACTTGCCGGTTCAGCTCCAGACTGAGCTCAACCAGACGTCGGGACACTTCCCGAGAGATGATCTGCTCCGGTTGAACCCGCTTTTGGGCAAGCCGTTCAAGAGCCCGTAACTGCTTGCTCTTCAGCCCGGACTTGTTGCCGACTACAGCGCCGATGATCTTCTCCTCAACGACTCAGCACGGGGAACTACCCGGAGTACGGGGAAAGGGTATGACGTCACGGATGTTCTGCATACCGGTAACGAACTGTACCAGGCGTTCAAAACCCAGGCCAAAACCCGCATGAGGCACCGAACCATAGCGGCGCAGATCCAGGTACCAGTTGTACTCCTCTGTGTCCAGCCCTGCCTCGACCATGCGCTGCTCAAGCAGATCAAGACGTTCCTCGCGCTGGCTGCCACCGATAAGTTCACCGATACCAGGCACCAGAACATCCATGGCGGCAACCGTCCTGCCGCCCTCATCCAGACGCATATAAAACGGCTTGATGGTTTTGGGATAATTGGTAACAATCACCGGCCGCGCAAACGCTTTCTCGCAAAGAAAACGTTCATGCTCGGACTGTAGGTCCATGCCCCAGGTGACAGGAAATTCGAACGCCCTGCCGCTTTTTTCGAGAATTTCGATGGCCTCATCATAGGTCATCCGGACAAAAGGCTGCTCCAGCACATCCCGAAGCCGCTTTGTGATACCTTTGGCCACGAAGCGGTTGAACAGGTCAATATCCTGGTCACACTCGGTAAGAACCGCCTCGGTCAGTGCCTTGGTCAGCGATTCCGCCAGATCCATATTGCACTCCAGATCGCAGAAAGACATCTCCGGCTCCAGCATCCAGAATTCAGCGAGATGGCGGCTGGTGTTTGAATTCTCTGCGCGGAACGTCGGCCCAAAGGTATAGACTCGTCCCAGGGCAGCAGCGTAGATTTCTGCCTGCAACTGGCCACTGACAGTTAACCCGGCTTGCCTGCCGAAAAAATCCCGGGCAAAAGGATCATCACCGTTGAGTTCCCCTGGAGTGAGTGCCGTCACGGTAAACATCTCGCCCGCACCTTCGCAGTCAGAGGTGGTAATTACCGGTGTCTGCACCTGAAAGAAATCTCGCTCCTTGAAAAATGTATGGATGGCATGGGTAAGCGTACTCCGTACCCTGGCAACTGCGCCAAGGGCATTGGTTCTGGGACGAAGATGAGAAAGAGAACGGAGAAATTCGAAACTGTGGCGCTTTTTCTGCAGCGGATACGTCTCAGGATCAGCCCAGCCAACAACCCTCACCTCTTTGGCCCTGAGCTCGACTTCCTGGCCTTTGGCCGGAGATTCAACGAGCTCGCCGTGCACAGTGATGCTGCATCCGGTTGTCAGTTTCCTGATCTCTTCTTCGTAATTGGCAAGGCCACTTTCTGCTATCACTTGCAGGTTGGCCAGGCAGGAGCCGTCACCCACCTCAAGAAAGCTGAGATTCCCCGAGTCCCTGCGTGTACGTATCCAGCCATTAACAGCAAGACTCTCTCCGACAGGCTGTTCACTCAAAATCCGTTTAATGCTCTGCATAAATCAAAAGTACTCCTTGTTACAGTTAGCTCTCAAGGTATTCACCAAAGACGCGTCAACCCCTGGAGCCTTCACGATCAGGTACAGGAAGACAACCCGGAAAAGCTCAAAACGCTGCTCTATGCCCATCCGCCACCGCACATCATGCACGTCATGAGAACAGCTGGACTGTTCCGTGACCAAGAAAGAGCCGGTAAGCAGCCTTTTTTCTTTAACAGCGTTGTGTTGAGGGGCTGCTGGCCAGTGTACAGCAACGTGGTCCTCTTGAGTTCATCCAGCTCAAGCACCTGAACAAACCGCCGAGGGGTATCCTCAGCAGATCTTCAACAACCTGACCAAGGGTAAGTAAGACGACAAAAAAGGCAGGCCTACGGCTTCAGATTATCCTCTTCAGGCCTATCGTGCAAGATTTTACTTCGTCTCGCTTAACTTCCCAACATGTCAAAAAAACGGTCAGACAGGACTGCCATTGATCACGCCGCACAGTCATCAGCACTGCCGGAAGGTTGCCGTTGCCATGGTGAGATCGATGAGCAAAAAAATCCGTGCATTTAGTGAATGACACCGCTAAAACAGAGCCATTGAAATACTCGCAGATCATGGTCAGCATTGCCTGAGCCTGCCGGATCATCAAACACCCCCTGTTGACGTTACCCCCAAACACCATGATGGACAAAAACCAGCCCGGTTTCATGAAATACTTTTCACGTACTACCGCCTCAGTTCTTCTGGCCTGTCATTGGCTCTGTTCTCCAGACGTCTTTGCCGCCGGCGGTCACGAACAGATCACCGGTCCATTCATCGACGCCCAGGCAGTGACACTGCAATGCCTGGGCTGTCACGCCCAACAAGGTGAGGATATTCTCCGATCCAGTCACTGGACCTGGCAACGCCACAGGATCATCAACAACACTGAGCAGGTGTACAGCAAAAAGGATGGGCTGACGACCTTTGCCATTACCGCCTCCACCAACCCCGAGCAGTGCATGAACTGCCACATCAGCATCAACCGGCAACCCCTACACGTTGCCCCTGGCTCACCTGTCCATGTGGACTGTCTGGTCTGTCATGACACCACTGGCACCTATCGCCGTGACAACGGAAGCCCGGCTGTCGGTCTTGACCTGCCACACATTGCCCGTCACGTGGGCCGCCCCTCCCCTGCCAACTGCAGCAGCTGTCACAGTGGCAGATGTGGCTTGCCCGGCAGCAACTCCCATGGCAATCTTGAGCCGGATGTTCATTTCACCGCGTCCGGCGGGTCTCTCACCTGCCAGGACTGCCACTCTTCTGCGGGCAGCCATGCTTTTTCCCGGCAGCTCACCAGCGGGGTCAACTCCCAGCGAACAACGGCCTGCGCCACCTGTCACGGCTACACGTGCCACCGGCAGCCACAGCTGAATCGACATGCCGAGGTTATCGATTGCCGTACCTGTCATATTCCTACCTATGCGGCAGTGAATCCGTCAGTAGTCAACTGGAACTGGCTCTCCAAAGAGATGGGAGACCTCTCTCGCCACAGCAATGGTGCGATGGAGGCGGTACTCGACACCAGTGGACTCATCGTCGCCACAGATTTGGTGCCCCAGTACCTCTGGGATGATGGAGGGGAAACGCTGTATCAGCGAGGCGACAAGATCGACCCTGGCCGTCCGGTCCTACTGCTGGGCCCGACAAAACGAACCCTGCACGCAAAGATAGCACCTTTTACCATAAGTTACGGCACTCAACCCTACGATACAAAGTACCGGTATCTCATAAGTCCAAAACTCACTGACAAGAAAGGCGAATATTTTATGGACAACTGGGAGGATGCTGCCAGGACAGGCATGCAGGGGTTACGCCTGCCGTTCAGCGGCGACTACGCCTTTACCACCACCATTACCTACCAGCCGATTACTCATGGTGTACGCCCTGCTGCCGAGGCGCTCGACTGCATGGCCTGCCACGGGGCGGCCTCGCGGATGAACTGGAAGCGACTGGGATATGAGGCAGACCCATGGGCAACATCTGAGCCGCCACCACCAGCAAGCAGGAACACGGAGGAAAGGCAGCCTGCCAACATCGAAGAAACCGTGCTGCCCGAAGGATTCTCTGGCGGATAAGGGGCTTCACCGGCGCCTTCGTTTCCAGACCCAAGGCGCCACCGAGCTGTCAGAGGCCCAGACCCCGATCCCGCGCTGCCGGGCCTCTTGCTCCAGCCCGGCAAGCTCCTGGCACAAAGGCTTTTCTTTACAATACCTTGGATACACCCAGGCGAGACCGGCGGCAACCAGCTCCCGATTCACCAGCATGCCGTCCACAGAGACCAGGGCAACGACCCGCCCATAATGATCGTGATCCATGGGTCGCACCACCACCCGACGCCGCCAGACAAGGCCATTGAGCCGACTGCGGGCCCGTGCACTGAAAGGCTGGTCATACTCTGGAGCATCAATACCGTAAAGGCGTACCTCTCGGGACCTCCCTGCCTGCTCAATCGTCAGACTGTCACCGTCTCGTACTCTGGTAACTTTTCCCTGCCAGGCATTTCCCTTTTCAGGCCAACAGACAAACAACACGCCGATCAAGAGAACTATATACTGCCTTAGCAGTACCATGTTCTTGTTCATTATCTTTTCCACTGGCAAAACTGCTACGTCAAAAAAATGACACGTCATACCAATGCTCCTTGCCGTTGATCACCATTCTATGGTATTCTAGTATGCGTACCAAATTTTTACCAGTAATCAGACGGTAGACAACGCCTCGTCACCAAGGCAAAACTTTTCCCATGAACCCCGAAAATATTCCAGGCAGAAGACTCACAGAACATGAAGAAAAGACCAGGGATCTCATCCTGACGCTTCCCCTGTTCGACAGCTTCAAGATGGACGACCTGGACATCCTGTCCAAGCACATGAACTTTGCTGAAATACTTCGAGGAGAATACCTGTTCAAGGAGGGCGACAAAGGGGATTATATGTGCTTTGTTGTTCGAGGACTCCTCGACATCATGAAAAAAACCACGTCCGGTGATTTTCGTGTCATTGCGCGGATGGGTAAGGGTGCAACCATTGGTGAGATGTCCATTATCGACAAGTCGCCCCGATCTGCCTCGGTGCTTGCCCGGCAACCATCAGTCGTCATCATTTTGACAAAAAAAGGTTTTGAAATTCTCACACAACACCACCCTTCCCTGGGTGTTACTCTTCTCAAAAAAATCATGCGTCTTTTAAGCTTGAACATGAGACGGACCTCAAGTCACCTCGCCGAGTTCATGCCCACCACATAACTATGGCAAAAGACTCTTTTCACAACCTCATAGGTCGTAGCGAAAACATGCAGCAACTGTTCTCGCTGCTGGGTAAACTGGCTGCAGACGACCTGAGCACCGTGCTTATCCATGGGGAATCAGGCACCGGCAAAGAACTTGTTGCCAAGGCCATCCATGCCCGCAGCCCGAGAAAGGGAAATAATTTTGTTCCGGTGAATTGCGCGGCTATCCCTGAGGATTTGCTGGAAAGCGAGCTTTTTGGTTATACCAAGGGGGCTTTCACCGGAGCCGCCAGCACCAAAATCGGCCGGATTGAGTATGCTGACGGCGGGACCCTCTTCCTCGACGAGATCGGCGACATGAAGCCGATCCTTCAGGCCAAACTGCTCAGAGTCTTGCAGGAAAGAGAATTTGAGCCAGTGGGCGGCCTCAAGCCTACGCCTGTGGATGTCCGCGTCATTGCGGCCACGCACCGTGACCTCGAAGCCATGGTCAACCAGGGCAAGTTTCGCGAGGATCTTTACTACCGGCTCAGCGTCATCCCGGTCATTATTCCTCCGCTCAGGAAACGACGCGAGGATATCCCGTTACTCGTTGATCACTTTATAAAAGAATTGGCCCGGGTGAAGAAAAAACCGCTACAGGGGTTCGATCTGGCAGCCATGCAGACCCTGACCACCTGCGAGTGGCGGGGCAACGTTCGCGAGCTGGAGAACCTGGTCCAGCACATGACCATCCTTCACGGCGGCTCAACGGTGAGCCATGCCGATCTTCCGGAAAAGTACCGCACAGGCGGAAGAGACCGGGGCAGCACAAAAGTGGCAAAAGAGCAAGCGCCACGTTCCGGCAATGTCTCCGGCCCGGAACAGCTCATGCTCTTTTCCGGACCGGCAGCACGCTCACAGGAGGTATGGTCAGACGATGGGGTCGACTTCAATGACCTCGTCAATGACTTTGAAACCCAGCTGATCGTGCAGGCCTTGAAAACCACTAAGGGAAACAAGAAGGAGGCAGCACGCATTCTCAACCTCAAACGCACCACCCTGCTGGAAAAAATCAAGAAAAAGGAACTCCAGAACATCTGGCAGGACGACTGATTTGCAGTACCCGGATTTCCCTCGGACTTAAAAAACGAGTCATCCCGATAGGTACGACCACGCCGGAGCGTTGTCAGGCCGTCTATTGTACCATGTTGCTCTTGAGTTTCTCCCGGACATCCTCCTCAGAGGCCGGGGTAAGGAGGATATCTGCAGCGCCATACTTAACGGCCTTGATCACCGTCGCCCGTGTCCACGCCGGGCCTGCCATCACTAAAGGAGCAGAACCCCGTACTCCGCTGATTTTGATGGCCAGCCCAAACCCCAGTTCTCCGATCTCCCGCATCACCAGAAACACCATTTTGGTGGACGGCGTCAGATGTGCACGTACACTGTCCTTGAAATTCAGTATCCTCGAGCTACATCCATGCCTCTCGAGAAGTGTCGCCAGGGTGGCGGCCTCCTCTTCATCATCACTGAAGATGAGCACGTCCGCTGAAGCACTACCTCCTGTGGGGGCATTGATCGAGAGTTTACTGGGAGCAGACAAAAAACCTCCTTTTCGTATACCAGACACGAACATGGCTTTCCCCCTCGTACAACCTTGCCTGTGTACTATCTTCTTTGCCTCTCTTTTTTTTCGAAAACAGCTGGTTGCTCCACCAGCCTTCGATTGCAGCAGGCGCCATTTTTTTAGGCAGAAAAGATCAGTCCGTGGTCTCCTCAAGGTGGAGGGGAATCCGGAGCGTCACCCGGGTACCTCGACCCGGGCTTGACACCACATCAGCTCTGCCCTGCAATTTCTCCATGCTTCGACGCACAGTTTCCATACCAACGATACGGCCATCCATATCGTCGATGGAACCAGCCTCAGCATAGGCAAGCCGGAACAGCAGGTCGGCCAGCTCACAGGAAGTAAGACCTGAGAGATCGTCTTGCGGGTACAGGCCAGCGCCTTTTACCCGTTCACCGATCAACTCCAGATCAAGGCCCTGGCCGTCGTCCTCGACGCTGACCCAGACTTCCTCATTTTTTCTCCGCAATACCGTAAGGATCAGCGTGCCGGTCTCACTCTTAGCAGCGGCAATCCGTTGATCACTGCTTTCCAGGCCGTGTTGAACGCCATTTCTGAGTAAATGCAGTAACGGATTGGTAAGTAATTCGAGAACCTCCCGTTCAAGCTCTTCGTTGACCCCATAAAGACGAAAATGAACCTTACGATCAAACCGAAACGCCAGGTCGTGGACGACACGCTTGAGACGGGGCACGATAGAGCTGACCCGCACCAAGGTCAGCGTCTGACCAAGCTCAAGGAGTTCATCGATAACCTTCTGGCCCTCAGCATCACCTTGCATGTCTCCCAGCCTGGTAATAAGGTACTGCACCCGCCTGAGCATAAGGGCATCCACTGGAATCTCTCTATGTGGAGAACCACCTTCAAAGGTAAGCAGCGGCATGGTCGGGAAATCTGATGGCCGCACCCGCTCGACGCGACTGGAGACCTCTTTTATCTCTTGCTGACGACTCAGGGCTCCGGCCATCTCATCATTGGTTATCTTGCCAAGATCTACGAGGACCTCGCCGATTTTTCTGGAGTCTTGCGTACGCTCCCGTTCCTCCTTCTGAACGGCCAGCGCCTCCTCCAAGGCATCATCACCTACAAGCCCAGCTTCAACGAGCATCTCACCTATGGGCTGATGGATAAGTGACTGAAAGTTAAGCAGCTGTTCATCAAGTTCTTCGATAAAGGCCGTTCCCTCCTGGCCAAAACGAGCAAGGGCTTCACGTATGGTGTCGACAGCACGGATAAATACTCGCTCTGGATGCCCTCCCTGAAAGACCTCTCCGTCAAGAAACCGGTCCATTGAGGTCTTCATGGCTTCGCCCAGACGCTCTATCTCTGCGAGGTTCAGCAGAGAAAAATTACTCCAGAGCCTGTTCAGTATTTGCTGGAGCGCAAGAGCGCGATCCTGGTCCACAGCCACGTATTGCCAAAGCACAAATTCATGCTCCACTATTTCCAAGAGCTCATCGATCTCCCAGAGAAAAGATTCCTGCTCTTCAGGGCTCAGGTCTTTGCCAATTTCAGCTTCGACCAAGAAGCTTTTTTCAGCAGCCTCTTCGCGAATGGCCATCACCATCTCAGCGGCAGATTCAGCTAGCTGTTCATCACTGTTCTCTTCCAATACGAGTTTGAGACTCTTCTGCATAAACCGGCAGGCCTCTACCAGCAGTGTAACCTGCTTTTGGTTCAGCAACTGCAGTCCCTGTCGATAGCGCCCCAGGAGCTGCTCGCAGGCAGTAGCCGGTGCCCCGAGATGCTCAAACTTGAAAAAGCCTGCTGTTCCCCCTATGGAGCGAAAAATACGAAAACAAAGTGAAGCCACCTCTCGGTTAAGGTCTTCGCTATATTCCTGGAGTACGAGCTCCTGAATACGTGTTTCAGCCTGTTGCAGCATCCCAAGGCTTTCGCTGACAAAACTTTCAAGTATCAGCCGATCTTCAGCTGGGACCATACTCTTCTCCCGTTGATTTTTTCCGTTCGATTGCTACCTGACTGGCGGACAGCCCTCAATAACGCATTTCTATATGAAGTATATGGCGCCTGTCGAACATGACAAGCTCAATTATTATCATCGCCAATAGACTGCCCCAGAAATGTTCGCCTCACCTGCCGTGTCACTTTTTTGTCACCCCCATCCCTATATCTTGTTGCTGCCTGCAGACAACAACCTTCTCCGATCCCTGCCGGCCTAACTGGATATTTTTAACTGGAATACAACTTGCAATTCCTTGAACTGAACCACGCCTTATCAGAGAGACCATCATGCAGCAGGCATCCCATCACCTCTTCTTCATCGTACTTGTTCTGCTATGCACCACCCTGCCGGTCAGCGCCTCAATCGAGCTCAACCAGGTAGGCCGGATCGATGAAGAACAGCGCCTTCAACTCTTTCTGCGTTTTTCACAACTCCCCTCCAACAAAATCGTCTGCAACGGCAAACGAATCGATATCATCATGGAGGAGACCACGGCTCTGGTTGACCTGCAGCTACCAGAGGCTGATTCCCGCCTGATTCGCATGTTCATCAAACAAGAGGCATCACACCTGGTGCTCTCTCTGTTTTTCCGTTACAAACCACAGCAATACTCCTCATCGGAAAACCAGGGGACCGCATCACTACTGGTCGATATCCTGCTTGGAAACCCGCTGTCAGCACGTTACCCCGACCTGTCTGCCTCGTTCGCCGGCATAACCGTACTGCACCGAAGCGGTACCAATTATACCAGCCCGGTTCAAGTCTCCGCCTTTGCCGCGAACTGGAAGTCGCTGTTTGAGCACTATGAAAGCCCTCTCCAGATTACCCCACAGTTACGCCTGAGCCTGCCGCCATTTCCCCTGGCTGGTCATGCGGCCCGGCGCAAAAACCTGGAAATCGACGCCTGGCTGCCGGCTTCACTACAAGAACTTGCCGCGTCACAGCAATGGAGCCAACTTCAACTGGAATTGCGCGAGCGGCTTGCAACAGAAAAGAATCAAGAATACAAAAAACTGCTGCTGCTCACCTATGCTGAAGTACTTGTCCGCAGTGGAGGGGTGAACGAGCCGTATCATCTCCTGCAAAAAATCATTCTCGAGTACCCGGATACCCTGCTCGCCTACCTGGGCGAATACCTTTTTCACACCCTGCAGGCGCAACATGGCGACCCCCATCAGGCAGCCTACGAAATGAACAAGCTTGACAAACGCATGAAAGCCGCCGGGCAGAACCCTTTTCCCGCCTACAGCAACATCCTTCAGGCAGAGATGGCAATAATGACCAATAACCTGAAAAAAGCCGAAGAGTTGCTTGATGATGATACCCTTCCCTGCCATAGTCAGACCTGCCATCTGCGCAGGATGCGCCAGGCCGATCTCCTTTTTATGCGCCATGAAAGAGTCAAAGCCTTGGTCAGTTATCTGCAGCTCACCAGGGAATCATCCCTTATCGATACATATCCCCGCTCACTGGCAAACTTTGCCGCAGCCCTCTATAAACTCGACAGTATAACAAAGGCTGTCAGCACCTATGGGCAGCTGAATCTACTACTGGCCGAAGCCGACGAACAACAGGATCTGACGCTCTATCGCCTCGCAGTCAGCCGCCTCCAGGCCGGAGAAAAACTTCGCCAGGTTGAGCCGTTGTTCATGCAGATCCGCAGCAGCTTTCCGGGAAGCGAAGGTTCTCAACGGGCCGAACTCAAGGAAACTGATCTCTTATACCTGGCGCACGCCCTAAACGAGGAGGAGGCGGCAAGGATCTACCAGCGGCTGCAAGATACCGCTGTCACCGTAGCACTACGTGCCGAGGCCATGTTGAAAAAGGCGGTTATCTCCTCTTTTCAGGGGTTACATCAACAATCCGTGGAAGAGGCCATGCTCCTGCTGCGGGAGTTCGCGAGCTCTGAGCTCAGGGTAGACGCCAAGGCGTTGATCATCCAGCAGCTGCCCAAGGTGATTACCGAACTTGTCTCAGACAAGGAGTATCTTCAGGCCCTGGTACTGGCAAAAAAAAACCGGGAACTGTTCATCCGCGGCTGGCTGTCGCAAGACCTGCTTTATGATCTGGGCCACGCCTACCAAGCTCTTGGTTTTTACAAACGGGCCATCCGCACCTACAATTACCTGTTTGACCTCGCGAAAGGTGAGGAGCTGGAACGCATCTACCCGCTCCTTCTGACCAGCCTGTACGGGAACGAGCAGTATACCGATGTCGAAAATTACGCCGAACAATTTTTTTTCCGTTACCCAGAGAGCAAGCTCAGCGAGGAGGTCTACCTGCTCTGGCTCCAGGCCCTTGCCGCCAGCGGCAGAAACGAACGACTGGAACAGCTTCTTGCCCAAAAAAATCGTCCGGCAAACACCGCCATTGATCTGCTGGCCGCCCGCCATTGTTTTCTTGAGGAGGACTGGGAGGCAGTTATTGGCCTGCTTGACCGGGTATCGATGCAGGAACACCTCAAAGATCCGGATACGGCATACATGTTAGCTGAATCCGCTTACCAGCAGGGTCGATTTGACCTTGCCGCAAAGATGTTCGGTGAGCTGCTGGCCGATGGTCAGCGCACCGATCAAAGCCAGTACCGGCTGGCAGGTATCGCCCTTCTCCGAGGTGACCGAGAAACAGGACGTAACCAACTGACCGAGCTCGTCAAAAAAGGAAAAGACCGCATCTGGACCCGGATGGCCCAGGAAGACCTGAAAATTGAGACCCTGAAACAACGCTGATCCAGGCCCAGAGACATCCATGGATTCCCCCATCCCTTTATTCAATACCATCATGAAAAAGCTACTGCCAGGCGTCATGGACCTGCGGTTCAAGAACCCAACAGGGTATACTCATCAACCCAGGACACCGAGCTACGCGGCCCTGGCATCTGCGCCCGAAAAGATCCTGAAAAATGGACGGCAAATGATGGCGCATAATTTGCATAAACATGGACAGGGCAGTATAGCCCCTTTTTTTCCACCACGTTCAGAGGCACCCATGGATCTCTTTACCGCTTTTGACATTGCAGCCCCAGTACCCAAAGCACAGCGGCACCGGTCATGGACCAGCTTCATACCAGAGGTAAACGAGACCTCCATGAGGTGATGATTGCCTGAAAAAACGCCGACGTTTCCATACGCCTGCAAAAATGACCTGGTCACCGTTACCGTCAACACTTTTTATATCCTGAACCATTAATACTGATACGTGCCCATGGCGAAACACTCCTTTGCTGAACCAACGACCTCCTCACAGAACGGCCTGGTGATCCTGGCCAATCGGATACGCAACTGGTCCCTTGGCCGCCAACTTGCCCTGGCCGCAGTTCTGCTCCTGACCATCGGCCTGTTCTCTTGTATTATCATGCAGGGACGAACAGCGGATTATCAGCTGCTTTACGGAGATCTCTCCGAGCCAGATATGACATCGACACTGCAATGGCTGAAGGGCAAAAACATTCCCTATCGGCTCACCGACAACGGCCACAGCGTCATGATTCCCGCCAACAATGTCGACAATGCCCGCCTCGGTCTGGCTGCAGTGGGACTGCCCCGGGGAGGAGATGTCGGCTTTGAGATCTTTGACGAGCAGTCCTTCTCCCCCACCGACTTCATGCAGAAGATCAACTATGGCAGGGCGCTCCAAGGTGAGCTGGCGCGGACCATCGCTTCGCTGGGACCTGTAGAATCAGCCCGTGTTCATCTCGATCTCCCTGAAAATCAAGAAAAAAATGCAACAGCATCTGTGATTCTCAAGTTGACGGCAGGACGACGGCTGAGACAGTCCCAGATGGAGGGGATACTTCACCTGGTCTCCAGCTCCATCGGTGAATTGACCCCGGAAAATGTCACGGTCATTGACCAGAACGGTAATGTCCTCTCTGCCCAGAAAGGAGCGTATCTGTCTGGCAGTCTCTCTCCAGACATTTTTGAATACCAGCTCCAGATGGAACGCAGCCTGGAACATCGAGCCCAGGCGCTTCTGGATAAGGCCATTGGCCCAAAAAAATCGATGGTACGGGTCACTGCAATGCTCGACTTTACCAGGACCGAAAAAACAGAAGAGCTCTTCGATCCTGAAGAACCGGTCATTCGCTCTGAACAGATAAGCGAGGAAAAATCCGCCACAGAGGTTGCCAGTGCAGTTGCCGATGTCCAGGCCAATCCCCAGGAAAACACCACCTCTGCCAGACCGCCATCAAACCGATCCCAGCGAAAGACCAACTACGAAATCTCCAAGGTGGTCTCTCACACGGTCAGCCCTGTGGGAACGATCCAACGACTTTCCGTCTCGGTACTGGTCACGGACAAGAGTATCCCGGCCAAGGATGACACCCCTGCCTCCACCGAGCCCAGGAGTGAAAAAGAGCTGTTGGCCCTTGAGACGATGATTGCCTCAGCTCTTGGCCTGGATAAGACCAGAGGCGACAGAATCGAGGTTACCTCCATGCCGTTTGAGGAACCTCAGCCGGAAAAAGAACTGACCGATCTGAGCCCGTCACCGATCTATCGGTTCATGCCCCTGATCAAGTATGGACTCCTCTTTTTCGCAGGGCTCCTTGTCTACTTCCTGTTGGTACGCCCCCTGATCAGGACACTGCGTGACGATGTCACCCAGCACTTCAAGACCGTCCAAGAAATAGAGGAAGAGGCCCGGCAAAAGGCGCAGGTCGAAAAAGAAGTTCAGGCCATGTTCCGGGACCCGGTTCAGAGAGTGCTCCACCGAGTTGAAAAAAATCCGCTTGTCACCGCGTATGTCCTCAAGGGCTGGCTCCACGAAAAAAGCTGATCTCTCCCTGCTAAAAAATCCTGTTCTGGGAGGTAGCAAGAGAGGGTATCCAAGACAAAAAGGAATATACAGGTACATGGCAACAATCGAAAAACTCAATGGTACCAATAAGGCAGCCATCCTCCTGATGTGCCTTGGTGAAAACATGGCGTCACGGGTAATGCAAGAACTCAGTGACGAGGAAGTCTTCAAGATTACCCATGCCATGTCCACCATTGAACATATCCCGGAAGAGACCAAACAAAGGGTGCTGGAAGACTTTGAGCTGGCCATGGAGAATCAGGCCGGGCTTGTTATCCAGGGCAAGGACTTTGCGCGTAAGGTGATCAGCGCCGCAGGAGATGAAAAGCGGGTAGCCGATCTCATGCACCAGTTTATCTCAGGTGCTGAGGGAAAACCGCTGGAGACGATCTCCAGGATGCAGCCGGCCATGGTTGCCGATCTGCTGGAGCGTGAACATCCGCAAACCATGGCCCTGATCCTTTCAACCCAGTCTTCCGAGCATTCCAGTGCCATCATTGCCAATCTGCCTGAGGAAAAACGCGCCGACGTGGTCTACCGTATCGCCACCATCGACAAGGTATCACCGGCAGTCATCAGCCGTATCGAAGAGGCGATCAGGGCCGAGGTCGGTAGGATTCCGGTAAGCGCGGAACAACCGAGGATTGGCGGCATTGCCAAGGTTGTCGAAATCTTCGACAGCATGGAAAACAATATGGATGCAGATATCCTGGAAGACCTGGAAGAGGTGAACCCGGACATGGCCGAAGAGATCCGTAAGCAGATGTTCACCTTTGAAGATCTCTGCACTCTCGACGGCCGCTCCCTGCAGATGATTCTGCGAGAGATAAACAATGACTCCCTGGCCATGGCCCTGAAAACCGCTTCCGACGAACTCAAAGGCATACTCTTCGACAATATGTCAGCTCGAGCTGCCGCTATGATCAAGGATGATCTTGAGGCCCTGGGACCAGTACGGCTCTCTGAGGTCGAGGCCATGCAGCAGACCATCATCAAGATTGCCATGCGACTGGAGGGAGAAGGCAAACTGGTACTGGGTAAGGATGATGGAAACGATGAACTCGTCTAGGGGGGTGAAACAGGACACATCCTTTATTTTCCTCCAGCTGATTCATCGAGAAGTTGCCGCTGTCTCCCAGGGAAAGCAGACAAGTGAAGACTTACCGTCCACAACAGTTTTCTCTTTGACGCACAGCAAGTTTTTTTGGGGGGGACGGACAATAATGGGTGCGAAAATCTCAGCAAGTACCGCCGCAAAAATACCCAAAGAAGAACTACAGCGCCCTGCAAGAGGACGTATCAATTGAAGATCTCCTCGAACCAGGGTAGTTCCAGAGGGAAACAATGGGCCCCATACTCGATGCGGTTGCTGTCCTCTTCCACCAAAACTCAATACTCCTAGCTTATTCAAGTTACTCTCTATGAAAACACCAGTCTTCGCGCTGCTCGCTGCCTTGTCGCTCACCGTCTTTGCTTCCCTGGCTGCTTTTTCACAGGAAGTACTCCCATCATCAGACACAAAAATGGAATACAGCTCTGTGGAAGAGCGTCGCCTTCTGACATCACTGGAGAAAGAGCGCGCCGACCTCATCCGGCAGCGGCAGAAGATTGAAGAACGACAACAGGAGCTCAAGAGAATTGAGGCCGAGATTGACAAGAAGCTTGATGCGTTGAATGACCTGCGGCAGAAGCTGGAAAAAATGCTCGCAGAAAAAGACGAGCAGGAACTGAAAAGGATTAAGGAACTCAGCAAGATGTATGAAAAAATGGACGCTGCAAAAGCCGCCCCCATTTTCACAACCCTGGAGCAGGAACTGGCCATCGCCATTCTCGAACACATGAAGGCCAAGACAGCAGCCGGCATCCTCGCCAACCTGGACAGGGACCAGGCAGCTGCCCTGACCACAGCCTTTTCAACCTTGGACAGCGACTGATGAATGCAATGAGTCATATTCTTTTCCACAGACATGCAAACTGCGAACAAGATGCTCAACGGTGCCATTGCCCTCCAACAGCAGTAACTGTCAAAATATTGCCACAAAAAAGCAGGCCCCAGCTACCCATGATTCTTTGTACCTGCTCGAGGGACACTTCCCTGAAAAATCCTCCTGTTGCCAAAAGACTAATCTCTGGCATTCAACTTGCAAACTTGAGTTTGCCCCGGCTTTTCTGTACACTGCTCCTGGAATGGTAGTCTTGGGTAACCAGGGGTGCGCAGCCGAAACCCAGGAAAACAAGTGGATATCGCAACTATCATAGGAATATTTGCAGCTTTTGGCCTGATGGTGATGGCCATCCTTGAGGGTGGCGGCCTCGGCATGTTCATCAACGTACCGTCAATGCTCATCGTTTTTGGTGGTACCGCCGGAGTTGCCCTCATCAACTTTCCCCTGACAGACGTGCTCAGCGCAGTCAAGGTGGCCAAAAAGACTGTTCTCATCAAGGAGAGCAACACCAACGAATTGATTGCTCAGCTGATGGAGTTTGCCAACAAGGCGAGGAAAGAAGGTATTCTCTCTCTGCAAAACGCCATTGACTCTGTGGAGGATGATTTTCTGATCAAGGCCCTGCAGATGGCTGTGGATGGTCAGGAACCTGAAGACCTCAAGACCATGCTCAACACTGAAATCGATCATATCCAGGCGCGTCATGTTGCCGGCGCCGAGATCTTCCTTTCACTAGGCGCCATCTCTCCGGCAATGGGCATGGTCGGAACCTTGATTGGCCTGGTGCAGATGCTGCAAAATATGAATAATCCTGCCTCGATCGGACCAGCCATGGCTGTGGCCTTGCTCACCACCTTCTACGGTGCGGTCCTGGCAAATATCCTGTTTAATCCCATGGCTGGTAAACTGAAAACCCGTAGCAAGACCGAGCTCTTGCAAAAAACTGTGATCGTCGAGGGAATGGAATCCATTCTCTCCGGCGAGAATCCTCGGGTAATGGAGCAGCGACTACATGCCTTCATAGCCCCCAAGAACCGAGAATCCGTGTTTAACAGCTAGGTGGATAATGGCAAGAAAAGAACAGGCATGCCCAGCTGGTGCCCCCATGTGGATGTTAACCTTTTCCGACCTGGTCATCCTTCTGCTGACCTTTTTTGTCCTACTCCTCTCCATGGCAAACATGGATCCGATCCGCTTCCGTCAGGCCAACAACTCAATCAAAAACGCCTTTGGCTGGCGATCAGAATCGTCTGCCCCGGAATTCTCTCTGCCGGTACTTTCTTCCCCACCGAAAACCATATTTCAGCCTATCCCCATAGACAACGGCACGATCCAGTATTTCAAACGTGTCGAGACCGAGCTGAAACAAGTGAAAGTCAACGACACCGTGGAAGCAGTAAAAAAAGACAACGACTCCATTGTGTTGCGCATCAACGATTCGGTGCTGTTCGACAAGGGCCAGGTTACACTCAACCCCTCATCATATCCGCTGTTGCGCAAGGTGGCAGATATCGTCCGCCCCCTCCCCATGAATATGCGTATCGAAGGACACACCGACAACATGCCAGTGACCAGCAGCCGGACCAACTGGGATATTTCAGTTGCCAGGGCAGTAGCGGTAATGCGTTTCTACAAGCGGAACCAGCTTTTCCAGCTCGACCGCATGTGCTCTGTGGGCTATGGCGAGTCACGACCATTGGCTCCCAACACCACACCCGAAGGACAACGGCAGAACAGGAGGGTAGAGTTTGTTCTACGCAGTAACACGTCACCCGGTTTGGGCATACGGAGCCAGATCCCCTTTTAAGGCCTGCAGAGCGTCAATAACGAGAGAAAAACATGACAACAACGACAGACAGAACAGGAGAACAGGAGGGCGGCAAAAAAACATTGCTGATTATCATCATTACCGTGATCCTGGTTGCAGTGATTGGTGGCACAACGGCCTTCTATGTCCTGATCATGAAAAAACCACTGACCAAAGAGAAAGGGCAGGTCAATAAACAGGTTCAGGTCATACAAAACCCGCCAGTCGACAATACCACTGTTGGGCCAATGGTCAACATTGAGCAGCTCGTTGTCAATATCATCAGCCAGGATACACCACACTATGTCAAGGCGGCCTTATCTCTGGAGATGAACAACGAGCAGGTGGTTGAAGAGGCCAGCAAACGTATGCCTCAAATCCGAGACGCTGTTCTCCTTTTACTCGGCAACAAGACCTTCGAAGAACTCCAAGATATTCAGGGGAAAAAACAGGTCAAAGCCGAAGTGAAAAGTAAAATTAACTCCTTTTTAACAACAGGGCAGGTGAAAAACATCTATCTCACAGACTTTGTTGTCCAGTAAATCGGTATGGAACCTCTCCTCACCAAAGAAGAGATCAACGAACTGCTGTCTGCTATCGAAGACGGCCATATCACGACGGATCAAAATGCTGATGCTTGCATTACGGGCAGCCATCAGCTTTCCTTCGTTAATATTGACCTGTTTCGTACCGTTGAACCGGTTCGAGAAGGAGCTGAGGAACGAATTCCCAACGTTGACCTGCTCCTCGATACCTTTGCCCGCATCTTCAGCATCACCCTTACCAAGCAGCTGCAGCGTACCTTCGTGGTCGAACGGGAAGAACTGACCATCACCTCCTTTGAGGAAAGCCTGAAAAGCCTCAACAATCAGGGGGCAGCCGGCGTCTTCAGTATGGATCCGCTCAAACATAGCTGTCTCTTCCATGTTGATCCACCCCTCAGCTTTACTCTGCTGGAGATCATGCTGGGGGCGCCACCTGTAAGCGACTCTCTGTCGCCCAACCGAGCCCTAACCTTGATTGAGATGTCTGTATTACAGCAGACCATGCTCTCCCTCGGCGAAGACCTGCAACGCACCTTCAAGCAGGTGAGGGAAATCCAGGTAACGCTGCTGAAGGTAGAAAACAACTTTCGCCTGCTCAATATCGTAGAGGGCGACCACGAGGTTCTGATGACCGTATTCAACCTCAAGGTCGGCGGCCAGCAGGTCGGTCATATGCGGTTCATTATTCCCGCTCTCACCCTGGAACCCCTCAAAAAGACCTTGCGGGAGATTGTCACCATAGCCCATACGGAGAACAACTGGAGTCGGCAAATGGCCGAGGAAGCCTTGGAAATGGACACCCTGGTAATTGCCCGCTCCGGTCTCCTGCAAATGTCGGTCCGGCAAATCCTTGACCTGCGAGAGGGCGACATCGTCAACCTGGGGTATGCCCCCCAGGGACCTCTCACCATCATGGTTGAGGATCAACCCAAGTTCACCGGCATTCCTGGAGAACGCAACGGAAAAAAAACTGTACACATCAACGCCTTAAAGCGTAAACCGTGAGGATACCCGATGGAAACTACTGATACCCCATCTGCAGCAGACAAACGCAATCCTGAAGATACCACTGAGCCTCTCACCGATGAGCCCTCATCATCTCAAACAAGTCCCCAGGGCCACCTGCCCCAGGAACTCGAGTTTCTGTTCGATGTTCCCCTCCAGGTCTCTGTGGAGGTGGGCAGGGCTCGTATCCTCCTCCGGGATCTACTCCAGATGGGCGAAGGGTCTATCATCGAATTGGACAAGCTTGCCGGAGAACCGCTGGACCTGTATGTCAATTCACGGCTCATTGCCCGAGGCGAGGCCGTCAAGGTCGGTGACAAATTTGCCATCAAGCTCACGGAAGTGGTCAGTCAATCAGACCGCCTCAAAAAACTGGGATAAGTATTCGCCCAGCCATGGACATCCAGTTCAATGTTTTTCTAGGCAGCTTTCCCTTCTTCAGTACGGGCATAGCCGTCATCAGTTTGACCACTCCCCCACAGCTCTCGTTCTCTTTTAGTCAAGAATTTGACCTGGCCCAGAAAAACTTTTTCCTCCTCCTGTAAATCTTCAACGCCTCGGTATCCTCACTTCATATCAACTAGCTGCTCCAAACCTTCTCGAACGGTAGTAATTACGTATGGCGCTGATCACATCCATCCTCAAGATCTTCCTTATCCCTTGAGATACAACACTACAGGAAAAGGTGACATTCTGCTGACCGGTAGATACCCATCCTCTTGGTTCTGGGAGTTTCTCGAAAATACAGCAGCCCTGGATTACCCCCTTGTCCCCTTGGAAATAGAGAAAAAAATGAAGATGACCAAACAGCAGGTGATCCACGTCAAAAATCCGAGCGCTCCAGTAAAAGATCAAACATCCACCGACAACAGCTACTACAGCCCAATAAATTGATATAATTAATAATTTATATTGCCACAGTAACTGTCAAAGATGAGACTCGATCAATGGTTGCGCCAATAGTGCTCGCCAAGAGCGAGAAACTGATCGTCAGGGTTCTCCTTGAAATTACCAGAAAACAGGTAGTCCTCTGGCAGAAGGCCCTCCAATGGCAAGATTATTGCAGAACAAGATAGCGATGGAGCCGAGTATCCCGGAAGAACTGCCCAAGGCTGTCGCTGAAATTCTGGCCTCTCTTTATACCATCAAAGGAACCTGACCGATACACAGCACCTGATGAAAACCGTACGAGCACCGTCATGCTTTGCCATACCACCACGTTGTCGCCTGTTTGTGTGTAGTGACACTGATCTCAACCGCAGCATGCTTGACAAAGCAGAGGCACGACAGCAGCATGAAGAAATCGCCTATGAGGCAAACTTCCATAGTGCCATGAATGGAGCTTCCAGCTTTATCGGTGGTGAGACCATAGCCGCCAGCGTCCAAAAGATCTTAGAGCAACTGGGGCAAGGTATCAGTACCTATCCCTGGCAGCAGCCGACGCTCCTGGTCGTTCCGCAAATCAGGCCGCATAGCCGGCAGCTGACGGAATGCTATTACCCGCAATCTCGCTGTGTTTTCCCACAACGAGATTGTCACCAACCTGAAAATTACCTCTGTCGGCATGGTGAACGTCAATGCAAGTTAAAGTCTTTGAAGCAAAAGACATGCGAAGTGGCTTGAAACTGGTGAAAGAAGCACTGGGGCCGGAGGCCCTGATTCTTTCCAGCAGAACAGTCCGCAAGGGTCGTTTTGGTATTGGTGGACCTCCGAGTATAGAGATCACCGCTGCCTCGGACACTACCCAGGGAGTGACAATCGACGAGGTACCTGTTTCCGAGCGGCAGCTGCTCTACTCCAAACCCATTCGTCAGGTCGAACAGGATATCGCCCCGGTACGTAAAGAACGCACGCTAAACAGCAGTGATAGGGCCGTGGCATCCTCTACGGCTGACACCGAGATCAACGAGCTGCGCAACCTGATACAGGGGCTGTCCGAAAAGCTGCACAACCTGGAACATGCTCCACCAGCAGGGCTGCAACCTCGGAGTGCTCAGCTGGCAACCGGTACATACGGGCCAGTCACCACCTTTCTCCTCAGTCGCGGGGTCAACCAGGAGGCGGCGCGGATGGTGGAGAGGTTCACCGGTGACCTTTTCAGTGACGACACGGTGGACACGCAGCACCGGTTGAACGACCTGCTCACCAGGACCATGGCCAGACTTTTTTCGGTAAAACCGCTCCTGCAGGAAAAGGTCCGACAACAACAAAGGCTCTGCTGTGTCGGCCCCACCGGCGCGGGAAAGACCACCACCATTGCCAAGCTGGCAGCCAACTACCTCAGCCGTTTTGCGGGTAAAGTCGTGTTATTAACCATCGACACCTATCGCATCGCTGCCGTGGAGCAGCTCAAGGTGTACGGGGAAATCATGCGTATTCCTGTGGAGGTGATCATCAGCCCCGACGAGCTCGCCCTAGCCCTGGAAAAATATCATGACTACGACCTGATTCTCATCGACACCGCCGGACGGAGCCCGAGAAATGACTTGGAAATCGAAGAGATGGTTCGTTTCCTCCCCCCGGCGTTGAACATTGAGCATCACCTGCTGCTCCCTGCTCCGGCGCGTGAAAATGAACTGGAAGCGACCATCCGCACTTTCTCGGTACTCCCGCTGTCCAGCTTTATCTTCACCAAAATCGATGAATGCAGTCAGCTAGGTGTCCTCTTGAATATCCATTTCCGTACCGACATTCCCATCTCCTTTCTCACCGATGGGCAACGGGTACCCGAGGATATCATTGCTCCGGATCCGCAGCAGCTTGCCGACTTCATCATCAACGATCACAGGACGGTAACCCATGGCTGACCCGCTCAATCGTCCTCTGGATCAGGCCGGAACCCTGCGGGCCATGAATGCCTCTCAGCAGACCGAGGAAGCCGAACATGCTGCCCGGGTCTTCTCTATCACCAGCGGTAAGGGGGGTGTGGGAAAGACAGCGGTGGTCGCCAACCTCGCCGTCCTCCTGGCCCACATGGGCAAACGAGTGCTCATCCTCGACGCAGACCTCGGCCTGGCAAATATTGATGTGGTTTTCGGCCTCACGCCAACCTACAACCTCAATCATTTTTTTTCCGGAGATCAAAGCCTGCAATCGATTCTTCTTGAGGGCCCCCACGGCATCAGGATTCTCCCGGCAGGCTCTGGCATACAACGCTTTACTCGCCTCAACGCCGAACAGAAGCTGCGGCTCCTCGAAGCCCTCGACCAGATGCACAACGACTTTGATATTGTCCTCATCGATACCGAAGCCGGCATCTCGGAAAACGTCACCTATTTCAATACCGCAGCCCAGGAAATCCTAGTGGTCACCACTCCGGAACCCACGGCGATCACCGATGCCTACGCCCTCATGAAACTGCTGGCCAATCAGTACCATGAAAAGCATTTCAATCTCATCGTCAACTTTATCAAAACCGAGGAAGAGGCGCTGGATGTCTACCGGAAACTGACCATGGTGGCCAATCGTTATCTGGATATCTCCATGGATTATCTGGGTTCCATCCCCAGGGATAAATCCATGGTAGAGGCGATTCGTCAACAGCAGGTCATGGTGGAACTCTATCCGGAATCAAGGATCAGCCAGGCCTTCGCTGCCCTGGCAACAGCGGTCCTCCAGGAACCAGAGCGGCTGGAACCCAAAGGGTCCCTCCAGTTTTTCTGGAAACGTCTGCTGAACCTGGCACCAGACAAGCTAAAAGCGTAACAGACCAACCCGGTTACAGCGCAGAGGAAAAACTGTTTGAACCATGTCTCCAGGCCCGATTCCACCGCTTGACCACCGTTCCCCGCTGATACGGGAACCCATGCCCCTGGTCGAATTGACCAAAACCAGGAGAACACCATGTCTGTCATCCTCTGCCTGATCCTCTTACCCCTACTGGCCATTACTGCCTTGCTTTTGACAGTATCCATCTACCGTGACCAGCGGACACGTCTGCGGGAACGCACCCGGATACATATCATGCAGGCCAAGATCCAACAGGCTCTCTCCGGTACACCGGCAGTAAAATTTACCGATTCCCTGGCCCGAACGCCAGTAACCACTGGCCTGCAATTGCCCAGTTTCTCTCACCAGATGAGGTGGCATCGGCAACTTCCGGAAAAGTACCGCATCCTGCAGAAACTGGCTGACCAGGGAATGGGAGAGCTGGAGATTGCCGAAACACTGGACATGTCTCGAGTTGAGGCTGGTCAGCTACTAAGCCTGGCCGCAGTCGGCAGCACAAGACAACGGTGTAGCCACTCTGGTGTTCAAAGCAATCTGCGTAAAAAATCAGCCGAATGTGCCAATATATATCAGAGAGGATATTTGCCTTTGTCCCCGGATTAATGAGGAGAAGACAACCATCAGAGGCGCGGGACCATGCACGCTTACCCTTAATGAGGAGGGCTAAGAGATGATCAGCATGGCAAGGTCAGCCACGCTCTCATCAACCAGGAATTCTGCCCCAGTGAAGATGCCTTACCTGTCGCTCCCCTTATTTTCTTGCGATAACCCTTTTCATCTGCAGCGGCTTATGGCAAGGTAACTATAGGGGATTATCCAGTAACCATCAGAAAAAAATGAGCACTTGTTGAAAATTAACGATCTCTTCAACCGGATAAAGAACGGCAAGGCCGTTCGAGTTGCCTTGGCAGTACTGGACAGCAATGAAAAAGAGCGGTATAATTGCGTGCTTAACACTCTGGAGTTACCCTCTTTTTCCTTGACGTTCCCCACAGGCGCCCTTCCCGTTGAACGTATCGATCGTAACCGCAGCTGTGTGGTGCTCATTGACTTGGCTGGCCAGTCCATAAGCCTGACGGCCACCATAACAACCATTCCCAACCGGCAGACGATGCTGTTGACCGGCCAGGAAGTCGTAGACCATGAACAGCTCCGCGATTTTTTTCGCGTCGATGTGGTCACTCCGGTAAAAGCCACCCCTCTGCCGCTGACCAACGGTGATGATAACTCCTGCTGTTTGACTGGTGAAACCGTCGATTTCAGCGGCAATGGTCTGCTCGCCTGCTTTAATACCTCCATGGAAACGGACAGCCTGTTTCAGCTAGAGGTAAAACTGCCACCTCATGGCTTGGATGTAGCACAGATGATCGGGCGCGTCATCCGGTCTATTGCTGTCAAAGATAACCGCTACCAGGTTGCCTTCTATTTTGAGGAAATCGCCCCGGAAACCCGCGACAAAATCATGGCATGCTGCTTCAAGATTCAGCGAAATCACCTGCGCATGCGCGTCCGGGTAAGACAGTGACGTATCTGAGGTCCTTGATCTTCTCGCCGAGCTCCACGGTCCCCGCCATTCTACCCTTTGTCAGCCATCCAATAACACTTGCCACAACCGGGCGGCCGGGCAAGCTCATCGATTGCCGGTCTTGCAGACCCTGCACAGCTGCAGATACTTTTTTCAAAGCAGTCGCGATTTGTGGTGGTACTGGAGAGGCTCCTCTCCCGCTTTACTCTGGGCACTCAAGACTATGATCACCTAAAAGCTGCTGAACTCCTGGCACTTCGCGGGTACCCCCAAGCAACACACCGTAGATCATGACAAGCAGCTCGGAGGTAGTAGTCGAAAACCTCCTGAAACTGCCCGGAAAATCGAGGTGCATATTCATGGAAGGCTCCCACTCTGATGAAACTGCCAGCAAAAGCGACCATCTCAGCGAAGAGATCCCCGGACGTTACCAGACTATCACCGAGGTTCTCGGCCTTTGTCTATACGGTCAACGACAGGTTCAAAAAAACGCATGACCGGTCAGCCTCTTTCCCCAAAAGCGGCAACATAAACAGCCTGAAAACAGGGCAGACGACAGGGGGTTTACCACTGCGACAGGCCAATGCATGGAAAAAAAAGAGATAAATACAACAAAAACCGCTTCATATTCATTTTTTTCTAGCGTATACTCAGAGTAGTCGAAAGTATTTTTGTAACAAATTCAACGTATAGTTATTACTTCCATCTGTGGACGAGGTGCCCAATGAATTATGGCGTTGTAAGCCAGGAACAACTTGAAAAAATTGATGAAATCCTGACGAACAAGCTCATCAAAATCGGTGTCGACTGTGTCATTATCATTGACATGGCAGGTAACATCATAACCGCTAAGGATAACGGCACGTCCAAGTACGATGTCTACTCCTTTGCGGCTCTTGCCGCTGGCAACTTCGCCACTGTCGATGCCATGGCCAAGCTCGTTGGTGAGGAGGAGTTCTCTCTCCTGTTTCACAAGGGAACTGATTGCAATATCCACTTCTCAAAGATTGATGATGAACTGCTGCTCATCTCCATGTTCGGCAGAGACATCTCGTTGGGTTTCCTCCGGCTGAATGTAGTAGAAGCTATCGATCAGATTCAGAAGCTCTGGGCCAAGGAATAATAGCTTCCCGTAACAGAGCCCGCATTATGCGAGCGAATCTCTATTCTCTTTATCATTAACCTTCTGTCGGCAGGAGAGTTTTGTGAGTTTCATCAACCTTAAAGAAAAAGTCGTCCAGATCAAGATCGTCTATTATGGACCGGGTCGAGGCGGCAAAACCACCAATCTCGAATATATCAATCGCAAGTTCCGCAAGCAGATTCAGTCAGAGATGGTTAGCCTCAAGACCCATGGTGACCGAACCCTGTTCTTTGACTTCCTCCCCTTCAATATGGGGCAGATCAAGGGCTACGATATGAAGATCCAGCTCTATACTGTACCCGGTCAAGTCAAATATAACGCCACTCGGAAACTGGTCCTCAAAGGAGTCGACGGAATTGTCTTTGTCGCCGATGCCCAAGAACATATGCGAGAAAAAAATATTCGTTCGTTGAATCAACTCCATGAAAACCTGTTAAGCTACAAAGAGTCAATTTTTCGGCTTCCCCTGGTGTTGCAATACAACAAAATTGATCTTCGCAACCAAGGCATTCCGGTCTTGCCAACAAACATCCTGGAAAAAGACCTTAACAGCAAACTCAAGGTGCCCTCTTTCGAAGCCAGCGCATTAACAGGGTACAACGTCGCAAGTACGCTGAAAAAAATTATCTCATCAACAGTCATTTCCATCCAGAAGAAACTGCAGTGACCCTTTTCAAACGTGCGCTATCTGGAGACTCTGAGGGGATTCGCCGCCCGAAGGGTTTGGAGAAAAAAAACAAGCTAATGCTGTACGACAGGAGGCCATGGTCAGGCAAAAGTGTCACCATCTGCGGCACTCCAGAAATCGAGTCGGAAACTGAAATCAGCCAGGCTACCCTATGAAAAACGTACAAGAAACTCCAGAGACCACTGAATTCAACGATATCGAAGATCTCACCCTTTTTGCGGATGAAAACTTTGATACTGACGACGTTGATCTTTTTGAATTCACCGGAGAGGACGATTCGCCGCTCACCCGTCTGAAATCGATTATTCTCTCCCTGGACTGGGAGATCAATGACGAGACCCTCCAGGAACTCGCCGAAGAAGTGGTCTATCTCCAGGAATCCATGCAAGGGGACAAGATAGCCAAACTCTATCTTCAAGGTCTGGAAAAAATTGGCCGATATCTTCGCAGTGAAGGGGCTTATGCCCACCCCAATTCCATTAAACTGCTGCTGACCTTTTTCTACGACTTTGAAAAACTCTCTTCTTCTGATGATCTGACCGACGATGACATCACCCTCATTCTCAAACAGGATGTCCGTAAGTTTAAGATTCTGCAGTACCAGATCAGTAAACAACTCGATACCGCCCGTTCTAGCAAGGAGATGGAAGAACTTCGCAGTGTTGAGGAAGCGATTGCAGCAGGCGCTGAAGTCTCAGAAAAAGATCGACTTAAGCTTTTGCGTGCCACGATTCTCAGTCTCGACTGGGAGGTGAGCGACGAAGGACTTAAGCAGTTCCAGGATGAGGTACATCATTACAAAACTGAAATAACTTCGATCCCCCAGGTATCCATACTTGCCAAGGGCTTGTACGTCCTTGGCAAGTATATTGCTGAAGAAAAAGGGAAGGCCCATCCTGAATCCTTCACCATGCTCCATTCCTTTTACTCCGGAATCGAGGAGCTCATTGTCAAAAATAACGAGCTTGACGATAAGAAACGCAACAAGATCATCGTTGACAAGGTACAACGGCTCAATGCACTTAAGGCTCTCATCGCCGGCCACACCGGCAGTTCTCCCGCTGATCCGGTAGTAGACGAGGTGGTTGACGAAATTATCGAACCGCAGAAAAACGAGCTGGCAGAAGAACTTACCGATAAAGAGGTGGTCTCGGAAGAAGCCCCTGCCATAATGTCAGAGGAACAGGCTATCGCTCCTGCTTTGGCCGAGGCCGAAGACGAGCCTGACCGTGAAAGAGATCTCCGGGCTACACAGGAAGAGGAGCTTGACGATGAACTCGCCTCTCAACTTGACTCGTTCTTTCAACTTGACGAAGAGCCCGAGTTAGCCAAGCCTGCCGATGACCTGCCAGAGGAAATTCTCGACCCCTCGGCCATTACACCCTTTTCCGATAAGGTGGCCGACACCCTCATTGAACAACAACTTGCTGGACGCAGGGATCTTACCCCGGCTCTAGCTGATGTCAGTGAAGAAGATACCCTCCTCGAAGAAGAGTGGGAAGATGAGGCAACTGAAGAAGAGCGGCCACAGACGGCAACCATAGATGATTTTGAGAAAGAGCTGAATCAACTTTTCGATGATGATGGCGAACCTGTCGACGACGCATCACTGTCCGGGTCGATAGATCTTGATAAAGGGCCTGTTACCCTCGTTGATGCAGCAATTCAAACCTCGGCAGCCTCTCTTGGGAACAAAGAGGACGCTGGCGAATTCTTTGATAAAAATGTCACCCCGGCACTGGTGAACAGCGATGAAGAGCAGGGATTCAACGAAGCGGCTGCTCTTGCCGGCCTGGAAGATTCACCAACAACAGATCTTGATGAGAAACTCAACTCCTTCTTCGACGTGGCAGACGATGATGAAGAGCAAGAACTACCTGTGCCCACTGCAGAGGAACCCATTGCTCCAGTCAACGAACAAGAAGATTCTCTCGGCGAAACACTGGACAACAACCTGGAAGATCAACTGGAGACCTTTTTCGAAGACACCGAAGAAACACCGGAGACAATAACCTCAGCATCAGTTGATGAGGCTCCAGCAGCTAAAATGGCTGCCGCTGAACCTGTCGCAGCCTTGGCCGACGTAGAAGTCGATGTCGAAACACTTGATGACGCCACCACCGTCGATGATATGGAAGGCATGGACGAGCTGGCATTGAACGAGGACCTGGATGTCCTGTTTGGCGAGGATCTTCCGGAAGAGGAAGAAGCTCTGGCAAGAGAATTCGCAGCAGAACCAGCTGAAGGGTCCATACCTTCTGAAGAAGACAAGAAAATCAACCAAGTAGAGCTTCCTGTAAACGAACAGGCTGTCGCGGAAAAGACCGATGACATTGAAGTAGAACTGCAGGAAGACCTGGACCTGCTCATCAAGGACGACACACCAGGCAACGAAGATTCGGAAAAAAGTATTGTCCGGCTGGCCGCACTGCTGCCCTCCCTCGTCAAAGTTACCGGAGAAGACGATCAGCTTGGTACATGTGCCTCTCTGGTGGAGGAGGTCCTCAAAGATCCGGCATACAACTCCGGCCAGAAAGCCTACGCCCACCTCGTCTCTTCCGTGCTCAGACTGTTGCCGCTAAAGCACTCTGCCACAGATGCAGAAACCGAAAACCTCCTGGAATTCCTCAAGGAGCAGATGCAGGAAGAAGGTGACTTGACCAACCTCGCCAAAGCTATGGATCGCCTCACCAGCTGGCAGGTCAGCCTCATCAATGAATGGGCGACAGCGCCCGAGGGGGCCAACCCCGAAGATATCCGCAACGCCTATCGTAAGTTGACCCAGGAAGTACGAGCAACTATGGAAAATCTGCAAAAAGGTCTCACAGAGCATCTTTCTAGGGCCAGCTAACCTGTGACGGCTACGTGACTCAACAAGAGGGGGCTCGCAGGCTGAGCGCCCTCTTCCTTTAAGGCCTGCATCGTCTTTTCCAAAAGTTGTCAGCCTCAACGGCGGCGGGGATCAAAGGCCTCCCGTAACCCTTCACCAATAAAAATCAGCAGTATCAATGTCCCCACCAGGACTACAAAGGCGGTAACAGACAGCCACCATGCCTCAATATTGGCCTTCCCCTGGGCGAGCAACTCCCCCAGACTTGGAGTACTGGGTGGTACCCCCAGGCCGAGGAAATCGAGACTGGTGAGGGCGAGAATCGCACCAGACATCCGAAAAGGCAAAAAAGTGATTACCGGAGTCATCGCATTGGGCAGGAGATGACGATACATAATCGTCAGGTTGCCCACTCCCAGGGCCTTGGCGGCCTTAACATATTCCATATTTCTGCCCTTGAGGAATTCAGCCCGCACATAGTCGGAAAGTCCCATCCAGCTAAACAGTGACAGAAGTACGAGTAGCAGGAGAACGCTCGGTTTAAAAATCGAGGCAAAGATAATCAAGAGGTACAGCTCCGGCATGGCACCCCAGATCTCTATAAAGCGTTGAAAGACGAGATCGGTACGACCGCCGAAATATCCCTGCAAGGCACCAGCGGCGATCCCCAGCAACGTACCGATGCTCGTCAGCACCAGTCCAAACAGAATACTCAGACGAAAACCGTAAATCAATCGCGCCAGCACATCCCGTCCCCGGTCATCAGTTCCCAGCAGATTCTCGCGGGTTGGCGGCGACGGCACTGGCTGCCCCAATTCCATGTTCATGGAGTTGTAACTGTGTGGATTGGGGGGGAACAGCATGAAATGCCCTTTCCGGCTCAATATCTCCCTGATGTAGGGATCCCGGTAATCGGTCTCGGTCTCGAAGTCGCCGCCAAAAACTGTCTCCGGGTACGCATTAATCAAGGGGAAATACAGCCTTTTATTATACCGCACCAGCAGCGGCTTATCGTTGCTCAACACCTCGGCAAACAGACTGAGGCCAAAAAGCAGGCTAAACAGTACCAGGGAATAATATCCCCGCCGATGACGACGAAAGACCTGCCAGCGCCGCTGGGCCGGACCGCTACCACCTGCCTGTCGCCCGTTCACTCCACACCTGTAAAGGTTATTCGTGGGTCCACCAGCACATACGACAGGTCCGACAGGAGCCGACTTATCAGGCCTATGATCGTGAAAAAATACAGGGTCCCCAGCACGACCGGATAGTCACGGTTCATCACTGACTCATACGCCAGCAGTCCCATGCCATCCAGGGAAAAAATGGTTTCGATCAATAGACTCCCTGTAAAAAAAGCAGTGATGAAAGATCCGGGAAAACCGGTGATGATCGGAATAATGGCATTTCTGAAGACATGGCCATACAAGACCCGTCGCTCGCTGGCCCCCTTGGCGCGAGCGGTAAGGACATACTGCTTGCCGATCTCTTCGAGAAACGAATTTTTGGTGAGCAGGGTCATCACGGCCAGGCTGCCCACTGTGGAGGCTGTAATCGGCAAAACCATGTGCCAGAGGTAGTCGAGAATCTTCTCCATGGCCCCCATTTCCTGCCAGTTGTCAGAGATCAGCCCCCGCAAGGGGAAGAGATCGAGAAAGGAGCCGCCACCAAAAAGGACAAGCAGAACAATCCCCAGGACAAACCCCGGGATGGCATATCCCACGAGAATGACGGTGCTCGTGAAGACATCAAAGCGACTGCCATTGCGTGTAGCCTTGGCAATACCCAGGGGGATACAGGTCAGATAGACAATGAAAAAGGTCCAGAGTCCCAATGACATGGAAACCGGCAGCCTGGAGATCAGCAACGCTGTCACCGGGGCACGATGATGATAGGATTCACCAAAATCGAACACCAGATAGCTGGCCATCATCTGAACAAAACGCTCCAGGGGGGGCCTGTCAAAACCGTACAGGGCACGAAGCTGATCAAGACGTTCCCGGTCAAGGCCGCTCCCCCCCTGGTAGAGACCACCGCCACTGACGACGGCCTCTCCGCCATTCCCTGCGCCTTCAAGCTGCGCCACCAGTTGTTCCACTGGCCCCCCCGGCACGAACTGCGTCACCAGAAAGGTGATGAGCATCACCCCAAAAAGGGTGGGAAGCATCAACAACAGGCGTTTGATCACGTAGGTGATCATTCAACTACCTCAACCGCGCCACCGCGCCGGTCGTCTCCTGCACCAGTAACGCCAGGCAGTACCGTGTGAACGCCGCCAAAATAGACGTTCTTCTCCTGCCACAGGTTCACGGGAACCTGCGCCCTGATGGCGCGAATCGCCTCCTCGGTAAACCCGGGTTCCATTTGCAGACATTCGCCGTCCCAGTAGGTTCTTGGCGCCTGAACAGCCTCGGCCACTGGCCGCTCAAAGTCAACGAGTTGGGTCAGCACCTGAATAATGGCGGTACGGATCCGCTTGGACCCCCCCGAGCCAATCACCGCCTCGTTTGCCCCGTCCGCTCCCACCAGTACCGACGGTGACATCATTGACCCCACCCGTTCACCGGGAGGTGCGCTGTGGAAACCTTCAGGATGGAGATCATCCTCCCCCATCATGTTGTTGAGCATAATCCCGGTACCTGGGGCAAAATACCCTGACCCTTCCCCATTGGAGCAGGTCATTGAGGCGACATTGCCTTGACGATCAGCGACGCTCACATGGGTGGTCCCCCGGCTGAACTGTCGGATAGTCTCGGCAGCCTGCTGAACTTCTCCAGTGGCAAGAAATGCCTCCAACCTCTCCGGACTGGTTATCCCCTGTTCACGGAGTCGCTCCACCTCCTGCATCTGCTTGGTGGTTCTCAGCAGGTACTCGCCAGAGCCCCAGGTCTCTACCCGAGGCAACCGCGAAGAGAGCAAAAGGGACATCCCGATCAGCGTCCCACCAAGGGAAGGCGGCGGACAGGTGAGGAGGATTCTATCGCGATAGGGCACTTTAAGCGGTGGCCGCTCATACACGGTGTAGGCAGCGAGATCGGCGGCACTCAACAGGCCTCCGTCAGAAGTCATCTCCGCCGCCATACGACCTGCCACTTCACCTTCATAAAACGAACGGCCCTGATCACTGGGCAGGTCTTCGAGAAAGGCTGCGAGTTCAAGGTTTCGCAGGGTCCCACCCTGACGGACATACTGTTTCCCGGGCTGCAGCAATCTTTTTCCAGTGGCACTCATCAGCATGATCGGCCTGAGCATATCAAAAAACATTGCCTGAAAAGCATTGACCTCGTGCTCCCTTGCCAAGATGATCGCCGGGGCAAGGATTTCCTTCAGCGGTAAACAGCCCAGTCGCCGATGCACATGGAGAAGCCCCTTGAGGGTTCCAGGTACCGCCACAGAGCCAAGCCCGATGTTGAACTGCTGATCTGTTCCCCCAAAGGCTACCGTTATCGGATAAAAATGTGGTGTACCTGCCAGGAGACGTCCTCGACCCGGAGTGTCGACAAAAAAATCAAAAAAAATCTCCTGACAAGGCCCCTCCTCTCCGCCGGTGCGGGCAAGCAGGAAACCGCCGCCGCCAAGACTGGTCAGGCACATCTCGACAGCCGCCCCGGCAAACCCGGCACAGACCACCGCATCAAAGGCATTTCCTCCTGCACGTAAAATCTCGGCAGCAGCAGCACTCACCAAGGGATGACCACTGGCAACAATGCCCTTTTTCAAATGTTTCATACCCAAAACTCCCTGCCAAGCCGATCAATCATACCGGTAAATCCTCCTGCATCGCGAACATACCTACGCTGTACTTCAGCACTTGTTCCACCATCGAGCAGGCTGTCCATCTGCCCCAGATACGAAGCACTGCCAAACCGTTCAATCCAGGGAGCAAGTCGATCAACCAGCAGGGCAACCGCTCGGCGCATGGGCAGCGTCCCTGTCTCCAGCAGAGCCAATGGATCAGTGAACCTTCCCTCAAGTCCATGACGAGCGGCCTGCCATTTATTGCAGTCCAACACCTGAAGACTCACCTGTTTCACGTCAATAATCTCTTCGGCCAGGGCGGCGACCAGGGCTTGTACCAAAGTTGTCAGAACCAGGATATGCTGAAAGCGTGAGGGCAGGTCACAGATACGGATCTCCACGGTGCCAAAGGCAGGGCTTGGCCGAACGTCCCACCACAGATCACGAAACTCCTTGATGAGATCGAAATCCACCAGCATTGCAACCTCTGTTTCGAGATTTTTCCATGTCCCGTGGAAAGAGGTGAGTCCGGCCAGGGGCAGAACCTCGAAAAGCTTAGTCCGGTAGGAGGCGAACCCTGTATCTTCACCACGAAAGTATGGAGAAGAACCACTCAAGGCCAGTAAAAGGGGCAGGTAGACCTGGATACCGTCACAGACCCTGATCGCAGTATCTCGGTCATCAAGGCCCACATGGACGTGCAGCCCCTGACAGATAAACTGACGACCAACGTATTGTAATTCCTTCATAATCCGTTGATAGCGTTCGCCATGACTCAGCACCTGCCTGCCTGGATCAGCAAACGGGTGAAGACTGGCGGCATAGAGGCGAAGTCCCTGGGCTTGGGCAATAGTGTCAACGATCTCTATGGTGCTCTGCAGATCCATGGCGACCTCATCCACCGATGCGCAAATCCCGGTACGAATCTCGAGAATGGACTGAAGAAATTCCTCGACCAGTCTGTTGCGAAAACGCTCGGGCACGGCAGCCATCACAGAACCGGCGCAGGGCGCTAGGTCAAGGCTCTGTGCTTCTAGCAACTGAAATTCAATCTCGACCCCGAGTGTATAGGGAGAACTGGAACTAAAGGTAATCAATCCCATAGGTATCAGGCGTTGTCGTTCTTCGAATCTTGTCCGCTCAGATGCTCCAGCGCCTGAACAGCGACCCTGGCCAGCCAAGCCGACCCCCAGCCCAGGGCCTGTTCATCAAAATCAAACTGGGGCGAATGAGCCGGGCCAACCTCTCTGTCTGGGGGCTGGGCCCCGAACCGGACCATACATCCTGGTATCTGCTGCTGGTAAAAAGCAAAATCCTCGCCGCCAAGGCTCGGTACTCTCTGCTCGATGACCTGGGCCTCGCCGGTGATGCTCAGTGCTGCCCGTCGTGCCAGATCTGCAGCGAGGGGATCATTGATGACTGCAGGAAGATGCTCCTGAAATTCCAGCTCTATTGTGGCACCGTACATTGTAGCAAGGCCATCGACCATCTGTTGCAGCCCTCTGATAATCACCGTTCTGATTTCCTGGCTACCACTGCGAATGGTACCCTCGAGTAGGGCCTGGTCAGCGATAACGTTACGTGCTGTCCCGGAAATCATTCGTCCCACCGTCACCACCCCGGGAAATCTGGGATCAATGAAACGGGAGACCAGCTGCTGTATACTCGTCACCAGGGACGCGGCAATCACCACACAATCGACAGCCTCATGGGGTTTGGAGGCATGACCGCCACGCCCGACAATCCGCAGGGAAAAGGCATCACAAAAGGAACAGATCATCCCCTCATCCACAGTTACCCAACCTGTGGGGTAATGTGTATCCAGATGGCCGCCAAACACCATATCGACACCGTTGAGAGCGCCATCCCTGATCATCTGCTCAGCACCGTTACCGGCCTCCTCGGCGGGCTGAAACAACAAAACGACAGTGCCCGGGAATTGACCCGCCCGAAGTAGTTCGGCGGCCCCCAGCAGCATGGCCACATGGCCATCATGACCGCAGGCATGCATAACGCCGGGATTTTTCGAACTGTACGCATGGCCGGTGTCCTCCTCCAAGGGCAGCGCATCCATATCGGTACGCAGGGCTATCACTGGTTGTCGCCGGCTATGTTGGCTTTTCCCGTTAATTTCCGCACGAATACCTGTGATGGCAAGGCCATCGGACCAGGTAATATCGAGTCGATCCAGTTCTCTCTTGATCAGTGAAGCGGTACGAAACTCCTGATAGTTCAGTTCGGGATACTGATGAATATCCCGGCGAATACGCCGCATCTTGTTGAGCAGGCTGTCGTTGATACGTACCATGCGTCCCTCCTTCGGACAACGGAGATAGATTCCATGAACATCTGTGGAACAGACCAGGATCAGCGAATTTTGATGTCACCCACCTTGTTCTGTTCCTTCATCACCCGACTTCGCTGTTGCTCCAGTCGACGGATATGTTGCGCCTCTTCCTCTTGCAGTTGCCGGACGGAAAACGCCTCGTTCCCTCGTTTGGGAGCAGCGGCAGGTTTCTTGGTCGATGCCTGTCTGCTTTCCTTGAAAGAGAGCGAATGAGTATCTTCCTCTTCCTGGCTGCCACGTTTGAGGATGGCCAGTAACCCATCGTTGAGCACGCCAGTACTCACCAGTTCCCAGCCCTGCCCCCCCTGCTCATTGAGGGTTGCCTCTACTTCTTCATCATTGATATATCTTTCTCCGAGCAAACCGTCTTTGGCAAACTCAAACAGAATGGTTCTGTAGTACCAGCGCATCATTGCCCTCACTGCTGAATCAACTGATCATCCTTAAAAGTACCACTGATCTCTTTGCCGTCCGGATAAACGATCTTTCCTTTGCCACTGCGACGCCCCAGGTGAAAGCCACCCTCGTACACGGATCCGTCAGGAGATTCAAGCGAGCCGTAGCCCTCCGGAAGATCGTTGGCAAAAGTGCCTGCATATTTTTTTCCATCACTGTAGCGCAGGTTACCTAACCCGGAAAAACGACCGTTACGGAACTCTCCTTCATACACTGAGCCGTCGTTGAAGGTATAACGCCCCTTACCAGCAAAAAGTCCCTGCCTAAACCCACCGCTATACTGCGAAGTATCGGGATAGGTAAGTATCCCTTCGCCATCAGGGAGGCCATTACGAAAACCCCCTTCATAGCGGCGGCCATCGCGGTACGCGTATATTCCCCGACCACTCATCTCACCGTCGACAAACTCCCCTTCGTAACGGCTGCCATCCTTCAGTTTGAGAAGACCCGTACCGTCCATAACCCCATCTTCGAATTGACCATCATAGGTCCCTTCAGGCAGCTCAATCACAGAAAAACCAGAAAAACGTTGCCTGTAGGTCTTATCTGTATAGAGGATGCCCTTGTCATAGGCCTGGCCTCCATTTGAAACGATTGCCCGAGGCGAACCCCCACGCCGCTGTTGGCCGCTCTTGGCCAGGTCACCGGCAGCCTCCCTGTCGGCTTCGACCAGTGCTGATGGTTTTAGCGGCTGACCATTGACAAAAGTACCGCTGAAACTGGTACCATCACTCTTTTCCAGGGTTCCCTCTCCTTCCAGATGCCCTCCCTTGAATGTACCTTCATAGCGACTCCCATCGGCATACACCAGTACACCAGGCCCTTCCCACTCACCGGCCTGCCACTGTCCCTCATAGGTACTTGTGTCAGGGTAGCGCATGATTCCCAGTCCCTGCGGCTGACCACCAGCAAAAGCCCCTGTATACTCACGACCATCAGGCCAAATCATCGTTCCTGTCCCGACGATGATCCCCTCGGAAAAGGCCCCCATGTACTCCTGGCCATCAGGCCATGTCAATCTTCCCTTGCCGTGAAACAGATCATGGGCGAACTCGCCCTCATAACGGCCGGGAACACCTCCTTCCAACACACCGTATCCTTCACGGGCATTGTCCTTGTACGTACCGGTGTAGACCGAACCGTCCAGATAACGACGCACTCCCTCACCGTCGGGTTTGCCGTTGATGAACGCCCCCTCAAAACTTGAGCCGTCGGCATAGATAAGCTTACCCTGGCCCTGGATCATGTTATTGCGAAAATCACCGGTGTACTCACGCCCGTCAGGCAAAAAGAGGCTGCCAGTACCGTTATACCGTCCCAAAATAAATTCACCGGTGTACTCTGTTCCGTCCGGATAGGTCAAGGTACCTTTTCCCTCAATCACGCCATTTTTGAATTCACCTGTATACCGGCGTCCATCTGTCCACATTAGAACGCCCTTTCCCTGGAAACGGCCGCGAGAAAAGCCACCCGTATAGCGACTGCCATCGGAAAACGTAAGCACCCCTTCTCCGGACAGCAGCCCATCCTTGAAACCACCCTCAAACACACGGCCATCCTCACTTGCAAGCCTGCCCCGGCCGTTGACACAGTCGCCTTCCAGGCAGCCTCCCTGGACACTACTGACCGTTGCCGCAAGAATCACCGCTATGCTCGTCCACTTGCTGATCATAACACCACCTTGATGGTAGAGGTTATCCTCTTCACCCGGAATTATTCGAAAACCGGCCTCGCTGATGAACGCCCTAACATAGACAGAAAAAACGGCTGGAACCCATATCCTGTTCCTTTTCTTGATACGGGATCTTCACCTGTCGCTCGCGATCTTCGCCCTTCTCCGCAACTGTTCACTCCTTGTCCGGCCTTACCATGAACTCCTGCTTTACTGCTTCCAGATCCTCTTTTCGGGCAAAGAGGGTCACCACGTCCCCGGGAAAAAAGCGGGTCTCTCCCCGGGGAATAATCAGCGCACCGTTGCGTTCAATCGACACCACAGAGACGTTTTTAGAAAACTGCAACTCCGAGAGTCGCGTCCCCACCGCCCTTTCATCCCCGAGAAGACGAAACTCTATAAATCCGTTGTGCTGCTCCTTACGCAAAGCAAACTGCTCTGCAAGCATCTGGCCCCTCTGCTTGCGCACCATCCCCACATCGTAGGCCCGCAGGATATTGGAACGACTGATCAGACCGATCAGGGTTTTGTCATTGCTGCGGCTGACCACCGGCAGGCGAGCGAGATCCCTGGGTGACATTTTCTGAATCGCAGTCCAGATAGGTTCATCGGCATAAACAGTCACCGGGTCCGGAGTAGTGACGTCGCCAACAGTCAATTCCCGGAAGGAGAGCTCCTCTTCACCAAGTTTCTTCTCCATGTCCTGGAGGGTGACAATGCCATGCAGGTTTCCATGCTCATCGACCACCGGAAACCCAAGGAAATGTGTCTCCTGAAATTTCTGATACAGCTCAGCCAGCGGCGCACTGGTACGGATGACAATGGGGTTGTGATTCATTACCTCACGAACCATCACGCCCTGCATGATATCCATATCGCGCCCTTGAACAAAACGGATGCCACGACGGGTCAGCTTGGTGGTATAAATAGACTCCTTGTAAAGAAAACGGGCCAGATTCGAGGCGGTCACAGCTGCCACCATCAACGGGAGAATCATGGAGTAGTCACTGCTCATCTCAAAAACTATCAGCAGTGCCGTCAATGGCGCGTGGGCACAGGCGGCAAAGACCGCAGCCATTCCCACCAGTGCGTACGCGCCGGGGGCATCGGCTATACCGGGAAACCAGGTGTTGAACAGCCATCCCATGGCACCACCAAACATGGCGCCAACGAAAAGCGATGGTGCAAAGACTCCCCCGGAGTTACCCGATCCCAGCGTACAGCAGGTAGCCACCGGTTTAAGCAGAACCAGGCAGACCAGCAGCCAGACATTGACCTCACCTCGCAGGGTCTGTTCGATAAAAAGAAAGCCCGATGAATAGACATGCGGCATACTGTCGACAAGAGCGTTGCCGGTTTCAGCACTGGCCGGATAGGGCGAGGTGCCGGGCACAAAAAGATAGAGTATACCGATAATCCCAAGCAGGACAGCCCCGACCGCCGGCTTGAGTACCAGAGGAAAACTCCACTGGTCAAAAAGCCGCTCGGTTTTGTCCAGCATACGGATGAACATCACCCCCACCAGCGCTGATCCCAGCCCAAGTACCAGATAGAGCAGGATACTTAAGGACGACTCCATGGTGTAGTAAGGAACGGAAAAGGCCGGATGATTACCGAGAAACATCTGACTGACAATGGAGGCGGACACTGCCGAGATCACCACATTGCCGAACATGGAAGCACCTATCTCGCTCATCAGGACTTCAATGGCAAAGGTAACTCCGGCGATAGGAGCATTAAAGGTGGCAGCGATACCGGCAGCAGCACCGCAGGCCACCATGTTTTTGATACGCTCGTCGGAAAGCTGAAGGCTCTGTCCCATGAACGATCCCAGGGCCGCCCCCACCTGGATAATGGGTCCCTCCCGCCCAGCCGAACCACCGCTGCCAATGCACAGTGCCGAGGCAAGGATCTTTGCCGACGCCACCCTCGCCCGGATGCGGCCGCCACGAATGACCAGCGCCTGCATGACCTCAGGTACTCCGTGTCCCTTCGCCTCCATGGCAAAATTGGCGATCAGCCACCCCGCGAGCAGGGCACCGATCACAGGCACCGCCATATAGGCCAGACGCCCAAGTGCAGGCAGATATTCAGCTATACCAAAAAGAGTATTTTGGACGAACGCGATCAGGTGAATAAAGGCGACCGCTCCCAACCCGGTACAGGCGCCAAGGATAACGCTGAGAGTCAGGGAGAGAAGTCCTTCCGGCGGTGGATGTTTGTCAAGAAACGTGCTGACGGCGTTACGGCTCATATGTTTCTATACCTGTCCCGTGTTCGGAATTTTTTGGAAAATCAACAAATAGCTGAGTACTTATGCCTGTGCCAAGATGATGCCATGAATCCACCGGAAAGGTGAGGCCAATCATCCCGCTGGTGGGGATGGTAGCGATCTCCAGGCCTGCCAGCTGGCTGGCAAGAAGCGTGAACTCGGGATTATGTCCGACCAGCATCAGGCATTGAACCTGATCCTCAACATCGTTGAGCACTGCCAGCAGGTCATCCCCGTCTGCAGCGTACAACCGCTCGACCAGCAGGATCTCCTCTTCGGGGTACCCGAGCTCACGGGCAACGTAGCCGGCCGTCTGGCGGGCACGTTTTGCCGGACTGGTGAGTATCAGGTCAACCGGCAATGCACGCGAAGCCAGTCGCCGCCCCATAAACGGGGCATCACGCTTCCCTCGTTTATTCAGGGGACGATCACGATCCTTTATCCCGGGATCTTTCCAGCTCGATTTGGCGTGACGCAAAAGGATCAGGGTCTTCATCCTCCCTGCTCCAGGTATCTCTTGATCTCCCCCCATAGCTGCCTGTACGCGCTGGTTGCCGGAGATTTTGGCAGAGCGGCCGGGACAGGCTGTCGAAAGACTCCCATCTTCTCCACATCGGCCATATAGGGGACAGGTGTTTTCAGCACTCGCCGCTTCTTTGCCAGCCTGGCCATGAGCTGCAAATGCATCTTTTTACGCCGTTCGGCCATGGAAAAAAAGACGAGGACCTTCTTTCGGTTGATCTTCACCTCATCCAAGAAGGCAAACAGCTGCGCTAACGCATTGATACTCAGCATTGTCGGGATGATCGGCACCAGAACCCAGTCTGCGGCACGAAAGATGTTTTCCGAAAGCAGGGTCAGGTTAGGCGGACAGTCAATGAACATATGGTCGAACTCATCAAGCAGCGGTGTAAAAACCTTGCGGAGACGGGTGGTGGATTTTTTGAAATCGTCGAGGCCGATATCAATATTGCGATACGAGAAATCCGCAGGCAGAAGATCCAGACCAGGATAATCTGTTCCGCGAATCTGCCGGCTGATCTTCTTACCGCCGAGCAGCCTTTCTGCGGACAAGCCCTTGGGTGGACGGATTCGCAGGTAGTAGGAGGCTGCACCCTGAGGGTCCATGTCACAAAGCAGCGTCTTCTTGCCCTCATTGGCGCAGAGATACGACAAATTGACAGCCGCAGCCGTCTTCCCCACGCCACCCTTGATACTGTAAACAGCGACAACACTCATAACGACCTCGCATTACTGAACAGACGATGAAAGAGGGTTGTCGTTTGCTCTCCTGAAAAATCAGCAAAGGTGTTGGCGAAATTGCGGCGCACCTGGAGCTGCTGCGAGTTAAGGCTGCTCATCAGGCCGCCAACGGCTGCCCCGAGCATCAATCGAGTTCGAGATCCAGGGTCAAGCTGAGCAAGATATGCTGTGAGCATCTCCTGCTGCACGGAGAGGTCGTTAAAGTCACCCAGATTTTTCTGCAGGACCTTGAGGCGCCGAATCGCTTGCTCCACCCCCTTTTGGGGGAAAAGTGAGCTGAAAAACTCTATGGCGTACCTGAGTTTTTTCCCTTGAATCCGCAACCGATGCAGCTCCGCATCTGGAGTGTCGGCAGTGATGGCGAGGCCGTCACGAAGTACTCGCCGGTAACGTTTCCAGATCACCTTACGCGCCAGGTCCAGCACCGGTATATCCGCACAGGCCGATTGCGCCATACGCTCCCCAGTGAGTACCGCCTCCCAATCGTCGAGCAGTTGCGCAAACCTGGGAGTTTTCAAGGCCCGGACCATGGCTGCCTTTACCCGGGCGCGACGTTGTCGAACATCTTCAAAAAAGGTCTTCAGTCCCGGTTGAAGGACAACGGGTAACCTCTTAGCATACTCTTTTTCGCTCAAGAGGCAGACATCCAGATCCCGGGTAGGTCCGGTGATGGAGCTCACCCAGGCAAACTCTTCTCTGAATCGTGCCACCACCTCGCCGGGAAGAACACCTTTACTCAATGCCTGGCCGGAGCGGGTGCGTCGCACCGCCACCCTGAGGTCATGAAGAAACTCTGAGTCCAGATCCCTGCACACCCCATCCAGATTGTCTCGTAATGTTTTGAGCAGCTCAAGGTATATTGCGACCATCGCTTCTCTGGCGCTCTGTTCGGCGTTAAGCTCAAGGACGAACGTGGAGGAGTAGTCACCGGGCTGTCTGCCAACGGCATCAAGCGCCAAGGTAAAAGCAGGGATATCCTGGACCGGCTCGCCTACAAGTTTTTTGTGAAGACAGGTCCGCACCCGGCGTAACTCTTTCCCATAGCCACGAACCTCACCAAGATGGACAAGTGAACGGGTATTCTCTGTTTTTTCGGTGTGCAGCTGCTCCAGACAGACAAGGACGACCGTCTTCTCATCCTTGTTGAGGACCCGTAAACTGCGCGTTTTTGACTGTACGGCAGCCAGGGGCAAGACCGCTCGTTTCTGCAAAATCGGCTCTAACCGGTCCTTGAGCTCCGATGCTGCGAAGTCCCAGCTAAAAAGACGTTTACCAGGGACAGGCCCGGTTCCCTGTACTTTCGAGGTCTCCGGGTCAAGTCCTTGCAGCACCCATTCCCTGCCACTGCCCCACAGCATGTAGCCGGCGGTGTATAACCGCCAGTCAAAGGAATCATATAGCCGACGGTTACTTGTTCTCTCACCGTCAAACAGCACTGGGAAGGCCCTGGCCAGCTCCTCCTCAATCACTGTCACGGTGGTGGCAGAGACAGTCCACGTGGTCCAGATCGTCATCGTTTTTTTTTAACTCAACTGCGGTAGTCTGCGTTGATCTTGACGTAATCACAGGTAAGGTCGCAGGTAAAGACCTCGGCTTCAGCCATGCCTTCGTGGAGATCCACTGTGACGGTGAACTGGTCACGATGCATGACTTCCTGGGCCTGCTGTTCCGCCTCAATACCCACGGTTATCCCCTTATGTACAAGGAAGACGTCATCAAAGGCAATGGAGACAAGCTCGGGATTGAACACACAGTCTGATCGACCCAGCGCGGCGAGGATACGGCCCCAGTTTGGATCTTCGCCGAAAAATGCCGTCTTGACCAGGGCGGAGTTGGCGATCGTCTGCGCCGCATTCATAGCCCCTTCTATCTCTCTAGCGCCCACAACCCGAACAGTCACCAACTTGGTCGCTCCTTCCCCGTCGGCCACTATCTGCAGGGCAAGATCTTTGAGAACCCCTTGCAGCGCCTCTGTAAAACATGCGGCAGCCTCCAGAGACTCCTCGTCAATCCAGTCGTTGTCAGCAGCGCCATTGGCCAATATCAGTACCATGTCATTGGTCGAGGTGTCACCATCGACGGTGATTCGGTTAAAACTGTGATTTACCCCGGTACGCAGGGCATTGTTCAGCACCGGAAAGACAATCTGCGCATCGGTGACCACGAAACAGAGCATGGTCGCCATATCGGGCATGATCATCCCCGAGCCCTTGGCTACCCCAAGAATGGAAACACAGACTCCATTGATATCCACCTGGGCCATGGCAGTCTTCTGCCTGGTATCGGTAGTCATAATCGCCTGGGCAAAATCGTCAAATCCATCCGGCGACAGGGCCCCCACCAATTCCTTCATGGACCGGGCAAAAGGCTCGCTGGGCATGGGCAACCCTATCACACCAGTGGAGGCCACCTGTACCTGCTCCTCATCAATCTCCAGGGCTTCGGCAGCCAAAGCACTTGTGGCCACGGCAATGTCCATACCCTGTTCTCCTGTACAGGCGTTGGCATTGCCGGAGTTCACCAGCACCGCCTGAACTCGCCCCCCCCGTAAGCGCTCCATGCTCAGGAGTACTGGAGCAGCTTTGACCCTGTTGGTCGTAAACACACCAGCCGCCACCGCCGGCACCTCGGAAAAGATAAGCCCCAGATCCAACCTATCTTTATATTTGATACCCGCCTGGACAGCCGCAGCAGAAAAACCACGTACCCGCATGACAATATCCTCCCGTGGCAACAGATTATCTATCGCCATACTGTAACAGATCAGACGGAAAAGAAAAACAGGTGTGCAGGAAAAGCCGGGCAATTTCAGCATAACCGGAGTATGAAGAAAAGATAGCAAATTGAATTTGCTTAAAAAAACACCTCTCTTTTCCGTACATTCCGATCATCCTGCCTTATGGATCGAGTCTACTGGTCCTATACGACCGCCGTTGTCGTCGCCGATCTGGCCATTCGTGTCGGCCTGTCGCTGAGGATTATCATGCGTAAGCGGGCAGCATCGGTAAGCCTTGCCTGGCTGGTGGTTATCCTGCTGCTTCCCTTCGCTGGCGCCATCATCTATTTATTGCTTGGAGAAAAACGTCTCGGCGAACGGCGCGGGAGAAAGTTTGTCGAGGATCTTCCCGTTATCACCGCGTGGCTCAAGGAGCTTCGACAACGCACAGAGGTAAACTGGGAGCACGTCAATCCGGAGTGTCTCCCCATTGCCCGGCAGATTGACGCCACCATCACCGCGCCCGCCATGCCGGATAACAGCCTGGAACTCATCGAGACGCCCGACGCTTTTTTCCGTTCACTGGTAAGAGATATTGACCAGGCGACATCAAGCTGCTACCTCGAATTTTACATCTGGAATCAGGGAGGCGCAGCGGACGAAGTGCTCCAGGCCCTTATACGGGCCTGCCGCCGTGGCGTTACGTGCCGCGTTTTACTGGATTCCATCGGTTCCAGGCAGTTTCTGCACTCATCCATGACCAGACTCATGCGCCAAAGCGGCATAGAACTGGTGGAAGCTCTCCCTGCAGGCATCTTTCGTGCTTTATTCGTTCGCCTGGATCTGCGTAACCACCGCAAGGTTATCACCATTGACGGCCGCATCGCCTATACCGGCAGTCAGAATCTGGTAGACCCCAAATATTTCAGACAGGATGAAGGTGTCGGCGAATGGGTGGACACCATGGTCCGGCTGCGAGGACCGGCCGTGGAAGCACTCACCGCCAGTTTTATCTATGACTGGGCACAGGAGACGGACGGCAACCTGAAACAACTGCTGGCCACATCGGACATCCACCCAGTGGAGCCAGTCGGCAATGCCCGGGTACAGATTGCACCTTCCGGTCCGGGATATGGCGAAGATGTCATTCATAACCTGCTCCTCACCACGATCTATGCGGCGCGGCACGAGCTGATACTGACAACCCCTTACTTTGTCCCGGATAAAGCCATGCTGGCGGCCCTCTCCTCAGCAGCGCAACGCGGTGTCGATGTCATCATCATTCTCCCTGAAAAAAATGATTCGAAACTGGTTCACTACGCCAGTCGTGCCCGCTTCGAAGCACTTACTGCTGCAGGAGTGAAAATCATGGCTTATCATGGCGGCCTTTTGCATGCCAAAACCATCACCGTTGACAGCGACTTCTGTACCTTCGGTTCACTGAATCTCGATATGCGCAGCTTCTGGATCAATTTTGAGATGACGTTATTTATCTACGAAAAAGAATTCACCTGCTGGGTCCGGGAAATGCAGACGGGATACCTGAAAAATTGTCGACAGATCCGCCGGGATGCCACGCAAAAACAACCCTTCTGGGAACGACTCAAGGAAAACACGGCGCTGCTGGTAGCGCCACTCCTCTAGCCGGAAAAAAAACGGCTACGCATCCTGTTTATCAGCGATATTCACGGCAACTTTCTGGCACCCAACAGCGTGAAATATTGACATTGGATCTCGTTTGCCTATAGACTTGAGCTATGGGCTTGAGGAGAGTGACGAAAAAAAATTAAAGACCTCCCCATAACTGCTTTTTATCGGTTAAATTATGGAGTTGTGCGATGAAAATCACAACCAAGGTGCCGCTATTAGCCTCCGCTATTATTCTCGTATTTTTTTTCACGCTGAGTTCAATTCAATACAAAGTGGTAAGGGATGCCATTTATTCAACCTGGTTAAACAATGTCACTGAAACATCAAAAGCGGTTTCTAACTATGCTGCCGAATGGCTTGACGGCAAACTGGCTATCATTGATATGATGGCCACTTATATATCTACAAACTATAGCGTTACACATCTACAAGAGGTGATGGACATCCCTCTTCTTAAGGATCAGTTTGTTCTCATTTTTGGCGCTCTCGAAGAAGATGGTAAGCCAATTTCAAACACCCCCAGCTGGAATCCTGGTAAAGACTGGGATGGGCGTAAACGTCCATGGTATTCCCAGGCACGCGCTGCAGAGCAGGCCGTGTTTACCCCGCCATACAATGATTCGGCAACAGGACGACTTCTTATTTCGGCTGTAGCAACAATTAAAGATCAAAAAACATTCAAAGGGTCTTTTGGCGGTGATATAGAGTTGCAAACCATTGCCGATGTCATCAATGAGGTGGATTTTAACCAAAAAGGGTATGCCTTCCTTCTTGATAAGAATGGTACCATAATCAGCCACCCTGACACGAGTTTTAACGGTAAAACGATAAGTACTGTTTTTGCGATAAGCGCGCCAACAACAGGTAAAGAATTCATAAAAACAACTACTCAGGACAAGGCTGTACTCCTCAAGTTTACGCCGATGGAGCTCAAAAACAGAGACACAAACTTAATGATCGGTGTAGCGATCGACCCCAAAAAAATTATGGCAGAAACAGAGGCGTTTAAGGTCATTGCTCTTGTTCTGGCCGTACTTGGTTCGTTGATCACCTCACTTGCCTTGTATTTAGCCTTGAATCACCTGTTACTCAAGCCCCTTGTGGAACTCACAAAATCTGCCGATGAAATCAGCCTCGGTAAACTTGATGTCAATATTGATGGAACAGAGCGCAACGATGAAATCGGCTTAATGGCAAAGGCGATTCAACGTTTGGGAGTCAGTATCAACTTTGCCATCGAAAAACTCAAAAAAAGAGAGACAACCCCGAAGGAGTCTTGAAGAATGCTCTTTTTCACTCAAAGCCTGCGAGAAAATTACCGCACCATATACCTACTATCCTCCAGAGGACTTCCTAGGGATAACAATAAGCTGAGAGCGTTAGCGATAGGCCGGCAAACCGGCTCCGACCTGCGCACCACCCAGCCCCACAAAAAATGGATAAAAAGACAGTTAGATAAAACGCCCCTGGAGACGCGACGAGCATACCTGGAAACAGATAACAGCTACAACTCGATGATCAAGCACTACCATCCAGTGAACACAAGCTGGTAACAAAGGTTTTTATCTTTTCCAGGGGATGCACTTCGAGACACAGAGGTGGATTCACATCACTTTTTTTCGAGATAAGGTGGCAACCATCCTCAAAGAAACTGACGATGAAGGGCTACACAATGACACGCCAAGGAGAAGCTGGACCATGTCCCAAACAATCTTGATTGTTAATAACGATCCGTCTCTTCTCGATAATGCTAAAGAGATAATCCGGCAAAATTCTCTAAAAATAGAAATTTTAACAGAAAATAATCGCTTAAGCGCCTTAGAAAGGCTCAAGAAAAACAAAAATATTGATTACCTTGCTATGACTTTGACAATTCCAAGGATAACTGATGGGTACATTTTACTTGCAAAAGTCGCCGATAAAATTTTTCCCAGCAAAAAAATCTTTGTTTTTACCAAGGAAATTACCAGCAAAGTGATATGTTCAGTTAAAATGCATAAGGTTGATAATATTTACAAAATCACAGAAATCAGAAGTTTTTTTGAAAAAATAAGCAGTAATGAAAATATAACAAGAGAAATCGGCATTTATAATGACGACATCAAAATAATTACAGAAGCACTTAACCAGGTAATGGGTCCAGTTGGTCATTTTATTTTTGAAAAATGCTACAGTCCAGAAGAAAATATTTATCAAAAAAATTCACTCATCGAAAAAATTGCAAAAGAAATAGGGAATAAAGAACAAATTGAGGATTTTTACAAACTATTACGTACAACTTAGCACCTATCGGCACCGTGCCCGTAGGGAGTACCTGAAACAGGCCAAAAACAAGAAAATGACAGCCTCTGTCCGCCCCAGTGCCCTTCGGTTTCAGCTGCAGTATCTGCGGCGCAACTTTTCTCCTATCGAGAAGCTGCTTGATGCGGCTGGTTGTCCTCCCTTACCATTGGAGTACAGGCTGCAGCGGCACTACTGGATCATCCAGTTACTGTATGATCAACAGAAAGGGATGTATCAGAACAAAGAGAGGCGCGGTGAGGATCGGATTGTCTCTCAAGATCATGTTCGTCCAAGGCAAGAAAGAGCACTGAATCTAGAGCATCGATCAGTGTGAGTATGACGGCCGATGGGTTCGCTTTTGTCGACAGGATTGGCCGAGATGCGTTTAATGAGAGCATGGATCAACTGTATCTTTCTGGTAATGAATCTGATGGTTCTGTTGAAGATATGGGGAAAACTCCTGCCATTTTTTTGTGCTTTTCCCTGCAGGCTGTCATGGATGAAAAAATTGGAGGCTTTTGTTTACCAATTTCTTGTGCCAACTTGCTTGCCAGGAATATCTCTTAGAAACGCAGAGACTTTCTGAGGAAATCCTACATACACTACCCCCTCCGCAAGCAGCAGGTTATTCGATGCCTTAGAAAAAGCTTACCAAACCATAAGATTACAAATTTGAGTGCCCCAAGGGGCAGGCTATTAACTCCGAGGCTTCAATAAAAAAACGAATATTCAGCGACGACTGCAAAGAATGTTCTGGATGTTTCAGCACATATTGACATTACAGGAGAGAGGCTGACCGGCATTTTCGAGACAGAGGTCATCCTTGCGCTGCAGGGAACTCTGAATAGTGGCGTAAACCGACCTGGACGACTGCCGGAGACCACCATGAGCACCCCCAAAAAAATCCGAGAAAAAAAAGAGAGTACCTCGTCAAAAGGACCTGCGACTGCAAGGAAGAGTTCAAACACCTTACCGTCTTCCAGCTATTCGCTGGCACCGCTGGTGGAGATTGTCCGCACCCTACGTGGACCTGGTGGCTGTCCGTGGGATGCCCGACAAACCCCGAAAACACTTGTAAAATACCTTGAAGAAGAGGGTGCGGAACTGGTCGAGGCCATACAGTCAGGTGACACTGCCCATGTCTGCGAAGAATGGGGTGACCTATTGTTCATCTTGGTTTCCCTCCTTGAGTGCTTTGAAAATCAGCAAGCCTTTACCTTTACAGATGCCCTCGAAAAAATTGTTGCAAAGATGATTCGCCGGCACCCTCATGTCTTTGGGAACGCTGAGGTGACCGACGAGCAGTCTCTGCGGGAACAGTGGCAACGGATTAAAACAGAAGAAAAGCAATCCCCCTGACGTGTTCCTGGATTTCCCTTGACAATCCACCCTTTTTTTTGTTTAAAAGATATTTTTTGCAACCCATACCCTTCTCGCTCTCCCCAGAAAAAGGAAGCGAGGGCCATTCGACCGTGAGGAGGCTTTTATGCGTCACTACGAAACCACCTATATTCTGCGCCCAAACCTGGGCGAAGAAATTTTCACCGAGATCATTGACCGGACCAACGGCATTATCACTGCCAGCGGCGGCGCTATTATCAGTCTTGAACGCTGGGGTATCAAACGCCTGGCCTATGAGATCAAAAAAGAGATTCAGGGTTATTATGTCCATGTGAATTACGCTGCCAGCGGCGAGATAATTGCCGAAATAGAGCGAATTTTCAAGCTTGATGACCGTCTCCTCCGTTTCCTGACCATCAAGCTCAGTGACAAGATCGGAGAAGCTGATATTGAGGCGGAAAAAGAACGCATTGCCGCCATAGCTGCAGCAGAAGAGGCCGCTGCGCAGGAAGAGGCTGATGCCGAGACTGAGCAGCAAGCTGAGGAGGAAGAAGCTTCCGCCCCCAAGCAGGAACAACCTGCCACGTCTGACGCTGAATAACAAGGCCCACTAATTCTTGCAGAGGAGCACCTCCATGACTCAACGAAAAAAATTTTTCTCCCGGCGTCGCGTCTGCCGTTTCTGTACAGACAAAGAGCTTGAAATCAACTATAAGGATGCCAAGTCGCTACGAAATTTCGTCACGGAGCGCGGCAAAATTATCCCTCGACGGATCTACGGAACCTGCGCCAGCCATCAACGCCAGCTCAACGAGGCAGTAAAAAGGGCCAGACAGCTTGCCCTCCTGCCCTACAGCGGCAACACCCAGTATTAACAGCGCAAGAGGTGGTAAAAAACATCGCTTTTCGCAGCAGACAGTGTCACCCCTCGCGGTCAAGCACTGATGACGTGTGTGAGCCCGGCCTCTAAAGAACGCAGGCAGGGAGGTAAAGAGAGTCAGCGTATGAACGCAACCCGATCAGAATTCCCGGCGAATCGCTTCGGTATGGCTGCTCTAGGAATATTTGTAGGCGGGACTTACCTGCTACCCACCTTACTGCCTAGCATCATGGGGTGGCTGTACAGCCTGCTTGGTCTGCCTGTTTTTTTCGTACTCATGGCAGCAGGTAGAAAGAAAGGCACGGTCATCATCCGCAATGGTCTCTTCCTTGCCGGATTATGTGCGCTATTGCTCGAGAGAATGGAAATTTTTCTCTTTTCCCTGACCATGCTACCGCTGGGTTTTACCTATCAGGGGTGCGCGGACCGAGGAGAGAGTCCTGCATCGAGTGGCGGCCGCGGGGTAATGGTTCTGGTCCTCAGCTGGCTTGTTTTCTGGGTACTCCTGGCAACACTTGAGGAGATCAATCCCTACCGCCAGCTCCTTGCCCTGCTTGATGCCGGGTTTGCCAGCACCTATGAAATGTACGCAAAAGAGGCAGAACTTCCCCTTGAATACCTCCTCAATCTAGAGGAGACTATCCACCAGATACGGGCGTTCCTGCCGAGGATCATGCCGGGACTGATCGCCTGTATGCTCGTCTTTACCGCCTGGATGAATCTGGTGGGAAGCAGCCGCCTACTCAGGACGTACTGGCCCGAGCGTCCCGGTTGGCCACCATACAGGGAATGGACACTCCCCGACCAACTTGTCTGGGTTGCCATTATTGCCGGTATCCTGAGTGTGCTGACAGACGGCTTTTTCCAGGATATGGGGATAAGCCTGCTGATGCTCAGCGGATTGCTTTATTGCCTGCAGGGGTTTGCCGTGTTTCTCTCTTTTTTGTACCGGTGGAACACCCCGCTCTTTTTGCGTTTAGGCCTATATATTCTGTTACTGTTTCAGGCCTATTACAGCCTGTTGCTGCTCGCCATAGTTGGAGTAGCCGATGTTTGGGCCGATTTCAGAAAGCTCAACCAAACAAAAAAAACACCTGAACAATAACCAGTTGTACCGCTGACAGCAGACCCCGGTGCAACAGTGAAAAAACGAAGAGGTACCCCAATGGACGTCATCTTGAAAGAAACCATCGACACCCTGGGCCAGGAAGGCGAAATCGTCAAGGTTAAACCGGGTTTCGCCCGTAACTTCCTTATCCCCCAGCAAAAAGCTGTGCTGGTCAACAAGGCGAGTCTTGCCAGACTCAAGCAGGAACAGGCCGCTATTGCCGCCCGTCTGCAGGAGCAGCAGGAGCTCACCGCCAAACTGATGGAGCATGTTAACGGTAAGGTAGTACAGATAGCCCGTAAAGTCGGTGAGGAAGATCGACTGTTCGGCTCAGTGACAGCCGCAGATATCGCTGAAGTTCTTGAGGCCAAAGGCTGCACGGTGGATCGTAAAACCATCAAAATAGCTGAGCCTATCAAGGCGTTAGGCGAGTACCAGGTCAGTGTCAAGGTCGGATACCAGGCTATGGCCCAGATAACGGTTCAGGTTATTCCCGAGAGTACTGGAGATACGCAATAGCACTCCCGGACACGCTCACCGCTCTCCATCCCGTTTGTTGCACGCCCGAGAGATCACATTCTCCCGGGCGCTCTTTTTTTCAGTGTGCAATAAGGATGAATGCGGTTATCTTATCCTTTCCCAAGACTCACTTTTTCTCACAGACAACGGCAAACAATGCAGTCACAGAAAGGAGCTCCGCTAGCCCATATCTCCAAAATACTGCCGCCCCACAATCTGGAAGCGGAGCAGACTGTACTGGGGACGATTCTCCTTCAGGAAAAGACCCTGCTCAAGGTTGTCGACATCCTTGAGCCCGATGACTTCTACCGGGATGCCCACAGTACTATCTTCCGGGCGATGATCGCGCTGTTTGAACGACGGGAACCCCACGACCTGGTCACTGTCTGTAACCATCTTGGCAACCAGAACAAGCTAGAGGAAATCGGAGGAGCAGCCTATATCTCCTCGCTCACGGAAGTTATTCCCTTTTCCGGTAGCCTGACCCATCATGCCCGGATTATCCGGGAGAAATCTATCCTTCGCAAGCTGATCCGTACCGCCTCTGATGTTGCATCACGCTGCTATGAAGCCCAGGATGACATAGCAACCCTGGTGGATGACGCCGAAAAAACGATTTTTGAAATTGCCCAGTCGAAAAAAAACCAGGGCTTTCAGCCAATGTCTTCCATTGTGCCCAGAGCCTTTGATCGTATTACCAGCCTTTTTGACCGCCAGGAGCACATAACCGGGGTTCCCACCGGGTATGAGGAGCTGGACAGGATGACTGCCGGACTCCAGCAGGCCGACTTGATTATCCTGGCGGCCCGGCCTTCCATGGGCAAGACAGCGCTGGCCCTCAATATTGCCCAGCATGCTGCGATCATCTCCAAGGTACCGACGGCGATCTTCAGCCTTGAGATGTCCATGGAATCACTTGCCCTGCGCATGCTCTGTTCCATGGGACATATTGACTCCCAACGAATCAGGACCGGCCATCTCCGCGAAAGCGACTGGCCAAAACTGACGCGAGCTACCGGAATCCTGGCCGATGCCCCCATCTTTATTGACGACGCCGCCGGTCTCACTGCCCTGGAGATGCGGGCCAAGGCGAGACGACTTAAATCAGAACATGACCTGGGGCTCATCATCGTCGATTACCTCCAGCTGATGCAGGGCAGGGCTTCCACTGAAAATCGTGCCCAGGAGATCTCTGAGATCTCCCGGGCCCTTAAGGCAATGGCCAAGGAACTCAACGTTCCGGTCATCGCTCTTAGTCAGTTAAATCGCTCCCTGGAGAATCGCAGTGACAAACGCCCTCAACTGGCTGACCTTCGAGAATCAGGTGCAATTGAGCAGGATGCCGACGTCATCATGTTCATCTACCGAGATGAGGTCTACAACAAAAAACCGGAGAGCCCCAACAAGGGGAAGGCTGAGCTCATCATCGGCAAGCAGCGCAATGGACCTACGGGCGTGGTCTTACTGACATTTCTTGGCGAATACACCCTCTTTGAAAGCTATTCGGACCGATTGCCCCCTCCAGAACCAACAGTGCAGTAACCCAGGCATACAACGTTGTTAAACATATCGCTCGCTTTCTGAACACGGGATACACCATGCAGCATACAGACAAGTACGACTTCAAGCGCATTGAGAGCACATGGCAACAACGATGGCAGGACGAGGCACCTGACCGCGCCGTCGTTGATCTGTCACGTCCCAAATACTATGTCCTGGAGATGTTCCCCTACCCTTCCGGTCGTATCCATATGGGGCATGTGCGCAACTACTCCATCGGTGATGTCATTGCCAGGTATAAGCGTATGCGAGGATTCAACGTCATTCATCCCATGGGCTGGGATGCCTTTGGCCTGCCTGCAGAAAACGCCGCCTTACAACGAGGTGTCCATCCCGCAGCCTGGACCAATGACAATATTTCGTATATGCGCACCCAGCTCAAGGCCATGGGGCTGAGCTACGATTGGGAGCGGGAATTTGCCACCTGCCATGCCGACTACTATCGCTGGGAGCAGCTGCTCTTTTTGAAGATGTTCGAAAAGGGGCTTGTGTACCGGAAGGAAACCACGGTCAACTGGTGTGACGACTGCAAAACAGTACTCGCCCGGGAGCAGGTCATTGACGGCGCCTGCTGGCGATGCGACCAACTGGTGCTGCCCAAGGTGATGCATGGCTGGTTCTTCAAAATTACCGACTACGTCGAAGAACTACTGACCGATCTGGATACCCTTACCGGCTGGCCGGAAAAAGTCGTGACCATGCAACGCAACTGGATTGGCAAGAGCCGTGGTCTGGCCTGTGACTTCCAGGTAGAGGGCAGCGACGAGGTCATCACCATCTTCACCACCCGACCAGATACTATTTTCGGGGTTACCTTCATGTCCCTGGCCATTGAACACCCACTGATTCCCTCACTGATCGAGGCCAGAAAAGAGGCGGCCGCTGTTGAGGAGTTCATTGAACGTACCCGGGTGGAAAAACAGCGAGGCGCCCTGGATGAAGAGCAGGAAAAGCACGGGGTCTTTACCGGAGCCTACTGCATAAACCCCTACAACGGTGAACGGGTTCCCATTTATGTCGCCAATTTTGTCCTTATGGAATACGGCACGGGAGCAGTAATGGCGGTGCCCGCCCACGACCAGCGTGACTTTGAGTTTGCCCGTAAATACGACCTGCCGATCAGACCGGTGATTCAGGCCGGCGATGCAGACCTGCAGGTGAACCCCCTGGAGAGTGCTTGTGAAGCCCCCGGTGTACTCATCAATTCCGGAAGGTTTACCGGTCTGGACTCTGAAACCGCAAAAGGTGCTATAATTGAACATGCACAGCAGCAGGGATTTGGTGACGAACATACCACCTACCGTCTCCGTGACTGGGGTATCTCCCGGCAACGTTACTGGGGCGCCCCTATTCCTGTTATCCACTGTTCCTCCTGCGGCATGGTACTTGTGCCCGAAGAGCAGTTACCTGTCGAACTGCCCGGCACGGACACCGACCAGGGGGAACACACACCTCTCCACCAGCAGGAAGCGTTTATCACAACAACCTGCCCGACCTGCGGAAAACCAGCGCGGCGCGAAACTGACACCATGGATACCTTTGTCGAGTCTTCCTGGTATTTTGCCAGATTCACCAGCCCGCAGGAGACCTCCACACCGGTTCAACCGGAAGCCGCAAACTACTGGATGGCCGTCGACCAGTACATCGGCGGAGTTGAGCATGCCATCCTTCATCTGCTCTATGCCCGCTTCTTCACCAAGGTCTTACGAGATCTCGGCTACCTCCAGATCGACGAACCCTTCACGAACCTGCTCACCCAGGGAATGGTCACCAAAGACGGCGCCAAGATGTCTAAATCCAAGGGGAACGTGGTGGACCCGGATGAGCTGATCGGTATATACGGTGCTGACACCGTACGCCTGTTCTCCCTGTTCGCGGCACCACCGCAAAAGGATCTCGAATGGAACGCCCAAGGGGTTGAGGGCTGTCATCGTTTTCTCGGCAGGGTCTACCGACTGGTGGGGCAGAACATTGCCTGCTTTACAGACCAGGCCCAGATCGAATCGGCCTCCCTGGATGAAGCCTCAAGGGACCTGCACCGAAAAACGCACCAGACGATCCAGCGGGTCACCAACTCCATTGAAAATAATTTTCATTTCAACACCGCCATCGCCGGTGTTATGGAACTGGTCAATCTCATCAGCGCTCAGCTTGGCAAAGATGTGGCACTCGACAGTTCTGTACTGCAGGAGGCCCTGGAAACCACGATTATCCTCCTTTTTCCCATGGTGCCCCATTTCAGTGAGGAGCTGTGGGAGATGACGGGACATGCAAACCGGCTGGCAACTGTTTCCTGGCCGATGTTCGATGTTGAGGCTGCACGCGAACAGCAATTGACCATTGTTGTTCAGGTAAACGGCAAGGTTCGTGGCCGTCTGCAAGTCAATGCCGATATTGATGACGACACCCTCAAGGCACTTGCCCTTGAAGAACCAAAAGTGAAGAATTTCCTTGACAAGAAGACACCAAAGAAAATTATTGTCGTAAAAAAGAAACTTGTTAATATCGTTATTTAAATTTTTTCCTTACATTAACCCCGTATGCCCGATAAGGAGTCACCTGTGAACAGTGCCAAGTTATCCACTTTTCTCCTCCTTGCCCTGATACTCTCCGGATGTGGGGGGTACTACTTTCCCCATGTGTACGATGGGCCACAAAAATCCGTATACATGCCGAACTGGAAAAACCGGAGCAACAAACTCGGCCTGGACTCGCAAATTTACCAGAGCCTTGCCCACTGGTTCCAGAAATCTGAAGCCATTTCCATCACCAAAAAGAAAGAAGGTGCTGACGTTGTTCTGGCCGGTGAAATCATCAGCCTTGACCTGCCGAGCGTCACCTGGGGCAGCAATGCCAAGACTGTTGACGTAAAAGCCACCTTGGAAGTTCGCTATGTTCTCAAAGATCAGCACACCGGCGAACTTCTCTGGGAGGTGCCCAGAGAAAGATGGGCAGAAGACTACAACGCCAAAACAGTCAATGCCACTGCGGAAAACGAAGCGCTGGAAACCATTATCAATGATCTTTCTGAAAAGATCTATATTGGCGTGCTGGATCGAATCCGACGACAGAATCTTCAACCTCAGGCTGAAACGACAACCACCGGCACATAATTTCCCCGTACCAGGGTGTTCACCGCGACGGTAGTATAGCCCTCTCCCGTCGCGGTGAAGACAGACAACCACGACGACAGTCTTCCAGACAGACCACTACCGACGTCCTCATGGACCTTCTGCGTGACCACCCCTTCCTGCTTGCCCCCCTAGCCGGATACAGTGATATCGCCTTCAGGCTGCTCTGCAGAGAAGCCGGTGCGGCAGGCTGCTTCACCGAGATGATCAGCTGTCACGGTGTCATCCACGACCAGCAGAACACCCTTGACCTCACCCGGACCTGCACGGAAGAACGCCCGGTAATCCTGCAACTCTTTGGCGATGACCCGGAAATCATGGGTGAGGCGACAACAGTTATCAACAGGCTACCCATAGATGGAATAGACCTGAACATGGGATGTCCGGTACGAAAGGTGGTCAAACGAGGTGCCGGCGCATCTCTGATGAGAGATCCACCCAGAGCAGAGGCCATTATTCGCGCGGTGTGCGCCCGGACTTCTCTGCCTGTAACGGTGAAAACCAGGGTGGGCTGGGGGGCCGATGAATGCACTGCCCCCGCCTTTGCCCAGATGGCGGAACAGGCCGGCGCAGCGGCGATAACTGTGCACGGCAGGACCTGGGCACAGGGTTTTAGCGGCCAGGTCAACCTGCGCGCCATTGCTGCGGTTAAGGCAACGGTCTCCATTCCGGTTATCGGCAATGGTGATATTCTCACCTACAATGACGGCCTCGCCATGATGCAGCAAACCGGATGTGACGCTGTCATGATCGGTCGTGGCGCCCTGGGCAACCCCTGGGTTTTCCAGAAAGAAGGCCGTCCTCAAACGCTTGTACAGCGTCTCCCCATGCTGGAACGCCATATCCAGCTTGCCCGTCGGCTCTTACCTGAAAAACGTATCATTCATCGCCTGAAAAATCAGGCCCACCGCTACCTTCACGGTATTCACGGCGCAACCGCCATCCGTCAGGCCATTACTGAAAGCGCAGACAGCGAAGCACTTCTGGACCTCATCAACAGGTACTCGCAAAGGTGATGCCTGTCGGCTCAGGCAGAACCAAGAGGAGACCATGCCTTAAGGGGCACCTCCTGGTGGCGGCTGGAGTCCAGAGAAAAAACACGAATGGCGGACGTACAGAAGCAGGGACGTGGTTTACCGCGGCAATCAGAACGGCACATCGTCCTCGCTTGGAGGAGGATTATTGTAGCCGTAATCGCCGCCGCCAAGACTGCCACCACTGCCCCCATACTCCTGACCGCCACCTTCACTGCTCTGCCGAGGCGAGAGCATCTTCATCTCCCGGGCCTGAATCTCGGTGGTATAACGGTCATTCCCGTTCTGGTCTTGCCATTTTCGGGTCTGGATACGCCCTTCAATGTATACACGTGATCCTTTAGAGAGGTACTGGCCACATATCTCGGCAAGCTTTCTCCAGGCAACGATGCGGTGCCATTCGGTCTGCTCCTGCATCTGGCCGTCCTGCCCTTTCCACCGCTCTGACGTGGCAATGTTGAACGTGGCCACAGGAACACCATTCTGGGTGTAGCGGATTTCCGGATCTGCCCCAAGATTACCGATAAGTATCGCCTTGTTGATCATATTTCACCTTTTGGGTTGAAGGGTTTGTCCAAGCAGCTGATACTATACCCGGACATGGCAAAAAGTACAGGATAAACCTTGGCCAACGGTTATGAAGTATTTGGATTATCTTACTGAAAAAATAAAATATATTTTGATCGATACCTCTCATTTTCTCGGCATCATTTTCCCAGAGGAGTGCAGTTTTTTCTGGATAGCCTGATCGAGCATCGCCGCAATTCCCCCCTTTTCCTCCGGAATAAACCCGAAAACCGAGCGCCAGATGTGATCAGACTCCATACAAAAATACAGGCAGGTATCAGGATCGGCGTGACGCATCAGCAATCCGGCCAGGTGTCGGTACATGACCTCCCTGTGTTCTCGAAAATACCGAGCCTTGCCATCCAGACCTTCGACAAACTCCTGGTAAAAAATGCTGGAGTGAGGAAAACGTTCACCGGCGATGCCTTTCAATGCAGGCAGATACCGCAGCGCTCCAAGACTGATCCAGACGATGGCTTCGGCCGGTACCTTTGCAAAAAGTCGTTCTATGGTAGCTTCATAGCCCTCCTCCCAGCCGGTATGGAAAATGACAGGGTCAAAATGAAATGCCAGGTGATACCCCCAACCAGCGCAACGAGCCGCCGCTTCCAGACGTTTTTCAAGAGTTGAAGCCCGTAGCTCTTCCCTGTGCATAATTTCGTCACTGTTGAGACTCCAGGCAACCACGGTTCTCTGATTATGGTCGAGATGTTCCAGGTTATCGATGGCCACACATTTACTCTTCAACTCCAGAACAGCATTAGATTTTCCTGCCATGTACCTGACCAGCAGCGGACTTAATCCGGTAAGGCTGTCCAGGGCCAGACTGTCGGTGAATTCACCGGTACCGATCCGAAAAAAACTTCCCGGGTCACGGTCCAGATCCCGATCCATCTCCGCAAACATATCATCGACATTCACATAAAAACTGAGCCAGGGATTATTGAGATAGGCCTGCAGGATACAGTACACACAGTCCATGGGGCAATTCATACCGATATTGAGCACCTGGTACCCACAACAGCGATACTCCCTGGTGCCTGGACAGGGCTTAAAAAAACGGCCCCGGTTTTTGGTGAGCAGCAGACAGCGCTTTCCCTTGCTTAGGTTGTCCGGATAACCGCCCGGAATGGCAGGAACGCCACTGTCGCCGATAACGCTATAGCCCTTGCCCCAACGCTTAAGAATATCCTCTGTCATGGGCAGATCAAGACATCCCCTTTCCACATACAGATGCTGTACAAACGCAGCTGGATCACCGCCCTTTATCACCTCTATCCTACTCCTTCCTGTTCAATACTCGAGTTTTCCTGCCACGACTGGTATTGCCCGGCAAGACGCAGGTAGTATGCCGCTTCCTCAGGTCTGCCGTGCTTACGGCAGCCCCCGGCATAGATCCGGCATTTACGCAAAAGCTCACGGGACGCAAGTTGCCGTTGTCCGGTATTCAGCTCCTCTCCCTGCAACAGGGTTTGCAGCGCCCGGATTCGATACACATCCATACCCACCCTATACCGGTTGCTCAACTGGTCGCTGCGCCCACCATCCTTGATGGTCAATGCCTGATCGACACGAAGAAACCGCTCCCTCACTCCCACCCGCAGCCAGAATTCATAATCTTCGCAGCAGGGCAGTGATTCATCGAAAAGACCGTAACGTTCAAAGACCTGCCTGCGGACGATGGCCGTGGACATGCCGATAACGCACATGGCCAGGCTACGGGCAAACACATCACCATGGGCCGGGCGATGCTTTTTTTTCTGGTGGACACGCCGACCATGACGATACCACGTTTCCAGGGTATGTGATACGCCATAAGCGGGATTCACCTGCATTGCCCTCAATTGCACCTCGAGTTTGTCGGGATGCCACTGGTCGTCGGAGTCGAGAAAGGCCAGCAGTTGCCCGCAGGCAGCCCTGATACCGGTGTTGCGAGCCGCAGCCGCACCCCGGTTTCCCTGCCTGAGGACCCTGAGCTGAGGACAGACGGTCGACCATCTATGCAATAGTTGCGGGGTACTGTCGGTCGAGCCATCATCAACAACGATCAGCTCATCACAGCGCCTGCCCTGCGCAACGACAGACCCTATCGCCTTGTCAATGAAGGCGGCACGGTTATAGGTCGGCAAGATCACCGAAACCGTCTCGCGAGATGCTCCCATGAATTAAGGCCTGGTTGAATTAACGGTAGCGACCTGACGGCACTGTAGTGTAGGATGCGTCACACACTTGGCACAACTTACAGGTATCGTCATGCATGTGGGCAAAGGCATGCACCACTGTTCAGTATGACAGGGCAGCCCGCCAACAAGCGCAGCAGCTTCAACAGCGCTTGCCGGAGGTGAACCGACGAAAAAGGGTACAGACGCCCGACCCCAGCTGAACATTTTTTACGACCCCGTACCACGTACAGTCTGGCGCCCTGGGTAACCGCGGCATGCCTGACTTCAGCATAGTATGTACACAGACATCCTCATCAACGCAACTAACTATGAAAACCGGGTCGCCCTGGTGGATCACGGCCAGCTCCTTGAGTTTTTTATAGAACGCCCCGCCGAAAAGGGGCTGGTCGGTAATATCTACCGAGGCCGTGTGGTGCGTGTACTTCCGGGCATGCAGGCCGCCTTTGTTGATATCGGCCTGGAGCGCACCGGTTTTCTCTATGTGGACGACGTCCTTGACACGCTCACTAACCTGGACCGTTACCACCAGGATTTTTTAGATGGTGTCGACACTGTTCCCCGTGAGGCTACCGCCACGGATGCACAACCTGCCATTGACACCCTGCTTCGTGAGGGGCAGGAGGTTCTCGTCCAGATCTCCAAAGATCCCATTGGCAGCAAAGGCGCTCGTCTCACCTGCCACATTACCCTGCCTGGCCGTAACCTGGTTTTTATGCCCTTGACCGATCATATTGGCGTCAGCCGAAAAATCGAGGATGAAGTGTCCAGAACCAGACTCAGGGAGATGATGGAACAGCTCCGCCCCAACGGGAGCGGTTTTATTGTCCGAACTGTGGCTGAAAATATCTCCGAAGCAGAGCTGAAGGCTGATATGGAGTTTCTGCTGCTCCTCTGGGAAGAGGTCTTGACCCGGGCGGCCAAGGCCAAGATCCCGAGCCTCGTTCACAAAGATCTGGACATCATTCATCGCAGTGTCCGTGATCTGTTCACTGACCAGGTGAACGAACTGGTTATTGACTCGCAGGCCGCCTACGACAGTCTCATCGAGTTCATCTCCTCCTTTGCCCCCAAACTCCGGCATCGTATTACCCTGTACAAAGATCCACTGCCGCTGTTCGAGGCCTACTCGATCGAAATGGACATCAACCGCGCCCTGGACAAAAAGGTCTGGCTGCGCTCCGGCGGCTATATCATTATTGAAACTACTGAGGCACTGACAGTCATAGATGTAAATACAGGGCGTTATGTTGGTAAAACCGACCTGGAGGCAACCATCTTCAAAACCAACATGGAGGCGGTCAAGGAGATCGCCTATCAGCTTAAGCTGCGCAATATTGGCGGGATTATCATCATTGATTTCATTGACATGGAAAGTGAGAACAACCGTGAGGAGCTCTATGCAAGCTTTCAGGAGGCCATGCGCAGGGACAAGAGTAAGGTCAACATCCTCAAACTCTCTGAGTTCGGCCTGATCCAGATGACCCGCAAACGACAGAGTGAAAGCCTGACACAGCTTCTCTGTGAGCCTTGTCATTACTGCGGTGGTGACGGATTTATTAAATCAGCCCGCACCATCTGTTATGAAATTTTCCGCACGCTGACCCGCGATGCTGACAAGGTGGGTGCAGCAGGCGCCACCCTTCGGACACACCCAAAAATAGCCGAGATGCTCCTGGGTGAAGAATCCCTGCATTTTCAGGAATTGGAACGCCAGCTGCAAAAACGGTTTACCATCATTGCCAATCCTGATATGCATATCAGACAGTTCGATATCACCTGGAACGCATAACCGCTAAGAGCTATGGCTAAACGAAACAAACTGCGCAGATCATCGAGCAGGAAATCCAACCTTGGCAAAAATTTTCTGCTGACCCTCATGGCACTCACCATCACCGCAGTGGCGGTCCTGGTCTACATCCTCTTTGAAACCGAACATCCAGAGGTCAGCCTGCAGACGACGCCACGCGTTATCGGTGCAAAGCTTGCTCTTCCTCTCAAGGCGGCTGATCACCGCAGCGGCCTGCGGTATCTTCGAGTTTTTCTCAAGCAGGATGACAAAGAGGCCATTCTCCTGGATCGAATGTTCCCGCGACAATCCTGGCTGAAAAAGGCTGGCCCGGAAAGGTTCGAAGAGGTGGTTGCCGCTGATATTGCCGCCCTTGGTTTCAAGGATGGTGAGGCAGAGCTGGTAGCGGTTGGTAACGACTTCTCTCTGATGGGCTTTCTCCGGGGAAACAGCACGGAAAAACGTGCCACGGTCTCCATTGATACCAAACCACCGAGAGTAACCGTGGAACACGCTCAACTCTATATTCAGGGGGGTGGGAGCGGCATTGTCCTCTACAGCATTTCTGAAGACAGTCGCCAGCACGGGGTACGCATCGACAATCATTCTTTCCCGGGATTTTCCCTGAGTGAGGGCAGCCAGACCAAGATCGCCTATATTGGCCTTCCCTGGGACAGTAAGCGACCTGAAAAAACAGGGGTCTTTGCCGTTGATGAAGCGGGTAACGAGGGTTTTACCCCCTTTGTCATGCACTTTAAACCTGCCAGAGAAAAGAAGGACCGGATTGCCATCAGTGACGGGTTCCTCAATAAAAAAATGCCGGAGTTATCCTCGCACATTACCGGCACCCAGGATTCACTGATCAAGACATTTCTCTATGCAAACCAGCAGGTTCGCAGGCAAAATGCCGATAAGATAAAAGAGATCTGCGCCAATCCAGCTCCAGATCGTATGTGGCAGGACCGCTTCCTGCGTATGCCAGGAGCAACCCGTGCCGGGTTTGCTGACCAGCGGACCTACACCTACCAGGGACAGGTGGTCGACCACCAGACCCACCTGGGCATCGACCTGGCCTCAACGGCACGGGCAGAGGTGCGGGCCGCCAATCATGGCAAGGTGATCTTTGCCGATTATCTAGGTATCTATGGCAACATGATCGTCATCGATCATGGCCAGGGCATCTTCAGCCTCTATTCTCATCTCAGCTCCATGACCAAACACCCGGGAGATATGGTCAAGAAAGATGAGCAGATTGGCCGGACCGGCTCCAGCGGCATGGCAGGGGGCGATCACCTCCACTTCTCCATGCTGATACATGGTATCTTTGTCACTCCCATAGAGTGGTGGGACCAGCATTGGATTGACGCCAATATTACTGACATACTCAACGATCACCGTCTCTGAGGCAACCGCAACTGTCCATAACAGTTTATCGACACTCCATATATGCATCTTCCCCGTCTGCCACTACTCCTGTACAGTTATATCGCCTCAGAGATGCTGGCACCCTTCTTTGCCAGCCTCCTCGTTCTGTATGGCGCCTTTCTTCTCGTTCGCCTGATCCCTCTGCTGGAAGTCGTGCTCGACCTGCGCATCGGTGCTGCAGACTTTATCCGGCTTTTTGCCTATATTTTCCCGCACATGTTACTTTATGTCATTCCCATGGCCTGTATGGCGGGAATTATTGTTGGTGTCACACGCCTGACAAATGACCGGGAAATACTGGCTCTCAAGGCCTGTGGGCTCAGTCTGCGCTCGATCGTGCCGCCTATTATGCTCATAAGCGCAGTCATAGCGATCTTAACTGCCTACTTTTCTGTAACTCTTATCCCTGCCGGTGAACTTGGTCTACAACGATTAATGTTCACGCTGGCCAAGGAAAAAATCGACAAGGGACTCAAGGAAAAAACATTTACCGAGGCCCTGGGTGATCTGGTTGTCTACGTTGACTCCATCGACGAGCAGGAGTTCTGGCATGGCGTGTATGTCTCGGACATGCGCAATAGAGACCAGCCGATTATTACTGTCTCCCGGCTCGGGTCCATGGAGGCTGATATTGACCGGATGCTGGTGACGATTGTTCTCGAGGACGGTACCCTGCACAATGCCCAGGGCATCGACAGCCAGATTATCCGTTTCAAACGGTACCAGCTACAGATTCCGATCAGACCTCCCACACACATTGATGGCGATGATGTCACCACTATCGGTAAACCACAAATGACCCTGAACCAGCTATTGTCAGCCGCGGAAAAATGGGGTCGGGAAACCCCCAAAGGGCTAGACTATCTCACCGAATACCACCACCGCCTGGTCCTCCCTGTCGGCTGCTTCATTCTCGGAATACTGGGAATCCCTCTTGGCTTGCAAGCAGGGCCAGGGAAAAGGGCAGTAGGCATTCCGCTGGGGCTGGCGTTCTTCTTTCTCTACTATGTAGCCACCACCTTTGGCGAGATCATGGTCGAAAATCTGACCCTGCCTCTTCTGCTCGGCATGTGGGGACCCAACGCTCTGTTTTTTCTCGTCACCATCTATATCTTCTGGCGAGTTGACCGCGAACGTCCTCTCCTGCCCGAATACGTGAACAATCGTCTTGCCGATGTCTATGACGTAACCATCGCGGCTCTGGTAAAGACGTTGGCACGACGACCTGGCAAACAACAAGACGGCCATAGTGCAGCGTCTGCGTTGGAACGCCCCAGAGAACCACAGCTGCACGGCAACAGCTTCAGTCGCGAATTCCATTTTCCCGAATGCAGTCAGTATGACTGTAAACACTGCACCATTGAATTCAAAGATGCGGACATCGCTGTCAAGGCAGGATTCGAGCCATGCAGATTCTGCAAGACCTTATTGGAGACGAAACAAACGCCAGCTTCCTGATCACAGCATCCCCTTGCGTACAAGAGACGCTGGATGATTACCGATACACCTGGTAAAAGAGCAGCGAGACCAGGCAGGGGATTTGACGTACCTACTGTAAGTAAGCTGATGTTTCCCAGCAATTCGGCAGGCTGCTGCCTTACGACAGAGAGTGCTCCCCTGCTGACGCCCCTCGACCTTCAAGCACCACATCTTCCTGGGTCCACAGGAAAACCGGCTGCCGGTCATTACTGTGGAAAATAGTTACGAACGAGGCGCTTAGGCGACGGTATCAGCACTCCTGACAATATCAGCAGGATCATCAAAGTGAAACAGCATGGCAAGCAGGGCGCCGCTCAGGTAAACTAACCCCCCGGCCCAGAGCACATCACTGACAAAATGTCCGCCCTGGAGGATCCTTGCTGTCCCCACGAGGCAGCCATAACCGAGACCACTGGCCAGACCAACCCTCGCCAGGGTTGGTCTGGAACGCCGCCAGATAAACCATGGCCCCATAAGATAGAAGGCGACAGAAGCATGGCCCGAAGGAAAAGAGCTGTTCCGAGCAGCAGGGCCAGCCTGCCAGGCTGACGTATAGGGATATTTACCGCCAAAGGAAACGATCTCCTGAGGTCTTGGCCTGCCCAGATTATCTTTAAGGATATAATTGACCACCAGGCCAGGCCCAACAATCAAAAGGATGAGCAAAAAAAGAGCGGCGGCTCTGTGTGGGCGCAACTGCTTGTACCAGGCCGAGGCAAACACAACAGCCAGGCAACTCACGGCCAGCAGCAGCGCCGGTATACCCGCCCACCTGTAGACAAAGAGCCAGAAGGCATCCTCTGTCCCCAGCCATCCGGCACCAGGTGGCCACGGCTGCCCCGGCGTATAAAAAAAGCCTGACAGCCGTATATCGAAATTGGTCAGGTTGATCAACCAGGTGACGATGAGTAAACAGCCAAGCACAAGGAAGATTTCACACATCCGTCTCAACACAAAAACTCCTCCACAAGTAGACACAGAAAGTACAGAAAATATCCGGCTGACCATCTTTTGCAACCGTTAGTTGTCAAGGCAGGCAAAACACTGTAGAGATGAAGACACCGTATCTGGAGTATGATACAAAAAAATTCACCCGGTGACTATCCCGGTCAAGACAACTCTAATTCTCCTCCGATGAATCGTGCCACAACCAGCACAATCCCCTGTTTTTTTTCCCACCCTGCTCAGGTTTGGTGGATTCTGCTCTTCGCACTCTTTACTCGGCTGCTCCTTGCCCCACATTTTCTTCTGGTACCGGATGAGGCAAACTACTGGCAGTGGAGCCGTCACCTAGCCCTGGGGTATCATGACCATCCCCCCATGATCGCCTGGCTTATTCGCCTGTCTACCATGGCTTTGGGACAGACCGAACTTGCTGTTCGACTCCCAACCATACTCGGTATCACTGCAGCTTCAGTGTACATGGCCCTGTTGACAGCACGATTCTCCAACTGGACAGATGCACGAGCTCTTGCCCTGGCCAGTCAGTTGCCGTTGATGATCAATGGCTCAGCCCTGATTGCTACTCCCGACGGCCTGCTGCTTCCCTGCTGGGCAGCTGCCTGCTACCACGCTATCGTCGCAGTGGAACAGGGCAGTCGTCGGCATTGGTTGATGACCGGGCTCTGGTTTGGCCTAGGCATGCTCTCCAAGTATACCATGCTGCTGTTCTTGCCTGGTCTTTTTTTCTTTCTGCTGTTCAGCAAAACCTCTCGCCAAGAGCTTCTCCACCCCTGGCCTTGGCTGGGGCTTCTTCTCTCGATAATTGTCTTTAGTCCCGTGCTCATATGGAACGCCAACAACGAATGGACAACATTTCGTCATGTCCTCTACCAGGGAGGAATGGGCAGCACCACCACGCTCACGCTTCGCTTTTTGGGCGACTACCTTCTTGTCCAGATCCTCCTCATTTCACCAGTCTTTGCCGGCCTTCTCGTCCGAACCTGGCTCAGGCCCATCAAAACCTCCCCTTTGGAAAGAGACAGATTTCGCTACCTCCAATGGAATTCCCTGTTTGTCTTCATTCTTTTTCTGATCCTCAGTTTTCATGTACGTATTTATGGTAACTGGCCTGCACCTGCATACTGCACAGCACTGATACTCATCGCCATCCATCGGGACGACATACCTACATCAGGCTCTTCGCGGTTATGGCGCATTGGTATAGGGACAGCATTTTTTATAACCTTACCGGTGATACTCCAACTCCTTTATCCGGTATTGCCGCTACCGATAAAGCTTGATCGTGTTGCCAGAGAAACCTGTGGCTGGAAAACGTTAGCCACCCACGTTCATCAGGAACTTCAGGAGATGGAGTCTCCCTCAAAAACCTTTGTTTTCGGTCTTCGATATCAGACCGCCAGTGAGCTGGCCTTTTACATGCCCGGGCAAAAAGAGACTGTCTCGATGAATCGCTGGACTCGGCCCAATGTTTATGACTTTTGGTTCAACGATCAGGATGTATTGGGTAAAGACGCTGTTGGCATCTACATCTGGAAAGGTATGGAAAAACGCCTGGCGCCACTCTTTGAGCGGTCTGCCCCAGTAAAGACCATCCATCTGTATCGTCACTCACCATGGTTTGGTAAGCAACTGATCCAGACCTACTACCTTTTCCGTGGATACGGCTTCAAAGGGGGGCTTCGCTGGCAGCCACAAGTCGAAAACGACATCCGGAATACCCGCCATCAACGTGAAAACTGAACCGTATGCGGTCAAGCACAGGTGCTCATCCCTGCAAGCAGACTAAAATCATTCAACCTCGCGTCCAACAACAGGAGAAATCACCCGATGCAAGTAGCTCAAGCACAGGAGATGCAACATCTTGATAAACAGGCCATACATGATTGTTTGATCCCGGGCATGGTGCTCATGGAAAATGCCGGTCGAGGTACGGTCCAGACCATAGTCAACCATTTTGGCCCGGTGACTGGCACAGCCCTGCCCATCTTTGTGGGGCCAGGCAACAACGGTGGTGATGGACTGGTGATCGCCCGTGCCGTCCATGAGCTCGGAGGAATTCCCCTGATTTTTTTCCTGACCTCTCCGGACAATCTCCAGGGAGATGCCCGGACAAACTGTGAAATTGTCATTCGCTGCGGACTGCCTGCCACTCAGCTCGAGGGTGATTCGGAACAGAGCATTATAACGCAGATTCTTGACGCAGTGGGCTGCAACAAGGTCCATTGCATGGTGGATGCAATATTTGGTACAGGTCTGCGCCGTGACCTCAAAGGGGTCTTTCGTGCAACTGTGCTGGCCTGCAATCAGCTGCGCCGTGAACGTGGCTGGCCGATCATCGCCGCCGACGTTCCTTCCGGGTTGAACACAGATACCGCTGTGGTACATGGAGTAGCAATCAACGCCGATTTGACCACGGCCTATGGCCTGCCCAAGCCGGTACATTACCTCCATGGTCCTGCCACCACGGGTCAGGTGGAGGTCATCCCCATCGGTATTCCCGGCCATCTCGTGGAGTCGGCTGACCTGAAAGGGCGGCTGATCACCGCGACCGTCAAGACCAAACTTCACCCCAAACCGATCACCGCCCACAAAGGATCCAACGGTCACCTCCTCATCCTGGCCGGCTCAACCGGTAAGACCGGAGCAGCGTTGCTCTGTGCCCGTGGTGCCCTCCACAGCGGTATTGGCCTGGTGACCCTGGCTGTTCCCGCCGCACTGCAGATGGTCTTCGAGGCAGGCCTGGTGGAAGCGATGACGGTCCCTCTACCTAATTCATCGGAATATCTGGATATTGACGATGATGACCTCATCTTTGAGCTGCTTGAAGGAAAGGACGCCTGCGTTATCGGGCCGGGACTGGGGACCAAGCAACGCACCCGTGAGCTCGTACACCGATTGTATCGCGAAGTGAAACAACCGATGGTCGTCGATGCCGATGCCCTCAACCTGCTGGCGCAACAACCACAGATTATCGATGAACCGGGTGGAGTGCGCATTCTTACGCCGCACCCCGGAGAAATGGCACGGCTCATTGGCAAAACTTCCCGTGAAATCCAGCACGACCGAATTGGTGCCGCCTCCTGGAAAAGTGGCACTGACTGCGCCCATGCCCTGGTTACCGTACTCAAGGGGGCCGGCACAGTGGTCAGTGACACCACTGGCCGCTGGGCGCTGAATACCACCGGCAACCCTGGTATGGCCACTGGAGGAATGGGAGATGTACTGGCAGGGCTGATCGCCAGCCTGACAGCACAGGGATATTCACCCTGGAAATCGGCATGCATGGGTGTTTATCTCCACGGCCTCGCTGCTGACCGGCTCAGCTGTGACCGCCCTGCCGGCTTCCTTGCGACAGAGGTAGCCGAGGAGATCAGCCGGGTACTTGGCAGTATCCAGCCAGGTGAGCAAAAGCTGGCTTCTAGGACTGCGTCCCCTTCTCGATCATAAAACAGATAGCGTTAAACACACCCTTGACAACCCAGGTTAGGAGCCAGGTTCTACGTGAGCACCCTTTTTCCTGTTTCCTGAGATATCTGCCCTTGCCCAGCAGTTACGACCACGCTTTTTGGCCTCATACATGGCAATATCGGCCATACGCAGCATAGATTCGGCGTCACTACAATCATCAGGAAAGACACAGATGCCTATGGACGCGCCGATATAACAGATATGGTCATGAACGTCTATGGGCTCATTGAGCGAGGCGATAACTTTCTCCGCAACATGAATGGCCCCCTCAAGGGTTTCTGTACTCTCAATAAGAATCACAAATTCATCACCACCGAGTCGACAAACAGAGTCTGACTTTCTCAGCAAATCGCTGAGCCGTTGCGCCACCTGAATCAGGACCTTGTCACCGACCCCATGTCCATAAACATCGTTGATAGGCTTGAAACGGTCGAGATCGACAAAAAGTAAGCAGAGCCTGTGGTTGTGCCGTTTAGCCAGAGAGATCGCCTGGGGGAGTCGTTTGCGGAAGTAGTTGCGATTGGGAAGGTTGGTCAGAGAATCATGATTGGCAAGGTAGCGAATAAGCTCTGCAGCCTCAAGCCGTTCGGTGATGTCCTGAAAAATCAGCACACCTCCTGTCACTTTCTTTCTGTTGCGGCGAATTGGTGTTGCCCAAAAATCCACAGGAAAACTTGTGCCGTCTTTTTTCAACAGCCGCGCTTCGGCAAACTGTATAGGCTCTGTAACATCTTTCCGGTTGAAAAAAGGAAAGCACTCGAGTTTAAAATCGTCACTTCCCGGCAGAGATAGCCTGAAAATATCGGCATAGTACTGACCGATGAGTTCATCTCTTGAATATCCGAGCATGTTCTCCGCAGCTGGATTGGCATAACTGATCTCACGCACGTCATTAACCCCGCAGATCCCATTGGCTGCAGCATCAAGGATCATCTCATAATTTCTGCTTAACTGCGTCAGATTTTGCTGTGACCGGTGAGAATCAATGATGGAACGGACACGGTTTTTCAATACCGGCCAACGAATGGGTTTACAGAGATAATCCTGAGCACCTGCTTCGAAAGAACGCTCCACGGTCTGCTCATCGTTGAGGGCAGTAATCATGAATATTGGTGGAGGGTCCTCCAGTGAAGAACAGATGTATTCACACACAGACGGACCATCCAGCTCGGGCATGGCGATATCGAGGATGACCAGATCAAAGGGCTCTTCAGCAGCAACTTGAAGGGCGCGCATACCATTTTCCGCCTCAGCCACAGTATAGCCTTCACTTTCGAAAAACTGACGGAGGAGAAAACGCATGACCTCATCGTCGTCAACGACGAGCAGGCGAGGCGAACGTTCGGTGAAAAAAGAAGTTGGCATACAGACTCCAGAACTGCTTGGCTTATCCGTATTGTACGACAGACAACTCAATTAGCCAAGAATGCCGCCAAAAAATTCTCGACATCTTCGACGGCGGCACATATTTCACTGTAGACCTGATCCACCACTTCAAGATTGTTGTTTTTGCCCATGGCCTCCATCTGGGCACACAACTGCGTTAGCTGCTCCGCACCAAATTGACTGCTGCTGCCTTTCATTGTGTGGGCCACTTTGTCAATGCTTCGGGCATCACGTTCTGCAACGCTGACGCCCAGTTCGTTACACCTCGCGCGTAAAGAGGTAAGAAAAATTTTACCCACCCTGTGAAGTGACCCGACATTTTCCTGGAGGCTCTCCAGCACCATCGTGTTGATTATCTGTGATTCATCCGCCTCGGTCTTGCTGTCCGAAGTCTTTCGATCTGCAACGATAGACCCGGTATAGGACGCCTGGAGAAAGGTGCGCAGTATCGTCTGGATCTGTTGAAAATCAATGGGCTTCACCAGATAGTCGGTCATTCCCACCTCCCGACAGCGCTTGCGAGCTGCAGTGGTTGCGTCAGCGGTGAGGGCGATGATGACAGGCGGAACGCGATTGTTACATCGGCAGTGGTCAAGGATTTTTTGGGTGGCTTCATATCCGTCCATGACAGGCATCTGGCAGTCCATAAAGATCAGCCGAAACGCATTGCTTTGGCACAGCTCACAGGCTTCGAACCCGCTTCTGGCAACAACAGGGACAAGTCCCCCTTTTGCAAAGGCCTCCACCATGACAATTCGGTTGGTCTCTTCATCATCGACGACAAGAACCTCCTGGGATTGTGCTGCAGGAAGAGCGGCAGGCAACGACAGCTGCAGGGGGTCCCTTTGGACGGGTTTGTCGGAGGGTAACTCCTCTGGGAGGTTCTCTGCCCGGGGCAACAGGAGGGTAAACCAGAAGGTCGACCCCTCTCCGACAACGCTGTGAAGACCTATCTCACCGTCCATCAGCTCTACCAGCTTGGCACATATGGAGAGACCAAGACCAGAGCCTCCGAAACGCCGGCTGGAGGAGGTATCAACCTGGCTGAACGGCACAAACAGCTCGCCCTGCCGGTCTTCCGGAATACCAATACCGGTATCAATCACCGCAAAATGCACCTGTACGCGGTCATCATCTGCAGTTTCCCCGGTTACCTGAACTTCGATCTTCCCCTGCTCGGTAAACTTGATGGCATTACCCAGGAGATTGACGAGGATCTGCCGGATGCGAGACTCGTCACCGATGAACCTCCCCTTGAGCTTTTTGTCCATTACCAGGTGCACGTTTACCCCTTTACGGCTCTCTGAAAGATTATAGAGTTCGACTAGTTCCTCCAAAAGCCCTGCAAGGTTAAACGCTGTCTTTTCAATAATCATCTTGTCTGCTTCAATTTTACTGAAATCAAGCAGACTGTTAATCAGCGTCAGCAAGCTCTGTGCCGAGGTACGAATCAGATTGGCAAACTGCTGCTGTTTGTCGTTAAGTTCGGTATCCAGGAGCAATTCGCTGAGGCCAATCACACCGTTCATCGGTGTACGGATCTCGTGGCTGATCATAGCAAGAAAATCAGACTTGGCCTTATTAGCGGAATCGGCGAGTTTGGCCTTGTCGCCAAGCTCCCTGTTCTCTACCTCGAGTCGCTGTATCCTGGCCTGAAGATTTTCAGAAGCTTGTCGTGCATCAGTGGGCGTTGTATCCTGTTTCTCTGCTGTCATCACTTCTCTGAATTTTCTGATACCACTGCTCAAAACAGGCGCAATTGCCGCTGCGTTCTTCTCGGCTGTTGCTGCTCGAGCAGACGTTCCTCCACGTTGTTAAGCGTTACTGGTATCTCCCTGACAAAGCGAGATACTGTTCGATCGACGTTCTTGCCGTTGACGCTGCGGCGCACACACCAGCTCAGGTACAGGTACTCCACCGCCCTGGTCATCCCCACATAAAAAAGTCGCCGTTCTTCCTCAATGTGCCGGGCGAGCTGCTCATTGTCCAAACAGGCTCCCGGTGCCAGCGGGCAAAGATCTTCCTCCAGGCCAACGAGAAACACCGCTCTAAACTCAAGTCCTTTTGCAGCATGCATGGTGGCAAGCGTTACGGCATCACCTGCCTCATCGTACCACACCGAATCGCTGAAACGAAGGAGATGATCCGCCACTTGCCGTAATGACCCGTCCACAGAATTCACCAGCCGGTACAATCGCTGAATCTCCCCGGAAATATCTTCAGCATCTGCACCAAGATCTTCAGCAAGCACGGCCAGCACCGCACTGGTACCCTCAAGTTCGGCTTTGCGCAGCAACTCCTGGTACAATCTGCCGACATGGGCGCCAGCGGCTCTGGCCGATGATGACGACGCGGCAGCAGCGACGCTCAGTACATCCTCCATGCTGCTGTTACCGTCAAGCACCTGCTCGAGACTGCCCAGGGTCACCTTGCCCATACCCTTTTCCCTGCCCAGCAGCTCCAGGAGCATGCCGTTGTCAGCCCGTCCGGCAAGCACCAGCAGCCACAGATAGAAGGGACGGCAGACGCCGGTGGTATAGAATGCCTGATGGTTGACCGTCTGCAGGGGAATATCCTGAAGGGCCTCGACAATCCTCTTGGCCTGACGACCGGTCCGGTACAGTACGCCGATATCACTAAAGCCCATGGGGGGGTGGCTCAGTGAGGGCAGTTGCTCAAGTTTGCGGTGAGAGGTCCCCCCCACCAGCCGTTCTATTTCGCTGGCGATAAAACGGGCCTCAGTCGCAGGACCAGCTTGCGGACAAAGGAAAACCTGACCACTTGCCGGGGATTTTGCCTGCATGGTGCTGCGCTCAGGCAGGCGGTTGTGACGGATAACCGCACCGGCAGCCGCAAGAATGACAGCGCCACTACGATAGTTGCGGACCAGGCCATGAACCTCTGCCTGAAGCTCGTCAATACAACGCTGAAAATACGCTGCGTCAGCGCCACGAAAACCATAGATAGCCTGATCTGGATCACCGATGGCGAAAAGCGGGCAGGTTTTGGCCAGCAGGCAAATCAGGTCATACTGACTGCGGTTCAGGTCTTGAAATTCATCCACAAACAGCTGCCCTGTGCCGCTGCGGACCACATCGGCAAACTCGGGATCGTTTTGCATGAATCGAACTAGACAGGGAATAACAGCTTCAATATCAATAAGATAATGTTTATCCAGCTCCTGAAAATAGGCCCGAATCCGGGCGTGGGGTATACGACGCTGGCCGTTGAGCAAAAAAGAGGTGATCTCCTGGTCAAGCTCCGCAACTCCGGCCCGGTCAATCCCAGCCACCAGCCGACCCAGGACACTGCGGCGAAGCTCGGGACCGGCAACAGTCATCTTTGGCGAGCGTAAGCAGATCCAGCGCAGGCAAAAACGATGAAACGTGGTGACATCTATGCCATGACCGCTTCCCAGCGCCTGTTCTATGCGGGCAGCCACCTCATCAACAGCCTTGTTGGTGAAGGTGATTACCGTGCAGGGACGTACACCTCTGCCTGCAAGGCGCAGAACCCGGCTGACAAGGGTATGCGTCTTACCGGTACCAGGCCCTGCCTGGACAACAATCACCGGGGCATCACTGGTTACCGCACCTTCCTGTTCGGGATTGATACCTTTTTTTGCGTGGTCTTCACCCCCGGTAACAGCAGCCGTCCGCGGCCTATTCCCAGCCTGGGCATCCGCCCCTGCCTCCAGAGGTTGCCGTGATTTTTTCCGCTTTTTGGGACGACTACCGGCAAAGAGTTCGAGCTGTCCGGCGAGCAGATCCTTTTCTCCGGGGCTGAAAACACGGATTACGCCGAACTCGCCGTCAAAGCCAGGCTGCCGGTACACACTGTTTTTACGGATGCGCTGCACTGCTTCGGCGAGCAGGGCCGAGCCGCCCTCGTGGATATCAGCGGCTGACACATTGAGCAGCAGGTTGAACTCCGAGCCAAAGGTTTGGATCAGCTCAACATAGGCACGCATCACCTTCTTCGATGTCGGGCCGACGCTGAGCAGCTCACCGAGGACCTCGGGAAGCGGGACCAGGCTATGCACTGCAGGCGACCCGCCAGGGTAATCAGGCTGCTCCCGGTCCGCCAACTCGAGAACCCGGTGCAGCACCCCGATGGTGAGTGGTTTTCCGCAGGAGGGGCAACGGCCATCATGGACACGAGACTGGGACGGATCCAGGCATATACCGCACTTACGATGACCATCGCAGTGATATTTACCTTCTTCAGGATAAAACTCTATGGTGGCGGCAAAACATTGGTTCCCCTGCTGGTCAAGGGGAGACCTGATGGCCTCTTTCATCGAGAAAAAATCAAAACCTGTATCAAACACATTGGCCTCGCGGCCCAGTTTTGCCGGCGAATGACAATCGGAATTGGAGATGAGAGTAAAACGATCCAGGGCTGAGATACGGCGGTTCATCTCCGGATCAGAAGAAAGTCCGGTCTCCAGGGCAAAAACCTCGCCGCTCAGATCGGCAAAACACTCCTCAATGGCATCAAAACCTGATTTTGAGCCAAACAGGGAAAACCAGGGCGTCCAGATATGGGCTGGAACAAAAAAACCTCCCGATACCTGTTCCAGGGTAATCTCAAGGAGGTCTCGGGAATCAAGGCCAAGAATAGGCCGGCCATCAGATTCGATATTGCCGACAGCGGCAAGCGACCGGTTCACCCGCTGCACCCCTGCAAAATCAGGAGCGAACAGCAGGTTATGCACCTTGCGCACCCGGCCGCCCCGCTTGTAAATCGAGCTGATCTCAGAGGTGAGAACAAAGCGGATGTCATCAACGCTAACGTCAAGCCCCGGTGGCAGCAGGGAGGGGTCAAGCTGACGACAGTCTTTTTTGAGCCGAAAAAAACCTGGCTCCGCCTCTTCCAGGTTTTCACTGAGATGACTAAACCACGCAGGGTGAGTAAAATCACCGGTCCCTATCACCTGAATCCCCTTGACCGCGCCCCAGGCAGCAAGTCCCTGCAGTGTGCAGTTTTTACTGGTGGCGCGCGAATACCTTCCGTGCACGTGCAGATCGGCGATGTATCTCATTGTTGCTCACCAGAGAGGCCATACAAGCGATGACGGCGGATATAGGCATGCACTGCCGAGGCCAGCATGTCTCTTTGTTGGGGTTTCATACGCAGGTTCGAAGAGGCAGCCTGACAGGAAAAATCAGCCAGATATGCAAGTGTATGCCCGCCGGGCAGCAAGAAGGTGTGGTGAGGAGAGTTTTCCACGACCGGAGTGCCACCCAGAAGGGCTATCGCCTGGGTCACCTGCGCAGCAGTGATGTCAGCCCGAGCCGCGACAATCCACGCCACAAGCGCCAGCAGTTCCTCATGCCGGTACCAGCGATGCAGCTCAAGGAGCGAGTCAGCACCGATGATCATGGTAAACCGTGCCTTTTCATTGCGCCGCATGAGTTCGCGGACTGTCCTGATGGTATAGGAAGGGCCTGCCAGTTCTCTCTCCACCCTGCTCACGCTCATTCCCTGTTCATCGGTAACCATCAGTTTGAGCATGGCGAACCGATGTTCAAAACCAGCGGCCGGGGCCTGTTTATGCACAGGCTTCGCCGCTGGAATAAAGAGTATCCGGTCCACCAGTTGTCGCTGCAGCACCAGGCGTGCCATGGCAAGATGGCCTTCATGTACAGGATCAAAGGTTCCGCCCAGTATGCCGATATTTTCTGAAAAATCTGTCATGGTTGACGCGTTACATCACAGGCCGGGCAGATGTTTACTCCCTGATATGGCCATCACCGTAAACAATGAACTTACGCGTGGTGAGTTCCCGGAGCCCCATGGGGCCATAGGCATGCAACTTGGTTGTCGAAATACCGATCTCTGCCCCCAGTCCGAACTGGCCACCATCATTGAATCGGCTTGACGCATTGATCATCACTGCCGAGGCGTCAACTTCCCGGAGAAAACGCTGGGCACGGGCATGGGAATCTGTGACCATGATTTCCGTATGCTGTGATCCGTATCGAGCAATGTATGCCATAGCCTCTGCCATCGAATCAACCACGCGAAGTACCAACTTCAGATCGAGAAACTCCTGGCCCCAATCCTCATCGCTGGCCCGCTGGATAGTGGTGGCAAGTTGGCAACTGGCGGCGCAGCCCAGTACCTGTACACCCGCACGGTGAAGAGCTTCAGCCAGGACAGGAACCATGGCCGCAGCATCACGATGGACAAGAATGCCTTCAAGGGCGTTGCACACGCCAGGGCGCTGGGTCTTGCCGTTCAGGGCAATGGCCACAGCCATCTGTACATCAGCGGTTGCGTCGACAAACATATGGCAGACGCCCTTGTAGTGCTTCAACACCGGAATCCTCGATTTTTCGCTGACCATACGGATCAGGCCCTCACCTCCGCGGGGAATGACCAGGTCGATGTACTCTTCAAGGACAAGGAGCTCTTCAATGCAGGCACGATCAGTAAAGGGCACCACCTGCACGGCAGGTTCAGGCAAACCTTGGCTGATAAAGGCCTGCTGCATGATACCGCTGAGAAGCTGGTTGGAATGAAATGCTTCTGAGCCGCCCCGCAAAATAACGGCGTTGCCGGCTTTGAGACAAAGGGCGGCAGCATCGATGGTCACAGTGGGACGGGATTCGTAGATCATCAGAATGACACCAAGGGGTACCCGCATGCGGCCGACCAGGATACCGCTGGGCCGTCGGCACATCTCTTCGATCTCTCCTACCGGATCAGCGAGCGCGACCACCTCGTTGAGTCCCTCAATCATCGCCTTGATCGCGGCATCGTCGAGCTGCAGACGGTTGAGCATGGCCGGGCTCAGTCCCTTACCCTTGGCGGCAGCCAGATCAAGGGCATTGGCCTCGATAATCGCCTGCCGCTGGTGCTCTAAGCGTTGCGCAATCTCCACCAGGGTCGCATTTTTTTGGGCGGTTGTCACGGCTGCAAGTTCACGGGAGGCGGCCTTTGCCGCCGCAGTCATTTCACCTATCCGCATCACCTGTTCCATGGTCTCTCCGTTATCGGTTCCCTGAAAAATATTGTGTCCAGACACTGCTGAACTGGGTGCTGAAATCGGCAAACAATAGCAGAGAAAAAAAGGAAAAAAAAGGGTAACTCTGAGGGTGGCCCGAATTAGCCCTCCACAGGCGAATCGTGCATGAGCACAAGATTATCACGATGGATGACCTCGTCTGCATCCCTGAAACCAAGAATCTGCTCGATATGTGCACTCCTGCACCCCTTGATCTTCTGCACATCAGCAGCGCTGTAATTAGACAGCCCAGCAGCGACAACTGTTCCGGCAGCGTCGAGGCAGTGCACAGGAGAGCCAACCGGAAAGCTCCCCTGCACCTCAACAATTCCCGAAGGCAGGAGACTGGTGCCCTTTTCCCTGAGTGCCCGGCATGCGCCGTCATCAAGAACCAGTGCGCCCTCTGGTTTAAGCACGTAGGCGATCCAGTGTTTACGACTGTTAAGCCGGTCTCCGGAAGGGAGAAAAAAGGTCCCTGCCATCTTGCTGGAAAGCAGGTCGGTGAGGATATCAGGAGCACGGCCGGAACCGATAAAGCACGAACACCCCGATGCCGAGACCATTTTTGCTGCCTGGATCTTGGTCAGCATGCCGCCGGTTCCCGCGGCATTGCCTTCACGACCGGCCATGGCTTCGATTGCACGGGTGATCCGTTTCACGGTGGGGACAGGACGAGCCGATGCATCCCTGGCAGGGTCGCCTGTGTACAGACACTCGACGTCAGAGAGGATAATATACATATCAGCACCGATCATGTTGGCGATCATGGCGCCGAGCGTGTCATTATCACTGAACTTGAGTTCCTTGGTGCTGACTGTATCGTTTTCATTGATAATGGGAAGTGTGTCGAACGCAAACAGTGTCTGGATGGTATTACGAACGTTTAAATACCGGCGTCGATGTGACAGGTCGGAGTGGGTCAGCAGCACCTGGGCGACGACACGCTCCTGACGGGCAAAGGCCTGTTCATACGCCTGCATGAGTAACCCCTGACCGGTCGCAGCGAGGGCCTGTTTGACCCGAAGTGGCTCATGTGCAGACCTGACGACCCCGAGGCGCTGGCGACCGGCCGCCACGGCGCCGGAACTCACCAGAATAACCTCTCGGCCGGTGGACCAGAGAAAGGCTATCTGGCGCGCAAGGTTGTCAACCGTTTCCAGATTAAGACCACCAGCGCTGGTCAGTACTGCCGACCCCACCTTGACCACTACCCGCTTTGCCTGATCAAAAAAGGTCTGCCGTAGGTACAGTCCCTCTTCTTTACTCGTCTGCAAGGTCATGGGACCGATACTTTTCTTCTAGCAACGCGGCAATGCGCATTTTTAGGGTGTCCAAGCCGTAACCTTCACGCGCGGATATGGCAAGGGATTCTAGCCCCTGATCAAGAAAGACCTGTCTGAGTGCCGCCAGGCGCCTGTTATCAATCAAGTCCACCTTGTTGAGCAGAAGAAGATGCTGACGGTCCGCCAGTTCTTCTTTATAGGCCTGCAGCTCCCTCATGAGCACTTTGTACTCGGTAACAGGCTGTTCTTTCGGAGTAGAGGCGTCAACGAGGTGCAGGAGGATAGCTGTCCGTTCAACATGCCGAAGAAACTGGTGTCCCAGGCCAACCCCCTTATGGGCGCCCTCAATCAGGCCGGGGATGTCGGCGATGATACACGGGTCACGGTCCTCGAACTGCAGGACGCCAAGCTGCGGCTCCAGAGTGGTGAACGGGTAGGAGGCAATCTTTGGGTTAGCGGCTGACAGCTGTGAAAGCAGTGTTGATTTTCCGGCGTTGGGCAGGCCAATGAGGCCGATATCGGCAAGGAGCTTCAACTCTATCTTCAACCAGCGCTCCTCTCCTGGCTTCCCTGGGGTTGCCTTTCGTGGCGCCCGGTTGGTGGACGTCGCGAACCGGGCGTTGCCGAGCCCCCCTCTGCCGCCTTGAGCCGCCAGCCACTGCTGGCCGTCTTCCACGAGGTCAACCAGCAGGCTGTCGGTTTCGGCGTCGTGGATTGTAGAGCCCAACGGCACCTTGACAAAACAGTCCTTGCCCGACTTACCGTGGCGATCGCTGCCCATGCCGTTGGCACCCCGTTCAGCCTTGAAATGACTACGGTATCTGAAATCGATCAGGGAGTGAAGCTGCTTCGCAGCGATGAGGTATACCGAACCGCCATCTCCGCCGTCCCCCCCATTGGGACCACCTTTGGGGACGTACTTCTCCCGGCGAAAACTCACACAACCGTTACCGCCATCACCGGCTTTGACAAAGAATCTGGATTCGTCGGCAAATCCCATACGTTTACTGTGTCAGTGACGACCAAGAGGCGTTGGGTACAAAAGAAAAAAAACCCGGTACCAGAAAACGGTGCCGGGTTGAATCGACGCTGCTAGTGGTCCCTGCCGTTGAGCTGGGCCAGGCCAGAAACCGTGTTTAGTCCGGATACACAGAGACCCGTTTCTTGTCTTTGCCAAAGGCCTCATACTTGACGATCCCGTCAACCTTGGCAAACAAGGTGTAATCTCGGCCACATCCGACATTGGTGCCGGGATGAATCCGGGTGCCGAGCTGACGTACAAGGATATTTCCGGCTTTGACGTTCTCGCCCCCGAAACACTTGACACCACGCCGTTGACCAGCACTATCTCTCCCGTTGCGTGAACTGCCGCCCGCTTTTTTATGAGCCATGGTTATCTCTCCAATGCGACTGCTAGTTACAGCGTAATTTCTTCTATGGTCAGCGCTGTATACATCTGACGGTGACCTTTTTTGACCTGGTAGCTTTTACGACGCTTCTTCTTAAAGACAACCACTTTTTTGTGCCGTCCCTGTTCCGCGATTTTCGCCACCACCTTGGCTCCTTCCACAACTGGTCGGCCGATCTTGACGGTTTCACCATCGACGACCATCAAGATATCATCAAGCTCGACTGTATCGCCAACTTCTCCTGGCAGTTTTTCCACACGCAGTGTTTCGCCGGCAGCGACCTGATACTGTTTTCCACCGGTACGAATAATTGCATACATGGGATGCCTCCTGAATATCTTCAAAGACACTGATTTTTTGCGTAAGCAGTCAATAAACACTGATCTTCTGAGAATGTCAAGATGTTCTTTGCAGTCAGAGGAAATTTACCGGGAACCAAACCCCTCCTGACCAGAAAAGACAGAATACGCACACCTATAAAACGCTTGAAACGAACCGGAAGAAAAAGTACTCTTATTTCCAGTGTGCACCAATACTTTAACCAATGAGGTAGTCCAATGGAAAAATATGAATGTCCCTGCGGATATGTGTACGATCCGGAAGAGGGCGATCCCGATAACGGTATTGAACCTGGCACTCCCTGGGAAGATTTGCCCGACGACTGGGTCTGCCCCAAATGTGGTGCAGAAAAGGAATTCTTCTACCCTGCAGATGAGTAAACGCCAGGACGACAGATCCTGACTCCAGCCGGTCACAGGCACCGGCTGGAGCACTCGCTCGGCTATGAAGTTTTCTTCTCCCCTTTCCTCCAGAGATGCCAATGCTCTTCCACTTCATCCGCGTTACCCTTCTTGCCCTGGTTTTTTCTCTAGTCTCCTCGATGCAACTGGTTGCGGCGCCATTTGGGAAAACCCAGGAACTGGTGGCCAAAGCCACCACCATATATCAGAGTTTTATGGCTGACCCGAGCATGGGCTGGTTTCGGGCCAACGTCCCCTATGCCAAAGGTATTCTCATTGTCCCGCAGATGCTGAGGGGCGGCTTTATTGTTGGCGGCTCGGGAGGATCCGGAGTACTCCTTGCCCAGGATTTCACTACCGGCAGATGGAGCTATCCCGCCTTTTATTCCATGGGTTCAGTGAGCCTCGGATTTCAGATAGGCGCCGAAGCTTCGGAAATCATCTTGATGATCATGACAGAAAAGGGACTCGACGCCCTACTGGAAACAGAATTTACCCTTGGTGGCGATGTAACGGTGGCGGCGGGCCCCATGGGCGGCACTGCCAAGGCGCAAACGGCCGATATTCTCGCCTTTGGACGTTCCAAAGGAGCGTTCGGTGGCATCAGCATTGAGGGGGCGCTAATCAAACCTCGCCACGACTGGAACTACAGGTATTACGGCCGCTCAGTTCTGCCCCGACAGATTCTCATTGAACAGGACGCTGTCAATCCGGAGAGTGATCAGTTACGAAATCTCATGCCAAAACCACCGGTGAAGCAGGGGAAACCTCTGGGCACCTAACCACACCCCTTGGAAAAGACAGGGGCCAGACAACAAGAGTTGCCCCTGGATACCGCTTTTTTCATCGAGCACAACCGCCCTTTCTCGTGCCGGTAATCACTCGTTTTTCGGTCACCACCAGATCAAGCAGCTCATCATGGGGAGCCAGGGGAATCCGGGAGGTTACCTGCAGCTCAAAGGCCAGGCCAATGCGGGGGGCCCCGGGCACCCTCGCCAGCAACCGGTCATAATAACCGCCACCATAGCCGAACCTGCCCCCCCGTTCATCAAACACTGCCCCCGGCAAGACAATACAGTCGAGGCGCTCCAAATCAACGCGGTTCACCGCACAGACTGTTTCGAGGGGCTCAGGAATCCCCCAATGGCCCGGGGCCAGCTGAGTCTCTGGATCAGTAATCCGGATACTCTCCAGACATTTTCCTTTGCTGCTGATAACAGGCACCGACACCTCCTTGCCCATTGCCAGCAGGGCGTCAATAATGGTGTGGGTGGCAACTTCGCTGCGAAAACTCACATAGATGAAAACATGTCGACTGTGGATAACCTGAAGCAGCGAAAGCAGGGTATTGCCGATCTTCGTACTCTTTTCTCTATGAAGTGTACTTGCCTGGCGATCTCTGTCGGCAAGAATCGCTGCGCGCAGCCTGGGCACTGTCATGGTACAGGCTCTTCTTTTTTTCTCATCACTGATGTACGTTCCGTCTTTTAACAAGTATTTTTGATGCCGGGCAAAGTAGTCGTGGCAACAGCGGCACTGTTGACACTGTATCGTAAAATATCTCGTGTTTTTTTACGAAAAAAACTGGTACTCTCGATTGCATTACGCAGAGAAATGCCCTAACAGATAACTACGCGAGAGAAGAGAGCGACCTGTAGATTTTTTAAAAATTTTTAGCAGATGCCACCAACACCAGGGAGAGGAAATGACAGCAAAAATTATCAGTGGGATCGAAATTGCCAAAACGATCAAAGCAGAACTGCAGAAAGAGGTCACCCGACTGAAAGAGCAGCACAACATCATCCCAGGACTGGTGACCATCCTCGTTGGTGATAATCCGGCATCACAGTCGTACGTTGCCGCCAAAAACAAGACTGCCCACGCCCTGGGTATTCACTCTGAGCAGGTCACCCTGCCCGCTGAAACCAGTGAGGAGGACCTGCTCGCCAGGGTTGACAGGTATAACAGAGACGACAAAATAAACGGAATTCTCGTACAGTTGCCTCTTCCCGGCCACATCAACGAGAGTAAGATCCTCAATGCCATCGCCCCTGACAAGGATGTCGACGGTTTTCATCCAGTCAATATCGGCCGGATGGTCCTCGGTGAACAATGTTTTCTCCCCTGCACGCCCCACGGTATCCTGGAAATACTGACTCGCAGCGAGGTCAACACCAGCGGCGCGGAGGTGGTAGTTCTTGGCCGAAGCAATATCGTAGGCAAACCCATAGCCAATCTGATGCTCCAGAAACGAGATGCCGGTAATGCCACGGTCACCGTTTGTCACACCCGCACAAAGGACATGGCAGAGCACTGTCGCCGTGCTGATATCATTATTGCCGCTGCCGGTGTACCCCGCCTGGTCACGGCAGACATGGTCAAAGACGGCGCTGTGGTTATCGACGTGGGGGTCAACCGTATCGGGATGTCTCCATCGGGCAAGGCGATACTCTGCGGAGACGTCGACTTTGACAACCTGAAAGAGAAGGCTTCCTGCATCACTCCTGTACCTGGTGGTGTCGGCCCCATGACCATCACCATGCTCATGAAAAACACGCTACAGTCTGCCAAAATGGCTGCTGGATTGCCCTAAACACTCCAAAAATCAACGAAGGAACAGCGGTCAGCGTTGGCGGATTTTTTCTCATTACTCCAGGCTGAGCTGTACCGGCGGTTCCTCCTGCCACAATTTTTTCTGTCATGTCCCATCATCTCTTGACATAACAAATGGAAAACGTGATCATTTTTTAAGTACCTTCTCGCTACCTCTACCTGTGGAGTTGATTTATGGAGACACCAAACTGCCGCGCGCTTACCCAGGGGCATCTCATCATATCCAGTGCCGAAAAGGTGGGCCTTGACCCCCGGATTCTCTACGAAGCTGTCATCGACCTGTCCGCTGAAGGACTACTCACGGCAAGCTCTATCAACCTGGCTGCCGGTATTTTTCTCCAGGACTTGGGACTTCCCCGGTATTTTTTTACCAATATTGAAAAAGACTCGTTAAAAAATATCCTGGCTTCCATCGCCACCTCCATCGGCTTCAAAGACGGTACGCCAACGCTGTACGGCTCTGTGGCCAACGTTGACTTCAATCTGGAACGCCGGAAAAATGTGCAGCGGGTTCGTATTGCCACCGCAGAAACCCGAGACTCCATGGAAGCGGCGCTTGGTGATCTTATCACCGGTCATCGCCGGGAGTACTACTTCAGCCCCAAAAGCGGGTATCACACCTATCTCATTAGCCCAAAGACCGTCGCCGATTTTCCCCAAGAAGCCTTTCATGATTCACGATTTCTTTTCAGCTTCTCTGACGATTATTCGAGAACAGTGGAAGCCACTCGACTGCGGTATGAAAAGTTTCTCATAAAATCGGAAACCTCGACATTACCACTAATTGAGGTCTACAACCTCTCGGAAACCGACGAGACCCGTATCGTCTTCAAAAGCGATTTCGGGGTTTCTCAGATGCCTGTGATGCGCAAGCTCATTGAAGATCACGATCTGCTGCTGCGGCGGGCCTACTGGGAGCCCTTTTGCGGTGCCGTCGGCGTGCCGTCGTCCATCTGCTCCATCTACGTTCAGGGTGGAGTAACTCGCCGAACCGAAGATGCGCTGCTTGCCTCACTCAGGTCCTATCTTTCCTTCCACGTCGGTGAAGTTACCGAGCTTTTTGTCCAGGGAAAACTGACGTTCCAGGAGATGCTCTTTGCCGGCAACTTCATCGACTGTGCCCGGATGTTCATCTACAAGGAGAGAGACAACCCCATCGACCGCGAGATCATGGCAAGCCTTGAGTGCCAGGATCTCCGGGAGTCATTTGCGGCCAGGGTCCACAACGCCAACCGCTCCACCTATACCCCGAAAGTGATCAATGCGGTGGTCTGCAGCAACCCGGATCTGATTAAATTACTGTACAAAATCTTTGCCGGTCGCTTTGATCCCGCAAGCAAGCACCGTATCACCGACGAGGAGATCGCTGCGCTCTACCAGGAGTTCAATGCCCTGGCCACCTCACGATTTATCGACTACCTGTACGGGTATGAAATCTTCCAGTTCATTTACAAACTGGTGATGAGCACCAGGAAAACCAACTTCTTCATGGTGGAAAAACGCAGTTTTGCCTTCCGCTTCGATACAACCATCCTCGACCCCCTGGTCTTCAGCAAAACTGTCCACGGTATATTTTTTGTCAACGGCCACTATGCCTGCGGTACCCACCTGCGGGCTGCAGATATTGCCCGCGGAGGCCTTCGCCTCATCCGGGTGACCAACTCCAACCACGACCGTGAGCTGGATAACGCTGTGCTACTCAACTATGCGCTCGGCCCCAAGGCGCAGCGCCTCAAACACAAGGACATCTGCGAGTCCGGTTCCAAGGGGGTTATCGTTCCTCATCCAATGTATGCCAAGTGCGGCCATGATGCCGTCAATGACTATACCCAGGGTATCATAGACCTGATGCTGCCCAACAGCGAAATCATTGACGACCTGGGGCAACCGGAGATGATCTTTTTCGGCCCTGACGAAGGGACGGCGCCGCTGATGGACAATGTAGCCTACAACGCCAGGGCACGTGACTACACGTACTGGCGCACCATCACCACCGGCAAGAGCTTTGGCATCCCTCACGACGCCTACGGTCTCCTGGACAACGGTGACCTGTTCGGCCTGAAGGACCAGGGAGCGAGCGGAACAGAACTGCAGATTAACGGTGAAACATTCTGCACCTGCACCGATCCTGAAACCATCTGGAAGCGAATCGGTGGGCAGGTTGCCACCAGCGGCATGACCACCACCAGTATCATGAGCTCCTTTCGTACCCTGATCGAGCACGCCGGCGTCAAAGAGGAGGACCTGAACCTGATGATGACCGGTGGCCCGGATGGCGACCTGGGTGCCAACGAGATCCAGTGCTACCGGGGCAAAATCTGCCTGATAATAGACGGTGGCTCGGTCCTCTTCGACCCTGCCGGCTTAAACCGCGAAGCACTGAGTCGCCTTGCCTTCTCCCGCCACACTCAGCCAAGGGACAACTCCATGGCCTTTCCGGCAGAGCTCATTGGCGAGGGCGGATTCCGCGTGCCCCTGGGCGCACGCAACGTCCACCTGCCCGACGGCTCGGTGATCGATGACGGTACGGTCTTTCACCGTGATTTTCTCACCAACCCGGCCAATCGCAAATGGATTGCCCAGGCGGGTATTGGCGCCTTTATTCCCTGCGGCGGTTTCAAAGACACCATTAACCGCAGTAATGTCAACCCCTTCCTCGAGCTGTTTCAGGAGCTCAGGTTTATTGTTGAGGGAGCAAACGTCTTTTTCGACGATGCAGCCAGGCGCACCATCGCCCAGGCTGGTATCCTGCAGATCAAAGACTCCTCTGCCAACAAGGGAGGCGTGTACAGCAGCTCGGTCGCCGAGGTACTCACCGCCTTTCTCCTGGGCAATCAATACGAAGAAAAACTGCTCAATGATCAGAAAATCCGCTGGTCCCTGATCCGTGACATCATCACCAGCGTCGAGGAGTATGCCCGTGCCGAAACCGCCATGTTGTTGACGTTGCACAAGCGTGACCCCAAAGTTCCGCTGTTTGAACTCTCCGAGCTTACCAGCGAGCAGATCTTTTCCCTGCAAGCCTTGGCAGAGCAGCGACTTGATGAATTTCTCGGTGACCCTGAACTCGTCTGGCAGGTACTGGTCAGGTATATTCCACCTGTGCTGGTCCGAGTCCTTGGCAGGGAAAAAATTCTGGCACTGCTCTCTTCCCCTGAGCTGATGAGTTATCGCAACGCCATTCTTACGAAAAAACTTGCGGCCATGGCCTTCTACCGTTTCGGTATGGAATGGGAACAGCTCGTCGAGGAGTTCACCGATGATTTTATCGGTACCGCCCGCAAAGTAACGGCTTTGGCAAAGGATTGAGCCATTGCTCCTGCAAGAGCTCAGCTGGACAAACGCTCGCGAGAGGCAAGCTGCTGTCAAGGCTTTTCTTTTCAACCACCTGTAACGTTAGGCTTCTCCTCGCCGGCACAACCAGAAAAAACCATTGGTTGTGCCGGCCGCTCAACCATCTTGCCCAGACGTCGTTGTTGAGTTGTTTTTAGAGAGAGGACGCTGATAGTGAAACGACGTGACACCACCACAGAGATCTGCAGTGGATCACGAAGCTGTTACGGAAAAATCAGCGGCCAAGAAAAGGGCCTTTTCAGACCAGACCCTGATGGAGAGCAGCCGCCCTGAGCACCCCTTCAGACCACTGGGGCAAGGCCGGTGCCAGCACGTGGGTATACAGGGCAAGCACATTGTTGTACCATAACCCGTCCCGGTTATCGGCAAATCCGGTTCCCCGTTCCATGCGCATCGCAAGCTGGTGGGGCTCACCGTCCCAGCTGTCCACCAACGAATACCTGAACTCATGACCTGTCACGACAGTTCCTGGCGCATAAAAGGCATTTTGCCTTTCAACAACACAACGCGAATACCCATGGGCCTGGGGCTTTTTCCCCATGGAAAAACGTACAGGAAACACGCCAGCCAGGGGATATTCTTTTTTGTCCAGGGTAATGGACTGGCCGAGAAAGATCAGACCGCCGCACTCGGCATAGATGGGAAGTCCGGCTTGGGCCTGCTCTTTGACGGAGCGCCGGAACCCTACATTTGCAGCAAGTGCCGGGGCACTGGTTTCCGGGAAGCCGCCGCCAATATAGAGAGCGTCGAGCTCGTCAGGCAGGCATTGATCACGCAGGGCATCGATTTCAACCAACTCCCCCCCCCCATTACTGAGGGCCTTCAGATTTTCTTCATAGTAAAACTGAAAAGCCTCATCCCTGAGGATTCCTATCCGTACCCTGGCCACAACCTTCACCCTGGCAGGACGTACCGTTGCAGGCAAACTGTCCGTTTTTACCCCAGCGGTACAGACCGTTGGCTTCATTGCTGCAACAATGGCCTCCATCTCAAAACGTTTGCTGCAGATATCGTGCAAACGTGCAAGCATTGGTTCGACCTCGTCATATTCCTGATGAGGGGTGACCCCAAGGTGACGCATGGGCAGTATGTCCTGGGGAAGTCTCGGCATGACACCGACAACAGGAACCCCGGTCAGGGTCTCAACACTTTGCCGAACAACTCGCTCATGCCGGGGGGTGGCTATCTGGTTGAGGATCACCCCGGCAATCTGTATCCGGGTATCAAGATGACAGCACCCCAACACCATGGCGGCAACAGTCCGGGTTGTCTTGGCACAGTTCACCACCAGGAGAACCGGGAGATCGAGCTGCAATGCCAGTTCAGCTGTTGAATATTCCCCCCTGGCACTGACACCATCGTACATACCCCGGTTTCCCTCGATCACGGCATATTCACCATCAAGCCTGTTAAAAAAACAGGCCGTGAGCGTTGCCGCATCCATGAGATAGGGGTCAAGATTATAGCAGGGATGCCTTGCCGCCCTTGCCAACCATCCTGCATCGATATAGTCGGGTCCTTTTTTAAAAGGAATCACCCTGCCCCTGCTGGCCAGGACAGTGAGCAGACCGATGGTCACCACAGATTTCCCGGTACCACCGCCGACCCCTGCAACCACGATGGAGCGTGTCATGGACGCTGTTCCCCTGTCCGGTCATGGGGCCCCTGGCCAACGGCTGCCCAGGCCTTTGCATAAAGGCTGTTCAAGGCCTCTTCCACCTGTTGCCGATACAACTCGAGTGTCTCCTTACCACTATCAGCAGGAACATAGACGGGCTCTCCCATGATAAAATGAACACGGGTGAATGGCAATGGCAGCACAGTGCGATCCCAGCTGTTAAAGGTAAGGTAACGTTTGGCCGCCCAGGTCATCGGCAAGATCGGAGCCCCGGTCTTTGCCGCCAGGAGCACGACACCAGCCTGGAGCTTGCGGGCCGGCCCCTGGGAGCCATCGCCCACAAGTGCGGCATGCCTTCCCTTGCGGAGCTGGCGAATCAACCCCCTGAGTGCTGAGGCTCCCAGCCGATTGGATGAGCCACGCACAGGAACATAGGCATACAACCTGGCTATCCGCGCAATATACTCACCATCCCGGGACGCGCTCACCATAACCGCGGCACTGTTGCCGCGTACAAGGTGAAGAATAAAGGCAAAACTGTAGTGCCAGAATACCCCGATAACCGGACCGTCAGCCACAGCGCTCTGTATCTGTTCCTTGCCTGTCCCGGTCAATCGGCAGGAGAGGAACCATACCCTGGTCAGCAGATACACGACCCGGGTCACCGGACCCATGAGATACCGACGTAGATCAGCCAAGTTCCAGCTCCATCAGCTTAAGGTCCTTTATTCGGTCCCGGTATCGGGCCGCATCCTCGAACTCCAGGGCGTCGGCTGCGGTGCGCATCTGCTGCTCCAGTTCATGAATCTGATTGCGCAGGTCCGCAAGACTGGCAAACGTCGCTTCGGGTTCTGCCGTGGTGAGTCCAGCCATCCTGCTCTCTTCATCCTCATCACGGGATAGCCAGCCTGACGCCCTTAAATGTTGAGCCATGGAATCCTTGATCTCTGAAACCACAGTAGTCGGCACAATCCCGTGTTCCCGGTTAAAGGTTTCCTGAATGGTACGCCGCCGATTGGTCTCCTTGATGGTGTATTCCATGGATCCGGTTATATCGTCCGCATACAGCAACACCTTGCCCGAGGCATTGCGGGCGGCACGGCCACAGGTCTGCACCAGAGAACGCCGCGAACGAAGAAAGCCTTCCTTGTCTGCATCGAGAATCGCCACCAGGCTGACTTCAGGCAGATCAAGCCCCTCACGCAGCAGATTAATACCCACCAGCACATCAAAGTCGCGACTGCGGAGTCCCTGGATGAGTTCCACCCGTTCCAGGGTATTGATATCTGAGTGCAGATAACGAACCCGGACACCAACCTCCTCATAGTGGCGGGTGAGATCTTCAGCCATGCGCTTGGTCAGTGTGGTCACCAGCACAGCCTCGTTGCGGGCAGCCCGTTCACGAATCTCGGCGAGCAGGTCATCCACCTGATGGACGGCCGGCCGTACCTCAATGAGGGGATCGAGGAGACCGGTCGGCCGGATCAGCTGCTCCACCACTTCATCGCCGGCCTGCTCCAGTTCATAGTCTCCTGGCGTTGCCGAGACATACACGGCCTGATGAACCCGCTCCTCGAACTCATCAAAACGAAGTGGCCGGTTGTCCAGTGCCGAGGGCAGGCGAAAGCCAAAATCCACCAGCGTCTGTTTACGGGAACGGTCGCCATTGTACATGCCGCCAATCTGCGGTACGGCAATATGAGACTCATCAATAAACAACAGATAATCTTCGGGAAAATAGTCGAGCAGGTTGGGTGGCGGCACCCCGGGCGGTTTACCGGTAAGATGGCGGCTGTAGTTCTCAATGCCGTTGCAGTACCCGAGTTCAGCGATCATCTCCAGGTCAAACATGGTCCGCTGCTCCAGGCGCTGCACCTCCACGAGCCGATTGTCTGTCTGAAGTTCGGCAAGTCGGTCCTTGAGTTCCTCCTTGATGGTTCTCATGGCCCGGTTGAGGTTCTCCTTGCCGGTGACAAAATGACTTGAGGGAAAGACGGTCAACTCATCGACCTCCTCCAGAATTTCTCCACGAAGAGGATCAATAATCGTGACCGCCTCGACAGTATCACCAAAGAACTCGACGCGAACAGCCCTCTCCTCTTCGTATGCCGGAAAGATGTCGAGGACATCGCCGCGTACCCGGAATGTCCCCCGATGAAACGAGTACTCATTACGCTCATACAGCATGAAGGCAAGCCGTCGCTGCACCTCTTCCATGGGGTACTCTTCTCCGACGGTAAGAAAGAGATGCATGGATTTGTACTCCTCAGGTGAACCGAGACCATAGATACAACTGACCGAGGCGACGATCAGGACGTCGCGTCGAGTGAGCAGGCTGCGGGTGGCGGAGTGCCGCATCTTGTCGATGGCATCATTGATTGAGGAGTCTTTTTCAATATAGGTATCCGAGGCGGGGATGTAGGCTTCTGGTTGATAATAGTCATAATAGCTGACAAAAAACTCCACGGCATTATGCGGGAACAGTTCACGAAACTCGGAGAACAGCTGCGCAGCCAGCGTCTTGTTGGGGGCGAGGATCAGGCTGGGCCGCTGCACCCTGGCGACGACCTGGGCCATGGTATAGGTCTTGCCCGAACCGGTGACACCCAGCAGTACCTGGTGTTTGCGACCATCTTCAATTCCGGCAACAAGCCGATCAATGGCCTGGGGCTGATCACCGGAAGGGGTAAAACTGCTGACAAGCTGAAAAGGGATGTCCATTATACGATGGATACTGCTCTTGCGTCTTGTTCAAGGAAACCGGATCATTGCCACGACATCTGCAAAATACCCCTAACCCGAAAGCATCGCAACCGGGTTCAGCAAAAAGAAGCGGCCGGCACATCAACGACAGGATTCACTACTGCATACCGGCCTTCTCTGCGGACAGCGCTGTTGTCTCCCGGACAGAAGTGTCAGTACGGCCAGCGGCCTGCCGCAATCTCCTGAGTACTGCAGTGCGGGTGTTGGCCTCCTGGTTGAGCAGAATCACAAAGGGGCTGCCATCCTCCAGGTAGCCGGCAAAATTGTAGATATTCTCCATGGTTCCTGTCTTGAGCAGCACATTTTCCCGGGGGTGCAGCAGCCGGGCAAAGGGTTTGAAGGCACCAAGCAGGGCAAGCATGGTTCTCGCGTCCAGACGATTCTCTCGGGAAAGGCCGGCACCCTCCTGCTGAATGATACCGGCGGCAACCTCTTTACCAAGATGTCTGCGCAACACAGCAGCCACAGCTCTCTTCGCCTTATCCCAGGTGGCTGGGTAGCCAAAGGTCTCAGCGCCGATTGTCAGGTAGAGCTGATTGGCGATGAAGTTGCTGGAATATCGGAGCATGATACTGCAGGTTTCCTCCAGGCTCCTCGTACTTTCATGCACATGGACGCGCTTCGCTCCCGGCGGTACACGGCCACGGCCGACCCTGCCGATGACACTGCTCCCCTGCTGGCGCAGTATCTCGCTGAACAGTTCGGCAGCATATCGGGCCGCCCTGGTTGCGGCATCAGCACCATCATAACAGATATTGATCCGGTACCTGCCAGGAGACCTCCCAGCGGCAAATTCTCGCATCAACGGCAGCATTGGCGTTTGTGATTCACCCGAGGACATCGTCCCATCTGTGCCGATATTAAAGGGAACAGAGTTGAAGTTCACCGACGTCGGCGCCACAGGCGCATCATAGGGGTTGGTGCTGTGCTCACTCCCGGGAACAGGACCTTCGAGATGATAGGCCTGATCGTCGATGAAAACAGCGTCCACCTGATCAAGACCCCTTTCCCGTAACACCGCAGCAATCAGGGCGACCTCCTCGGAGACCAGGAGGGGATCACCAAATCCTCTGATAAAAAGATTTCCAGACCTGTCCAGAAAAAATTCGGTTCGAAACCGGTAGTTCGGGCCAAGCACCTCAAGAGCGGCCAGTGCTGTGGAGATTTTGAGAAGACTGGCAGGAATGAAAGGGGTATCCAGGTTGCACCCCTGGCGAACCGTTCCTCCGATATCGGCAACCCCGTAGGCTCCCTGATCAATAACATCGGCAAAGTCAGCACAGCTTGCAGATGCAGTACTCCCGACCAGAAGTAGTGCCATGGCCAGGAGCACTGTTTTCTGTAAAGGAGAGCGTGTGAGATGAAACAGTCTGTTCAAGAGCTCAACTCCCGGCACCTGGTTTTCATAATTCTTGCCTCAAGGACCTGCTGCGGATTGATCTGCAGGATCTTTTCGAGTATCTCCCTGGGACTGACACCTGCCTTGGCCACAGGGCTGATAAGATCCAGGTGGAGAGAGCCCTGCCGAAACTCCATGGCTGTTATCAGCGAACGAGCATCGACGTGTCGACGCTTTTTTTTGCGCACCTGTTCAAGCAGATAACTCTCCTGGCTGAGAAATTCTCTGATCCTTGCTGGCAAGACATCCTCTAAAGGGGCTGGCAGGCGTATTTCATAGGTAAAGAGATAGGCCTGTGGTGGACGACCGGCAGACGGCTCCACCCGCTGTACCCGGATACCCTCAGGGAACCCCTTGTTGAGGAGAACCGCGCAGTTCTCCGAGGCCTTCAGGGGACGCGAAAGCTCCATGTCAAAATACTCTGCCTGGCTTTCGATGCCAACACCAAGCGCCGGGCTGAAGCTCACCTTGGGCGAGGGGTTGTATCCCTGGGAGAATCTCAGCGGCAATCCGGTACGGGCAAGGGCGCGAAAGACCAGCTGCAGTACCTCAAGATGGCCGTAAAAACGGGCACTCTCCACCCTGCTGTACCAAATCCGGTATGTAAAGGTTTGCTGTTCCTCGACAGGGGCGTCTGTACGCTGTACCGGCACAGAAGGAGGGCTCGCAGGGTTTTTGCTCACCAGCGGCCTGACCGTCTTGAAATCACAAAGACCACAGCCTTGGCAGCCATGCACCCGGCAGTCCGGCGTATACTCTCGCGCCAGGGCCCGGCTTAACTCCTGGTGAAGAAAATCTGGATCCACACCACAGTCGACGTGACTCCACGGTAGCACCTCATCCAGCTGCCGCTCTCTCAGGAAGGTTATCAGCTCAAGCCCACAGTCATCAGCCGCTTGCTCCCAGGTGCGCAGGTCAAAATGCTCTGCCCAGCCATCAAGGCGGGCTCCTCGACGCCAGGCCGACTCGATAAGAGCAGCGAGTGTACGGTCACCACGACTGAAAACACCCTCCATAAAAGACATTCTCGGGTCGTGCCATTTGAGCTTGAAGCCTTTACGCGGCAGGTGCTGTTTCAGGTAATCGATCTTTGCCGCCGCCTCCTCCATGCGCAGCTGCCTGTGCCACTGAAACGGCGTATGCGGCTTGGGAACAAAGGTGGAGATGGAGACGTTTATCTGCACGGATCGACCACCTGGTGCCATGGCTCTGGCCTTCTGTGCAAGATCGATGATAGCCTGGATATCTTCCGGGGTTTCAGTGGGCAGACCGATCATGAAATAGAACTTGATGAGTCGCCAGCCGAGGCGAAAGGCATCAGCGCAGGTGGTCAGCAGATCTTCCTCGGTGATCCCCTTGTTGATCACTTCCCTAAGCCGATCTGTGCCGGCCTCGGGTGCTACCGTAAAACCGGTTTTGCGCACCTGCCGGATCTCCTCCATGATCTCAGGGGTCAGGGTTCCCACCCGCATGGAGGGCATGGAGACGGAGACATGCTCGGCACTGTACTTCCGCATCAGTCCGGTAATCAGGTCATTGATACAGGAATAGTCACCTGTCGACAATGACAACAGGGCCAGCTCATCAAAACCCGAATCCCTGATGCCCTCCTCAGCAATGCGCAAAATCTCATCTATGTTGCGCTCACGCACGGGTCGGTAGATCATGCCTGCCTGGCAGAACCGACAGCCCCGGGTGCAACCGCGGGCAATCTCAATACCAAGTCGATCATGCACGGGCTTGACTACCGGGACAATAGGAGAGGGCACCTGCCCCCCAGCCTCAAGGCTTGGCAGCACCCGGCGCCTGACCTTGGGGGGTGCACCTGGGCCAGGGGTCATCCCGGTGAACCTGGTGCCATTGTCGGTCGGTGTATACAGCGAGGGCACATAGACACCGTCAAGTCCCGCAAGGGTCTGTAAGACCTCATGCCGTGACACTCCAGGTTGCCGGCCAATTATGAGTGCTTTTCCCAGTTCCACCACTGCCTCTTCCCCGTCGCCAATGACAATGGCATCAAAAAAGGGGGCAACAGGTTCGGGATTAAAGGAACAGGAACCGCCACCAATCACCAGCGGATCAGCAGTTGTCCGCTGCGTTGCCCGGAGGGGGATGCCACCAAGGTCCAGCAGCGTCAGAATGTTGGTGAAACACAACTCATATGGCAGGGTAATACCGACCACGTCATAGGCACAAAGCGGTTTTCTGGCCTCCAGAGAAAATAGGGGCACGCCGGCTTGCCGCAGATGCTTCTCCATGTCCAGATCCGGTGCAAAGCATCGATGTGCAAGCATACCCTGTTGTCGATTGAGGATATGGTAGAGGATCTGGAGCCCCTGATGCGCCATGCCGATCTCGTACAGATCGGGGAAGGCCAGACAGAACTTGAGATCCTGCCCAGGCCATTCGCCGGACACCGTATTTCGCTCACCACCAATGTATCGCCCCGGTTTACGTACCAGGGGAAGGATGGTGTCAATCGTGACTTCCCTGCTCATGCGAGTATAAAGGCAACTACGCCCTTTGCCTAAATTGTGTTGACATTATCCTTTGTTACGAGGTATCTCTTAGAAAAGAAAGTATTTTTTCACGTCCACCCGCCGAGCACCCAATGATACGCTACAACCTGCATGTTGCCATAATCGCCCTGTTCTGCTGCCTTGCCGGACCGGTCCTGGCCGCAGAACCGCTTATCATCAGCAATATCAAGTTTACCGCTCTGGACGCAGATAACGAATGGATATCGTTTCAGCTCAATGGCTCGTATACCCCTAAACCGTTCACCATCAAGGGAGAACGGCCCCGCATCGTCTTTGACTTTTTTGATGTGGGTGTTGCCAGCACCGTCCCCAGCCTGACAAATACTCATGGCCGCTTAGTCCGCCGTATCCGCGTTGGTGTACACAAGGGCTCTTCCCCCAAGGCCCGGATTGTTGTCGATCTTCAACCCAACAGCAAGGTGGCCTTTGAGATGCAGGCTGATCCCCGGAAAAAACAGCTCAACGTTCATCTGTTCAACCCCGAGGCCATGCCCAACCCCGCTGATGTACCCGAATATTCAGAAGAGACCGCTCCATCTGTCGGTGATTCCCCTGGGCAACAGCCAGCCCCGGATGCCAAGATCGACACCTCGGCTTCAAAGGGTACCCCTGCGGCTGAGCCCGAGGGCACGGCCAAGGAAACAACGGCTCCAGCGGTCAGCGCCGGTGCTGCTGAACAACAGGCAACCAAACCTGCCGATACTGTACACAACGACAAGGCCCAGCCCTTCCTTGAGTCAGTTAGATTTGACGACTCTTCCAGCAAGGGAGAGATGGTGCTCTTCAAACTCAATGACTTTTACCCGCCGGTGGTCTTCGGTATCGAAGAGGATTCCCCCCGGGTTGTCTGCGACTTCAAGGATACGACTGTCAGCGCCAAGGTCAAGGGAACCATCGCAGCCGATGGCCACTATGTCCGTTCCATTCGGGTCGGGCAACACGCCAGCCCCCAGAAAGTCCGGGTTGTTCTCGATCTTGAGCCTCATCACAACTATGATCTGCAACAGGTCTTTTTTCGCGAGGATAACCTGTTCGTTATCATTGTCAACACCATCAAGGAGCTTCCGCCGGCATCGGCGAAATCCAAAGGACAAGCTGAATAGAGAGGGCTACCGCCGCTTCTCTTCCCGAAAATGTGCCGGCGCCTCTGGCTGGAAAACAGTAGCACCAAAGGGCCCGTTGATTGGGTAGATATGCTGAAACACCAGTCTGAGGGCACCGCTCATGTCAACCTCTATCTGCCGGGGGAACAGTTGCCCACCTGCGCCTGTAATCTCTCCTGTGTAACGCATCTCCATTCCCTTTTGTTTCGGCAGCTGTAAGGTCTTGAGCCGGGCACTGTGTCGATCAAGCAGTACCCGCACATCCTGGCCGCTACTGCGTCCATCATACCAGTAGTTCCCCGCCTGGTCACGGCCTGCCGGGGTCAACTCGGTCTGCTCCTGGCACAGAGTGCCCAGCATGGTACTGACCAGTAGCTCTGCAGGGATATCCACTGGAAAGTATTCCTGCCACGACCCTGAAGCCACAGTACCGGTATGAATGATCGCTTCTGATATATCAAGGGCACGGTATGTGGTGCCGTCTGAAGCCAGGATAAAAAAAGGTCTGCCCAGCGGATCCAGCAGGGAAAGTCGCAGCTTGTCCGGCAACACCGCCTGCACAGTGGCATCAACGCTTTGTGTGCCGGTGAGTGTCTCCCAGCTCAGATGCACATCTGCATCCAGGGCCACAGGCCGCTCCAGTGTGGTAAAACGGGTCAGCAGGTCCCGGGCTTCACCAGCCTCTTCTGGGGTAAGGGTCAACACCGAGGGGGGGATGGCACATCCCTGTACCTGAGCGAGTATGAGCAGCACCACCGCAAGTCGAAGCACCATCAGTGTTCCTCGTGGTCGCGGATGATTTTCAGTTTCTGGAGCAGCAGGGCCCGGCCCTCGGCTGCATCATCGAGAAGAGCAAGTCCTTTCTCGTAAGCTCCTCTGGCCTTGTCCACCATACCCATCTCCAGATAGACATCACCAAGATGGTCATAGATGTCATAGGCGTCATCAACAAGACGGACCGCCTCCTGCAGATGTTCCAGAGCCAGCTCCAGGTTTCCCAGTCGGTAATGCACCCATCCAAGGCTGTCACGGATATAGCCATTATCCGGCTGCAGCTCCATGGCTCGCTGGATATATTCCAGCGCCTGGTCAAGATGAATTTTTTTATCTGCCCAGGTATATCCGACAAAATTGAGGGCTCCGGCATTGTCAGGCTTCAAGGTGATAACCTGCTGCATGACTTTCATGGCCTCCAGGTGATCGCCTTTCTGTTCGAGAAAGAGCCCGAACTCGTAGAGAAGGCCGTCATCTTCAGGAAAAAGGGAAAGTCCCTGGAAATAGGCATCTGCACGTTTCTGCCCCTCTCCCAAAAGCTGGTATAGGGTCGCCAGCAGGGCAAACATTTCAGGAGTTCTCGACGCCTCCTTAGCGATGGCCGCCTCCATCATCTGTACGGCAATGTCGACACGATCAGTAATCTGGTAGATACGCGCCTGCAAAAACAGGGCATCCTCGTATTCTTCTGCCTGGTTGTCAATACGGTGAAGTTGTGCCAGGGCCCACGCATATTCCTGCTTTTGAAAGTAAATGATTGCGAGCAGATAGCGGGCCTGACTTGAGTCGTTGAGTTCTAAAAACTTTTCCAGGACAGCGGCAGCCTTGCCATACTGCTTCTTGCGGGCATACAACCGGGCAATTGTCACATCAACCTGCTGAGAACGCCCGGTCACGGCCTTCAGTTGTTGAAGTTCCTCAAGAGCCTCGTCTTCCTGATCCTGGAGCAGCAACGTATAGATCAGGGCAATCCTGACCTCTTCGTTGTCCCGTTCGGCTTTGAGAACTTCCCGGTACATGGCAGCGGCTTCGGTAAAACGCTCCTGGCTGGCGAGGAACTGGGCGGTCTCGAGAACAAGTTCGGCAGACCAGTCTACCTCAAGGGCTCTTTTGTACCGGGCAACTGCTGCGTCGGGCCGCGATGACATCCTCAACAGCCGGGCAAGTTGAACCAGGGCGATATGGGCGTTCGGGTCAATCTCAAGGACCTGCAACAGACTCTTTTCTGCCTGATCCAGGAGACCACGGCCCATAAAAAGTTCGGCGAGCAGCAGCAGTGGCGCCGGGTCCTCAGGGGACTGGGCAAAGACGATGCGGTACTGCTCCACGGCCTTGTCATACGCCTTACGCTGCACAAGAATCCCCGCATACAACAGCCGTATATGTCGGTCCTCTGGATGCTCTGCCAGCTGCGTCTCCAGCCACTGCAATGCCTCATCGGGTCGCTCCAGGCGAACAAGAAGAAGGGGTACCCGTCCAGCCACAAACGAGGCTTGCGGGTCACAGATCATCGCCTTCTGATAGTACTCCAGAGCTTCTTCAAACTGAAGACTTAACTCGGCATATCTACCGCAGAGAAAGTAATAACTGGCACAGCCAAGATCAGGTTCTTCTCCACCGGAAGCAGGTGCCTCTTCCACCTGAGCTTGGGGAGGAGGAGCAACAGGTGAGCAGGCCTGCACGAGCATGACGCAGAACAGAAGACAGCACAGCGGCCGGCTCACCTTGGACCTCCTTCAAGCAGGGGTTGAACCGCCTGACGGATAGCGGCCTGCACGTGGTCAAAAGGAGCAGAGGCGTCTAGACGGTGGATGCAGGGATGGGTGAAACGTTGATACAGCTCCGCTACCCGCCGCAGCTGAGTCAACTGTTCAAAATCATTTAATCTGTCACCGCGGCTGACACGGATGCGCTGCACCGCTTCCTCAGGGCTGAGTACCAGCAACAGGACCAGATGCGGCTCAGGGGCAAACCCGTGCCGGGCAAAAATCGCCTCGGGATCTCCGCCGGCAGCCCCCTGGTATGCGGCAGAAGAAAAATAGTACCGATCTGTGAGGATAATCCGACCACGCCGCAGATCAGGCATGATCAGCTCATGGACATGCTGGCGGCGATCGTTGATAAACAGCGCCAGTTCCTCGTCTGGATCAAGCTGGTGACGACGGGAAAAATGCTCCCGCAGTTTTTTTCCGTACGGGCCATCTGTAGGTTCACGGGTGATGGTGACCTCACGACCAAGCTCCTTAAGATATGCGGCCAGGCTATGGAGCTGGGTGGTTTTCCCTGTACCGTCTATGCCCTCAAAGACGATCAGCAGTCCGCCACACATGCCTTGCCTCCTTTCATGCCTCGCTTGCGGTTGGCAATGATTTCAACAGCAAGATCAAAGGCGGCAACCAGGCTTTCTTCGCTTGCAACAGCCTGGCCGGCGATATCATAGGCCGTGCCATGATCCACTGAGGTTCTCACGATCGGCAGGCCCAGGGTTACATTAACGCCATCACTGAAGTGCACGAGCTTGAAAGGAATCAAGCCCTGGTCATGATACATGGCCACCACAGCGTCAAACTCTCCTGCATGCGCCTGTAAAAAAACGGTATCCGGAGGCCAGGGTCCACTGATCTGCCCCGGCCCCTGATAGGCCTTGATTGCCGGAGTGATGACCGTTTCCTCTTCTCTGCCAAACAGTCCACGTTCTCCGGCATGAGGGTTCAGCCCAGCCACTGCTACCCTGGGGGCCTGTACAGCAAAATCTTCCCTGAGGGAATTCACTGTCATGGTAATACAGTCCAGTACCGCCCTGGTATGCAAACAGGTGGCAACATCAGCCAACGGCAGGTGAATAGTGACCAACACCACCTTGAGCCGTGGCCCGGCCATCATCATACGAAACTGCTTGGTTCCGGTGAGTGACGCCAGCATCTCCGTATGACCAGGGAAGGGGTAGCCGGCCAGGTTGAGGCTGGTCTTGGTAATGGGACAGGTGACCATCCCAGCAACTCTTCCCTGGCTGATCAAGCGAACAGCTGTCTCGATATAGGCGCCCATTGCCTTGCCGGTCTGCTGGTTTGGCTCACCCCACTGCAGAGCAGAGGCATCAAGACGACTCGCCTCAACGACCTGGATGTCGTGGGTTGTCGGCACGCTGCCGGTGTTCCAGGGATGAAACGTCAGGGCGAGCCCAACCACAGCAGCCGCCTTTTCAAGAACCCCGATATCACCAACAACCAAGGGGAGTTTCAGCCCTTTCTCCAGACGTCTGTGCATCAAACGGAGAACAAGCTCAGGCCCTATCCCCACGGGGCAGCCCATCGTGAGACAGGGAAGGTTTCCGTGCAGAGGAAAGACAGGCGTGTTAGTCATCTGTCAGCTCAAAGGCATTCTGATAGAGTTCAATCACCGGATCGTCAGTACGTTCCAAGTCAACACTGACTACATCAAAACGTACGAAAGTATCAAGCAAATTATGCCGTCCCAGATAGCTGAGCGCCAATCGGCCAAGCTGTCGCTGCTTACGGACATCAACAGCCTCGGCAGGATCACCAAATCGTCTGCTGGTGCGGGTCTTGACCTCTATGAAAACCAGACAGTCACCCTGCCGGGCAATCAGATCAATCTCTCCACAGCGCTCGCGATAGTTGCGTTCCAACAGCGTATACCCTCTCTTTTTCAGGTACTGGGCCGCAAGTTTCTCACCGCGCAGACCAATGTCCCTGGTTGCCCCCGGTCGTTTCTGCTGCCGATCCCACCACATGGCTACGCTACCGTTCGTTGCTCCAGCACCCAAAAGGGTTACAGAACCGCTGGCCCGGCCACCACCTTCCCATGGAGGAGGCTCCAGCTCCTCCTCCCGGGTCGCCTGGGGTGAAAGCCTGAGGGTTGACGGTGAAGGTACCTGCAGTGTTCATGGGCTACCACAACCTCTGCTGTTCCCTGGCACCTCCAGGTTCAGTGACAAAGTATTCTCTCACCCCTTTAAAGGTGCGGCGGTGTTCTGCACAGGGCCCATAGGTGGCCACTGCCTGTCGGTGCTCTCTGGTAGGATAGCCCTGGTTGCGTCTGAAGTTGTACTGGGGATATCGTTCGTGCAATTGTGCCATAATTCGGTCCCTGGTGACCTTGGCAACGATGGAAGCGGCGGCGATGGAGGCACTCTTTGACTCTCCCTTGATCAGGGCCTGCTGGTCGATATCAAGGGAGGTGGTGAACTTGCCGTCAACAAGAAGAAAGTCGGGACGGCACCGGCAGGTGTGGATGCAGTCGGCAACGGCCCGTTCCATGGCCAACAGCGATGCCCTCAGGATATTGTACGTCTCTATCTCTCTTGCAGAGACAGAACCAACACCAATCATCGCCGCTCCTGACGTCAACTGCGCAAAAAGTTTTTCCCGACGGGCTGCCGAGAGCGTCTTCGAGTCCTGGTACAGGGAAGGCTCGTCTCCGGGAGCAAGGACAACACAGCCTGCAACTACAGGTCCGGCCAGCGGACCACGCCCGGCTTCATCCACTCCGGCAATGCAGGTGTACCCCCGCTCGGTGAGCTGCCGCTCCAGGCGGAAGGTATCCCGCTGGCCATTCTCACTGTCCAACGCTGCCACCCTGGTATTCATCAACACCAGGGCGGCAGCGAGATACAACTAACGAACACCACGCTCCTTGATGCGGGCAGCCTTACCGCGACGTTGCCGCAGGTAGTACAGCCGTGAGCGGCGAACCCGGCCCCTGGTGACCACCTCTATCTTCTCCAGGCGCGGAGAGTGCAGGGCAAAGGTCTTCTCCACACCGACGCCATGGCTGATTTTACGAACGGTGAAGCTGGCGTTCATCATCCCACGCTTACGCTTGATAACCACACCCTCAAACACCTGTACACGCTCTTTCGTCCCCTCGATAATTCGAATATGGACCTTTACTTTATCCCCGGGACGAAACTCGGGGTGATCGAAGCGCAACTGCTCCCTGTCAATCCTATCAATAATAGACATACTCATTGTTCTCGAATTTACGGGCTGAAAAAAGTGATATTGGCCAGGCCCGATGGATGCCTCCGGTTCATCCATGCTATAGCGTTTAGGTACCCACAGCCAGTGACGCACGTCACTCCTGAGTACTGTCCGGTGCTCCACTGTATGAATGGAGAACTCGTTTACACAAAAACAAAAAACAGGCTATACCTGCTGGTTACAAAGACAACTGCTTTACCTCAATACCTCAAAAACTGAAACCATCTTTTTGCACCAGGGTCATGAAGCCAGCAACCGGTCCATTATAATGGCAGCGGCCGACCTCACAGAAAGGTGATTATACCGGCCTCCACCCTGCAGCGGTTCAAGTACCATGTCCGCCTGGGACAACACATCCGGGGCAAGTCCCCATGCCGTCCCCAGCAGAAGGAGTATCTGTCTGCCCCGGCTGATCTGCACCCGCAGGGCATCATGGGCAAACGCCAGCTCAGTACGTCTTGCACTGGTTGCAACCACAAGCGGTTGTTCGTCTTTTTCACCGGTCATCTTTGTGACAACCTCTGCCAGGTCGCTGGCGATGGCAATTCGCGCCAGGGCTGTCCGTCTGTCAGGATTGACTCGCCTGCCCAACCCTTCGACCCAGTGATCAATGATGTCCTGTGCCAGTCGCTGCTGTTCACCATGCGGAGTGACAATCCAGTAGGTACCGATACCATAGGTACAGGCAGCTCTGGCTATATCGTGTATATCCAGATTGGTCACCGAAGAACAGATGACCTCGCCCTGTCGGTTGACCACTGGATAGTGGAGCAAGGCGACATCTACCTTTGGTTCGATACCCATCAGTCTCTGTGGCCGAGACGGCGGAGCTCATCAAGGAGCCCAGCCTCTTCCAGCACCTTTTCCTCGGCCTGAGAAAACCCTGGATTACGCAACAGTTCTGGCCGACGCTGCAGGGTCAACCGCACTGACTCCACCAATCTGTACGCGGCAATTTTTTCATGGTCACCGCTGAGCAGCACCTCGGGGACCCTGTCTCCCTCAAAATCACGCGGTCGCGTGTACTGGCCATGTTTGAGCAGACCACAACTGAAGGTGTCATTTTCAGCACTGTCGGCACATCCGAGCACACCCGGCAACAGTCGGATAATCGAATCGACCAGGACCATGGCCGCCAGCTCACCGCCGGTCAGGATATAATCGCCGATGGAAATTTCCTCATCCACATGGTGACGCCGAAAACGTTCATCAACACCTTCATACCGGCCGCACACGAGAATCAACCGCTCACATCCAGATAACTCCTCGGCCTTGTTCTGGTTATATCGGGTACCTGCGGGCGTCAACAGCACCACCCGACCCTTTACTCCGGTTTGCCGAACCTGCCGCAGGCAGGCGACCAGAGGCTCAGGTTTCATGACCATCCCTTCGCCCCCCCCAAACGGGCGGTCATCGGTGGTCCGCTGTCTGTCCAGGGCGAAATCCCGGATATTGTGCAGGTGTATCTGGACAGCCCTATCGGCGACAGCACGCCGGATAATCCCTTCCTCGAGCGGACCGGTGAACAGCCCCGGGAAAATCGTTACAATGTCGAAGATCATACGCGTTCCGGGCGATTTATCTCAAGGAGCCCAGGCGGCAGTTCCAAGACAACCCGTTCTTCATCTATCTGCAGAATAAATTCCGCCACAACCGGCACGAGATATTCTCGGTCACCGGCAAAAATCCGCATCACATCCTGGCCGGGACGCTGGAGAAAGCCCGATACCCTCCCAAGAACCCGACCATCTGCGCTATGGGCAAGCTTTCCTTCAAGCTCATGCAGGTACAACCGGCCATTAGCTGGCAGATCATCGAGGTGTAGCCAGACGCTTCTGCCCACCAGGTGTTCTGCCGCATTTCTGTGGTCGATTTCGTGCAGCCCCAGCAGTACCATCCGCCCCTGTGGCCGAACCTGCCGCACAGTATACGCTTTTTCGGGAAATGCTTCAGCCTCGCCCAGAAAGACTCTGGGGTAATCCCGAAAGTTTTCAGGTTGACCGGAATCGGCAAAGACCTTGATCTCTCCTCGAATTCCGTGCGCCTTGACAACCTTACCCAACAGGAGATACCGGTTTTCACCGCTGCTCCCCTGCTGCATGACCCTACTCGACGATTTCGAGGCGGGACTGTTTTTTCTCTTGAGCCGCCACTGCGGCGAGCAATGAGCGCATCGCCCTGGCAGTCCGTCCCTGCTTGCCGATGACCTTGCCCAGATCCTCCTTGGCCACACGCAACTGGATGGTGCACAGGTCGTCCGTTTCCACCATGCTCACGTCTACAGCATCGGGATTGTCCACCAGGCGGGACGCCATAAACCGAGCCAGCTCATCCATGGCTCTAGGCCTCGGTCAACGGAGCCGCCGGGACAGCCTTCTTGATCAGGCTTGTCACAGTTCCTGAAGGTTTGGCACCTTTGGCCAGCCAGTCGTTGAGTTTTTCGGTGTCAAGCGTGATGGCAGCTGGTTCCTGCATGGGGTCATAGGTCCCGACGATGTCCAAAAACTTTCCATCACGGGGTGATTCACTGTTGGCGACAACAATACGGTAAAACGGTTTCTTCTTGCGACCCTTTCTGGTCAAGCGAATACGTACAGCCATGTGCATTCTCCTCCTGTGGAGTGCGGTATCTCGACAGTTTATCTGGGGTATGTGCTACTTTTTTACAATTAACGCCGTAATCCCTTGGGCAGCTTACGGCGTTTACCACCGCGTACCGCCGCTTTGCCCTTGAGTTTTTTCATCATTTTCAACATCATCGAATAACTTTTAAGCACCCGGTTGACCTCGGCCACCGAAGTACCCGAGCCCCTGGCAATGCGCTGCCGTCGGCTCGCATTGATGATCCGGTGATTGCCCCGCTCCTTTGCAGTCATCGAGCGGATAATCGCCTCGGTTTTTTTCAGCTCTTTTTCGTCCGGCTGCGGTGCGTCCTTGAGCTGCTTAAGCTTGTTTATCCCTGGGATCATGTTCATCAACTCGCCAAGATTTCCCATTTTCTTGATCTGCTGAATCTGATCAAGAAAATCTTCCAGGGTAAAAGCGTTTTTCTGGATCTTCCGTGCCAGCCGTTTGGCTTCCTTCTGATCCACTACCGCCTCGGCCTTTTCAATAAGGCTGAGAACATCTCCCATACCAAGGATACGTGAGGCAACCCGTTCCGGATGAAAGACTTCAAGGGCATCTACAGCTTCGCCGACACCGACAAACTTCACGGGCTTGCCAGTAACATTTTTGACGGAAAGCGCCGCGCCTCCGCGGGCATCACCTTCCATCTTGGTGAGGACGACACCGGTTATCTCGAGCTCCTTATTAAAGGCGTCAGCCACTGTTACCGCATCCTGGCCGGTCATGGCGTCAGCGACGAACAGAACCTCGGAAAGCTCAACCGTGGCCGCGATCTTCCGGAGCTCATCCATCAGCTCCTGATCAACATGCAACCGGCCAGCCGTATCGATTAACACGGTGTCATGATTGCCCTGGGTTGCCTGTTGAACAGCGCTACGGGCAATATCAACCGGATGCTGGTCTGTTGAGGAAGGGAAGACCGGAACGCCTATCTGTTCGCCGAGTACATGCAGCTGATCAATGGCAGCCGGTCGGTAGACGTCGGCAGGCACCATAAGGGGACGGCGCCCCTTACTCAGCAGCATTTTTGCCAGTTTGGCGGTCGTGGTTGTCTTACCGCTGCCCTGCAGGCCAGCCATCATGATCACCACCGGCTGACGGCCATCAAGGCGCAGCGGCTCAGCCTGACTTCCCAGGAGTCTCACCAGCTCGTCATGGACGAGCTTGATGACCTGCTGTCCTGGCGCAAGACTTGCCAGCACCTCCTTCCCCACGGCCTTTTCGGTAACCGCGGCAATAAACTCCTTGACCACGCTAAAGTTGACATCCGCCTCAAGCAGGGCAGTGCGCACCTCTCGCATGGCGTCGGCGATATTCTCTTCAGTCAGGGTGCCGTGGCCGCGCAGCTTTTTAAAAACAGCATCAAGCCGGTCTGTCAGATTCTCAAACATAGTTCATTTCATACGATGAGCTATTCAATAACAGGGTGCCCACGACGTTGCCCTGATCACTGAAGGGAAACGTGAAGTTTTCGGGGGTACAACCAAGGCAGGCAGCACTGCCTATCACCGGTACGCAGCTCGTCTTCCGGCAATAACAGTTAGCCATACCGCAGAGATTGAAAAACTTCTGTGCAAGACTCCCGTAAAGCGCAAACGATAATAGATACCCTACTGTATCGTTCTTGTCAAGCATGGGCCATCAGGGCGCAAGGCGCCTGTCTACGCTGCAATGGCCCGGGCCACCCTGTCCATGGCATCCGGTGTATCTGCCTGCAGGCAGACAATCCCGGATTTTCGCGGCAACAGTTTTTTCATCATACCAGTGAGGACGCTCTTGGGGCCCAGCTCCACAAATATCTCAACACCGGCATCAACCATAGCGGCAATGCTGTCTACCCACCGCACTCTCGAAACGACCTGTTCGGCCATTATCCGGCGGATCTCGTCAGGTCTCTGCTCAGTACTCGCTGTTATATTAAAGAACACCGGCAATGCCGGTGGATGGACTTCAACCGTATCGATAAAACTCCTGAAATCTTCGACAGCACCTGCAACCAGCGGGCTGTGGTTGGCAAGACTCACGGGCAGGGGAATACACTTGCCGCCCTCTTCGCGGCACAGGGCTCCAAGTCCTTCAAGCCCTTTTTCGTCTCCGGAAATAACAATCTGCTGCGGCGTGTTGTGGTTGGCGACAACGACAACGCCCTCGCCCTCATACTCGTTGAGAAGCCGTTCAATCGTTGCGATATCCAGTCCAAGAACGGCGTGCATGCCTCCGGGCCGAGCCGTCCCTTCACGCTCCATGAGCTCGCCCCGCCGGGTGACCAGGCGCAGGGCATCATCTTCCGCGAAGACTCCGGCACAGAAAAGCGCTGAGTACTCACCAAGGCTGTGCCCGGCACTACAGACAGGCTTGAAACCGGGCAGCCGCTTCTGCAGTTGCTGCCAGCAGATAAGGTTGATCGCTGTCAGCGCCGGTTGCAGATGAATCCCGCGGGTCAGCTCTTCCAGCGGCCCCTCCTGAGTCAAGCGGACCAGGGGATACCCGCTGATCTTCTCAGCCCGCTCAAGGAGCTCAGCGGCTTCGACGTCATCAAGAAACGGGGCACCCATACCCACATACTGGGACCCCTGCCCCGGAAAAAGTATAGCTGTTTTTTTCATCTGTCACCCACCTGTTGCTGCCTGTCCGCGCGGTCAAAAAGTACGCTGACAAAAATAAACACGGTCACGCCGATAGTGATTCCTGCATCGGCAACATTAAACGCCGGCCAATGATGATCGCCAACATACACATCAAGAAAGTCGATCACCGCTCCCTGACGCACCCGGTCAATCAGGTTGCCAACCGCACCTCCGGCGATCAAGGCCATGCCCACAGTGTACCAGGCAGACTGTCGGCCAAAACGGTGATGGGCGATCACAAGGAGTATAAGGGCAACAAGGGCTATAGTGATGAACAGCACCTGGCGCCACAGGGCCGGAGTACCGGCAAGCATGGAAAAGGCAGCGCCATTGTTGGTCAGGTACGTCAGGTTAAAAAGCCCCGGCACGACAACCCTGGACTCATACAGGACAAACTCTCTGACAATCCACAGCTTGGTCAGCTGATCAAGGAGGATCACCACAGCGGCGATCAACAAAAAACGAAAGTACACGAACTACAGTTCCCGCACCACGTGAACACAGCGCTGACACAGCTGCCGATGCTCCTGGTCTTCACCGACAGAACGGCTCAGGGTCCAGCATCGGTCACATTTCTTTCCCGGGGCCTGACGTATGGCAATGGCCAGTCCCGGTACCTGCTCTGCCTGTTCAACAGTTTCAGCACCCTCACTTTCCAGCACCAAGGAAGAGACAATACACAGCTCACGCAGTAACTCCTCCTTCCCCTGCAGAAAGGTGAGTGTCTCTCCTTCTGCCCTGAGCACGACCTCTGCATCCAGGGCCAGGCCGATGCGTTTATCGCGGCGGGCCGCTTCCAGCATCCGCGTGATCTCGCTACGCACTGCCAGCAGCCGGTCCCAGCGCTCCATCAGTGCGGCGTTTCTGCCTATATCATCGACGACCTGAAAATCCTGCAGGTAAATGGACTCTTCCAGGGGGCTGTTCTGCTGCATCCCGCGAAAAGACTCCCAGGCCTCGCCGGCGGTAAAGCAAAGTATTGGCGCCATCAGGCGAAGCAGGCCATCAAGGATGCGATGAATCACGGTCTGAGCTGCCCGCCGCTCGCGCGAATCAGGGGCAGAGCAGTAAAGGCGGTCTTTGCATACATCCAGATAGATATTAGAGATAGTGGTTGTGCAGAAGTTGTGCAAGCGGTGATACACAGTATGAAACTCATACTGACGATAGGCGCGGAGAACCCGTTCAGACATCTCGGCGTAGCGTATCAGCGCCCAGGTATCCAGTTCACCCAGTTCGTCCAGGGGGACCTGGTGCCGCCCTGGATCGAAATCATAAAGATTTCCCAGGAGAAAACGGATGGTGTTACGGATCTTGCGATAGGCGTCACTGACATGCTTGAGGATCTCGGCGCTGACCTTGACATCATCCTGGTAATTCTCACTGGCAACCCACAGGCGGAGCACCTCAGCACCGTACTGGTCGATAACCTCCTGGGGCGCCACAACATTCCCCACGGATTTGGACATTTTTTTGCCCTGGCCGTCCACCACATAGCCATGGGTCAAGACACTCCGGTAAGGGGCTTGTCCCCGAGTGCCCACGGCACTGAGCAGGCTGGATTGAAACCAGCCCCGATGCTGATCCGATCCTTCCAGGTAGAGGTCTGCTGGTGACTGCAGCTCCGGGTGAGGTTCCAGGACGGCGGCATGACTGGTCCCGGAGTCGAACCAGACGTCGAGAATATCCGATTCCTTGGTGAATGACCGGCAGCCACAGGCGCACCTGACATTTTCCGGAACAAAGGCAGCCGCCTCGTGCCGGAACCAGGCATCTGCCCCCTCTTTGCCGAAAAGCTCATCAATCCGGTCGCACACCTCCGAGCTTTTCAGCACCTCACCGCAGTCATCACAGGTCAAGACCGTGACCGGTACGCCCCATGAACGCTGGCGGGACAGGCACCAGTCCGGTCGTGCCGCAACCATGCCGAAAATTCGCTGCTGGCCCCAGGCTGGAGTCCAGGTAACCTCTTCAATGGCCTTCAACGCTTTTTTACGAAGATCATTCTGGGCCATGGAGACGAACCACTGCTCTGTGGCCCGGTACATCACCGGCAGCTTGCAGCGCCAGCAGTGAGGATAGCTGTGACTGATAGCCATCTCCTTGATCAAAAAGCCTGCTGCACCAAGATCAGCGGTGATGTCGCTGTTGACATCTGGAATGGACCGTCCCTCATACTTTCCAGCCTCAGCCGTGTATTGGCCGGCATCATTGACAGGCGAGAGGATCTCCAGGCCGTAGCGCAAGCCGGTAAGATAGTCGTCGGTGCCGTGGCCGGGCGCCGTATGTACGCAGCCGGTGCCCGCATCAGTGGTTACATAGTCGGCCAGTACCATCAATGAATCACGTGCCATAAAGGGGTGACGACACCGCCGGTGCTCCAGGGTACGGGCAGAAAAGTCGGCAAGGACGGTGTACTGTTCAATCCCGAACTCTTCAAGGCAGGGCTCCACCAGATCCTTGGCCAGCAACCATACCTCGTCGCCCACCTGAACACCGCTGTACTCAAGGTCGGGATGAAAGGCGACGGCAAGATTGGCAGGCAGCGTCCAGGGAGTGGTCGTCCAGATGAGGGCATACACCTTTTTCCCGGCAAACTGCGGGGCCACATCTTTAAGGTCGCTGACCACCGGAAACTTGACATAGATGGACGGCGAGGTGTGATCGGCATAGTCCACTTCAGCCTCGGCAAGAGCTGTACCGCAGGTGGAACACCAGTACACCGGTTTTTTCGAGCGAACCACCGCGCCGGAAAGCAAAAGCCTGTTGAACTCTCTGGCGATGACAGCCTCATAGGCGTAATTCATGGTTAAGTAGGGGGCCTCCCAGTCTCCAAGTACCCCCAGTCGCGTAAACTGCTGCCGCTGGACCTTGATCCATTTCTCGGCATACTTACGGCAGGCGCGCCGCTTGGACAGTGTAGGAATCTCTTTTTTCTTGGCCCCCAGCTCCTTATCGACATTGTGCTCAATCGGCAGCCCATGGCAATCCCAGCCGGGGATATAGGGGGCGTTAAAGCCGTCCATTCGTCGACTGCGAAGAACGATGTCCTTGAGTACCTTATTGAAGGCTGTCCCCAGATGGATATTGCCGTTGGCATAGGGAGGGCCGTCATGAAGGACGAAAAGCGGCCGGCCGGCGTGGGCCTCCTGGATCTTCTCATAAAGCCCTTCCCTGTGCCAGCGTTGCAGAATCATCGGTTCCCGCTGCGTCAAGTTGGCCTTCATCTTGAAGTTGGTTTTGGGCAGATTGAGTGAATCCTTGTAATCCATGAAAAGTCTCTTACAGGACAAGGTTAAAAGAAAAGGTAAAATTTTGGGAAAAGTGTTAATTTTACCAACCTCACATCAAGTTGCAAGAGAAAAGAAAAGGTAGTGACGGGTGGAAACAACGGTAACGGGAGGAGCCGGTCGACAAAACAATAACGGTACTGATGAGGCCGGTCCGTGTACCTGCCCTCTTGTGGTGCAAGCGACCTTTTTTGGACAGTTGTTCTTTTTTTCCCCACGCTGTACGCTCCCCAGAGGGACACTCCATGACAACATTCGCTGCTGCCGCCACCAACCAAGGAGCCAATATGTCACGATTTCCTCAAAAATGCGCTCTGTGCGGAAAAAAACGAAAGACCGAACACCACGACAACCGCCAGGTCTGCCGAAGCTGCCGTAACCTGACAACAGCGATCCGCAATGCCCCCCAGGTGGTGAAAACCCTCTGGCGAGAGCTACAGGATGAGCCGATTCTCCTCGAGCAGGACTCCCGGGTCATCACTTCGGATATCGAACTGCCTGACGTTCTCGAAGGCACCCGCTACCGGACAATGGACCGGGACCGTAACACATGGTACCTCTCTGTAAGCGAACTGGAAGGGAACCCCGTGGAAATTTTTGCGTCGACCGCCTTTGACAGGGACCACGAGCTGCAAAACAGAATCTCCAACCTCACCACCATTACCCGGTTGATCAGCCTGTTACTCCGGCACCTGTTCCTCAACGAACGCCTCACCTTTGACAAGATGCTCAAACAGATCCAACGAAGCTCACGCCAGGAAAACGACCTGCCTGATATGCTCTTTCGCGTACTGAGCCGGTACAATGTTTCGGCAGCATCACAGCGGTAACAGGGACCTGGGGTATTCTGCCCGCCCTTAAAAAAAAGCCTGCGCTCAAAAAAAATTAGCGCAGGCTTCACAAGCGATAACAACGGCAAAACGTCTCTCAGCTACTCTGCAAACTCCTTTGCGAACTCTCCATATCCCTCCTGCTCAAGGTCCTCACGGGGAATAAAGCGTAGTGCCGCCGAGTTAATGCAGTAGCGGCGGCCGCCTGGTGCAGGACCGTCGGAAAAAACATGTCCCAAATGAGAGTCTCCATGTCTTGAACGCACCTCTGTGCGGGTGGTGAACAGGCTGCTATCTTCGCGTTCAACAATATGCTCATCTTTCAACGGCTTACTGAAGCTGGGCCACCCTGTCCCTGAATCAAATTTGTCCCGGGAGGAGAAAAGAGGCTCACCGCTGACGACGTCGACATAGATTCCCTCACGCTTTTCCTTCCAGAACTCGTTAGCAAAGGGCGGCTCGGTTCCTTGTTTCTGGGTCACCTTGTACTGTAGGGGCGTGAGACTCTGGCGGAGTTGTTCATCAGGGGGCTTCGTGAACCTGCCGTCCGCCTCCCCTTTTTTTTGTTCATCACCCCAGGTTTTCGCCAAATAGCCGGCCCTGCCTGAGCCCACCTTGTACCTGGTGTAATGGGCCATGTTCTTGCGAAAGTAATCCTGATGATACTCTTCGGCCCGGTAAAACGGCGCCATATCAAGAATGGCAGTAGCCACGGGCCGGGTAAACTTACCAGACTGCTCAAGACGGCGTTTCGAGGCTTCAGCTGCTGCCCGCTGCTCGTCATCCTCAACAAAGATGGCGGTGCGGTACTGTGTACCACGATCAGCAAACTGCCCCCCACCATCGGTGGGGTCGATCTGGCGCCAAAAGATATCCAGCAGTTGCGCATAGCTGACCTGAGCCGGATCATATATTACTTCCACGGCTTCATAATGACCGGTTTTTCCGGAAGTAACCTCCTCATAGGTCGGGTTCTCGGTGGAACCACCGATATACCCGACGGTCACCTCCTGGACCCCGGTGGTTTGCTCAAAGGGCGGTTCCATGCACCAGAAACAACCGCCGGCAAACACCGCTTTTTTTATTTCAGCGCTGTGCAGTGGCGTGACATGCATCATCAGCCCGGCGATCACTGTCAGCGTCATTCCCCCAAATATTCCCATGTTGACCTCCTTGGCAAGCTGCACTGCCTGTCGTCGTCTGTGTGTAACGCTACCATCCTCCAATGTAGGAACTTACATGGCGTTTGGCAACGCAAAGGTCTCAGGTAATGATTACCAGATGCTGTTCCGGCTTCTCTTCCCAGGCCACCAGCGGGCGCTGCTTCTCTACAGAGGCCTGGTTGCTCCCATGTACAACTCTCCCATCTCGTCATTTCGTAACCGGTTGCTGATCCGCAGGAACTCAGCCTCGCTAGCCTCAAACGCTTCAACAATCAAGGGGTCAAAACCGGTACCCGAATTCCCGGCAACGATGCGCACCGCTTCGTCATGGGGGATCCTCACCTTGTCGGCCACCCCGGTGGTCAGCTCCTCATAATGATCGGCCACCGCCATAATTCTCGCTGACAAGGGGATATCAAGACCACTGAGGCCATAGGGATATCCTGTTCCATCCCACCGCTCGTGATGGAAATAGGCAATTTCAGCGGCCACAGCCAGAAAACCGCTTGTTGGACTATCCTTGCCCATATCCCGGATAACGTTGCCACCGATTCTGGTGTGCTGTCGCATGACATCACGTTCCTTGTCGCTCAGTTCGCCACTCTTTTCGAGAATATGGTCCGGTATGGCAACTTTGCCAATATCGTGAAGGATAGCACCATGATAGATATCCTCAATATAGGCTTCGTCGACCACGGCAGCTGTAGATTGATGAAACTGCAGGTACCGCGCCAGCTCTTTACAGTACGCCCGTATCCGTTCCAAATGTCTGCCCGGGGTGACCACCCGGAATTCACTGAGTCTTGCCAGAGCAAGAATTGTGGCAATTTCTGTCTGTTTGACTGTTTCAAGTGATGCAACCAGTTGCTGTTCAAGAACCCGGCGTACACCTATATCGCGGATGACCAACTGAATTCCTAACAGTGCATTTCGACGACGCAGGAGGGTCCCGCTCACCTCTGCATCAATTAACTTCCCGTTTCTGGCCCGCAAAAAAACTGGTATAGCGATTGCCGGGTTGCCAGAGACCAGCACCTGTTCCAGTTCCTCCTGCAAAACTTTTCGCTTGTCCTCGTCGAGGAGATCGTACACGACCCAGCTCTCCTCAGCGGCCGTGCTGCCAAAATGCCGGATAAAACTGGCATTGGCCTGAAGAATCTTTCCCTGGGAATCAATCACCACCACATCATCAGCGAGCTGGTCAAAGAGCAGTTGATACTGCCTGTCAGCGACCTCTTTTTCCTCGCTGCGCCGTTTTACCTCTGCCTCCAGATGCTGGGCATGTCGTTCAACCCGATCAGTACCCTCCTGGACCTTACTGCGAAGAGAAAATTCCTGCCGTCGAAGCGAGGTATCTAGCCGACTCTTTACAGAGACAACCAAGACAAAACAGACCATAAAAAAAACTTTGCTGTACGGAAAAACTACACTGGTCAAGGGGGGAGGCACCTGGAGCAACAGGCAAGCGACATAGGCAAAAACAAGCAAAAAACCACTGCCAAGGGCCTGTGCCAGGGTCAGTGGCGCAAAACCAATATACAGTCCTATGGCCACAAGGAGACCAACATAATAGGGTACGGCAAGCTCCTGGTAAAAAAACAACATATTCAAGGTGATAAGCCCTATCCCCACATAGGCGGTAAAACCGATAAACAGGGCCCTGCGTCCCTGGCGATCAAGGGCATTAGCAACAACTAACACTATGCCAATTGCCAGTGCCACGAGCCGATAAAAAAGCAAAACTGTAAAAAATTCGGGGACAACGAGGTACTCAAGGATGGCGTACGACACGAAAAGGCCAAGGCCAAAGGCAATAATCAGGTAGACCCTGCGGTGATGCAGGGCATTGAGTTCTTGGATATATCCCTGGTTGTTCACGAACTACTCTCTTTCTCAGGTGTGTTACAGATGGCGCGAAACAGACCTTGCACTTTAAGAAAGGCCCGAACTACGCTAGGGTCAAAATGCGTACCAGAATCAGCCTTGATCATCGCCGTTGCCTTCTCGTGAGAAAACGCCGGCTTATAGATCCTTTTTGAGGTGAGAGCATCGTAAACGTCAGCCAGGGCAACAATCCGTGCGACCAGGGGTATCGCTTCGCCGACGATACCATCCGGGTAGCCGCTACCATCCCACCATTCATGATGAGACCGGGCGATATTTTTTGCCATGGAAAGGAATCCCTGGCCGCCATCCGGGTCTTTTACAGAACCAAGGACCTGACTCCCATACTCACAATGGTACTGCATGAGCCGGAATTCCTCAGGTGTAAGCTTGCCGGATTTTTGCAACACATGGTCGCCCACACCAATCTTCCCGATATCATGAAGGATCGATGAAGAAGAGATATTTTCAATAAACTTTTCGGTAATCGTTGCAGCATACCTCGGATTTTTGGCCAGCTCCTCTGCGAGTATCCGGGTGTAGTCGCGTATACGGAGAAGATGAGCACCGGTCTCGTTGTCCCGACATTCGACCAGGCGCGCCAGACCAAAAATGGCTGCCTGCCTGGAGTTGTCAATAAGTTTCTTTGATTCAAGGACCTTCCGCTCTATCACCTTTTGCTGACTGATATCACGAATAGTCAGCTGGAAATATTGTTGATCCCCAAAGGTTACACGGTTAGCATTAATTTCCACCCAAAGGGGGTTATTCTCTGATCTGCCCCGATATAACCGGGCTTGCAACCCGGTGATGTCGTCGTCACGACAGAGGCGCTCAACGATATTGAATCCTTGAACCGCTGGTTGATCCGCTTGATCGATCTTGAGCAAACTCACCACGTTCATGCCGACCAACTCTTTGGCAGGCAACCCCGCATATTCCTCGCCATAACGGTTAGTCATTGCGATGTTTCCGGAAGGATCGACAAGAAGCACCATGTCCAGCAGACTATCGTACAGATACCTGAACCTGAGGACAGCCTCTTCCAACTGCTCGATGCGCTGGTCAACAAGAGATTCCAAATCCTCTGTATACAGAGTGACTTCACTGTAAATGTCTTCAAGTTGCCTTTTGGCTGCAAACGATTTCACCTGCATACGCAGGTCATCAAAACACTGTATGGTGGCAATGCCGAGAGTAGAGAGAAAGAAGAAGCAGTTATTGATAAGATCGCCAAGAGAAGTATCACGGAAACCACCCGTACCTGCGAGGACAGTCACCAGATAGACAGCGAGCATGGCCAGGCCAAATCCCAGGGCGCTGTGTAAACCAAGCGGCAGGATCGAGAATGCTCCTACTATCATCAAGAGAATGCCCACATAGTAGTCTGACGTAAATCCTCCGAGTTGCACAGTCATCAAGGAGATGTCCAAGGTGCCGAGTAACAAGGCGCCAAACATGAGCACTTTGACATATCTCTTCTGCACCATAGGCAGGCGCAGCAGCAAAAGGAAGATAAGCATCACGCCAGCATAACTCAGACGCAGGCAGAAAAAATAGACGAACTGCTCCCGGCAACAGACATAATCCAGTAGGGAAAAGAGCAGAAAAAAAACAGCGGCCATCCACAGGCAGATAATGGTGCGCCTATAGAAAAGCTGATCTACCTCTGTTGTAAAGCTATCAGAAGCTATTGACTGATAGGGAAGCACATTTACCTCCTGACAGCCCTGACAAAGAGATTGACCGCTGTCTCCTCCTCAATGATTTTCATATCTTCACCAAAAGGGGTAGGCAGGAACAACTGCCGCAGCTCATCGCAAATACGATAAATCAGCTCCCATCGGAGCACCTTATCGAGAAACCGTGAATCCGGATACTGCGTAACATTTTCTAACAACAGGGTACCTCCGGGGCTGGGATGTTCATGACGCCGAATAATCAGGGCCCAAAATTTCTTTGAAAATATAGCCCCACATCACCTGTTCATAGCCTGTACCGGCAAGGCAACACGAAAAATGGAAAAATCAGCAAAGGCCTCCACGTTCGAGCATACCAACGCACCTCGGCGCTGTTGAACTGCCAGGCTCATCTTCCCCTTTCCCAATTCTTCCTTTCAGAAACCAAGAGTATTATCTGACAAGTCAGAGAATTATTCAAGAAAGTGCAAAAAAAAACTGGAGAGGATAAAAGAGCGTTTGGTCGACAGGGCGGACGTGCTCCTGGCCAACGAGAGATGCAGGTTTCACCAATCGGCAGGCTACTGCGTGGGGGCAAGGTTGCAACTAAGGGGGTAAACGAAAAAGCTGGGCTCTCTTGAAGCGTAATCTTTCCTGGGGCATAAAAAAATATATGCCCCAGGAAAGATTATCGTAACTGGTCGGGAAGAGAGGATTCGAACCTCCGACCCCAGCGTCCCGAACGCTGTGCTCTACCAGACTGAGCCACTTCCCGATCTGTATTTGTCTCTTGAGAGTTTTCCTTTTGTTCTATGGAATACAGGATAAAAAGAAAGGTTTCCCGGGTATTGCCTCTAACGGTTCGCTCCCGTTAAAAGGAACGAAGATATTTAGCATGATGCGCGTATAGTGTCCAGAGATTTTATGGGCTGGCACCTCATATTTTCTAATGGTGCCCAGGTAAAAAATTACATTAACCATCTACAATGATGTACAAAAAATCAGTTATTCTGGTTAGTTTTCAGAGTTAATCCAAATGGTTGAGCGATTTCACGCCAGCCTAAGTGCTTGAACTATCTTTTAACCAGCACAAATTTTGGAAAAGAGAAGAACCACCTGAAGACGAGCAAGAAACGCTTGTTTCCGTGTTGAATCCACTTATAAAAAAGAATAACTTTCAAAAAATTGCAACGCGTTGAAGATATCCAACCTTTCCAATCCAACGACAAAAGCGGCTGAGATTTTCCTCCTCAGCCGCTTTTGTCGTAGAGTTTAGAATAGTCGACCTTGAAAAAAAGGCTTTTTTCAAGGTCGACTAATTATTTTCTCTTTAGGAATTTAAAATTTAACCTGTAATAACAACTCTTCATTGTATTTTATGTAAATTTTTTATTTATAAACAGAACACCCCTGTAACAACTCTAAAATTATATCTAGAAAATATCCCGACAAAAATAGCTTGCAATCTTTTAGCTACACTTCACAGGGAAATAGTTTTTTTACACATCGGAGAAGGGGTCATCGTAACAAGGAATCTACTTCACTGCTGATCTGAGCAAGCACCTCTTTAATTTTTTCTGGTTCACTCTCAACAGCATTTTTCAAAATCTTGCCCCAATTTTTTATCATTGCTGTATCAATACGCCGCACCTCATTATCCCGGCTCCACTCCTTGCCGATTTTTTTCCCCAGTTCATTGAGCCGAGCCTGCCGCGCTTCTCGCTCTTCGACTGGTGTCACCGTTAAAACTGTCTTCTCGATCTCCTGCCAGCCGTCAAACATCAGATAGCCCTGTTGAAATCGATTGTACCACCTCTGTTCTTCCATTACCTGTTCTGAAATCTCCGAAGAAGATACCACTTCATCCTCAGACGACCATGAACAGGAAACTCCCCCCGACAACTGCACAAAAAGTACTCCCCAAAATGCACAAAAAAATTTCAGCATCAAAACTCGCAATTCAGCCTCCAAAAAGATATCTATAAACGATACGATAAATATATCAATGGTTCGACGATTCGGCACAAGCTGTGCAAACAACGACTATCAATTATTCCGGCGTGCTTCCCGTCAGCCTCGGCAGATCTCCTCTGCCAGCCTGCCGCCAAGTCGCTCAAACCGCTGAGAGTAGCCTTTGATTTTGACGACAGTCTACAGGGTTCAATCCATATTCACCCCCAGCCCTGTCGGGTATCCCCTCTCTGTACGATAAAAAAAACTCCCCGGTAGAACCTACCGGGGAGATATACGCTGACAACAGCTCATCATCAGGGCATCCTCCAGACTTGCCTGCTCACCCAATCGCTTTGGTCTGCAAGAAAAATATCCTCGGAAAATTTTCTCACAGACCTTGCTCTTGAACAACCACTCTCCTTCTTTAGGGATACCCCAAAAAACTTACTTCAACTGTGAGAAATAGCTCTTTGTCTCCTGGACAATAACAGGCGTCAGAAGGAGCAGGCCGATAAGGTTGGGAACCGCCATCAACCCGTTCAGGGTATCAGAGATATTCCAGACCAGACTCAGCTTGGCCACAGCACCAACGCCAATAACCGCGACAAAAACCACCCGGTAGGCCATAACTGACTTGACACCAAAGAGATACTCCATGGACTTTTCACCATAGTAGCACCAGCCAAGGATGGTAGAGTACGCAAACAGAATAATACCAATTGTAACGATGTACCCTCCACCCGGCATACCAGCCTCAAAGGCGGTGGTGGTCAACTCAGCACCTGTCTGCCCATTGGACCACGCACCCGTGAGCACCAGTACCAGTCCGGTCATGGAGCAGACGACAATGGTATCGATGAAGGTTTGTGTCATGGAGACCAGGGCCTGGGATGTCGGATGTTTGGTCTTGGCAGCGGCAGCGGCAATCGGAGCGGAACCAAGGCCGGACTCGTTAGAAAAAACACCGCGGGCAACACCAAAGCGGATAGCCATCATCACTGTTGCACCAGCAAAACCACCAACAGCAGCGGTCGGTGAAAAGGCCTGTTTGACGATAAGAACAAGGGCGCCCGGCACCTCGCCAATATTCGTGAAGATAATGTAGCAGGCAGCACAGATGTAAAAAACCACCATAACCGGCACCAACAAACTGGTGACCCGGGCAATGGACTTGATCCCGCCAAGAACTACGATGGCGGTCAGCACCATCAAGACAGCGCCGGTGAGCCAGAATGGCACATGAAAGGTCGCGTTAACGGCATCTGCCACCGAATTAGCCTGGACCATATTGCCAATACCAAAGGCGGCACAGGCGGCAAAAAAGGCAAAGACAGCGCCCAGCCACGGCATATTCAGTCCTTTGGAGATATAGTACATGGGCCCACCGCTCATCTCACCGTTCTCGTCAACAACGCGGTACTTGACGGCAAGGATGGCCTCGGCATATTTGGTGGCCATACCAACCAGTCCGGTGATCCACATCCAGAAAAGTGCCCCAGGTCCACCAAGGGCGATGGCTGTGGCGACACCGGCGATATTTCCTGTCCCCACAGTGGCAGCCATCGCCGTCATCAGGGCCTGAAAGTGTGAAATATCACCTGGCTCATCGCCATCTTCCTTACGCTTGATCAGGGCAAGATACAGCGCATAGCCCAACTTGGTAAACTGAATGCCCTTCAGGTTAATGGTCAGCCAAATCCCTGTGCCAACCAGCAAAATGAGCATAGGTGGTCCCCATGCAAAGGCATTGATTTTTCCAACAATGGCATCTAAAGTTTCCATCTTTTCTCCTGCCCTCCTTATGATACTTGATCTCGGCGTCAGACTACGATGACACCTGGTACATCCGTGGCCACAAGGCCGCGGAACTTGCCGGATAGCTGCCAAAGCTGATCACTGCCAGAAAAGCACCGTTGAAAAAGGTGCCTCTCCGCGACAGCTGACTGCAGTATCCTCCTCAACAACGACAACCTTCTTGAAATCAGGGGGAACTCTCTTTTGGAAACTCCCTCCCTGTTTATACAGGAAAAAGGCCTTCCTTAAAAAGAGCTCCAGCACGACTGTTTCCCAGAAGGAATTGTTTGACAACCCGTAAGTATCAACGACAAAAGCCCCAGCAATGCAGGACTTGTGAAAAAATCAACCAAAATACCATGAAATATCTGCACTACCCTAATAAAAACGAAAATTCCCCGCAATTAAAATGTACATTCATCGCCGGTCTCCGTGGATGCTCTTTCTTTCAACCGATCAAGAGCACTGTCAGGAAATGAAAAAAAAATTACGGAGAACAATTTCCTTTTTTTTAAATAGTTACAAAGAGCTGTCGATATCAGCTGCTTTCCGCAAGACAGCGTTTCTCCTCCCCCAGTCATTACCCCTCTCTTGATATTTTTCTTGTTCTGAGATAAACCCGCTAAAACTCACATCTCCCCAGGCCCGTGCTCTCTCGTTTCAGAAAAGAGCGAGCCATTTTGGCATATGCCCGCCTGCGCACCCCAGGAATGAGGACTCCTCTTATGCTGCCCCGAGAATATCAGGCTTTCCTTGACAGTATCAGCCCTGAGATTGCACAAGACAATCTCATCACCGACCCCTTGCGAACGATCATCTTCGGTACAGATGCCAGCTTTTACCGACTTATCCCCAAAATTGTCATCAACGTCGAGAATGAAACTGAAGTCCAGCTCATTCTGCGTACCGCAAATCGGCTAAAATTAGCGGTCACCTTTCGGGCTGCTGGAACGAGCCTGTCAGGGCAGGCGATCAGTGACTCCATTCTGGTACGCCTGGGAAATGGCTGGGAGAAGTGGCGAGTGTTCGATAATGCAAAAAAGATTCAACTGGAGCCTGGTATTATTGGCAGCCGGGCAAACGCCATCCTCGCCGAATTTGACAAAAAAATCGGACCTGATCCAGCCTCTATTGATTCCGCAAAGATTGGCGGCATTCTGGCAAACAACGCCAGTGGCATGTGTTGTGGTACCGAGGAAAACAGTTACCAGACTCTCGATTCCATGCGGGTGGTGCTGATGGACGGAACCGTTCTTGATACAGCGGAAGACAAGAGTCGGGCAGCTTTCAAGCGAACACATGGGCATATTCTCGATGGTCTTACCCGGCTTCGCCAGGACATCCTTGACAACCCCACTCTTGAAGAGCGCATTCGTTACAAGTTCAAAATCAAGAACACCACCGGGTACGCCCTGAACGCCCTGATTGATTTTACAGACCCCTATGACATCCTGCAGCACCTGATGATTGGCTCTGAAGGAACACTGGCCTTCATCTCGGATGTTGTCTACCGCACCGTAATCGAGCACCCCCACAAAGCCAGCGCCTTGATTCTCTATCCAGACGTGGAAACCGCCTGCCGGGCCATCCCCATTCTTCAGCAGCAGCCGGTAGCTGCCGCCGAGCTCATGGACCGTGCCGGTCTGGCTTCAGTGGAAGGCAAGCCGGGTATGCCCGATTACCTCTCCTCACTCGGTGATACGGTGACCGCCCTTCTCGTGGAAACCAGGGCCATGGATGGCGAATCTCTTCAGGAGCAGATCAACGCCATCACCGCTGCAATGAGTGCCTTACCAACAGTAACACCGCTTCATTTCACGAACATTCCCGATGAATTCAATGCACTGTGGAAGATACGAAAAGGCCTCTTCCCTGCTGTCGGCGCCGTGAGAAAAACCGGAACCACCGTAATTATTGAAGACGTCGCCTTTCCCATCGAACATCTGGCCACTGCCGCCCTCGACTTACAAGACCTGTTCCAGAAATATCACTACACAGAAGCCATTATTTTCGGACATGCCCTGGCCGGTAATTTTCACTTTGTCTTTACCCAGGATTTTTCCCGGGAGGAAGAGGTTATCCGCTATCGCAATTTTATGGACGAAGTTGTCCATATGGTGGTGGAAAAATATGACGGGTCGCTCAAAGCCGAACATGGAACCGGCCGCAACATGGCGCCCTTTGTTGAAAAAGAGTGGGGCGAGGCTGCTTACGCGTTGATGAAGGAGATCAAGGCCCTCTTTGATCCCGACTGTCTCCTCAATCCGGGCGTCATTTTGAACTCCGATGCTGAAGCCCATATAAAAAATCTCAAACCGCTGCCAGCGACACACGAAATTGTCGACAAATGTATCGAATGCGGATTCTGCGAGCCTGTCTGTCCGTCAAGAAATCTGACCTTTACCCCTCGCCAGCGTATTGTCGGCCGCCGCGAACTTTCCCGACGGCTGGCCACCAAGACAACGACCAGTGACCTGAAAAAACTCTTCAAGGCCTACGTCTACCCCGGAAAAGATACCTGCGCCGCCGACAGCCTCTGTGCCACCAAATGTCCGGTTGGCATCGACACCGGCAAAATGGTCAAAGCCCTTCGCGAGGAGGCAAACGGCCCGCTGGCCAACAAGATAGCCGATGCCACGGCCTTCCATTTTGGCACCATTGCCAGAACCATCAGCCACACCTTAAAGGGTGTCGATACCCTCCACAAAATCACGGGCACCCCCTTCATGGATGCTGCATCAGGGATAGCCCGCAAGGCGACCCTGGGACGGCTGCCGCTCTGGAATAAAGAGATGCCCGGCGGGGTGGCCAAAATCACGCCACAACCAGTCAACAGCGACCACCCACTCCAGGTGGTCTACTTTCCCAGCTGTGCCAGCAGGGCTATGGGCGGCCCGGCACGCCAGGAGTCTGAGCGGGCCGCCCTGCCGGAAAAGACAAGATCTCTTTTACTCAAGGCCGGCTACCAGGTGCGGTATCCGGCAAATCTTGACCGGCTGTGCTGTGGCCAGGCCTTTGAAAGCAAGGGGTTCATGGCCCAAGCCGACCGTAAATCCGGTGAACTCTCCGATGAACTCCTCAAGGCAACCGACAATGGCAGGCTCCCGGTTCTCTGCGATACCAGCCCCTGTCTCTACCGAATGCGCGCCACCCTGGACCCGCGCCTGGAGTTGTACGAGCCGATCGAGTTTGTCCTCAACTTCCTTATGTCACGCCTTACATTCACCCAGCAGGACGTTCGGGTGGCCGTCCACCCCACCTGCTCAACACGTAAGATGGGGCTGGAGAAAAAACTGGAAGAACTGGCAAGGGCCTGCGCCCGCGAAGTGATTATGCCCGACGATATCTACTGTTGCGGCTTTGCCGGTGACCGCGGCTTCAACTTTCCAGAGTTAAACAAGGCCGCACTGCAGGGACTCAAGGAACACGTCTGTACCTGCGAGGCAGGGTATTCAACGAGTAAAACCTGTGAGGTAGGCCTCTCTCTGCACGGCGGCATCCCGTATCGCTCCATTCTCTACCTGGTTGACGATGCCACTGAACCTTTGCCCTGAAAAAAATCGTCCACAGAGAGGAAATCTTGCCCCCTGTGGACGCATGGTTTTCCCCTGCTACTGCACTCACATCAGTTCCAGGCCAGAAAAAAAATAGTGTATCTCAAAGGCAGCGGTTTCCGGAGCGTCAGATCCGTGGGTCGCGTTTGTCCCCACCGATGTGCCGTAAAGTCTGCGTAGCGTACCGTTATCCGCGTCTACAGGATTGGTTGCCCCCATCAGGTTGCGCCACTTTTTGATTGCGTTTTCTGCTTCAAGTACCATGACAAGACAGGGAGCGCTGCTCATAAAAGTGGTGACATCATCAAAAAAAGGTCTGTCTGCATGTACATGGTAAAAGCCTTCGGCCTGACTCTTGGTCATGAGAATTTTTTTTAAGCCGCGAACAATAAACCCTTCCTCGTAAATTCTGGCAAGGATAGCTCCAGCATGCCCGGCAGCAAAGGCGTCAGGTTTGATGATCGCAAATGTCTGTTCCACTGTTCCTCCTCCTTGTTCCTGAAGGTGTGATTGCCAGTTAATAACCACCCGGTGCAAAACCTGTAAATATACCACTTCGAGCCGTTAGCGGCAAGGCAGGCCCACCCCAAGCGTTACCAACAGCCTTATATTCGACAAAGGTGAGGCAGGCTTTCAGCATTCACCATATAACCATAGCTGAGTCTGCTTATCTGTTTTTCTTACGTGTTGGAAGGTGGGAAGGAGAGAGAGTACAGATCTCTATGAAAGAATCAGAAAATTTTCTGGAATATTTTTTTAGTTACCATGGGCAAGTTTTGCGGGAAAAAACTGAGCGCCCCGTCACGATGACAATACTGGAAAAATTTTTCTCCTGTCCTTTACCGGACTGTATCGTAAATACCTGCAATACATTTTAGCAAAATGACTCAAGCTGGAATATCAAACCCTACAGCAGGCATCAGTGACATTGCAGTCTCCGGATGTCTAGATCTCTTGCTTTTTCCGTGCGGCAGACCCTTTCCGTTATTGAACGACGTCTGTCAGACCTTTCATTAGTGAGGACAAGCCTGAGCTACGCATCATAACAAAGGGTTTCTGGTACCTCTTGCACATCTTCTTCACGCAGGTACATGCATTATGGCTGACGCAGTCCACAGGACACAGCACAACATCGGCTGTTGCCAGCATCTTCGGCAGCATACTCCGGGCCGCCTCCTTGCCACCGTCATGGTGCATGAACTGCCCCCCATGCTGCTCAACAAGAATGCGGTAATGCGAGACCAATCTGTGCAGGCCACCAACATACAGAACTGTTTTTCCACATAAATCCGGACCAGGACACCGTTCAGTGTCAAGGTCGGCACAGTTTTCATTACCGCAGCAGGACGTAACAGGAGAACGCTGCATCAGGGCTGTTTCCAGGGCGGCAATTTCGTGGCGATGCTCTGTGTCTGTCTCCTGCCAGGCAATTTTTTCAGCCTCTAAGGCCTGCACCTGCTCCTGAAGCTGCTCAAGCTGTGCCGACAGTTTCCCAAGCTCGTTTTGGGCGGCATCCTTCATGCTAGATAATTCAGTATTTTTCGCCTGCAGGCCGGAGATCATCTCCTGTAGCGCTTCATTTTTTTCAGCAACGCTGTTCAAGGTGCTACCCGATTCCAACGCCTCGCAACGCTTTCGCAACTGTTCATTGTCAGTGACGAACTGTCTCGCCTTTTCAGCCTCTACCTGTAGCCTTTCGAGCTCTTGTTCGAGCCGGGTTTTCTCTTCCAGATACATCTGGCGCTCCGAGCCGAGGACCTCAGAAAGCATAGTCTCACGCGCCTGCAGATCATCAATGCGTTTACGCTCACGCTGCTGATCGCCAAAGATATCAAAGCTGATCATATGCGACTGGCCATAGACATGATCTATAAGTTCCTTGCTCGCAGCTGGATGGGTCATGACCGCCCAGTACGCCCCGGCAATGTTTTTTTTCTGCACATCCTCCTGCCACAGAGTACGCAGTTCATCATCATCGCTAGCCACAGCGTAGCGCTTCAGACTCACCCGATATTTCGTATCAAGTATCTTTTGAAGAGCCCTGGTCTTGGGGGTCCTTGACGAGGAATAGGAGGAGAGAAAGGAGTGTACCTCATAGTCTGAGTACCCCGTATCAAGACAGAACACCTTCTTTTTGGCAATCCTGCGCAGATCCTGGCGACGCAGACAAATGCCCATGACCGAACAGTGATATCCTTTCTTGATCTCCCAAAGCTTCTTGCGCTTCCGCCCTGTCTCTCCCGACACTGGCAGTGCCTCTGGTTCGCCTTTTAGTATTTGTCCACAACCAGCATCTTCACCTTGAAGAGATTCAATAAATTTCATAACTTCATGGGTCATAACAGCCTCTGGCTTTTAGTTAGTCTCAATATTATTTGTCAAGACTAACATAAAAAATAAAAAAAATCCACTTTTTTGATGAACGGTAATGGCACTATGCCGAGCCCCTCCGGTGAAATACTCGCTGAGTCAGACCGTCCTGGACTCCAGGCCAGCAATACTGCGGTGGCGAGGGAGCAGCTATTCCCGTTCTTTCAAAAAACCACTTACAGTATACCGGTCTAGTTACCGGTACCGGCCTGAGCCGACAGAACAGTTGCCCAAACGGTAAAGATCTCGGGATACTCGAGAACACCACTATCGTAGTATGCGGGCAGCGCATACACTGCCTGCTGTGTAATGAGTGGTAACTCGGCCAGCTCAGGGGTCTCAACAACTGCCTGGTGGAGAGCCATCTGTACAGCTGCGGCATCCCCGGTAATGACCAGTGCGTCCGGTTTTATCTCAAGAAGCTTGCGCAAAGATCGAATTGTCACATGCCCTTTTTCCGGTTTTTTCCCGGCAGTGAGGCCATCGCCTACGTTCTTGCAGCCAAGCGGTTCAAGCATAAAACGATCGGAGTATCCACCCGGTGTCTCAACCCGTAGAAACTTTTTCCCGGCTTTGCTCAATACACCATTAATCACAACAACATTGAGGCCAAGCTTGCCCACTTTCTTTTTCAGCGCCTCAAGTCGATCTGTTGCTTCCCTGTACTTGCCGGCAAGTTTCTCGGCCTTTTCCTCCAGCCCGAGGACCTTGCCGACCTCTAGGATTGCAGGCCCCACTCCCTGGGTAAAATCGACATATTCTACGGCAACGGTATCACCGACGATAGCGGCAATGTCTGTGGGTTTAACTGCTGGCCGATACAGACAGAAATTCTCGCTTTTTTCAACGAGCAGACGTTGAACATCCGGGTAACGCTTCAGGGCTTCGGGTACGGCTTCCTTGTTCTTCTTTGTCACATAGTTCGGACAACCAAGGATCTGGCTTGCCGTTTTGAGTTGTTTAGCCTTTGGCCACAAAGAGCCACGAACAGACATGGCGACAGGCAAGACACCCAGCTCATGGGCTACGTCCACCAGACGATCGCCAATCATGATGACCTGCCGAACTTCCGGTGGTTTTGCCCGCATCTTGCCAGTACTGGCAACGGCCACAGCCCCCCACGCCAAAGCCACCAGGCATACCAACGTAAAAATCAACATCTGGCCAAACGCTCTTTTCAACATGTCATTCACCTGTGTTTCTGGTATCATGGACAGTCATGTCATGCGTACGTTTGTTTGGATAGCCCGAAAGCGTACGCCCTTGGCGATAAAACTGGGCAGGTATCTGCCATGACCCGATAACAGATACCCACCCACACCAACACCACCAGCTTCAAAAAATAGCGATCTCCTCCGTCAATCCCTTTATTGAGGCAGAGATCTGCCAGCTCTGTGGTGTCGATATTTCTGCCCTTTTCTGCACGCACAGAATGAAGAGCGATACCGCCCACGGCTACCGCTCTCTGCCTCGGAACCAGCACTCCTGTACGGCTGTTTCTGAGAAAAGGCCACAAACAGCAACTGCTCTTCAAAGCGTTTCGCCACGCAGACTGAACACTTTTTTCTGCGATCAACGCTCTGGTTACTCGTGAAAAAGTCGGCCAACGCTCACCACTCTTACGTATTCCTCCATATTTTTAGTAAAAACTAAGTTTATTGTCAACGATAGTTTTTTATGACAGGCATATCACTGGAAGTCAGCAATTGAGTTTCATGGTGTTGGCGTACATGCTCAGCTGAAATTCTCTCCTGCCAGAAAACAGGACTCTATTCCTTTGCACCAGCAAAACCTCACAAAGGCTCAGACTGGACCCATCGCTACATCACGAATTAGCTTAGACTAATTTAATTTTACATGTTAAAATTTTTAATTGCAATGCCCGTGGAAAACGAACAAGATGCACATTCCAAGGTGGGTGAACCCCGCGATATCTCACTAAAGGACAAGGAAAACAGGGAAACGCATCTTGATCATTAGTTCAATCAAGATCGAGATCCGCCGGAAAAGGCCAGCGGCAATTCCCCAGGAAGGGCCTCTCAGGATACCTCTGTAACGGCAAGAAGGCCTGACCGGAAAGACGCTGACCAGCCAGTAACCAACTGAAAAAAACCCTGTGGCAGGGAGGCAGATATGAATAAAGGAGAACTCGTCGCCATGGTGGCCAACCACTGCGACACATCAAAAAATGAGGTCACCAAAGTTATAGATGCCCTGCTTGAGTGCATCACTAAAACAGTCGCCTCAGGTGAAAACGTACGACTGGTCGGCTTTGGCTCATTCTCTAGCATCAAACGGGCCCCACGGGTGGGGCGAAATCCCCAAACCGGCAAAACGATCGCCATTCCCGCAAGAAAAACAGTGAAGTTCACAGCAGGCAACAAGCTTAACAGCGCCCTTAGATGATCCCCCCACAACACACCTGCACTGACGACTGGCGGCTCACAAAATTTTCTGCAGTCGTTTTCTGAGGGCCACAGCCGATATTATTCACTTTCCACCCTGGGCCGCCGCCGCTCATTGCGAGCCTCAACGACCAAGGTGGCCGTTCGCTTCTCCATGAGGTACTGCTCGCGAAATTTTTCAGGAGCCTCTGTTTTCACAAAAAAACGGATAAACCATCGTCCACCGACATCCAGGGGTACGGTAAACTTTCCCTTCGCTATCTGGGTCTGCGGAATATACATGTCTTCAGCTTCCGTGGAAAAACCGCTGTAGGTTGCATCCCAGACACCTTCTCCGATAAATGGCTTGCCATTTTCGTAGATCTGAATTTCCAGTTTTTCTCCTTCCTTCAACGCCGAAACATCACGAACTGGTACCAGTTCCAAGGGCAGGCCAACAACTGCAGGAAACTGAGCGCTGGGTTCTCCTGAGACGACGTATGTCTTTGCCCATTGACTGCTGCGCATACTGGAGCTGATCTCTACAGCCTCCTCGACAAAGGTATTCAATGGTTTCAAGGAGTGGCGTTTGCGCCCTTTTTTATCAGTATACATGGCAAAATAGCCAGGCACAGTCTCTGCGACCAGCGTATAGGTTCCAGGTTGTTCATAGGTAACCAGGTAGGAATGCAGGGATTTTTCATCCCGTAGCTGCACGTGGTCTACACTGCCATCCGGATGTATCACCTTGACACTGTGAAGTTTTTTTCTGCGCAACGCGCCATCCACCGGAAAATGATGTCCGAAGCAGAAGAAAAGAGGCGTACCTCTTCCCTCCGCCACCTTGAACCGTCCCGATTGAATATAGAGCGAATGTGCGGAAAGAAAAACCGGCGCCAGTATAATCACTGCCGCCAGCAGACAACCCCCGATGATTGCCGGGCACCTCAATCTGCTGCAAAAACTGCTCCCCGCATCGGGAAGGGCTTTGCCCTGTTGGCCTTGGTACAATTTTTCCTGTTGCATGTTTTTCTCCTTGTCCGGGTAACTACTGGCTCCCCCCTGCAAGACCATGAAAGAACCTCGTGTTCAGTACAGGCAAAAAGAGTATCTGCAATGATAACAAGACCGAAACCGCTCACAAGCGATGAAAAAGACCAATACCTGCAGGGTCCAGAGCTGGGCTCTCCCACGCAGTGCCGCTGGCCAAACACGACAGCCACTTTTCTTGCAGGTGAGCTGCCAAAAGACAAAAAATTACTCCGCAGCAGACTTACCCACTGCCTCGGCCTCGGCCTCGGCTCTGGCATCTTCGAACTTCTCCTTCATCTCCTCAATACCACTCTGAGCTGCAGCGGTGAGCCTGGAGACAGACTTGACAACACCCTTTTGTACTGACTCGTTCGTCAACAGCAAAGTGATGGCTGCTCCAACAAGCGCGCCTTTCCAAAACTTGGTGTCGCTGACATCAAGGCCCAGCAGGCTGGTGGCGGTCGGATAAACTGGCTGCTGATACATTGGTGCCGTTGCCTGGGCTGTCTGGTAGTTGAGAGGTTGAACTGGTACTGTATTCTGATCCATAACCGTTATCTTCCTTGTGTAGTAATGTGCATATATCTTTGCCACCGGACGATTAATCGCGGCAACACCCTGAACGGACAGATGTTATTTTTCCAGCAGATAGCTGACTCCGGTTGCCGTTGCCAAAGTGACAGCAAGCCCGGCAATCCCTCCGCTGGTCAGGCCGTTGGCAGCAGCAGTGGCAGCCGCAGCCGCCATACCGCCGGCCGCACCCCTGACAAGGCTGTCAGCCACAGCCGCTCCCACACTCATCTCGCCAGCCTCAACCTTGTGCAGGTTTGCCCCCATAGTACCGGTTCCGGCGACAATCAGGCCGAAGACCCCTGCTGCCAGGGCAGGAGAAGCGGTGCTCGCCGGGGGAGCAGCGAGTGTTTGCGGTTGAACGTGTCCGGGCATCGGAGCCTGTGGTGGGAGACCATAGAGCGGCGAAGCAAGCGGTACGTACTGATGGAGCGGTTCTGTAACCTGCGTAGTCATCTGGGGCATGGTTCCGGGACCGGGGACCTGTTGTGTTTGCATGGTTCTACTCCCTTCCCGAAGGTGTATCACCCTGTTGTGGCTTTGCGGGGGCAGGGCCCTGTTCCTCGTTCTTCTTCAGGCCAGGAAACAGCCCTCCGAAATTCTTGCCCATGGCATTTCTCACCGGTTCGCTGGAGAGCAGCACTGATGCTGCAGCACCGACCAGGAGCCCTTTCCAGAACTGCTCATCCTGGGCTGTATTTGTATACAGGGTCTTGACCACCTCACCAACATTAGCCTCACCATTGATGAACTGTTCGACACTACTGACAATCTGGCCATAGCGTTGCTGGGCTGCCGCCTGCTGGGCGGCAAGTTCCTCCGCTGTAGGTGGTGGGGGGTGCACATACACCGGCCCCGGGGCAGTATACGGAGGCTGCCAGCCGACAAACACAGGCTGTCCTGTAGCAGGATCAAGGAGGTATCCTGGCGGCAACGGTGGCCATTGTCCCGGGTATTCAGCCCGGGGGGGAGCTGTGGAGGCGGCGACTTGAGGCCCATCACCAGGCGGCTGCCCCGCAGCAGCCTGATAATCAGTACCACTGACCGTCTCGCCTGCCGGAGTATCCTCCCCCGTTGTTTCAGCACCCTCTTGCAGGCCCTGATCCTGACTGGCAATCTCCTTGTCCATACCGCTTCTCCTCTATTTCTGCTGGTCCAGCAATGCGAGCAATTTTGCCCTGACCGGTTCCCGCTGCAACGGATACTTATGCAAGGTCCCGATCTCTTCCCAGAGATCGAACGGGAGCAGCGACGGGTCATAGTCGATGACCACAGACAGGGCTTTACGGTTCACCCGGAAACCCTGCACACCAGGAATTCTCGCAACAAGCTCTTCGATATCTTGCTGCTCAACAGCGGCAAGATCCTTGAGCTTGCTCCATTTCGCCTTGATCCGGATCCGTCCCCGAACATGGTGGGCAATCTGTAGGTGGCGGACATGATCAAGAAAGGCGTCCACCACCTCATCGTTACTGTACTCCATCATCGCTTCCCCTCTGTCACCGGGACCTCAGCGTCAGCCTGGCCCGCATCAACGCTCAACCTGCCTGAGCATCCCTACAGCCCTCAGGCGATCCTGCTTCGGGATGACTTTACTGAATTCTCTGCATTCATGCATGGAAAAAGCAACCTGAGATGTTGGTTAAGGGTGAAATACCCCTCTCAGTATGCATTTTGCTACCGTGCAGTGCTACTCACGCTTCAACGGTTCTACCGGAGGTTCCCAGGACAACAGCCTGCTGGAATTGATGAGGATACCTCCGGTGTGAAAAATATGAATCATCCCTGCGAGAATCGGAGAGAGTACGCCCGCCATTCCCAGAGCTGCACCAAAAAGGTCGGTACCAATCGCCAGATAGTGATTCTGGTCAATCACGGCCATGGTTTTATGGCTCAGATTGCGTACCTTCATCAAGCCCTCAAGGTTCGAATCAGCCAGGGCAATATCCGCAGCCTCCATGGCCACTTCAGCGCCGGCAGCCCCCATGGCAACCCCGATATCTGCACAGGCCAGGGCCAAGGCATCGTTGACACCATCTCCCACCATAACAACGTGCTGACCAGCCTGCTGGATCTCCTTTATCCAGGCCGCCTTCGCTTCGGGCATCAGCGCTGAACGGCAATCATCAAAGGGAAAGGCCTGCAGCAAGGATCTGGCCACGTCATCACTGTCACCGGTAACCAGGTGTACCTGCTTGACACCGTCACGTATCAGCGAATGAAGGGTTGAGACGGCTTCGACGCGGATCGGGTTGGCCACGGCCATCATGCCCTGTGCCTTGCCATTGCGAGAAATGTAGACAACCGTGTTTCCCGCCTCTCGAAGAGTGGTTGAGGCCCTGTCAAACCAACGTACATCAACCTGATGCTCCTCCATAAACTGCTTATTCCCCACCAAAATCACAGCATCTCCACCCACCGTGCAGAGAACCCCGCGGCCTGGTTTGAACTCACAGACGGCGTGACGATCAGGCAGCAACTCACGGGCCTGGGCCTCGGCAAGGATGGCCTTGGCCATGGGATGCTGATTATGTGACTCGGCGGTAGCGGCCATAACCAGAAGGGCCTCTTCAGTGATCGTCGGCGTCCTGCCGATGATACGGACGATCTTCGGCTGTTCAGTTGTCAGGGTGCCGGTCTTGTCAAAACAGTACACCTCGGCCTTACCCACAGCCTCAAGGTACAGCCCTCCCTTGATCAAGATCGAGTTTTTGGCGGCATTGGCGAGGGCGGCCGTGACCGCAGAAGAGGCGGCCAGTACAGTAGCGCAGGGGCAAGACATGACCAGCATCACCGTCAGAGCCCGGAGTGGATCACCGGTCAGCAGCAGGGTCATCGCCGTGGCGGCGACCCCGATCTTCAACAGCCGGGCGGCAAGCTGATCGGCGCGCTGTTCCACGGGTGCCCGGTTGACCAGGCTGTCCTCGACCATTTGCATGATATGGGCAAGGTAGGTATCTTCCCCGGTCTTTGTGGTCTTGATAAACAAGATACCCTGACTGACGGAGGTGCCTGCATAGACGACATCTCCTGAAGAGCGAAGCACAGCCTCTGCCCTGCCGTTTATGGTGGCCTCATCCACCAGGGCCTCGCCATCGGTAACAACCCCGTCCACAGGAAGTTTTTCACCGGTATGCACTGCGACAACGTCACCGGGACGAATGTCAGCCACCGGGGTTTCCAGTTCCATGCCATCGACCATCACATAGGCATTTGCTGGAGCAACCTCCAACATATCACGGATAGCCTGCCTGGAACGCTGTGCCACATACTCTTCGGTGAGTTCGGCCACATTGTAGATCCAGAGGATCTGCAGTGCCGAAAAGGCCTCCCCCATGGCAATAGTAATCACTGCTCCACAGGCCAAAAGTGGTTTGACTGTCATCTTATGGCAGGTAAAAGTGTCGTCTGCTGCCTCCTTTAAAAGCGGCATGATACCGGCCATGGCCACCACGCCAATCAGGCTTAACGGGCTCTGGAGAAGCGGCAGTTTGAACATCCAGCTACGCAGACCAACATAGGCCATAAAGCCGCTCAACCAGATCACCCGGTTGCGTTTTTGAGAAAATGACTGCTGCGAATCGGTAAGACAGGTATCACACGATTGTAGCTGCCTGGAGAGTAGCGGCGGGGCTTCCGGATAGATGACTGGCTGTAGCACCTGCTCGACTATTTCCAGGAGAAGGGTGCGCATCTGCGTGCGTTCATCATCATAGATGACAATCACCGAGCCGGTGGCAAACCTCGTCTCCACGCTGGAAACACCGGTTACACCAGTGAGACGGGTTTTCATCCAGGTCTGCTGCCTGCGACGGCGGCAAAGATCAGTGACCCGTACCCGGAAACGTCCGGGCATCGACTGTTTGACCTTCACCCCAGCCTTGTGCAAAAGTCCTGGTGTAAGCCTGGTTTTTCCATGAGGTGAAGAGACGTCCATACACTATTGCCCCCCAGGGCCACCTCCACACGGTGCTGAGTTCATCACATCTTAGGAGGTAAAAAATAAGTTGTCAAAAGCAAATAAAATATAATGATTTTAGATAGTTGACAGCGAATCACATCGCCATTACAATACCAGTAAACATAACGACTGGGTTTCTTGACCAAGAAAAGGTACCCGTTTGATTCACCATGGACAAAGGAGACATCATGCTCTACGTACCCCTGACGGCACATCCCCTTGGCTGGCTCATCCTTGGCGCCGGCGGCTATGCCCTGTACAAGGCTGGTAAAAAGAAGGGTGAAAAAGAAGTTACCTCCACTGAAATTCCTCGTGTTCCTGCCTCTCTTACGCAGACGGCAACAGTCGAGGAGAAAAAAGGAGACAGATGATGGCACATCCCATAGGCTACATCCCCCTGTTAGGGAGCAATCCCGTTGGTTGGGCCGTGCTGGGCACAGCTGGCTATCTGGCTTACCGCGCCGGGAAAAAATCGGGCCAAAAAAGCGACCAACAGGTCGAACGCGAAAACCTTGCCGACCGGACCATAAAGGGCGCCATGAAAACCGCGTACAAGACCAAAAAGAAGGTTGACACTTCGCTGACAAAGACCAGGGAAAAGTACTCTGGCATGTGGCAGGAAGCCCGCAATGAGCTGGAAGGAGAGGCATAACCGTCACTGTTGTTGCCCTGTCAACGGGTCACTATCGTTTGCCTCACTTCGGACAATGACCTGACCCGCCTGTGTCGGTGTGAGATACAGGCGGAGCCCGCCAGCACTGCTGATCGTTACTGGCTGCGATACCGGTTTGTGCAGTTCCTGCGTCTGCTCTATGGACTCGAGAAACAGGGAGCACCCTGCCCGAATCCCATGGGTCTTTAAATGGAGCTGTATCTTTTTACCGCCGATGATTTCCTGAAGGAAAAACTCCTCCCGGCGTCGGGCAAAATAAAACTGTGTTGGTTCACCTCCTCGGGGATATCCCCAGAGGCGGGCCGCCTCGCCCTCCGACAGCCTGGTGCGTGTCTGCCGGTCGACAATCGTTATATAATCCATGTGCGGCAGACTCCTGATCATGGTTACAGGGCCATCAAGGACCAGGCCAAGATGCTCCAGTGCCTTGGTGCATCCTCTTCCACAGGTTGTCGTCTCAATGTGGCCGGTCTCACCTCGCTCTAACTCCACCAGGGGTTTACGCTCGCCAGCACTGTCGGAGTGCACCAGCACCTTGATTCCCAGACCAGCGGGCACCACCACGTCTCCCTTGGTTCCCCGTACCCGCACAGGATTAAAACTGATCTCATCATCAAGCCGCAACAGGTGGCTGCCGGGAAACAGTCCCAAGCGCTGCAGCCAGGAACCCAATGCAGCGTCGACCACTTCCAGCAGTTCCAAGTCGGTATTGACGGGTGCATCTATCAGCGCTGAATACATCTCTGCATGTCCTCGAAAAAGGTTACTCCGCCTTTCTGCCCCGTATCCCTGCATATCCAAGAATCCCCACCGTACTGAGATTATGGAGCAGGGCTGCTGCCACTGGTGGGATACCCCCAAAGGTGGCAAGCAGTAAAAACGTAGAATTCAGGCCAACTGCAGCGACAAAAGACTGTTTAATCGTTGTTTCACTGCGCTGGGCAATGTGTCGCCCAATCAGTAAACAGCGAAGATCATCTCGCAACAAAATCACCTGAGAAGACTCTTTGGCGAGATCAGCCCCATCGGGGAGGCAGATGCCCACATCGGCTGAGACCAGTGCAGGAGCGTCATTGACACCATCACCGACAAAACCGACCCGCTGCCCATCTTCTTTGAGTTCCGCGACAATTCTGGCCTTGTCCTCGGGTTTGAGTTCCCAGTGTACCTCATCGACGCAGGGAAGCTGTGCGGCCAGGGCCAAGGCGGTCCGCCTGGCATCACCGGTGAGGATAACGATCTTTTCTATCCCGCTCTGTTTGAGACCATGGAGTATCTCCCCGGTCTCCGGCCGCAGTTCATCACGCAGTCCGATCACCCCGACCAGTTTGCCGGCGCAGCTCACGTACAAGAGGCTCTTGCCGTCTTCCTGGAGCGCTGTCACCTCCTGGTCAACACCGCTGCAATCAATACCCTCGTCATGTTCGATAAAATGCCGGCTACCCACCAGTACGTTTTCCCCGTCGATATACGCGGAAACACCATGGGCAACAATAAAGTCTACCTGGCTGGTGCGGGGCAGGTGTAGCCCTCGATCACGTGCTGCCTGAACCACTGCCCCGGCCACGGGATGACTGTAATGCTCCTCAGCGCTGGCTGCCAAGCGCAGGAGGCCATCGCCATCGTAGCCGTTCAACCCATAAATATCCGTGACTCTGAGCTGGCCTTTGGTCAATGTTCCTGTCTTGTCAAAGACCAGCGTATTCACTCTGGAAAGTCCGTCCATGGCCTGCGCACCTTTGAGCAAAACTCCATGCCGGGCAGCCGTGTACATGGCCACTTTAACGGCAACAGGGGTTGCCAGTTTTATGGCACAGGAATAGTCAACCGTGAGGACAGCGGCGGCCTTTTGCAGGTCACGCGTAAGGGCGAGCAGACCAAGGCCGAGCCCAAAGGTGACTGGGACGAGTTTATCGGCAAGCTCGTCGCTCTTTTTCTGGCTCTCTGACTGGTAGCGCAGTGAGTTTTCCAGGAAGGTGGATATCCTGGCCATGGAGGTCTCAGCCCCTACTCGCACCGCCTCAAAAACAAGGCGCCCCTCCTCAACTATCGATCCAGAGAGGACTTCAGCCCCCGGTTCCACATGGACCGGCACAGACTCGCCGGTGATGGAGCTGGTATTCACCGAGGCCTCCCCTTCAACGACAATACCGTCAAGGGGAATGAGCTCGCCGGCGCCGCAGACGACCCGGTCACCGATACGGGCATCCTGGAGAGGGATCTCCATCTCATGGCCGTCGATCTCTACCCAGAGCTTTTCCACCTGCGGTTTCAGTAGACTCTTCAGCAGACCGGTGGTCTGATTCTCACTGAGATCTTCAATATACTCTCCCAGGGAAAGGAGAAAGACGATGGAGGTGGCAGTGACATAACTACCGCAGACCAGAGAAAACAGTACCGCAGAGGCATCAAGGACTTCAACCTTGACCCCCCGGGTCCACAGGGTCGTGACGCCCTCTGCAAGCACGGGCAGGCACAGCGCCAAGGCAAAAGGCCCAGCCACCACTGACGGCAGCAGTAAAAGTGACAGACTCGCCACACCACGCCCAACAAGGGAAAGCGGCGACTGCAGGGTCTTTTCCACGCCATTGCCGGTGAGAACATTACGCGGGACTTGGGCAAGACAGCTCAGCAAGGCGCTACGGGTCTGCTGACAGCCGTCGTAGTGGATGACCACGCACCTCGCCCTGGTGTTGACACGGGCCAAATCTACCCCGGAAATGTTTTCCAGGGTCGCTTCAAGGTAGGTGGCGTCCAGTTCCTGATGGCAGAGGACTGGCGAGCGTAGACGAATTCTGTGCTGTAATTCATGAACTATGGTAACTGCCGAGTTCTCCCCACACCTCACAGTGAATGATCCTCCAGCTCTTCCATGTGAGGGGAAGTGGTTGCACTTTTTTTGGTGAGAGAATCAATGGCATAGCCGGCAGCAACGAGAATCCCCGCTGTGCCGACAATTTCCGGGATCGTGGTTCGCCTGGTTTGTGCGAGAATAATCGAGGAGAGGGCTCCCTTAGCAAGGCCGTTGACGAGGGCCTGCGGTAGGGTCATCGTCCCCCGGCTGACACTGACCAGGTTGGAACCGATGGCAACTGCACTGGAAATGGCAAGGCCCGTGGCAATAGTTGTGACAGGGACGTTCTGCTGTAAGGCGCCGGTTGACGGTACTAACTGCATACCTGGTGCAGCGTTGCCCGGATATCCAGCCGTCCCTCCAGGAGGGGCTGCCATGAAATCACCTATCAACGCTCTGATTCCTCAACTTTTTTGAGGTATTTCTCAAAGCATTCGTACTTATCGCACCCCTGATCCGGACACTCGTGCCGCAGAAATTCTGTATACTTGATCATGCGTTCAATGATACCGCTGGAGGCGACATGCTCCATCTTGCACGCCCCCTCATCAGCAGTGTCGTGGTCGATGCCCAAAACCTCAATAAAAAAATCTCGCAACGCCACATGGCGATAAAGAACTTTTTGCGCAGCAACCTTTCCCTTCTTGGTCAGGGTAATCGCTTCATAAGGGGCATAGTTGACGAGTCCCTTCTCGCTAAGCATTCGCAGAGCCTCGGTCACCGAAGGGCCAGTGACTTTCAATCGTTCCATAATATCCTTGGATCGTGCAGCTCCCTTATCCTGACAAACAAGATAAATTGCCTCAAGATAGTCTTCAGAGCTGGCACTCAATCCGGATTTTTTGGCCATGGTGACCTCGACAAAAAATGTTAACGTTTAGTCCGGCTGGACTGTTATACCACCGATTCTCTTCAACAGTTCAGAAAAACCTGAGTTATTCGGTTTTTCAAGTAAAATCAAGACATACAATTTTTTTCCCAGCGTCATTTCACGCTTTTTCTGAAATTCATGCTACTCTTCCTTGGTCGCTCCTTTCGAACTCTCGGTCTGGGAAGAGCGTGAACACGAACCACAGGAGCACCCCCTGTTCACCACAAAGACGCGGTACAGGTACCAGATTGCCCCAACCACCACCGCACCCGTAAGTAAATAATCCCACCATTGCATTGCTCACCTCCGCAAGAGACCCAGACGAAAAATCGCGGAGCGGCACCAGGAAAACGGCCGTGCCCTTGACACTGCCATGTCCATCAGGCCACGAGACAGCAGTAGGTACGAGCAGACAAGGTAACGTCTGTTGCTCGCCGCCCACACCACACAAAAGTGGAAGAAAGCTACTCGACTATTTCCTTGCCTGGTACCTGAATCTGGTGGCCTTCGCCAGCATCAAACATGACGACATAGTCTTCTTTGGGTTTATCAAAGGAAAAATCTGAGTCTTCGCCCATCTTCCCTTCGAACAGAACCTTGCCATCAGGTGTTTCAACGCGCATGGTAACCCCGCTGGCAGAAGAGCCATCAGAAAAACCACCCTCGCAGGTAATGGTTCCATCACCGTTATCAAAGCAGGAACACAGCGGCGTATGCGCCTGTGCAATAACAGCGGTGAAAAGAAGTATTGACATCGTCAAAAAACAACTTGTTACACGCATGGGAACCCCTTAGAACTCGCTAATATTTAGGGAAAACTAACAAATACGATGTTACAGCACTGGTCCCGTTTGTCAATACTTTTTTCACCTGCAAAAAAGAAACAAAGCTCGATCTCCAGCCTTCAGCAGCCCCAGACGCTGTCGATCAACAGGACAAACCATTGACAGGGAAAGAGTATTTCTTTACAGTCACAATGTACATCCTTGTACCTTCCTGTACCGTACATTCGCCTGTTCTTAGAGAGTATGAACAATGTACTTTTCCATGAGGAGGCCCACATCCACCAGGAACTCATATGCCGCTGTATGCTCGACAGTGTGCCGCCGGGCAAACAGGCCACAATAAAACGCCACCACGCTAAGGGTGCTGTACGACAACGCCTCCTTGATCTGGGGTTTATTCCGGGAAAACTGGTAACTGTTGTCCGCCGAGCACCCCTGGGCGACCCCGTTCAATGCAGGGTGGCAGGCTATAACGTTACCCTGCGAAAAACAGAAGCAGCGCTCATCGAGATAGAAGAAGACTGACTGTAACGTGCCAGCATTACGGGAAAGACTGCTATCTGTACGTGATTTTCCCATGACAGAATCCTTCACGCAAAAAACGTTGCTGGTCGGCCTTGCCGGTCAACAGAATACCGGCAAGTCGACCGTCTTCAACATGCTGACCGGCGCGAATCAGCATGTCGCCAATTATCCGGGTGTAACGGTTGACAAAAAATCGGGCACCTACACCTCCAAGGGGGTCAAGGTGGAAACCGTTGACCTGCCCGGTACCTACAGCCTCTCCTCCTTTTCCCTTGAAGAAAGGGTCACCCGCGATTTTCTTATCCGAGAACAGCCCGATGTGCTGGTCAACGTCGTCGACGCCTCCTCGCTTAAACGCAGTCTGTATTTCACCTTCCAGCTTCTGGAGATGGGATATCCTCTGGTGGTCGCCCTCAACATGATGGATGTGGCCAGACGTAATGGTGTGCAAATCGACACTGAGCGCCTGCAACAACACCTTGGTGTTCAGGTCATCCCCACAGTGGGCCGTCGCCGCAAAGGTAAAAAGGAACTGCGCGACGCTATTCTTGCTGCCGCGACCCAAAAAGAAGCGCAGCCTCTGGAGATCTCGTATGGCCAACTGGAGCCCCAGCTGACAGCTCTCACTGCAGAAATTGGCCGGAGCGAGTGGGCAAAGACGCATCCTGCCCGCTGGCTGGCGGTAAAACTTGCCGAGGGTGACAGCGAAGCAGAACGCATCGTCACCGAAGAAATGGGGCCATCAAGCCCTGCCCTGACAATAGCGGCAGAACTCAGGCAAAGGTTTGAGGAAGGGCATCACCTCTCTGTCGCCGACTTCATGGTCAGCTGCCGCGACACACTTGCCGCCTCCGTTATCGAGACCTGCGTCAGCAAGACAAAAAACAACAGAAAGAACATCTCCGAGCACATAGACTCCCTGGTGCTCAATCGCCTTGCAGCCCCCTTCTTTCTGGTGGGCACCGTCTTTGTTATCTACCAGCTGTCAATCGTCAAGGGATACGAGCTCACCCAGTACTGGTGGCCAGTACTGGCCAACGTCCGTGCCATTGTCGCCTCGATTCTTCCGGATGCGGGCCTGGTGGAAGACCCCTACATTCGCTCCATGGGACTCTGGATGGTCGATTCCGCCAATGCCCTGCTGAACTATATTCCCATCTTTCTCATTCTGTTCAGCCTCATCGCCATCCTTGAAGACTCGGGATATATGGCGAGAATTGCCTTTATTCTCGATAAACTTTTCCATGCCTTTGGCCTACATGGACAATCGACCCTGCCCTACATTCTCGGAGGAGTCTTTGCGGGTGGCTGCGCTGTTCCCGGGGTCATGGCAACCAAGGGAATCCCTGACGAACGTTCACGCATGGCCACCATCCTCACCGTACCGTACATGAACTGTCTGGCCAAAATCCCCTTTTACACACTGCTGGTCAACGTTTTCTTTGCGCAGCACAAATCCTGGGTCATGCTGTTTCTCTCCACCATCACCATCTTTGTGGCACTGCTAGTGGCAAGGTTGCTGACAGCCACCCTGCTTAAGCCCATGGAAACCGCCCCCTTTGTTATGGAGCTGCCCAATTACCACCCACCAACCCTGTTCGGTGTCGGCCAACGGGCCATTGAGCGGACATGGCAGTACATCAAAAAAGTTGGCTCTATTGTGGTTGCGGTTTCCGTCTGCGTCTTCACTCTCCTGCAGTTTCCTGGGCTCAGTGATGAACGCATGGCGTACTACAACACCCAGATGAATCAGGCGGTAGAGAAATTTTTCAAAAAAACCGAGAAGAGTACCTATGCCTCGCAGTTCCAGGATGAGGCCTCACTGATCAGGCTCATCAATATTTACACCGCCTACAAGGCTGCCAAGCTCAACATCAGTAATGCCGAGGCCAGCAAAGCACTTGACGCCAATTATCAGAAAAACTATCCGGAACTCTTCGTCTTTCTTAAACCCAAAAAAGACAACGAGGCCAAAATAGTCAACAAGGCGCTGCGAAGGCTGACCAAAACGCGTAAATCCCTGCGCCGCACCATCAAGGAAGAACACATCGAGGCCAGTTTTCTTGGCCATGTGGGGCGCAGCCTCGAACCGATAACCCAATGGGCTGGTTTCAACTGGAAAATCAATATCGCTATTCTCTCAAGCTTTGCTGCCCGTGAATCAAGCGTCGCCACCATCGGTGTACTCTACCAGCAGGGTGCCGAGGAGAACAAAGAACTCGAAGAGCGCGTGAAAAGAGAAAGTGACGAGAGCGGCGGCAACATTACCCCCCTGCACGCCCTGGCGATCATGGTCTTCTTTGCCCTATACCCGCCCTGCCTTGCCACCACCATTATGATCAAAGTCCAGACAGGCTCGTATAAGTGGATGATATTTTCCATGCTCTTTCCCACCACCTTGGGTTTTCTGGTGGCCACCGGTATCTACACCGGCGGTAACCTTCTGGGATTGAGTGGGCTCGAGATGATGGCTGCTTTCTCTGTACTTGTCGTGACACTGGCAATCGTCACCGGCCTGCACAAGACCTGGCGGGACACCCATCGGGGTATCAGAGGATTGCCGGTTTTCAGCAGCAAAAAACCACCATTCTCTTCCTGAGCAGAAGCCAGCAGACAAAAAGGCCGCTCCCTTGAAAAAGGGGCGGCCTTTTTGTCGCTGACATCACCTCTGTTTTCTTTGCAACATCCTGCCGGGTTGTCAGCTCACGGCAAGCGCCGTCACTCCTCTGTCTCTGTCGCACAGTACTTACAGGAAACATTGGCGCAGCCATGTTTGCAGTAATACCCAAAACCTGAATCCCAGTTAATCCCACTCTTGGGACACTTCTCCACATATTCAGCATACTGAACCAGTCGATCAACAATGGCCTTGGGCACGGAATGCTCCATCTTACAGGCGGCCTCATCCGCCTCCTGACCGTCAATGCCGAGGACGTTCACAAGAAAACGTTCCAACGCCTTGTGGCGGCGGACAATCTCCTTGGCCACGACCCTGCCTTTATCCGTCAAGGTGACGAGGTCGTATGGGGCATAGTTAATCAAGCCGAGCGACCCTAAGGTACGCAAGGCGACAGTTACCGAAGAAGCCCTGACATTCAAGTAGTTAGATATATCTTTGGCTTTGGCAGCCATCTTTTGTTCAGAAATCTGATAAATGGCTTCCAGGTAATCTTCCTGGCTGGCGGTGAGTTTAACATCTACAGCGTCTGTACCCATGACTTTCCTCGAAGGTTAAGGTGAGGATGCTAGCTGGAAGAGAAGAGTCACGGTAAAGGCCTGTAAGGCGCTTCCACCTGACCTGGACAAAAATTCTCCCCCCTGCAACAATTTTACAATAGCAATGCTGTCCTGTAATTGCAAGCATTTCCAGTGCTCATCAATAGCTATTATGATAGGTCTTCAAATAAAAATTTAAAATTGACAATTTTTTTAGAGTACGCTAGAGACGTGATGTATCTTTTTGCCGTGGTCGTTGTATCGCCTGTATGAGACTGCGGTACTTTTCCATCCTGATAGAGGGTTTTTCAAGCACACATGTCCGGTTTACCCAACAGGTTTCCTGTTTCATGGCTTCGCCAGCCAACCCTGCAGCGGTTCCTGTTACCGTTGTTTCTGCTTTTCACCTGGTGGCTGTTTGGCCGTGTCGATGCCCTCAATACCTACCTTTTTCCCGCTCCTGAAATGGTCTTTGCCGCTGGCCTCGAAGGCCTTGTCAGCGGTGAACTGTTCAAACACGCCAGTGTCAGCCTCGGCAGGGTTTTCTGCGGCTTCAGTCTGACCTGCCTCTTCGCCCTACCTCTGGCATGCAGTATCGCAGCCTGGCCTCTTCTCGAACGCATTGTCAGTGTTCCGCTGGAGTTTATCCGCATCACTCCACCCCTGGCTGCCATCCCCCTGCTGATCCTCTGGTTTGGTATCGGGGAAGGCTCCAAGCTGGCCCTGATTATTCTTGCCAGCTTTTTTCCGGTCTTTCTCAGCGCTCTTAACGGACTGCGAAATGTCGATGACAATCTACTGGAAATGGGCGCCACCATTGAGCTCTCTCCATGGAAACAGTTCCGCTTCATCAAGCTCCCAGCAGCCCTGCCAATGATCATCACCGGTCTTCGCCTGGGCTTTGGCTATTCCTGGCGCGCCCTGATCGGCGCAGAGCTGATCGCCGCTGCCAGCGGTCTTGGGTATATGATTCTTGATGCTGAAGAACTGGCCCGGACAGACCGTGTCTTTGTGGGCATCCTCCTCATTGGTTTGCTTGGTTATCTCTTTGATACGCTTTTTTTAAAAGCTGCAACCAGCATCAGCAGACGCCTGGAACTTTCAACAGGACAATTAAGGTGATACGCGTCATCCTTACAGCACTCAGCAAAAACTATTGTACTGGCGGTACCAACGTACAGGCACTCAACGCCATTGATCTCGTCATTGAGGCAGGAACCTTTGTCGCCATCATTGGCTACAGTGGTTGCGGCAAAACCACCCTGCTCCGCCATATTGCCGGTCTTGAACAGCCAGACAGCGGTACCATCAATTTCCAGCGGCCGGCTGAGAGCCAGCAACAAGACCGTGTCCGGCTCGGTGTCGTCTTTCAGGAGCCACGGCTGCTTCCCTGGCTTACGGTTGCGGCAAACGTCGAACTTGCCCTCCATGGTTTCCCCCCTGCCGTACAGCAGCGAAAAAGAGCCGAAGCCCTGGCCCTTGTCGGGCTCGACGACTTTGCCGAGGCCTACCCCCGTGAACTCTCCGGTGGAATGGCGCAACGGGTCGCCCTGGCCCGAGCCCTCTGCAGGGATCCGCATCTCCTCTTGCTGGACGAGCCTTTCGGTGCCCTTGACGCCCTGACCCGCATGCTGCTCCAGCGTGAACTGGCGATGATCTGCTCCCGGCAATCCATGACCGTGCTGTTTATCACCCATGACATCGGCGAGGCAGTGCAGCTCGCCGACAGGGTCATGATCATGCGATCAGGCCGGATCACCGATCAGATTGACATTCACCTCCGGCGCCCCCGGGCGGAAGATGATCCGCAGCTGGTCCCCCTGCGCCGGGACATTTTCAACCTTATCCTATCCCCTAGGGGGGTAAAGGAGAACCAATGATGCACTACATCAAACGACTTCTTGTCATCGGCACCACCCTCATCCTGTATGCAGCCACCGCCGCCCAGGGCACGCCACTGAAGGAAATCAACATCTCCTACGTTAAATCTCCTTTTAACCTGCAGGTCATGGTCATGAAAAACCAGCGGCTGCTGGAAAAGGAATTTGCGGGGGACGGTATTACCATTAACTGGCACGAGATCACCTCGGGGGCCAAACAGGCCCAGGCAATGGCTGCCGGCTCCCTTGACATTGGCTCGGTGATGAACACCACCTCGGTCCTGCTTGCCAACGCGGCAGGCAATCCGATACGGATCATCAATGGCGTCAGCAGACCCTCCAAGACCTTTGCCATCGTCGCCCGCAAAAACGGCCCCACCACCGTTGAAGAGCTCAAGGGTGCCTCCATTGCCGGGCCCAAGGGCACCGTGCTGCACCAGCTGCTTGTTGCCGCCCTGGACAGCAAGGGCATGACCATTGACGACGTCAACTTCATCTCCATGAAACTCCCGCAGGCGAGAACAGCGATGCTGGCCGGCAAAATCGACGCAGCCCTGCTTGCCGCCAGCCTGGTGATTAAATCTGTGGATGCCGGCGCCCATGTGATTACCACTGCCGACGGTCTGGTCACCCCAAAACTGGTGTCGGCAGCCAGTGGTGCCTTTGCCGCCGAGCACCCGGACGTAATCAAGCGCTACCGCAAGGTTTTTATGGCAACGATGCAGTTCATCGATACCCATTGGGATGAAGCGCTCGCCATCGGCATCAATGAACATGGGATCTCGAAAAAAGACGGGCAGACCCTTGCCGACTGGGCCGGTTTCACCGATCATCTCTTGCCTGCTGACCTGGACTCCATGCGTGAAGATGTCAAGTTCCTCAAGGCCAATAACATGCTGAAAAACGATGTCAACCCGGAGGAAATCTGTCTCCCTGGCGCTGTCAAGTGAGAAGAGGCCTGATATGTCACTCTCTTTCACCGTCGCCGAACGGGGCCGCCACATCCCGGTCACCCGAGAACAGCTGACCCTGTACAGTGGTCCATCACAGATCATTGCCACCGCCCTGATGTTCCGGTTGTTCAGGCGGGCGATCACTGATCTTTCTCCTGAAACGCCCCCGGAAAGGACAGCCTTTTCGACGCTTGTCGCCTTTCCCGGCCCTGGAATCCTCGATTGCATCGAATACGTGACCCGGGCACGCACCCACGGACCCGATCGCCTGATTATCGATACCGAGGCAGGTCCGGAGGATGCCCCGAGAGCACCGAAAGGCAGATTTTACTTTGAACTGGAGATCAACGGGCGGCGTCGCGCCTACTGGCCTGCCCCGGGGCTCTTTGACGAGACCTTCCTGGAGATGGTCCGCAGGTATCAACCCGGCGAGAATACCCCGGCAGAGGAGGCGGCCTACCAGCAGTTCAAGCAGCAGATGGTCGGCAAACTGCTGGGGGCTCCAGGGCCTGAGCTCTTCCGGAGTGCATGATCACAAAGAGGATGGTACGTTTCGTCTGCATGTTCCAGACGCCTGTTTGCTGCGAGTCAGTGCAGTTTTTCTGGCTGGCAGCGACAGGGGCGCTACCAGGTGAGTTGACCAAGCACTACCGATGTAGACCATCCCTAAGGCTATCGGTGTACAAGCGGTTTTCCATGTACAGGGAAAGTGAGGCCACGGCACGGTCGCAGACCGGAAACACAGGGATGCCCTGCCGGAGAAGGGCATCCCTGAGCGGATCAAACATTCTGCCACCATCAACAACCCCAACGACCGGAATCTCGCTGTCGTTGACAACCTTGGCAAGCAGAAACACGTCCTGGAATTCAGTGAACGATCCGGTGACAATGGCTCCAGCCTGGCGGATACAACTCTCGCAGACCATATAGTCACCGGCAAGGGAGGCAGTGTGGCCGCTGGTTGCCCGCTGACCTTCTGTCGTGCGTCCCGCCTTGTAAAACACCACCTCTTTACCCAGCAAGATCGCCTCGCGAACAGCCCTGGCAAATTCAAGCCCGTCCAGATCCTTAAACCCTTCCGCGTAAACGGCAATAACGTCAACCTCGTCTGAATCTTTGAAGTATTTGATCATATCACCAAGGGAAAGGTCAGTCTGATTACCCATGGAGACCAGATATGCAGGTGCCAACTCTGGACATTGACTCAGACGGTGCAGCATAAACGCGCCGCTCTGACTGACAAAGGCTGCGCGGTGAATCTTCTCCCTGCTGTTTTTGGGGAGTTTTTCCTCGGGAATGAACCAGGTGTCATATCCTCCGGGATGGGAGATAACGCCCATGCAGTTGGCGCCAAGAAAAACCGGTCCGCCCCTTTCGCTGGCATGTACCTCATTGATCCTGGCAATAAGTTGGGTTGCCCTTTCTCTACTCTGGTCATTCTCCCCCATATTGCCAGGAATCAGCATCACAGCGTTGGCACAATCGAGCTCAAGCACCTCGTCCACCAGGGCTGGCATCTGATCAGCATCGATAGCGACAACAAAAAAATCGAGTTTTTCGGACAGAGATTGCAAGGTTGGCACACATAGCACATCATCTAACGCGGTGCTAACGCCCGCAACCCAACAATTTCAACAAAAAGAGTCGCATTTTTTGTACATTGGAAATTCACGACAATTTTCAAAAATACAAAAGGGAGCGACTCATGAAAAAACTTATAGAAAAGTTTTCAGGTCTAGTCAAGGGGTCAATAACTTGTTTTGATCGTATCGTCTTCAAAGGATTTATCCTACTATTGATGTCTGCCAAACAAGTAATGCAGTTTTACACAGCTCAAGGTGTGCTCAACAAAGAGTACAAATCGTGGATGATGGCTCAGACAAAGAAGATAATTGACCACGCCAAGCAGTATGCAAAGGACAACTGCGGTAATGGCATAACCTATCTCCCGACCTGGCGTACCAGAAAAGAATCACTGACCCACGAACGGCAACAACAGATCGACAGTGGATTGATCGGTATATGGTCGTGTCTGGAAGCGGGTTCCTCCTATCGCGCCAGGTATTGTCGGACAGCAGGGTATCCGCAATTGCAAAAGTATCAAACTCGTTGCAAGCACCTGTACTTTTACTTTGATGATCCTGATTTTGGTTTCATAACTATTCGATTGCAAACATGTTTCCCTTACCACATCCAGGTTTGTTTGAATGGCCGTGAATGGTTGCGCCGTAGTCTTGAAAAGGAGAAGATTGATTTTCTGGCTAAAGGTAACAAGTTT
>PDWJ01000015.1_pt1 | contig 213451 bp, 203 predicted proteins | sample 1430881 | NCBI WGS metagenome assembly PDWJ01 (sample SAMN01162460, study PRJNA174530) | Oral metagenome, whole genome shotgun sequencing project. | biome: Marine environment; feature: Marine mammal; material: Swab sample of the gingival sulcus; isolation source: swab sample of gingival sulcus...
TAGCAACCCGTTACGACAAGAGAGCCGATATCTTCCTGTCGGCAGTCTTCCTGGCCGCTGCCATCGTCTGGTGGACCAATTGAGTCCCGACCCTAGTCCGCGAAAAGGTAATCCGTCCGGGCAATTTCGTGCGCCTTGTCATGGCCGATTGAAAGGAAATTGTCCAAGGCCCGGGCATTGGCCTCGACCTCTTCGACCTCGCGCATTTTGTGGTGGTTGTCGAAGTTGGCTTCGCGGATCCGGTCGCTTTCGAACACCATGTCGCTACGAATGGTGGGGAGCAGCCGGTCCAGCGTTTCCTGCGGGGTTTTCTCACCCGCCAGCCCGACACGCATGGCGTGGCCGATCAGGTAGTCGTCGGAAAACTGGCATTCGATTTCAAGAAGGCGGGTCACGGAGCGGTCACCACAGAAATCGTTGAGCAGGTCAAGGTTGCCCGGATCCATGCAGACGATCAATCGGTCGGTGTCGTAATAGTCAAACAGCATCCGCATCAACGCGCGGCGGTGGCGGTGGCGTTTGTCCATGGTGGACTGAATGCCGCCGAGATCGGGCAGAGAGCAGCTTGCTTCATTGAACAGGTACTCGATGCACGGGATGTTGGTCATGTGCCGGATGCGATCCACCAGCCGCTTGGCCACGTGCCATTTCTTGCAGACGACAATCAACAGTTCGCGTTCCCGGCCCAACGTGCTTTCCGTTTCCCAAAACCGCATCCCGAACCGCCGCCCGATTCGCCCGCGTTCGGTGAGAAATTTGAAAAGCGACCGCCCTTCGTTGGAGATTTTGAAATCCCAGCCCCGTGTGGCGTAAAGCAGGCCAAGGCGGCGTTTCAATTCCCGCGCCTCGGGAGAAATCTTGCGCGCGAACAGAAAATCCTGGGACAACAACAGGTCATAGTGATCGTTATAGAAGGTCACCGGCATTCCATAGTCGGTGAACATCAGAAAGGTCAGCGTCCGTGTGTGGATTTCGTTTTCCGGCACGAGATGGCGCACAAGCGTCTGGAAAAACGTTTCATCGGGAATCCAGGTGGTGCGGAAAAACCGCATCACGTCTTTGCGCTGGCGTGTGAAATCCAGGATCCATTCGATGGTCCGGCGGCGCAGGCACCACCATTGGCTGCCAATCTGAACCTGCAGGTCATGGGGGATTTCGCGGGTCAGCCCCAGTTTCTTTTGCAGGTTATAGGAGGTGTAGAACCGCCATTTCTGTGTGCGTTCGTTGAAGAAATGGCGATAGATTAACCGCTCTTCCTTCATTCCCGTCTTGATCCAGTCGCTTTCGAAATAGTCGAAGCTTTCGATGTAATCAGCGTCGTCACGATCTAGGAAATCATGGGCATATTCGGCGGATTTGATCGCCATGCAATCACCCGATAACATATAGAAATGGGTGGCGCGGGGAAACGCCTCGACCGCGCTTTCCACGGCGTAAAGTGTTGCCTGAACCAAGCTCCATTCGCCCCAGCCGCATTTGATCCGTTTCTTGGCGAAGGTCACGTTTGGATTGCCGTCAAGCGCGGTGCGGATCATGTCGTAATGTTCCGGTTTGGCACGCGCATCAAAGTGGATCGACATATAGTCGCCCACGGCCGTCAACCGCTCGGCCTGTTTGATGATCGCCTCTGGATCCTTGTGACACAGCAATATGAAGGCAATTTTTGCCATATTTGAAACGTTCGGCCCCTATTTACCCGTATTGTTTACCTTGATAGATGTGAACGGGCGTTGAATAAACCGAATTTATTTGCTTTTTTGTGGCTAATCGGTGCGGGCAGCTAACGATCTGCACGAAATAACGGAGACGAAGCAGTATGGGCTTTCCCGGAACATGGATGACCGAAAGCGAAAGCGTGGTTTATCGCGTGGTGCCAAAATGTGCGTGTTCGACCATTGGTCAGATCATGTACTATTCAGACCACGGCGAATTTTTTGACGGCGATATTCACGACGCCGAAGACGGGCTTCACAAATGGGCGCGGGATGAAAGCCAGCCTTTGATCAACGCCAATGTAAAGACACACAGTTCTTACGCCTTCACCTGTGTACGCAATCCGTATACCCGCATCCTGTCGTCGTTTTTCGACAAGATTTGCGGGATTCAGCGGAATGGCAACCGGTATCGCGGCAATCTCGTGCCGCTGCTGATCCAGAAATACGGGATCGAAGTGGGTGGCGATGATGGCAAACAGGAGTTTGACCAGATCAAGAGCTTCCGCCGGTTTCTTCTGTTTGTGCGTGACACCATTCGGTTCCGCCGCCCCATGGACCCGGATATCCACTGGTCGGCCATGTCGGGCCATGTCAGCACCTTCATCGTGAACGGTGGGCGCTATGACAAGATTTTCTGGACCGAACGGTTCAACGACGGAATGCAGGAGGTTCTGGACAATATCGAAGTGCCCCATGCCGTCGATCTGTCCAGCATTCCGCGGTTCAATGAAAGCGAAGGCCACGGCCCCAAACGCGCCCATCCGGTCGAGGATTATTTCGACGACCTGTCCATGCATCTGGTTTATGAAATCTTCAAACGGGATTTCAACCTGTTCAAATATGATTTCGAAGACCCGTCCAACAAGATGCCGGTCGGGGAAATTGATCTGGATGAAATCCACGCCAAGCTTGGAGAATAAAGCGTTTCCAGTTCTTGTTGGATCACAGCAAGAACTGGAAACGCCCACATCCCTACTGTGTTGCGGCCGCGTTTCCACATTGCGCTGAGACAACGTAATGTGGAAACGCTTTAGGGTGGGGGCGTTACAGCCCCGGCCCGGGCCGGGTCCTAGATCGCCTTTCCCTTTTTGATATGATCGGTTTCAGGTCCGTGTTTGACGCTTGGTGGCCTCCGCTTGCCCGGCGTCATGGCCGGTCAGATCAAAGTGTTTTGCGGTAAATCAGCGAGGTAGGGTGATCAAACCCCTTGTGGGTGGCTTCCCCCACATATTCAAATCCCATGGCGTGGAACGTGGCGTGGTTGTCGACAAGCTCGACCCGGGTATTCAACGTGATCGAAGACAGGTTCAACGCCTGCGCCCGATTTTCCGCAAGGGTCAGCAGTTCGCGCGCCAGCCCTTCTTGTCGGTGGGTGGGTGAGGTGGCCAGTTTGTCCAGATAGAGTGTGGAGTCGGTCGGAGTCAGGGTGACGCTGGCGATGGGGCGGTCGGCTTCCTCGATCACCCATATTTCGCTGGCTTCGCTGGTGTTGCGCAGATCCTCGACCGACATGTTGGCCATGGAAGAGGGTGGGTCGATCCGTCCTTCCATATAGGCAAACGCGCGGCGCAGCATGGTGTGCAGGGCCGCAAAGTTGTCCCGGGATGTCATCTGGCGCGATTTCGACATATTCACAGGATGACGCAGTTTGCGCAAACATGGCAAGCCCGGTTTTGGTTCCGTGCCACATTTTCAGCGGGCACCAGGAGATTCGGTAATAGCTCCGATCCGCGCGCGTGCCGAGTTTGAGCGGGGGGTCCACAAACTGCGGTCGATAGCTTCCTGCAACCTCTCGGCAATCTCGCGCAGGGCAGCGGGGTTGTGCTCTTCTATGAAGTCCCGCGTGGCCTCGTCTTCCAGGAACGCGCTTTCCACCATGTCGAAATGGTGCCCCTTGACCACCCCGGTGGTCGCGGCAAAGGCAAAGAGGTAATCCACCGTTGCGGCAATTTCAAATGCCCCTTTATAGCCATGGCGTCTGACGCCTTCGATCCATTTCGGGTTAACCACGCGAGAGCGCACAACCCGGGCGATTTCATCGTCCAGCGTGCGGATCAGCGGGCGTTCGGGGCGGGAATGGTCGTTGTGATAGATCACCCGGTCGCGGCCCTGAAGCGTGTTGACGGCCGCCGCCGCGCCGCCTTCGAACTGGTAATAATCGTCGCTGTCCAAGATGTCGTGTTCGCGGTTATCCTGGTTTTGCACAATGGCTTCGGTCTGGGTCAGGCGGGTTTCAAACGCCTTGCGATCCTTGCGACCGTCGCCTTCGGCACCATAGGCATAGGACCCCCATTCAAGATAGGCCTCGGCCAGATCGGATTTGTCAGCCCAGAGCCGTTCGTCGATCATCGCCTGAAGTCCCGCGCCATAGGCCCCGGGTTTGGAGCCGTAGACGCGGGTTTTGTTGCCCTCGTTGCGGGCGCGTGCGGCGGCGGGGTTCAGGTCTTCGGGTTCGTCCAGCGCCATGACGGCGCGCGCGGCGCTGTCCACCAATGCGATCAGTTGGGGAAAGGCGTCGCGGAAAAAGCCCGATATGCGCAGGGTGACATCAACGCGGGGGCGACCAAGAACCGATTGAGGAAGGATTTCAAATCCGGTGACGCGGCGGTTTGCGCTGTCCCATCTCGGTTTGACCCCCATGAGGGCCAGTGCCTGAGCGATGTCATCACCACCGGTGCGCATATTGGCCGTGCCCCACGCGGTGAGCAGCATGGTGCGGGGCCAGTCGCCATGGGTTTGCAGGTGTTTTTCGATCAACAGGTTGGCTGACTTCCAGCCCAGTGCCCAGGCGGTCGGCGTAGGCACCGCGCGGCTGTCGACGCTAAAGAAATTCCGCCCGGTGGGAAGGGTGTCCAGACGTCCCCGCGTGGGCGCGCCGGATGGTGCCGGGGCGACGAAGTGCCCTGAAAGGGCGGTGAGGAGCCCCGCCCCTTCGTCCGGCCCGCAAGCGCGGACCATCGGTCGGATGACAGTTTCAATCTCTTGCAGAACCGCCCGGCTCGCCGCGCCTTGCGGCGGCGTCTCGCTGTCAAGAAGGGCAATTGCCAGTGTTTCCAGCCGTTCCAGCGTATCCCCGTGGCTGCGCCATGTCCCGGTGAAATTGGCCAGTACCTCGGGCCGTGGTCCTTCCCACGGTGCGGCCATGTCGCAATCCAGCGGGTCGAATCCTAGGCCAAGGTCATTGGCCAGCGCCCGGATCAAAGAGGCGTCGCCGCCATTGCCGTCTCCGCGTGGGACGCGGGTCAGGGCGATCAACAGATCCCGCTCCTGTTCTCCGTCGGGCGATTGCCCAAAGATATGCAGGCCATCGCGGATCTGGGCTTCTTTCAACTCGCAAAGATAGGCATCGAGCTTGGCCAGGTCGCTGTCTTCGTCTGTGCCGTCCATGCCCACATCGGTGTCCAGCCCGGTGACAGAAGACAGTGACAGAATCTCGCGCCGCAAATGTTCGATCCGGCGCGGGTCAACCCCTGCCGCCTCGTAATACTCGTCCACCAGCGCCTCGAGATCGCGCATGGGGCCATAGCTTTCCGCGCGGGTCAAAGGGGGTGTCAGGTGGTCGATGATCACCGCTTGCGCACGGCGTTTTGCCTGCGTGCCTTCGCCCGGGTCATTGACGATGAATGGATAAACATGGGGCAGCGGGCCGAGCACGGCTTCGGGCCAGCAGGCCCCCGAAAGCGCCAGCGCCTTGCCTGGAAGCCATTCCAGGTTGCCATGTTTGCCCATGTGGATCAGGGCATGGGCCCCATGAATGTGACGCAGCCAGATGTAAAAGGCGAGGTAATTGTGGGGCGGTACCAGGTCGGGCGAGTGATAGGTGTCGGTCGGGTCAATATTGTACCCGCGTGCGGGTTGCAGTCCCACCACCACGTTCCCGAAGGTCAGGATCGACAGTTTGAAACCTGTGCCGGGTTCAAAGAACGGATCACTTTCCGGCGCTCCCCAGCGATCGGTCATCGCTTCTTTCTGCGCCCAGGGCAGGGCGTCGAAGTGCCGACGATAGGTGGCAAGGTCCAGAACCTCGCCGCCGGTACGTTCAGCGCGATCGGTAAGCCAGTTGGTTGGCCCGGCCATCACGGCTTTCATCAGCGCATCGCTGTCGCGCGGCGCGTCGTCAACCGCATATCCCTGTGCGGCCAAAAGAGACAGGGCATGGACCGTGGCAGCAGGCGTGTCGAGTCCAACGCCATTGGCCAACCGGCCATCTTTGTTGGGATAGTTGGCGAGGATCAGCCCAAGTTTGCGCCCGGCTTCCTCTGTGGCGCGCAACCGCGCCCAGTTTGCGGCCAGTTGCGCCACGAACTCAATCCGGTCCCCCTGCGCGCGGTAGGTGGCGATGGGGCATTCTGTTGCCTCGTCAAAAAACGCCTCGCCCTTGAAGCTGACAGCGCGGGAAAGAACGCGCCCGTCCACCTCGGGCAAGGCCACGTTCATCGCGATGTCCCGTGCGGAAAGACCGGTTGATCCCTGCGTCCACGCCTCTTCGGTCGAGGATGCGAACACTACCTGGAAAACCGGCGCGTGTCGGGCGGCCTGCATTTCAAGGGGGTTCGATGCCCCCTTGGAATGCTCTCCCTGATGGGGTGATCCGACGGCAAAGGAGGTGCAGTTCAGGATGACCGAGGGCGGCGCGGCGGTGAACAGGGTTTCAAGGGTCGCAACCGAAACCGGATCTTTAAGAGAGGCCACGAAAACCGGCAGCGGGTTCAGCCCCTGACGCAGCAGCGACTTCACCAGCCGGTTGACCGGGTTCAACCCTGCCCCCTGAACCAGTGCCCGATAGAAGATCAAAGGCACAATCGGGGTACCTTCGTGCCATGCCGATTGCGCCGCAGCCAAATCCGCGACGCCTTCGCCAGGCCAATAGACACCAGCGCGCAGAAGAGGCGCAGCGGGTTCAGGTTTTTCGCCGCCGTTCAGCATGGCCCCTGCATAGGTCAGGAAACGTGTGGCATTACCCGGCCCGCCCTCGACCAGATAGGCCCAGAGCGCGTCGTAGTCTTCGTCCGATACCGTGGACAGCCCCCGCAGATCCGCATCGGGTTTGTCATCACCGGGCAACAGTGCCAACGGCACATCCGCATCGTGACAGCGCGCGGCATATTGTTCGACCCCGTATTTCCAATAACCGGTTCCGCCCAGCACCCTTGCGACCACCAGTTTCGACCGTGTCGCGCATTGATCCAGATGCAGGTCGACCGACATCGGGTGTTGCAGGTGGGTGAGGTTGGCCAGTCTGAGCGTCGGCGGGGTGTTCATTTCGCCCCGCGCCTCGGACAAAGCGGCCAGTTCCGTATCTGCGGCAGAGATAAAGATGATATCGGCGGGGGTTTGGCCCAGATCGACGGGCTCTTTGCCGTCGTCGATGCTTCCGGGAGTGGCGGCGAGGAGGTGCATGGGGGCGAGCCTTGAGATGGGCGGAGAGGTTGAGAGTCTCCAGCGAGGGTATCTGGGGAAAGACGAAACGGTTGGCCCGTTTTACGTCGGCGATTTTTCCATGAAAAGACTGTAGGGGGCGTTGGGGGCGTCGCCAGAGGGCGCACACCGTGCAAAGCCGTGACGTTCATAAAGCCTGTGCGCGGCGTCGAGCCCGAATCCGGTTGCAAGCCGGAGATAGGGCAGGTTCAACGCCCGCACCTGATCTTCGTTCTGGCGCAGCAGCGCGGCGGCGATCCCTTTGCCACGGGCTTCGGGGGCGGTGAGCATGGACTTCACCTCTCCGTAATCTTCGTTGACAGCCAAGGCACCGGCCCCGAGGGTTTCCGCCCCTTCACGCGCGATGAAGAAATGTATGTCGGGCGTGCAGGGCGCATCGCCCGACAGGACGTGGTTCGAACCCGCCGGGAACAGCGCTTGAATCAGGGTCTGTGAGGCTTGCAAAAGCGCAGGCACCTGTGACTCCTTTGGGTTCCCGGGTTCAACGCTGATCATGCAGCGTTCAGCGCCTTTTCGATAGCGGCGCGGTCGAGCCCGGCCTGGCCGATCACCACAAGGCGGGTTTCGCGGGGGGTATCACCGAAAGGTTGATCGAAATAGCTGTCCACGCGCGGACCAACCGCCTGATAGGTGAGCCGCATGGGTTTGCCCGCCACCGCCGCGAACCCTTTCAGCCGCAGGATGTCATGCGTGCGGATCACGTCGGCCATGTGGGTGGCAAATGCGGCCGGGTCGGAGATTTCGCCGCGTGTGACCACGAAGCTTTCGAATTCGTCATGGTCGTGATCGTGGTGATGGTCCTCATCGTTATCATGGTGATGGTGGTGAACCTCGTGGCGTGATTGCAAATCGGTTTCTGACCCGATCCCCTGACCCAGCAGCACATCCACCGGAAGCGCCCCCATCGTGGATTTGATCACCTGCACGCCATCGCGGCTTTCTGCACGCAGTTGCATGGTCAGCGCCTCGGCCTCGTCCGCGCCCAGCAGGTCGGATTTGTTGACCACGATCATGTCGGCGCAGGCCACCTGATCCTCGAATAATTCCGACAGGGGTGTTTCGTGGTCAAGGTTTTCATCCATCGCCCGTTGCGCATCCACCGCCGCAACATTGTGGGCAAAACGCCCCTCGCTCACCGCCTTGCCATCCACCACGGTGACAACGCCATCAACGGTGACCTTGGTGGAAATCTCGGGCCAGTTGAAGGCACGCACCAGAGGTTGCGGCAGGGCAAGACCCGAGGTTTCGATCACGATATGATCCGGGGCGTTGTCGCGTGCGAGCAGTTTTTCCATGGTCGGCACGAAATCTTCGGCCACGGTGCAACAGATACAGCCGTTGGACAGTTCCATGATGTCATCTTCGGAACAGGTTTCGTCGCCACAGCCTTTGAGGATGTCGCCATCTACACCCAGATCACCGAATTCGTTGATGATCAGAGCGATGCGACGCCCGTCGGCATTGTCCAGCATGTGGCGGATCAGAGTGGTTTTACCAGCCCCGAGAAAGCCGGTGACGATGGTCGCAGGGATCTTTGCAGGCATATGTTCAAACTCCATTCCCCGTCTTCCCCGACGGGTGGTTGCAGGGGCGCATGGCAGGTCTCCTGGCTTCGTGGGTCGCTGCGCCCGGTCCGGCCTTCCCGAGCGGATCCTCAGTGGCGTAACTTGGCGGGCGCTCTCCACTTACAGTCGCGGGGGCGGCTTTGGATTTGAACCCCGGATTGGGTCGTTCGCACCAAATTCCCTGTTGGGCCCGGATGGGCACCATGCCGGGTGGTTTTGCCTGTTTCGGTGTCAGGGGGTCAAGCCGGATTGCGCCTTAAGGTGATGGAAAAGCGGCCTTGGTCGTGGGGCGCGCGCACTAAAACGCAATATTTTGTGGATAACTCCACCGATTTCCCAAGATCGTGGGGGCGTGGCGTTGACTCGAAGGGGATTCACCCGCCAAATTCTCTGAAATGAGTGGAATCAGAACCATCAGGCAGGGCATTTGCGTTTTTCCAAGCTTAAACTGACCGGCTTCAAAAGCTTTGTGGACCCGACCGATTTGATTATCGCCGACGGGTTGACGGGGGTGGTGGGGCCGAACGGCTGTGGCAAATCCAACCTGCTGGAGGCCCTGCGCTGGGTAATGGGGGAAAACCGGCCGACCGCGATGCGGGGCGGTGGCATGGAGGACGTGATTTTTGCCGGGGCGGCGACACGTCCGGCGCGCAACTTTGCCGAGGTCCAGCTACAGATCGACAATTCCGAGCGGCTGGCCCCGGCCGGGTTCAACGATTCCGACATGCTGGAGATCGTCCGCCGCATTACGCGGGACGTGGGCAGCGCCTATAAAACCAATGGCAAAGATGTGCGGGCACGGGATGTGCAGATGCTGTTTGCCGATGCCTCTACCGGGGCGCATTCCCCGGCTTTGGTGCGTCAGGGTCAGATTTCCGAACTGATCAACGCCAAGCCGAAAAACCGACGCCGTATTCTGGAAGAGGCGGCGGGGATTTCGGGCCTGTACCAAAGGCGCCACGAGGCCGAACTCAAGCTGAAAGGTGCCGAAACCAATCTGACCCGTGTTGACGATGTGATCGAACAACTGGCGGCGCAGTTGGCTCAACTGGCCCGCCAGGCAAGACAGGCGGCGCGGTATCGCGCGATTGGTGAAGACCTGCGCCGAGCCGAAGGGTTACTGTTGTTCCGCCGCTGGAAAGAAGCCGACGAAGCCCGACGCGTGGCCGAAGACGAGCTGCGCAACCGCACAACCCTGGCGGCGCAAGCCGAAGGCGCGGCGCGGCTGGCAGGCAAAAACCGGGTGGCGAAAGAAGATGCGCTGCCGCCCTTGCGCGAAGAAGAAGCGATCGCCGCTGCCGTTCTGCAACGGTTGCAGGTTCAGCGTGATACCTTGAATGATCAGGAAGCACAGGCACTTCAGACCATCGAGGCTCTGAAAAGCCGGATTGGACAGCTTGGCGCGGATATGGAGCGTGAGGCCGGGCTGAACCGGGACGCGGGCGACACCATCGAGCGGCTGGAATGGGAAGCGCGCGAATTGGCCAGGGCGGGCGAAGGACATGAGGCGCGGTTGAAGGACGCCAGCGAAGACGCCGCCAATGCCGCCGGGATACTGCAATCGCGCGAGGCTGACCTGACCCGCCATACCGAAGACGTGGCGCGGCTGGCCGCCCGCCATCAATCGGCGCAACGATTGGTCGAAGACAGCCGTAAAACTCAGGCCCGCAGCGAAGCAGAGGCCGAAAAGGCCCGCGCCAGCGCGGCACATTCCCAAGGGGCGCTGGACAAGGCCGCACAGGATTTCGAGACTGCGACAGCGGCCGAAGCGGCAGCCACCAAGGCCGCCCGCAGGGCGGAAGAGGCGCTGGCCGAGGCCGAGCGTCAGCGGGCCGAGACCCAGACCTTGGAAGCCGAGGCGCGGGCCGAGCGCAGCGAGGCCGAGGGCGAGGTCAACGCGCTGCGCGCCGAAGCGACCGCGCTGGCCAAGCTGGTACAGCGGGACACAGCCGAAGGCGGGCAGATCCTTGACCGCCTGCAAGTGGAACAGGGGTTCGAAAAGGCGTTGGGCGCGGCCCTGGCCGATGACCTTCGCGCGCCTCAAGTTGAGGCCGACGGGCCCTCGGGCTGGTCGCTCTTGCCCGGATATGACCGCGCACAATCCCTGCCCGACGGTGTCGATGCCCTGACCAATCACGTTTCGGTGCCCGAGGTGCTGGAACGGCGGATGAGTCAAATCGGTTTGGTTGATACGGATGAGGGCGGGCGTTTGCAGCCCTTGTTGAAACCCGGTCAACGTCTGGTGTCGCTCGAAGGGGACCTGTGGCGGTGGGACGGGTATCGCGCCTGGGCCGAAGACGCGCCAAGCGCGGCGGCGTTGCGGCTGCAACAGCTCAACCGCCTGGAGGCGTTGAAACAGCAGATGGAGGCGCTGACGGCTCGCGCCGACGGGGCGCGGCAAGCGCATGAGATGCTGACCCAGAAGCTGGCGGATCAGACCCGCGCGGATCAGGACGCGCGGCAAGCGCGCCGCGATGCGGATCGGCAGGTGGCCGAGGCCGCCCGTGCGCTTAGCCGGGCCGAAGCGGATCGCAACCTGGCCTCGTCGCGACTGGAGTCGATGGGCCTTGCCGTGACGCGCCACGAAGACGAGGCCACAGCCGCACGTCAAACCCTGCTTGAAGCCGAGCGGGCCTTGGCGGATCTGGGCGATCTTGAGGCCGCACGGGCCGAGGTCGAGGACGTCAAGATGACCGTCGAGGCTGCGCGTATGACCATGATGGCGAAACGCTCGGCCCATGACGAACTGCGCCGGGAAGGTGAAGCGCGCACAAAGCGCAGCCAGGAGGTGACCAAGGAGGTCAGTGGCTGGAAGCACCGGCTTGAGACGGCCGGAAAACGGATTGCCGAACTGGGCGAGCGTAAGGAAGAGAGCGAAGCGCAACTGGCTGCGGCCACCGCTGCTCCAGCGGAGATTGCGGCCAAGCGGGAAGAGTTGTCCGATGCAATTTCCGAAGCCGAGGCACGGCGCGTCAGGGCCGCTGATGCGTTGGCCGAAGCCGAAACCGCCCAGCGGGATGCCGTGATGGCCGAGCGGGACGCCGAACGGTTGGCCAGTGAAGCCCGTGAGGCGCGCGCCCGGTCCGAGGCCCGATCCGATGCGGCCCGTGAGACCGTGGCCTATGCCGCCGAGCGCATCGCCGAGGATCAGGAGATGACGCCCGAGGCGCTTCTGACATCGCTGGATGCCGACCCGGAGAAAATGCCAGCGTCGGAGCAGATCGAGGCGGATGTGAACCGGCTTAAACGTCAGCGCGAGTCGTTAGGTGCTGTCAACCTGCGCGCCGAAGAGGACGCTAGGGAGGTGCAGGAGGAGCACGACAGCCTGGCCAATGAAAAGGCCGATCTGGAAGAGGCAATCAAGACCTTGCGGGGGGGAATCGCCAGCCTGAACCGTGAAGGGCGCGAGCGGTTGTTGACGGCATTTGAACAGGTGAACGGCAACTTCACCCTGTTGTTCCGGCATCTGTTTGGCGGTGGTGAGGCCAACCTCGTGCTGGTGGAAAGCGACGATCCGCTGGAAGCGGGGCTTGAGATCATGTGCCAGCCGCCGGGCAAGAAACTGTCCACCCTGTCTTTGTTGTCCGGGGGGGAGCAGACGTTGACCGCGCTGGCCTTGATCTTTGCTGTGTTCCTGGCAAATCCGGCCCCGATCTGTGTGTTGGACGAGGTGGATGCGCCTTTGGATGATGCCAATGTCACAAGGTTCTGTGACCTTCTGGATGAGATGTGCCGCCGCACCGACACGCGATTTCTGATTATCACCCACCACGCCGTCACCATGAGCCGCATGGACCGTCTGTTTGGCGTGACCATGCAGGAACAGGGCGTTAGTCAGCTTGTCAGCGTGGACCTGAAAAAGGCCGAACAGATGGTGGCCTGAGGTTCCATTTGACAGGGTGCACAACGTGAATTGGGGATAGTCACATGACAGAACGAGACTTTGAAATCGCCGGTCTGGGAGAGATCGCCATTCGCTGTGCGGATATGGAGGCGATGAAGGCGTTTTATGGGGATCTGCTGGGCCTCAAACCGCTCAGCGGCAACAGCAACCCTGACATTCAGTTCTTTCGCATTGCCGAAGGGGTGGCGGGACATACCGCCGTGCTGGCGCTGTTCCATCAACCGGGCCATGTTCTGGTGCCCGGGTCGTCATCGCTGCACCATCTGGCGCTGAGCCTGCCATATGCCGGGCAGGAGGCCGCGATTGAATGGTTTGAACGTCAGGGCGTGACCTACCGTATTGAGAATTTTGACTGGGTCGGTTGGCGGGGCGTGTTTGTCAAAGATCCCGAAGGCAATACGGTGGAATTGGTGGCTTTTGATCCGGGCCATGCCGATCATTGATCCCTGACGGGGCGCGGTTTTTCCAATAAAATATAGGGTTTGAAGGTGTTTTCAGAGAGTCGGGAAACGCCTGTTTCACCGTTTCCTTGCCATGAACGATCCGCGACATTACCCCGATATTATCCAATCGCTGCCCCGATTGCGCCCGATTTGCTCGCGATAACCGATGCAAACGAAAGCACGCAGAGGGATCACGAGCATGGACCGCTTGACCGAAATGGAAGCCTTTGCCACCGTGGTGGACCAGGGTGGTTTTACAGATGCAGCCAAGAAGATGGGGATTTCCAAATCTGCCGTTTCCAAACATGTTTCATCGCTGGAGGCCCGGCTTGGTGCACGTCTTTTGAACCGCACCACGCGCCGGGTTTCGCCGACCGAAATCGGTTTGGCCTATTACGACCGCGCCCGCCGCGTTCTGAACGATGCCGGCGAAGCGGATGCCTTGGTTTCTTCAATGCAATCAGACCCTTCGGGTCTTCTGCGGATCAGCGTCGCGACGGATTTCGGGGTCAATCACCTGTCTCCGATCCTTGGGGATTTCCTTGCTGATTTCCCTGATATTACCGTCAACATGGTGCTGAACAACCGCTACGTGGAACTGATTAGCGAAGGGTTCGATATGGCCATCCGCATCGGTGAGTTGGAAGACAGCACCCTGCGGGCCCGCAAGCTGACCGAGACCACCAAGCGTATGATCGCCAGCCCCGAGTACTTCAAACGCTATGGCCGCCCCGAGCGGATCGACGATCTGAACGAACACAAGTTGTTGCATTATTCCAGCCAGTCGGCGGGGAACATGTGGAAGCTGACCGCCCCTTCAGGTGAAAAACGTCAGGTGCGCACCGCCGGGTGGCTGAGCGTCAATGATGGCCAAAGCCTTCTGAACGCAGCGATTTCCGGTCTTGGTATCGCCTATCTTCCCAGCTTTCTTTACGCGGATGCGATGAAGGAAGGCTTGGTCGAAGACGTGATCCCCGATCTGCCGATGGAGACCCAAGGTATCTATGCGGTTTACCCGCCGGGCCGGTTTACCCAGCCCAAGGTCCGCGCCTTTATCGATTTTCTGGTCCATGAGTTTGCCGAAAAAGGCCCCAGCGAGTGGTGATCTGACCCCGCATTCGGACCATTTCTGTTTTTCCTCTGCAACCAACTGCCCCGGACATTGTCCGGGGCTTTTTTCGTCTCGTTTCGAGGAGTGTTAACCCATGGCGGCATAGCCTCGAATCGGGGGGGGTGACCTGTGCGCAGCGCGGCGGCACCGGATTGGCACCGTCTGGGGCGATGTTCGAAGGGCACCAAAACGGGCTTGATAAAGACGGATACTTTAATTGGTGTTGAGCAGGATCACCTCGACCCGCCGGTTGGCTTCGCGCCCTTCCAGGGTGAGGTTGGTGGCGATCGGGGCTAGGTATCCCATCCCTTCTGCGGCAAGCTGGCCACGCCCCACGCCAAATGCCGAGACAAGCCGCTCCAGAACAGATGCGGCGCGGCGTTTGGACAGCACGATATTTCCCGACAGGGCACCCACCGCATCGGTATGGCCTACCAGCGCCACCTTGCGCGTTGTGTCGGTCTTTAGATATTCGGCCAGTTCGGCAAGCGAGGCGAACGGCCCTTCCCCCAGGGAGGACGAGCCGGTTTGGAAGGTCAGGTCCGCCAAAACCGCGTGGCCCCGGCTTTCCAATTGCAACACCACGGGAAGTCCGGACAGATCGGGGGCCACCGCGATCGTGGCCGATTGGGTTGCTGCGGGCAGCGCGCCTTTGGTTTTAGGTTTTGCCGTGCCTTTTGGTCTGGCCTGTATGATCTGGACAAAGGCTGAATTGGCGGTGCGAGAGATCAGCAGGGATATGAAATCGTTGCCTTTTTGCGCCGAGAGGAAACGGTAATCGAACAGGTCCACATGCATTCCGGGCGCGGGCATCACGTCGATATCGAACCGGAAATCAAATCCGCCACAGTCGCGGTCGCTGCATTCGAACAGAATCTGATATCCCGTTTCCTCCAGTTGATTGCGCAGGGGGGTCAGGAGTTGCAGAGTGGTCAGCCCCTGAGCGTCAATGCGCCAGGCCTGGCGGCTGACGCTGCCTTCGGTCACCCGCGTGGGCACGCCGTCGCCGTCATGGGCTCCGATCGGGAGGGCATAACTGTCCAGTCCCGAATGCTGATCCGCCAACAGCCGGGCGTTGGAGGGCAATGACAGGTCGATCGCCTGTACCGGGCCGACAAAGCCGAAACCGAACAGGGCAACCGCTGCCGTCCATGTCGTGGCAGGTTTAGCGTGTTTTGGCGTGGTATTCGGCATTCGGGCGCATATCGGTGGCCGAGGCCACACGGTTGGTCATATTATAAAAACCCGCCACGTTGGCGATGTCCCAGATATCGCGATCCGAAAACCCGACATCGCGCAGCGCCTTGCGGTCGGCTTCGACGATCTTGTGGCTTTCCACCGTCATCTTTTCGGCAAAGGTAAGCATGGCGGTCTGGCGTGCGTCCAGATCGGCGACGCGCCAGTTCATCACCAGCATTTCGCCAAGGATGGGGTCGCCCGACAATTCCCGCACCGCCTGACCATGGGCGGTCAGGCAGTAGAAACATTTGTTGATCGAGCTGACCGCCACGGCAATCAGTTCGCGTTCCAGTTTGGAAAGCCCGCTGTCGCCGAGCATCAGGTCGTTGTAAAGCGCCGTGAAAGTGTTCAGCTTGTCGATATCAAAGGCATAGGATTGCAGGACGTTGGGAACAAGACCCAGCTTGTCCTGACAGATGTCGAAGTATTTCTGTGTGTTTTCGGGCAGGGGGCTGACCATGGGCAGGTCAAGCGCGGTGGGTTCCTTGGGGGTGCTCATGGCTTACTCCTTTAGCTTGCGGTAATGATACTGTCCCACAAGAGTCATGCCGAGGGAAGTATAGAGCGCGTTTGCGCCGGTATTGGACCGGGTACAGATCGTGGCCATGCTCTGTGCGCCCTTGTCGCGCGCCCAGAAGGCCAGTTCGCGCATCGCGTAGCTGCCCATTTTCTGGCCCCGCTGGTGGGGCAGCACCTCAAGCGCGTGGACCATGGCGACGCCGTCGTGGATGGCACAAAAACAGGCCCCGGCCGGGTGGTCGTTGATCCGCCCGATCACACCGGTTTTCGGTCCTTTGGCGCGGTGCATGACGTTGATACGGTTCTCTCCGATCCCGCCTTGCTCCCAGATTTCACGCATGATTTCAAGCGGTTCCCAGGCCAGGAGCGCAGAGACGCGGGGCGGGCGGTCGGTGGCCATGTCTGCAATGGGGGCGGCGTAGAGATTCACCGGATCGACGATGTCATAGCCGCGTTCGGCAAGTATCCGATCCAGATCGTCCTGACCTTCGCGGATCATGAACAGGCAGGGTTGGCCCATGTCGCGCATCGCCGTTTCGGCGTCGTCGATCACGGTCTGCTCGTCAGCCCTTACAGGCTGCCTCGCGGTGGTGGCGCTGACTCTTTGGCCACCGCCGTTGCCACGGCGCAGGGTCAGGGGGCCAAGGGGAATGTATTCAGCCGCCGGCCAGGTGCCGTCGATCACGTCATAGAGGGTTTGGGCAGTGGGCAGGGTCATTCGGGAAACAGCTTTGCCAGGGTTTGAGTGGCGGCATCGACGCGGGCACCTTCGGGGCCGCGGATGACGATGTTGACCCCGAACACGCCGTTATGCACATAGGGGTAAGAGCCGATGGAGAGGTCATCATACTGTTCTGCCAGATCGGCTAGCGGTCCGGCAATGTCGCCTTCGCCACGGTTGATGCGCAGGGTCCGGCTGAGCAGCGGTTCGCCGCCGGTCAGCGTGGGCAGAACCGAGGCCACCATCGTTTGGAACACCGCCGGGACTCCGGCCATGACATGGACGTTTTTCAGCGTGAAGCCGGGGGCGATCGACACCGGGTTGTCGATCAGCGCCGCGCCTTCGGGGATGCGGGCCATGCGCAGGCGAGCCGCGTTCAGTTCCTGTCCCTGCCGGTCATAATGGGCCTGTAGCAGCGCCCGTGCGTCGTCGCGTACGTCGATGGGTGTGTCAAAGGCGCGGGCGACGCATTCGGCGGTTATGTCATCATGGGTTGGCCCGATCCCGCCGCTTGTGAACACATAGTCATAGCTGTCGGACAGGGCGCGGGTCGCTGTTTCGATGGCCGAGGCGTCATCGGGCACGATCCGCACTTCGGCCAGGGTGATGCCGTGTCTGGTCAGCTCTCTGGCCAGGTGATGCATGTTGGCATCCCGTGTGCGGCCCGAGAGAATTTCGTCCCCGATCACGAGCATGGCGGCGGTTGGGTTGGTCATGGGTGTTCCTTGGGCGTTCCTTGGGTGACGGCTCACTTTGGTATAGGCATGGTCTGGTATAGGCGCGGTGGCCGGTGCTTTCAAACCCCTGTTGCGTCCGCCGTGCTGATCCGCCGCGTTTTTGGTGGCAAGACGCAACAGCGGTTTCTCGTGCCCGGTGAATACGGGTTGGCCAGTGCGGGGCGCTGCGATAGCGTGGCGGCATGAAATTTGCCAAGCCCCTCATTCCCGCGACTCTGGTGCGCCGTTACAAGAGATTTCTGGCGGATTGCACGCTGGAAGACGGGCAGGAGATCACCGCCCATTGTCCCAATCCCGGATCCATGCAGGGTCTGGCGGATGCGGGGATGAAAGTGTGGCTTGAGCCCAATGACGACCCCGGGAAGCGGTTGAAATACGGCTGGCGGCTGGTGGATCATGGCGCGGGCCATTTCAGTTGTGTTGATACGTCGGTGCCCAATCGTGCCCTGCGCAGGGCGCTTGAGGCGGGGGAGATTGCCGAGCTGGCCGCCTATGGTACCGTGCGCCCCGAGGTAAAATATGGTGAAAACAGCCGCGTTGATTTTCTGTTGCAGCAGGAGGGGTTGCCCGATTGTTATGTTGAGGTGAAGAGCGTCACCCTGATGCGCCAACAGGGGCTGGCCGAGTTTCCCGATAGCGTGACCAGACGGGGAACCAGGCATCTGGGTGAATTGGCCCGGGTGGCAGAGCAGGGGCACAGGGCGGTGATACTTTACCTGGTGCAACGGACCGATTGTCATGGTTTCCAGGTGGCTGCGGATATTGACCCCGGCTATGCTAGGGCCGCGGAAACCGCCGCCGGTTGTGGGGTGGAGCGGTTGGTTTACACGGCCCGGATCAGCCCGCAGGAGATCACCATCGCGGGCGCGCTGGTGGGGGCGTAGGGTTTGCCGCCCTCTGGCGTCGCCCACCCACCCATCCCGACGCCAGAGGGCGGCATCTTGAACAGGCATGGGATCACGGCGTTGAGCAGAGGCCCCCGAACCATTCCGATGCGTCATCCCATTCGGGTTTGCATCGTGTGTCAACGTACTCCTGAAACAGATTTATGTCGAAAACGTCTCTGGTACAGACAGGCGTTCCGGCCTACATAGAACCATGATCTTTAACTTTTCCAAGAGGTCCAGACCTGTGAGCGACACACATCAGGGGCGTATGACGCGCGACGGTATCCGCATTCACGACAAGGCGGATTTTGCCGGTATGCACGCGGCGGGTGCGCTGGCGGCGCGAATTCTGGACGAGATTGCCGAACATGTACAAGCGGGTCAGACGACGGGTGAACTGGACCGGATCATCGAGGACAAGGTGACCGCCGCCGGGGCTAAATCGGCGACCATCGGGTATAAAGGGTACAAGCACGCGAGCTGTATTTCGTTAAACCATGTGGTGTGTCACGGCATTCCCGGATCAAAGGTGCCCAAGGGCAAGAATGAAAAGACCGCGCGCAAGCATGACGAGTTGATTGACGGTGATATTCTGAACATTGATGTGACCGTGATTGTCGATGGGTGGTTCGGGGATACATCGCGCATGTACAGCGTGGGCACGATCAAACCCTTTGCCAGGCGGTTGATCGAGGTGACCCATGATGCGTTGATGAAGGGGATCGACGTTGTGCGCCCGGGGGCCACATTCGGCGATATCGGTCATGCGATCCAGGCCTATGTGGAAGCCCGGCGGATGAGCGTTGTGCGCGATTTCTGTGGCCATGGGTTGGGGCGTGTGTTCCATTCGCCGCCCAATGTGCTGCATTATGGCCGTGCAGGCACCGGGCCGGTGTTGGAAGAGGGCATGTTCTTTACCATCGAGCCGATGGTGAACCTTGGCCACCCGGAAACCAGGGTATTGGCCGATGACTGGACCGCGATCACGCGGGACAAAACCCTGTCGGCCCAGTTTGAACACTCTATTGGTGTTACGGCGGATGGATTCGAGATTTTCACGCTGTCGCCTGCGGGCAGGTTCCACCCGGCGAATTAAAGCGTATTGCGTGTGCATTGGTGTCAAAGCCTCTGCCTTTCGCCTTTGGCGTGGGCGCGGCTGCATGTATATCTGACGGGAGGGGATTTTGATCCCAAAATCCACGAAGCATCAGCGTAAATTCAACAACTTATAGCCACAAGGTACGGTCAGAAGTGTGTCGTTTGGCTGTGACCAGGGCTTGTAAACCTCCGCGAGCGGGCACATGATTGGTCCTTGCAACGCTTGCAACGAATGAGGCGCGCGACCATGGAGTTGAAATTCCCACGAGAGAGAGATGATGAGCCTTTTGCCTGGGGTCTGTCCGGTGCGGAGCCGACAAAAATCTGGGAGCGGTTTTCCCCGGCCTATGAGGCCCAGTTGGAGCGGCTTGTGATCGTGTTGCGGGAACTGGGCTTTGATCCTTACGTGGGTGGTGCAGGTTCGGAGGATGGCGAATATGTGCGGGCGGAGTATAAGGCGAACGACCGGATTGTTTTTTTCCAGCATCTTGAAGACCCGACCGAAGCGAAGTTTATCAAGGGGTTGAGCAGGGATGGCTTGCGACGCTGGATCAGCGAGACATGGGCATTGCCCGGGGCGGGTCCCGGGTGATCCGGGCCATCGCGGTGTTCAGACGCGGAACAGGGAAATCGTCGTGTCGCCATAGCGGCGGGTGTCGAGTTGCTTCAGAGCCTCTGGCGGGGTCAGCGGGGCGCTGTCTTCCCACACCACAAACGCGCCGGGCGCAATCCATCCCCCGGCAAGAGCCGCCGCCATCGCCTTTTCTCCCAGCCCTTTGCCATAGGGCGGGTCAAGAAAGATCAGGCCAAATGGTGTATCCTCCTGCAACGGCAATCTGCGCGCGTCGCGGCGGATAAGCCGCGCGCGGTCCCCGACGCCAAGAAGGTCGATATTCTGACGGATCAGCCGTTGTGCCACCCGGCCATCGTCAACAAAGCTGGTATGCGCCGCACCGCGCGACAGGGCCTCAAGCCCCAGCGCACCCGTACCCGCAAACAGATCAAGCACCCGCGCCCCCGTCACCGGGTCACCATACCGCCCGCCCAACAACACGTTGAACAGGCTTTCGCGCACCCGGTCCGTGGTTGGGCGCAGATGCGCGCCCTTGTCGCCCTTGCCCACAGAGGCCAGCGCCCGGCCCCGGAAATCGCCGCCAATGATCCGCATTTACATCAGCGATTTAAGCGGCACCCCAGGGTCCGCCACAGCCGCCGGATCGGGGGATTTCCCGCCTTCGATCAATCGTTTCCCGATCATGTAGGCGCGCGGATCGTTGGCCGCGTCTACGGCCAGCAGGGTATCCCCGCCATAGTACCAGAACGATACCGACCCATCCTTGTCTCCGGGGCGTGTCACCACGCGGTCATAGCCGGTGTTCAGCCCGGCAATCTGCAATTTGACGTCATACTGATCCGACCAGAACCACGGCTTGGCCTGGTAATCCTTGCCCGCGCCCATCATGTTTTCGGCCACCACTTCGGCTTGATCAATCGCGTTGGGCACGCTTTCCAGCCGGATACGCGTGTCACGATAGGGGAAGCTGGCGCAGTCTCCGGCGGCAAAGATAGCAGGATCGCTGGTACGCCCCTGGGCGTCGGTCCTTATCCCGTTTTCCAGCACCAGCCCGGCCGCTTCGGCCAGCTCCGTGCCCGGCACAATCCCTACGCCGACAATCACGAAATCGACCTCAAGTTCGCGCCCATCCGTCAGGCGCGCACCGGTGACGCGGGTGTCGCCTGTCAGGGTTTCAAGCCCCACGCCTTCGATGATTTCGACCCCGTGGCCGGTATGCAGGGCGCGAAAGAAGTCGGAGGTTTCCGGCGCGGCGACCCGTTGCAGGATGCGGTCAGCCATTTCAACCAGCGTGACCTTGACCCCTTTCCTGGCGGCCACCGCCGCAGCCTCAAGCCCGATATAGCCGCCCCCGACGATCAGAACCCTGCGGCCTTCGGCGAACTCTGCCGCCATCCCATCAACATCCGCCAGCGTACGGACAACATGCACCCCCTCAAGATCCCCGCCAATTGCGGCGGGCAGGTGACGGGGCGCGGACCCGGTGGTCAGCGCCAGTTGGTCATAGCTCAGCACCTCGCCGCCCACGGTGACGGTCTTGGCTGCGGGGTCGATCACCTCAACCCGTTCCCCAAGGCGCAGGGAGATGTTGTTGTCGGCATAAAAACTTTCAGGACGCAGATAGAGCCGCTCCAGTTCCATATCGCCCAGCAGATAGGCCTTGGACAGGGGGGGGCGTTGATAGGGGGGCGCAGTCTCTTCGCCGATCAGCGTGATCTCACCCTCATACCCGGAATTGCGCAGCTTGGCGACAAGCGACGATCCGGCCTGACCTGCCCCGATGACGATGATATGGCCCATGGTAAATGCCTCTCCCGATGATAATCTCTCGCCCTGAGGCGTCGCGAGAGCCTATAACCGGACCCAGGGAAAACGCAATGACGGAGGATGTGGGAAATGGCGATTTCAGTAGGGGATCGGTTGCCGGGGGGCGAAATGTGGCGGATGGGCGAAGGCGGTCCCGAAGCGGTGGATATGGAAAAGCTGACCCAAGGGCGCAAAGTGGTGTTGTTCGGCCTGCCCGCCGCGTTTTCAGGCACCTGTAGCGCGGCGCATCTGCCCAGCTTCATGCGCACACGCGACGGGTTTGCAGCCAAGGGCGTGGACGAGGTGGTCTGTATGGCCGTGAACGACGCCTTCACCATGGCCGCCTGGGACAAGGACATGGGCGCGGCCAAAGCGGGTGTGACGATGTTGGGTGATGCGGACGGGTCCTATACCCGCGCCCTGGGTCAGGAATTCGACTTTCCCCCGGCGGGACTCTACGGGCGCTGCAAACGGTTTTCGATGGTGATCGAAGACGGCACCGTTACCCATTTGATGGAAGAGCAAGAGGGCGGGGTATGTGAACTGACCGCCGGTGAGGTTCTTCTGGACCAGCTCTGAGGATACGAGCGGGCGGGACTTGGGGCGGCACCTGAAGAAACGAATTGAAGAGATCGTGGTGCGCGTTGCATCAATGGGGTTTCAACCCCGCTTCAAAGCCCATCCAGTTTACGCGCCAGTTTCGCATCCAGCGCCGAAAGCCCGCCCGCGTCATGGGTGGTCAGAACCACGTGAACCCGACCGTACACGTTGCTCCATTCCGGGTGGTGGTTCCATTTCTCGCACCACAACGCGGCGCGGGTCATCCAGCCGAATGCCTCGGTGAAATCTTCAAACCGATAGGTTTTTTCGATCGCATCGCGCCCCTCGACCATGGACCAGCCGGTGTCGAACAAGGCGGGCAACAGGCTTTCCCGTGCGGTGTCGCTTAGAATTTCGTTCAATCGTGCTCCTCCTTCTGTTCGCGTCGGAACGGGCCATAGGCAGTCAGGATCTCGATCTCTTCGGCCACGGCGTTGCGTTCGGCCTCAAGATAATCGCCCACCGCCCTGGCAAAACCCGGATCGGCAATCCAGTGCAGCGCGTGACAGGTGGTGGGCAGGTATCCCCGCGCCAGCTTGTGTTCCCCCTGCGCCCCGGCTTCGACCGTTGCCAGACCCTGTGAAATCGCAAAGTCGATGGCCTGATAATAGCACAGTTCGAAATGCAGACAGGGGTGATCTTCGACACAGCCCCAGTAGCGGCCAAAAAGCGCGTAGCGTCCGATCATGTTGAGCGCGCCCGCCACATAGGCCCCGTCCCGTTCGGCGAGAATCAGAAGGATATCGTCGCGCAGTGTCTCCTGCGCGATGTCAAAGAAAGACCGGGTCAGGTAGGGCGCGCCCCATTTGCGCGCGCCCGTATCCTGGTAAAACCGCCAGAACGCGTCCCAATGATAGGGTTCGATCTGATCCCCGGTGAACGCCACGATGCGCCCGCCAAAGGCCTGTGCCCGGGCACGTTCCTTGCGGATATTCTTGCGTTTGCGCGAACTCAGCGTGGCGAGGAACGCGTCGAAATCCGCGTAACCGCGGTTTTCCCAGTGGAATTGCTGGGTGGTGCGATGCAGCAACCCCATCTGTTTCCCCGCCTCCGCCTCGGCCCTGGTACAGAAGGTCAGGTGAAGCGAGGACAGTTCGTTTTCCGCCGCCAGTTGCACGGCACCCTGTATCAGCGCGGCTTGCCCGGTTGCCTCGTATCCCGGGCGGGTCAGCAACCGCCGCCCGGTGACAGGGGTAAAGGGCACGGCCACCTGTAGTTTCGGATAATACCGCCCACCGGCATTTTCATAGGCATGTGCCCAGTTGTGATCAAAGATATATTCGCCCTGGGAATGGGATTTCGCATAAAGCGGGGCACAGGCGATGGGTAATTCACCCGCATAGGCCACAAGATAGCGGGGCTGCCATCCGGTGCCGGCGCCCACCGAGCCGCTCTGTTCAAGAGCGGAGAGGAACCTGTGGGTGGTAAAGGGGTCGAGGGGGTGCTCTGTTTCAGTGTCCGCACAGGCGCAGGCGTCCCAATCGCCTGCGGCGATCTGGGTCAGCGAGGTCAATACGCGGATTTCAATGGCGGTTTCGCGGGTCATCAGGTGTTGAATGTGGGCCGTACGGGGGCACAGATCAAGATGGGCGCGCGGCCATGTAGCCCTCGAAGGTGATGTTTTCAGCGATGTTGCGGGCCTCTGTCTCTTGCCGGGCCGAGGTGACGGTCCAGCACAGAATATGCGCGCCACCTGCCTTCAATTCGCCAAGGCGCGGGTTATGCAGGTCATGCACATTGTGGGATACAAATCCGGCGCCGACACGGGCGTAATCCGGGATCCGGGCAAGGCGATCACAGGTGGCGGGGGGCAGAAGGGGCCAATTCTGAGGATCATAGGCACATGTGGTCAGGCCGCGTGGAATTTGGGGTGCCATGCGCGCCAGCGCCGCGACGGCATGGGGGTTGAAGGACATGAGGGCAACGGGACCCCGGTAGTCCTTCAGCGCCTGTGCCGTGGCATGTTCCAACGGACCCACATCGGGGCCCATCGCGCCGTCCTGATCCTTGATTTCAAACAACAGAGGCGCGTGGCCTGCCACAAGGTCAAGGATGTCGGTCAGGGTGGGCACCCCTTCGCCATCGCCATGAAGCAGGGGGATGTTGGCCAGCGCGTCGGCTGTTTTCTGACGAATCGGCCCCGGGGTGCCGGTGAGCCGGGCAAGGTCATAATCGTGGAACACCATCGCCTGCCCATCCATGGACAACTGCAGGTCGATCTCGATGCCATAGCCTGCCGCGACCGCCGCCCGAATGGCCGCCCGGGAGTTTTCCGGGCGGCCCTGGGAGATGTCGTGCAGGGCCCGGTGGGCCAGCGGTTGAGTCAGAAAGGCAGGATCGAGATCGGGCATGGAGACGAGTCAGGCGATTTGGAAAATCGCTTCGATTTCAACGGCCACACCCAGCGGCAGGGACGCGGCGGATACGGCAGACCGCGCATGGCGTCCCGCATCGCCCAAGGCTTCGACCATGAAATCCGAGGCCCCGTTGATCACCATTGGCTGTTCGGTGAAATCGGCGGTGGAGTTGACAAAGCCCACCAGTTTGACAACCCGCACAAGCCGATCAATATCGCCGTCGGTCGCCGCCTTGAGCTGGGCCAGGAGCGAAATCGCACAGGTGCGCGCAGCGGCGGCCCCCGCGGCGGTGTCCATGGTATCGCCCAGCTTGCCGGTGATTAGCCCGTTGGCGTCGTTGGAAATCTGCCCCGAGACGTGGACAAGATCACCCACCTGTACGAATGGCACATAGTTGGCGGCAGGGGCCGGGGCGTCGGGCAGGGTGACACCCAGTTCGGCAAGGCGGGTTTCGATTTTCGAGGTCATGGGGTACTCCTATAGTTCGGCTTTGGGGGACGCTAGACCAGAACACCGGCCGACGACAAACGCGAAATGCGCATCTACGACAAAACCAGCGAAACTGGTGCCATTTGCTGTTATATAGCTGACGGGAGGGGATTTTGATCCCAAAAGTCGCGAAGCATCAGCGTAAAATCAAAGATACATAGCGTAACGGCGGGATCATAATTCCGCCGTTACGCTGTATTGCAGGATCACTCGACGCATGGACTTGGGTGACCTGATGCCCCGCCCCAAGGGCCCAACCATCGAGGATCGCGCTTTAGCGCGACCACAGTGGGCGGGAGCCCCCCGGTTGCCCCCGGTCGCCGTGTGTTTGCCGTGGTTTGGGGCTGCTAGCCTTGGCGTAACGCTGCACGGTTACGAAAACAGCCCCGCATAGGTTTCTCGCAGGGCCTTTTTTTGGACCTTGCCCATGGTATTACGGGGCAGTTCGGGCAGGAAAAGCGTTTGTTTGGGTTGTTTGAATTTCGCCAGTTGAGCGCCGGTCACCGCCGTTACGTCCTCTGGAGTCAGCCCGTCGTCTTCTTTTACAATCACCGCCACCACCGCTTCGCCAAAGTCGGGGTGCGGTACGCCGATCACCGCACTTTCCAGCACGCCGGGGATGTCGTCAATCAGGCTTTCGATCTCTTTGGGATAGACATTGAACCCGCCGGTGATGATCAAATCTCTGGCGCGCCCCACGATCGAGACATAGCCGTCATCGTCCACCATTCCAAGATCACCGGTAATGAACCAGCCGTTTTCCCGCAGCTCTTCCGCTGTTTTCTCTGGCATCTGCCAATAGCCCTGGAACACATTCGGCCCGCGTACTTCCAGCGTACCGATTTCGCCCTGCGCCACTTCCGTATCGCCATCCATCACGCGCAATTCGACCCCCGGCAGGGGAAAGCCCACAGTGCCAGCGCGCCGGTCGCCGTCATAGGGGTTGGAGGTGTTCATGTTGGTTTCGGTCATGCCATAGCGTTCGAGGATGCGGTGGCCCGTCCGCGCCTCCCACTTTTCGTGGGTATCCACCAGCAAGGGTGCCGAGCCCGATACGAACAGCCGCATATTCCCCGCCCGGTCGCGGGTCAGGCGCGGATCGTCCAGCAGGCGGGTGTAGAAGGTTGGCACCCCCATGAGCGACGTCGCCGTCGGCATCGCCTCTAGTATCGCGCCCGTATCGAATTTCGACAGGAACACAACCGAGGCCCCGGCCAGCAGCGCCACGTTGGTGGCCACGAACAGCCCGTGGGTGTGAAAGATCGGCAGGGCATGGATCAGCACATCCTCGGATGTGAACCTCCAGTAATCCCGCAGGGTTTCGGAATTCGAACTGAGATTGTCGTGGGATAGCATGGCCCCCTTGGACCGCCCCGTGGTGCCCGAGGTATAGAGGATCGCGGCGAGATCATTGGCCGTGCGTGCCACCGGATCAAACCCGGGTTCGGGCAGGTCGGCCATCAACGTTCCCGTACCGTCAATGGCCAGCGTGAACACCCGTGCCGCCGCCGCCAGCGGGGCAATATCACCTTCCCGGGCCGGGTCGCAGACCACAACCGACGGCGTGGCGTCAGAGAGAAAATAGGCGACCTCGGCCCCGGTATAGGCGGTGTTGAGCGGCAAGAATACGCCCCCGGCCATCACCGTGGCAATATAAAGCTGAATCGCCTCAAGCGATTTTTCCACCTGAACCGCCACGCGGTCGCCCGGCACAAGCCCGGCCGCGACCAGCGCCCCGGCCATCCGTTCCGCCCCGGAAAACAGGTCACCAAAGGTCACATCCGCCGCGCCGGGGCGGGTGGCGAACACCTTGCCCGGCTGCGCCGTCACATGTTGCGCCAGCTTGCTGCATAGGTGGTTTGCGTCATACATCGCTTGTCCTCCGGGCTTTGGCCTGTCATCCAATGTATGCGGCACAAGATCAAGCGAAATGGTGAGGATTCAATGCAACCGCTCAGGGGAATTGCGCTGAAACTGATTTCGGTGACGTTGTTCGTGATCATGGCGTCGTTGATCAAGGCCTCGGCCCCCCATGTGCCCGCGGGCGAAGCGGTGTTCTTCCGCTCGTTTTTCGCGCTTCCGGTGATTCTTGGGTGGTTGGCCCTGCGCGGGGATCTGCGTACCGGGTTGAAGGTCGTGTCGCCCATGGGCCACTTTTGGCGCGGTTTCGTGGGGACGGCGGCGATGGGGATGATGTTTGCAGGTTTAGGCTTGCTGCCCCTGCCCGAGGTCACGGCGATCGGGTATGCTGCGCCCCTGCTGACCGTCGTGTTCGCGGCGATGTTTTTGAACGAAGAGGTGCGGTTGTTCCGCATGGCCGCCGTTGCCATGGGGTTGGCTGGTGTTCTGGTGGTGATCTCGCCGCGTCTGAGCACATTCAGCGGTGACACGGTGGAAACCACCGCCGCCATGGGGGCGGTTCTGGTGTTGATGGGGGCGGCCTGTGCGGCGCTGGCGCAGATCTACATTCGCAAGCTGGTCGCCACGGAACAGACCAGCGCGATTGTGTTCTATTTCTCGATCACCTCAACCCTGTTGTCGCTGTTGACCCTGCCGTTTGGCTGGGTCTGGCCCACGGGGGGCGAGGTGATGTACCTGATCCTTTCCGGGCTGTTTGGCGGGACCGCGCAGATTTTTCTGACCTCGTCGTATCGCTATGCCCCGGCGTCGGTTGTGGCACCGTTTGATTATGCCTCTATGTTGCTGGCCCTGCTGGTCGGGTTCTTTGTTTTTGACGAAGTGCCCACGGTGCGGATGCTGGCGGGGGCGGCGATTGTCATTGCCGCCGGGGTGTTGATCATTTGGCGGGAACACGCGCTTGGGTTGGAACGCGGGCGTGCGCGCAAGGGGATGACCCCTCAGGGGTGAACGGTGCCACCAGCGACGCCGGAGGGGAGGAATGGGATCTGACGGAGCGGGATTTATTGGTGCGGCAGGCTGGCCCGTTGTGCTGGTGCGGCATGGGCCTTAATACTGGGCCTGTATAACAGCAGACAACCCTTACCAGTTGCCGCCCGAAAAGGACCCGCCCCATGGAGATCAGACAGCTTTCCGATGAAATCGCCGTATCCCCCCAGATCACGGCCAAGGACGTGGCCGCCATTGCCAAGGCCGGGTATCGCGCGATCATCTGTAACCGTCCCGATGGCGAAGCGCCGGACCAACCCAGCGCAAATGCCATCGCCAGGGCGGCGAAAAAGGCGGGGCTGGCGTTTCGCGATCTGCCTGTGGACAAGGGCATCGTGACGGACGCCAATGCCGGGGACATGAAAACCGCGTTGATGGAGCTTCCTGGTCCGGTTCTTGCCTATTGTCGCACCGGGACGCGATCGGCCACGGCGTGGTCTTTGGCCGTGGCGGACACCAGACCGTTGCCTGAAATCCTCGAAGCTGCCAGCGCAGCGGGGTATGACATGTCCGGCGTGGCGCGGCGCATCGTCAACGGCGGCAAGACGCCGACCGAAACGGGGGATGCCAAATATGACGTGGTGATTGTCGGGGGCGGGGCCGCCGGGATTGCCGTGGCCTCCAGCCTGCACAGCCGCCGACCCGACATTTCCATCGCCGTGATCGACCCGGCAGGAACCCATTATTACCAACCTGGCTGGACCATGGTGGGGGCCGGAATTTTCGAGGCTTCGACCACCGCGAAAACCATGGGCGGGCTGATCCCGCGCGACGTGCATTGGATCAAAACGGGCGTGGCCGCGTTCGAGCCGGACAACAATGCCGTGCTTCTGGATGGCTGCCGGGTGGTGAAATACAAGCGGCTGGTGGTGTGCCCGGGGCTCAAGCTGGACTGGGGCGCAATCGAGGGGCTGGAGGAAACGCTGGGCAGCAACGGGGTGACGTCGAATTATCGTTTTGACCTTGCGCCTTATACTTGGGAGCTGGTGCGCAGGCTGCATCGGGGCCGGGCGGTGTTCACGCAACCACCGATGCCGATCAAATGCCCCGGTGCGCCGCAGAAGGCGATGTACCTGTCCGCCGATCATTGGCGCAAGGGCAACGTTCTGCCGGGCATGGATATTCAATTCATGACCTCGCTGAATACCCTGTTCGGGATCAAGGATTACGTGCCGGCGCTGCAAAGCTATGTCGATCTCTACGGGATCGACGTGAATTACACGACGACGCTGAAGGCGGTGGATGGTGCTGCGCAGAAGGCCTGGTTTGACAAGGTGGATGCTGCGGGCAATGTCGAGCGGATCGAAACCAGCTTTGATATGCTGCACGTGGCACCGCCCCAGACCGCGCCGGATGTCATCCGGGTATCGCCGCTGGCCGATGCCGGGGGCTGGGTCGATGTGGATCAGGCCACGCTGCGCCACAGGCAATACGAAAACATCTGGGCACTGGGCGACGTGGCCAACACACCCAATTCCAAAACCGCCGCCGCCGCGCGGGCACAGGCACCCGTGGTCGCCGAAAACATGGCGGACGACATGATGGGCAAATCCCCCACCGCCGTTTACAACGGCTATGGCTCCTGTCCGCTGACCGTGGAGCGGGGCAAGATCGTGCTGGCCGAATTCGGCTATGGCGGGGTGTTGATGCCGACCTTCCCCAAGTGGATGATTGATGGCACCAAACCGTCGCGCATGGCCTGGGTTTTGAAGGAACAGATCCTGCCCCCGGTCTACTGGAAGGCGATGCTGCGCGGCAAGGAATGGCTGGCCAAACCCGAAAAGATTTCGGCGGGGTAAGCTCTTCACATTCGTGTCGCTGAATGTTTAAAGGACGCGAGCCGAGTATAACGGAGCGCGCCCTTTCATGTCCCGCCGTAGATCCACCCCTCTTGAACGTCATCTGCCGATCCTTGGATGGGCGCGGAGCTATTCCCGCGATACGGCGCTGTCCGATCTGGTTGCGGCGGTGATCGTGACGATCATGCTGATCCCGCAATCGCTGGCCTATGCCATGCTGGCCGGGTTGCCCCCCGAAATGGGGCTTTATGCGTCGATCCTGCCGCTTGTGGCCTATGCCGTGTTCGGGACCAGCCGCACATTGGCCGTGGGGCCGGTGGCGGTGGTGTCGTTGATGACGGCCGCCTCGGTCGGGCAACTGGCGTTGCAGGGCACGGCGGAATACATCGCCGCCGCTATCGCGCTGGCCTTTCTCTCGGGTCTGATCTTGTTGGTCATGGGGCTGTTCCGGCTTGGGTTTCTTGCCAATTTCCTGAGCCACCCGGTGATTTCCGGGTTTATCACTGCCTCGGGCCTTTTGATCGCGATAAGCCAGTTGAAACATCTGGCGGGGATTGAGGCACATGGTCATTCGTTGCCCGGCCTTTTGGGGTCGCTTTGGGTGCATCTGGACGAGGTGAATTGGTACACGGTGGGGATTGGCGGGGCGTCGGTGGCGTTCCTGTTCTGGGTGCGCGGCGGGTTGAAACCATTGCTGTTGGCGCGCGGCATGCGCCCGCGTCTGGCCGATATCCTGGCCAAAGCCGGGCCAGTGGGGGCGGTGGTTGTGACCGTGGCCATCACCGCGCTGTTCAGATTGGCCGACAAGGGGGTCAAAATCGTCGGTGAGGTGCCCATGGGTCTGCCGCCCTTTGCGTTTCCCGGCTTTTCCGCCGAGCTATGGCAACAGCTGTTTCTGTCTGCTGTTCTGATTTCCATCATCGGCTTCGTGGAAAGCGTGTCGGTGGCGCAAACGCTGGCCGCGAAGCGCCGTCAACGCATCGACCCGGATCAGGAACTGGTGGGGCTTGGGTCCGCCAATATCGCCTCGGCCCTTTCGGGGGGGTATCCCGTCACCGGCGGATTTGCCCGGTCGGTGGTAAATTTCGACGCCGGTGCGGAAACGCCCGCGGCGGGGGCGTTTACGGCGGTTGGCATCCTGTTTGCCGCGGCCCTTCTGACCCCTCTGCTGTATTTCCTGCCAAAGGCGACGCTGGCGGCGACCATCATCGTGGCGGTGTTGAACCTTGTGGATTTCAGCATTCTGAAAAAGACCTGGGGCTATTCGCGGGTGGACTTTGCCGCCGTCGCCGCGACCATCCTGCTGACCCTTGGGTTCGGGGTTGAGGTGGGCGTGTCGGCGGGGGTTCTGATCTCGCTTGGCCTGTTTCTTTACAAAACCTCGCGCCCCCATGTGGCCGAGGTGGGGCTGGTGCCGAAGACTCAGCATTTCCGTAATATCCTGCGCCATGATGTGATCACCAGCGTCAACATGCTGACCCTGCGGATCGACGAAAGCCTTTACTTTGCCAATGCGCGGTTCATGGAGGATTATATTCTGGACCGCATCAGTTGCGACCAACCCATCCGCCATGTGGTGTTGATGTGTTCGGCAGTCAACGAAATCGACATTTCGGCGCTGGAAACCCTGGAAGAGCTGAACCGGCGGCTGGGTGAAATGCAGATCAGGCTGCACCTGTCCGAGGTAAAGGGGCCGGTGATGGACCGGCTGAAACGCAGCCATTTTCTTGATCAATTGACGGGGCAGGTGTTCCTTGCGCAATATGACGCGATGAAAACGTTGACCCCTTCGGCGTTGACAGAGACGGGACAGCCATGACCAGAACCCCCGCGCCTGCGCTGCCCTAGGGGGCGGCTGAGCCTTTGACCCAGGACAGGCCAAAAGGGCGGATGGAGGTTGAACCGCGGCTGGCTATTGCGGGGTTCCTGTTGGCCCATCCCAATTGGGACGGGGTTGCGGTGGTGGTGGGCGATCCCACCCACTGGGCCCAGATCAGCGCGGACGAGGTGGTAAGTTTTCAATCATTCCTGACCCTGCGTATTGCCGCCGCACTGGGCGCGCGGGGGGCTGTGGATGGTGGAGGCCGCGTGGATGGGGCAGCGATGGCAGAAACCCTGTCGCGTCCCGAACGGTTGGCCGCCCATCTGGCCAGCGCCGAGATCGGTGGCGCGCCCGGCGCTGCGCTGGGCCATCTGATCGGGGCCGAGCTGGGTGCCGCGCGACCCTATTGGCTGGGTCAACAGGTGGTGGTTTTGGGAACGGGTGCGATGGCCGCAGCCTATGCCGCCGCGTTGGAGGCCCAGGGCGTTCCGGTGCATTGTGCGGAGTTTGACAACTGCGTGGCCACGGCCCGCGCACGGCTGGCGCAGTGAACTGATCCGGGCACGGGCGCGGGATCAAAGCCTACTTCCGTCAGCTTTACGTGCGGCGGGTGGGGCGGGCGTCGCCGCTTTTTTTGCCCTTGGAACGCGCCTTGGCCTCGGCGGCCGCTTTGGCGCGGGCGCGGTTTTTCTTGCTGGAAGGTTTGCCAGCGGGCGGTTTTGGCCCTGTGGGTTTGCTGTCGCGTTTTCCATAAGGTTTTCCAGCGGGCTTTCCGGCTGGTTTTCCGGTTGGTTTCCCCGGGGATTTACCCGAGGGCTTTCCGGTTGGTTTGCCAGATGTCTTCTCGGATTTCGGTTTTTCAAAACGCGGCTTTTCGGATGAGTCATCCGACCGTTTGCGGGGGGCGGTGACGGCACCATCGCGATGGGCCGCGCTTTGTTTGCCGGTTTTCTTGGGGCTGGGTTTGGGGCCGGATTTGTGACTGGGGTCAGGGCGATCCTCCCATACCCGCTCAGCGCCCCCTTTGCGATGGGGTTTGCCCTTGGATTTCCAATCGGGTTTGCCACCCTTGCCCCCCTTGTAAGGTGGTTTGGCGGGCAGGTCCGGTTTGCCGTCAAGCTGTTCCACCACGCCAACCCCGTTCACGGTCATCGCCGCGCCCAGGGACGCGACGAAGCCGGGCACAGAGGTTTCGCGGATTTCGAACACGGATTCGTTGTCCAGAATGCGGATTGCGCCGATATCGTCGCGGGTGATGTCGCCGCCATCGCACAGGCGGGGCAGCAATCGGCGCGGGTCGACGTTTTGGTTGCGCCCGCCCTTGATGCTGAACCATGTGCTTGGGCCAAACGCCTCGCGCGGGGCGCGGGGGGTGGGGGTGCCGGGATCAGAAAGCTCTTCCGGGGCGGATTGACGGATGCGGTACAGGCGCAGATAGGCGGTGGCCAGTTGATCCGCCGTGAAAGCGTCGCGCAGCTTTGCCGCCGTGATCTCTTCGCCCTTGCTGGGCGCATCGGTCCAGATCGGGTCGGCCAACATCCGCGCTTCGTCGCGTTCATTGACCGCCTCGGCAGAGGGCGCTGGCCCCCATGTGGCGTTCAGCCTGGCCATCCCCAACAGCCGCTCTGCCTTGCGCCGTACCTTGGGGGTGACGATCAGCGCGCTGGCCCCTTTGCGCCCCGCGCGCCCCGTGCGTCCCGAGCGGTGCAACAGGGTTTCGTGGCTGGACGGCAGTTCGGCATGGATCACGAGGTCAAGGTTGGGCAGGTCGATCCCCCGCGCCGCCACATCCGTGGCGACACAGACCCGCGCACGCCCGTCGCGCATGGCCTGCAGGGCGTGAGAGCGTTCCGCCTGTGACAGCTCACCGGAAAGCGACACCACCTGAAATCCCCGATTCGACAGGCGGGTGGTCAGGCGGTTGACCATGGCGCGGGTATTGGCGAACACGATGGCATTGGGGGCCTCGTGATAGCGCAACACGTTGATGATTGCGTTTTCCCCATCCCGTTGCGCCACGTTATGGGCAAGATAGTCGATATCCGCGTGCTGTTCCTTTTCAGCCAGCGTTGTGACGCGCACGGCGTCCTTTTGATAGCTTTTGGCCAGGTTGGCGATGCCACGCGGCACGGTGGCGGAAAACAACAGGGTGCGGCGGGTGTCGGGCGTTTCCGACAGGATGAATTCAAGGTCTTCGCGAAACCCGAGATCCAGCATTTCGTCGGCTTCATCCAGCACCACGGCACGCAGGGCGGACAGGTCGATGGAGCCGCGCATGATATGGTCGCGCAGCCGCCCCGGCGTGGCCACGACCACATGGGCCCCACGGGCCAGGGCGCGGCGTTCGTCGCGCATGTCCATGCCCCCGACACAGGAGGCCAGAACCGCCCCCGCCTTGCCATAAAGCCAGGCCAGTTCGCGTTTCACCTGAAGGGCCAGTTCGCGGGTGGGCGCGATGACCAGCGCCACGGGCGCGTCGGCGGGGTCGAATGCTTCGCCTTCGCCCAACAGGGTCGGCGCGATGGCAAGGCCGAAGCCCACGGTTTTGCCCGATCCGGTCTGGGCCGATACCAACAGGTCCGCGCCGTCCAGCTCGGGGTTGGTGACTGCGGTCTGAACCGGGGTCAGGTCGGTATATCCGCGCGCGTCCAGCGCGTCTTTGATGGCATGTTTCACCGGTTTGGGTGTCCTATCGGTTGGGCGGGTTGGCGCGGAACGCGTACAGCCCGTTGAGAGTGTGGCCGCTTCGAACTGGCTTGTCACTCAGGCCGGTTTCGAAACGCTTTATAAACGAAAAAACCCGCCCAGGGGTTGGGCGGGGTCGTCCGGGATATGAGGCCGGGATCAGCTCATCAGCCCCGCGTGGCGCAGGGCGTCGTCGATCATGGCTTTGGTGTCATCGGTCAGCCCGGTCAGGGGCAGGCGCACTTCGTCATTGCACAGGTCCAGTTTGGACATGGCGTATTTCGCGCCCACCAGCCCGGGTTCGGCGAAGATGGCCATGTGCAGCGGCATCAAACGGTCCTGGTATTCCAGCGCCTTGGTATAATCTCCGGCCAGCGTTGCCGCCTGAAACTCGGCGCAGAGGCGCGGGGCGACATTGGCCGTGACCGAGATGCAGCCCACGCCGCCATGAGCGTTGAAGCCCAGCGCGGTGGCGTCTTCGCCGGATAGCTGGATGAAATCGGTGCCACAGGTGATGCGCTGTTGCGGCACGCGGGACAGGTCGCCGGTGGCGTCCTTGACCCCGGCAATGCGCGGCAGCCTAGCCAGTTCGCCCATGGTTTCCGGGGACATGTCCACGATCGACCGGCCCGGGATGTTGTAGATGATGACCGGCAGGTTACAGCAGTCATGAACTGCGGTGAAATGCGCGATCAACCCACGTTGGGTGGGTTTGTTGTAATAGGGCGTCACCACCAGAATCGCGTCGGCCCCGACCTTTTCGGCATGTTGGGCAAGCCGGATGGATTCCAGCGTGTTGTTGCTTCCTGCCCCCGCGATCACCGGCACACGCCCCGCAGCGGCGCGCACGGTTTCTTCGACCACGGTTTCGTGTTCTTCATGGGTCAGGGTCGGGCTTTCGCCGGTGGTGCCCACGGGTACAAACCCGTCGGAGCCTTCCCCGATATGCCATTCGACCAGTTTCTTGAGCGTCTCGACATCCAACGCGCCGTTCTTGAACGGCGTGACCAGGGCAGGAATGGATCCTTTGAACATGACACGCTCCTTTCGTCATATGGCGGGCAGGCGGCCCGGGGGTGGTCGCGCCGGACCCTAGCGGGAGATTGCCGCCCTGCCAAGTTTGTGCATGGCGGCGGGGGACGTGGCGCGGTATGCTGGGGCCGTTCTATCCGGGTTCGTTCAAGGAATTGCAAGAGATGTTGCGGATCGCTGCGTTGATTTTCTGCGTGTGTGCTGTGCCTGTGGGGGCAAAACCGCTGGCTGAGACCGCGCCACGCCCGCTGGCAAGCGCGATTCACGCGTTGCAGCGGGGCGATTGGGACCGGGCGGCGGCGCTGGCCGCGCGGGATGGTCCGGCGGCGCAAGAACTGGTGGAGTGGTATCGCCTGTCTGCCGGGCGGGGCAGCGCCAGCGAAGTGGCCGGGTTTCTCGCCGCCTATCCCAACTGGCCCGGGCTGAAACGGCTGCGGCGCAAGAGCGAACCGGCGTTTCGCGACGCCGGGCCGAACACGATCATCCGGTTCTTTGGCGAAGAACCGCCCCAGACCGGCAAGGGCACCCTGATGCTGGCCCGGGCGCTGGAGGCGGCGGGCGAACAGGGCGAGGCCGAGGCGAATATCGTGATCGCATGGCGCAGCTTTGATTTGACGGCCACCGATACGGCGGTGTTTCTGGAGAGGTATGGCGCGTTGCTCGCGCCTCATCACGAGGCGCGGATGGATATGGCGCTGTGGCGGGGGTTAAGTCAGGACGTGAACGCGGTGCGCCCTCTGGTCAGCCCCGGCTGGCAGGCGTTGGCCGATGCGCGGCTTGGGTTGAAAAGCGGTGCGCGCAATGTGAACGCGTTGATCGAAAAGGTGCCCACAGAGTTGCAGGACGATCCGGGGCTGGCTTACGAGCGGTTCAACTGGCGATTGGGTAAGGGTCTGGGTGACGAGGCCATCGCCCTGTTGATCGCACGCAGCGCGGCGGGGACCCTTGGTGAACCGGCGCGTTGGGCCGGGTGGCGCCGCGCGCTGGCGCGGCAGAAGATGCGCGAGGGCGACGCGGCGCTGGCCTATCGGATTGCCACCAACCATGGGCTGGTGGAAGGCAGCGCGTTTTCCGATCTTGAATGGCTGGCCGGGTATCTGTCGCTGACCTATCTTGGCAAACCGTCCCGGGCGCTGGCGCATTTCGAAACCTTCCGGGGGGCGGTGGGCTCGCCCATATCGCTGGGTCGTGCCGGGTATTGGTTGGGCCGCGCCCACGAGGCGGTGGGCAATAAAGAGGCGGCAATGGCGGCCTATGGTGAGGGCGCGCAGTATCAGACCAGCTTTTACGGGCTGCTTGCGGCGGAAAAGGCCGGGGTCGGTTTTGATCGCTCGCTGGCCGGGCGCGAATATTTCCCGGCTTGGCAAGAAGCCCGGTTCGCGCGGGACATGCGGGTCAGGGTGATCGAACTGGCGCTGGCGATGGAGAACCTGACACTGGCCGAGAAATTCATGCTGACCCTCGCAGAGGAGTTGATCGAGACCGGGGACCGCAAGGCGCTGGGTCAACTGGGCAATATGCTGGAGGATCTGGATGCGCCGCATCTGGGCGTGATGCTGGGCAAACGCGCGGCGCGGGCCGGGATCATGTTGCCGGCGCCCTATTACGCGCTGCACCCGATGCAAAAGATGCAGGTGCCCGTGCCCATGGAAATGTCTCTGGCCATTGCCCGGCGGGAGAGCGAATTTGACCCGAATGTGGTCAGCGGCGCGGGGGCCGAAGGGTTGATGCAGCTGATGCCCGGCACCGCGCGCGAAGTGGCACAGGGGCTGGCGCTGGACCATGACCGGGCCCGGGTGCTGCGGGACTGGCGGTACAATGCCACCCTGGGCAGCGCCTATCTGGCCGAGCTGGGCGCACGGTTTGGCGGCAATGTGATCATGGTGGCGGCGGGGTATAATGCCGGGCCGTCGCGACCCGAGCGGTGGATGGAACGGTTCGGAGACCCGCGCGGCGGCGCGATGGACATCGTCGACTGGATCGAACATATCCCGTTCCGCGAAACCCGGAACTATGTCATGCGGGTGTCCGAATCCCTGCCCATTTATCGCGCCCGGTTGGGGCGTGACCCCTTGCCGGTTGCGTTTTCACGCGAACTGGTGGGGGCCAGCGTTGCGCCATTGCGATAATAGGGTCTCACCCGCTTTGACGTTCGCGCCACAGGGTGAAGAGGCCGGCGGCCACCACGATCCCGGCCCCGATGGCCACATTCATCCGCAGGGTTTCGCCAAAGGCCGCCATGCCAAGCGCGGCGGCAAAGGGCAGTTGCAGATAGGCAAAGGGCTGCACCGCGCTGGCCTCGGCCGCTTCGTAGGTTTTGATCAGCAGCCAGTGGCCTGAAACGCCTGTCAGGCAGAGCAGAGCCATCCACGCCCAGTCCCGCCCCACCAAGGGTTCCCAGAACCAGATCCCGATCGCGGTCATCACCACTGCGCCGATCGTGCCGGTGTAGAAAAAGCTGGTCGCGCTGCTGTCATCCCGGGCGACATAGCGGGTCAGCAGACCATAAAGTGCGAACATTCCCGCACCCAGAAGGGGGATGGCGGCAACCGGGCGGAACACCCCCGACCCCGGTTGCAGGATGATCATCACGCCAACCAGCCCGATCAGGATCGCGGCCCAGCGGCGCCAGCCCACCTGTTCGCCCAACACCGGCCCCGAGAGGGCGGCGATGATCAGCGGATAACAGATGAAAACCGCGTGGCTTTCGGTCAGACCCAGAAGGGTGAACGACAACACGGTGACACAGATTTCAAGGGCAAGCAGCGCGCCGCGCGTGATCTGAGTCCACAGGTGGTTCGAGCGACGCACCGAGGACAGCCCTCCGGGACGGCGGGCAGAAAGGGCGATGACAAAGGCAGCAAAGAACCAATAGCGGATCATCACCACCATCAAGGTGTTGTAATGCCCGGCCAAATGGCGCGAAATCCCGTCCTGCATGGCAAAGACAAAGGTGGTGGCGATCATCAACAGGATGCCAAGGCGGGTGTTCTGTTGGCTCATCTGTCGTGCTCTTGGCGGGTGGCGGCCATGACCGCCTGGGTCATATGGCGTTTGCGTCCAAATCCGGGGCGGCGGGAAACGGCGAACCCGGCGGCCTCTAATTCCCGGCGGACAAACCCGGCGGCGGTGTAGGTGGCCGCCGTGCCTTCGGGCGCGGTGTGGCGACCGACCTCGGCCAACAACGCGGCATCCCACAGCTCGGGGTTCTTGGCCGGGGAAAAACCGTCGAGGAACCACGCATCCGCGCACCCGCTCCATACGGGAAGGGTGTCGCGCGCGTCCCCTTGCACAAGGGTAAAGTCCAGATCGGGCAGGGCGATGCGGTCCTGTCCCCAGAACGGAGCCAGTTCCGCCGCCAAAGGGGCAAGATCGGTAAAGGCGGCATGGGCGCGGCGCATGTCGTCGGGGGCCATGGGGAAAGCCTCGAAACTGGTGAAACACAGCCGCCCCGCCTGACCCGTGGCGCGCCACAGGTGCAGCGTGGCCAAAAGGTTCAGGCCCGAGCCAAAGCCCAGTTCGGCGACGTGGAACCCATCGCGAAACCGCGCGGGCAGGGCGTTGCCATCCAGAAACACGTACCCCGTTTCGGCCAGCCCGTTCTCAAGGCTGAAATAGGGGTCATCAAACCGGGTCGATACCGGCACTTCGCCATCGCGCCATTCCAGATCTGCCTGCTGGCCCATTCTTTCCCTGTCCCGTAAAGGTGATTGCAAACCAGACGACAATGCAGAGGAGACCGGGATTTGGCAATGGTCGAAATCACGATACGCGGGGCGGGGATATTCGGGCTGTCCATCGCGTGGGAATGCCTGTTGCGCGGGGCTTTGGTCCGGGTGGTGGACCCGTTTGGCGTGGGGGCGGGGGCGTCCGGGGGCGTTGTCGGGGCGCTGGCACCGCATGTGCCGGAAAACTGGAATGACAAGAAGGCGTTTCAACTGGACAGCCTTCTGGCCGCGGAAACCTTTTGGAACAGTGTTGTCGCTGCGGGTGGCCTGTCGCCCGGATATGCGCGCACCGGGCGGCTACAGCCGGTGGCGGATGAAAGAACGCTGGCGCTGGCCCGCGCGCGCGAGGGGTCGGCGCGGGAGCTTTGGGGCGACCGGGCCAGCTGGCAGGTGGTGCGTGCCGGCGCGGAATGGGCACCGCAAAGTCCCACCGGGTGGCTGATCCACGACACGCTGAGTGCGCGGATGCATCCGCGTATGGCGGGGCGTGCGCTGGCGGCGGCGATCACGGCGCGGGGGGGCGAGATCGTCGAGCAGGCCCCGGACGAAGGCCGCGTGATCTGGGCCACCGGTGTGGCCGATCTTGACCGGATCAGCGCGGCGCGGGGCCGGACCGTGGGCAATGGGGTCAAGGGACAGGGCGCGGTTCTGGCCCACGAGGCCCGTGACCTGCCCCAGATCTATGCCGAGGCGGTCCACATCGTGCCCCACGAAAATGGTACGGTTGCAATCGGATCCACCAGCGAGCGCGATTATGACGACCCGAGCTCGACCGACAGCCAGTTGGACGAAGTGCTGGAGCGCGCCTTTGCCGCCGTTCCGGCGCTGCGTCAGGCCGAGGTGGTCGAACGCTGGGCCGGGGTGCGACCACGGGCGCGGTCGCGGGCACCGATGCTGGGCGAACACCCCCTGCACCCGGGACAGTTCATCGCCAATGGCGGGTTCAAGATCGGGTTCGGCATGGCCCCCGGCGTGGCCCGGGTCATGGCCGACCTTGTGCTGGACGGGCGGGATGCGATCCCCGAAGGGTTCCGGGTCGCCGCATCGCTTTGAGAGATGGCGCGAGGCGCGCGCGAGGGGGCGGCAGGACGCGCGAAACACATAAAGGTCGAACGCTTTATCCCGCCTCGGCGATCATACATTGGCGGCCGTCATCGGCGCGCACCCACGCGGTGCCGTCTTTCCAACACAGGGTCGCGCCCTGATCCAGCGTCAGGGGCGATGTGGCGCGGAAGGAAAAACGCGTCAGTGTTCCAAGCTGCTCTTCGGCCAGCAACATCAGCAATTGCGCCAGAAGCGGGCCATGCACGACAAGCCCGCCATACCCTTCTACATCGCGGGTATAATCCGGATCGTAATGAATGCGGTGGCCGTTGAAGGTGAGCGCGGAATAGCGAAACAGCAGGGTTTCGTTGAATGTGACCTTGCGCGCGACCTGTTCGTCGGTGGCGGCCATGGGGGGTGTCGGCGCGGGTTGGCCGGGTGCGGGGTCTTCACGATACACCAGATCGTGCCATTCGGTAGCACAGATGCGCCCGTCCTGTGCCACCTCGTGGCGCAGGGTGACAAAGGCGAGCGGCCCGGTGCGTCCCTGTTTGCGCGCCGTGCTTTCCACATAGGTGGTTTTGACCGCTGCCACCCCGGCCAGCAGCGGTGCCGCAAACTTCAGCCGCCCCCCGGCCCACATCCGGCGGGGCAGGCCCATATCGGGGATGCCGCCCTGACCGGTCCGGGGATGACCATCGCGACCCAGCCGGTCGGGCGGCAGGGCCTGCCAGAAATAGAGCTGGTGATAGAAGGGGGGCAACGGTGTGCCCTGTTCTATCGTCTGTTCCTGTCCCAACGTCGCCTGCATCGCGCGGGCGCGGGCCGGGTCCATGATATCGTTGAAACGGGCGGGGTTTTGACGCGGGGGATCGGGTTTGGCATCTTGCATGGGCTGATGGTAAAGCCACGGAAGAACGGGTGCAATGACAGCGACAACACCAGCCATTGAATCGCTGGACCATCTGGTCCTGACCGTTGCCGATTTCCCGCGCACGGTGGCGTTTTATATCAGGGTTCTTGGCATGGAGATCGAAGAGTTCCACCCGGCGGATGGGTCCATGCGGGTGGCGTTGAAATTCGGATGGCAGAAGATCAACCTGCATCTGCACGGGGCGGAATTTGACCCCAAGGCAGACTGCCCCATGCCCGGCAGCGCCGATTTGTGTTTTCTCAGCGCAATGCTATTGGCGGACTGGGCGTTGCATCTTGCCGAACTGGGGGTGGATGTGGAAGAGGGGCCGATCCTGTCGCTTTATATCCGTGATCCTGACGGCAACCTGATCGAGGTCTCCAACAGAAACTGAACGTTTGCCCGCGTTCAGATTGGACCAGATCGGCCCCTTTGCCGTTACACCGCACCGCCGGTGCCGGTGGTACGCACCGCTTCGTATTGTTCAACCCAGCGCGAGATCACCGACCGCGCCGCCTCCGAATCCAGCGTATCAATCGCCTGACTCAGCACTTTCAGCGCGTTGGCCATTTCAAGCTCGGACAGGAACCCTTCCTGTGCCCGCATGATCTTGGTGTGTGGTGTGGTCAGCATATCGGGTGAAATCAACAGCTCTTCATGCAGCTTTTCGCCGGGACGCAGACCCACTTCCACGATTTCGATATCGCCGTTGGGATTGTCGGCATCCATCACCGTGAACCCGGCGCCTTCGATCATCTGGCGGGCCAGTTTGCGGATCGGGACAGGCGCACCCATGTCCAGCACAAAAAGGTCGCCCCCCCGGGCAAAGGACCCGGCCACAAGCACAAGCCGCGCCGCTTCGGAGATCGTCATGAAATAGCGCGTGACATCACCATGGGTCAGCGTGACCGGCCCCCCCCGCGCGATCTGTTCTTCGAACAGCGGAATGACCGAGCCGGAAGAGCCCAGCACATTGCCGAACCGCACCATGGAAAACCGCGTGGTGGTCGAGCGGGTCGACAGGTCCTGGATCACCAGTTCGGCCAGCCGTTTGGACGCGCCCATCACGTTGGTCGGGCGCACGGCCTTGTCCGAGGAGACGAGAATGAAACGCTCAACCTCGGCCGCGCGGGCGGCGTCGGCGATGATCTTGGTGCCAAACACATTGTTTTTCAGCCCGGCAATCTCGTTCACCTCGACCAGCGGCAGGTGTTTGTAAGCGGCGGCGTGCAACACCACGTCGATCTGGTGTTCGGCGAGAACCTTGTCCAGCAGGGGGCGGTCACAGACCGACCCCAGAACCGGGTGAATCTGAAGATGCGGGGCCAGCACGCTTAGTTCTTTGTTGATATTATAAAGCGCCAGTTCCGAATGATCGAACAGCACGATGCAGGCAGGTTGGCACGAGATCAGTTGCCGGCAAAGCTCGGATCCGATTGACCCGCCGGCACCTGAAATCAGAATACGGCGACCGGAATAGGTGTCGGACACGGTGGGCAGTTCTTTTTCCAACCGCCCCCGGCCCAGAAGGTCGTTCAATGACACCGGTGTCATACGGGTGCCGATGTCGCCTTCGGAAATCATTGCGGCGAACGAGGGCAGGGAATGCACTTCGCAGCCAAGCAGGCGCAGCTTGTGGGCGATCCGGGCCTGTATCGTCTGTGAGGCCGACGGCATGGCCAGAATGACCCGGTCGATGCCTTCCTTGGAGATCAGTTCCCGAACCTTGGACGGGGCATAGACGGGCAGGCCGGACACCACCAAGCTTTGCAGTGTCGGGTTGTCATCGACAAAAGCCACGGGTTCAATCGTGTCGTCGGTGCGCAGGGCGGCGGCAAGCTGTTGTCCGGTCTGCCCGGCTCCATAGACCAGCACGCGCATCCGGTCACCGCCGCTGCGATAAATCTGGATCAGCAACTGGCGCAGCAGCATACGCGCGGATACGGCCATGATGATCAGCATCATGGTGAAGATAAAGAACGTCTCGCTTGTCACGGGGCGCCTGAAGGCAAAGTTGAGCAGCAGTCCGGCCAGACCAAGACAGGCGGCAAACACGGCGGTGCGCATGATCCCCTGGATTTCATAGGCGTTCAGCTTGATCCGTGGCAGGCCAAGGAGATGCGATGTAACAAGCGCACAGGCCATGAGCAGAAGCGCGAGGGGGATCATGCTGGTCAGCAGGGGCCAGGACAGGGACACCGAAGCATTCAGCAGGATAGACAGCACCAAGGCGACGGGCACCATGATGGCATCAAGCACAAGAAAAATGGCCCGTTTCTGATAACGGGTCAGATTTGTAACGGTGTCATAGAAGAAGATGTTCTTCACAGTTCCCCCAAAATTCTACTGGCACAACATCGAAACAAAAACCGGTAGTCAAAAAACAAAACGTTATGGCGAGCCGACCCTATGGAAGTAGTCCATTGCCCTGATTCGCCTTTTTAAATCCTGAGAGAGTTTAGAGTGTGGCGCAGGTTTTAAGCAAGGTCAGGAATACTGCACTTGCAAAGCAAACTGTCACAAGTGACAGGTCCACGACAGGCCCACGGGGATGGGAGGGACGTGCAATGTCCTTGTAAATCAAGCTCCCGATGCGCAGAGATCGGGAAAAATCATCGCATTTCACGGGAGTTGCCGCATTGCAGTAATCGGCGGGGAACCGCCAGTGTGTTGCGCAACATTCAGGCCGCCATCCGGGATTTGCATGACAATTGAGCGATTTACGTGCCAGTGTTTTGGGCACCAACCCGGCAGGGGCTTAGCGTCCTTTCCATATCGGGTCGCGTTTTTCGGCAAAGGCACGGGCCCCTTCCATGTTGTCTTCGGACCCATAGAGGATATCGACCGTGCGCAGTTGCCGTTTGGTAATCCGGTTCATCGCATCCTGGAATTTGGCATCCTCGGCGTCACGCACGATTTCCTTGATCGCGGCGTAAACAAGCGGGGGCCCCGAAGCGAGCAGGCGGGCCATCTCCCACGCCTGATCCATCAGCGCGTTGGCGGGGTGAATATGGTTGACGATGCCCCAGTTGCACGCCTCCTGGGCATCAAACCACCGCCCGGTCAGAAGCAGCTCCATGGCGATGTGATAGGGGATGCGCTTGGGCAGTTTCACGCTGGCCGCATCGGCCACGGTGCCCGAGCGGATTTCGGGCAGGGCAAAGGTGGCGTGATCGGCGGCCAGGATGATGTCGGCAGACAGGGCCAGCTCCAACCCTCCGCCACAGGCGATGCCGTTCACGGCGGCGATCACGGGTTTGTTCAGATCACGCATCTCCTGCAGGCCGCCAAAGCCGCCGACGCCGTAATCGCCATCAACCTCGTCGCCATCGGCGGCGGCCTTGAGATCCCACCCGGGGCAGAAGAATTTATCCCCCCCGCCGGTCAGGATGGCGACACGCAATTCCGGGTCATCGCGGAACCTGGCAAACACGTCGCCCATAATCCGGCTGGTGGCAAGGTCGATGGCGTTGGCTTTGGGGCGATCCAGAGTGACCTCGAGAATCGCGCCGTCGCGGCGGGTTTTGACGGGGTTTTCGGTGGGGGCGGTAGGGGTCATGTGGTGGCCTTTCGTATCAGGGCATCTGCGGCGATAGCGGTGGTGGGGGTGCAGATCAGCGGGTTGATCTCAGCTTCTTCCAGCGTGTCGGCATTGGCAAGCGCATAGGCTTGCAGGGCGTCCACAGCGTCGAGGATGGCGGGCAGGTCGGCAGCCGGTTTGCCACGGAACCCGGTGAGCAGCGGGTGGATTCTGAGCCGGGAGAGGGCAGTGGCCACCGCATCGCGGCTGGCCGGGACCAGAAGCGAGGTGCTGTCAGCCAGAAGCTCGGTCATGACCCCCCCGGCGGCGAGGGTGAGGACAAAGCCGTGGGCCGGGTCCCGGGTGATCCCGATCAGCAATTCGGCGACGCCGCCGGTCACCATTTCTTCGATCAGGACGCTGTCGGTGGGCATGTCCCGGGCCGCTGCTTCGATTTCGGAGGGGGTGAGGTTCACCCGGACCGCGCCGGCGTCGGATTTATGGGCGATGCCCTGAGCTTTCAGCACGAGGGGGGCGGACAGCTCGTCGCTCGCTTGCGCGCACGCCTCGCGGCTGTTGGCGATGCGTGACGCCGGGATGGCAAGCCCGTGCGCGGCCAGGTCGGATTTCGACCGGGCTTCAGTCAGGGTCGTGCTCTTGCTGTGGCGATCCCTGGGGTTGCCGCGCGCGGGGCCGGGCAACAGTAGCGGATCTGCCGAGGCTGGGCGTGTGCGCGCCGCAACTTCGGCGGCGATGATGGCTTCGCTCAGCCCCTGAAGCGGCACCACCCCGCCAGCGATCAGCCGCGCGGCGATGTCCATGGGCATCAGTTCGGGCAGCGTGGACACGACGGCCAGCGGGCGCCCCGTTTGGGCGCGGGTGGCCAGCGCGGCCTTGGTGGCACAGTCCCAGTCGGTGGCATCGGTGTGGGGATAGTCGACGATCAGCAGGGTCAGCGCCACCCCGGGATCGGCCATTGCCGAAAAGGCCCGGGTCATCGCATCCGTGTCCCGCCAGATATAGGTGTGGTAGTCCAGCGGGTTGGCCAGTGCCACCATGGGGCCAAGCGCGGCCCCGAGGTCGGCTTTCTGGCGGCTGTTCAGCGCTGGAAAGGACAGCGCGCGCCCATGGGCGGTGTCGGCGGCAAGGCTGGCTTCGCCGCCCGAGCAGCTGATTGCGGCCAGCGTGGGGTCGGGCAGGGGTCCCGCCACGTGCAGCAGTTTCAGCGTTTCGAGAAAGCCGGACAGGTCGGCCACGCGGGCGATGCCCAGTCGATCCAGCAGAGCCTGTGCCCCCGCATCCCCACCCGCAAGGGATGCGGTGTGGGACACGGTTGCGGCCCGCGCCTGTTCCGAGCGCCCCACCTTGAGCGCGACAAGGGGGATATTCCGGTCGCGCGCCTTGGCTGCCAGCGCCTCCCAGTCGCGCAGATCGGAGAAGCCTTCGATATGCAGCCCGATGGCCGTGACCCGATCGTCATCCAACAGGTCAAATGCCATGCGCGCCTGGCTTGTCTGGGCCATGTTTCCGCAGGTGACAGTATAGGCCAGCGGCAGCGCACGCTGTTGCATGGTCAGGTTGATGGCGATGTTCGAGCTTTGCGTCAGGATCGCGACCCCCCGTTCAACCCGCGCACAGCCGTGTTGATCCGGCCAAAGCAACGCCCCGTCCAGCGCGTTGATGAACCCATAGCAGTTCGGCCCGAGGATCGGCATATCCCCGGCCGCCTCCACCAGAGCCGCCTGTAAATCGTCGCCCGTGGCGTCTTCGGCCGCGGCTTCGGAAAACCCGCTGGCGAAACAGACCGCCCCGCCCGCGCCCATCCATGACAGCACCTGGACCGCCTCGATCGTCGCGGTCCGGTTGATCCCCACAAACGCGGCGTCGGGCGCGGCGGGCAGGGCCTCGAGGCTTTCATAGGCCTTGACACCCGCGATTTCACCGCCCTTGGGGTGAACGGCCCGGATCGCGCCGTCATACCCCATCTTTTGCGATTGACGGATCACTTCCGCGCACCACGCCCCGCCGCCGATGACAGCGATGGAACGGGGGCGCAGCAGGCGGGAAAGGTCTTGTGTCATGGTCGAGTCCGTGTGTGGCTGGTCGGGTCGGAGCGGCGTATTCGTGGCAAAGAGGGACGGGACATATGGGCCTTTGCCTTTCTTCAAATCCTGTTGGGAACCTGTGAACCCGGGAACAAGCGGGGACAGGGGCGCCCCCCATCATCCCGCCAATCACCCCCCCAGCGGGCGCAGCAATTCGCGGCTGATGATGTGGCGCTGAATCTCCGAGGTGCCTTCCCAGATCCGTTCCACCCGCGCATCGCGCCAAATCCGCTCCAGCGGCAGTTCATCCATCAACCCCATGCCGCCGTGAATCTGAATTGCTTCATCTGCGACCATGGCCAGCATTTCGGTGGCTTTCAGCTTGGCCATGGACATGTCACTTTCCGTCACGGTGCCTTGATCGAATTTCCACGCAGCTTCCCAGGTCAGCAGGTTGGCGGCCTTCAACTCAAGCGCCATATCGGCCAGCTTGAAGCTCACACCCTGGAATTTGCCGATCTGCTGGCCGAACTGGCGACGTTCGGCGGCGTATTCGATTGCATGTTGCAACGCGCGGTCGGCGCGGCCAAGGCAGGTTGACGCAACCTGAAGCCGGGTCGCCCCCAGCCAGTCATTGGCGACCTGAAACCCTTTGTGTACCTCGCCTAACACGGCGGATTTGGGCAGGCGGCAATCGTCGAATTCCAGCACGGCATTGGTATAGCCGCGGTGGGATACGTTGCCATAGCCCTCGCGCAGCTCGAAGCCGGGGGTGCCCTTGTCCACAAAAAATGCGGTGATCAGCTTCTTGGGGCCGCGCGGCGTGTCTTCTTCGCCTGTGGCCATGAAGACGATGGCAAAACCGGCAATGTCGGCGTGGCTGATGAAATGCTTGGTGCCGTTGAGGATGAAATCGTCTCCATCCTGCTTTGCGCTGGCCTTCATGCCGCGCAGATCCGACCCCGCCCCCGGTTCGGTCATCGCCAGACAATCCCAGGTTTCTCCCTTCATACAGGGTTCCAGGTATTTCTGTTTCTGTTCCTCCGTACCGGCCAGAAGGATGTTGGACGGGCGCGCCACACAGGTCCAGTGCAGGGCATAATTGGCGCGGCCAAGCTCTTTTTCATACATCAGCCATGACAGGGTATTGAGCCCCGCCCCGCCGACCTCTTCGGGCATGTTGGCGGCGTATAGCCCGGCCGCCATGGCCTTGGCCTGAACCTCTCGGATGATCTCCATCGGCAGGTGGCCGGTTTTTTCGATCAGGGCTTCATGGGGGTAAAGCTCATTCTCAACAAAGGCGCGGGTGGTATCCACGATCATCTGCTGTTCTTCGGTCATGGCGAAATGCATCGTCGCGGTCCTTTGCCTGTCCTGTCGGGTATCCTGTCCTTTTCGCCGTTACCGGGGATTGCAGGGGCGTATCATGCAGAGTTAGAAGAAATCATGCGAAATTGGATGAATCAAAACGCCGCGGCGCAGCAAGTGGACGTGCTGTTGTTCGACGATTTCTCGAACCATTGCCTGGCCAATACCGTGGAACCGCTGCGTGCCGCGAACGGGTTTGCCTCAGGGCAGGTTTATGGCTGGCGCTTCCTGACGTTAGAGGGGGCGGCGGTGGCCTCGTCTTCGGGGTTGCAGGTGGCGGCGCATGGGCGGCTGTCGCAGGCGTCGGGCGATCTGTTGATCGTGATGCCAAGCTATCGGGCGCGCGACCACGCCACCCCGGCCACGCGCCGGGCGCTGCGGGCGGCGGCGCGGCGATATGGGGCGCTGGCGGGGTTTGACATGGGCAGTTGGCTGTTGGCCGATGCCGGGTTGCTGGACGGGCGGCGGGCGACGATCCACTGGGAAGAACTGGACCGCTTTGCCGAGGCTTTCCCGGATGTCGACGCGGTACGCGCCCGCCACGTGGTGGATGGCAACCGGCTCAGCTCGTCGGGCGCGCTGGCGGCGTTCGATCTGATCCTGGAGCTGATCGGCGAACAGCACGGGCAGGCACTGAGGCTTGAGGTCGCCACCCTGTTCATGGCCCCCGAGGCGGGCGGCGCGGCCACGTCGCTGGCCCGGTCGAAATCCGTGGCCCGTGCGGTCGCGTTGATGCAGGAGCACCTTGAAACCCCGCTTGCCATTGCCCGGCTGGCGCGCATGGCGGGGCGCACACAGAAAGACCTTGAAACCCGGATGAAGGCCGAATTGGGCGAAACCCCACAGGCGGTCTACCGCCACCTGCGGCTGATCCATGCCCGCAAGCTGGTGCTGGAAACGGATCTGGCCATCGCCGAAATCGCTTTGCGCTGCGGGTATCAGGACGCAAGCGCCATGACCCGCGCTTTCCGGGGCGCATTCGGCTTGCCGCCGACCCGACTGCGCAACACGGGCGGGTGACAGACACCCTTTGACCCGGGCACCCGCGCTGCGTGGGTCCGGTTTGCATCGGAACGCTGATCCGGGCCATCGAACTGGCCGCCCTCGAAACGGCTGCAATCATAACGCATCCCAAACCGGAGCCGCGCGGTCATCCTGTGTGCGCATCGCGCACGCCGCGCGGATCGTTTCGAAATCCATCTCTCCGCCTGCCAGGCGTGGCGCGCCAGCTTGACCCCCGTGCACCCACGTGTCAACGTTGCTGTAAACGCGAGGATAGGATGCGGGACCAGACCGGATTGATATTGCCCGACCATGGCGGGCAAGCAAGCTTTACTGACGCACGCGCCGCCGTATCGCGGCTGATTACCCTGTATGATCAGGCGGTATCGCATCTTTGCGCCCGGTTCGCCGCCGCCATGGCGGGGGATCTGCCCCCGGCGCGGGTGCGGGCCTGTTACCCCCAGATCCGGTTTGTCACCACCAGCTTTGCCAAGGTCGACAGCCGGTTGAGTTTCGGCCACGTTTCCGAACCCGGCACCTATGTGGCCACGATCACCCGGCCCGACCTGTTCCGGCACTACCTTGAACAACAGATCGACCTGTTGATCGCCAATCACGGGGGTGCCGTGGAAATTGGCCCTTCGGACACGCCCATGCCGGTGCATTTCGCCGTTGCCAACGATGCGGGGATCAGTGTGCCACAGGAAGGGGCCGCCGCCTTTACCCTGCGGGATATTTTCGACGTGCCCGATCTGAGCACCACCAATGACGATATCGTTAACGGCACCCATGTGCCCGGCCCGGAGGACGAAGGGCCGCTGGCCCCGTTTACCGCGCAGCGCGTCGATTATTCGCTGGCCCGTCTGTCCCATTACACCGCCACCGATCCCGAACATTTCCAGAACCATGTGTTGTTCACCAACTACCAGTTCTATATCAGCGAATTCGAGACCTATGCCCGCGCCATGCTGGACGATCCTCAAAGCGGGTATGACAGTTTCGTCGGGCCGGGCAATTGCGAGATTCTGGAGGGGACATGCGCCATCGACACGCCCGCCAAACTGCCGCAAATGCCCACCTATCACCTGAAACGCGCCGATGGATCGGGGATAACGCTGGTCAATATCGGGGTGGGGCCATCCAACGCGAAAACCGCCACCGATCATATTGCCGTGCTGCGTCCTCATGCCTGGATCATGTTGGGGCATTGCGCTGGCTTGCGCAATTCCCAGTCGCTGGGGGATTTTGTGTTGGCCCATGCCTATCTGCGCGAAGACAAGGTGTTGGACGACGATTTGCCCGTTTGGGTGCCCGTGCCCGCGCTGGCCGAAATCCAGATCGCGTTGGAACAGGCGGTGGCGCACGAAACCGCGCTTGAGGGGTATGACCTGAAACGGGTGATGCGCACCGGGACGGTGGCCAGCCTGGACAACCGCAACTGGGAACTGCGCGATCAGTCAGGCCCGGTTCAGCGCCTGTCCCAGTCCCGCGCCATCGCGTTGGATATGGAAAGCGCCACCATCGCCGCCAACGGGTTCCGGTTCCGCGTGCCCTATGGCACCTTGCTCTGTGTCAGCGACAAACCGCTGCATGGGGAATTGAAGCTTCCCGGCATGGCCAGCGATTTTTACAAGACCCAGGTAGAACGCCATTTGATGATCGGGATTCGTGCCATGGAACATTTGCGCGACATGCCGCTTGAACGTATCCACAGCCGGAAATTGCGTAGTTTTAGCGAAACAGCCTTCCTCTGACCTCGTGTTTTCCGGCGAAAATTGATCAAATAGGCAAGATTTTATACCTTTCCCCTCCACTATTCGTTGTGTTGCACCCCTATATCCCGTTATATGACGCCAATGAGGCCCAAGTATCGGGCACCTACAGGAGATAAAAAAAATGGCAAAACCGATGACCAAAACCCAACTCGTCGCCGCTCTGGCCGAGGAAATGGGCAGCGACAAGAAATCCGCCAGCGGCGCGCTGGACGCGATCATCGCGATCATCACCAAGGAAGTATCTGCCGGCGGTGCTGTGACCCTGCCCGGCGTTGGCAAAATCTATTGCCGTGAACGCCCCGAGCGTATGGTGCGTAACCCTGCCACCGGCGAACAGATCAGGAAAGAGGCCGACAAGGTGGTCAAAATGACCATCGCCAAGGCGCTGAAAGACAGCGTGAACGGCTGATCCTGCATCTGATCCCAGTTTGCGAAAGGGTCGCCCGGCGGGCGGCCCTTTTTCGTGAAGGGCACGTGGGCCGATAAACGCCGATAACAAGGGGGACAGGGCATGAATGCCAAAGCAATATTCATGGGCATGGCATTTGCCTTCATGTGGTCAAGCGCTTTCACCTCGGCCCGTGTGATCGTGGAATATGCGCCGCCCATGGCGTCGTTATCGTTGCGGTTTTTTGTCTCTGGCCTGATTGGCGTCGGTATTGCCCTAGCGCTGAGACAAAACTTTCGGCTGACCCGCGCGCAATGGCGGGCGACGATCATTTTCGGAGTGTGCCAGAACGCGCTGTACCTTGGATTGAACTTTGTTGCGATGCAGTGGGTCGAGGCGTCGCTTGCCTCGATCATCGCATCCACCATGCCGTTGATGGTGGCGCTGGCCGGATGGGTGGTGTTCCGCGAACGCCTGCCGCGACTGGCCGTGCTGGGGTTGATTGTTGGCGTGATCGGCGTGGCGATGATCATGGGCACGCGGATTTCGGGGGGCGTGGATTTGACTGGCGTGGCCTTGTGTTTCATCGGCGCGGCGGCGTTGACGGTGGCGACCCTGTCGGTGCGGGGCGCGTCCTCGGGCGGCAACGTCATGATGATCGTCGGGTTGCAGATGTTTGTCGGGGCGGCGGTGCTGGCCGTGGCCTCGGGGTTCATCGAAACCGTCCATGTGACGTGGAGCTGGCAGTTGATCATCGCCTTCCTCTACACCACCTTCGTGCCCGGCCTGTTGGCCACATGGGTGTGGTTCACGCTGGTGAACCAGATCGGCGCGGTGCGTGCGGCGACCTTCCATTTCCTCAACCCGTTCTTTGGTGTGGCGGTGGCGGCGGCATTGCTGGGCGAAACCCTTGGCCTGCTGGACGTAATCGGGGTGGTGATCGTGGGGGCCGGGATTCTGGCTGTTCAGCTTTCAAAACAGGCCCCGGTTCAGTCCCCGCCACAAGACCCGTCATAGGCGGCGAAACAATCCCCACGCGGACGTGATCATGCGTGGGGTTCGACGGGGTCGCCTTGTGCGGAAATGCGGCCTACACCCATAGGTAATGGACCTTCTTTTCGCATATTTCGCCGGGCTGCTGACTTTGATCAACCCATGTGTGTTGCCGGTGCTGCCCATCGTGCTGGCCGGTGCGCTTCAGGCCGGACGGGCCGGGCCGGTTGCGCTTGCGGCGGGGATGAGCCTTTCGTTTGTCACCCTTGGATTTGGCGTGGCCGTGTTTGGCCGTGCGCTGGGGTTGACCGAAACCATGCTGGCCCAGACGGGGGCGGTGTTGATGATTGGTTTCGGCCTGATCCTGCTGGTTCCGCGGTTCAGCGTGGCCTTTTCCTCCGCGACCGCCGGGGTGTCGGCGGGCGCAGATGTGCGTATGAACGATCTGAATGGGCAAAGCCTTTGGGGGCAATTCCTTGGTGGCACCCTGTTGGGCGTTGTCTGGAGCCCCTGCGTTGGTCCCACCCTGGGCGGTGCGATTGCGCTGGCCAGTCAGGGTCAGAACCTGGGCTGGGCTTTTGCGATCATGATCGGCTTTGCGCTTGGCGTGTCCACCATCATCCTTGCGCTGGGCTATGGCGCGCGGTCGGTTCTGCAACAACGTCAGGCTTTGATGCGCAAACTGGCCGGGAAATCCCGCCCGATCATGGGGGCGATTTTCGTGGCTGTGGGGCTAATGATCCTGTTCCGCGTGCATCATATGCTCGAGGCCTGGGCGCTGGATGTGCTGCCCTATTGGCTGACCGATTTTTCCGTAAGATTCTGATGAAGGAGACCGAAACATGCAACGACGTGACGTTCTGGCGCTTGGTGCCGCCGCTCTTATCCTGCCCCGTGCCGCTTTGGCCAAAGGGGTCGAATACACCCCGGGGTTGGTGAAAAAACATCTGGACGCGGGCGACACCGTGTTCCTTGATTTCAAGACCAGCTGGTGCAGCACCTGCCGAGCACAGGAGCGTGTGATCAATGCGCTTAGGGCGGAAAACCCGGCTTATGGCAAAAACATTGTGTTCATTGATGTGGATTGGGATGTTTTTGGCGCGTCCGAGCTGTCCAAAAGTCTGAATATTCCGCGCCGCTCAACCTTGGTGGTGTTGAAAGGGGACAAGGAACTGGGCCGTATCGTCGCGCAAACCAGCCAATCGTCGATCAGGGCGCTGATGGATGTGGCTCTGAACGCCTGAGGGTGGGCTGTGCCCGGCGCGCGGTTTGTGCGGGATCAGAGCAACTCAGAGCAACACCAGCAACAGGATGTTGAGCGTGACGAACGCCCCCACGGTGGTGCCCAGTTGCGCGAGAGAGGCCATGCCCTCGTGTCCGGCACTTTGGGCAAACAAGGGGTAGATCCCGAAAATCGGCATTGCAGTGGAAAGAACCACCGCCACCCACAGTTCCGGCGCAAGGCCAAACCCGGCCGCAGCCAGCACCATGGCCACCCCCGCCGTCGCGGCGGGGTGCAGCACCAGCTTGCCCAGCATGATGTCGCCCGCCACGGCCCGGTTGCCTTTCAACGGTACGCCCACCAGCGCCCCGCCGATGACAAAAAGCGACAGCGCGCTGGCCGAGGCGGCCAACATGCCCATCCACCGCCCCACCGGGGCGGGAATGGCAAGGCCGGACAACGACACCAGCAACCCGGCGGCCAGAGCCAGCACCATGGGGCGTTTGACCACATCCCATAAAACCCCGCGCAGCTTGGTGCCCAGCCCGATCTGAACATCGCTGCGCCCCAGTTCGATCAGCACCATCGAGATCGGGATCAGGACGAAGTTTTCGACCAGCATGTTCAACGCCAGAACCTGTCCCGCCAGATCGGGATAAAGCAGCAACAGCATGGGATAGCCGACAAAGCCGGAATTGGGACAGGTGGTGCCCATGACCGCCACGGCGCGGCGGGTTGCCGTCACCCGGCGCAGGGTGAACCACGCATAGGCCACGGCGATGGTCACCAGCCCGCCAATCAGGAACACGGTCATATAGGCCGGGTCGAACACCTTGCTCACATCCCGCGTTGCCACGGCGTTGAACAACAGGGCGGGCAGGGCAATGTTCAGTACATATTGCCCAAATACGCGCATGTCGGCGGGTTTGAACACGCCCCGCGCCACGATGACATAGCCAAGCGCGATAGAGGCGAAAATCGGGAAGGTGATCGACAGGACGTTCAACACTGGTTTGCGCTCCGCTCGTTGGCCAGGTTCGCAAGGTCATGGGCGTTGCCCCGTGCCATATGCGTCACCGCAATCTGGCGCAGGGCGCCCCTTATCCGATCCGGCCCTGGTTTTCCCCAACCTGTCCACGATGCAGCAACAGGTGGTCCAAGATGACACAGGCCACCATCGCCTCACCCACCGGCACCGCGCGAATGCCGACACAGGGGTCGTGGCGGCCCTTGGTGATCACCTCGATCGGGGTGCCGTCGCGTCGGATCGACTGGCGCGGGGTCAGGATCGAACTGGTGGGTTTCACGGCAAAGCGCACCACCACGTCCTGACCCGTGGAAATCCCGCCAAGGATGCCGCCCGCATGGTTGGATGAAAACACCGGCTGTCCGTCATCGCCAGGATAGATTTCGTCGGCATTGTCCGTGCCCGAAAGCCCGGCTGCCGCCATGCCTTCGCCGATCTCGACGCCCTTGACGGCGTTGATCGACATACAGGCGGCGGCAAGGTCGGTGTCCAGCTTGCCATAAACCGGCGCACCCAACCCGGCGGGCACACCACGGGCCACGATTTCAATTGCCCCACCAACCGAATTTTTCGCCTTGCGAATGCCGGTCAGATAATCCTCCCACGCCTGTGCCACATCGGCACCCTGCGGAATCCAGAACGGGTTTTCGTCGATCCGGTCCCAATCGAACGCCTCGCGATCGATCTGCATCTCGCCCATCCGGGTCATGTAGCCCTTGATTTCCAGCCCGGGCACCAGCGCCCTGATCGCCTCGCGCGCGACACCGCCCGCAGCCACCCGCGCGGCCGTTTCCCGTGCCGAAGACCGCCCGCCGCCGCGATAATCCCGCACCCCGTATTTCAGGTGATAGGTAATGTCCGCATGGCCGGGGCGAAAGGTTTCGGCGATGTCGCCATAATCCTTGGAACGCTGATCGGTGTTTTCGATCATCAACTGGATCGGCGTGCCGGTGGTCACACCCTCGAACACACCCGACAGGATGCGCACCTGATCGGCTTCCTGTCTTTGGGTCGTGTTCTTGTTCTGCCCGGGGCGGCGTTTGTCGAGCCAGTGTTGCAGCATCTCCGGCTCCAGCGGCACACCGGGCGGGCAGCCATCCACCGTGGCCCCCAACGCAGGCCCGTGGCTTTCACCCCAGGTGGTGACGCGAAACAGATGTCCGAAAGAATTCATGCTCATGGCGCGGGCTCCTTTGGATCACCTGTTAGTGCCCGCGCCGGTTTTCTTCAACCCCGGCGGGTTGTCTTGATCCGTCTGAAGGGATTTGAAAAACAAGGGGGGACAACGCTCGCGCACTCGCGCAAAGGAAAAGCCACCCACACCGCAGAAGTGGCATCGCTTATCGCCAAACGACACAATTCTGATTGTGCCTTTTGGCTATAAGTCTCTGATTTTACGCTGATGCTTTGTGGCTTTTGGGATCAAACCCACTCCCGTCAGCTATAGCCTGCCAGCCGTGAACAGGCTGGCAAAGTCCTGTGCCATGACGGGGGGTGGATCCCATAGTTCCAAATCCCGCTTGTGCCGCCTGCTGCTTTGTGGTCTCACCATAGTCACCTCGGGGTGCGCTGGCATGGGGCCAGGGCTGAGATGCATATCGCGAACCCGTTGAACCTGAACCGGTTAAGACCGGCGGAGGGAAGGTTTTGGACATCCCAAACTTGCTCCGCCCGTCGCATATTGGAGGATGACATGAAACATCTTGCGTTTGCTGCGGGACTTCTGACCATGGGCGCTGTTGCGGCCTCGGCGGAGACCCCTGTTCTGACTGTTTACACCTATGACAGCTTCATTTCCGACTGGGGCCCGGGCCCGGCGGTGGAAAAGGCGTTCGAGGCGACCTGTGGATGTGATCTGCAATTCGTTGGTGCGGGCGACGGGGCCGCGCTTTTGTCGCGTCTCAAGCTGGAAGGCGCGCGGAGCGAGGCGGATATCGTGTTGGGGCTGGACACCAACCTGACCGCCGAAGCCGAGGCAACCGGGCTGTTCGCGCCCCATGGCAAGACGGTGGAAACCAACGTACCGGGCGGCTGGTCGGATGCGACCTTTCTGCCCTATGACTGGGGCTTCTTTGCCTTTGTCTATGACAAGACCAAGCTGTCGGAGGTGCCGGCAGACTTTGATGCGCTGGCCGCTTCGGACCTTAAAATCGTGATCCAGGACCCGCGCTCTTCGACGCCTGGGCTTGGGTTGTTGCTTTGGATCAAGGAACAATATGGCGACAAGGCCGCCGATATGTGGGCGGCCCTGGCCGACAATATCGTGACCGTCACGCCGGGCTGGTCCGAAGCCTATGGGCTTTTCCTTGAGGGCGAGGCCGACATGGTCCTGTCCTACACCACATCGCCCAGCTATCACGTGATTGCCGAAAGCGATGATACCAAGGCGGCGGCGATGTTCCCGTCCCACTACATGCAGATCGAAGTGGCGGGTAAAGTGGCCGGAACCGATCAGGACGCATTGGCCGATCAGTTTCTTGAGTTCATGATGTCGGAAGGGTTCCAATCGGTCATCCCGACAACCAACTGGATGTTCCCGGCGGTGACCCCGGCGGCAGGGCTTCCCGAAGGGTTTGCCACACCGTTGGCCGCGGACAAGGCGCGCATCGTTGCGCCCGACTCCGTGAAGGCGCTGCGCGATCAGGCGCTTGAGGAATGGCAGAGCGCCCTTTCGAAATAAGAAGGGGCTTCGGTCTCGGACAGCTCGCGGCGCTTGTCGTCGCGGGTTTTGTGCTTGTGCCGCTGGCCGCTGTGCTGATCTATGCCGGAGGGGCCAGCGGATTGCGCGCCGCCGATTGGGCGGCCTTGCGGTTTACCCTGTGGCAGGCGGTGTTGTCGGCTGTGATCAGCGTGGCCCTGGCCGTGCCGGTGGCGCGGGCACTGGCGCGGCGGCGGTTTGTGGGCCGAGGGCTGTTGATCACCCTTCTGGGCGCGCCGTTCATATTGCCGGTCATCGTTGCGGTTCTGGGTCTGCTCGCCGTGTTCGGGCGGGCCGGGGTGTTGAATGTGGCGCTGGGCTGGCTGGGTCTGCCTCCGGTGCAGGTCTATGGGCTGCATGGTGTCGTGTTGGCCCATGTGTTTTTCAACCTGCCACTGGCCACGCGGATGCTGCTCCAGGGGTGGCAGGCGATCCCGGCCGAGCGGTTTCGCCTTGCTGCCACTCTGGGCATGGGCGCGCGTGATGTGACACGGGTGTTGGAACGTCCGATGTTGCGACAGGTCGCGCCCGGGGCGGCCATGGTGATCTTTGCGATCTGTCTGACAAGCTTTGCGGTGGCGCTGACCCTTGGGGGCGGGCCCCGGGCGACCACGGTGGAGCTGGCGATCTATCAGGCGTTTCATTTCGAATTCGATCTGGGCCGGGTGGCGGTGATGGCCAGCCTGCAGATGGCGTTGGCCTGTGTTGCGGCGCTGGTTGCCTTGTGGGTTGCGGTGCCCACGGGGCTTGGTGCCGGGCTGGACCGGGTACCTCTGCGGTGGGATGCGGCGGGGGTCGGGTTGCGGGTGCTGGACGCGGGGGTGCTCGGGCTTGTGGCCCTGTTTCTGGTGACGCCGCTGGCGATGGTCGTTCTGCGAGGGGCCGTGGCTCTGCCGGGGCTGGACGCGCCGGTATGGCGTGCGGCGGGCGTGTCGCTTGGGATCGCGATTGCGAGCGCGTTTCTATGTGTGGCTCTGGCGCTGGCCATGGCACAGACCCGGCGCGGCTGGGTGGAAATGGCGGGGTATCTGGGTATCGCCGCGTCGCCGCTTGTGATCGGGGCCGGGCTGTTCCTGATCCTGAACCCGGTGTTGCGCCCTTCGGATTTGGCGGTTCCGGTGACGATTTCGGTCAATGCGCTTGCGGCGTTGCCCTTCTGCCTGCGAATCCTTTCGCCGGAATTGCGTGCGGTCGAAAGGGATTTCGGCCAGCTTGCGGATCAACTGGGGATGGCGGGGCGCGCCCGGTTGCGTTTGTTGATCCTGCCCCGGTTGCGCCGCACGCTGGGGTTCTGTCTTGGCCTCTCCGCGGCACTATCCATGGGGGATCTCGGGGTGATTGCCCTGTTTGCCGACCCGGATTTTGCTACCCTGCCGCTACAGATCCTGCGGCTTATGGGGGCCTACCGTATGGAGGATGCGGCGGGGGCGGGGCTGTTGTTGCTATTGCTCAGCCTTGCGCTGTTCTGGAGCTTTGACAGGGGAGGACGCGGTGATGCTGAGCGTTGAAAATCTGGTCCTGCGACAGGGGACATTTTCGCTGGAGGCGAGCTTTGATGTTCCGGCAGGGGCGCGGGTGGCTGTCGTTGGGGCCTCGGGGGCCGGGAAATCGACGCTGCTGAACGCGGTTGCGGGGTTTCTGATGCCGGTTTCGGGCCGGGTGATGTGGAAGGGCAAGGACCTGACCCAACAGCCCCCCGGCGCGCGGCCCATCGCCATGCTGTTTCAGGACAACAACCTGTTTCCCCACCTGAGTGTTGCGCAGAATGTCGGGCTTGGTCTGCACCCGGGTTTGCGGCTTTCAGGGGCAGAGCAGGACAAAGTCGCCAGCGCGCTGGCCCGTGTCGGGCTGGCGGGGTTCGAGGCGCGCAAGCCGGCCGAGCTCTCTGGTGGGCAACAAAGCCGTGTTGCGCTGGCCCGCGTGCTGGTTCAGCGCCGTCCGCTGGTTTTGCTGGATGAACCCTTTTCGGCGTTGGGACCGGCGCTCAAGGACGAGATGCTGGACTTGGTGCGCGACGTGGCGGATGAGATCGGCGCGACGGTGTTGATGATCAGCCACGACCCGGAAGATGCGCGGCGGTTTGCCGACCTGGCGATGTTTGTCGGGGACGGGGTCGCCCATCCCCCGCGCGCGGTTGAGGCGCTGTTTTCTGACCCACCTGACGCACTCCGCACCTATCTGGGTTCGCCCAACGGTTGAGCCGGGCAGACGCATTTTAATGCGTTTCCACATCACGCTGCTTCAACGCAATGCGGAAACGCTTTAGCTAAAATTCGTAACTACTGCACAAAAGAAAACCCCCGCCCTGTTGGTCGGGGCGGGGGTCAGATTTGTCCGGTCAGAGAAAGCTCAGTGCTTTTTCTTGTGCGGTGCCCAAAGCCTCTTGTTGGTCAGGTACAACAGCACCGACAACACGGTCAGCATCAGAACACCGATAAAGCCCGATTGCTTGCGCGCCATCATCTTGGGTTCCGCAGCCCACATCAGGAATGCAGCTACATCTTCGGCCTCGTGATGCAGGTTGTTGCTGTGACCATCCGCGAAATCCACATCCTCGCCCGACAGCGGCGGTGCCATGGCGATCCAGCCCCCCGGGAAGGCCGTGTTTTCATAGAAGGTCGTGCCCGCCTCTTCCTTTTCCTTTCCAGTATAGCCGGACAGGATCGAAACGATGTATTCCGGGCCGCCCATACCTTTGAACAGCTGGTTCAGGCCGGTGCCCATGGGGCCGTGGAACCCGGCACGGGCCTTGGCCATCAGGCTCAGGTCCGGCGCGTTCGGGTCGCCGCCTTCGGGAAAGTGGTCGGTGGGTTTGCGCGGACGGTCATCTTCCAGCTCTTCGTCATAGATGTCGAACTGGGCCGCATAGGCGCGCACTTCGTTGTCCCCGTAATGCGGGCCACCTTCGTCACCCAGGGTCCGCAGCGGCACGTATTTCAGACCGTGGCAAGCTGAACAGACTTCGGTATAAACCTGAAGCCCGCGCTGAAGCTGGCTTTGATCAAAAGCGCCAAACGGGCCTTCGAACGAAAACGATACGTCATGGGTGTGACCTTCGCCACCTCCGGCCATCGCCCCCCCTGTCGACACGGACAGGGCAGCGATTGCAGCGATGCTAAGTTTCTTAAGCATTGATCCTGTCTCCTTACTCAGCAGGTTTGCCGTAATGGGCTTCGAAATCTTCTTCGATCGTTGCCGGGGCCTGGGTCGGTTTCTCGGTCACACCCAGGATCGGCAGGATCACCAGGAAGTAGGCGAACCAATAGGTCGAACCGATCAGCGAGTAGGTCGCATAGGGTTCTTCCGCAGGCATGGCACCCAGCCACATCAGGAATACGAAATCCAGAACAAGAAGATAGAACCACCACTTGAACGCCGGGCGGAAACGGCCCGAACGCACGCGGCTGGTGTCCAGCCACGGCACCAGCGCCATGACCAGAATCGCGCCGAACATCGCCAGAACGCCAAAGAACTTCGCGTCGATGATGCCGCCGGTGATCCAGCTTGCGAATTGCACGATCCACACTTCCGAGGTGAAGGCGCGCAGGATCGCATAGAAGGGCAGGAAGAACCATTCCGGTACGATATGCGCCGGGGTCACCAGCGGGTTGGCTTCGATATAGTTGTCAGGGTGCCCCAGATAGTTGGGCATGAAGCCGACAACCGACATGAAGATCGCCAGGATGACAGCCAGCGCAAACAGGTCCTTGATCACGAAATAGGGCCAGAAGGGCAGGGTGTCTTTCTTGACGTTTTCCTTGCTGTCGGTGCGCACATCAACACCGGTGGGGTTGTTGTTGCCCGTGGTGTGGAACGCCCAGATATGCACGATCACCAGCGCCGCGATGATCAGCGGCAACAGGTAGTGCAGCGAGAAGAAGCGGTTCAGCGTGGCGTTGTCCACCGCGGGCCCACCCAGAAGAAAGGTCTGAAGCGGTTCGCCAATGAACGGGATCGCACCGAACAGGCCGGTGATCACGGTCGCGCCCCAGAAGGACATCTGACCCCAGGGCAGAACATAGCCCATGAAGCCTGCGGCCATCATCAGAAGGAAGATGATCATGCCGACAATCCACGTGATTTCACGGGGTGCCTTGTAGGAGCCATAGTAAAGACCGCGGAAAATGTGGATATAAACGGCAAAAAAGAACAGCGCCGCGCCGTTCATGTGCATATAGCGGATCATATGCCCGCCATTCACGTCCCGCATGATGTGTTCGATCGACGCAAACGCCAGATCGACATGGGGGGTATAGTGCATCGCCAGAATGATGCCGGTGACAATCATGTGCACCAGACAATAGGCAAGAACGATGCCCCAGATCCACCACCAGTTCAGGTTCTTGGGGGTGGGGATCATGAGTGTGTCATAAACCAGGCCAACAACGTTCAGACGTTTGTGCAGCCACTTTTCGATACCCGTCTTGGGCTCGTATTCGTCGTGGGGAATTCCGGACATGCGCGCGTCTCCTTAGCCTAGAACCAGTTCGTCGCCTTCGAACTTGGCGATTGGAACCCAGAGGTTTTCGGGGGCGGGACCTTTGCGGATGCGGCCCGATGTATCATAGTGCGACCCGTGACAGGGGCAGAACCAGCCGCCAAAGTCACCGGCACCGTCCCCGATGGGAACACAGCCAAGGTGGGTACATACACCGATCATGACCAGCCATTCACCGGCCTCGTCCATCGCGCGGTTTTCGTCCATCGCGTCAAGCGCCATATCGTTGCGGTTCTGGGACATCTTGTCGATGGTCAGTTCGTCCAGCGTAACGGCACGCGCTGCTTCGATTTCTTCGGCGGTGCGGCGGCGGATGAACACCGGTTTACCCAGCCATTTAACGGTTAGCTGCGTGCCAACCTCGATACCGGAAATATCTACACGGATCGAGCTGAGGGCCTTTACATCGGCCGAGGGGTTCATTTGATTGACCAAAGGCCATGCTGCTGCACCTGCGGTTACGGCACCGGCACCTGCGGTGGCGTAGTAGAGGAAATCTCTCCGGGTGCCTTCGTGATCTTCTGCGTGGGACACGAGGTTCTCTCCGTAGTTTTGGCCGAATTCGACCTATGCACGACGAGGCCGCAGAATCCCGCAGCCTCTCCGGGCCGTTTCTTAGCGGCGGTTTTGATGTGCGTCCAGCGTGTTATGGCCTCAAACGCGTGTATGGGGCGCATGTGTCGCGCTTGTCTGCGCCGGAAAACCGGGTGGCAGCGGGGCCGGGACGCCGGGTTTTTTGGGAATCGGCGGGGGCTGGTTGCCAAAAGACTCGACAAGCCGGGGTGTGGTGCGGTCCACTGGGTCAAGCCGACAATTTGAACGGGACCCGCCGGAAGGCCGGGGCACCCGGTGGGTCGTGTCAGGGAGGGTGAGATGGAATTTGACTACGTAATCGTGGGCGGGGGGGCCGCCGGGGCGACGATCGCCAGCCGACTGAGCGAAGACGCGGATGTGACCGTGTGTCTGCTGGAGGCCGGGGGCGGAGGCAACGGCATCCTTGTCCGCGCACCCATGGGCGTGGTGGCGATGCTGCCCGGACGGCCGGCCAGGATCAACAACTGGGCCTTTGAAACGGTGCCCCAGCCCGGTTTGAACGGGCGCAAGGGGTATCAGCCGCGTGGCAAGGCGCTGGGCGGGTCCTCGGCTATCAACGCCATGCTCTACCTGCGTGGTCAGGCGGCGGATTACGATGGCTGGGCCGCGTTGGGATGCGACGGCTGGGGCTGGGACGATGTGTTGCCCTATTTCCGCAAGGCCGAAAACAACGAACGCGGTGCCGATGACATGCACGGGGCCGAAGGGCCGTTGCAGGTGTCGAATCAGAAGGCACCGCGCCCGATCTCACAGGCGTTTGTTGACGCGAATGCCCGCAACCAGATCCGCGCAGTGGCGGATTTCAATACGGGCGACAACGAAGGGGCGGGGCTTTATCAGGTGACCCAGTTCCACCATGCCGACAAGAATGGCGAACGGTGTTCTGCGGCGGCCGGGTATCTGTTTCCGGTGATGGACCGGCCGAATCTGACCGTGATCACCAGAGCCCACGCCACCCGTGTTCTGTTTGACGGCAAACGCGCCGTGGGGGTGGCCTGTCGCGTGGGCAAGGAAGACCGCGAGCTGCGCGCGACGCGCGAAGTCGTGCTGTGTGGGGGGGCGTTCAACTCGCCGCAGCTGCTGCAACTGTCCGGCGTGGGGCGGCCCGGGGATATTGTGCCGCACGGGATCGACATGGTGCATGAATTGCCCGGTGTGGGGCAGAATTTGCAGGATCACCTTGATTTCATTCTGGCCTATAAAACCCGGGACCGGGATACAGTGGGGCTTGGCCCGCGCGGGGGGGTGTCCTTGCTGCGTCATGCGTTGAAATGGCGGCGCGACGGGGTGTCCATGGTGGCCTCACCCCTGGCCGAGGCCGGAAGTTTCTTCAAAACCGACCCGGCGCTGGAGCGTGCCGATGTCCAGACCCATTTCGTGATCTCCGTGGTGGATGACCATGCGCGCAGGCTGCATATGGGGCACGGCTATTCCTGTCATGTCTGCGTGCTGCGCCCCTATTCGCGCGGGACGGTGGGATTGAACAGCGCCGATCCCATGGCGGCCCCCCGGATCGACCCGAATTTCCTTGGGGATGAACGCGATCTGGCCACGTTGGTGGCCGGGGCCAAGAAGACCCGCGAGATCATGGAGACCGAACCGATGAAAGGGTTCAAGGCCAAAGAGCTGTTCGGCGTGTCCGACACGACAACGGACGCGGAATGGGAACAGCATATCCGCAACCGCGCTGATACGGTGTATCACCCGGTGGGCACCTGCAAGATGGGCGTGGATGATCTGGCCGTGGTTGACCCGCAACTGCGTGTGCGGGGGGTGGAGGGGCTTCGGGTTGCGGATGCTTCGGTGATGCCGCTGCTGGTATCGGGCAACACCAATGCGCCAACCATCATGATCGGCGAAAAATGTGCAGATATGATCCGGGCAGAGCGTATGTCGGCCTAAAGCGTTCCCGCATTACGTTGACACAGCGTGATGTGGAAACGTTTTAGCGCCCTTGCCCGGCCCGCCTCCCGCCCACCCACCCCGGCGCGCCGGGCAAGGGCGGAGCAGAACCGACAGTGCCATGGTGGATTTTGGAATTCCCCTTTTTCGGGTCCCTCTTTCGGGTCAGGGTTCGCGCGGTGCCGATGAAGGCGACAGCCCTGAGATTCGCAGCCCGAGATGTGCGGAGGGGTAAGCGAGATGGCCCTTGATGGGTCTCACACCGCCCCGGTCACCCTGTCAACAGGGTGCGGGCCTGATCGGCGATCACGCGTTCTTCGTTGGTGGCGATGACATGTGCGCTTTTGATGGGGGGCTGGCCCGCGTTTTGGCCTGTGTTCTGGCCCGCGCTCTGGGCTGGCAGCGTGATTGTCGCCGCACCCGCGTCATTGGCGGCCTCGTCCAGTTCAAAACCAAGCCATCCCATGGCCCGCACGATTCCGGCGCGCACAGGTGCTGCGTTTTCGCCGATCCCGCCGGTGAACACCATGGCGTCCAGCCCGCCCATGGCCGCGGTGATCGCGCCCAGCTGTTTGGCGGCGGTAAGAATGAAAAGCTGCACCGCTTCCTGTGCCTCGGCCGCGTCACTGGCCAGCAGATCCCGCATGTCGCTGCTGATCCCCGACACGCCCATCAAACCGGATTGATTGCCCAACAGGGCCTCGGCCTCGTCCACGCTTAACCCGCGATCCCGGATCAGGTGGAACACCACGCCGGGGTCCATGTCGCCACAGCGCCGGCCCATCATCAACCCGTCCAGTGCGGTGAACCCCATCGAGGTGGCAAAGCTCTGGCCCTCTACCATGCCACAAATGCTTGCTCCGTTCCCAAGATGCAGAACGGCCACCTTGCCTGCGGCGCGCTCTCCCATCACGCGGGGCATCTGCGCGGCGATGAAATCATAGCTCAACCCGTGAAACCCATAGCGCAACACCCCGTCATCAAGCAGGTGCCGGGGCAGGGCGTAAAGCTGTTCCAACCGGGGCTGGCTACGGTGAAATGCGGTGTCAAAGCTGGCGAATTGCGGCAGGGTTGGGTGGTTGCGGGCCACGGCCTCGATGCCTGCGATGTTATGGGGCTGGTGTGCGGGGGCCAGCGGGGCCAGGGCGTGTATCTTGGCCAATGCGTCTTTGTTGATCCGTACTGGTCCGTCAAAATCCTGGCCGCCATGGACCACGCGGTGCCCGGCGGCGATCAACATGAACCCGCCGCGCGCCGACAGCATGTTCAACAGCCAGTCCAACGCGCCCGCATGGGTATCGGCAGGGAGGGCGGTCACGCTCCCGTCTTCGGCCCGGTGTTGCGCCCCGACCCCGATCCGTTCGATCAATCCGCGCAGGATGCGTTTGCCGCCATCCACCGGATAAAGCCCGTATTTGATGCTGGATGAGCCCGAATTCAGGACGAGGATACAGTCGGTTTTTGCCTCGCTCACACCTTGATCCCCATGTTATAGCGTTGCATCAACAGCGCCAGCGTCGCGCTTGTCACCCGCGCCTGGATCGTGTCCGCGCGGCTGGTCAACATCACCGGCACCCGCGCGCCCAACACGATTCCCGCGGCCTGGGCCCCGGCCAGGTAAATCATCTGTTTCGCGATCATGTTGCCGCTTTCAAGATCGGGCGCAATCAGGATATCCGCTTCGCCCGCCACATCCGACACGATGCCCTTGGTTGCCACCGCCGCCGGGGACACCGCGTTGTCAAAGGCCAAAGGCCCGTCCAGCAAGCCGCCGGTAATCTGGCCCCGGTCCGCCATCTTGCACAAAGCCGCCGCCTCGATGGTCGAGGGCACCTTTGGGTATACGGTTTCCACCGCCGAAAGGATGGCCACCTTGGGCAGTTCCACCCCAAGCGCATGGGCCAGCCGGATGGCGTTTTGCGTGATATCCGCCTTGGTCTGTAAATCGGGGGCGATGTTGATCGCCGCATCCGACACCAGCAGGGGTTTGGGATAGCTGGGCACGTCCAACGCGAAAACATGGCTCATCCGCCGTTCGGTGCGCAGCCCGTGCCGACGGTCCACCACCTCGCCCATGATCTCGTCCGTATGCAGCGCGCCTTTCATCAGGGCTTCGGCCTTGCCTTCCAGCACAAGGTCCACCCCCTTGCGGGCGGCGGCGTGGCTGTGGGGGACGTCGATGATCTGCACATCGCCAAGGTCGATTTCGGCCTTTTCGGCGGCGGCTTTGATCCTGGCCTCCGGTCCGATCAGGATGGGTTCCACAAGATCCAGTTCGCGCGCCCGCATCGCCCCCTCCAGCGACGGGCCGTCACAGGGATGCACAACAGCCGTTTCCAGCCGGTCCAGAGGTTGGGTTTTGGCCAGCAGGGTTTCATGTTGTGATCCCGGGCGCTTGAGGCTCGCCTCCGGCATCACCCTGCGCTCGCGCCGGATTTTCTTGGACGGCGCGATGACAACCGCCATGCCTTCCAGAACAACGCCGCCATCCCCATTGGTGCACACACAGTCCAATGTGACGCGACCTTTGTCGCCCTTGGCGGTGACCGTGACCTTGGCCTTGATCCGTGCTCCCAGGGTGACAGGGCGGCGAAAATGCAGTTGTTGATCCACATAGATCGTACCCGGCCCGGGCAATTCGGTGCCCAGAACGGCCGAAATCAGCGACCCGGACCACATGCCATGGGCGATCACGTCGTGAAACCGGCTTTCATGGGCATAATCCGGGTCCACATGGGCCGGGTTTACATCGCCTGATACGATCGCGAACAGGTCGATGTCACGCGCGGTCAGAACCCGGGACAATTCGGCGCTGTCGCCGATTGCGATTTCGTCAAACGTGCGGTTTTCAATCATTTCAACCATTTGCAAATCCCCTTCAGGACATCACGTGATACCCGCCATCCACATGGATGACGTCGCCGGTCAGGGCCGCGCCCTGATCGCTGGCAAGACAGGCGGCCATGGCGCCAACTTCGTCAATCGTGACCAGACGGCGCAGGGGTGCGCGGGTTTCGGCACTGGCCATCAGATCGTCAAAGTGGTCAATGCCCGATGCGGCGCGGGTCATCAATGGCCCCGGCGACAATGCATTGACGCGAATGCCCCTGGGGCCAAGCTCGGACGCAACGTAACGGGTCACGCTTTCCAGCGCCGCCTTCACCGGGCCCATGATATTGTAATGGTCCACCACCTTTTCCGCGCCGTAATAGCTGACCGTGGTCAGGCTGCCGCCCGCCGTCATCAATGGCTCGGCTCGCTGCGCCATGCGCAGGAAGGAATGAACCGAAATGTCCATGGCGGCCGCGAACCCGTCGCGGGAACAATCGGTCACCCGGCCATGAAGATCGTCTTTTGGGCAAAAGGCGATGGAATGCAGCAGAAAATCCAGTCCGCCCCAGTTTTGCGCGATCCATGCGAACACGGCATCCATCTGGGCGTCGTCCCGCACGTCCAGCGGCAACAGGGCCTCGGCCTCCACCTCCTGGGCCACCGGGGCAACATGGGGGTGGGCCTTGTCGGACAGAAAGGTCAGCGCCAGCCGCGCCCCAGCCGCCGAATAGGCCCGCGCGCATCCGGCGGCAATGGAACCGGTATTGGCGACCCCGACAATCAGGCCGCGTTTTCCTTGCAATATCATGGGGTTTCCTCGTTCTCGGGGTTAGGGCATCATCACATAGGTGCCCGGCGCGTCGCACAGCGCCCTGGCCATCTTCGGCGGCTTTCCAGGCGCGCCCGAGCGGGCGGTCAACCACGCGCTCCATTCCGGCCACCACGACCCGTCCTTCTTTTCCGCCTGTTGTTCAAAGGCAAAGGATGACAGGTGGTTATCCCCCTGTGCGTGGGTCATCACCCGGTAATGGCGGCGCGGGTGGCCGGGTTCGGACACGACGCCCGCATTATGCCCGCCATTGGTCAGGACAAAGGTCACCTCGCTCTGGGTCAATGCCTCGATCTTGTAGACCGATCGCCACGGCGCAACGTGGTCGGTTTCGGTGCCCACGGCAAAGATCGGCACGCGGATATCGCTGACGAAAATGTGGTGCCCGTCGATTCGGTATTTTCCGGTGGCCAGCTTGTTGCTGAGAAACAGTTCACGCAGGTATTCGCTGTGCATCTTATAGGGCATCCGCGTGGTGTCAGCGTTCCACGCCATGAGGTCGTTGACCTTGGTCCGCTCGCCCAACATGTACTGCCGCTGAACCTGAGACCAGATCAGATCGTTACTGCGCAGCAACTGGAACGCGCCCGCCATCTGTTTGGCATCCAGGTATCCGGTGCGCCACATCATGTCTTCCAGGAAGGCAACCTGACTTTCATTGATGAACAGCATCAGCTCGCCCGCTTCGGTGAAATCCGCCTGGGCGGCGAACAGGGTGAGCGAGGCAAGCCGGTCATCCCCATCCCGCGCCATCCTGGCGGCGGTGATGATCGACAGGGTGCCGCCAAGGCAATAGCCGGTCAGGTGGACCTTGTCCGCCCCGGTGATCCGCGTCACCTCGTCCAGCGCGGCCATGGAACCCTGCTCCAGGTAATCCAGCATCGCCAGATCACGATCCTCCTTGTCGGGGTTGCGCCAGCTGATCATGAACACCGTGTGGCCCTGATCGGTCAGGTATTTCACCATCGAATTTTCGGGGCTGAGATCGAGGATATAGTATTTCATGATCCAGGCCGGGGTGATCAGGATCGGTTCGGGGTGCACCTTGTCGGTGGTGGGGGTGTATTGGATCAGCTCGATCAGATGATTGCGGAACACCACCTTGCCCGGGGTGACGGCAAGGTTTTCGCCCACCTTGAACCCGTTCATGGGCATTTCATAACTGTCGGTGGTCAACGCCTTGAGGTCTTCGAAATAGTTCTGCGCGCCCCGGAGAAAGTTCATACCGTTTTCCTTGACGGTGGCTTCGATGATCTCGGGGTTGGTTGCGGGAAAATTGGTGGGGGCAAAGGCGTCCAGCACCTGACGCACCATGAAAGTGGTGGCATTTTCGCTTTGTGGGGACATGCCGCGAATGCCGGTGGTGGCGTCATGCCACCAATCCTCGGCCAGCAGGAAGGATTGCTTGTAAAAGTTAAACGGCGGGCGGTCCCATCCGGCGTGACGCCAGCGGCGGTCGCCCTTGTTCGGGGTAATCGGGTCTTCGGGATGAAACCCCAGAGAATACTGAATGGCATATCTGGATAGATTCATCCAGTTTTCCACGCCCGTGTAGATCAGCTCGCCCCGCTTTCCGGGTGACATGACAAGGTGGTTGCGCCAATCGTCCCACGCATCCATGATCGCCGCAGGAGACAGGCCAGACGTGGCCCTGGCCATCCGCGACCGGGCATCGCGGTCCAGCAGATCGGCGATCTGGGCGCGGCTGTCCTCCGGCACAGGGTCCTCCGGCACAGGGTCTTGCGGTGTGTTCTTATCTGACATGCTCATTCCCGTCTTATTTTGCCTGACCGAAGCGGTCGACGCCTGATTGTGCAACGAGGCCGCCTGTAAGGGTGGACGCGTGTATTTACCATCGCGGTCCGCGCTTAATATCGCCTAACATCTTAACATCGCCTAACATAGAGAGTGTGACGCGCATTTGACAGATGTCAGAGAAGAGAAGATACGCCCCGGCTTTGCAACACGGTCATGCACGAAACGCATGGGTCGTGCCCGGCTGTTAAGCGTCTGGCGAAGACGTGCCCAAACTGTCGCAGGGGTCGTCCTGCGCGCGCATCCGGGCAAGGAATATGGTCAGCGACTTGTCCCGCTCGTCGCGGAAACCTTCGCCGGGCTGCATGGCGCTGATACGATCCACCCGAAACACCCGGAAATCTTCGCGCAATTCACACCACGCCACCAGGGTCCAGACCTTGCCCCAGAACCAAAGCCCCAGCGGGCGCAACACCCTTTGGGTCGTGACTCCATCCTTGTCGGCATAGTCCACGATCAACCGCGTGCGGGCATTCACATGGCGCTCGATTTCGTCCAGCCGCGCGCGCAGCGCGTCGGTCATGACTGGCATCTGGAAGGCGTGGACCTGAACTTCGCCCGCACGTTTGCGCGCCGCGTCGGGCAGGACTGCGTTGATCTTGATAAGCGCCTCTTCTGCGGCGCTGGCCATCGTGGCTCCGCCCCAGGCGCGGACCATCCGCGCTCCGGCGACAAGAGCGACAATTTCGTCAGTGGTGAACATCAAAGGCGGAACATCATAGCCATCGCGCATCACATAGCCGACCCCGGCCTCGCCCTCGATCGGCACGCCCGACCCCATTAGGTCAGCAATGTCGCGATAGATCGTGCGCCTGGTGACCTCAAGCCGCTCGGCCAACTGGGCCGCCGTGACAAGCCGACCGCCACGCAGATACTGCACGATCTGGAACAGGCGGTCGGCCCGGCGCATCAGCTGGCCACGCCCTGGAACAGGCCGATGGAATTGCCGTCCGGGTCGGTGGCATAGGTCCAGCGACCAAAGGGCATCTCGACCAGAGGCCCCCCTACGGTGCCGCCCTGGGCTTTCACCCGGTCGCTGGCCTCCTCTACGGTCAGGCCCCCGGGCAGCGCAAGATGCACAGTCGGCCCGCGCCCGTCACCGGATGGGGTTCCGGGGTAAAGATTGCCGGCGGTCTGTTCGGTTTCACCATTCAGAATGGCCATGGGGTTGGGGCCTTCGGTGGTGATCTCCATACGGTACCCGAACACGGTACTGTAAAAGGCACAGGCCCTGGTCATGTCGGTCACAGGGATTTCACACCAGACGAGAACGGGGGAATTGGACATGTTGTATCTCCTTTTGAGAACAGGGTTTGATACGACCCTTATCTCATACCCCTGCTGACAGGGTACTGTCAGCAATGTTGTGGCCGGGTTGTGAGACTTGACCCATTCGCGGTGTCCCTTGGCTTGGGGCGGGAAAAACCAGAGAGGTTAGCCAGAGAGGTTCGTGAGTGTGCATCGCCCTTTGCAAGGGCAATGGCGCCTGCGGCGGGCGGGGGGCGGTTATCCGTATGGGCGCAGCGCGCCCATACGGATAACCGCCGGGCCCAACCTGCGAGGATTGCATCTTTGATGCGACCGCAGCGGGCGGGAGCCCTCCCGGTGATCCGCTGCCTAAAGTGTTTCCACATCATGCTGAGTCAACGTAATGCGGAAACGCTTTATCTGCCGCGACATTTGCAGGGGTCAGTAATCGTTCCGCACTGTGTTATCCAGCAGCGGGACTTCGATTGTCGGTCCAACAAAATCTTTCTGCAGCGAACACCGGGCACGGATATAGATCACCCGCACACCGTCCGGCACCATCACGTTGGACAGCGAGCGGGTAAAGGGCTGTTCCTTGACATGGGGGTGTATCAATTCGCGCGTCGCGATGTGGTTGCCTTCGGCGTCCAGCACCTCCCACCCATTGGCATAGTGGTCCCATCCCGTATCCGGGTGGGACAGCGTCACGTCAATTCGCCATCCCATCCCGGATCTTGTGGTTTTGACGTCCAACACCTCCGGGGTGTCGGCGACCACCATCAGGGTGGAAAGAAGCACAGCAGCCAGCGCCGCAAGGGGGGAAATCATCCATCGCATGGCCGCCACTATAACCGGGTGGGTCTGTGTGGGCATGTCACGTCTGTGTGTGCGCCCCTTTGCCTGTGGCCAATTCGTCACATTTTCTTTGCTGGCTTTGCTGGGAGGTCAGCCTTCGGGGGGGTGCAGCAAAACGCTGCGGGACTGGGAGGCAAATTCCCGCCGCCACAGGATCAGAACGGTTATGCCCACCGCCAACATCAACGGAACCGGCCCAAGCATGAAGGCCAGCGATGCCATTGCGAAATAGATCGCCCGCAGCCCGCGGTTAAAGCTGCGCGCGGCCGTGATGTTGATTTCCGCCGCCTTGCGGGCGCGCGATATGCTCACCGGGTCAGTGGGTGACAGGGGCACCGCCGCCATGACCACCATGCAATAGCCAAACAGCCGGTTGCTCCACACGAATTTGAGAAAGGCATTGGCCAGCAAAAGCGCGGTGATCAACAGTTTGATCTCCCACACGGCCGTTGGGGTCTGGTCCAGAGACAGATCGCGGGCGATGCCCTGAATCTGTTCCGCATTGCCGATCAGCGCTAGCGCCCCCCCAAGGGCGATCATCGTGGCCGACGCAAAAAACGCCGTGCCCTGGCGCAGGTTCGACAACGCCTGAGCGTCAAAGATTCGCGGGTCACGAAACAGCATCTGTTGCATCCATTCGCGCCGATACTGAGCCATCAGAACCGAAACCGAGACCTGTGCGCCGGGGTGTTCGATTCGCCACCCGATCCCGATCAATGCGAGGCAAAGCACCGTCAGCGCGGAAAAATCCAGCGGAGAAAAATGGGAAATGACGTCATTGATCTGCATCATGCGACCATATAGCAGAAAACGGAACTTGCCAGATCGCATAATTGGTTATATTTCCTTACCAATTACCAGGGAGCGCCGCAAAATGCAGATGCCAACACCCGATGCCGGGGTGATCGCCAGAAAGCCGAGCCTGATCCAACGTTTGCTGAAGGTGCTGCCACGCGATGCCGTGATCCATGAAGAGGTCGAAACCCGCGCCTATGAATGCGACGCGCTGACTGCCTATCGCTGTCCGCCGCTGGCGGTGGTGCTGCCGTCAACCACCCAGGAGGTGTCGGACGTTCTGCGAATCTGTCACGACATGGGCGTGCCGGTGGTGCCGCGCGGGGCGGGCACGTCCCTGGCCGGGGGGGCTCTGCCCACCGCCGACAGCGTGATCCTTGGGGTGGCGCGGATGAACGAGGTGCTGGAAGCCGACTATGAAAACCGCGTGATCCGGGTTCAGACGGGGCGCACCAACCTGTCAGTCTCCGGCGCAGTGGAGGAAGAAGACTTCTTCTATGCGCCCGATCCCTCGTCGCAACTGGCCTGTGCCATCGCGGGCAATATCGCGATGAATTCCGGCGGGGCCCATTGTTTGAAATACGGGGTGACCACCAACAACCTTCTGGGTGTCACCATGGTCATGATGGATGGCGAGGTGGTTGAAATCGGCGGCGCGCATCTGGATGCCGGGGGGCTGGACCTTCTTGGGCTGATCTGTGGCTCCGAAGGTCAGCTGGGCGTGGTCACCGAAGCTACCCTGCGCATCCTGCGCAAACCCGAAGGGGCGCGGCCCGTGCTGATCGCCTATGATGACATCGTTGTGGCCGGGGAATGCGTTTCGGATATCATCAGGGCCGGGGTGCTGCCCGTGGCGATCGAATTCATGGACCGCCCGGTGATCCGCGCCACCGAAGCTTTTGCCGGTGCCGGATACCCGGATGCCGAGGCGCTGTTGATCGTCGAGGTCGAAGGCAGCCCCGACGAGATCGACGAACAGCTTGCCGTGATCCTTGACATAGCCCGTCGTCACAACCCGGTCGAACTGCGCGAAAGCAGCAGCGCCGAGGAAAGCGCGCGGATCTGGCTGGGTCGCAAATCCGCCTTTGGCGCGATGGGGCAGATCAACGACTATATGTGCCTTGACGGGACGATCCCGGTCTCGCAACTGCCGCTGGTGCTGCGCCGGATTGGCGAGATGAGCCGCGAATACGGGCTGGATGTGGGCAACGTGTTTCACGCCGGGGATGGCAACATGCATCCGCTGATTCTGTTTGATGCCAACAAACCCGGGGACCTTGAACTCTGTGAACAGTTTGGTGCCGACATCCTTCGGCTTTGTGTCGAAGTGGGCGGCTGCCTGACCGGAGAACACGGGGTCGGCATCGAAAAACGCGACCTTATGGTGGATCAGTTCGCGCCCGACGATCTGGATATCCAGATGGCGGTGAAGGACGTGTTTGACCCGGCATGGCTGTTGAACCCGGCCAAGGTATTCCCGCTCGCGGCAAGCGCATCGCGGCGCATCGCGGCGGAATGAACGCGGATGGTGGGGGCGGCCCTCCACGCTGAAAATTCGGGGAAATATCGACCTTCCCCCAATGGATGTTTGAGGCAACACGACAATGATGACACCAGCGACAGAGGCCGAACTGGCCGGGATGGTAGCGACCGCGGACGGGCCCCTGCGCATTCAGGGTGGCGGCACGCGGGACATCGGCGCGCCGGTGGCGGGTGATGTTCTCAGCACCGCGGCCCTGTCGGGAATCGTCGATTACGAGCCGGGCGCGCTGACCCTCGTGGCGCGGGCCGGAACGCCCGTGGCCGAGATTGAAACGGTTCTGGCCGCCGAAGGCCAAAGGCTGGCTTTTGAGCCCATGGATCACCGCGTCCTTCTGGGCACGACGGGCGTGCCGACCATTGGCGGGGTTGTGGCCACGAATGCCAGCGGCCCGCGCCGGGTGGCCGCCGGGGCCTGTCGCGACTTTCTTCTGGGGGTGCGTTTCGTCGACGGGACGGGACGTGTACTCAAAAACGGTGGGCGGGTGATGAAAAACGTGACCGGCTATGATCTGGTCAAGCTGATGGCGGGAAGCTGGGGCACCCTTGGTGTGATGTCCGAAGTCAGCTTCAAGGTGCTGCCCGCCCCCCCCGCGCGGGCGGTTCTGTTGCTGTATGGATTGACCGAACACGATGCGGTCAAGGCGATGACCCGCGCGCTTGCCTCGCCCTTCGAGGTGACGGGCGCGTCCCATTACCCCGTTGGCCTTGACGGAGACCCGGCGACCGTGCTGCGGATCGAAGGGTTTGCGCAAAGCGTGGCCTATCGCGCCCGGCGTCTGGCCGATCTGCTGGCCGATTTCGGCATGGCGCAAATTGAAACCGATCCGGAAAAGACCGCGCAGGGGTGGCAATGGGTGCGGGATGTGGTGCCGTTCCAAACCGCCGAAGGCGATGTGTGGCGATTCTCGGTGAAACCGACCGACGCCCCCGAACTGGTGCGCGGCCTGCGGTCGCGCGGGGTGTCGCAGGTTCTCTATGATTGGGGCGGTGGGTTGATCTGGGTCCTGTGTCAGCCGGGGGCGGATCTGCGCCCCGAAACCTTTGATGGACATGCCACGCTGGTGCGCAGCAATCTGGAAACCCGCCGGAAAATTCCGGTTTTTCAACCGGAACCCGCGCCTTTGGCCACGATATCGAAAGGTTTACGCGCCAAATTCGACCCCAAGGGTATCCTGAACCCGGGCTTGATGGGATGAAACTATGGTTTGGGCGACATTTTCGGTGGTGTTTATTGGCGGGCCTCTGTTGATGCTGGCCCTGGTGAAACCTGCGCCAAGCTTTGCGCGCTTTGCGGTCGGGTGTTCGACGGTGGCCGTACTTGTGCTGGCGGCGCTATTGCTGATGCGACAGGGGCTTTCGCTGGGGGCGCTTGTGGCGATGTGGCTTGGCTGGGTCACGATGGTGGCGATGTGTGTTCAGGCGGTGCGACTTCGGTTTTCCATCCCTGATGCGGTGAGATGGAGCACGGCGATTGGGGCCATGGCCACGGTGATCCCGTGGTTTGGTCTCGCCACGGCTCTGATGATGACAGGATAGCGAACAGGACCATGCAGACCAATTTTAGCGAAGACCAACTGCGCGATCCGGGCATCACGCGCGCGAACGAGATTTTGCGCGCCTGCGTGCATTGCGGGTTCTGTACCGCGACCTGCCCGACCTATCAGGTGCTGGGCGATGAACTGGACAGCCCGCGGGGGCGGATTTACCAGATCAAGGATATGCTGGAAAACGAACGGGTGCCGGATCCCAACACGGTGCTGCACGTGGATCGCTGTCTGTCGTGTCTGGCCTGTATGTCCACCTGCCCTTCGGGTGTGCATTACATGCATCTCGTGGACCATGCGCGCGAATATATCGAACAGAATTACAAACGCCCGCTGATGGACCGGCTGTTGCGCTGGACCCTGGCGCGGATCCTGCCCTATCCCGGGCGGTTCCGGCTGGCCTTGCTGGGGGCCAGGTTGGGGCGGCCTTTTGCGCGGTTCCTGCCCGATCCCCGGCTGCGGGCAATGCTGGACATGGTCCCGCGCGAAATTCCCCCGGTCAGCCGCAATGACGACCCCCAGAGTTTTGCGCCCAAGGCGGCGCGGCGGATGCGGGTGGCGTTGATGACGGGCTGTGCGCAAAGGGCGCTGAATACCGATATCAATGATGCGACCATCCGTCTGCTGACCCGGCTTGGATGCGAGGTGGTGGTGGCCAAAGGCGCGGGCTGCTGTGGCGCGCTGACCCATCACATGGGCAAATCCGATGAAAGCCACGCCGCCGCGGCGTTGAATATCCGCGCCTGGACGGCCGAAATGGCGACAGGCGGGTTGGACGCCATCGTTATCAACACCTCGGGCTGTGGGACAACGGTCAAGGATTACGGTTACATGTTCCGCAACGATGCGCTGGCGGAACAGGCGGCCAAGGTATCCGAGATTGCCGTGGACGTGTCCGAATTGCTGATGAAACTGGATATGCCGCAAGGTGAAACGCGCGGGTTGCGCGTCGCCTATCACGCGGCCTGCTCTCTGCAACATGGCCAGCAGATCAAAACCCACCCCAAAACCCTGTTGAAACGGGCGGGGTTCGAGGTGGTCGAACCTGCCGACAGCCACCTGTGCTGTGGTTCTGCCGGGACCTATAACCTGATGCAGCCCGAGATTTCAGGAGCGTTGAAGACGCGCAAGGTGCGGACCCTTGAGGCCAGATCCCCCAACATCATCGCCGCCGGGAATATCGGATGTATGATGCAGATCGGTTCAGGCACCGACGTGCCGGTGGTGCATACGGTCGAATTGCTCGACTGGGCCACGGGCGGCCCGAAACCACGCGCGATGGCACCGAACGGCGAGCAGCGGCCGGTTCCGGTGCTGACCTGAGCCGTGCAAGGGCAGCCTGACGGCCCAGCGCCCCAGTTCCCCAGTGCTCCGGTGACCCGCGGCATTTGCCCTAATTTCGCCGCATCCGTGGGTTAGGGCGGTGAAAACCTTGTCTTGCGACCGCCGGAGAGCCCATGCTGCGCACCATCTGTATGACCCTGATTACAACGCTGTTCGCCACCTCGGCCCAAGCGGGCGATGCGCGTTTGAAACGGTTGGATACCGGGGATGACAGCCGCGGATGGGAGGCGGTGGGCCGTCTTGACGTGGACGGGCGCGCCTTTTGCACCGGGGCGCTGATCGCGCCCAATCTCGTGCTGACGGCGGCGCACTGTCTGTATGACCGCAAGACCGGTGCGCGGATCGCGCATTCCAAGATCGAATTTCTCGTCGGGTGGCGCAACGGGCGGGCCTCGGCCTATCGCTGGATCAAACGGGCCGTGGTGCATCCGCAATATGATTTTTCGGGGGATGTGACTGCGGACCGTGTGCGCAATGACGTGGCGCTGTTAGAGCTTCACCACCCCGTGCGCAACACCACCGTAAGCCCGTTCCGCACAGATCAACGCCCGCGCAAGGGCGACCGGATCGGGGTTGTGTCCTATGCCCAGGACCGCTCCGAGGCCCCGTCGATGCAGGAAGTGTGCCGCGTCATGGCGCGCCAGCAGGGGGTGTTGGTGATGTCCTGTGACGTGGATTACGGCTCCAGCGGCGCGCCGGTGTTTTCCTTTGGCGAAGATGGCGAGGCGCGGATCGTGTCCGTGGTTTCGGCCAAGGCCGAGGTGGAAGGGCGCCGCGTGGCGCTGGGTACGCAACTGGAACAGCCGCTGGCGCTGCTCAAGGCCGAACTGGCCAATGGCGCGGGCGTGTTTCAACATGCTGCCCCGCGCAGCAACCGGTTGATAGTGGGCAGCGCGCGCCGCGATACCGGCGCAAAGTTTATCAAGCCCTGAACGTCGCGGAATATGCGGTGATACGCCACGCGTGACCTGCGGGCGACCCCGCCCCTTGAAATCCGTGGTCCCGCTTCCCAAATCTGCTCCATCGGGGTGCTTCCAGAAGGCCCCGTCATTTGAATGGCCCGTCCCGTTGGGAGGGTCACCCAAAGGTATCGCTCATGATGGAGGATAACCCATGCGTAACTTTGATTTTGCCCCGCTCTATCGCGCCACTGTCGGCTTTGATCAGATTGCAGACATGATGGATCGCGTTCTGACCAATGATGCCGGAAACCAGAGCTATCCCCCCTATAATATCGAAAAAACCTCGGATGATAGCTATCGCATCTCGATTGCCGTGGCCGGGTTTTCCGATGCTGATCTGTCGGTTGAGGTCAAGGAAGGTGCCTTGATCGTGACCGCCCGCAAGGCGGATGAGACCGGCGAACGGACTTTCCTGCATCGCGGTATCGCCACCCGCGCGTTTGAGCGCCGGTTTCAGCTCGCCGACCACGTGCGCGTGACCGGGGCGACCCATACCGATGGCATGCTGCATATCGACCTTGTACGCGAGATCCCCGAAGCGTTGAAACCGCGCCGGATCGCGATTGCCTCGGGAGATGCGGCAGAGAAGGACGTGGTAGACGCCACTGCGGTGAACTAACCCCTTCCTGATTTCCCCCTAACCCTCCCCCAGTCATGGGGGAGGGCATGTCTGTCCCCAATTTGTTCGCGACATATGTCAGCTATTTTGACTTGAGCTGAACGACTCCCGGCACCAGCCGGGGGTCGTTCCGTGGGGCGCTTTTGTTCCAACAGGGGGTATAAAATATAAATCCCCCTGTTTTATTGGGCATTTCACACCGACATACAGATGTATTTCAACTCAAGGTAATCCTCGATCCCGTGGTGGCTGCCTTCGCGGCCCAGGCCCGATTGCTTGACCCCGCCAAACGGGGCAAGCTCGGTTGAAATGATCCCGGTATTCACACCGACAATCCCGTATTCCAGTGCTTCGGCCACCTTGTAAACGCGGCTCAGATCGTTGGCATAGAAATAGGAGGCGAGGCCAAAAATCGTGTCATTGGCCATGGCGATCACTTCGTCTTCGTTTTCGAATTTGAACAGCGGCGCCATGGGGCCAAAGGTTTCGTCCCGCGCCACCATCATGTCCTGGGTCACGCCCTTGACGATGGTGGGCTGAAAGAACGTGCCGCCCAGATTATGCCGGGACCCGCCGAATACCACCTCGGCGCCTTTGGATACCGCGTCGTCGATATGTTCGCGCACCTTGTCCACGGCAGAGGGTGTGATCAGCGGGCCAAAGGCGGTATCCGCCTCCAACCCGTCGCCCACCTTCATCGTGGCCAGTTTCGCGGCCAGCTTTTCGGAAAATTCCTCATACACTCCGGCCTGCACATAAATCCGGTTGGCACAGACACAGGTTTGGCCGTTGTTGCGGAATTTGCACATGATCGCGCCGTCGACAGCGGCGTCCAGATCGGCGTCGTCAAATACGATGAAAGGTGCGTTGCCGCCCAATTCCATACTGCATTTCAAAACGTTATCTGCCGCTTGCCGCATCAGGATGCGGCCCACCTCGGTGCTGCCGGTAAAGGTCAGCTTGCGAATGGCGGGGTTTTCACAGAACTCCTTGCCCACCTCGGACGACCGCGAGGACGGCACGATGTTGAACACCCCCGCCGGGATGCCCGCGCGTTCGGCCAACACGCCCATAACGGTGGCGGACAAAGGCGTTTCGGCGGCGGGGCGACCCACAAAGGAACAGCCCGCAGCCAGCGCAGGCGCGGCCTTGCGGGTGATCATCGCGTTGGGAAAATTCCACGGGGTGATGGACGCGGCCACGCCGATGGGTTGTTTCAACACGGTGATCCGCTTGTCGCGCTGATGGCCCGGAATGGTTTCGCCATAGATGCGTTTGGCCTCTTCGGCAAAAAACTCGATGAAGGACGCGCCATAGGTGATCTCGCCCCTGGCCTCGGCCAACGGTTTGCCCATCTCGGCGGTCAGGATCACGGCCAGATCATCGGCATTGTCCATCATCAGATCAAACCATTTGCGCATCACGGCGGCGCGTTCCTTGCCCGTCCATTTGGCCCATTCTTTCTGGGCCGTTTCGGCGGCGGCAATGGCGTCGCCCACCTGGGCGCGGGACAGGTCGGCCACATTGGCGATCACATCCCCGCGCGCCGGGTTGGTCACGGCAAAGGTGTTGCCGTTTTCGCCAGCAACCCATTGGCCGTTCACATAGGCCAGTTCCGCCAGCAGGCTCGGGTCCTTGAGCAGACCGGCTAGATTTGTAACTGTATCAAGCATGGGAATCCTCGTCTTTCTTGTCATGTCATCGGGTCGTGTCCGTCCGGCACCCGTGCGGTGGGGTCGTGGAAACGACATGTTTCATATCCATACCGTGGGTGGTTCGATCGCGTCGCAAGATTCGGATTTGATCAAAAAACGGTTGCCAAAGCCAAAGCATTCCACGCCTGGCTTGTCCAGCCCGCAATTTATGCGCCAAACAGATTGGAGCAAGTCATGACCGATCTTGATGCCGCCTATATCCCCGATGGCGACGCTTACCCCGACCGCTGGCGCGGCTGACTCGGCTGCGGTCCGGGGTGTCCTATGGTTCAGGCGCGCGGGTGGTTAACGATTGCCGGGCTTTCCGGTGGCGTCAAAGGGGTGCTGCATCTGTGCCGGGGTGCTGCACGTAAATCACCCCCCGATTCGGGTGCCTGTGCCAAAAGTTAAAGGGACAGCGCCGCCAGGGCTTTTTCCGCGGCGGCGCTTGGGGTCATCTCACCGCAAGCAACCTTGTCGGCCATCTCTGTCATGAGCCGTTTGGCAGCACTGGTTTCCAGTTGGGCCAGAAGCCGATGGCGGACCTCCTGGACGAACCAGTACCTCGCCTGAGCCTCGCGCGCAGCTTGATAAAAACCGTTTTTTTTCCGCCAGTTAGCTAGTTTTTGCATTTCAGCCCAGGCGATGTCCAGCCCGTCATGCTCTGTTGCCGAAACCATCATCGCCTTGGGGAAACCTTCGGGATCCTGGGGCCGTTTGCGCAACAGACGCAGCGCGCCCGAGTAATCGGCGCAGGTGCGGGTCGCAGCGGGTTTGAGGTCTCCGTCAGCCTTGTTGACTAGGATCAGATCGGCCATTTCCATGATGCCCCGCTTGACGCCCTGAAGCTCGTCCCCGCCTGCTGGGGCCAGCAAAAGTATAAATAAATCAGACATTTCCGCGACAACGGTTTCCGATTGCCCGACCCCTACGGTTTCGATCAACACCACGTCGAACCCGGCCGCTTCGCAGAGCGCAACCGCTTCTCGCGACCGCCGGGTGACACCGCCAAGATGGCTTTGGCTGGGGGAGGGACGGATAAAGGCGTTGGGGTCTCTTGAGAGGTCCTCCATGCGGGTTTTGTCCCCAAGGATCGACCCGCCCGAACGGGTCGAAGACGGATCCACCGCAAGCACCGCAACCTTGAGCCCAAGCGAAGTCAGATGGCATCCGAACGCTTCGATGAACGTGGATTTCCCAACCCCGGGTGTGCCCGAAAGGCCGACTCTAAGAGCTTGTTTTTGTGTGGATTTCAGGGCTTCCAGAAGTTCGGTCGCCTGGGCTCGGTGATCGTCGCGCCCGCTTTCGACCAAGGTGATGGCGCGGGCCAGAGCCCGGCGGTTGCCCTGTGAAATCTTCTCGGCTGTGGCGGCGATGTCCATGCGGTCCTCCCGGAAATTTGTCGGATTACATGCCCAATTCGCGCGGCCAAGTCCAGCAAAAGCGGCCATGGACGCGGATGCGAAATTGGCTGATAAATGCGCCATGATTTCCGGTCTTCCGATTGACGACGCGCTGACCCCTTTGTTGCAGGCGCTGGAGGCGCGAAACCGTGCCGTGCTGCAGGCCCCCCCGGGGGCAGGCAAAACCACGGTTGTTCCCCTGGCGATGCTGGAAACCGGACGGTTCCGCGGACGGATATTGATGCTTGAACCCCGTCGGCTGGCCGCGCGGGCCGCTGCCGAAAGGATGGCCCAATCCCTTGGTGAAAACGTTGGAGAAACAGTTGGTTACCGGGTGCGGGGTGACTCGCGTATGGGCAAAGGCACGCGGATCGAGGTGGTGACCGAGGGCATTCTGACGCGCATGATTCAATCCGATCCCGAACTGTCCGGGATTGGTGCCGTGATTTTTGATGAATTTCACGAACGCTCGCTGAATGCTGATCTTGGGCTGGCGCTGTGTCTTGAGATTGCCGAAGCGCTTCGCGACGACCTGACCCTTGTGGCCATGTCCGCTACCCTGGACGCGGCACCTGTTGCCGCGTTGATGGGCGATGCCCCGTTGATCACCTCGGAAGGGCGGAATTACTCCGTGGACATTCGGTGGCTGGACGCGCCCATACCCAAAGGGCGCAGTCTCGAAAACGCCACGGCCGAGCTTGTGCTCCGCGCGCTGAGCGAAACCGACGGGGGCATGTTGGTGTTCCTGCCGGGAGAGGGGGAAATCCGGCGCGTGCATTCGGCGCTTCAGGGGCGTGTGCCCGCCAACGTGTCGCTTTTTGACCTGTTTGGCAACCTGCCGTTCAAGGATCAACAAAAAGCTATTCAACCCATTGAAAATGGAAGAAAAGTAGTTCTTTCCACATCAATTGCAGAGACGTCTTTGACGATCCGGGACGTGCGCGTCGTGGTGGATGCAGGGCGCGCGCGACGGGCGCTGTTCGATCCGTCTTCGGGCATGTCGCGGCTTGTCACTCAACGGGTCACGCGGGCCGAGGCAACCCAACGTACCGGGCGCGCGGGCCGGGTTGCAGAAGGGGTGTGTTACCGGCTTTGGACCAAGGGCGAAGAGGGCGCGCTGGCTACCTTTCCCCCGGCTGAAATCGAGGCGGCGGATCTTGCCGGTCTCGCACTTGAGCTGGCGGTCTGGGGGGCGCAACCTGGCGATTTGCCGTTTCTGACGCAACCGGGTGAAGGGCCGTTTGGCGAGGCGCGGACCTTGTTGACCCTGCTCGGCGCATTGGACGGGAAGGGGCGGATCACCGACCATGGCCGGATCCTGGCGGGGCTTCCGCTTCATCCCCGTCTGGCCCATATGCTGGCCGTTGCCGGAGAGGCGGCCGCCCCGCTTGCCGCGCTGCTGGATGACCGCGATCCGCTGGCCCGGTCGGCCCCAAGCGACCTGTCGCTGAGGCTTGAGGCGGTGACAGATTTCAAGCGGTTCCAGAGCGAACGCCCCTATCAGGTGAACCGGGGCGCGGTGGAACGGATCAGGCAGGAGGCCCGCCGATTGGCACGACGCCATGGCGCGCGATCCGACGGCTTGAACCTTGCTGAAATGGCGGCGCTTGCCTATCCCGACCGCATCGCGCAACGGCGCAAGGGCGATGCGCCGCGCTTTGTCTTGTCCGGCGGAAAGGGCGCGGTGATGGAGGAAGGCGATCCGCTTGCCAACAGCCCGTTTTTGGTGGTCACCGATACCGATGGCAATCCGCGCGAGGCGCGGATACGCTTGGCCGCGCAGATTTCCCAAAGTGAAATCAAAGGGTTGTTTGCGGATCAGATCGCGTGGGTCGAAAGCTGTGAGTGGTCCAGACGCGACCGGAGGGTCGTGGCGCGGCGGCAGGAACGGTTCGGGGCCATCGTGCTGGATGATCGCATTTGGAAAGATGCGCCCGCCGAGGCGGTGGCGCGTGCCATGCTGGACGGTGTCCGCGACCTTGGGTTGTCGCCATCCCCCGCCGCCAATCGGTTGCGCGCGCGCGTGGCCTTGATGCGGGATGCAGGCCATGATTTGCCGGACATGTCGGATACGGCCCTGGTGGACAACCTGGAGACATGGCTTCTGCCTCATATTACGGGCGTGAAAACGGCGGCGGACTGGAAGAGGTTCGACATTCTGGACGCGCTGCGCGCCATGTTGGATTGGGGCCAGATGCAAAAGCTGGATCAACATATACCCGCGCATTTCACCACCCCGCTGGGGCGTCGTATCCCCATTGACTATGATGGAGAACACCCGGAAATTCAGCTGCGTTTACAAGAGCTTTTCGGCCAGACAACCCACCCTGTGGTAGGGCGCACGCCGCTGCGGGTGACGTTGCTTTCCCCTGGGGGCAAGCCGGTACAGACGACTATGGATCTTCCCGGATTCTGGGCCAGTTCTTATGCCGATGTGCGCAAGGACATGCGCGGGCGTTATCCCAAACACCCCTGGCCCGAGGACCCGACACAGGCGGACCCCACCCTGCGGGCCAAGCCGCGCAAACGTTAACGCGCGCACGGATCGATTTGGCCGGTTTTGTTTGTCGCGCTGCATACGCTTACGTATGGCTCTGGGCGAATACCGGGGCGCTTGGGTGCCATGCGCTTCGGTTTCCCGGATGGCCACGGTGATGGCGCGACAAAAAGGCGTGTCCATCCCCTGAGCCCGCCCCATTGCGATCACCTCGCCCTGAAGCGCATCAATTTCGGTTTTGCGCCCGGCCATGATGTCCAGCACCATCGAGGTGCGCGCCGTCGGGTCGATTGTCAACATGGGCGACGCCACGCGTTTGAAAACCGGGGTGGGCAGACGCAGAATCCACGGCAGAACCCGGGCGGGAACCGGTGCCCGGCGGCCTTGAACACCGCCAACGCCTCTTGTATCTGATCCGCGATCACCCGACGCCAACCCGGTTGACGCAGCATGTCATATACGGTCAGGCTCGACAGGGCGTTGACCGCATTTGTCAGTTTGATCAACAACTTACCCATCTGAATCGGTTTGATGCCATCCGACAGACGGGTTGTGAGATGTGAGAGGTTCAGCAAGGCGTCAACATCGCCCTTTGCGTCCTCAATCACCACCTTGCCGTGGTGGATTGGTGGAACCGTCTCTGTCCCATGGGCACCACGTTGAATTCAACCATACCGGCGCGTAGGTCATGGTCGGGCAGCAACCCGCGCAGGATGTCGGCGTTTTCGGTCCCGTTCCGCAGGCTGATGACAATGGCCCCGGTTTCGGCCACTACGATCATCGGGCCTTCTTTCCTGTCCATGATCACAGGGTAGTTGAACACCCGGAAATTGCACGCGCGCAGTTGCAGGAGCGGTGGAATACCTTGCGTCAGGGAGGGTAATCCCATTAGCTCGCGCCCAACAACTCACGCCCAACAAGGAGCCGCCTCATGACCCAGTTTCTGTTTTCATTGCCGGAACGCCCCAGCCTTGCGGTGATGGGGAAACAGGCGCGATTTCCGGTGCATCGGGTGTTCTGTGTCGGGCGCAACTATGCCGCCCATGCCGCCGAAATGGGGGGCGAGGTGGATCGCGAGGCACCGTGGTATTTCACCAAGGCCGCGGCACATGTGGCCCTGTCGGGCCAAACCCTGCCCTATCCCCCCGGGACGTCGGACTATCATCACGAGGTGGAATTTGCCCTGGCACTTGGCGCGCCGGTGTTCGAAGCGACCGAGGAACAGGCGGAGGCGGCCATATATGGCTATGCCTGTGCGTTGGACATGACCCGGCGTGACCGGCAACAGGATGGCAAGGATCATCGCCGCCCCTGGGATTTGGGCAAGGATGTGGAAGGCTCGGCCATACTGGGGGCGCTCACCCGGAAAGAGGAGTTCGGCCCGGTGGCAGATCAACGCATTCACCTGATGGTGAATGGCCAGTCTCGGCAAAATGCGACGCTGGCCGATATGGTTTGGTCCTGCCCTGAAATCGTGGCTCATCTGTCCCGGTATTACCACCTTGTCCCGGGGGATGTGATCCTGACCGGCACCCCCGCCGGGGTGGGTCCGGTGCGGGCAGGGGATCAGATCATCGGCTCGGTTGAGGGGCTGTCGCCGGTCACGGTGACCCTGTCAGAGGCGGCGTGAACCGAGGGGGCAGTCGGGATCGTCACCCGCACTTGTGCCGTCATGTGCCCCGGAATTCAGGCCGGAATGCAGGCTGGCGCACGCGACCTGGCACGCCAAACGGTTTTGGCACCGCGCGCGGGACGTTGACGGGGATCGGCGCGGCGGAACAGCGCGCCGGGGAAAGAGGTTTGGCAATAGGGCTCTATCCCTTTGGTCGCCCCCGCCCGGGGCCGCGCAGAGGCAGGCGGCGCAGGACCGTGGCGGCCATGAGCCACAGATCCCAGCCCACAGACCGGTTTCGGGCGTAAATCAGGTCCAGCCGCGCCTTGGTCGGGACGCATCGCCGGGTATAGACCGCCTCGGTTTCTTCCGGTGTTGCACAGGGGGCCAGCAGACGTTCCTCGGTACGGTGATAGGCAAGCGTGGCCAGACCGGTGACGCCGGGGCGGGATTTCAATACCTTGCCGTATAGTTTCGGGAACATGTCCACGTACCGGCGCAACGGTGGGCGTGGGCCGACAAAGCTGATATCTCCACGCAGGATGTTAAGCAGTTGTGGCAACTCATCCAGGCGCGTGCGCCGCATGAACCGCCCCATCGGGGTGATCCGCGCGGATTTGTCTCCACCTGACACGCCCGTATCGGTGGTCACGGTGGTCATGGTGCGGAATTTCCAGAGTTGAAAGGGCTGACCCGGCGCGCGCATCCGTTCGGAGACATAGAAAACCGGACGCCCCTCTCGCAGCAAAATGGCGATGGCCAGACCCAGAATGACGGGCCACAGGATGACCGTCAGCAGAAGGGCAAGAAATATATCAACCAGACGTTTGCCAATGGTCATGACTGTTTCCACCCGATTTGGCGCAATTGCTCTTCGAGCCCTTGCGGGCTCGCCTCGCTGTTTCCCCGCAGGGCCGTCAGGCGCGTCACGTCAAGTTCGACGAGCGGCACGGCAGAGGCCGGCGCATCGCGCCATTCGATGTGACAGCCAAAGGCACGGGCGATGTCCTCCATTGCCATGGCTCCGGCGGCGGCGATATTGACCACTGCGGGTAACGCCGCGCGGGGACAGTTCAGCAGCGCCTCGATGGCCACGGCCAAACCGCGCGGGGAAAGGTAAGAACGGCGCGGCCCGGTTCCGTCGGCGAAGCGGTCCAGCGTGATCGTGTCTCCGCCAGAGATTGCGGCGAACAGGCTGTCTGCGCCAGCGACATTGGCGATGCGCATCGCGCATTGCGCCGGTCCCTCGGGGTGCTCTGCCGCCCATTCCGCCACCACGGCTTCCATGTCAAGCTTGGCACGGCCATAGGCGTTGCCACGCTGTTCGGCCCCCGCCGCCCCGGATGCCGCCCCCTGTGCGGCGGATTCGGGCAAGGGATAGGGGGCCGGATCATAGACGGCCGCGCTTGAACAATGCAGCACGCGGTCCGCGTTCAGGGCCGCCCCAAGCTCCATCGCAGCCAGCGCCAATGTGCGGTTTTCCGCCACGTCGCGCCCCGGTCCGGGGGTAATCCCCCACAAGGCGACAATCGCGCCGATTTCGGGCAAATCGGTGGGCACCGGGTCGCCCGGTTGCCAAACAAGCCCGACCCCGTTGAAATTTTTTCGGGCCTGCCAATGCACTAGCCGCCCTTCGGGTGGGTGGGCGTCCCAGATCCGGGACAGCAGCCGCCCCAATTTACCATTGCGCCCAAGTACCAGAACCGCCGGTTTCTGCTGTTTATTCGCCACGGATTGCCCTTCTTTGACTCAAACGTGTTTCAGGGGTGTTTATCACCGTATGATGTGTGTAAAAAGACCGGGACAACCAAAGATAGGCTCAAATTCACCCTGGGGGGGATCGTTTTGCGCATTTCAGCACGGGTTTTATTAACGCTCGCCACAGTATTTCTTGTCGCGGCCTGTTCGCTTCCACGCGGGGCGGCGATTGTTTCTGAAGTGATCAAGGAAAACGATAGCGAAACCCCCCAGTTTCAGGTGGTAGAAGTGCACAAGGATACGGTTGCACAGATTGCCAAATGGCCTGCAACAGGGTGGCACGGGCATTACCACTGGCTTTCTGCCAAAGGTGGGTCCAACGGGGCCACGATCCGGCCGGGGGACAAGGTGACGCTGGTTATCTGGGATAACCAGGATAATTCGCTTTTGACGGGGGTGAATGAAAAGGTTGTGACCATGAGCGGTCTGATTGTTTCTCCGGGTGGGACGATTTTTGTACCTTACCTCGAAGACGTGCGGGTCAGCGGCATGTCCCCCAACCAGGCGCGTAAGAAGATCCAGAAGAAGATGGAACCGATTATCCCCTCGGCTCAGGTCCAGTTGTCGCACGAACCCGGACAGGGCAATTCAGTTGACCTTGTCAGCGGCGTGCAGAAACCGGGCAGCTATCCGCTTGCCAATCGCAACACCACGATCCTGAGCGTGATTGCCCAGGGCGGCGGTATCGCAACCACCCTGCGCAACCCTCTGGTGCGGTTGATCCGTGGTGGAAAAACCTATGAAGTGCGCGCCGATGCCCTGTTTTCAACAGCCTCCAAGAACGTTTTGATGCGCGGCAATGACAAGGTTCTGGTGGAAGAAGACAGCCGTTATTTCACCGCTCTCGGGGCCACGGGCAAGGAAGAACTGGTCTATTTCGAAAAGGAACAGATCACCGCGCTTGAGGCGATGTCGATTATTGGCGGCCTCTCTGATGCACGGGCCAATCCCAAGGGGGTTCTGATCCTGCGCGACTATCCGGCCAAGGCGTTGCGCAGCGACGGCGCGGGGCCGAACATGCAGCAGGTGGTGTTCACCTTTGACCTGACCACGGCGGACGGCCTGTTTGCGGCGCGGAATTTCAGCATCAACCCAAAGGACACGGTGTTGGCCACGGAATCTCCGGTCAATGCGGCACGCACCATCTTTGGCCTGCTGGGCAGCCTGGTCGGGATTGCGAATTCCACCAGCAATTTGTGATCCTTTACTGTGACCCTGACGTGACCTTGCGTCGCGTGGCGCGTTCGGGCGTTCCCAAACCTATATTCCGCCTCTAGGCTTACCTTGACGTCAATCGGCAGGGGAGGGCCGGATGCGAGTATTTCAAAGCAGAATCGACCGGGGCGCGCCGGGGTTTGCGGGTAATCGCGCCGATATGCTGGCGCTGGTTGACAAGCTGCGCGGGCTGGAAGCGCGGGCCGAGGCGAAATCCGAAGAGCGCCGCCCGGTGTTTGACAAGCGTGGGCAATTGTCGCCGCGCGAAAGGCTTGCTGCCTTGTTGGACCCGGGGATGCCGTTTCTGGAACTTTATAACATGGCGTCCTATCTCGTGGATGATCCCGACCCCGAAACTACCATCCCGGGGGCAAGCGCGATCACCGGGATCGGGTTCGTGTCCGGCGTGCGCTGTATGATCTATGTGGATGACGCCGGGATTAATGCGGGTGCCTCGACCACGAAAACCGTGGACAAGGCGCTGGGCGTTCTGGATATCGCGTCAAAGCAGAAGCTGCCTTTCGTGCATTGCGTGGAAAGCGCGGGCGCGAACCTCATGGCCTATACGGTTGAGCTTTGGGCCCATGGCGGCGGGATGTTTGCCGGGCTGGCGCGGCTCTCTGCGGCTGGCATTCCGGTGATCACCGTGTTGCACGGGGCTTCGACCGCGGGCGGGGCCTATCAGCCGGGGCTGTCGGACTATGTGATTGGGGTCAGGGGCAACGGCATGGCGATGCTGGCCGGCTCTGCGCTGGTCAAGGCGGCAACGGGCGAAGATGCGGATGACGCCACCCTTGGCGGCTCGGAAATGCACGCCGTGACCACGGGCCTTGTGGAATATCTGGCCGAAAACGATGCCCACGGGATTGAAATCGCGCGCGACGTGGTGGCGGGGCTTGGTTGGGGCGGCGGCCCTGTGCCCCGTCCCCATGACGCACCGTTGCATGACCCCGATGACATCGCCGGGGTTGTGCCCGTGGATTATCGCAAACCCTATGACATGCGCGAAGTTGCGGCGCGGCTGACCGATGGCTCGCGCCTGCGCGATTTCAAACCGGATTACGGCCCGGCCACGGTGTGTCTGCATGGTGAAATCATGGGGATGCCGGTGGGGATCATGGGTAATAACGGCCCCATTGATCCCGATGGTGCCACCAAGGCAACACATTTTCTCCAGGCGATGGAACAGGCCGGGACTCCTGTGATTTTTCTTGGTAACACAACGGGTTACATGGTTGGCGCCGAATATGAGCATGGCGGAATGATCAAACATGGATCCAAGATGATCCAGGCCGTGACCAACCTGACCGTACCTAAGATTTCGCTTTATATCGGGGCCAGCTTTGGCGCGGGGAATTACGGCATGTGCGGTTATGCCTTTGGCGCGGATTTCCTGTTTTCCTGGCCCAATGCTATGACCGGGGTGATGGGCGGGGAACAGGCCGCGACAACGATGGAACAGGTTGCCCTGCGCACGGCGGCGCGCAAGGGGGTGACGCCCGACCCGAAGCGGATGGCAGCCCAGCGGGCCAAGATCACCGCGCATTTTGATGCGCAATCGGATGCCTTTTTTACCTCGGGGCGGATGCTGGATCACGGAATTATCGACCCACGGGATACGCGGCGGGTGATCGGGTTTTGCCTGCAAACCTGTGCCGAGGCGCGGGGGCGGTCGGTAAACAAGCTCAGCTTTGGTGTAGGGAGGGCCTGAACCATGGCATTTGACACGATTTTGATTGCCAACCGTGGCGAAATCGCCTGTCGCATCATGCGCACGGCCCGGGCGCGGGGGCTGCGCTGTATTGCGGTTTATACCGATGCAGACGCGGGCGCGCCCCATGTGGTCATGGCCGATCTGGCCATCCGCATCGGCGCAGGACCGGCGGGAGAGAGCTATCTTTCTATCGAGCGCATCCTGCAAGCGGCGAAAGACGCCGGTGCGCAGGCTGTGCATCCCGGTTATGGCTTTCTTTCCGAACGACCCGATTTTGCGCGGGCTTGCGCCGAGGCGGGGCTGACATTTATCGGCCCCTCTGCGGATGCGATTGAAAGCATGGGAAACAAGGCCGGGGCGCGGCGGGTCATGGACCGGGCGGGGGTGCCCTGTGTGTCCGGCTATGACGGGGCGGATCAAACCGACATGCGGTTGCAGGACGAAGCCGAGAAGATCGGCTTTCCCGTGATGATCAAGGCCGCGCTGGGCGGCGGTGGCAAGGGGATGCGGGTGGTGCCCGACAGCGCCGGTTTCGCCGACGCGCTGGCGCTGGCGCGGTCCGAGGCGGCGAATGCCTTTGGCTCGGACGAGGTGATCCTTGAGCGCGCCGTGATCAACCCCCGTCATGTCGAGATACAGGTGTTCGCCGATACCCATGGCAACGTGATCCACCTGGGCGAACGGGATTGTTCGGTGCAACGCCGTCACCAGAAGGTGTTAGAGGAAGCTCCCTGTCCGGTGATGAGCGAGGACCTGCGCGCGCGTATGGGTGCGGCGGCGATTACGGCGGCACAGGCGGTGGGCTATGTGGGGGCTGGCACGGTGGAATTCCTGTTGGAGGAAAGCGGGGCATTCTATTTCCTTGAAATGAATACGCGATTGCAGGTGGAACATCCTGTGACGGAAATGGTCACCGGACTGGACCTTGTGGCGCTGCAACTGGATGTGGCGGCGGGGTTGGCGCTCCCCTTGTCCCAGTCGGAGGTGACCCTGACCGGCCATGCGATCGAAGCGCGGCTTTATGCCGAGGACCCCGCCCACGGGTTCCTGCCCTCGACGGGGCCTATCGTGAAATGGTCCGCGCCTGTGGGCGATGGGCTTCGCGTGGATGCCGGGATTGTGGAAAGGCAGGAGGTGTCGCCCTATTACGACCCGATGCTGGCCAAGGTGATCGCCCATGGGGCCACCCGCGAACAGGCGCTGGATCGGTTGCAGGGCGCGCTTGCGGATCTGGTGCTGTATGGTCCGGTGACCAACCGGGATTTTCTGGGTGAACTGCTTGGGCTGGCGGCGATGCGCGACGGGCAGGCGACGACCGGTCTGATTGCTGCTGAATATGGCGATGCCGGGCCGCAGGCCCATGGCGACGTTGCGCTGGCGGCGGCTGTGCTGTTTGACGCGCTGCAATCCCGCGCCACAGCGCGGGCGGGCGGGGTCGCCGATGAACTTGTCGGCTGGAGCAGCAGTGGCGCCCTTGCCTCGCGCCTGAAACTGTCCCTTGCAGGGGGCGAGGTGCAGCAGGTGACGGTTCGGCTAAACCGCGATGGCGGGCTGGAGGTCAATGGCGCGCGCTTTAGCCGCGAGAGTGGCTGGCGCAGGGACGGCATACGGGTCGATCTGCGCGACGTGCATCTTGATGGCGATACCCTTTATGTGATGACGGGTCGGCACAGTTTCTCCGTGACCCGGTTGCGTGAAGGCGCAGAGAGTGAGGGGGCCGGGGACGGCACGGTGCTGGCCCCGATGCATGGGCAACTGCTTGAGGTTTTCGTGGCCGAAGGCGACCGTGTCTCCGCCGGGGACCGGCTTGCCGTGCTCGAGGCGATGAAGATGCAACACGAAATTCTGGCCGAAACGGGCGGTGTCGTGGCGCGTGTTCCCGGGGGCGTGCCGGGGCAGGTGCGGGCCGGAGACATCCTGTTTGAAGTGGAAGACAAAGGGTAGGACATGCAGGCAGCCACGGATTTACGCGAAGAGATCGAGGTGCTGTCGGATGTTGTGACACCGCTGAGCCAGCCAGAGCTGGACCGCGAAACGCTGTTCAAGGGGTGGAGCGTCGAGGACATCCTTGGGCATCTGCACATGTTCGATGTCGCGGCGTTGAAAGCTTTGCAAGGTCCCGAGTTGTTTGCCAAAATGGCCGGTCCGATCCTGGCCGGGATGAAGGCGGGCAAAACCTTTCGCGAGATGCAGTATGAGTGGCTTGACGGCTTGTCCGGCGTGGATTTGCGCGCGGCGTGGTATCAAACTGCGGTTGAGCTGGCTGATGGGTTCGCGGCACGGGATCCAAAGGACCGGGTCCAGTGGTTTGGCCCCGGGATGAGCGTGCAATCGGCGGCAACCGCGCGACAGATGGAGGTCTGGGCCCATGGGCAGGCGGTGTTTGACCTGTTGGGGCTGCGGCGCAAGGAAACGGACCGCATCCGCAATATCGCCCATCTGGGGGTGGTGACCTATGGCTGGAGCTTTGCCTGTCGTGGACAAGAGGCCCCGGAGCCTGCGCCCCATGTGCGATTGATCGCGCCCTCCGGTGCCGTTTGGGAGTGGAATGAAACACAGGACGACAACCGGGTTGAAGGCCATGCGGTGGAGTTTGCACAGGTGGTGGCACAGACGCGCAATGTTGCCGATACAGGGTTGAAGACGGTTGGTGACGCGGCCACCCGCTGGATGGCAACGGCCCAGTGTTTTGCGGGTCCGCCCAGCGATCCGCCCCTACCGGGTGCGCGCCATATCAGCGGGGGCTGATTTTCCCGTTCGCCAACGGCCCACCCGCCCACCCCCGTTGCCGAACGGGTGGGGGGGTATCGGCGGTTTTCGCTGAGAAGCGAGACGGCATCCGGTGAGATGCGCTGGACGTATTTGACCAGGAGATCATTGCCGAGCCGCACCACATAGGTGATGCCATCGGCGGTCTCGCATTGTGCCCGATCCACAAGGATGAGGTCACCATCCGAGAGCCGGGGCTCCATACTGTCGCCGCGTACCGATATCCGTTCGCGGGCAGCCGAATGATGAAAGGTCTTTTGCGCCAGGAAGGCTTCACTACCGGACGATTGCATGTAGCCACCTGCATGAAGCGGATGGGCATCCAGGTCTTGTACCGCAGGCCGAACACGTCAAAACCGGCACCCGGCCACAAGATCGGCAAAGGTTGATATGAAACTGGTCAGCGCCGAGGCCAAGGCAATACGGCTCTTCAAGGGCCGGAACTAAACCGTGACAAGTCCACCATGGTATCATATTAGGCTAGACGATCCCTTCGCAACCAAAGGTTTGTTGCGATCTTGTCCAAGGCCCACCGCCGAGTTAGAACACCCAGAACCACGGCTTGCAGGAGTTTGCAACCTTGCCTAAGAGAACACTATTCGTCGATGTTGGCACCCACATGGGACAAGAGTATCGCGCCCTCTTCGGGACCACTGCTTTGGGCTACAGGCGTCAGTATCTTCATCATTATGGCCACGTTCTAAGGAAAGGCGGCGAAAAGATATCTTTTGCGCGCTGCAACCAAATGATAGCGGACGCTGCCTACCTACGCTCACGTCGTGCTGATGTGACCTATGTAATGATCGAGCCAAATCCCAATCTGTTTGCCCGGCCGATCTATCGCGAAGCGGACATAGCTCTTTGCATAGCACTATCCGATAATCCAAATGCCGCTTCACTGATGAAGCTCTACTTCGCCAACAAAGACCGCACAGGTCAGGGCAGTTCGCTCTTCGAGGCAAAGCCGAATGTTAGCCTCGACGATTACACGACAGTAATCAACGTCAACGCCAGTCATTTTGCACGCATGATCAAGGACGCCTATGAAGCAGAACACGGCACCGATTATTGCGTAATCCTACGCCTCAACAACGAAGGCGCTGAAGTTGAGGTTATCAAAAGCTTCGAGGCTACTTTCGGCCCTCGCCTCGAAGGAGTGCTCGGCTCACTCGCCGATGTTGCCAAAGTGCATGGACAGCCTGAACTCAACGCGATTTATGATTTCATGAAAAGCAAGGGGATACCCTTCATCCCACTTTATTCCGCCTTTACTTCATGGCCCGACGCAATTGCATTCGTGCGAGGTAAGGTAGAAGGCACCCTCTAGGCTACATCGTCACACTAGACTGAGATGCCCCTGGATTCTTGGATTCTTTGCCTGTTAATTCTGACCTGGCAATTCTGGAAGGTGAACCGCTCCGGGTTTGCCGGAGCGGTTCATATCGCCATAACTGAGCCGCCTCCCAGAGATGGCGTGCCCAAATGGATATCAGGCCAGTCAGTACGAGCCTCCATATTGACCCATCTGAGATGGTGTGCTGCAGTGGGCTATGGTTGTAGCACTTGACAAGTAATCACCTGAACACCAGTCAGGTGCCAGCCACAGGAGCCTGCTATAGTTCCGAAAGCCAACAACGTTGTGATTGTTCATGGAATAAGGCATGCGGGGCAAATTGGTTTTCGGCACGGCATTTCTGGCGCTCCTTTCCGTTGCAAATGTTGCTGTGGCCGTGGCGTGTAACGGGCTGTTATTGGATAGTGACACGCTATTTGCAGGCCCGCATTGTCTGGAAAAGCGGCCAGAGCGTGTGGTGGTATTGGATCCTTTGTTCAGTCTGGGCATTGGCTTGGACGTAGGTTCCCCATTGTTGGCGCGCCATTGACCCGGATGGCGGATGCGGCGCTGCATGGGCGTGGCGTGGCTGCAAATATCGAGGATTTGGAGTTTGTGACCGAACCGAGCCTGGAGCGGATTGAGGCGCATGGATGGAGTTCAACGGGATTTCCTCGGCTCATAAAATTCTCGATGATATTGAGGTCTATGTACTTGATGCTCACTGACCCGCGCTGGCGGGCGAAGCTCTGGATGTTGCTGTCGTTGTGTCTGGGGCTTGTCGTGCTGTCTATCTGGCCTCTGTCTGTCGGCTCCTCGGGTTTTTTCATATACGGAATGGCTAGAGGCCATAGGGCGGCCAAACGGCACGGACCGCACCGCGATTGTTGTATGGCACAACCCACGCCGACGCCACTCAGCCCCCGGCTGCAAAAGCGCCGTGACTTTCGAACGGAAAGCAGCCTAAAATGAGAGCGCTTGGTCCGGAACCAAGCTGTGACAAGTCCATGGTGCCCTGCGGGGCCGAGAAGACGCTGGAGAACTGCGCATGTTTACGATGTTAAAGGCACCTAAGCTTTTACTGAAACGATATTATTACGGTCAGCGCATTAAGAAATTTGATGCAAAACTGGACGAATTGGTTGATCCGGCCAATTGTGGGCTTGAAAAGGGGTTTCTAAAGCTACCTATTGATGAACTGTTGGGCGATGGAATGACCGAGCGGCTCAAGAGTTCGGAGTTGCGTGTTACACCGCAAGGTGAGAAGCGCATTTATACCAGTTGGGATATCCCCGCATTTCTTTGGAAAGCGGTTCTAACAAGCGACAAGCTGGGTCAAATTGTACGTGATTATCTCGGGCCGAACGTTCGGCTGGATGATCTCTATGTCAAGACTGTTTCAGATGGGCTGACTTCTGTGTCAGAAGGCTGGCACACGGATCAGGTGGGCTACCGGATCAAAGTGTTTATGGTGTTTGATGCCGAGGGCGATCCTGCGGGAACGTTGATCATACCAGCGGATCGTCCGAATCCCTACAAGATCAATTTTACAGATGAGTTCGCTCGGATACTGCGCCGCCCTAATAAAGAAGACCGTACCGCGGCAACTCGCGTTACGTACGAGGCAGGGGATTGTCTTGTGTTTGACACCAACATACTGCACCGCGGTGACTATAGCTCTGGTGCAGGCACCCGCTATTGCATCGTCGCTGAGTTTATCGATCGGCGCAAAGCAGACAAGATCGTCAAGTTTGCACCATGCGGCCCGGGGCAGGGCGCGCGCAACATTACCATCCCCGTGCTCGATGGGGTGGATGTTTCGCAGCACCCCTTGATCGACAGTCGTTTATTGAAGCCTGCGGAGGGTGTTTTCAAGTATGGTTACAAGGCAGCCTGATTTCATCATTATTTGGTGATGTCGGTAGACGTCGGGTGGCTGCATTCGTCTGGTTTCGCCGCAATGACGTCCTACTCCCTCAAACAGCGCTTCGGCGATGGCGAGCCTTTGGCGTGGTGGACGCACTCCGTGTGCAGACAGATGCTGCGCCAGATTACTTTTGCAGATCATCACAGCAGCGCTTCTTCCACGCGCTGCTGTGACGTGCGGCGCGTGAGGATCTGGCGTCTTACAAAGGCCACGATGAACAGTGCAGTCAGGATCAGAATGATTGTGGGTGCGGGGGCACTATCAAGCAGAAAGCTGGCGTAGGTTCCCAGTAGCATCGACGCCATACATACCATGACAGACACCCAAAGCATCGTCGAAAACTTACGCACGACCAGAAACGCAATGGCACCCGGTGCAATCAGCAGGCCAATCGCAAGGATCAGACCCGCAGCAGATAGCGTGGCCACAATGGTCAGTGAAAGGGCCGCCAGTAATCCGTAGTGCAGCCAGTTCACCCACAGCCCGGATGCGCGTGCCTGTGCCGGATCAAAGCTGTGCAGCAACCAGTCTTTCCACTTCAGCACCAGCATCAGACCAACGCCAAGCGATATGATGCCAGCGGTCCAGAGCTCATGTGGTTCTACGCCCAGCATGTTACCAAACAGGATGTGATCAAGGTGCGCGTTCGTCTCGATCGAGACATACAGCACGATGCCGGCACCAAACATGCCGGAAAACACCACGCCCATGACGGTATCCTGCTTCACGCGACTGTTCGTTGACAGATAGCCGGTCGCAAGCGCACAGGTCATGCCCGCAGCGAATGCGCCGATGATTAAAGGAAGGCCGATGATATAGGCCAGAACAATGCCCGGCAGCACCGCGTGACTGACTGCGTCACCCATCAGCGCCCAGCCTTTCATCACCAGAAAACATGACAGCAATGCGGTTGGCACCGATACAATCATGGAGATCAGGAACGCATTCTGCATGAATGGAAACTGGAAAGGCAGCATCAGGTATTCGATAGTCATTATTGGAACTCCGCTGCAAGGTCGTCCGGGCCGCGTTCCAGTGCTTGTCTGGCTTTGCGTTTCGCAGCCAGCAGCCCGTGTTTAGGCGCAAGAATGAAGACGACGAGAAAGATGAGAGTTTGCAAGGTTACGATGATGCCGCCCGTCGCGCCATCCAGGAAATAGCTGGCGTAAGCGCCGAGAAAGCTGGTAACAGACCCGATTGCGACGGAAACGATGATCAGACGCGGAAACCTGTCGCAGACCAGATAGGCGGTCGCACCGGGTGTGACGACCAGAGCAATCACCAGAAATGCACCGACCGTTTGCATGGCGGCAACAACGCATGCGGACAGCAGGATGAAGAAGATCGCTTTCAACAGACCAGGGCGCAATCCGATGGTTCGTGCATGGTTTTCATCAAAAAACGTGACCATCAGGTCTTTCCACTTTGCCAGCAATATCGCCAAAGACACAAAGCCGATGATCGCCAGTTGCAGCGTGTCTTCGGGTGTGATCGCCAGGATATTGCCCATCGTAATGGTCTGGATCGACACTGACATCGGGTTGATCGACACGATAAACAGACCAAGCCCGAAAAAGGATGTGAATATAAGACCGATGATCACATCGACCTTCAGACCGGACCGTTCAGACAGAAACAACATCGCGCCAGCGGCCAGCCCGCCTGCGATAAACGCACCCAAAGCGAACGGCAGGCCAAGAATATAGGCACCGGCCACCCCCGGCACGACCGAGTGCGACAACGCATCCCCGATCAGAGACCACCCTTTCAGCATCAGATAGGCGGATAGAAACGCACAGACCCCACCCACGAGGGCGGAAACCCACATTGCATTCGTCATGTAGCCATAGGTAAACGGCTCAAGCAGATAGTCCATCAGTTGCCTCGCTTTGCACGCTGGGTTTTGTCGCCGTATTGAACAAGCGGGCGTTCGTCATCGGTTAAGATCGTGACCGATCGCGCATCATCATCCTCATGCAGCATATCGCCTTCAAGCGTGAAGTGGCGAAGCACACCGCCAAAAGCCTCTTCTAGGTTTTCGCGGGTGAAGGTTGTTTCAGTTGGTCCGTGGGCCAGAACAGTGCCTTTGACAAGCACTGTGCGATCACAAAATTCAGGCACCGAACCCAGGTTGTGGGTTGATACCAACATGACGCGACCTTCGTCGCGCAACTCGCGTAGCAGGCCGATGATCTGTTCTTCGGTTTTTACGTCTACACCAGTGAATGGCTCATCCAGCAAAATCACCTGACCGTCCTGTGCCAGAGACCGGGCCAGAAACACGCGTTTGCGTTGGCCGCCGGACAACTCGCCAATCTGGCGGTTTCTGAAATCCTGCATGTTGACGCGGCGCAGGGCTGCGTCAACCGCTTCATGATCTGCTTTCCTGGGGCGGCGTAGGAAGCCCATGTGACCATACCGGCCCATCATGACCACGTCTTCGACCAGAACCGGAAATGCCCAGTCGACCTCTTCGGATTGCGGCACATAGGCCACCAGATTCCTGGCAAGAGCTTTTTGCACGTCCAGCCCGAGGATCTTGATTGCTCCTTTGGCTACCGGCACAAAGCCCATGACTGCTTTGAAAAGTGTTGATTTGCCTGCGCCATTCACCCCCACAAGGGCGGTCACCGTGCCGCGCGGCACCTCAAAATTGGCATTCCACAGGGCGGTGTGGCCGTTGCGATAAGTCACCGTTACATTCTGTGCGGAAATGCCCACTTTATTATTGATACCCGGGATACTGATATCCGCATGGTCGGCTGGAATTTCGTCGTCGCGCATGTTTTTTCCTTTGGCGTACACTGCCCTTGCAGTTTAACGCAGACGACCTGCGACACGAAAGCCGCAGGTCAATTGAATTATTATTTTGTCGCGGATGTCAGTCCATCAGCCACTGTGCGCGATGTCACGCTCAGAAGATCAAGGTATGTTGGCACCTCACCATCCGGTTCACTCAAGCTGTCAACATACAGGACGCCACCGTAGGAAACACCGGTTTCTCGTGCCACCTGTTCGGCCGGGGCGGTGTTGACCGTGCTTTCACAGAACACGACAGGAATGTTATGTTTCCGCACACCATCGATAACGGCGCGCACCTGCTGGGGCGTACCGACCTGATCAGCGTTCATTGGCCACAGATACAATTCCTTCATGCCAAAATCACGCGCGAGGTAGCTGAATGCTCCTTCGCAGGTTACCAGCCAGCGGCGATCTTCCGGGATTTCTGCAATGGCGGCGCGCAATGGCTCAATAGTTGCGCGAAGCTTTGCCTTGTAGGCGTCGGCATTCGCCATGTAGGTTTCAGCATTTTCAGGGTCTTGCTCAATGAAGGCCTTCACAATGTTGTCGATGTAGATAAGTGCGCTGTCCAGGGCCATCCAGGCGTGGGGGTTCGGCTTGCCCTGGTAGCTACCCGAAGAAATGGAGATTGGATCAATCCCTTCGGTCAGCGTGGCGGATGGCACGCCTTTCAGATTGGTCAGGAACTGTTCGAACCAAAGTTCCAGATTCATGCCATTCCACAAAATCAGGTCAGCATCAGATGCACGCACGATATCTTGCGGTGTCGGTTCATACCCATGAATTTCAGCGCCTGGCTTGGTGATGGACACCACATCTGCCGCGTCCCCCGCCACATTCGAAGCCATATCGGCAAGCACTGTAAAGGTCGTGACAACCTTCATGCGCTCCTCTGCCAAAGCACCGGAGGCACAGGTCGCTGTGATCGTCGCGACGGCTGTCGCTTTAAGGAATCGGGATAGCATTTGGTTCTCCTATGAGTGAATTCACGCTCACTGTAAATGCAAAGCATTCGCAATTGTCAATTGGTATTGCGAGGCATTCGCAAAAAGTTCATTGGCTGGTTAAAGCGTTTCCAGTTATTGTCGGATCACAGCAATAGCTGGAAACGCCCACACTCCTGATATGTTGTGCGGCGTTTCCGCAACACGCTGAGTCAACGTCATGTGGAAACGCTTTAAGAAGCTTAAAACGCTTAGGATGCCAAAATGAGCGCAGTGCCCGATGAAATAGATTGCATGCTACGCGAAGCAGGCATCCGCGTCACACAACAACGACGAACAGTTATCGCCGTTTTGGTTCAAAGCGATGATCACCCCAGTGCTCAAGACGTTTATGCACGTACCAAATTGGTAGACAGCAGTGTGTCTTTTGCGACCGTTTACCGCGCGCTCGCTATTCTGGCAGGTGCTGGCATTGTCCAGCGCATTGCTGTAGACGATGGTCCTGCCCGATTTGAAATGGCACCAGAAACCGAACATGATCATTTAGTTGATGTTGACAACGGTGAGGTGCTGGAACTGGCATCTGAAGAGTTGACTGCTCTAAGATCGCGTCTGGCTGCTGAGCTTGGTTATATAATTATCAGTCAGCATTCGGTTCTTCGAGTGCGTAAGCTTAAAAAGTCATGATGCTGTCAAATTTTAAGCAGCGTCAGGGGGCTAACCCTCATACACGGAGTTTCGGATACGCCCCCCATAGATCGGTCAAAGTAGATTCTTTGCCATCCTCCGCTGCATGATGGACATATAAAACTCTATATATTGACACTCGCCTGACCTATGACGCAATATACCGTTGCTTCGGTTCTTTCGATTCCTGTCGAAAGCTAAGAGGGAAACCGGTGAAACTCCGGCGCTGCCCCCGCAACTGTAAGCGGAAAGTTCGGCTGAATGCGCCACTGAAAGCACAGTTTTGGGAAGGCCAGTTTGAACGATGATCCGCAAGTCAGGAGACCTGCCGTAGCCTGAATGATGACCACGAACGGAGGGTTCGGGGGCGTGTGGCGGGACTATCCCGTGGCGTCCTCGGATTTGATAAAAGAACAGAGGACAAATGAGCATTACCGTGTATTCAAAACCCGCTTGCGTTCAATGCACCGCGACGACCCGTGCATTGGACGCCAAAGGTATCAGCTATGATGTGGTTGATCTGACCGAAGATGACAGTGCAATGACCCGCGTGACTGAACTGGGCTATCGTCAGGTCCCCGTGGTTGTTGCGGGCAGTGATCATTGGTCGGGTTTCCGCCCCGACATGATCGCGCAACTGGCCTGATCCATGGTCGCGCCGATCCCGGCGCTGGTCTATTTCTCATCGAAATCCGGAAACACCCATCGCTTTGTAACGCGGTTGGGACTGCCCGCTTTCCGCATTCCGGTTGAGGCCGATCAGTTGCCTGACCCTACGGACCCTTATGTTCTGATCTGCCCAACCTATGCCGATGGCGACGGGCGCGGGGCCGTTCCGAAACAGGTGATCCGTTTTTTGAACGACCCGGCCCGCCGCGCCGGGATCATCGGGGTGATCGGCACCGGCAATCGCAATTTCGGGGCGACCTACGCCCTGTCCGGTCGCATCATTGCGCAGAAATGCAAGGTGCCACTGCTCTATTCCTTCGAGTTGGCAGGAACTGAAACAGACATCGCCCGCGTCCGCGCCGGGCTTGAAAACCTAGGGAGACACCAATGCTCGACAGCAGCATAAACGAACAGGACTATCACGCACTGAACGCGATGCTGAACCTGTACGATGGTGAGGGGAAGATCAGGTTCGATGCCGACCGCATGGCCGCGCGGCAGTATTTCCTGCAACACGTGAACCAGAATACTGTATTTTTCCATTCGCTGGATGAAAAACTGGGCTATCTGGTGTCGGAAGGCTATTATGAAGAGGCCGTTCTGGATCAGTATTCCAAGAACTTCATGCGCAAAATCTGGGACGCGGCCTATGCCAGGAAATTTCGGTTCCCGACCTTTCTGGGCGCGTTCAAATATTACACCTCTTACACGCTGAAAACCCGCGATGGGCAGCGGTTTCTGGAGCGTTACGAGGATCGCGTTGTCATGACCGCGCTGGCGCTGGCGCGCGGTGATGAGGCGCAGGCCATGTCTTTTATGGAAGAAATCCTGGATGGCCGATTCCAACCCGCCACCCCCACCTTTCTGAACGCGGGAAAAGCCTCGCGCGGTGAGCTGATCTCATGCTTCTTGCTGCGTCTGGAAGATAACATGGAAAGCATCGGTCGTGGCATCAACTCGGCCCTGCAGCTGTCCAAACGAGGCGGCGGCGTGGCGCTGCTGCTGACTAACATCCGCGAACATGGTGCCCCGATCAAAGGCATCGAAAACCAGTCCTCGGGCGTGATCCCTGTGATGAAACTGCTGGAGGACAGTTTTTCCTATGCCAACCAGCTGGGTGCGCGGCAAGGCGCGGGTGCCGTCTATCTGAACGCACATCACCCGGATATCATGCGGTTCCTCGACACCAAGCGTGAAAACGCGGATGAGAAAATTCGTATCAAAACCTTGAGCCTTGGGGTGGTGATCCCTGACATCACCTTTGAACTGGCGAAGAAAAACGCCGACATGTACCTGTTCTCGCCGCATGACGTGGAAAAGGTTTATGGCGTGCCCTTCTCGGACATCTCGGTCACCGAGAAATATTACGAGATGGTGGATGACAAACGCATCCGCAAATCCAAAATCAACGCGCGTGAACTCTTCCAGACCATTGCTGAGATCCAGTTCGAAAGCGGCTATCCTTACGTGATGTTTGAAGACACGGTGAACCGGATGAACCCCATCGCGGGCCGCATTAACATGTCTAACCTGTGTTCGGAAATCCTGCAGGTCAATGAGGCGTCCGAGTTCAACGACGATCTCAGCTATGCCCATCTGGGCACGGATATTTCCTGCAACCTCGGCTCGCTGAACATTGCCAAGTCGATGGATGGCGGAGATCTGGGCCGCACAGTCGGGGCTGCGATCCGCGCACTGACCGCGGTGTCCGAGATGTCGGCGATTGACTCGGTGCCGTCGATCCGTCGTGGCAATGATGAAAGTCACGCCATTGGGCTGGGGCAGATGAACCTGCACGGATTTCTGGCGCGGGAACATATCCACTATGGCTCGCCCGACGGGGTTGAGTTCACGTCCGTGTATTTCGCCACTGTAGCTTACCACGCAATCCGCACTTCCTGCGATCTGGCGCAGGAGCGCAAAGCGTCGTTCAAAGGGTTCGAAGATTCGGATTACGCCTCGGGCACGTTCTTCGACAAATACACTACCCGCGATTGGCTGCCCGAAAGCGACCGTGTAAAAGCGCTGTTTGAGGGCATGACCCTGCCCACACGCGACGATTGGGAGGCGTTGAAGGCTGATGTAATGAGCCATGGCCTCTATAACCGGAACCTTCAGGCCGTGCCGCCGACCGGGTCGATCAGCTATATCAACAACTCGACCTCTTCGATCCATCCCATCGTATCCAAGATCGAAATACGCAAGGAGGGCAAGATCGGTCGTGTCTATTACCCCGCAGCCTTCATGAACAATGACAACCTCGAATACTACCGCGATGCCTATGAGATTGGGCCCGAGGCGCTGATCGACACATACGCGGCGGCCACCGAACATGTCGATCAGGGCCTGTCCCTGACCCTGTTCTTCCCGGCTGAGGCCACAACCCGTGACATCAACCGCGCGCAAATTTACGCGTGGAAGAAAGGCATCAAAACCATCTATTACGTGCGTCTGCGCCAGGAGGCCCTTGAGGGGACCGAAGTGCAAGGCTGCGTATCCTGTACGTTGTAAGGGGCCACGGACATGAAAGACACGACTCAAATCAGGATCCCCCGCGCGATCAACTGGAACCGTTTGGAGGATGACAAAGACCTTGAGGTCTGGAACCGCCTGACGGTGAATTTCTGGCTGCCTGAAAAGGTGCCGCTGTCCAACGACATCCAAAGCTGGGCCACGCTAACCGACCACGAAAAGCAACTGACCATCCGCATTTTTACTGGCCTGACCTTGCTGGACACAATCCAGAACACGGTCGGAGCCCCTTCGCTGATGCCTGATGCGGTGACGCCGCATGAAGAGGCCGTTCTGACCAACATCGCCTTTATGGAGGCGGTGCATGCGCGTAGCTATTCCTCGATCTTTTCGACGCTCTGCTCAACCAAGGAGATTGATGAGGCCTTCCGCTGGTCCGAAGAAAACCCGCACCTTCAGGCCAAGGCCGAGGCGATTCTGAACACTTATGCGCCCGGCAATGATCCGTTGAAACGCAAGATCGCGTCGGTGTTTCTTGAAAGCTTCCTGTTCTATTCCGGCTTTTACCTGCCGATGTACTGGTCCAGCCGCGCCAAGCTGACCAACACCGCCGACCTGATCCGCCTGATTATCCGTGACGAGGCGGTCCATGGCTACTACATCGGCTACAAATTCCAGCGCGGTTACGAAAAGCTGTCCGAGGCTGATCAGCGGGAGTTGAAGGACTATGCCTTCAGCCTGATGTTCGAGCTTTACGGCATCGAAAATCAGTACACCGAGGAACTGTATGATGAGATCGGCCTGACCGAGGACGTCAAAGTATTCCTGCACTATAACGCCAACAAAGCACTGCAAAACCTCGGGTTTGAGGCCCTGTTCCCGCCCGAAGTCTCCGAAGTGAACCCGGCCATTCTGGCCGCGCTAAGCCCGGACAGCGAAAACCACGACTTTTTCTCGGGATCAGGCTCATCTTATGTCATCGGCAAAGCTGTCGCGACCCAAGATGAAGACTGGGATTTTTGATGCCGAAAGACACCCTGAAAATCGTTAAAGCGTTCGACCTTTAACCTGAGACAGGGAAAAGGGCGAACGCCTTGGACCAAGCGGAACGATCCAAAATAAAGCGATCCGCAATCTAAAAAATTTGGGGCGGTCCACGGGAAAATCACCGCGTGGTCGGGAGGAAGCGTGTTCCGTGGCGCGGGGTCAGACCGCGTGGCCCAGATGTTTTTCGCCGCGTTTTTCCGCCAGCGCGATTTGTTTCTGGCGTTCGCGGAACCGGGCCTTGTCTGCGTCGGATGTTTTGTCGATGCACAGGTGGCAGCTTACTCCGTGTTCGTATTCCGGGCGTTCGCGATCTTCCGGCAGGATCGGGCAACGGCAGGCATGGCACAGCTTGTGCGGTCCTTCTTCCAACCCGTGCCCAACGGATACGCGCCCGTCGAACACGAAGCATTCCCCGTCCCAGGTGCTGGTTTCCTTTGGCACCTCTTCGAGGTATTTCAGGATCCCGCCCTTGAGGTGATACACCTCGTCAATTCCCTGGCCCAACAAGAAGTTGGTGGACTTCTCGCACCGGATACCTCCGGTACAGAACATGGCGATACGCTTGTTGTGGAACCGGTCCTTGTTCTCTTCCCACCACGCCGGGAAATCGCGGAAGGTTTCGGTTTTCGGGTCGATTGCGCCCTGGAACGTACCAATGGCCACTTCGTAATCGTTGCGCGTGTCGATCACTGCCACATCCGGGCTCTGGATCAATTCGTTCCAGTCTTCGGGGGCCACGTAATGCCCGACGCCGGCCCGCGGATCCACATCCGGTTGCCCCATGGTTACGATCTCTTTCTTCAGCTTCACCTTCATGCGACCGAAAGGCTGATCGGTGGCAGTGCTGTCTTTCCAGACGATATCGGCGCAGCCCGGCAGAGTCTGAATATGTCGCAGGACCTGGTTCAGCCCCTCGGGCTGGCCCGCGATTGTGCCATTGATGCCTTCGCGGGCGAGCAAAAGCGACCCCGTGATCCCATGAGCCAGGCACAGGTCGACCAGCGGTTGGCGCAGCGCGGCGGGGTCATCGAAACGGGCGAAGTGGTAGAGGGCGCGAAGTGTATACATGAGACGCGATTTACGCCTGTTGCGCCTTTTGAACAAGGGGGTGCGACCATTGACGACAGCGGGTCCGCCCCCTACCCATGGGGCAAAGAAGGAGACGCTCATGACCCAGGCGCTGATTGTTATCGACGTACAAAACGATTTTTGCCCCGGGGGGGCGTTGGCCGTGCCGGGCGGGGATGACATTGTTGCCGGGGTCAACGTCTTGATGTCGGATTTCGACCATGTGGTGCTGACACAGGACTGGCACCCGGCCGGGCACTCTTCGTTTGCCTCGTCGCATGGCGGCGCGTCTCCGTATGAGATGATCGACATGCCCTATGGGGCACAGGTGTTGTGGCCGGATCATTGTGTTCAGGGCACCGGTGGGGCGGCGTTTCACTCCGATCTTGAAACCGCGCCTGCGCGGTTGATCCTTCGCAAGGGGATGAATCCGGGCATCGACAGTTATTCCGCATTTTTTGAAAATGATCGTGAAACCCCCACGGGGTTGGACGGATACCTGCGCGGGCTTGGGGTTTCACGGCTGACCATGGTGGGGCTGGCCACGGATTTCTGCGTGCAATACTCGGCGCTGGACGCAGCCCGGCTTGGGTTTGACGTGACCGTGCGCACCGATCTGTGCCGGGCTATCGACCTTGACGGATCGCTTGCGGCGGCGATGGCGGCGATGGCGGCCGAGGGCGTGACGCTGAGTTGATTCGGTTTCGGGAAAGTTGGGCAAATCTTAAGGAATCGCGCGGTATCACGGTGAGGTGCATGAAAACCTTTGTGGCCTTCCGGGATGATCCTGAACGAAACCGATACTGCGACACGCCTGACCGAATTTGACGCGCGCCATTCGCCCGCCGGACGCTTGCGCAGCTATGCGCGTGGGCGCGTACAGTTTTTGTTGCCGCGTTTTGGGTTCGAGGTGAGCGTGGCCTTTGGCATTGCGCTGTTCTATTCCCTTCCTCTTGGTATGGTGTTGTTTGCGCTGCTGGTTGTGGGTGAGGCGGTCGATTGCCTCTACCTGCGCACTGTACCGGCCAAGCTGGACGCTGGCGCGCCGGTTTCGCGCCTGATAAACATCAGCACGGCGGTGGGGCTGTTCCACGGGGTGACCCTTACCCTTTCGCCCGTCATAGCCTGGTTCGTTTCCCCTGATCATGCGGTGTCGAGCCTGTGCCTGGCCTATCTCTCGGGGGCCTCGATCAATGCTGGGTTGATGATGCCCTATCTCCGGCTCCTCTCCATCTTGCGCCTTGGACTTTACGTGATTACCGGGGGTGTGCTGTTGCTGAGCGAAGTGTTCGAGGGCGCACATTTTCACGAGCACTACTATTATGATCTTTTGGCCGGGATCATCATGCTTTATATCGTGCGGACCTTCCGCAAATTCTCGACCGACCGGTTTGAATCGGATCATTTGGCCAAACGCGAGCTGTTGGTGCAAAGTCAGCTTCTGGCCCTTGCAAACCGCGAAATGCGCAGCCTGGCGGTCGTGGCCCAATATGCCAACGAAAGCGTGATCCTGTCGGACGGCAAGGGGCGTATCAAATGGGTGAATGATGCCTTTACCCGCATCACCGGATTTGCGCGCCACGAAACGATTGACCGGCGGCCCGGTGATCTGCTGAACGGGGAGGATACCGACCCGGAAACGGTGGCAGGTATCGACGAAGCGATCAAGCAGGGTCTGCCGCATCGCGCCGAGATATTGAATTACACGCGCGACGGGCGCCAGATCTGGGTCGAAACCAATCTTGTGCCGCTCCTTGATGCCAAGGGGCGGGTGGAACAGGTCATCGCGATTGAACACGACATCACACAATCCAAGGAACAGCAACAGCATCTGGCCAATGCCAAGGAAGCGGCAGAGCGGTCCGCAGAGGCCAAATCACGGTTTCTCGCCACGATGAGCCACGAAATTCGCACGCCAATGAACGGGATCATTGGTATGACCGAACTGCTTGGGGCCTCTGATCTTTCGCCAGAGCACCGGCGGTATCTGGATACGATCCAGGAATCGGCCGAGGCGCTGTTGACCCTGATCAACGACATTCTCGAATATTCGCGGTTCGAATCCGGGCGCCCGTCGATCCATGCCGAAGAGTTCGATATTCAGTCCTGCCTTGACGGTGTTGAGGCGCTGATGCGACCCCAGGCCGAGCGGAAGGGTCTGTACCTGAACTTCGGCTGTCGCGATGTGCCAACCCTGCCCCGGCGCGCAATCGGGGATGGTGGGCGTATTCGTCAGATCCTGCTGAACATCGTTGGCAATGCGATCAAGTTCACGTCGTCCGGGGGCGTGTCCGTGGCAGTCGAATGCGAAGAAGAGGATGGGCACTTCCGGCTGGCCTTTATTGTCACCGATACCGGGATCGGCGTGGCGGATGACAGGATCGAACAGATATTTGAAGAATTTGTTCAGGCCGAATCCGACACCACGCGCAAATATGGAGGCACCGGATTGGGGCTGGCTATCTCGCGTTTGCTGGCGCGGGAAATGGGCGGAGACATCACAGTCACCTCGACACTTGGAAAAGGGTCCTGCTTTCGCGTCGAAATCATTGTGGGGCGGGCGCAACAGGATGGTGCGGAACGCGGGGTACAGGTGCCGGAGGCTGCTCACCAATCCAGACCGCTTCGCATCCTCGTCGCCGAGGATAACAAAACCAACCGGCTCTTGATCCACAAGTATCTGGACCAGTCCGACACGATTACCTATTTCGCCGTGAATGGGGTCGAAGCCGTTGAAATGGCGGCCGAGCTGGCGCCAGATCTGATTTTCATGGACATGTCGATGCCGGAAATGGATGGTCTTGAGGCGACGCGCGCCATCCGCCAACTGGACATTCCGCAACCCCCCATCGTGGCCTTGACTGCAAATGCGTTCGCCTCGGACAAGGATGCCTGCAAAAAAGCGGGTATGACCGGCTTTCTGACCAAACCGTTGCGCAAGAAAGAGCTTTTTGCCGTTCTGGCCGAACATCAACCGCTAAACGCTCAGGAAACTGGACAACCGCGAGGGCAATTGCTTTAACCGGGCGACAACTTGTTGCAAGGGCTTCGTCATGGTGGATATCGCAACCCGCGTCTGGAACCATAAATGGAAGATTGATCCGATCGTACGATCACTGATTGACAATGACTTCTACAAACTCCTGATGTGCCAATCGGTGTTTCATAACAAACCCGATGCTCATGTGACGTTCAGCCTGATCAACCGATCCAGGGATGTGCGCCTTGCCGAACTGGTTGACGAAGGCGAGCTGCGCGAACAATTGGACCATATCCGCTCACTCTCTCTCACACGGGGCGAAAGCACCTTCCTGCGCGGTAACACCTTTTATGGCAAACGCCAGATGTTCCGCCCGGATTTCATGGAATGGTTCGAAAACCACCAGTTGCCCGACTATCACCTTGAAAAACGTGATGGTCAGTATGAGCTGACCTTCGAAGGTAAATGGCACGAGGTCATGTTGTGGGAAATTCCGGCGCTGGCCGTTCTGATGGAACTGCGGGGCCGCGCCGTGTTGGACGACATGCGCAAATTCGAACTCCAGGTGCTTTATGCCCGCGCCATGACCAAGATATGGGAAAAAATCGACCGGCTGCGCAACCTTCCCGATCTGCGCATCGCCGATTTTGGCACCCGGCGGCGGCATTCCTATCTGTGGCAGGATTGGTGTGTTCAGGCGATGATCGAAGGGTTGGGGAACAAATTCATTGGCACGTCGAATTGTCGGATCGCCATGCAGCGCGATATCGAGGCGATTGGCACAAATGCCCACGAACTGCCCATGGTCTATTCCGCGCTGGCCGAAAACGACGCCGATCTTGCCCAGGCACCTTACCAGGTGCTTGAGGACTGGCAACGCGAACACGAAGGTAATCTGCGGATCATCCTGCCGGACACGTACGGCACAAATGGGTTTCTTGAGCGCGCGCCCGACTGGCTGGCGGGCTGGACCGGCATCCGTATCGACTCGGGCGATCCGGCGACGGCGGCCGAGGGGGCAATCGAATGGTGGACATCCCGTGGCGAAGACCCGCGCGAGAAGCTGATCATTTTCTCCGACGGGCTGGATGTGGACCGGATCATCGAACTGCACACCCTGTTTCATGGCCGGGCCAAGATTTCTTTCGGTTGGGGCACCCTGTTGACCAATGATTTCCGTGGGCTCACCACGGGCGACAACCTCGCCCCTTTCTCTCTGGTCTGCAAGGCGGTCGCGGCGAACGGACACCCGACCGTCAAACTGTCCGACAACCCCAAAAAGGCCATGGGGCCTGCGGAAGAAATCGACCGCTATAAGCGCGTGTTCGGGGTGGGCGATCAGCGCAGCGTGGACGTCATTGTTTAAACCTGCTAAGTGCGAAAAAACTGTTAAATCGTTTCCAGGTATTGTTGGATCACAGCAAGAACTGGAAACGCTCACATCCATACTGTGTTGCGCAGCGTTTCCACATCACGCTGAGTCAACGTAATGCGGAAACGCTTTAGGTGGGTGGCTTAATGAGTTCGATTACTCACGCCTTTGCGCGTCTCCATCTTCGCATCATGGGAAAGTCTCCGGGTCCTGTGAGACAGAGTATGGCGCTGTTTTCGGGCGATCTTGTAAGCTCTAAAATCCTTCTTGATGGTGCCTTCGCCGGTTACGAGCTTGACGCGTTTCAACACAACGTCACCCTTCGATTGCCGAACGAGTCAGTGATGTTGGATATCGGGGAGAATATCGGCAACCACTCCCGGGTTCTGTCGCAATTCTTTTCATATGTCTTCGCGTTTGAACCCCACCCGCCCACGCATTGATTTGACTTCGCCGCGTACCTTCTTGGCCTTCAGGCGGCGTTCCTTTGATCCCCGTGTTGGTTTCGTGGCGATGCGGCGTTTTGGGCGGATCAGCGCCTTTTGTATCAGCTCCACCAACCGCTCGCGTACGATTTCACGGTTGCGCCCCTGTTGCCGGGTTTCGTCGCAGAACAGGATCAGAGCGCCTTCTTTGGTCCACCGCCGACCGGCCAGTTTGCGCAGTCGGGTTTTGACATGTGCGGGCAGGTTGGGCGAGCGCGCGGCCTCGAACCGCAATTCTACCGCCGTGCTGACCTTGTTCACATTCTGCCCGCCCGGACCCGAGGCGCGCACGAATTGTTCGGTCAACTCCCAGTCTTCTATCTGGATCTGGTCGGAAATGGTTAACGGCATGGTGGAGTCCAAAAGGGGTGCCGGTTTAGTGCCGCATCGGTGCGCAAAAGTCACCCCCGGCGGTTGATGGGTGTTGCATTCATGTCTTAAAGCGGCGTGCGCAGATACAAAAAGGGCCGCTCCACGTGATGGAGCGACCCTTTGAGATTTAAGGAGGCGCGCCGGTTAGGCGGTCACCAATTTTGGGGTGTTCAATACCCAAGGATTGCCTCAGGTTCGTGTCTCCCAAACTGTTCCGACACCTTTCTCCATGATCCCATTAGACACAAGAGCACCTCCTTTCGTTTGTTTCACGTATCTCCAGCCTGCCACAGCTTGGGGATAAGTCAAACAAAATCATGTGGTGCGGGCGGTCAGAGACCCCACGATGATGCGGAAGGGCACAAGAGCGATCAAAGCAAGGGCCAGTTTGACCAGCCAATCGGCAAAGCCCAGCGTGACCCAAAGCGGCGCAAGCGGGCCGGAGTTCATGAAGGGCACCACCTCCCAGGCCCAGTTGATTGCGGCGTCCGCGCCGGGGCCAAACACCGTGATGCTGGCCGAAAAGGCGATGGTAAAGAACAACGCAGTGTCCAATGCGGATCCCACAAGGGTCGATACCAACGGCGCGCGCCACCACTGACCACCCCGCAAGCGGTTGAAAATGCTGACATCTGTCAGTTGCGCGATCAGAAACGCGGTGCCCGAGGCGACGGCGATCCGCAGGGGAACTGCGGGGCCGAATTCCAACATGATCTGGCTGCCGATCAGCGAACAGGCGACACCGGTGACGAATCCCACGAACACCACCTTGCGCGCCGGTCCCACGCCATAAACGCGGTTCATGACGTCAGTGACCAGAAAGGCCAGCGGATAGGTGAAAGCGCCCCAGGTCAAAAGACCGTCAAGGATCAGGAATTGGACGAGAATATTGGAGGCCACGACGATGGCGGCCATGGCAAAAATGCCAGGAAGGTGCGTGCGGTTCATGATATGTTAAGCCCGTTTTATCAAGGTTGCGGCGACTTGGTTCCCGAACGGGAACAGGCGGCCTTTAGTCCGTTAAATCGTTTTTTGCAAGAGGAGGCACGGTATATTCGACAAATTCGGTCCGTTGGAAAAATCGGAAATTGTCGTCGGAAATCATGGTGAGCCGGATGTTGCCATCCTCATCGCGCCAGACGGAAATGCCTTCCAGATTGTCGTGTTGGGTCGTTGAGGTGACCAACAGCTCCTGTTCTTCACGGACTTCTGTTGGGGTGATCCGAAACCGACGTACGCGGCTGCGAAACCCGATGCCGGTAAAGTCGCGTTCCAGCAGATAGAACAATCCGTCCGGTCCGAAATCCGCTCCAACAGGAAGAAAGCTTCCGCGCCGTGGGATTGCAAGATCGCGGTCCCAATATCCTGATTTGTAACGATAAAGCGGAAAGGGGCGGATCATGGAACCGGATCGCTCGGGCAGGGTGTAAAGCCATCCGCGTTTGTCGATGGCTAATGCTTCGAGCGAGGAATTGCCTTGAAGCCCGGCAAAATCGTGATGCCGCGGTAACCACGCACCGGGCGCATCTGCGTCAAGATAGGCCCAGACGCGGTGGAACCCTTCGAAAGACACGAACACACGCCCGTCGGCACGCAGAGCCAGCCCCTCTGCATCCGTGTGCAGCCCTTTCAGGGGGTGGCCTTTGGGATCGCTCAGGGGTAACTGAGACGAAATTTTCACTCCCGTAATGGCTCTGTCACGACGCTGCAATTCTCCGTCATATCGCGTACCCCGGTCGGATATGGCGATGAATTTGCGACCGTCAGGCCCCAGTTCCAAGCCGGAAAATCCGCCAAAGGCCGGATCGTCCAACAGCCAGGTATAGCTGCCCACATACTTGGCGCGGTTATCCGGCCCGGCCCAACCGGACAGGCCATAAACCGCACCCAGCGCCGCGCCTAGCGCGACCGCAACACGCCAGCGCATTGGTTGGGAAGGTCCTTCAACACGTATTCACGCCGCTTCTTGGGCTTGTAATTGGGGTCGGGCGGCGGCGGGTTCAGGATTCTATCCACCCAGCCTTCGGCCTCCTTGCACCCGTCCCCCTTGGGGATCGGGTTCTGATTGACACAGCCTCTGGCTCCCTTGGGACACTTCAGGCGGACGTGGAAATGATAGTGATGCCCCCACCACGGCCTGATCTTGCGCAGCCATTTGCGGTTGCCCTTTTCATCCTTGCACATTTGCACCTTGGCGCCGGGGAAAACGAATATCCGTGCCACCCGTTTGTCCTTGGCCGCAGCTTTCAGGATTTCGTGATGGGCCCGGGTCCAGTGTTTGTTGACATAGGCCCCTTTGGCCCGACGCATGGAGATGGACGAGATGTTTTCCCGCTGTTTGCGCGACAGTTTAAGTGTGTCGGCCGGACGCATCCAGATATCCACGTCCAACCCGATCTGGTGACTGCGGTGCCCGGTCAACATGGGACCGCCGCGCGGCTGGCTGATATCCCCGATATAAAGCCCGTTCCACCCGGGTTGTCGTGCTGCCTTGGCGCTTAGATCCTTGATGAAATCAATAGCCTCGGGATGCCCCCAGTTGCGGTTGCGCGACAGGCGCATCGCCTGCCATGTCGGACCGGTTTCAGGAAGCTGCTCGGCCCCTGCGACGCAGCCTTTGGAATAGCTGCCAAACGGCGCAGGTTTCTGTTTTGACGCCTTTTTTGCGGCACCAAACTGTTGTTTGGCCAAGGGATCGGCAAGGGGGGGCGTGGCCAGCCCAAGGATCAGTGCGATCGTGACTAGGATTCGGACCATTTGGTGTGATCTCCTTCGGGTTTGACCCACCATAGCAAGACAAGGCCAAGAAGGAAGAGACCGGCAATGGGAAGGATGCCAATCCGCTGGCTTCCGCTTATGTCCGATGCAATCGCGATCAGCATAGGCGCAAGGAAGGTGGTTGCCTTGCCCGAAAGCGCATAAAGGCCAAAAGCCTCGGTCATCCGCTTGGGGTTGGATTGCCAGACCACCATGGTGCGGCTGGCCGATTGGATCGCGCCCCCCGCCGCGCCAATTCCGGCACCACACAGGTAAAACAGGATGTCAGGCAGGGCCGACTCGGTCCCGACATGGACAAAGAACACGGCATCGCGCGAAATCATGACAACGGTCACGGCCACCACCAGCAGCACAAGGATACAGGTGATGATTACGGGTTTGGGGCCAAACGTCCTGTCCGCTTTGCCGCCCAGCCAGGCGAACAACGCCCCGGTCAGCGCGGCCACGATCCCGAAAATGCCGATTTGCATGATGGACCATTCCAACACACCCACGGCGTAGATGCCGCCAAATGTGTACATGCCGTTCAACGCGTCGCGATAGAACATGGACGAGGTGAGATAGGCCAGCAGGCTGGGGTGTCCGGGCAATCCGCGCAGCGTTGTGCCCAGATCCGCAAGCGCCTTGCTGACCTTGTGGGGCGCGTGGTTGGGGTCTTTCACTTCGCGCACCCAAAGAAAGAAAGGGATCATGAACACCGCGTACCAAAGGGCAGTCAGCGGCCCCACTGCGCGGGTATCGGCCCCTGTCGCCGGGTCAAGCCCAAGGATCGGAGAGATGCCCAGCATGGTTTTACCATTGCCTCCGGCCTGTAGCAGCAACAGCATGATCGCCAATGCCACAACTCCGCCGATATAGCCAAAAGCCCAGCCCTTGCCGGAAATTTCGCCAATTTCGTGCTTGTTTCCCAACGAGGGCAGCATGGAGTTGGTGAAGATGGTCGCGAACTCCATACCGATCAGGCCAATCCCGAAAAAGATCAGGGTGCGGGTGACGTTGAAATCCTGGGGCGCGGAATACCAAAGCGCCCAGGCCCCGATCACGTAGCATAGCGAAAACACCCAGATCCACGGCATCTTCTTGCCCGTGGAATCCGCAAAAGCCCCAAGGATAGGTGCCAGAACGGCGATTGACGCGCCAGCCACTGTCAAGCCGTACCCCCAATAGGCCTGGGCCTGTGCCCTGGCTTTCGCGGCGTCCATGCCGGTGCCGATCAGGTTTTCGGCCACCACCTTGGCAAAATACGGGCCAAAGATGAAGGTCAGGATCAGCGTGTTGTACGGCTGGCTGGCCCAGTCAAAAAAATACCATCCCCAAATCCGCTTGCGCGTTGAAATCCCCATAATCACAAATCCCCATTTGTTAACAACCTTTAGACAGGGGAATGCGGATTCGGGCAAGGGTTTTGCAACTATCCCTGCATCGGAGGCCAGGGACGCAATGCTTCCGTTTCGATCCATGAGGCAATCCAGTCGGGGAGGACGCAATCGGGCATGTCCATCCCCATTTCCTGCATCACCTGTTCCGGGGCCACTATGCCGTTTTTGCCAACGGTTGCGGCACGATACACAATGTGGTTGGCGCATTCCCCATCCGCCTTCCACATGGATTGTTCGATATAAACGAATTTGTCATCCCAACACAGGGCGCGGGATCGCATGGTGATGGTTTCAAATATACGCACACGGCGGCGATAGCGCACCATTGCCCCGGCCATGGTCAGGTTCCAATGCTGGCGTTTCAGCGTCCCGATCAATCTGATCCGCTTGGCCAAAACCAGCCGTCCAAGGTCATAAATCGTCAGCGTGCGCCCATTGTTCAACTCGCGCCACAGATCGATATCCCAAGGCATACACATATGGGTGGAGACATGTTCGCCCAAGGGGGGCAGATCAGGGGCGTTACGAAATTTAATGAATTCCTTTGTAAGTCTCACAACTGGATACATCGGCCTTTCCTTTCGCATCTTCATTGGCCATGTGCGGTGGGGAAGGTCAATCGAAACCTTGCCGCGCTCTTGCGGTTTTCACGGGACGCGCTTACCTGTGTTGGCGTAATGCAAAGAGAAGAAGGAAGCCTTAGTATGATGGCAATCTATGGGCCGCTCGCGTTGATTCTGAACGTGATGTTTTTCATTCTGCTCGCCCATATCATCATGAGCTGGCTGATCAATTTTCAGGTGCTGAACCTGCATCAACCGCTGGTCTCCCAGATATGGTATGGGCTGAACCGGTTGCTTGAGCCGATTTACCAACCCATCCGCAACATTCTGCCCGATACGCGGCCTCTGGATCTTGCGCCGCTGGTGTTGTTTATCATCATTATCTCGCTGCGCGATTATATCCTGCCCGAACTGCTGTTCTGACCTCGCCGGGGCTTGCCCCGGCATCGCTGACATGGGATGGTCTGTGAAATCAAAGAGCAGACCACAGAAACAGGACTCTCATGACAGGCGCTGCCACGCTTTTGAGTGATGTATTCGGCTTTGACGCCTTCCGCCCCGGGCAGGAAGAGATTGTCACAGCCGTGGCCGACGGGCAAAACGTTTTGGCCATCATGCCCACGGGCGGTGGGAAATCCCTTTGTTTTCAGCTTCCTGCGCTGATGCGTGACGGGGTTACCGTGGTGATTTCGCCGCTGATCGCGTTGATGCGGGACCAGGTGCGAGCCCTGCGCGAAGCAGGGGTAGAGGCCGGAGCCCTGACCAGCGGCAACACCGACGAAGAAACCGAAATGGTTTGGAACGCGTTGAATGAGGGGCGGCTCAAACTGCTTTACATCGCGCCCGAACGGCTGGCGGCGGGCAGCGCGCTCAACATGTTGCGCCGGATCGGGGTTGGCATGATCGCGGTGGATGAGGCTCATTGCGTATCCCAATGGGGGCATGATTTCCGGCCCGACTATCTTAGGATCGGGGAATTGCGCCGGGTACTCAATGTTCCGCTTGCGGCGTTTACCGCCACTGCGGACGCCGAAACGCAGGGCGAAATCGTCAGCCGCCTTTTCGATGGCCAAGCTCCACAGATATTTCTGCACGGCTTTGACCGCCCCAACATTCATTTGGCCTTTGCCGCCAAGAACGGCCCGCGCAAACAGATCCTTGATTTTGCGGCGGCGCGCAAAGGTCAATCCGGGATCGTGTATTGCGGTACGCGGGCCAAAACCGAAGGCTTGGCCCAGGCGTTGCGCGAGGCGGGGCATAATGCCTGCCACTATCACGGCGGGATGGAGGCCGAGGACCGGCGCATCGTCGAAACAAGGTTCAGCCGCGAGGATGGGCTTGTCGTCGCCGCAACCGTGGCCTTTGGCATGGGGGTCGACAAGCCGGATGTGCGTTGGGTGGCCCATGCAGACCTGCCCAAATCCATCGAAGCCTATTACCAGGAAATCGGGCGTGCCGGGCGCGACGGGGCTCCGGCGGAAACGCTGACGCTTTTTGGCCCGGAAGACATCCGCCTGCGCCGGTCCCAGATTGACGAAGGGCTGGCCCCACCCGAACGCCGTTTGGCCGATCATGGGCGTTTGAACGCGCTTCTGGGGTTGGCCGAGGCGTTGGAATGTCGCCGCAAAACCCTGTTGGGTTATTTCGGCGAAGACGACGTGACCTGTGGCAATTGCGATTTGTGCGACACTCCGGCCGAAGTTTTTGATGGCACCGAAGCCGTCCGCAAGGCGCTGTCGGCGATCCTGCGGACCGGGGAATGGTTCGGGGCCGGGCATCTGATCGACATCCTGATGGGGAACGCGACCGACAAGGTGGTACAGCGCAACCATGACCAATTGCCGACTTTTGGTGTGGGCAAGGATTTCAGCAAACCCCAATGGCAGGCCGTGTTTCGCCAGATGATGGGCCATGATCTGGTCCGCCCCGACCCCGAACGCCACGGGGCGTTGAAGATGACCAAAAGGGCGCATCCGATCCTGAAAGGCGAGGAAAGCATTACCCTGCGCCGCGACACGATCAAATCGGCGCGCAAGGGGCCAGCGGTCAAATCGCTTGTCTCCGAGGAAGACGCCCCTCTGTTGTCGGCTCTAAAGGCAAAACGCCGCGCCCTGGCAGAAGCCGCGCGGGTCCCGGCCTATGTCATTTTCAACGACCGCACTCTGATTGAAATGGCGGAAACCCGGCCCGCTGATCTTGACCAGATGGCCGGGGTTGCAGGGGTTGGTGCGAAGAAGCTGGAACGCTACGGTCTGGAGTTTCTCAAGATCATCAACGGAGAAGCCGAGGCATTGCACCCTACGCGCCGCAAGCTGGCCGGGCGCGAGGCCGGGGATGTTTATGACCGGTTGCTTGAGGCCCAGGCGACTCTTGCGCGCGGTGAAGCGGGGATCGACAAACCGATGAGTTGTTCGGCTTCGGTTCTCGCAAAGGTGGCGGCACAGCGACCCGGGGACACGGCGGGGATGCAACGTCTTTTGGGGGAACGGCACGCCGAACGGTTTGGCGCGGCGTTCCTTGAAGTCCTGCGCGACGCGGGATAGGGCGCATTGCAAAGGAGCGTTGAATGCTAATCGTCATTTCCCCTGCGAAACGTTTGAACGAAGCGTCTGAACCGCAGATTGCAGGCACGTACCCGCAGTTTCAAAAGGAGGCCGCGGCGCTGGTTGACGTGGCACGCGGGCTTTCGGTGGGGGATATTCAGAAGCTGATGAAGCTCAGCGACGGTCTTGCCCAATTGAACCACGACCGGTTCCGGGAGTTTGGTTCGATGCCCCAACAGCCTGCGGCGTTGATGTTCAATGGTGACACCTATGCCGGGCTGGAAGCCGCGACACTGGATGTGGATGAAATGAGTTGGGCACAGGATCATCTGCGCATTCTCTCGGGGCTTTACGGGGTGCTTGCGCCGATGGATCAGATTGAACCCTACCGGTTGGAAATGGGCAGTCGACTGGCCAATCCAAAGGGCAGGAACCTTTATGAGTTTTGGGGAGACAAGATTTCCATGGCGCTCAATGATGCGGCGCGGAAGGTGAAAACGGACACGTTGATCAATTGCGCCAGCCAGGAGTATTTCGGGGCCGTGGCACCAGAGGCGTTGACCCTGCGGGTCATCACGCCGGTTATCATGGAGATGAAACCCCAGGGTCTCAGGATTGTCAGTTTCTTTGCGAAGAAAGCGCGTGGTGCCATGGCGCGTTACATCATTCAGCGGCGATTGAGCAACCCAGAGGGGATCAAAGAGTTTGACACCGGCGGTTATGCCTATCGCGCTGATCTGTCGGAAGGTGACAACTGGGTCTTTCTGCGCGACGCAGAGGCGTAACAGAACAGAGGGTCACTCCAGCCGGATTTGTGCCCGTGCCGAACGTCCCCGTGCATCGATAATCGACAATTGGACAAATCCCGGGGCAACACCGGGAAGCGCGATTTCGCGGCTACGTGCCCCTGTCACAATCGGTTCGCCATTGGCCAGAACGGTAAACGGGGCTTCACCCTCGCGGATTTTCAAGGTGAGCGGCAGGTCCGGGGCGCGCGCCAGCCGTGCGCCGTCCGGGGGGAAGGCCAGAACAGGTGCGTCTTCAGCGGCCTGGAACACGGCATTCCGCCCGCGGAATTTGCGCAGCGGCTGGGGAAGGTCGGCGGTGGCCACCATCACGGTTTCGGGCGGAGGTGGGAAAAGCGGATCAAACGCGGGTTTCGTGCGTTGAAACACCTTGGCAAGGATCGGCGCGGCCATATCCCCGCCAAATGCACCGGGTACCGGGGTGCCGTCCGGCCGACCAATCCACACCCCGGCCACGTGCGAGCCATCAAACCCCACAGCCCAGGCATCGCGGTGGCCATAGGACGTGCCCGTTTTAAAGGCCAGCCGCCCCTTGCCCGCCCCACCGGGGGGCGTCAGGCCGGACAGGATATGGCCGACATGCCAGGCAGCAGCCCGGCTTAGGACACGCGGGCCGGTCCGGACCGGTTGATCAGGCTGCTCGCGTAGCCGGACCGCTTCGCCTCCGCGCCCGATTCCCGCGTAAAGCGTGACGAGATCCTCCAGGGTGACCCCGACGCCACCAAGCGCAACAGCCAGCCCCGGCTTGCCGTGACCGGGGAGGGCAGGGGACATGCCTGCCCGTTTCATGCGATTGATAAGACGACCGGGGCCGATCTCTTCGGTTAACAGAACCACCGGGATGTTGAGCGACAGGCGCAGCGCCTCGGCCACCCGCAGCTCTCCGCGAAAGGCCCCGTCAAAGTTCTGGGGCGTGTAGGGTCCAAAGGCGACGGGACGGTCATGGATCACGGTCTCCGGGTGCGCCAGCCCAAGATCAAACGCCATGCCATAGACAAGAGGTTTCAGCGTCGAACCAGGCGAGCGCAGAGCGCGGGTCATATCGACGAACCCCTGCCGCGCCGATGCGGTGCCATAGCTGGCCGACCCGACCGCCCCAAGGATGTCCCCGGTTTCAAGCTCCGCGATGACAAGCGCGACGGAAAGCTGTTCTGCATGGTTGCGAAGGCTGGTCCGGGCCAAATCTTCCAGGCGCGCCTGAACATTTGCATCCAGGGTCAGCCTGTGTTCGGTCTTTAACGGGTGCCGGGCGCGCAGACGGTCGGTGAGGTGGGGGGACAATGCGGGAAACGGGCGTCGGGATGTAGGCACCGCAGTTTCCAGCGCGGCGACGGTCGCTTCGTCGCTCAGTACGTCAAATCGCTGCATCCGGTGTAGCACCCGATCACGAGCCGCCCGCGCCGCCGTCGGGTTGCGATCCGGGCGCCGTCTTTCCGGGGCCTGGGGCAGGGCCACCAATAAAGCGGCCTGGGAAGGTGTCAACCGTTGCGGCTCCTTGCCAAAATAGGCAAGCGTTGCCGCACGCAGCCCTTCTATATTGCCGCCATAGGGGGCATGGGTCAGGTAAAGCTCAAGAATTTGCGCCTTGCTGAGTTGTCGTTCCAACGCAAGCGCCACACGGATTTGACGCAGCTTGCCGCGCCACCGTCCCGTGCCGCTGTTCTCTAACAGGCGCGCCACCTGCATGGTCAGGGTTGAACCGCCCGATACCACGCGCCCGTTCCATGCCGCCTGTCCTGCGGCGCGCAGTATGGCAACAGGATCGACCCCGGGATGCGTGAAGAAACGCTTGTCTTCGAAAGCGATCAGCATGTCGATGAACTTTGGGTCCACCGCCCCCGGGGTCATGCGCCAGCGTCCGTCGGCCACCGTGTAGACCCGCATCAGCGCCCCATGCCGATCCCGCATCTCGACCGACGTTTCAATCGCGAGAACGGGCAGCTCGGTACGCGCAACCCAGGCGTCAAAGGCATCACGCGCCAATCCCGCGCTGAACAGAAGCGCAGCGGCAAGGATCAGCGCGATCCGTTTCATTTGGTCACGGTCACCCGGGAAGTCGCGCTATGGGCCTTGTATTGTGGGCGATACATGTCTTCGACCTGCGCCGCCGGGTGATGAAAATCGCCCGGCGACACGGCGCGCACGATATAGGCTAGCCGGAACGCGTTCGATGACCGCCAGTCCACGGCGGCAAGGAACCGGTCCGCGCGGAACTCGGAATGACGCGCCTCGGCGGGTTTGAGCCAGTCGAGCGCCTTGATATCCCCTGAACGCAGAAGGTTGGGATTGTCGATCTCAAACCCAGCCGGAAGCGGGTCGTTGATCATCAAACGCGCCTGTCCCTTTTCAAAGGGTTTGACGGTCAGAACCACAACAAACCGGTCGCCAACCTTTGGGGATAAACGGTCAATCGGGTCGCCTTCGGTGGTGAAATAGTCCCGGTCGATGCGATAGCCATAGCCGCCTGCATCCGGCGCGATCAGCGGCACCCCGAACGTGGTCAGCGTCACGTCCGTATCCGCCGAAGCCCCGTTGCGGATCAGAACCGGTTTTGCATCGGTTTCGTCCTCGATCACCTTGACCAGCGGCCCCTTGATCGGTGCGCCGTCAATGGTCAGCCTGGCAACCGACGGTTCGGAAATCAACGCCTTGGCGGCCAGCAGGGACCATACGCTTTCCTGGGTGGACCGGGTACGGCCATTGCGGGCAAGCCGGTTGGTCAACGCGGTGCGGTCCACGGCGTCGCTACCCGATTCAACAGCGAGAGTCAGGACCCCTGCGACGTCGCGCAGGTTGGTTCCGTAATCCGCACGCCACAGCGCCGGTTCGTTATCGGGCAAAGCCCTCAGCATCCGTGCTGCACGGGTAAACATCGCGTCCGCGCGGGTCTGATCACCATACATTGCCAGCGCGGCACCCAGTTGTGCCGCCGCAATCGGAGTGGCGAAAGCTTCGGCTTTCACATCTGCATAGTATCGCAGGTCCGCCATTGCCGCCGCACCTTCACGGGCCAGAACCATCAGGGCATAGGCAACATCCCCGCCCCCCGTGTCAAAGTCGGGGGCATAGTTGATGCGGTTGCGCAGATTGTCCATGGCGAGGCGGAAGGCGTGGTCGGGCACGTCAAATCCTTCGATCCGTGCGCGGCTCAGGAAATCAGAGACATAGGCATCAAGCCAGAAATCCCCGCTCCCCACGCGCCACAATCCGAAGGCACCGTTGCTGGCCTGTCGGCTCAGAACGCGGTCGATTGCCTGATCCACCCGCTTTTTCACATCGTCCGCCGTGCCCTGTCCCAACGCCTGGGAAACCGAGCTGAAATAGAGCAGCGGCATGGCAACGGAGGTCACCTGTTCGGTACAGCCGTAAGGGTATCGGTTCAGAGCGGTAAGCAGGCCGGGTGTGTCCAGCTTGGCCAGAGGCCCGGCGGACATAATCGCCGATCCGGTGCCGTTGCGCATATCCGCAAAAACATTACTGTCCAGCGTGAACGTGTCCCCGGCATCCAAAGCAAACCGCTGGGTCACGGCGATTTCCGGGTCGTTGGAGCGAACCGGAAGCATCACGGTTTTGGTCAACTGCCTGCCGTCTGGTGTGGTCAGGGCGATGCGGATCTGGTGATCTCCGATCTCTCCCCCGCTCAACGGGATCTCGAACACGGCTTTTTCCTTGTTCTCAAGGTGAAGCCCCGATGGCACGTTGCCAAGCTCTACGCCGCCCGCAGTGACGTTCAGCCCCATGTCGCCGCTCGGGCCATCCGCATGGACGATTTCCAGCAACAACCGGCTGGTGTCTCCGGGGGCAAGGTATCGCGGCAGGCTCGCGGTTACGACCACCGGATCGCGCACCAGAACTTCGGCCTCGGCTTGTCCCACGGCTTTGTCGGACCATGCCACGGCCATCAGCCGGACGGTGCCATTGAACTCGGGCAGGTCGAACGAGACCTGTGCCGTGCCATCCGCGCCGATTTCCACCGGGCCGGTGAAATAGGCGACAAGCTCGTCCGTCGGAGGCGGCGATTGCAGACGCGCGGCGGGACCCGCGTCGCCCCCGGATCGCACGGCTCCCATGGCCCCGTTCATGCCATTGATCAATCGCCCGTACACATCCCGCATATCCATCCCCAGCCGACGTTGGCCAAAGTAATGGGTCGAGGGATCCGGGCTTTCGAACGCGGTGAGGTTCAGGATGCCCACATCAGTCGCGGCGACGGTGACAAAGGCGCTGTCGTTCGCGGCAATCCCGTCTACCTTGACCACCGCGCTAAGCGGGCCACGTGGCGCGGCCTCGGCCGGGGTGTCCAGCGTGACCGAAAGTTGTTTCGCCCCCGGATCAATCGCAGCATAGGACAGGCCCACAGACCGCGCCGGGTTCTGTCCTGCCGCAATATCCATCGGGCGGATGACTGACGCGGTGACATAGGCCCCGGCCCCCCATTCCTCGGTCACATCCAGAGGGATCAGGTTCTCCCCTTCCTTGACCTCAACTGCTTTCATCGCAATCAGACGGTTGGACATGACCATGACCAATGCCTTGCCCGCATGGCGCGGGACCATGCGCAGGGTCGCCGTGTCACCTATGCGGTAATCCGGCTTGTCCAGCGACAGTTCCAGCGTGTCGGGCGTGGTGCTGACATCTGCGGGCGCATACCAGCCGGCATAGAAGCTGACCGAGGCACCGATGTCGCTGCCATCTTCGGCCTCCACGACCAATTCATACTGGCCCCATTCCACGGCGCTTGTGATCTCAAGCGGTTCCTGGCCCAAGGTGGCGGAGCCCGAAGCGACCTTGCGGCGGCTGGTGATGGGTTCCCAGTTCCAGCGGCCATATTCCTGATACCATTGATAGCGTGTGCGCACCCGGTTGATGGTCCAACGGACGGGCATGGCGGCAGGTTTCAGCGATGGGTCAAGCGCGATAACGCGGAACGCGGCTTTCGTTCCTTCCGCGACCACGTCTTCGAAGTCCTTGCGAATACCGATCATCGCCCCCTGAGAGGTGATCGCGCGGATGGTGCGCCGTTCTACCGGGCGGCCCGACCCTTCGGTCACGCGGGTGGTGACGACAAGCTCAAGCGGGCGGTCCCTGGCCGGAGCTTTTGGCAGGGACAGCGAGATTTTCGCCATGCCATCCGCATCGGTCCTCTGGGTGCCGAAATATCCCCGGCGGGCCGAGACGCGGGTGTCATGGCGGCCAAAGAGGTAGCCGTTGAACCCTTCGACCGACCGCCTGGCACGCAGGGTCAGGTCGCCTTCTACCGGGAGGTTCCCGGCAGGCGCACCGAACAGGTAATCCGCATCGACACGCAACACAGGCGTGTCGCCCGGATGGATTGGCCCCTTGGGCAGAGTTTGGGAAAAGTCGATCCGTTCGGGTAGAAAATCCTCGACCAATACGGTTTGGCTTGCCAATGCCGGGGTATCCACGTCGGCCTTGATGTCCAGTCGCCAGGCCCCACGGGGCACCGCCGCACCCACGGGCATGGCAAAGACATGCCCGCCCGCTCTGGCGCTGTCCGAAAGGTGGCGGGAATACTCCACACCATCGGGGCGTGTCAGAATCGCGGTCAAGGGAAGATCATTGATCGCGACCGCCACACCATCCCGCGCCAATGCGGTGGCATATATGGTTTCCCCGGCACGATAGGCCCCGCGGTCTGTGGTCAGGAAAAGGTCGATGGGCCCAGCAGGTGCGCGCCCTTCCACCCCACGATCCGACAGGTCAAAGGCCGGGTCGGTCAGCGACAGGAAGGCAAGATCCGTGTCACCATCCTCGACCAGGATCAGCGCAGGTTGCGCGCCCTTCAAACCCCGCGTCAGCCCGGCATCAAACCGGGCATAGCCCTGTTCATCCGTCACCGCCGTGCCCAATACCCGGTTAGAGCGTGACAGCAGCGTCGCCTTGACTCCGGCGCGCTGGCTGGCATCTCCAAGGCTACGCACGAATACGTGTACCCCATCCGCTCCCGACAGGGACGAAACCCCAAGATCGCTAAGCACGAACCACTGGGTTGCCGCCGGATCATCATAAGGATCGGCCCCGGGTACCGAAGCCGACAGAGCATAGATGCCCGGCGATAGGTCTGCCACGATATCCCCAACCGGAAGACGGGTTGTCATGGTCTGGTTCAAACTGTTCTGAACCTCGCCTTCTCCCTTCCAGATGTCTTCGCCAATCTCGCGCGAAAACTGCAATTCGGCATAATAGGACATGGGTTTGCCGAAAAAGCTTTGCTGGATCGCGCGCACCAGATTGCGGTCACTGACCCGGCGCAGTTTCAAATCCACGCGGTCAAGGTTCACTGTTTCAACAGGCAACGCCGCGTCGGCGGCTTTGGGAAGCACATAGGCGCGCCCGGGGAAGGCCACCTTTGGGTCGCGATCCTTGACGTAAAGCGTCAGGGTCACGTCTTTGACCAGCTTTTCGCCGCTGGCTGCCGGAAGCCCTTCGCGGAAGGTCAGCGCATATCGCTGCCCATGGGACACACCTTCGACGCACAAACGCTTATCTTCGGATTGCACGACAAGACGGTGATCGGGAAGCTTGAGATATTGCGCGTAATCGGTGCCCCGCTTGGCCAGAGGTTCCGAGAATTCGGCACAAATGCGTGGTGTCTCCTGATTGTTCTCCACAAGGTGTTCGGTGATGCGGAAGCCGTATTTCGAAATTGCCTTGTCCAGCGCGGCGGTGACGTCCGCGCGGGGGTGTATCCCTTCGGCAAGGCGCAGCACCGGGATCATGTCCCGCCCGCGCCGCCCGCGTTCCAGCGCCTGTGCCAGAACGGTCAGGGCAGTCACACGCGCGGGGTCGTTCCCGGCCCGCAGATACCCGTTGATTGCCCCGCTGATGGCGCGTTGTGTGTAGGTTCGTTTCTCTGACGATTTTTTGGTTTTGACCTGAAGAGCAAGCCGGGCATATTCCACCCATTGATCGCTGGCATCCGTTTGCGCCACGGCGGCACCGGTCCAACGCATGGCGTTCAGGGGGTCAGCGGTTTTCCGACGGTCATCGGCGGCCTGCAACAGGGCCTTGACGCTCCATTGCCCGCCCCGGTGTATGGTTCCGATCAAGCGGGCCTGAACCAATGCGTCCTGCAAATCGCGTTCAGGCAACATGTCAAGATCGCGCGCGCGCGCCTTGGCCTGTGCGGCAATCTCCGGAGCAAGCCCTAAAACCTCGGCTGAAATCGCCCCTTCATAGGGTTGCCGATCGCTGATTTCGCGTTTCGGGAAACAGGCGTTGGATTTGCTGTTGAAGGTGAATGCTCTGCAATTCGGATCGGCAAGACAGGCGTTTTGACAGGAGCTCAGATCAGTATCGAAAAGAGATTGAAGATCAGACCCATAGAAATCGACATCGTTGGTCATAACCAGCCGCCGTTCAGGAACCGGAGAGTCAGCCAGCGCCGCAGCCGGAAAAGAAAACCCAAGGCACAAAAATACCACCGCCATCAAACGTTGCATAATAACCTCCATCTACAATGGCTTCATGGTCGCACAAGCGAAACGGATTTGGCAACGATTCCCCGGTCTTCGTTTAAATCAATGTTTACCAAGCTTTGGGATGCTGCCCCAAATTGTACCGGGTTGGGCCCGGATGGCCGGAGGGTGTAGATGACGCTTGCCAACAAATTGGCGGAAGAACGCAGGGCGCGATTGGCCGCGCAGCGGTTGTTGGAACAGAAACAGGCCGAGCTTTTTGCAGCGAATCGCAAACTTGGGCTGCACGCCCGGGCGTTGTCTGATGAAATTGTCGAAACCCGTGCCGAGGTGGAAACGGTCCGGGACGAAAACCGGCGCGTTAAATCGGACCTGACCGTCGCACATCAGAAAGTCGAAATCGCAGAACGCCGCCTATGGCATTCCATCGAAACCTTTCAGGACGGGTTTGCCTTTTTCGACGCGGATAGTCGGATGATCGCCGCCAACAACTCGTATCTTTCAGTGTTCGATGGGTTGGAGGAAATTGCGCCCGGCGTGGCCTATTACCGGTTGTTACAGTTGATCACCGAAGAGGGGATCGTTGATATCGGGGATATGCCTGCCGCGGATTGGCGGTCGCTGATGCTAAGCCGCTGGCAGTCCCAGAATCCCGAACCTACCGTTTTGCGGCTTTGGAACGGTGAGTATATCAAGATGATCGACCGGCGTGGTCATGGGGGCGACGTGGTCACTCTGGCGCTCAATATCACCGACACCGTGCGCTATGAGAAAGAGCTTAAAGACGCCCGGGAAAAAGCGGATGCCGCGAACCGGGCCAAGTCGGCGTTCCTGGCGAATATGAGCCACGAAATCCGCACCCCGATGAACGGCGTGATCGGTATGGCCGAGTTGATTCTGGATTCGAACCTGGAAGAAGAGCAACGGGTTTATGCCGAAACGATCAAAAGTTCTGGTGAGGCATTGCTGGTTATTATCAACGACGTTCTGGATTACTCCAAGATCGAAGCGGAAAAGCTGGCTCTGCATCCCGAACCTTTTGATCTTGAACGTACAATTCACGAAGTTGCGATGTTGATTCAACCGGTGGCACAGGGCAAGGGGTTGAGCCTCCAGGTGGATTACGACCTGTTCCTGCCCACTGTTTTCGTGGGTGATCCGGGGCGCATCCGGCAGGTGTTGACCAATCTGATCGGCAATGCGGTCAAGTTTACGCTGGAAGGCCATGTCATGATCCGGGTGGTGGGATTCCAGCCGGAAGACTCCATGGATACCCGGTTGCATATTACAATCGAGGATACCGGGATCGGTATCGAGCGGCAGAAAATCGGGCTGATATTTGGTGAGTTCAATCAGGTCGAAGATGAACGAAACCGACAGTTTGAGGGAACCGGCCTGGGTCTGGCGATATCTAAACGTCTGATCGAGTTGATGGATGGTGAAATCTGGGTCGAGTCCGAGCTGGGGATGGGGTCCACATTCGGGTTCTCGGTGACGTTGCCAACGCGGGATGACAAACCCGAATTTTCTGCAATTCAACAGGATCCGCGCAAGATCGTGTTGGTCAACGGGCTGGATACCGATCGCAATCTATTGGCCCGGCAGTTGGTCAAGCTTGGACAAAAACCTGTGGAGTTCGAGTCGGGGCTTGCGGCATTGGAGCAGTTCCCGGGGGATGCCGATATCGCGCTCGTCAACCATGTGCTGCCCGATATGAACGGATTTGAACTGGCCGAAAAGCTGTCTGAACAAGGCCATAGCGTGCCTGTCATTCTCACGAGCCCGACCCCGCTTGCCAATGCCACCGATAACCCGTTGATCAGGAAAGTCGTCCAGGTTCCGATTTCGCGGCGTGCGTTGATGCGGTTCCTGCAAGGGGTGCGTGAAACGGAGCATGTGGTTGTTGAGCATGAAGCGCCGACAGATGATCAGGCGGTCACAACCGACGAACGGCGTCAAATGCGGGTTCTTGCGGCAGAGGACAACAAAACCAATCAGCTTGTTTTCCGCAAGATGGTCAAGGACCTGGACATCGATCTGCGCTTTGCAGCGAACGGGATCGAGGCGGTGGATCTCTATAAAAACTTCATGCCTGATGTCGTGTTTATGGACATCTCCATGCCCAAGATGGATGGCAAGGAGGCAACAGGCCATATCCGTGAGATCGAGGAAATGACGGGTCAGCGCGTGCCCATCATTGCGCTGACCGCCCATGCCATGGCGAGTGATCGCGAGGTGATACTGGCGGCGGGGTTGGATCAGTATCTGACCAAACCCCTGCGCAAGGCCGAGATTGTGTCGGCCATCGGTCAGCATCAGCCCGAAGGGGTGCGAAACATCGCTCCGGGCTGATGGGGGCAGGTTAGATCACAGGCGTTCGATGGCCAGAGCAATCCCTTGCCCACCTCCGATACACATGGTGATCAAGGCTTTGGACCCCCCGATCCGCTCAAGTTCGTAAAGCGCCTTGACGGTGATGATGGCACCGGTTGCACCAACCGGGTGGCCAAGCGCGATGGCTCCACCATTCGGGTTGACTTTGGCCGGGTCCAGCCCAAGCTCCTTGTTCACGGCCAAAGCCTGCGCCGCGAAAGCTTCATTGGATTCAATCACATCGAAGTCATTGATATTCAATCCGGTTTTCGCCAGAAGATTTTCAACGGCGGGGATCGGACCAATGCCCATCACCTCGGGACGCACTCCGGCATGGGCATAGCCAAGCACCCGGGCGCGGGGTTTGAGCCCGGCCTTTTCGGCGGCATCGGCGCGGGCCAGGACAAGAGCGCCAGCCCCGTCATTGATGCCCGACGCGTTGCCCGCGGTGACGGTGCCGTCCTTCTGGAACACAGTGCGCAGGCCGGCCAGCGCCTCGGCTGTGGTCGCCTTTGGATGTTCGTCCGTGTCAAAGGCGACAGTGTCCCGACGTATCTTCACCTCGACCGGCACGATCTGATCCTTGAAATACCCCGCTTCGATCGCGGCTGCGGCGCGGGTCTGGCTTTCCAGGGCAAAGGCGTCCTGATCCGCGCGGCTGATGTCATATTCGGCGGCCACGTTTTCCGCGGTCACGCCCATGTGACCGGTGCCGAAGGGACAGTTCAGCGCCCCCAGCATCATGTCCAAGGTCTTGATATCCCCCATTTTTTGGCCCCAGCGTTGGTTCTGGATGATATAGGGGGAGCGGCTCATGCTTTCGGCCCCACCGGCCAGGCCGAAATCGGCGTCGTTCAGCATGAGAGACTGGATCACCGACACGATGGCCTGAGCCCCGGACCCGCAGAGCCGGTTGACGTTCATCGCAGGGGTGGTGTCGGGAATGCCCGCATCCATGGCGGCGATCCGCGACAGGTACATGTCACGTGGTTCGGTGTTAATCACATGTCCGAAGACCACATGCCCGATTTGCGCGCCTTCCACGCCAGAGCGTTCCAACGCGGCCTTTGCGGCAATCGCGCCCAATTGCGACGGAGGCGTAGCGGCAAGCGCGCCGCCAAAGGTTCCGATTGCTGTGCGTGCGCCATCAAGAATGACAATATCCGACATGATACCTCCTCGGGGTAAAGAATTCGCTAACAATCATAGAGAAATTTTTCAAAAAAAGTACAGGGGCGTTTCGTCACCGGTCACACTCGTTTGACGCCGTGTTTCGTGCCAGCGTCCGGCCCATGGTTTGGGAAGGTTTTTACCCCTTGTCACCCGCCCAAGAGCGCGTGTTGGCCGAAGTTTCGACCGGACAGCGGATCACGATCGGGGATGGGGAACTGCCGGAGACGGAGACACCCGAGGTTTCGGTGTGCGCAGGCATCCTGCGCCTGTTGCTGACCGCCTGCCATATCGCCCGGGGCGTTGTATCGCTTGCCGGAGCCCATGCGGTATGGTTGCGGGATGAGCCGGAAAGGTCGGGCGCGTCCTATCCGTTGCGGTTGGGGGCACCTGTGACGACTTTTCGCGCCATGCCGAAAACGGGTTTGATAAAGACGGATGCTTTAACCTTTGCCGATTGGGTGCGAATCGGGGGGTGAAAAGGCGGCACCCCATGGGCACCAAATGGGTGCCGGAGCGGTGCCGTTTGCAAAAGGGGCAAAGGTGAACGCGGCGCGCGCTGCGCCAGGCATTCCTTTAGGGTTTCAGCGCAACCCGCCCCGTTTCGGTCAGGGTCCAGACCTGCCCGTTTTCGATCACGGCGGTGGTCAGCGGGTGCCCCCACCCGGCACCGGAATCAAGGTTCACCCGGTTGCCACAATGTTCGGGCGTTTCACGCCAGGTGTGGCCATGGACCACCAGCCAGTCGAACGCAGCCCGGTGATCGAGAAAGGGTTCGCGGATCCAGATCAGATCATCCTCGGATTGCCATTCCAGCGGCAGGCGCGGTTGAATCCCGGCATGGACAAACAGCACCCCATCGGCGACGTGATACAGCGGGCAGGCGGCCAGAAACGCGCGATGGGACTGTGGCACCGCCGCCCGCGCGGCCTCCAGACGGTCGGGTTCGGGCAAATCCGGATCAACACCATAGGACGCCAGCGTTTCGCGCCCCCCCATGACCGGGTCATCCCAGCTTCGTTTGGAACGGATCAGGGGGTGATCCAGCGCGCCGGTGTCCAGATAATCCATGAACAGCCGGTCATGGTTGCCGCGCAGGGTGATCCAGGGTTTGCCGGCCTCGGCACCGTCCATGAGGGTCTGGATCACGCCGCAACTGTCAGGGCCGCGATCTACCAGATCGCCCAACACCACCAGCGGCGCGTTTGCGCCTCCATCGCGGTTGATCCGTTCCAATGCCTGATCCAGCATGGCGCGTTGGCCGTGCAGGTCGCCCATGGCGTAGATCGGCCCCGAAGGATGACCGGGCCGGGTCATGGGGTCAACCGTTCGCGGCCGTTGTCGGTGAGGATAGATACCTCGCCCTTTTCAAAGACAGCAGCGGTCAGAGGGTGGCCATATCCCGCGCCGCTATCAAGGTTGACGCGGTTGCCGTGATGTTCGGGGGTGGGCACATGGGTGTGGCCATGGACCACCAGCCACGGGTGCGGGCGGGGGTCATCAAGGAACGCGCCCCGGATCCAGATCAGGTCATCCTCTTTCTGATCCTGCAACGCGACACCGGGGCGAATTCCGGCATGGACGAACAGCAGATCGCCCGCTTCGTGGAAATTCTGTAACCCGGCGAGAAAGTCGAGATGGGCCTGTGGCACCGCCGCGCGCACCTGTTCATGCAGTTGGTAGGTGCGAATGCCATCAGGCACCGCAACCCCGTAGGAGGCCAGCGTTTCCACCCCGCCGATGCGGGGGTGCAGCCAGTGATAGCCCAGCAGAAGCTGGTTGTCCTGTTGCGGATAGGGGCCACAGAACAGGGCCATCATGCGGTCGTGATTGCCGCGCAGGCAGGTCCAGTTTCGGCCTTCGGCCTGCCCTGTAATCAGCCGGTCAATCACGGCGCGGCTGTCCGGTCCGCGGTCGGTATAGTCGCCAAGGAAAACGATATGCGCACCGGGTCCGCCATCGCGTTCAATACGGGCAAGCGCGGCGTCGAGTTCGTCAGGGTGGCCGTGAATATCGCCAATGGCATAAATCGGTTTGGTCATGGGTCCGGGCTTGAAGCGTTTCCAGTTCTTGCCGTGATCCAACAAGAACTGGAAACGCTTTAACGCAAAAACGCCCCGCGCGAAAGGCGGGGCGTTTGCAAGGCGTTTTGTCAGCGGTGTTCAGACGTCAAACGACATCGAAGTGACCTGTTGGAACATGCCGGTGGCGCGCAGTTTGTCGAGTACATCCGGGGCAACAGGTGCATCCACATAGAGCAGCGCAATGGCAGCCCCACCGGGCGCGTTACGGCCCAGCGTGAAGTTGGCGATGTTGACGCCGTTTTCGCCCATCATGTTGCCCAGGGTGCCAATAATGCCGGGGATGTCGTCATTGGTGGTATAGAGCATGTGCGCGCCCACTTCGGCGTCGATATTGATGCCTTTGATCTGGATGAACCGCGGCTTGCCGTCCGAGAACACCGTGCCGCCGATGGACCGTTCGCGGGCATCGGTCACAACGGTGACCTTGATATACCCTTCGAAGGCACCCGATTTGTCCTGGCTTGTGGTGCTGATCCTGACGCCGCGCTCTTTGGCGATGACGGGCGCAGAAACCATGTTCACATCCGGGTTTACCGATTTCATGATCCCCGCGATGGTGGCACAGTTCAGCGCTTCGAGGTTCATGCCGGACGCGACGCCATCATACAGGATGTTGATCGCTTTGATCGGTTCATCGGTGAGTTGGCCGATGAAGCTTCCCAAATGGTCCGCCAGCTTGATCCACGGGCCCATGACTTTGGCCTCTTCCGCGGTCACGCTGGGCATATTCAGCGCGTTTTCCACGGCACCCGTCAGCAGATAGTTCGACATCTGCTCGGCCACTTGCAGGGCGACGTTTTCCTGGGCCTCGGTCGTGGCGGCACCCAGGTGCGGCGTACAGACCACGTTGGGCAGGTTGAAAAGCGGGTTTTCGGTGGCCGGTTCAACGGAGAACACGTCAAAGGCCGCGCCTGCGACATGGCCGGATTTCAACAGGTCGGCCAGCGCCTCTTCGTCGACCAGACCACCACGGGCACAGTTGATGATACGCACACCGGGTTTGGTTTTTTCAAGGTTCTCGCGGGAGAGAATGTTCTTGGTCTGCTCGGTGAAGGGGACGTGCAGGGTGATGAAGTCAGCACGGGTCAGAAGGTCGTCAAGCTCAACCTTTTCCACGCCCATCTTGTCGGCCTTTTCTTCGCTGAGGAAGGGGTCAAAGGCGATGACTTTCATCTTGAGGCCCCTGGCCCGGTCACAGACGATGCCGCCAATGTTGCCCGCGCCGATGACGCCGAGGGTCTTGTTGGTGAGTTCGACCCCCATGAATTTGGATTTCTCCCACTTGCCGGCATGGGTGGAGGCGCTGGCCTCGGGGATCTGACGGGCTACGGCGAACATCATGGCGATGGCATGTTCGGCGGTGGTAATCATGTTACCAAAGGGCGTGTTCATGACGATCACGCCCTTCTTGGACGCGGCCTCTTTGTCCACGTTGTCGGTGCCGATCCCGGCACGGCCAATGACCTTGAGGTTGTCTGCCTTGGCGAGGATGGTTTCCGTCACCTTGGTCGCACTGCGGATGGCGAGGCCATCGTATTGGCCAATCACTTCGGCCAGCTTGTCCTTGTCCTTGCCCAGATCGGGTTCGAAATCCACGTCGATGCCGCGATCACGAAAGATCTGAACAGCGGTGGGAGAGAGTTTGTCGGAAACGAGTACTTTGGGAGCCATGGGTTTGGTCCTTTATGAGAGGGGGGAGCTCGTCGCGCCCTTGCGGGCGCGCCTCGCGAGGCCGCCTGTAAGGGCGGACGAGCAGTCAGGTTATTGTGCTTTGATTTCGGTTTCGAAGGCCCAGGCGAGCCAGGGCAGCATCGCCGCGACATCGCTGGTTTCCACCGTGCCGCCGCACCAGATCCGCAGACCGGCAGGCGCGTCGCGATAGGCACCGATATCAAGCGCGATGTTCTCGGCCTCCAGCCGCTTGGCCACGGCCTTGGCAAAACTCGCGCCATCGGCGATCCGGTCATCGGTGAATTTCAGGCACACGGACGTGTTGGAGCGCGTTGCCGGGTCCACCGCCAGGTTGGCGATCCAGTCATTGGCGGCACAGAAATCATGCACCGCCTGTGCATTGGCATCGGCCCGGGCGATCAGCCCTTGCAAGCCACCCACCGACCGCGCCCAGTCCAGCGCGAAAAGATAGTCTTCGACGGCCAGCATCGAGGGCGTGTTGATCGTGGCACCGGTAAAGATTCCGTCGATCAGCTTGCCGCCCTTGGTCAGGCGGAAAATCTTGGGCAGGGGCCAGGCCGGGGTGTAGCTTTCCAGCCGTTCCACGGCGCGGGGGGACAGGATCAGCATCCCGTGGGCCGCTTCGCCGCCCAGCACTTTTTGCCAGCTGAACGTGGTGACATCCAGCTTGTCCCAGGGCAGGTCCATCGCAAAGGCCGCCGACGTGGCATCACAGATGGTCAGGCCCGCGCGGTCGTCGGCGATCCAGTCGCCATTGGGTACGCGCACACCGGCGGTGGTGCCGTTCCAGGTGAACACGACATCATTGTTGCAATCGACCGTACCCAGATCGACGATTTCGCCATAGTCGGCGGTTTTCACCTCGGCGTCGATTTTAAGCTGTTTCACAACGTCGGTCACCCAGCCCGAACCAAAGCTTTCCCAGGCCAGCATTTCCACTTTGCGTTCACCCAGCAGCGACCACAGGGCCATTTCCACGGCACCGGTATCAGAGGCGGGCACGATGCCGATTTTGTAATCGGCGGGAATGCCCAGAACCTCGCGCGTGCCTTCGATGGCATCCTTCAGCTTGGCCTTGCCCACGGCGGCGCGGTGCGAGCGACCCAGGGCGGCGTCGGCCAGTTTATCAAGCGTGAATGTGGGGGGTTTGGCGCAGGGGCCAGAGGAGAAACGCGGATTGGCCGGCCGCGTTGCCGGTTGTTCAATAGCCATTTGTAGCTACCCTTCCAGATAAGCGCCTCTCGTTGGGGAGAGGTGTCCCACGGACCGAATTACGGGGGCTTGGGGGCTTTCACAAGGGGCAAATCGGGTCTAGAACGCCGCTTGGGTGTCGGAATGCGACACGGAAAGACTACGATCGGAAACTTCGTAAATGTATATCGTCACGCTGTTAACTTCGCCCGCCGCGCCGGGCCTGACCGCCGCGCTGGTTGATTCGCTGCGCAATGCCTGGGGGGGCGGCGATGCGGTATGGCTTTCGCCGGACGAGGCGGTGGAGTTTTCTGTGGCCGAGGTGCCGGGCAACCGTTGGGAGGTCTGGGCCGATCTTCAGGGCATGGGGGTGGATCTGATCGTGCAGCCCGGGGCCGGGCGGAAGAAAAAGATGCTGCTTGCGGATATGGACAGCACGATGATCCGCCAGGAATGCATTGACGAACTGGCCGATGAGGCGGGTGTTGGCGAGCGAGTCAAGGAGATCACGGCCCGGGCGATGAATGGAGAGCTGGATTTCGAGGGGGCGTTGACCGAGCGGGTCGGGCTGTTGGCCGGGCTGGATGAGGCCGTGATTGCAGAGGTGTTGGAAAAGCGCATTACCCTGATGCCCGGCGGGCGTGCCTTGGTGGCCACGATGAAGGTCAACGGGGCCTATGCCGCGCTGGTGTCGGGCGGGTTCACCGCCTTTACCGCATCGGTTGCGGCGCAGTTGGGGTTTGACGAGACCCGGGCCAATACGTTGCTGGTTGAGGGCGGCAGGCTGAGTGGTGAGGTCGGGCGGCCTATTCTTGGGCGTGAGGCCAAGGTGCAGGCGTTGGAAGAGATCACCGCAAAGCTGGGGATCGGTGAGGCCGATGTGATCGCCGTGGGCGATGGGGCCAATGATCTGGGCATGTTGGGGCGTGCCGGGGCAGGCGTGGCGCTACATGCCAAGCCAAGCGTGGCGGCGGAATGCGATATCCGGGTGAATTTCGGCGATCTGAGCGCGCTATTGTACCTGCAGGGGTATGCGCGCACCGAATTCGCAGCGTGACCCAAAGGCGTGCCCGTGCCGGGCACCCATGATGTCTCGATCCTCCGCCTTGCGGCGTCGTTCTCGGGATTGGCGCGTGAGGCTGGTGTTACGCGCTGACGGATGGCATCGGAAACAGTTCAACCTGTTGCGGCAGGGTGATCAACATGCGCCCGTTCATCGTGTCCTTTATGCCGAAACCGTTGCGTTCCAGCCTGCGTTCGAGGTCACGTTCATCTGTGGCCGCGTGGAGTTCGCGCCGTACAAGCGCCGCGATCTGTGCCGCGGCCAGCGGGTCGGTTTTGTGAAACATCTTATGCGGCCTCGGCCTGATCTTCGGGCAAGGCACAGAGTTCGGTGCCTTTCAGAAGCGAGGTGATCATGCAGCCGTGATCCGTATCGCGGATGCCATATCCATAGCCACGCAGGCGGAATTTCCATTCCCGGTCCGACAGCGCCATTTCGCGTTCCCGCATGACGATTTCACAGACCTTCCGGGTCATTTCAAAGTCGGGAGCTTCGTGTTTCATGGTTTTCATCCTCGTTTACAAAACATACTGTTGATGAAACGAGGATGATCCGGCCGGATGGCAGGAATTCAGCACAATCAAGGCAATTTCGAGAGATTGTTTACGGGGCCTGCCCGGTTTCCGCCGCAATTTGTGCGCGGGATTTGCGGGCGCGTTCGGTGGCCGATTTGAGTTGGCCACAGGCCGCCATGATGTCATCCCCCCGCGTTTTGCGGATGGGCGAGGCATAGCCCGCCTGGTAGATGATATTGGCAAAGGCGCGAATCCGGTTGTTGGAACTGCGTGTATAAGGCGATCCGGGCCATTCGTTGAACGGGATCAGGTTGATCTTGGCCGGGATGTTGTGGCGTTTGATATGGGCGATCAGCCTGTGGGCGTCTTCGTCGCTGTCATTCACGCCGTTCAGCATGACGTATTCAAAGGTGATGCGTTCGCTGTTGGACGCCTTGGGATAGGCGGCAAGCGCCTTTAACAGCTCTTCGATATTCCAGCGTTTGTTGATGGGAACAAGCACGTTGCGGGTGTCGTCGGTGGTGGCGTGGAACGAGATCGCAAGCAGGCAGCCGATCTCTTCGGCTGTGCGGGCGATTTCCGGGACGACGCCAGAGGTGGAGAGCGTGATACGGCGGCGGGACAGCTGGATGCCTTCGGGGTCCATGGCGATTTTCATGGCGTCGCGCACGTTGTCAAAGTTGTAAAGTGGTTCGCCCATGCCCATCAGAACGATGTTGGAGAGCAGCCGGGTTTCATCCTTGGGCGCGCCGGGGGTGGGCCATTCGTCAAGGTCGTCGCGCGCCATCATCACCTGACCAATGATTTCCCCGGCGGTCAGGTTGCGGACCAGCTTTTGCGTGCCGGTGTGGCAGAAAGAACAGGTGAGGGTACAGCCCACCTGGGAGGAAATGCAAAGCGTGCCGCGGTCGTCTTCGGGGATATAGACCACCTCGACCTCGTGCCCGCCGGCGATGCGGACAAGGTATTTGCGTGTGCCGTCGGTGGATACCTGTTTTGAGACCACTTCGGGAATGTCGATGGTGAAATGCTCGGCCAGTTGCGCGCGATAGCTTTTGGCCAGATTGGTCATGTCGGCAAAGTCGCGTTTGCCCCATTGATAAATCCACTGCCAGATCTGTCCGGTGCGCATCTTTGCCTGCTTTTCCGGCGTGCCCATGTCGATCAGCGCGGTGCGCATCTGGTCCCTGGTCAACCCGACGAGGTTCACCTTGCCATCACGACCGGTGGGCCGCAGACGGGGCAGGGTTTTCACGTCCGGCGTGATCGGGGAATAACTTGGCTTTTCGGTGCTCATGGCGCGCGTCCTGAAAAAAGCGATGGGGGATGCGTCTATATAGAGCGTTTCCCCCCATTGTCGAGTCATCCGTCCGGTTCCGGCATCTGTGGCGGAGAGCCGGGGCGGGCGCGCAGCGCAGCACCTTGGCCAGTGATGCGTGATAAGCCGTGAAAAACTTCCCAGCCCCGGCACCGGTCTGCGGTACAGGGGTGAGAAATCAAACTGTGAGGGGGGGCGTTACTTACAACGCTTCTCGGCGTCTTCCACCGCAGCCGTAAAGCCGGAGAGCGAGAACGTGTCCCTGGTCACCGTACCGCGGCCCGAACGTCCGGTTAAGACGGCCTTGGACCCGCGTTTCAACGCTGTGATGATCTTGGAATCATCCGAAGGAGACGCCGGCCAGGCCCATTCGCCTTCGGTGAACAGGTCAAACGACTTGCCATCGACATTCAGGTTTACCGTTGACCCGCTGGCAAAGGGATAACCGCCGGTAAAGGCCACTTGCCCGGCAACCTTGGCCGAGGGGCGGTAGAAGGCCATGAGCAGGATGTCGCTGCGTTTCACAGCAACCACGCGCCCGTCCTTGGTGTTAACCGTTTCCTTGGGTGATGACACAGCCCAGCATTCCCGTGGGCTTTTCTCTTCGAACACGGACCAGTCGGTTTTTGCTCCGACCTGGTTCGTACTTGTCTGCTGCGCCTCTGCACCAGTTGCCACCAGCGCCAACGCGGCCCCGGCGATTGCATGCGCAAAACGTGATACCATTTGTCCAGCCTCCAAGCTGTACTTTGCCTCAATTTCCGTCTCGGCCCCCAGCGTGCCTTGTTGCGGCATTTTCTGTAGACGGGGACCATTTTCAACTCGACAACACTACAATAGCCTGAAATCTGCCGATAACAAAAGAGGAATTGGCAGAATTTTGCCAGAGATGTGAGCGGGAGGGTCTGAAATGGCGACACCGGCAGAGATGGCCGAGATTTGGCGCGGCGATTTTCGGGAAAGCCTGCATCTGGGTCACGCCGTGATTTGCGGACCCGGGGGCGAGATTGTCGAGTCCTGGGGTGATCCCGATATGGAGGTCCTGCCGCGATCTTCGGCCAAGATGATCCAGGCGCTTCCGCTGTTGGAGAGCGGCGCGGCGCGCGTGGCGGGGCTGAGCCAGCAGCAACTGGCGCTGGCCTGTGCGTCCCATAAAGGGGCGGCGATCCATGTGGACCCGGTGCGCAACTGGCTCCGCGATCTTGGCCTTGGGGCGGATGATCTGCGCTGTGGTGCGCATATGCCCACTGACCGGGACGAGGCCAACCGCATCATTCGCGCCCATGCCGCGCCTTGCCAATGTCACAACAACTGTTCCGGTAAACATGCGGGGTTCCTGACGCTGAACCGGCATCTTGGGGCAGGCCCGGACTATGTCGCCCCCGAACATCCGGTTCAGGTCGCGGTGAAGTCTGCCTTTGAAGAGGTGACCGGGCAGGTCAGTCCCGGCTTTGGAATTGACGGCTGTTCCGCCCCCAATTTTGCCACCACATTGCATGGCATGGCCCGCGCCATGGCGTTTTTTGCCGGGGCTTCGGGGGGCACGGCGCGCTCTGATGCGGCCGTGGCGTTGCGCGAGGCGATGATGGCCTGGCCCGAACTGGTGGCGGGCGAAGGGCGCGCCTGTACAGAACTGATGCGGGCCTGTGGCGGCAAGGTCGCGCTTAAAACCGGGGCCGAGGGTTTTTTCGTCGCGATCATCCCCGAACGCAAACTGGGCGTGGCGTTGAAGATCGTGGATGGCGGTACGCGGGGGGCGGATTGTGCCATTGCGTCGATTCTGGTGAAACTTGGCCTCGTTGCCGCCGATCACCCCGCGGTTTTGAAATTCCGCAACGCGCCGATGCTCAATTGTCGCGGGATCGAAGCAGCGCATATCCGTCCGGGCGCTGCGTTTGCATAAGGTGTCGGGCGGGGTGAAATTTCCTACCGGCGGTTATCGGAGCATTCCGAAAGCCCGCGAGCGGATTCTGTGTCCACGGGTCGAAAGGTGGGCACCGGTTTTCGGATTATCTATTGATCGGAACACCCCGTGCGGCGCTTGCCGCGTGAGGTGTGGCATACTCCGTGAGGGGAAAGGGGGGCGCACCGCAGGTGCGCCCCCCCCGGCGATGCGCGCAGCGCAGCGCAAAACCTGTCCTGAGATGCGCGCAGCGCAGCGCAAACTCTCGCCTTGGAGCTTAACGCCCGGGCAGATCCTCTCGGGCGGGGGCGGGATCCCAGTTCTCGATCAGTGCCATGGCCTCGTCTGCCGAATCCACAAATCGGAACAGGCTGAGGTCCTCGGCCGAGATCGTGCCGGCATCTGAAAGTGCGTCCCAGTTTATGATTCTGGTCCAGAAGTCGCGGCCAAACAGAAGGAAGGGGACACGTTTCATCCGGCCTGTTTGAATCAGCGTGAGCGATTCAAACAGCTCGTCCAACGTACCGAACCCACCGGGGAAAATCGTGATCGCGCGGGCGCGCATCAGGAAATGCATCTTGCGGATCGCGAAATAGTGGAAGTTGAAACACAGGTCGGGCGTCACGTATTCATTGGGTGCCTGTTCGTGCGGCAGCACGATGTTCAACCCGATCGAGGCCCCGCCTGCGTCCTGCGCGCCCCGGTTGCCTGCCTCCATTACACCGGGGCCACCCCCGGTCACGACCACGTTCCTGTGCCCCCCGCTTTCCAGAGATTTCAGCGTCATCAGCCGGGCAAATTCCCGCGCCTCGTCATAAAAGGACGAAAGGTCGGCCAGCGTTTGCGTGCGCGCGGTTTGCTTTTTCGCAGGTTCCGGGATGCGGGCCCCGCCAAACATGACGATGGTGCTTTCGATTCCCTTTTCATCCAGCATCATCAGGGGCTTGAGCAGCTCCAGCTGCAATCGCACCGGGCGCAGTTCATCGCGGCACAGGAATTCATCGTCGGCAAAGGCGAGCCGATAGGCCGGGGCACGGGTTTGCGGGGTGTCTGGTACGTGTTCCGCGCTGTCCACATCGGTATGGGCATCACGGAACGGGTTCAGGCGGTCTTCTTTGGTCACTCGGGTACTCCCTGATTGCGCGTTTATCCATGGCCTATACTGCCTTTGGCGGAGGTATTCTAATCCCTTGTTGCCGGACGGGTTCTCGCGGGCTATTTGGGACCGGGCAGGCCAGGCGTGCCGGTACAGTTGGACAGGTCAAACACGAAACGCGCCATTTTATATGTGATCTCGTCCGGGCGGGTGTCGAGGATGTGGATTTTGCCTGTACTCAGTTTCATCTGGAACGGTTGGACCCCCACATAGGCACCATATCCGTTTCTAAAGCGTTCGCCCTTTCACCTGAGACAGGGAAAAGGGCGAAGGCAGCGCGACATTTATGTGTTTCGCGCGTCCTGCCAACACCCCGTGAGTCAGGGTTTTGGCAGGACGTTTTAGGTTTGATGTGGCCACACAGATGGGTCGCATCGCCCACCGTCTGATTGTAGCTCAGGCTGTGATGCTGGGCCGAAAGCGGGTCGCGCACGCCCATATTCGCCAGGGCGATATTGACCCGGCCAAGGGTGCCTTTTTCCAACGCGGCTTCGCTGCCGTCCAGCGTGAGAGGGGTGGATAGGGTCGCGGTGGGGAGGGCCGCGAGCACGAAGAGAAGCAGAATACGCATGTAACGCCCAATAGTTGCTTGGAATTTCCAAATGGATACCGGAACAATGGGACGAAATTGGGGCGTGGCCGGGTTGCGAACCGCGCCAGATCAGGGAGAGCGGGTTATGGAGTGGAAAGACGCGATCAAGGCGGCGCAGGTGCGGATCACGGGCCATGTGGTGAAAACGCCGGTGATGCGGTTTGACGGGTTCGGGTTGGGGGGTCCGATCCAGATCAAGCTTGAACAGGTTCAGCATTCGGGAAGCTTCAAGGCGCGGGGGGCGTTCAATACGCTGCTTTCGGGACCCGTGCCCGAGGCCGGGCTTGTGGCGGCGAGCGGGGGCAATCACGGTGCCGCGGTTGCCTTTGCCGCGCATCGGCTGGGTCATGATGCCCATATTTTCGTTCCCGAGATGGCAGGACCTGCGAAAATCGCGCTGATCGAACGGTGTGGGGCGCAGTTGACGGTGGTGGGCGGGGAATATGCCAACGCCCTGGCCGCAGCGCAGGAGTATGAAGATGCGAGCGGGGCGATGCAGATTCATGCCTATGACGCACCGGCCACCGTGGCCGGGCAGGGCACCTGTTTTGCGGAATGGGAGGCGCAGGGGTTGGAGGCCGACACGGTTTTGATCGCCGTGGGCGGTGGCGGGTTGGTCGCCGGGGCGCTGGCGTGGTTTGCGGGCGGGCGCAAGGTGGTAGCGGTGGAGCCTGAAACCTCCTGTGCATTGAACGCGGCGCTGGCCGCCGGAGCGCCGGTGGACGTGGAGGTTTCCGGGGTGGCCGCCAATGCGCTGGGCGCGCGGCGGATCGGGGAGATTTGTTTCGGTCTGGCGCAGGAGGTTGGGGTCGCGTCGGTTCTGGTCACGGACGCGGCCATCACCACCGCGCAGGCCGCGTTGTGGCGTGAGGCGCGGCAGTTGGTGGAGCCAGCCGGGGCCACGGCCCTGGCTGCGTTGATGTCCGGGGCCTATCGCCCGGAGCCGGGCGAAAAGGTGGCGGTGTTGGTGTGTGGTGGCAATTTCGCGCCGGATCCGTTTGGGTGAGCGCAGGGTAAAGACGCGCTTGGGCGGTTTCCCACCCTTGTGAGCGGGCGGTTGTGGCCAGGGTTTTGCGATCCCACCCCAACCGCCACGCGCGCGTCTTTTTCAGGTTCAGGGCGGTGTCGATTATGAAGGAGGGCGCGTCGCATTGATCCGGGGCAGGATTTGCGCGTATATGCGACGGTAACGCAAGGGACAGACCCAAGGGAGATTCTGAAAACATGTCGAACGCCGCATTGGAAACCGCAATCGAAGCTGCGTGGGATGCGCGCGATAGCATCACCTCCGCCACCACCGGCGAAACCCGCGAGGCCATTGAGGACACGTTGAACGCGCTGGACAGTGGTAGTCTGCGTGTGGCCGAACGTCAGGATAACGGGGACTGGCATGTGAATCAGTGGGCCAAGAAGGCCGTGCTTCTGGGTTTCCGCCTGAAGGACATGGAAGAGCAAACCGGCGGGCCACAGGGTGGCGGCTGGTGGGACAAGGTCGACAGCAAGTTCAAGGGCTGGGGCGATAACCAGTGGAAGGCGGCCGGGTTCCGCGCCGTGCCCAACTGTGTCGTGCGCAAGTCGGCCTATGTGGCACCGGGCGTGGTGCTGATGCCGTCCTTTGTCAACCTTGGTGCCTATGTGGATGAAGGCACCATGGTCGATACCTGGGCCACCGTGGGATCCTGTGCCCAGATCGGCAAGAACGTGCACCTGTCGGGTGGCGTGGGCATTGGCGGAGTGCTGGAGCCGATGCAGGCGGGTCCGACCATCATCGAGGACAATTGCTTTATTGGTGCGCGCTCGGAAGTGGTCGAGGGCTGTATTGTGCGCGAAGGTTCGGTTTTGGGCATGGGCGTGTTCATTGGCCAGTCCACCAAGATCGTGGATCGCGAAACCGGTGAGGTGATGTATGGCGAAGTGCCCTCGGGTTCGGTTGTTGTGGCCGGGTCGATGCCCAGCAGGAACGGTATTAACCTGTACTGTGCCGTGATCGTGAAACGCGTGGACGCACAAACCCGGTCGAAAACTTCGATCAACGAGCTGTTGCGCGACTGATCTCTGCCGTCTTCCCGGTCGTATTCACGCTGCCCCGGACCACCGGGGCGGCGTTTTTTGCGTCCGCAGGAGATTTTTCCGACGGAGCGGCGTTGGCCGAACGTAGCAGGTAGGAACAGAACAAGTCGGGTCGGGAAAAATGGTACGGATCGTAGTGTTGGTGGGGTTGATGCTGTTGGCACAGGTGCTTGACCAGGGGGGCGGCCGCGACCCCGTGCGTACGGGCGGCGCGTTTGGGTCGGCTGTTCCGGTCTCTGTGGTCCCGTCGCCTGTGGTCCGACTGTCTGTGGCGCACACTGCTTTGGTGACAATTTTGGTCACGGTTCGGTCCTGAGACCTAGCTGGTCCTCAGATCAGTCGTGGGTTCCGAACCTGCGGTTTGAAATCCGGGCGCGGGGGCCGTTTTTGCGCAGGCTAAAGCGTTCGGTCTTTAACCTGAGACAGGGAAAAGGGCGAAGGCCGCGCGACATTTATGTGTTTCGCGCGTTCTGCCAAAAACCCGTGAGTCAGGTTTTGGCAGGACGCTTTGGGAAGCGCACGGTTGATGGGCTCGCCCGGGGGTGGACCTTTGCCGCCAAATTGGGCATTTCGGAGCAAAGCAACCGCAAAGGGGCCGTGTGATGGGCGAGAAGAAGAGCGAGAAGCGCAAGTCGCGGCAACAGGTTTACACCTTGCTGGTTCAGATCGGCCGCAAGGACGGGGACGGGTTGCCCGAGGGTGCCACGGGTGCCGCGTTGATGGTGTTTGCCAGCGGTGTGGACGAGGCGGAAGCGGTGCGCGAAACGGTGGCCATTCTGAAACAGGCCGATACCGCGCCTCTGGATGTCACGGGTTATGGCACGTTGGAAGAACGCCAGGCCGAGGGCCATGACATTTCCGACGAGGAGCGCGAGTTGATGGACCGCGCTCTTGCCGAAAATTCCGTCATCGTGGTGCAGATGACCCCGTTTTTCGACGAAGACGAATAAGCCCGCAGGGGCAGGTTTTCCGAATCTTGACGGGGCTTTGACCGATCCCGCGCCCGGAATCCTGGGGTTGTTTCGCTATGCGTTGGACAAGATCGGGTTGGGGGATGGGCCGGACGATTTGAACCGGATCATCGGGTCACCCCTTGGCGACAGCTTTTGCCGACGGTGATGGCACCCATATTGGTCCGGGTTTTTCGCGCATAATTGGCTCTGGTGAGCCATCCTATTTGCAGGGTAATGTCAATCCCACTGACCTGTTTCAGCAAAGGGTAAGACCATGGAGACCCGTACAGTACGTACACGGATTGCGATCAATGGGTTCGGGCGGATAGGCCGGTCCATCCTGCGGCTTTTGCACGGCGCGCGCGCCGGGGAAGGGTTCGAACTGGTGGCGATTAACGATATCGCGCCGCTGGAGAGCTGTGCCTATCTGTTTCAATATGACAGCGTTTTCGGCCCTTTTGCGGGGGAGGTGCGCCACGTGCCGGGCGCGTTGATTGTCGAGGGCAAGCGAATCCCGTTTGCAAATGAACCGGATATAGGTGCGCTGGACCTTGGGGACGTGGATGTGGTGTTGGAATGCACGGGCGCGGCAGGCAACCGCGCCACGGCGATGCGCGGGCTTGAGGCCGGGGCGCGCGCGGTGTTGATCTCTGGCCCGTCGGGGGCGGCGGATGTGACGGTGGTTTCTGGGGCGAATGACGGTGATCTGGGGGATCGGAAGATCGTGTCCAATGCCAGTTGTACCACCAATGCCCTGGCACCTTTGCTCAGGCTGCTGGACGATCATTGGGGGGTGGAAAGCGGCCATATGACCACGGTGCATTGTTACACCGGAAGCCAGCCGACGATTGACAAACCGCGTGACGATCTGGTGCGCAGCCGGGCGGCGGCCCTGTCCATGGTGCCAACCACCACCAGTGCGGCGCGTCTTATTGGTGAGGTTCTGCCGGGTCTGGCAGGGCGGATCGAGGCGCGGGCGGTGCGGGTTCCGACGGCGAGCGTATCGGCCATAGACCTGACCCTTCAGACCCGCGACGAGGTGACGGTGCAAGAGGTGAACGCAGTTTTGGAACGGGCGGCCGGGCAAAGCCCGTTGTTTGGGTTCATCAGCCAGCCACTGGTTTCGACCGACCTGCGCGCACGGCCCGAAAGCATCGTGATGAGCGGGCGGGAGACCAGCGTGTCACTGGGTGGATTGCTGCGCGTGTTCGGATGGTATGACAACGAATGGGGGTTTTCCAACCGGATGCTGGACATGGCCGCGAAGATGAGCGCGCGTGGATGAGGCATCCGGGGGGCGGATGTCCCGCCCACCCACCCCCATCCACCCCCCGGATGCGCAGGATTTGATGGTCTGTGCGCAAACAGTTGCCGTGTCGGCGGAGTTTGTGTTTTCTGCGCGCGGGGCAGTGGGGCGCAACGGGGCAATTTGTGGAAAAGCCATAAACTGTTCCGCCACTCTCGGGGTTGGCCTTTTGTCCGGTGCCGGGCATCATCGCCGCAAAGAGGGAGAAAAGCATGGCCGGGTATCTGACCACTCATGTTCTGGACACCGCGCGGGGATGCCCTGCGCAGGGCGTCAGGATCGCGCTTTATCATGTGTCCGGGACTTCGCATCGTAAGATCGCTGAAGCTGTGACCAATGCCGACGGGCGCACCGATGCGCCGATTTTGCCCGAGGGCGAATTCAAAACCGGCATCTATGAGTTGATCTTTTTCGCCGGGGATTATTTGCGTGACAGCGGGCAGGGAGGGGCGGAGCCCATGTTTCTTGATCAGATCCCGATCCGGTTCGGCATGAGCGACGCCGCCGCGCATTACCACGTGCCCCTGTTGCTGTCGCCTTTCGGCTATTCCACCTACCGGGGAAGTTGAAGGGCACGCGCGGGGGCGGTCGGGTGCGGTAAGCTTTCGGCAGAGCATTTCCTTTTTATGTGAGGAGGTGAATACTCTGCGCTGTTGATCATCGGTGCGGTTTTGGCGTTTGACTTTGGCTCTCTGACACTGCCATCGCACATGGTTTTGCCTGCAAACAGGCGCTTGAGGGCCAATGGGTGTGTCGCCCTCTCAAATACCCCGTCAGGCCCGCTTCAACCGTTCCGCGATCCTTTCGGCCATGAAGTCGAGAAACAGCCGGGCCTTTGGGTCCTGGCGTTTGCGGTGGGGGTACAGGGCGGCGAGTTGCACGGGGATCGGGGGCATGTCGGGCAATACCGGGACCAATGTGCCCGCGTCCAGATGCGGTGCCAGTTCGAATTCGGGTTTCAGAATGATCCCGTGCCCGTCCAGCGCCCAGTTGGTCAGCACATCCCCATCATCGGATTCATACGGGCCTGACACGGCAACACGTTTCACCCCGTGTGAGGTTTGGAGAGGCCATTGGAATTCCGGTGCGCCGGGATAGCGCAGGTTCAGGCAGTCGTGATTGTCGGTCAGGTCCCGCGCATCGCCTGGCGCGCCACGAGCCGCGATATAGTCCGGCGCTGCACATAGAAGGCGTGGGCAATCGGCGATCTTGCGGATTTTCAACGTGCTGTCCGTAGGGGTGCCCAGAAAAAAGGCGATATCCAGCCCTTCTTCGGTCAGGTCCAGCTTGCGGTCCGAGAGACGCAGACGCAGAGTGATCAGCGGGAAGCGCGCCTTGAATTCCGGCACCAGGGGGGCCACCAGGCGGCGGCCGATCCCAAGTGGTGCGGCCACGTGCAAGGTTCCGCGTGGGGCGTCGGTTGTGGAGGCTATGGCGGCTTCGGCTTCATGGACCGCTTCGAGAATGCGCAAAGCGCCGTCATAGAAGATCCGCCCCTGTTCCGTGGCCGACAGTTTCCGGGTTGTGCGTTGAAAGAGGCGGGTGTTCAGGTGTTCTTCTAACTGTTGAATGCGCGACGAGGCCACGGCGGGAGAGATGCGTTGATCCCGCGCGGCGGCGGACATCGAACCCAGTTCATGGACACGCACAAAGGTTCGGATATTGTCCAGATATGACATGAAGTCCCCGGTTTTCAGGTTTTGTTTGAAAGTGATGGGGATTTATTGGTGGTTCAAGGGAAAACCGCGTGCCCATAGGATCGGGATTGCGAAAACAGGGAGCAAACACATGCTGGAGGCGATACTGTGGGAGTGGCTGGAGTTTGCCATTCGGTGGCTGCACGTGATCACCGCGATCGCCTGGATCGGGTCGTCCTTTTATTTCATCGCTTTGGACCTTGGGCTGCGCCGCGAAGGTGATCTGGGCGGTGCGGATGGCGAGGAGTGGCAGGTCCACGGGGGCGGGTTTTACCATGTCCGAAAATATCTGGTGGCGCCCAAGGCGATGCCCGAGCATCTGACATGGTTCAAATGGGAGAGCTATTCCACATGGTTGTCCGGGGCGGCGTTGTTGATGGTGGTTTACTGGGCGGGCGGGGAGCTTTACCTGATTGATCCGCAACGGGCCGAGTTGCAGCTTTGGCAGGGGATCGCGATTTCGGCGGTGTCGCTGTCCCTTGGCTGGGTGATTTACGATGTGCTGTGCAAATCGGCGCTGGGGGAAAGGCCGACGGTGTTGATGCTGTTGCTGTTCCTCATGCTTGTGGCCATGGGGTGGGGGTATACGCAGGTGTTCACGGGCCGGGCGATGATGTTGCACCTTGGCGCGTTTACGGCGACGATCATGACGGCGAACGTGTTTTTCATCATCATGCCGAACCAGCGGATCGTGGTTGCCGACCTGAAGGCCGGGCGCAAGCCGGACCCGAAATACGGCAGGATTGCCAAGCTGCGATCAACCCACAACAATTATCTGACTTTGCCGGTCATCTTCCTGATGCTCAGCAATCACTACCCGCTTGCCTTTGGCACAGAGTATAATTGGGTCATTGCCGCGCTGGTTTTTCTTATGGGGGTGACGATCCGGCATTTTTTCAATTCGATGCATGGGCGCCGGGGCATGAAATGGTGGACCTGGGCGGTGACGGCGGCGTTGTTTGCGGCGATCATCTGGTTGTCGGCGCTGGGCGTGCCGGACGCCGCGCGGGCCTATGACGCCGCCGAGGCGCGCGATCTGACCCCGGCGGAGCAGCGGTTTGCCGAGGCCGAGGGGTTCGCGGATGTGGCTGATATCGTGTTGGGGCGCTGTTCCATGTGCCATGCACGGGAACCGGGATGGGACGGGATTGGCCATGCCCCGAAGGGTGTGTACCTGGAAACCGCGCAGGACGTGGCGGCCTATGCGCGGCAGATTTATGTGCAGTCGGGGGTGAGTGTGGCCATGCCTCCGGCCAATGTCAGTTGGATGGAACCCGAAGAGCGCGCAGAGATCGCGCGTTGGTATTTGGCGGCTGGATCGTAAGCGGGTTTGTATGTGCCCCCCTCCGGCTTTGTTCCCTGTCATCAGAGCGGGGTTTTGGAAAAGAGGGTGAGCGCGGTAGGATAAGGCAGCGGAAAGCAGCGGCAGGGGAGGAAGGTGGACATATGAGGGCAACTCGGTCGGAGATCCGGTTCGTTCTGAATGGAGAGGACATATCCGTGGCCCGTGTATCCGCGGGCGATACGCTGTTGGATTTCCTCAGGCTGCGCCAGAGGTTGACGGGAACCAAGGAAGGCTGTGCCGAAGGGGATTGCGGGGCCTGTACCGTTCTGGTCGGGCGGCTGGCCGGGGGGGTGTTGGTTTATGAAGCGGTGAATGCCTGTATCCGGTTTCTGGCCACGGTGGACGGGTGCCATGTGGTGACCATTGAACACCTGCGCGGCGCAGATGGCGGATTGCATCCGGTTCAGAGGGCCATGGTCGCGCATCACGCAAGCCAGTGCGGGTTCTGTACGCCGGGTATCGTGATGGCGCTTTATGCGCTGTGGATGCGCCGCCCGAGTCCCAGTGTGACCGAGATCGAGATGGCATTGCAGGGCAACCTGTGCCGCTGTACCGGCTATGCGCCGATCATCGCGGCGGCGCGGTCGGTTGGGGCCGAAGCGGACCCGGTGCAGGCAGAGCGTGCCGAGATCACCGCGCGGCTGACCGGGATGCGGGACGGGGCGCGGGTGACGCTTGGGGTGGGCGCGGATCAGGCCGTTTTGCCCGCGGATGTGGATGATTTCGGCGCGTTGCTGGAAGAGATGCCCGAGGCGACGGTTGTGGCCGGGGCAACGGATGTGGGGCTTTGGGTCACAAAGCAGCTGCGCGAGATCGGCCCGGCCCTGTTCATCGGTCACCTTGGGGGGTTGCGGCAGGTGGTGCGCACGGAAACGGAGATCACTCTTGGGGCCGGGGTCAGTTATTCCGAGGCGGAAGAGGCCATGACAGAGGCGTTTCCACACCTCGCCGCATATTGGCACCGCATCGCGGGGTGGCAGGTGCGCAACATGGGGACGATCGGCGGGAATATCGCCAACGGGTCACCCATCGGGGATATGCCGCCGGTGTTGATTGCTCTGGACGCCCGGGTGATCCTGCGCCGGGGCGCGGCGCGGCGGGAGCTGCCGCTGGACGCGTTTTTCATCGACTACGGCAAACAGGATTTGCGCGCGGGAGAATTCGTGGAAGCCATCCGGGTGCCGTTTCCCGCCGGGGATGTGCGCCACGGGGCGTGGAAAGTGTCCAAGCGCCGGGACGAGGACATTTCCACCGTTGCCGCAGGGATCGCCGTAACAGTTGAGGGCGGGCGGATCGTGGCGGCGCGGCTGGCATTTGGCGGTATGGCTGGTGTGCCCAAACGCGCGGCGCATGCCGAAGCCGCATTGATCGGGGAACCGTTCGGCGAAGCGGCGTTTCGGGCCGCTCTCCCGGAATTGAGCAAGGATTTCACGCCGCTTTCTGATCATCGCGCAAGCGGCGAATACCGCATGACGATCGCGCGGAACCTGTTGTTGCGGTTCTGGGCAGAACAGTCCGGTGTGGAAGAAGCCGGGTTGCCGGAAAGGGTGGACGCATGAGCGAGAGGACCCGGGGCGGGGTGACGCATCAGAGCGTGGTCCATGACAGCGCGCATAAACACGTGACCGGCGCGGCCTGCTATACGGATGACATTGCCGAACCGCTGGGTACGTTGCACGCCGCGCTGGTCCTGTCGCCGGTGGCGCGGGGGCGGATTGAAACGCTGGACCTGTCCGCCGTTCGGGACGCACCCGGCGTGGTGGGGGTGATCACCGCAGCCGACATTCCCGGGGTCAATGACATTTCGGCCACCGGGGCGGGGGACGAACCGCTTTTCCCTGAAACCGAGGTGCAGTTCCACGGTCAGCCGTTATGCGCTGTCATTGCCGATACTCGTGCGGCGGCGCGCCGTGCGGCGGCTCTGGCACGGGTCGAGATCCTGCCAGACGACCAGCCGCCGGTCATCGGGATCGAGGCAGCGCGCGAACAGGGCACGCTGGTCGCGCCTCCGTTACGGTTGGCGCGCGGCGATGCGCAGGCCGGGTTGGAGGCCGCCCCGCACACCATACGGGGCCGCATGGAGATCGGTGGGCAGGACCATTTGTATCTTGAGGGTCAGATCGCTTTTGCGCTTTCGGGCGAAGACGAGGACGTGATCATCCACTGTTCCACCCAGCATCCCAGCGAGGCTCAGCACATGGTGGCCCATGTTCTGGGCGTTCCATCCCATTCGGTTGTCGTGAACGTGCGCCGCATGGGGGGCGGGTTTGGTGGCAAGGAAAGCCAGATGAACCTGTTCGCCTGTATCGCGGCACTGGCGGCAAAGAAGTTTGATCGCCCGGTCAAGCTTCGTCCCGACCGGGATGAGGATATGATCGTCACCGGCAAACGCCACGAATTCAGCGTGGATTACGCGGTTGGGTTCAACGAAGAGGGTCGCATCCACGCGGTGGACGGTGCTTTTGCTGCGCGCTGTGGTTTTGCCGCTGATCTGAGCGGGCCGGTCACGGATCGGGCGCTGTTTCATGCGGATAACGCCTATTACTATCCCAACGTTCTGCTGCGATCCCTGCCGTTGAAAACCAATACCGTTTCGAACACCGCGTTTCGCGGGTTCGGAGGGCCGCAGGGGGTCATCGTTGCGGAGCGGATGATTGAGGAAATTGCATATGCCCTTGGGCGCGATCCGCTGGATATTCGCAAAGCCAACTTTTACGGGCCCGGGCGGGATGTGACGCCCTATCACCAGGTGGTCGAGGATAATATCATCGCCCGCGTCGTGGATGAGCTGGAGGAGAGTGCCGGGTATCGCGCCCGCCGCGCTGCGATTATCGCGCAGAACGCCAGGGGCGGGATTGTGCGGCGGGGGATTGCGTTGACGCCGGTGAAATTCGGCATTTCGTTCACCGCTACGTGGTACAATCAGGCGGGTGCCCTGGTTCATGTCTATAGCGACGGGTCGATCATGTTAAATCATGGTGGCACAGAGATGGGGCAGGGGTTGAATACCAAAGTGGCCCAGATCGTGGCGGACGCCTTTGGACAGGATATTGACCGGGTCAGGATCACGCAGACCACCACCGAGAAAGTTCCCAACACCAGCGCCACAGCGGCGTCATCGGGTACTGATCTGAACGCTATGGCCGCGTTGGATGCCTGTGAGCAGATCAAGGCGCGGATTTCCGATTTCACCCGCGACACCATGGGGGCCGAGGCCGAATTCCGTCCCGGAACCGTGCGGGTCGGGGCGCAGGAGTTCCCGTTTAACACTTTGATTAAAATGGCCTATATGGCGCGTGTCCATCTGTCCGCAGCCGGGTTTTACAAGACGCCGAAAATCCATTGGGACCGCGACAAGGGGCAGGGAAGGCCGTTTTACTATTTCGCCTATGGCGCGGCCTGTTCCGAGGTGTCCGTGGACAGTCTGACCGGAGAGTATCAGGTTGACCGGGTTGATATCCTGCATGATGTGGGGCGGTCTCTGAACCCCGCGCTGGACAAGGGACAGGTCGAGGGCGCGTTTGTGCAGGGCATGGGGTGGCTGACCAGCGAGGAATTGGTTTGGGATGCCGAGGGGCGGCTGCGCACGCATGCTCCGTCAACTTACAAGATCCCGCTGGCTTCGGATATCCCACGGCAGTTCAACGTGCGGCTGGCCGAGTGGTCCGAAAACGCAGAGCGCAGCATCAAGCGGTCCAAGGCGGTGGGCGAGCCGCCGTTCATGTTGGGTATCTCGGTGTTTGAAGCTCTGTCCATGGCGGTGGCCAGCGTGGCCGATTACCGCGAATGCCCCCGGCTTGATGCGCCGGCCACACCGGAACGGGTGCTGATGGCCATGGAAAGGCTGCGCGGATCATGAGCGGGCTGGCCGGGTTTTTCGCGTCCGAGCGAGAGGTGGTGGTGCTGTGCCTCACACGCGTACAGGGATCGTCGCCCCGCGAACAGGGGGCGTGCATGTTCGTCGCGCCAAATTCGGTGTGGGGCACGATTGGTGGCGGGCAGCTTGAATACATGGCGATGGACCATGCACGGAACATGTTGCGAAACGCGGGCAGACGCGATGTGATGGACGTGCCATTGGGCCCGGCGATCGGCCAGTGCTGTGGCGGGCGGGTTGAGGTGACGTTGACCCGGCTTACCGCAGCGGAGCGGCGCGACGCGTTGGCAAAGGAGCGGGCGGACCGGGCGGCCCAGCCCCGGGCGATGATTTTTGGCGCGGGTCATGTGGGGCGGGCTTTGGCGCGGGCGCTGCTGCCCTTGCCCTATCGTTCGGTTCTGATCGACAGCCGCCCGGAAGAGTTGGCGATGGGGCAGGGCGACACCCTTTTAACCCCTTTGCCCGAGGCCGAAATTCGCGGTGCCCCGGCCGGGGCGTTCTTTGTCATCGCCACCCATGATCATGCCTTGGATTTCCTGTTGGCATCCGAGGCGCTGGCGCGGCGCGACGCGGCCTATATCGGGATGATCGGATCGACAACCAAGCGGGCGCGGTTCGAAAACTGGGCGACCGGGGTGGACAGTTCGCGGTTGACCTGTCCCATGGGCACAGGGCACAGCCGGGACAAGCGCCCCGAGGTGATCGCGGCGTTGATTGCCGCCGAAATGCTGACTGTTACGGCCAAAACAAGCGAAGGCATGGAGATGGATCGTGGGTGAAAAAATCATACGCGGGCGGGTGCTGAATTTTACCGGAGAGCCCTTTGGCCCCGAAGATACGGATGCGTATGTGTATATCGAAGACGGGGCTGTTCACCTGCGTGACGGGCGCATCGTGTCGATTGGCGACTTTGCCCCGGTCGAAGAGGGCGAGGGGGGCAAGGAGGTCGAGGTGGTGGATCACCGTCCCCACCTGATCCTGGCCGGGTTTATCGACACGCATATCCATTTTCCACAGGTTCAGGTGATTGCATCCTGGGGGGCGCAGCTTCTGGATTGGCTTGAAAACTATACTTTTCCGGCCGAAATGAAATATGCCGAGACGGGTCATGCGGCGCGTATGGCTTCGGCCTATTTCGATTTGCTGACCGGGCATGGCACCACCACGGCTGTCAGCTATTGTTCGTCCCACCCCAATTCGGCCCAGGCCTGTTTCGCCGAGGCCGCGCGGCGCAACATGTGCATGATTGGCGGCAAGGTGATGATGGACCGCAATGCGCCCAAAGGGTTATGCGACACGGCCCGGACGGGATATGACGACAGCAAGGCCTTGATTGACCGCTGGCACGGCACAGGGCGTTTGCACTATGCCATCACCCCCCGGTTCGGGATCACCTCGACCGAGGCCCAACTCGAGGCGGCGGGGGCGTTGGTGGCCGAGCATCCGACCTGTTTCATGCAAACCCACATGTCGGAAAACCGGATCGAAATCAGCGAAACGGCGCGTCTGTTCCCCTGGGCCCGCGATTATCTGGATGTTTATGAACGTTATGGGCTGGTCGGGCCGCGGGCATTGTTGGGCCATTGCATTCATTTGGAAAATCGCGAGGTTGAGCGGATTTCCGAAACCGGGGCCAAGCCGGTATTCTGTCCCACCTCGAACCTGTTTCTGGGCAGCGGGTTGTTTGACAATGGGGCGCTGAGGGCGCGGGGGATCGCGACGGCGATCGCCACGGATATTGGCGGCGGCACCAGCTTTTCCATGCTGCAAACCCTGAACGAAGGCTACAAGATATTGCAGTTGCAGCGGCAACAGATGCACCCGCTGACCGCCTTCCACTGGATCACCCGCGGCAATGCTGTGGCTTTGGGGATGGAGGAGCGGATCGGCACGCTGGCACCGGGGTCCGATGCGGATCTGGTCGTGTTGGATTCCCGCGCCACACCCGAAATGGCGCTGAGGTCGGAAACCATTGAAACCCTGTCCGAAGAGCTTTTCCTGTTGATGATCTGTGGAGATGACCGGGCCGTGCGGCAGACCTATGTCGCCGGCGAGGCCATGAAAAAGGAGAGCGGTGATGTGTGATCTGGACCGGCTGATTGCCGTGGCGCGGGGCGATGCCCCGGCGGATATTGTGTTGACCGGAGGGCAGGTTTTCGACGTTGTCACCGGCGAAATGATCGTGGGCGATGTGGCCATTTGTGGAGATAGGATTGCCGGGATCGCAGGGCGGTACGAGGCGCGGCAGGTTATTGATATCACGGGTAAAACCGTGGTTCCCGGCTTTATCGACACCCATCTTCATATCGAAAGTTCTCTGGTTACCCCTTTCGAATTTGACCGCTGTGTCGGCCCGCGCGGGGTGACGACGGCGATTTGCGACCCCCATGAAATCGCCAATGTGCTTGGCGTGCCGGGGATCACCTATTTCCTTGAGGCCAGCGCGCGGACGCTGATGGATATCCGGGTGCAGCTTTCGTCCTGTGTGCCCTCGACGGACATGGAAACCTCGGGCGCGCGGATTGAGGCATCCGAGCTTGCGGCGTTGAAGGACCACCCCCGGGTGATCGGGCTGGCCGAAGTGATGAATTATCCCGGTGTGATCCATCGCGACCGTGGCATGTTGGCCAAGCTTGAAGCGTTTCAGGACCGGCATATCGACGGCCACGCGCCGCGTTTGTCGGGGCGTGACCTGAATGCCTATGTCGCGGCCGGTATCCGCACCGAACACGAGGCAACCAGCGCCGAGGAGGCGATGGAAAAGCTGCAAAAGGGGATGCGTGTGTTGATTCGGGAAGGATCGGTGAGCAAGGACATGGTGGCGTTGGCCCCGATCCTGAATGACTATACGTCAGCGTATTGTTGCCTGTGCACGGATGACCGCAACCCTTTGGATATCGCGGAACACGGGCACCTGGATTATATGATCCGGTCGCTGATCGCGATGGGGGTGCCCGTGCGGGCGGTGTATCGCGCCGCCACACTTTCGGCGGCCGAAGCGTTCGGGTTGAAGGATCGCGGCCAGGTGGCACCGGGCAAGCGCGCCGATCTGGTGGTGCTCGACAGTCTCGAAGAGTGCCGTGCCGAGCGGGTGTTTTCGGGTGGTGTCGAGTTGACGGAAGACGCCTTTGCCGCGCGTCACCCTGTTCCGCCAATCGGTCGGCATTCTGTTCAGGCACCGAGTGTCAGGGCGGCGCATTTCCGCACTGGCGGAAACCGGGAAGAGACTGATGTGATCGGGGTGATCGAGGGCAAGATCATCACCCGGCATGACCATGCCAGCCTGCCAATTGTGGATGGGGACAAACGCCCGGATCCGGCGCGGGACCTGATCAAGATCGCTGTGATCGAACGGCACGGCAAAAATGGCAACATATCAACCGGGTTCGTGACCGGGTTCGGGTTGAAACACGGGGCGATTGCCTCGTCGGTCTGTCACGACCACCACAACATCGCCGTCGTGGGGGCCGACTATGACGACATGGCAATCGCTGCCAACCGGCTGGGTGAAATCGAAGGCGGGTTTGTCGTGGTGCGGGACGGCATCGTTCTGGCCGAGCTTGCCTTGCCCATGGCCGGGTTGATGAGCCTTGAGCCATATGAAACCGTTCGGGATCTGCTGATCCCGTTGCGAAGCGCGGCGGCCTCTCTTGGTGTCACCCTGGAAGAGCCGTTCCTGCAACTGGCTTTTCTGGCCCTGCCGGTCATCCCTGCGCTCAAGATCACGGATCGCGGGTTGGTGGATGTCACACGGTTCGAAATTCTGAACGCTCATGTCACATCGTAGCAACGAGAGGAGAACGGAAATGCGCGCGATCACCTATCAAAAATTCGGTGAGGCCAGCGACGTGCTGAGCCTTGAAACTCTGCCCATTCCGACACCGCAGGGGGGCGAGGTTCTGGTGCGATTGAGGACCTCGGGCGTGAACCCGTCGGACATCCGTGCGCGGGCTGGCGGGCGGCCGGGCGTCACCAGACCCCCGTTTGACACGATTATCCCCCATAGCGACGGGGCCGGAGTGATCGAAGCCGTGGGCAACGGGGTTGATGCGGGGCGGGTTGGCGAGCGGGTCTGGATCTGGAACGGGCAATGGCAGCGCGCCTTTGGCACAGCCGCAGAGTATATCGTGGTGCCGGAAGGTCAGGCCGTGCGTTTGCCGGGGTCGACGAGTTTTGAACAGGGGGCTGTTCTGGGTATTCCCGCGCTGACGGCGGTTCACGCGGTATTGGGATACGGGCCGGTGGCGGGAAAAACCGTGCTTGTCAGTGGTGGTGCCGGAACCGTGGGACGGTTGGCCGTGCAGGTGGCCGCGGCATCCGGGGCGCGTGTGATTGCCACCGCGCATGGCGATGCAGCGAAAGAGGCTGCTCGTGCGGCGGGGGCCCATCACGTGGCGGATTATGCGTCCGAAACGCTGGCCGAAGATATTCTGGCGGTAACGGGTGGGCAGTTGATCGATGTGGTGGTCGAGGTGGAGTTTGGCCGGAATATCGAAACCATCGCCACCCTCATCGCCAATCGGGGGCGGATCGTAACCTATGGATCAGCACAGGAGATGGCACCGGTGCTGCCGTATTATCCGCTGTTGTTCAAGGCGGTGTCGATCCATTTTGTGCTGGTCTATATGCTGAGCGACGAAGAACGGGCCAGCGCAATTGCCCTGTTGACCGGGATGCTGGAACGCGATGCTCTGGATCTGCGGATATCACGGACCCTGCCACTGGAGGAGTGTGCCAAGGCTCATGACATTGTTGCGCAGGGTGCGCGGGCCGGATCCGTCATCCTGACAATATAGAGCCCGGGGGCGTTGTCGGATCAGTGTACCACGAATTCCGCATGGAGCGCGCCGGCGGCCTTGACGCTTTTCAGAATGTCGATCATGTCCCGCGGAGAGACGCCAAGCGCATTCAGTCCCGCGATCACCTCGGACAGCGATGTGCCTGGTTGTACCTCGGCCAGGCCAATACCCGGTTCTTCTTGCAATTCGGCCTGGGTGCGCGGGATCACCACGGTTTCGCCGTCGGAGAACGGGTTGGGCTGAACGGTCAGTGGCGTTTCTTGAATCCGAAGGGTCAGGTTGCCCTGTGACACGGCCACCCGGGAAATGCGCACATCTTCGCCCATCACGATCGTGCCGGAGCGTTGATCCACCACGACCCGGGCCTTGCGTTCGGGGCTGACCAAAATGTTTTCAATCCGGCTGAGTGCATGAGCCGGGGAGCGCGAATTGGTGCGGGTGATATTCAATTGAACCGTGCCCGAATCCAGCATCAGTGCAACCCGCGATCCAAAGCTGCGGTTGATTTCGCGTTCAATCCGGCCCGCAGTTGTGAAATCCGGGTCGCGCAGGGCAAGCCGCAGGGTTTTGAGGGACGCCAGATCGAATTCGATCTCTTTCTCAACGCGTGCACCAGAGGGAATGACCCCTGATGTTGGTACGCCTTGAACCACGCCGCCCGCGTCACCTTCGGCCGAGGCGCCACCAGCGATGATCGTGCCCTGGGAGACCGCATAGATTTGCCCGTCCGCAGCGTTGAGCGGGGTCATGATCAGAGTTCCACCCAGCAGGCTTTTGGCATCGCCAATTGCCGAAACGGTCACGTCAATCTGCGCCCCGGCTCGTGAAAAGGGCGGCAGTGTGGCAGTGACGAACACGGCGGCCACGTTTTTGGGCCGGAACTGTTCGCCGGTGATGTTCACGCCCAACCGTTCAAGAATGTTCGACATGATCTCTTCGGTAAAAGGTGCGTTGCGGATGCCATCGCCCGTCCCATTCAACCCGACAACCAGACCGTACCCCACCAAATCGTTACCACGCACACCGTCAAATTCGACCAGATCCTTGAGACGGACCGGGTTGGCGTTTGCTGATAGAGCCGAAAGACACAGGGCGATCGTCAGAGAAAGGAACGGGAGGATGGATCGGATCATTGCATATACCTCACCAGCGACAGGCTTGAGAGTTTCACGGTCACGGCATAGAGGCTTTCCAGTTGAAACTGGACTGCTTCGAGTTGCGTGGCCGTTTCGAATTGGTCAATCCCCAGAAGTTCGCCCTTGGCGTATTCCAGGCTGGTCTTTTCCGTGGCCATGCGGGTTTCCGCCTCTTCAATCCGTGCCTGAGCATAGCCAAGATCGGCGCGCAGTTCGGTCACGTTGCCCTGGGACGCGAGCAGACCTTCGCCCGCCTCCATCAGCAGGCTGGACTGCAGGTCGAGCGAATACCCAAGCGTGCTGTCCGCGGCCAGTGCCGCCAAGGCGGTGTCGCGCAGAAGATTGCGGAACGTGTCGTCATCGGCGCGCAGGCCAAGTGTCACGGATTCCTCATCGCTTAGCCGCATGGCCGCGAGGTCCGTGTCCGACCCAAGATAGCCGATGGTTTCGAAACCACCGCCGGGGGTGTTGAACCAGTCATCCACCGCAGCGACGATATCCGAGTGGGTCGTCAGCCCGGTCACGGCGGTGCGCAGATCGGCCATCATCGAGTCAGCATCGGCCAGCGGTTGGACATTGGTCGTGGTCCCAGAGAACAGGGATTGTCCGGCCACGCTTGTGTTCAGGGCGGAAATCAAGGATTGCATATCCCCCCGCGCCTGGGTCGACGCGTGGAGCTTGGGTTCCGCCAACTCCGTGGCACCGGCTGTCAGCATCGCGGTGCTGAGGTCCGCAGTGCGGGTTTGAACGTTGTCCAGCGCCAGTTGCATGGCATCGGTAAATGTTGCGGCCTCGGCCGCGTTGGTCTGAAAACTGTCCAGCACACGCAGGCTGCGTTCGATGTCGCCAAGGTAGGAAAAGTTGCCTTTGAGATGGGCCGACACATCCGATGTTGCGCCGGTGGTCAGCTCCTGTGACAGGCGGGTCATTTCGCTGGATAGCCTGACGTTATTGTGCCGCAACATGAAGCTTTGCGCCATATCACCGAGAGATAGCATTGGCATGGGTGTCAGATCCTCATCAGGGTTTGCATCATTTCGTCAATGGTCGTCATGACCTGAGCATTCGCGGCATAGGCCTGTTCTATCAGCATCAGCTTTTGCATCTCCTGATCCGAATCCACCCCATCTTCCAACACCAGGGCTTCTAATTCGTTAAGCTGGGTGGTGGCGAAGGTCAGGTTTTGATCGCTGAGGTGCCGGTCGGTGCCGATCCGGGACAGCATGTTGGCTTGTAAATCTGCGACCGAGTAGGCCGAGCCGCTAAAGGCCCCCGAAGCCGGGCTGCGCAGTGTTGTAAGCGCCGCGCCGAGATCCTGAAGAAACGATGCCTGGCCCACATCGCCGGGAGCGGCGGCACCCAAGCCATCGCGCAGGCGCCAGGTTGCGCCGCCAGCAGAGGGATCCACCGCCGCATTGATCGACAGGCGGGCGGACAGGCCAACCTCGTCCGCTGCGGCAAATGCTGCACCGCCGTCAGTGAACAGGCCCGCATCGCCGGGAAAGAGAGTGGGGTCGAGCCCGCTATCTTGAAACCTCTCCACCAGATCGCGCGCGTTGGCGTCAAGCTGTGCCTGTGCCGCCGGTGCAAGTTCATCCCGGATTTCAAACAGAGCGGCGAGGCGACCGCCGTGGATGTGCCCCTGTTCATTGTCCAGTGACAGGTCGATCCCGTTGATGGACAGGCCAGACAGATGCCCGGCACCAATGGTCATGTGCTCGGTTACAAGGTTGACCGGGGAAAATTCGAATTCCGCCGCCGTGCCATCAAGGATCACCGCACCGCCCGGCGTGAACAGGGCAACGGCACCCAGATCGCGGGGCACCTGTTTGACCGGAACGATTTCCGAAATCTCGTCAATCAGCAACTGGCGTTGGTCTTCGAAGGCCGAGGTGTCACGGCCCTTGATCGTTGCCGTGGCGATTTTGAGGTTCAGCTCGCGGGTTTCGGCCAGCGCGTCGTTAAGCCGTTCCACCGTGGTGCCGATTTCGGTGTCGGCATCGCTGCGCATGTTCTGGATCCCCCTGGAAACCGAGGCGAAGGTGTCCGCGACAGACCGGGCGCTTTGCAATACCGTGTCCAGCCGGTTTTCAATATCCGGGCGGCTGGCCGCCGAGATCAACGCCGATTCGAAATCGGCGATACGGGCGGAAAGGGAATCACCGTCGCTTGGTGTGCCAACCAGATTTTCCAACTTGCTGTAATATTCCGCCAACCGGTTGGTGTTGGCAAAGTCCGAGGTGGCCGCGCGCCGATCCGAGATCAGGCCCAGATCCACGTGACGCACGATGCCGTTGACCGACACGCCGCCAACTCCGCCAAGCGCACGGGCACCTACATCCAGTTCGCGCCGGGCATACCCATCGGTCATCACGTTCGACAGGTTCGAAGCTGTAAGCTGAGCCGCCCGCGAGGCGGCGTTCAGCCCGGAAAGGGCGTTGGAAAATGCACCTGTGAGGCTCATGATCGTTCCTTGTTCTGGTTGGTCGGTCAGAGAGTGTTGGCCCGGCTCCGCAGAAGAGGTCGGGACAACGGGTGCCGAAGGGTTTCGGGTGCGGGGTGTTTCGGAGCGCGCCGCAACGCGGCCCTATCCGAAACGCGCCCGGATCACCGGATTATCGTTTGATATTGGCCGTTTCCTGAAGCATCTCATCCACCGTCTGGATCACTTTGGCGTTCGAGGTATAGGCCCGCTGAGTTTCAATCATCGCAGTCAACTCACCCGCCACGTCGGTGGTCGATTCCTCGCGCGCATAAGAAACAATGTCACCGGTTGGCCTATCCGCGGCATCCCACAGGAAGTAGGAGCCGCTGTTCGGTGAAGGCAGGTAGGTCTGTTGGTCCAGCGCCACAAGCCCGTTGGGGTTGGGCAGGTCGACCAGCGGAATCTGATAGATTGTGCGGGTCACACCGGTGTCAAAGAAGGCGTGAACCATGCCGTTTGCATCCACCTCGACCGAGGTCATGTTGCCGACCGGGAAGCCGTCCTTGGTGATCGACACGGGGGCAAAGGTGTCCGACAGTTGCGTCAGCCCGTCCGATTCCCCGATCATGCCGATATCGATTTCCATCGGCCCCCCTTCGACATTCACCAGCAAGGTGCCATCCGTTGCGTTATAGGCGCCGCCGCTGACTGTCGCGACGCTCAGCAAAGTGCCCGCATCGGTGCGCGAATCCGAGAAGGTGAGGGTATATTCACCGATCACCACACCCGGTTGCGCGGTGTCTTCGATCACCATGGTCCATTCGTTCGAGGTGCCGGTTGCCGGAATCGTTGGTGTAAAGGTGACATTCAGGTTTTCGGACGTGCCCAGATTGTCGAAATATTCGATTGAGGACACACGCGGATCGCCGGAGGCGGTGGAATCCGTATCAGTCGCGGGCAGGTTGATGCCCAGGCCGATCTGTGTCGTGGGTTCGCCCGAGAACTGGTTTACATTGATCTGCACCGGTTCAAGGCCCGCCGCCGTGTCGCGGGGATAGGTTGGCACCGTGCCATCGGCCAGCGCCGGCCATCCCAGCAAAACAAGGCCCGATTGGGACACCAGATACCCGTTGCTATCCGTACGGAAAGACCCGGTGGTGGTCAGGTGCATTTGTGGATCACCTTCGCCTCTTACTTCCGTCATCCGGGCAACGGGAAGCATCCCCCGCCCGCGCACCGCCAAGTCGGTAGAGTTTGATGTGGCCACAAGCGCGCCGCGTTCGTCAATCAGACGTTGGGTTGTCGTCCGCACACCCCCGGCGGAATAGGTGCCGGTATTCGAAGACAGGACCATCGAATGAAAGTCCGCTTCGATCCGTTTATAGCCATAGGTGGCGGAGTTCGCGATATTGTCGGAGATTGTCGCCAACCGGGTTGCATTGGCGGCAAGACCCGCCACACCGGCATTTAGCGAAGATGAAATCGTCATGGATACGCCTTTCTGCTGCATCGACCATCAATTGCCGAACAGAGATAAGGCCCTGCCATTAACAGCGGACTAACATCTAAAATGCTTCAGAGTTTTCTCCCCTCCGCCCATAAATGCGCGGAGGGGAGAGGTTTGAGAAGGCGGGCCAGAGCCGGGTTGTTATTCGCCTCCCCTGAGCAGCACGATCTCCAGCCGATTGTTGCGGATCGACATAGGATTGCGCGAGATCGGATCGCGGTCGGCATGACCGGTCACGCGCTCCATCCGGTTGCGATCCATACCGAGGTCCTGAAGCAACAGTCGCATGGCGTTGGCCCGTGATGCGGACAGGTCCCATACTGGATTTTCAGCCAAAACAACAGGTTGCGACCGGGTGTGTCCGCCAATCGCGATCTGGTTTTCGACCAGCGCCAGAACCCTTGCGAGCATATTGGACAGGTCCAGAAGCGTTTCGCTTGGCCGGTTGGTGTCCCCTTCAAACAAGGTGCGCCCCTCCAGGTCGAACAATTCGATGACCAGACCTTCGTCCGTGACCCGGGTCACGATATGTTTGAGCTTTTCCGGGCTGACCGTGCTTTCGCCGCTGCGCCCGGCAAGCGCGTCTTCGACGGATTTGAATGCTTCGCTGTCACGGTCTTCGCCCATGCCCTTTCCGGCGCTCGACTCGCCGCCGTCGGAGGAGACACCGGATTCGCCACGGGCCTTGTTTCCTTCGGTCGGACGCAGGTTGGTCGCCCCGGTTCCGTTTTGCGGAAGGGTCATTTCCGAGAACACATTATCTCCGCCAAAAGACCCGTCCCCGCCACCGGAGACCCGGTTGATCGGCACCGTGGGGCTGAAATAATCAGCCACACCTTTTCGTTGTTTTTCCGTCGTTGCGTTCAACAGCCACATCAGAAGAAAGAAGGCCATCATGGCCGTCACAAAGTCCGCATAGGCAACTTTCCATGCACCACCGTGGTGCCCGTCGCCGCCCACGACCTTTTTCTTCTTGATGATGACTGGAGCCGCATTGCTTTGCGCGCTCATTTTCACCACCTTTTTCAACTCACCCAGGCCAAGGGATAGCGGAGAGGAGTTACCGGGACCTTAAAGTTAAAATTTTTCCACGTGGCCCCATTGTTGACATAATTCAATAAAGACAATGAGTTGCGGTGTTTTTCCGGCGGTGTGCCCGGGGCGGAAGATCACTCGACCGAGCGGATCAGTTTGCGTTCAAGAACCCGCAGCACGGTGCGCAGGTCGTGGCCGCGTTTAAGGATCCGCCCATCCACGCCGATCACCGAATACTGACCCTGGCGATTGCGAAGTTTCGGTGTCTTTTCAATGCGGTAAAGCGGGTGTTCGGCCGTGCGCCGAAAGATCGAAAAAACCGCAACATCGCGCAGGCAGGAAATCCCGTAATCGCGCCATTCCCCGGCGGCGACCATGCGGCCATAAAGGGACAGGATCACCCCAAGTTCGGTGCGGTGGAAGGCCACCTGGGTTCGCGGTGCAGGCCCGGGAAAGGGCGTCGGGTCTTGTATCGTCATGACAATCAGAGTTGCGCTTTTGGCGACACAAATCAAGCCCCGGCAGCGAACCGGACCGGGAGCAGCGCGCGATGGGGTAGGACACTGACGGCAGTCTGACAGGACAGGACGAATCGGGGGGTGACATTGGCGCACCAAGGCGGCACCGGCGCGGCATCAGGATTTCTGTCGGGGTATCAGGCGGAAAAGGGTTAATTCGAAGCGTCGCGCGCGGGGAGGGCGATCAGCCGCACCACAGCCGGACGACGACTCGGTCCTTATCCAGATCCACGTTCAGCCGATCGGGCCGGAGGTCCGTGGTCACCATCGCACCGGGGGGGATAATCCGCACGGGACCGGTTCGGTCATGGACATCCGCGTCCGTCAAACGCCGCCCGATCACATGAGTCAGCCCGTCGCCACCACAGCCCGCAAGGCGGGCGGGATCAACGGCAGGTGAGTCAGGGGGTGTTTCGACTGCTGGCAGACAGGCGGCCAATGCAAGCGGGAAGACCGCCGCCAATGGTAGTTTGCTTCGCATGAGGCTGACTCCTGTTTTTGCAAAGACATAGATCAGATTTTTGGAAAAACATAGATCAAACATGTCGGAGATCGGCAGGCGGGGGGCGTGCCCCGCTTGAAAACCGGCGCGGATTGGCGCAGGGTCAACCAAAGCCACTGATCGCATTTGAGAGAGGAATTCACCCATGCGCACCCGAGCCGCTGTTGCCGTAGAAGCCGGCAAACCGTTGGAAATCATGGAGGTGAACCTGGAAGGTCCCAAGGCCGGAGAGGTTTTGGTTGAAATCAAGGCCACCGGGATTTGCCACACCGACGAGTTCACCCGGTCGGGTGAAGACCCCGAAGGGCTGTTCCCTGCGATACTGGGCCATGAAGGCGCAGGCGTGGTGGTTGAAGTGGGTCCCGGCGTGACCTCGTTGGAAGTGGGGGATCACGTGATCCCGCTTTACACCCCGGAATGCCGGGAATGCGAATACTGTCTGAACCCCAAGACCAACTTGTGCCAGTCGATCCGCGTGACTCAGGGCCAGGGGTTGATGCCCGACGGAACCAGCCGGTTCTCGATGCTGGATGGCACCCCGATCCTGCATTACATGGGCTGTTCCACATTCGCCAATCACACGGTTCTGCCTGAAATCGCGCTGGCCAAGGTGCGCAAGGACGCGCCGTTCGACAAGATCTGTTACATCGGGTGCGGCGTGACCACCGGCATTGGCGCAGTGATCAACACGGCCAAGGTGGAAATCGGCAGCCGGGCGATCGTGTTCGGTCTTGGCGGTATCGGGTTGAACGTGATCCAGGGACTGCGCATGGCCGGGGCGGATCAGATCGTGGGCGTGGACCTGAACCCGTCAAAAGTGGAGATGGCGACGCGGTTCGGCATGACCGATTTTGTCAATCCGGGCGATGTGAGCGGCGATCTTGTCGGCCACCTTGTCGAACTGACGGGTGGGGGCGCGGATTACACATTTGACGCCACCGGGAATATTCAGGTGATGCGCACAGCGTTGGAAAGCGCCCACAAGGGGTGGGGCGAAAGTGTCATCATCGGCGTGGCACCGTCGGGGGCCGAGATTTCGACCCGTCCGTTCCAGCTTGTTACGGGTCGCGTATGGCGTGGGACCGCGTTTGGCGGGGCGCGGGGCCGGACCGAGGTGCCCCGGATCGTTGATTGGTACATGGATGGCAAGATCGAGATCGACCCGATGATCACCCACACCATGGGGTTGGACGACATCAACAAGGGGTTCGATTTGATGCATGCGGGCAAAAGCATCCGCAGCGTGGTGGTGTATTAAGGGTCAGCCATCTGGCCCTTGCCTTTTACCCTTACCTCGTGGCCCGTGCCATCAGGGGCCTGACGGCAGATTGGAAGGCGCGTTCCCGGAGGGGCGCGCCTTTTTCTATCGGGTTTCTATCGGGCGCATGGGTCAAGGGGCGTGTTCAGTTCGCCCCGGTCACGGGTCTCAGGGGTGCCCGGGTGGAACTGTCTCTTTGTCGCGGGGGTTGTGTCGGGAGGGTGTGGGGGTTACTATTTAGAATAATTCTAAAGTGGAGGGCCCCATGCGGTTTTGGTCTCAGCGGCGCAGGCTCACGGATTTGTCGGATCAGGAAATTCTGGCGCTTGCGATTTCATCCGAAGAGGACGATGCGCGGATTTACCGGACCTATGCGGAACATCTGCGCGCTGAATTCCCCGACAGTGCTGCGGTTTTCGAAGGCATGGCACGGGAAGAGGACGCGCACAGGCAGGCGCTGATCGAACTGCACAGGGTGCGGTTTGGAGAGGTGATCCCGCTGATCCGCCGCGAACACGTGGCCGGGTTTTACGCGCGCCGCCCCGTGTGGCTTATCGAAAACCTTGGCCTTGAGCGAATGCGGGAGGAAGCGGCGGCCATGGAAGCCGATGCCGAACTGTTCTATGTCGCGGCAGCGGCACGCAGTTCTGATGCGGCGACCCGCAAGCTGTTGGGTGATTTGGCGGCGGCAGAGGCGGGGCACCAGAGATCGGCGCATGAGATGGAAGAGCGGCATCTGAGTGGCGGGGCGCGCGAACGCGAAGGCCGCACCGCCCACCGCCAGTTCATCCTGACATGGGTGCAACCGGGATTGGCCGGGCTGATGGACGGTTCGGTGTCGACGCTGGCACCGATTTTTGCCACGGCTTTTGCGACACAGGATACGTGGACCACGTTTCTGGTCGGGTTGGCGGCCAGTGTCGGGGCCGGGATTTCCATGGGCTTTACCGAAGCCGCCAGCGACGATGGTGAATTATCGGGGCGGGGCAGCCCGGTAAAACGTGGTTTTGCCAGCGGGATCATGACCACGGTGGGCGGGCTGGGACACGCGCTGCCCTATCTGATCCCTGATTTCTGGACAGCGACCATTACGGCGATCATCGTCGTCTTCGTGGAACTGTGGGTGATTGCATGGATCCAGAACCGGTATATGGAAACCCCCTTTTTCCGCGCGGCTTTCCAGGTGGTTCTGGGGGGCGCGCTTGTGTTTGCTGCGGGCGTCCTGATCGGCAGCGGATAGTCGGGGTTGAAATCTGTAACACCGCCTGCGGCGTGCGGTGGGCGGTTCCCCCTATGGGCGCAGCGCGCCCATAGGGGGAACCGCCGGGCCCAACCGGCGAGGATCGCATTTTAATGCGATCGGAGTGGGCGGGAGGGCTGTTTTCAGGGTCTGTGCGTCATATGTGCGGGATCAATCGGGGCCACCTGCCTTAAGGGCCGCGACATAAGCGGGGCGCGCGCGAATCTCTGCCACGAAGCGGGCGAGCTTGGGATAGCGGTCCCCATGGCCCTGTTTCACGGCGATTTCGGCTGGGAAGCTCAGCATGATATCCACGGCGGACAGATCATCCAGAACGAAGTGTCCAGAGGGGCGCAGGATCTGATCCATGAAGGCGAAGTGGCTGTGGACCTGTTGTTTGATCCGCGGCCCCAGGGGTTTGCCTGCCTCTCCCAGTGTGCGCACATAAAGTGCCAGCAACAGCGGGGTCATGGCCGATCCTTCAGCAAAATGCATCAGCTCGAGATGGGTGATATAGGCATCCGTGTTGCGCGCGGGGATCATACCCGGTGCGAAACGGTCACAGAGAAGTTCGGTGATCGCCCCGGATTCCACCACCAAACGCCCGTCCAGCTCGATCATGGGTGCTTTCCCCAGAGGATGGATATTCAGCAATTCGGGTGGTGCGAGGTTGGTGGTGGCGTCTCGCTCATAGCGGATGACCTCGTAAGGCTGGCCCAGCTCTTCGAGCAGCCAGAGAATGCGGTGGGAGCGAGAGCGGTTGAGGTGGTGAACCCTGATCATGGGTGCTGTCCTTTCGTGTAGGGGCCTGAAGTGCAGGGACAGCCCGACCATAGGCGGCTGGCGGAGAATGACCACAGGCTGTCAGAAAAACGCAACGTCGCTGAGGAGACACGATTTTTACGTAATAATCGTGACCAGCGTTTAGCCTTGCAGGTTTATGACATCTTCATAAAAGGCGCGGTTCAGCGCCCTTGCCTTGTCCAGTGCGCCTTCGGCAATATTGGCTTTGCCGATGAAGTCGGGCCAGTTATCCGGGTCGGCCATGGTGGGCGGGTCGGGGAAGAAGTGGAACTTCTGGCTGAACGGAACACAGATCACCCGTCGTCCCAGCAGCAGCGCCCAATAGGTGCCGTGATACGAACTTGTCACCACCGTTTCGCCAGATGCGATATGGTGGATCGCCTCTTTCAGCGACACGTCCACGTTGGAAATCTCGGGCACGCCCGGCAGCCGGCGGATGTGGTCGGAATAGCCGGCATGGGCGAACATCACCACCTCGTGGCTGGGCGCGGGGGCGGTATCGAAATGTTCGGACATCGCGCTGACACAGGGCACGTAACGCGCGCCGAGGTGTTCGAGTCCGGCACAGCGGGTGCCGATCAGGGCGCATCTCTCCTGCATCATTCTGAACGCGTCGGATTTGGCCGCCGTGCTGGCGATCCCCACCCCCCACAGCACGATATCATGTGCCCTGGACGCCCGGCGTTCCACGGTGCGCACGCAGGCCTTCCATGTCTGTCCCCCTCCGAGCACCGTCAGGGGGACATCGGGGATCTTGGCCCCAAACGCCGCCGCTTCGGTGACACCGAAGTCGAAATAGTCGCGAGGAGAACAGGCGAGGTCGCCTATGTTGGTTGTGTCGCGGTGGTGCAGGAAAAAGGCGTCAAGCATTTACGTGTGTCATCCTGTGGTTTCATTCCATCTTCGGGTGGATTGCGATTGATGTTGTTCCAAGCTGACCCTAGGAAAAGGCATGGTCGAGATTTTTCTCAAGACGATTCCGTTCTTTTTGCTGATCGCGGTTGGATATGGCGCGGGCAGGACACGGTTTTTCAGCGAAGAGGCCACCGCCGCGCTGACCAGGTTCGTATTCTATTTCGCGCTGAGCGCGATGTTGTTCCGGTTTTCGGCCAACCTGAGCCTTGGCGAGATTTTCGATTGGCGGTTCCTGGTCGCCTATCTCTGGGGCACGGGGTTCGTTTACGGAATTGCCACCGCCGTTGCCTTCCTGCGCGGGTTGAGCGTGGCAGAGGCCGCGATTGAGGCGCAATGCGCGGTCATTGGCAATGTCGGTTTCCTTGGCCTGCCCATGCTGGCGCTGCTGCTGGGCCCCCAGGCGGTGCCTGCAATCATGATGGTGCTGTCTGTGGATCTGATCGTGTTTGGCAGTCTCGTGGTGATCCTGATCACCGGGGCGCAGGATGGGCGTATGGGGCTGGTGGTATTGAAAACAGTGGGGCTTGGTCTGCTCAGGAACCCGATGATCATGGCCATTGCTCTTGGCCTGTTCTGGTCGGGGTTCAACATGCCGATGCCCCGGCCATTGAACGAATTCGCAACAATCCTTGGCGCTGCCGCGACGCCCGGGGCGTTGTTTGCGATTGGCGCGTCGCTGGCCAGCAAATCGGCCGAGCGTATGGTGGTCGCCGGGTGGCTGGCTTTTGCCAAGCTGGTGCTGCATCCGCTTTTTGTGGCTGGTGCCGCGCTGTTCCTGTTTCCGGTCGCGCCCTATCCTGCGGCGGTGATGATCGCCTGTGCCGCGCTGCCCGTGGCGGGGAATGTTTTTATCCTCGCGCAGCATTACGGGGTTGCGCCGCATCGCGCCTCGGCTGCGATCCTGATTTCGACGGTGGCCAGTGTTGTCACCCTGTCTGTGGTAATTGCCTGGGTGGTTGGATTTTATGCGTAGGAGGCGGTTATGACGGTGTTTCGTGAAGGATGGCGGGTGTTTTTCCCTTTGGGGACACTGTTTGCGGGGGTTGCGATCCCGGTGTGGCTGGTGTGGTTCCAAACGGGCGGGCCGGATTGGGTCGAAGACCCGTTGCGCTGGCATCGTCACGAAATGCTGTTTGGCTATCTTTGGGCCGCCCTGGCCGGGTTTTTGTTGACGGCTGTGCCCAACTGGACCGGGCGCAGGGCGCTGGCGGGTGTGCCATTGGCCGTTCTGGCGATGTTGTGGCTTTGCGCGCGGCTGGTCATGGTGTTGCTTCCCGCGGGGGGCTGGCAGACGGTTCTGGCGCTTGGCTTTCCCATCGCGGTTGCCGGGTTCATCACGCGCGAGATCGTGGCCGGAGGCAACCGCCGCAATCTGCCTGTTGTGGGTGCGCTTTGGGCGATGGGGGCGGCGCAGTTGCTGTTCCTGAGCGGGACCGAAGAGATCGGCCAGCGTCTTGGCTTTGGGCTTGCCCTGATGTTGATCATCCTGATTGGCGGTCGGGTCACCCCGGCCTTTACCTTCAACTGGCTTCGGGCACAGGGAAGGTTGCGCGAAGGCGAAGGCAAAGCGCCCTTTACCCGGTTGGATATGGCCGCAATGGGCACAAGCGCCGCCGCGTTGGCGGTTTGGGTGCTGTTTGCCGACAGCCTGTCCGCGCTGGCCGTTCTGCCCGCAGTGGCGGCGGGGCTTTTGGCCGTGCGTCTTGCGCGGTGGCAGGGGACGCGCGTGATGGGCGAGCCGTTGATGGCGGCGCTGCATTTTGGATATGCCTGGGTTGCGGTCAGCATGGCGTTTATCGCGTTTTCGATGCCGGGTCTGGTCACGGTTTCGCAAGCCTTTCATGCCATAGGGGCAGGAGCGATCGGGGCGATGACGGTGATCGTGATGATGCGCGCCTGTCTGGGCCATTCCGGCCGCAAGATCGAAGGCAATGGGGCGGATATTGCCATATTGGCGGCGATCCATCTGGGTGCGGCCTTGCGCGTGGCGGTGCCGTGGCTGGATGATGCGACCTGGGCCTATCATGGCAGCGGCACGCTTTGGGCGCTGGGCATGATCGGGTTTGTGCTGCGCTATGGGCGGATCGCACTGGCACCGCGCGCTTGACATTTCGCGCCGCTTCGGGCGCTGCTGACACCAACAGCCCTGCAGAGTGCGGGGGCAACAGGGAAAAAGGATGAGCACAATGGAAACGGTATCAGAAAACGCATGTTTCGGCGGGGTTCAGGCGGTTTATACCCATGCGTCAGAGGCGACCGGAGGGGACATGACCTTTGGTCTGTTCCTGCCCGAAGAGGCGCGGGACGGGCCGGTGCCGGTGCTGTGGTATCTTTCCGGTCTGACCTGTACCCACGAAAACGCCATGGTCAAGGCGGGGGCCCAGGGGTGGGCCGCCGAACAGGGGATTGCTTTGGTCTTTCCCGATACCTCGCCCCGGGGCGAAGGGGTTGCGGATGACGAAGCCTTTGATCTTGGTCAGGGCGCGGGGTTCTATGTGAATGCCACGCAAGACCCGTGGTCCCCGCATTTCAGGATGTGGGATTACGTGGCCGAGGAGCTACCCCGTCTGATCACCCGTAATTTCGCCGTGGATGAAGAGCGCCAGTCGATCACCGGCCATTCCATGGGCGGGCATGGGGCGTTGACGATGGCGATGGGCCTCGCCGGCCGTTACCGGTCCGTCTCGGCTTTTTCACCGATTTGCCACCCCACGGTGAGCGATTGGGGCCGCAAGCAGTTGACCGCCTATCTGGGGGAAGACGAAGCCACATGGCGGCGTCATGACGCGACGTTGATGATGCGCGAGGTCGGGTTTGACGGCCCGGTTTTGGTGGATACCGGCACCAGGGACCAGTTCATCGATCTGTTGAAGCCCGAAGCCCTGGCCGAAGCGGTGAATGCGCGCCGGCAACAGGCCACCCTGCGGTTGCAGCCCGGATACGATCACAGCTATTTCTTTGTGTCGAGCTTTATGGAAGACCACGTGGCCTTCCATGCCGAAGCTCTTTACGCGGAGTGAGCAGGTGGAACATTACGATCTGATCATCATCGGCTCTGGCCCGGCGGGGCGCGCTGCCGCGATTCAGGCGGGCAAGTTGAAGCGCAAGGTCTTGGTGGTGGATGCCAATGAGCGGTTGGGCGGTGTTTCCGTCCACACCGGCACGATCCCGTCAAAGACCCTGCGCGAAACGGTGTTGAACCTGTCGGGGTGGCGCGAGCGGTCGTTTTATGGCCGGGGCTATCGCGCCAAGGAAGAGATCAGCGCCGAGGACCTTAAGGCTCGGCTGCACATGACGCTGGATCACGAGGTGGACGCGCTGGAGCACCAGTTCAACCGCAACCATGTGGACACGTTGATGGGCCGTGCGGTGTTCACCGGCCCCAACGCGGTGCAGGTCGCAAGCGATGCGGGCAAGGTGGTGACTGTTTCGGCGGATAAGTTCCTGATTTCCACTGGCACCGTCACCTATCGCCCCGACAACATTCCGTTCAACGGCACCACGATCGTGGACAGTGACGAATTCCTTGAGATGGGGCAGATTCCACGCAGTTTGATCGTGGTGGGCGCAGGTGTGATCGGGGTGGAATATGCCAGCATGTTTGCCGCGCTGGACGTGACCGTCACCCTGATCGAGCCGCGCGACAGTTTCCTTGATTTCATCGACCGCTACACCGTGGCCGAGTTCACCCATCAGGTGCGCGACAATGGCATGAGCCTGCGGCTTGGATCGGCCATTGAAAAGGTCGAAGATGGTGGGGATCACGTGGAGGTCAGTCTTGAAAACGGACGCCACGTGCGGGCCGAGATGTTGTTGTTCGCTGCCGGGCGGATGGGGGCGACTGCGGGGTTGGGGCTGGATAAAGTGGGGATCGAAACCGACCACCGGGGCCGGATCGACGTGGACCGCAAGAGTTACCAGACCAAGGTGCCCCATGTTTACGCGGCGGGGGATGTGATCGGGCATCCGTCGCTGGCGTCGACGGGCCTGCAACAGGGGCGGGTCGCGGCCTGTCACGCGTTGGACACGCCCACATTGCCGGAAAGCCCGTGGTTCCCCTATGGCATCTATTCGGTGCCGGAAATCAGCACCTGCGGCATGTCCGAGGAAGAGGTGAAGGAGCGCGGAATCCCTTACGAGGTGGGCATCGCCCGGTTCCGCGAAACCAGCCGGGGCCATATCATGGGGCTGCATCACGGCATGTTGAAAATGCTGGTCAGCCTGAAGACCCGGCGGCTTCTGGGGGTTCAGATCGTGGGCGAGGGGGCGACCGAGCTGATCCATATCGCGCAGGCGGTTCTGAACCTCAAAGGCACGGTGGATTATTTCGTGGAGAATACGTTCAATTACCCCACATTGGCCGAGGCCTATAAGATCGCGGGGCTGGATGCGTTCAACCGGATGCCGATCCCCGAGGAGTACAAGGTGAAGAAACCGCGCAAGAAACCGGCGAAGACAGCATGATCTATGTGGACGCCGATGCCTGTCCCGTGAAGGACGAGGTGGAGCGGGTGGCCACCCGGCACAGAGTACGGGTGGCGGTGGTGTCCAATGGCGGTTTGCGCATGTCGCAGAACCCGTTGGTCGAGACCGTGATCGTGCCCGAGGGTCCGGACGTGGCCGATATGTGGATCGCGGATCGCTGTGGTCCGGGCGATGTGGTGATCACCGGTGACATCCCGCTGGCCGCGAAATGTGTTGAGTCGGGCGCACAGGTGTTGAAGCATAACGGCGAAGCCCTGACCCAGGCCAATGTGCGCGAGGCCCTGGCCATGCGCGACCTGATGGCCGATCTGCGCAGCGCCGATCCGTTTCGTCAGGGCGGTGGCAAGGGGTTTACCAGGGCGGACCGGTCAAGGTTCCTGGATGCGCTGGAGCGGGTGTTGCGCAGTTTCGGGTGAGGCGCGGGCGCTGGCGGAGAGTATTTGGAGCAAGAGCAAGGGCCCGGCATGGTCCGAAAGGGGGCGGTATGGATGTGACGATGATCCCGTTTGAGGCGGGCGAGGCGCGGTTGAGCTGGGACGGGTTATGTGCGGCGCTTGAGGCCGGGCACAAGATGCCCAGGGCCGAGATTGGCGACACGTTTCTCTATCGCGGAGAGGATACGATGCTATCCCGGTCGGCCTGGATCGACGGGATGGGGATCGCGGTGAAGACGGCGAATATCTTTCCCGGCAATCCGGGAAGAGGAGAGCCGTTGATCCACGGGGCGGTCAATCTTTATGACGACAAAACCGGTCTTTTACAGGCGATTGTGGATTTCCACCTTGTGACCAAATGGAAAACCGCCGGAGACAGTTTGCTGGCGGCGAAAAAGCTGGCCCGCCCTGACGCGGGCAGGGTTCTGATCGTGGGGGCTGGTACGGTGGGGCGCAGCCTGGCCCAGGCCTATGGTGCGGGATTTCCGGGGGCGGAGTTCACCGTGTGGAACCGCACCCGCGCCAGGGCCGAGGAGATGGCAGCGGAGTTTCCCGGGATGCAGGTGGCGGACGATCTTGAAACCGCCGTGAGCGCGGCGGATATCGTGACCTCGGCCACGATGGTGACAGAGCCGGTGTTGCACGGGGACTGGTTCAGACCGGGGCAGCATATTGATCTGATCGGGGCCTATCGCCCGGACATGCGCGAAACAGATGACACAGGCATCCGGCGCGCGCGGGTGTTCGTGGACAGCTATGACACCACGGTCGAACATATCGGAGAGATCCGGGACCCGATTGCCAGCGGGGCGATCACCCGTGAAGATCTTATTGCCGATTATTATCAGATGGAGCGGTTCACGCGGCGCTCTGATGACGAGATTACCCTGTTCAAAAACGGCGGCGGCGCGCATCTGGATCTGATGACCAGCCGGTATATCCTTGAAACCTTTCACGCCTGATTTAGCCCTTGATTCGTGGCTGTCGCGGTTATGCGGCATGACGTCAGCCAGACAAGAGGCTAAAGCGGTTTCAGCCATGGCTGTGATCCGACAATAACCGGAAGCACTTTAATTGACAGGGGAAGGATAAGCGGCAGGACGGGACACGCGAGGCGTGTCACGTCTTAGGCTGTTATGGCCATCGGGCGTTCACGTACCGGCAGGTGAACGATGGCCGAGAAGGCTCCGACCCCGACGCCCACCCACCAGACGGCGGTGTAGCTGCCGTAAAGATCATACATCCGCCCGCCCAGCCAGACGCCCAGGAAGCTGCCCAGTTGGTGAGAAAAAAACACGATCCCATAAAGCGTTCCCATGTAGCGCAGCCCATAGATATGCGCGATCAACCCCGAGGTCAGCGGCACGGTGGCCAACCACAGCGCGCCCATGGAGACCGAAAACAACAGCACGGTCATGGGCGTCATGGGAACAAGGATAAAGGCGGCGGCCACAAGCGTACGCCCGGTATAGATCGCCGCCAGCAGATATTTTTTCGAATAGCGGTTGCCCAGCCACCCGGCCAGAAGCGTCCCGGCGATATTGGCAAGCCCAATCAGCGAAATCGCCACCGCCCCAAGCCGCGAGGTCGAGGTGATCCCCATACCATGCAAAATCCCTCCCGGTGCGAGGGGGCCGCACATTTCTGTCACAAAGGCCGGGAAATGCGCGGTGACAAAGGCCAGTTGATAGCCACAGGAGAAAAACCCGAGGAAAATCAGCGTATAGGACGGATCGCGCAGGGCTTTTTTCAGGATCTGGCCCATGCTTTCTTCGATTTCCTGTCTGGAGGCGGTGGGCGCGCGCATCATTGGCAGCACCATCAGACAGCTCAGGATCAGCAGGGCAAACAGCAGGAACACGGTTTGCCAGGGCATCGAGTTCAAAAGCCATTCCGCCAGCGGCGCGCCAATCACCTGCCCGCCTGATCCGGCGGCGGTGGCGATGGCAAGGCTCATGGAGCGGCTGGCATCCGAACTGGCCCGCCCTACCACGGCCAGGATCACGCCGAACCCGGTGCCCGCGATGCCGAACCCCACGAGGATTTCAAGCATCTGGTGCGCTTCGGGCGTGGTGGCAAAGGACGACAGCACCAGTCCCGCCGCATAGGTCAGCGCGCCAAGGATGATTGCCATGCGGTCGCCCATCTTTTCAGCCAACGCACCAAACAGCGGCTGGCCGATCCCCCAGGCCAGGTTCTGGATCGCGATGGCCAGCGAAAATTCGGCGCGCAGCCAGTTGAACTCTTCGGCAATGGGGATCTGGAACACGCCAAAGGAGGCGCGGATGGAAAAGGACACGAGGATGATGACACAGCCCGCGAAGAGAACCGGGGTGAAGAGAGGTGCGGGTTTAGTCATGATCGCTGTCCTAAAGCGTTTCCGCATTACGTTGACTCAGCATGATATGGAAACGCTGTGTAACACAGTATGGATGTGGGCGTTTCCGGTTATTGTGTGGATCACAGGAATAACCGGAAACGACTTTATTCGTCGTGCCGATGAGGATGGAACGTCGCAGGGGATGCGTCAATTCATGATTTGTGAAGGAGCCATCACGGATGGGCAAAGGCACCGCTGTTCTGTCGTGCGGGACGCGGCCTCTACACAATCCCGGCAAGGCGGGGTACCAAGGCACCATGACGCGCGATGTGATTACAGAATATGACACGAGGGTGGCCGCAGGGGGGGTGACCGCTGATCCTGTCCAACGGGCGGTCCTGCCTGAATTTGAACGGATCCGCGCGGGGTTGGCCCAGCCGGTGAAACGCGGGTTTTTCCGCAAATCCGCCGAGCCGCCCAAAGGGCTTTACCTGTGGGGCGGGGTGGGACGCGGAAAATCCATGCTGATGGACCTGTTCGTCGATTGCCTGAACGTGCCCGCGCGCCGGGTGCATTTCCACGCTTTCATGCAGGAAATCCACGCCGAAATGCACAAGGCCCGCGAGGCGGGCGTGCCGGACGCGCTGGCCCCCGTCGCCAAGGCCGTGAGCGACAGCGTGCGGTGCCTGGCTTTTGATGAAATGCAGATCACCGATATCACCGACGCGATGATCGTGGGCCGCCTGTTCGAGGCGCTGTTTGCCGCCGGAGTCGTGGTGGTGACAACATCGAACCGGGTGCCGGATGATCTTTATAAGGATGGGTTGAACCGACAGCTGTTCCTGCCCTTCATCGACATCCTGAAAGACCACATGGTGGTCACCGAAATGGACAGCCCCACCGATTACCGCCAGGGGCGGCTGGAAGGCGGGCCGGTCTATTTCACCCCAAACAACAGGGCGGCGCGGGCACAGATGGATGCGATCTGGCACGACCTGACCGGCGGGATGAGCGCGCCTTATACGCTTCTTGTCAAAGGGCGCGAAGTGGCGATCCCGGGGTTTCACAACGGCGTGGCCCGGGCCAGCTTTTATGACCTGTGCGGCAAGATGCTGGGCCCCGGGGACTATCTCGCGCTTGCAGAGGAGGCCAAGGTACTGCTGCTTGACGATATTCCCTGCCTGGGGCGCAGCAATTTCAACGAGGCCAAACGGTTCGTAACCTTGATCGACGCGCTTTACGAAGCCGGGGTGCGGTTGATCGCCAGCGCGGCGGCCGAGCCGGAAATGCTCTATCTCGAAGGCGAAGGCACGTTTGAATTCGAGCGCACGGCCAGCCGGTTGCGGGAAATGCAAAGCGCCGATTGGGGGACATAAAACGTTTCCAGCTATTTCTGTGATCCAACAATAACTGGAAATGCTGTAGGGTCCGATCCCGGGCACCAATCCCGAGGACGAGGCCGAAGGCAGAGGACGAGACATCATGGGTGCCCGGCACGGGCACGCTTCTGGATCACGTCATGACACCCCCCAATAAAGAAAAGGGGGCCGTTGGTTCGGCCCCTCTTTCCGTCTCCTGCCTATATGGAAACTTGGTTTTGGAATGTCTCAGGTCGAGGTCAGCGCCGGAATTGACAGGCGTTGGCCCACGCGGATGCGGTCCGGGCTCGACAGGAATTGCCGGTTGGCGTTGAAGATCGTCGAATACTGCCCGGCATCGCCATAGAACTTCTGGGCGATCGACCCCAGGCTGTCGCCGGTCTGAACCGTATAGAAGTTATACTGCACGGTTTTACCGGCACGCTGGATCACGCGCACCTCAACCCCTTCGCCACCGGCGATGACTGCGGGAGAAACGGCCTCGGGTGCTTTGCCGGTGGATTTCCTGACCAGCGCGGCCAGAAGGGTGGTGGTATCAACCTTGCCTTCCGAGGTGCGCAGCGCACCGGGCACCTGGACCTGGCCACGATCTGCGGCCTCGTTCAGCAGCGCGTCGATATAGGAATCCGACTGTCCCTGGGCCAGCGCCTGAACAATCAGGGTTTCCATGCTGACATGCGCAGGCGTGTCGGTCTGAGTGGCGTTCAGCCCGGCCAGCACAGAGGAGGTGAGTCCGCGCAGAGCGTTGTCCTGCTGGGGTGCGCTGGTGGCAGCGGTCGGTTTGACTCCCAGTTCGGCCAGCAGAGAAGAGGTCAACGACAACAGCGCCGCATCGTCAGCGGGTGCGGGAGCAGGCGCAGCGGGTTGGACCCCCAGCCCGGCGAGGACCGAATTTGTCATGGCCTCAGACTCTTGCGATCCGGGCGATTCGGTGGCGGGTGCGGGAGCGGCGACCACGGGCGCAACCGGCGTGGTCAGATCGGTGAGGTTGGTTTCAGCCCGCGCCACCTGGGCCGGAACCAAGGCGGCGGCGTCTGCCTGATCGGCATCATCCGAGCGTGGTTGCACCAACAACAACCCCATGGTGACAGTCAGAAAGGCGGCGGCGATGGCAAGAATGCGCAGCATGTCAGCTCTCCTTTAGCGTAAATTCAGGACGTGGGTTGCGTGGTGGTCAGCCCGAGCAGGAGCCAAAGCTGCATTCCGCCCCGATAGTATTTGATTTTCCCGGCGGGATAGCCCACGCCGATCAGATTGCGGATCGCGCGCGGGCTTTGATCGCACCACGGACCGTTGCAGAACAACAGAAGGTCACGGGCCGACGCAAAGTCCCAGCCATTCCCCCGTTGCCGCGCCCCCAGCGCCTTGAGGATTTCGTCGCGGTAAGGGTTGGACGGTTCCAGCGTGGAAAACGGCACATTCACTGCGCCGGGGATCGTGCCCTTGGCAAACCATGCGGGCATCCGGCTGTCGATCAACAGCCCCTTGCCCGCGGTCACGGCGGTGTCGAGAAAGTCCATCACCTCGATCTCGCCCACGGTTTCAACGCCGGGTGCGGCGGAAATCGGGTGGATACAGAAGGGCGGACAGGGGCGCGAGGTCTTGGTGAACTCGGTATCCAGCCGGTTCGCTGTGTCCTGAATGCGTTCGATCACCAGTTCTTTGCCATTCACGATGATGGATCGCGAGGCTATTTCTGGCGTGATCTTGACTTCTTGGGCCAGAGCGTGTTGTGGCACAAGCGCGGGCGCAAGAAGCGCGACGGACAGGCCAAACAAGGTTGGTGTTATTTTGATTCGCGAAATGGCGCGGCGCAATGGTCGCATCATGACTTTACCCCCAATGGACAGGCGCATCGTTATTGCTGGCAGGCAGATGCACTTTGACTGCTCATACAAGATATAGGCGAATCAGAACGAATCGGTCAACATCCTCCGATTCGCTGATTCGCGAATCAGCGGTGAGGAGACGCGAATCCCTTGAGATGATTCGAAATTTTTTTCCGCAGAGAACTGTGTTTCAGCCCAAAAAACCCCGGATTTCGGGGAAAAACCCGGGTTTCGGCCAAGTGGTCAGCGTGATTGGCAGCGTTTTATCACTGAACCGGAAGGGTCAGAACCTGACCAGCGCGCAGATCGTCGGCATGGTTTAACAGGTGCCGGTTGGCTTCAAAAATCTGTTGGAACCGCGTTGCGTTGCCAAGGGTTTTGACGGCGATACTCTGTAGTGTGTCGCCGGGTTGAACACGATAGGTCCGCACGCCGTTTTGCGGCGATGTGGCGCGATCGGTCGCCCCGTCGGCCTCGGCGCGCAGGGCCGAAAGGTAAGGTGTGTTTTCCGCGCTTGTTTCCACAGCGCCTGGTTCGGTGACCGCGCGGGCCACGGTGGCGTGCAACAGGCTTCCCGGCTGTCCGGGTTCGACACGCGCGCCCTTGGCCGTATCCAGGGCGCGCAAAACGTCCCATGTGGCGGCGCGTTGATCATCCGGGGCGGAGGAAAAGGCAAGATCGGGGGCTGTGGTCGCAGTGGAGGTGACCACAGTTTCGCGGGTGTTGTCCGGGGTTGATTGGTTCAACGCCCGGGCCACGACCGACGCCAATGCCGCAGGGGTGCTGTCGGGCGTCGCGGTCACTTTGCCAAGCCGGTCGGCGATCGGCTTAGGGGTCGGGTCCAGCGGGTCCAGCGGGGTATGGGCGTCGCGGGTCACGGTGTTCGGCCCCGTAACGACCTGGGTCTCTGCCCGGTCAATGGCCGCCGCGGTTTCCGCGCGTTCCCGCCCGCCCGGCTGCAACAGCAACAGCCCCACGGTGACAACAAGAAACCCCATCACGATCACAAGGATCGGTGCCAGAGGCGAGGCGTTCTGGGGGGTGGGGTTCATGGGCGTGTTCCTTGTGTGGATGAGGTCACGGTCTGGCCGGGTTGCAGCCAGTTTTGCAAACCGCCCCGGTCATGGCGCAGGACAAGATGGCAGAGCCATCGGCGCGCGGTCAGGCGTTTTCTGGATTGCATCGTTTTTACTCGTAAGCCTCGGCTGGGCAGGCCACCTGATTTGGGGCACTTGGTTTTATTGCGCCGAGATGTAGTGGAGCGACCCACGGGACGTCAAGAGGTGATCCGCGTTCGAGGATCGGGATTCACTACGTGATTCCAAACGTTTACCTTTTGGGGTGTTTCCAGTCCGTGCCGCAACCAGAGGTTCGGCCCGGGTCTTTTGCGTCTCGGGTGCGTCTCGGTGTACACCGCTTTGGGAAAGCCGTGCGGCGGGTCGCACATGCTGGGGCGCGGTTGCGGCCTTTATGCCGACGGGAGGTAAAATCCAATGATCCCGATCAGTATGAGCCTGCAAGAGTCCAAAGGGCGGAACGATCTGCGCCAGATCCTGTTCAGGTTTGAGAACAAGCGCGGCTTTTCTGCCTTTGTCGGGGAGCGGCTATGGCTGGCGTGACCGGGTCCATGGTGCCACTGCGGGCCGCGCGGTTGGGTGGCCCGTTTGGGCGCGACGTCAGCCGTTTTCGCGCAGGATGTTCCCCGCAAGGTAGAGCGAGCCACAGATCAGCACACGGGCGTTCGGGTCCTGTTCCTTGATCCGGTCCAGCGCCTGTCCTGCAGAGTCGGCGGTGGTGGCTGTCATCCCGGTTTGGGTGGCCGCTTTGGCGGTGTCTGCGGCGGGCAGGGTGGCGGCCTCGCCGGGGATGGACACGGCGGTCAGGGTGTCGGCCTGTTGTGCCAGCGGGGTGAGGTAGCCCGAGATGTCCTTGGTATTCAACATGCCACAGATCAGGTGGGTGGGACGTTTGGGCAGGCGGGCGAGATGCGCGGCCAGCGCCTGACCTGCTGCTGCGTTGTGTCCGCCATCCAGCCAGAGTTCCACGCCGGGGGCGCTTTCTGTCAGGGGGCCGGTGCGCAGGCGTTGCATCCGCGCGGGCCAGGTGACGTTTTCCATGGCCGCCTGCGGATCGCCCGCGTTCAGTGTGCGCAAGGCCGCCAGCGCAGCCCCGGCGTTTTCGATCTGATGTGCGCCGGGCAGGGCCGGGCGCGGCAGGTCCAGAAGGCCGGTTTCGTCCTGGAACACCAGCCGTTCGCGTTCTTCGAACACGTGCCAGTGTTGGCCATGGGCAATCAGCGGCGCGCCCAGCCCCATGGCGGTGTGTTCAATCACATCCTGTGCGTCGTCCTGTTGCGGCCCCACGACACAGGGCACCCCGCGTTTGATGATCCCGGCCTTTTCCGCCGCAATCCCGGCAAGCGTGTTGCCGAGGAATTGTTCGTGGTCGATGGAGACCGGGGTGATCACGGTCAGCGCGGGCCGGTCGATCACGTTGGTGGCGTCCAGACGCCCGCCCAGCCCCACCTCGAGCAGGGTGAAATCCGCAGGGGTGCGTGACATGGCCAGCAGCGCGGCACAGGTGGTGATTTCAAAATAGGTGATGTTGGCACCGTTATTTGCGGCATAGCATTCGTCCAGCACCTCGGTCAGGTGGGGTTCGGAGATCAGATCACCGGCCAGGCGAATCCGTTCGTGGAACCGCGCGAGGTGGGGCGAGGTATAGGCATGGACGGATTTGCCCGCCCCTTCCAGCCCGGCGCGGATCATCGCCTGGGTCGAGCCCTTGCCGTTGGTCCCGGCGATGTGGATCACCGGGGGCAGGGCGTTTTGCGGGTTCCCAAGCGCATCGAGCAACCGCCACATACGATCCAGCGTGAGGTCGATGATTTTTGGGTGCAGGGCCATCATCCGGTCAAGGATGAGATCGGACCCGGCGGTCATTTGCCGTTTTCGGGTTGGGGGTCGGGCGCGCTGTCCTGCTCCTCCGCCCTGACAGGCGGCGTCGCATCCGGATGGTCCGCCGATTCTGGTTGCGGCGGGGGCAGGTCGCCTTTGATCGCCGGGGGCAGGCCCAGCAACATGCGGGTGATCGCAATCAGTTCATCGCGCATTTTACCGCGTGGTGTGACCCGGTCCAACATGCCGTGATCCAGCAGGTATTCGGCGCGCTGGAACCCTTCGGGCAGTTTTTCACCCAGCGTTTGCTGGATTACGCGCGGCCCGGCGAAACAGATCAGCGCGTTGGGTTCGGCGATCTGCACATCCCCCAGCATGGCATAAGACGCGGTCACCCCGCCCGTGGTCGGGTGAGTGAGCACCACGATATAGGGCAGGCTCGCTTCTTTCAGCATCTGTACGGCCACGGTGGTACGGGGCATTTGCATGAGCGACAGGATTCCCTCCTGCATCCGCGCCCCTCCGGCGGCGGAAAACAGGATCAGGGGGCGTTTCAACGCCACGGCCCGTTCGGCGGCGGCAATGATGGCATTGCCCACATACATGCCCATGGAGCCGCCCATGAAGGAGAAATCCTGACACGCGGCGACGATGGGGGTGCGACCGATTTCGCCTTCGGCCACCAGCATCGCCTCTTTTTCTTCGGTTGCCTTCTGAGCCGCTTTCATGCGGTCGGGGTATTTCTTCTGATCGCGGAATTTCAGCGGGTCTTCGATGGGCGCGGGCACATCGATTTCGGTGAAGATGCCGCCATCGAACAGGCCGGTGAACCGCTCACGGGGCGAAATCGCCATGTGGTGCCCGCAAGAGGTGCAGACATTCAGGTTCTCTGACAGTTCGCGGTGGAACAACATGGTGCCGCACTCGCTGCATTTCTGCCAGAGGTTTTCGGGCGTATCGCGACGCGAGAAGATCGAGTTGATCCGGGGGCGGACATAATTGGTGATCCAGTTCATGCGGTTTGGCGCCTTTTGTTCGTTGATGCCGTCGGGTCAGCTTGGGTCAGGGCATGAGATAAGCGGGGTTGCAGGGAAATGCAATCGCATGGCGGCGTGTCGCTTACCGGCGCAGGGCCAGCCGCGCGACAAGCCACATCAACGCCACCAGCCCGATTTCGATGATCAGCGCAAACGGGATCAACGGGGCGTCGGCCATCAGATCCGAGAAGGGTTGGCTGACCGCATCCGAGTTGAAAAGCAGGAGGGCAAGACCGCTATCCGGCCCGCCGTCTTCGCCAAAGAACAGGAAGGCATAGACGTTGTTGACTAGGTGGAAGGCCAGCGCAGGCCCAAGCGTGCCGCTGCGCGCTGTCAGATCCGAGGCCGCAAGGCCAAAGCAGAAGGCCCAGAGCACATAGTGCAGGTTCTCGGGAAACGGGCCGCTGACATTCAGATGCGCGAGGCCAAAGAGGATGTTGGGCAGGATCAGCCAAACCCAGGGTCGATTGTCCCAGGCCGCGATCTGTTGTTGCAGGTAACCACGATAGAGCAACTCTTCTGCGCCGGTCTGGATGGTCAGGGCCAGAATCGAGAGCGGCAGGAGCAGAAGCCAGACCAGCGGAGGTGTGACCTGGGCGAGCGCGTCGGCGCTCCACCATGGGGGCAGGATTTCAAGCAGGACGAAGAGGGCGGCAAGCGGCCAGAACACCGCGCGAAACTGGCGCAACCCGGTCATGGGAGGACCGGTCAGGGAAAAGAAACCGCGTCCGTGGGTGCGTTCCACAACCATCACGACAGTGAGGCCAAGGAGGGTGAAGGAAAACAGCTGAACCAGCATCCCGGCGGCGGTGTCGCCATAGGAGTAGGCATCGGCCAGCTCGGGCGCGAGGGTTTCAAGAAGCCAGCCAAACCCGTTTTGGGCAAGGCCATAGAGCGATTCAATCAGGATGAAGGCCAGGATGACCGGACGCAGCCCGGGCGTGCCAAGGGCAGGCGCGATGAACCCGGCATGGGGGGCATAGGCGGCTGGTCCCGTGTGTGTCCAGGGGCGCAGGGGCTGGCGGTTCGCGGGTCCGGGCATCAGGTCAGCGCCAACCGCGCGGCGAGCCAGCTGCAAAGCAGGGTCAGCATATCATAGGGCACCCAGATCGCCCGGGCGGTTGTGTCGTCCATGCCAAAGGGAAGCTGCCACAGCGCAAGCCCGAAATTGTGATCTGCTGGTGCGGTGATCAGCAGGGCGGACACGTTGAAGGCAAGGTGCAGTGCCAGCGCAGGACCAAGGTTGCCCGCGCGGGCCGTCAGGTCCGCAGCCGCAAGGCCAAAGAGAAAGGCGGTGAGGACATAGAGGGGCGCGTTCTCACCCGCGGTCTGTGGATCGAAATGCAGCAGGGCGAACAGGGCCGAGGGCAGGAACAGCCAAAGCGCGGGGTGGGGCGACAGGGCGGCAAGCTGACTTTGCAGATAGCCGCGAAAGATCAGCTCTTCGGCGGTGATCTGCACCAGGATCAACAGCAGCGCGAGCGGCAGAAGGGCGAGCCAGCGCATGGCGGGCAGGTTGGTCGTGGTGGCCATGGCACCCGGTTGGGGCAGAAGCCACAGCAGTATGCCCAGGGCAAGCAGGGCCACGGTCACACGTGTGAACGCGGCCAGCGTCCGCCGGAACGGTCCCATCAGCGTAGCAAGTTGCCGTTGGTGCAAGTTGTGCAGGACAAGAGCGAGCGCAGCGATCAGCAGGGCAAACGAGGCCAGCAGCGCCAACATACCTCGCGGGGTTGAGCCGTGGTCAATCTCGTGAGCCAGCTGTGGCCATTCGGTTTGGGTCACCAGTTCGGCCAGAAGGTTGAAATAGGCAAAGCCGAAGGCAAGGTAGAGCGCCACCAGCAACACGACACCGAAAGCCAACCGCCAGGGTTCGGATGCGGCGCGGGCCGGGGCAACGAGGGTTTCATGGGCGGCATAACTCATGGCAACTGCATAGCCTCCTTGCGCCCTTACCGCCAGATACGACGGTGCGCGAGTTTCAAGACTGTTGCCTTCCGGCGCGCATGATTTGTAGCCAAAGCGTTTCCAGTTACTGTTGGAGCACAGCAAGAGTTGAAAACGCCCACATCCCTACTGTGTTGCGCGGCGTTTCCACATCACGCTGAGCCAACGTCATGCGGAAACGCTTTGATAATCGTGTCTGCGTGAGGCATGGAAGTCAGCGCGAGGGTTTGCGGCCCCTTGTGCCTGCGTCGACCCTTGTTTATGCCGTTTCCTGAGATTTTAGGAGAGGTCCATCAATCCCATGACCAAATTCGACAAGAGCAACTTGCCCAGCCGCCACGTGACCGAAGGCCCGGAACGCGCGCCTCACAGGTCCTATCTTTACGCCATGGGTATTTCTGACACTGAGATTCACCAGCCTCTCGTCGGGGTTGCGACTTGTTGGAACGAGGCCGCTCCCTGTAACATCGCGCTGAACCGTCAGGCGCAGTCGGTCAAGATGGGTGTGAAAGAAGCCCACGGCACCCCGCGTGAGTTCACCACCATCACCGTGACCGACGGCATCGCCATGGGCCACGAGGGGATGCGGTCTTCGCTTGCCAGCCGCGAGGCGATTGCCGACACCGTTGAGTTGACCATGCGGGGCCATTGCTATGACGCCGTGGTCGGGCTTGCCGGGTGTGACAAATCGCTGCCCGGGATGATGATGGCGATGGTCCGCCTGAACGTGCCTTCGGTCTTTATTTATGGTGGGTCGATCCTGCCCGGCAAAGCGCCTCAGGTGGATGAAATCCCGGAAGATTTCCGCACCCGTGACCTGACTGTTCAGGACATGTTCGAAGCGGTGGGGCGTCACCAGAATGGCCAGATGTCGGATGCCGCATTGGATATTCTTGAACGCGTGGCCTGTCCGTCCTCGGGGGCCTGTGGTGGTCAGTTCACGGCCAACACCATGGCCTGTGTCTCCGAGGCCATCGGCCTTGCCCTGATGAATTCGTCCGGTGCGCCCGCGCCCTATGAAAGCCGCGACCAATATGGTGAAGCTTCGGGCCGTGCGGTCATGAACCTGATCGACAAGAACATCCGCGCCCGTGATGTTGTGACGCTGAAAAGCCTTGAGAACGCCGCGCGGGTTGTGGCCTGTACCGGCGGATCCACCAATGCCGGGCTGCACCTGCCCGCAATTGCCCACGAAGCAGGGATCGAATTCTTCCTCGAAGACGTGTGCGATATTTTCCGCGACACGCCCTATTTCGTCGATCTGAAGCCGGGCGGTCAATATGTTGCCAAGGATCTTTACGAAGCCGGCGGGGTGCCGGTGGTGATGAAGGAATTGCGCAAGGCCGGGTTGATCCACGAGGATTGCATGACCGCCAGTGGCAGGAGCATGGGCGAAGAACTTGACCTGATCACGCGCGAGGCCGATGGCCGCGTGATCTATCCCATCGAAACGCCGATTACCAAAACCGGCGGTGTTGTGGGGCTGAAAGGGAACCTGGCCCCCGAAGGTGCCATCGTCAAGGTCGCAGGTATCCCGTCGCAGCACCAGCGGTTCGTCGGCCCGGCGCGCGTCTTTGAATGCGAAGAGGACGCGTTCGAAGCGGTCAAGGCCCGTCAATACGAAGAGGGTGAGGTGATCGTCATCCGCAACGAGGGCCCCGCGGGCGGGCCGGGAATGCGCGAGATGCTGGCCACCACCGCCGCCCTGTCCGGGCAGGGTATGGGCAAGAAGGTTGCGTTGATCACCGATGGCCGGTTCAGCGGCGCAACCCGCGGGTTCTGTGTCGGCCACGTTGGTCCCGAGGCCGCGCATTGCGGCCCCATCGCGCTGGTGCGCAATGGCGATGTGATCACCATCGACGCCATTACCGGCGAAATCAGCGTGGCGCTGAGCGATGCCGAGCTTGAGGCCCGCAAAGCCGATTGGAAAGGACCGCGCGATACCATCTATGCCAGCGGGGCGCTGTGGAAATACGCACAGCAGGTGGGCGCGACCTACAAGGGTGCGGTCACACACCCCGGCGGCAAGGCGGAAAAGCATGTCTATATGGACCTGTGATCCAGCGAGCGGCGCGCGAACCCTGTTTCGCGCGCCGTTGCGTATGAGTGTTCTGGGGCTGGTTTTGCCCCTGGCCGGGTGCCTTGGAGACGGCACCGGGAAGGGCGTGAATTTTTTAAGCGCCATGGTGCCGCTGGACAACCCCGAAGCCCGTCAGGCCCGCAAAGCGCCCAGGGTGAAACCAACCGCGAAGGCATCCAGATTAAGGACTCTGGCTAAACCGGGGGCCAAATCGGGGGCCAAACCGGGGAAAGTGCTGACCGAACTGTCGCTCGCCAAGGGCCGTGTCGTGGTCAAAGGGCCGCGAGGGTATTGCATTGACGGAGGGTCGGTGGAGCAACGCAATTCTGGTGGCTTTGCCTTGTTGGGCAGTTGCGAAATCCTGACTTCTGGGAAAAGCGGTGCGTCGGTTGAACCGGCGGTCATGACGGTTCAGGTTCAGCCGCGCGGATTGCAGCGCAACCTGCCTGATGCCGCAACGCTGGCCGGGGTGCTGGCGTCCGATAAGGTGCTGGCGCGCGAAGACGGGGACGGAATCACCGTTGTGCATCTTGAGGGTGGCGAAGATCACGGGGTCGCCGTGGGGGATCCGAAATACTGGCGTGCGACGATTATGATCAACGGACACCCTGTGGGGCTGGCGGTTTATGGCCCCAAGGGCAGTCCGGTCGCCGGACGCCATGGGCGCGGCCTGATCCTTGGGCTTGCCGAAACCCTGCGGGCCGCGAGCCCGGAAAACCCGGTGCCACAAGCGCGTAATGCCGCAGTTGAAAAACCGGTGAAATCCGGCCGGACGGCGGCGCAAAAGGGCGGTTTGAAAAAACTGTTTCCAAAAATCTTTCAATGAAGCCTTTTCGTTAACATTGTTTCCGGTAAAACTGTGCCTAGGGAAATCAACGCATTGGGTGGTCCGGGTTTGACCGGTCGCCAGATGTTTCAGGCACCGGGCGGCGAAACCGAATGGCAAGACTTGGCAGCAGGCAATTCAGGAAACTGATCCATCGTGCAACGGTACGACGGTGGGCGCGTGCGGCACGCGAGGCGGGGGAAACCGATATCGGCACCCTGCGCGCGCAACGCAGCCGCGCGCGGCAGTTGCGCGTGCATCTGGATACGCTCATCCACAAGGCGGAAAGCCGGTTGGCCCTGCCCATGATCGGGTCGACCGCTTTCCCGAAGCCGTTCGATGCGGACTGGGCCTGGAGACCCGAATTGTGGCGCGGGCCTTTGCCGGTGCCAGGGATGAGTTCGGTCGAAAACAAAAGCATGTTGGGCAACGAGGTTACGCTGTTCCATGACTGTAACAGGTCCGAGCTGACCCTGCGCCAGTTGCGCAACCGGCGCGAAGCGGATTTGGCTCCGTTCGGGCTGCGCCTTGACGTTTTCAATTTCGACGGATCCTATCTTTCGCTGGTTGTGGACCTGCCTGAAGATTCGGTTCGTGGATTGAGGCGCAAACATCTTGTGCGGCTGGATACGATCGTGGAAATGGAAAAGCCGCTGGAAATTTTCGCCCGGCTCAACATCAAACACGGGCCGAACACGGAAACCATCGTGCGCGAACTGCCGCTTGGGTCCGAAACGGTGATGGTGGAATTCGATCTGGCCTATGCCAAGCTGAATGAAAAGCGGCTGGAAAAGATGTGGCTGGACCTGATTTTCGAAGGGCCGGAGATGAACCAGGTCACATTGCGGGACCTGACGTTCAGCCGCCGCCCACGGGCGGAACTTTGAAGGTGAAAACGCGATGGGAAGCGGGATGAGCGAGCTGAAACTGATCAAAACACGATTGAAGGAAGGCGTTTGGGAAGGCGTCTTGCTGCCCGGCGGTGAACAGGACGCGCCCGAGGTGGTTGTCACGCTAGAGGGGCAAACGATCGGTGGCGTTGACCTCGTGGCACGCGAAGAGGGGGGCTGGCTGTTGCGTGTGCCGGTGCCCGCATCCGCCATTGCAGATGGGATACAGACCTTCCTGATCCGTGAAAAGGGTGAGGCAGAGGTGCTGGAGAGCTTTTCGATTCTGGCGGGTGAAGCACTGGGCGATGATATTCGGGCCGAAATCGACTTGCTGCGCGCCGAGCTCGACATGTTGAAACGGGCCTTCCGGCGGCACTGTATCGAAACGATGTAAGGGGTGCGTTCCCGGCAACCCCTGGGCCGAGCCCGGTTGCACCAGCATCGATATCCTGAACGGCTGGACGGTGGCGCGCCGACGCCCCGCGTCGGCGCTTGGCCCAACGGGAAGAAACCTGCCCCTGGCAGGTTGATGACGGGCGGGAGCGCCTGATTGTTGGTCCTTTTGTTTTATCTGGGTCACTGTCATCGAAGGCTTTTCTCTGTCTTGACCTTCGTTTTATATTTCAATACTTCATGAATAATGGAAATAACTAATGCCCTCAACGCCTTTGCCGCCCTGGCACAGCCTACCCGGCTTGATGCCTTTCGCCTGTTGGTCAAACACGGTGGCGACGGGCTGTCTGCGGGTGAATTGGCCGAGGCGCTGGATGTGCGGATGAACACCCTGTCGGCCAACCTGTCCGTGCTGCTGAACGCCCGGCTTGTGCGCAATCAACGCGAAGGCCGCAGCATCCGCTACTTCGCCGATATGGAGGGGGTGCGAGACCTGTTGTCTTTCCTGCTGGAGGATTGCTGTCGCGGGCGTCGCGATCTGTGCCAGCCGGTGATTGATGCCATTGCATGTGAGTGTTGACCCGCTGAAAGGGAGCCTGTTTTTATGACCTGCGGTCTCAAATCCGTTCTTGCAATCAGCAAGGCTCCTTCCGCCCGAACACTGTATGATCACTGATTGGGACAAGCCTGATCCTTCCCCTCTCTGGCCCCCGCACTGCGTGGGGCGAAATCCACGAAACCGTCAAGACACAGGAGACTCCACGTGAGCGATACCCCCAACCTGAACGATGCCAGGTTCCGCGAAATCGACCATGACGCGCTGTTTAATGCGCCTCGTCCGGGCCATGCCCCGCGTATCCTTTTGCTCCACGGGTCCCTGCGCGCCCGGTCGTTTAGCCGCCTGACCAATGAAGAGGCCGCGAGAATCCTGCAAAGGCTGGGCGCTGAAACCCGGGTGTTCGATCCGGCGGGCTTGCCGTTGGTCGACGACCCGACCGGCGGCGACATGTCCAAGGTTGAAGAGCTGCACGATCTGGTCAACTGGTCCGAAGGCATGGTGTGGTGTTCGCCCGAACGCCACGGGGCGATGACCGGGGTCATGAAAACCCAGATCGACTGGATCCCGTTATCCATGGGCGCGGTGCGCCCGACCCAGGGTAAAACGCTGGCCGTGATGCAGGTTTCGGGTGGATCACAGAGTTTCAACGCAGTGAACCAGATGCGGATTCTGGGCCGCTGGATGCGGATGATCACAATCCCCAATCAATCTTCGGTGGCCAAGGCCTTTCTTGAATTTGACGACGACGACCGGATGAAACCCAGCGGGTTTTACAATCGCATCGTGGATGTGATGGAGGAACTGGTGAAGTTCACCCTGCTGACCCGTGGCGTGTCCGATTACCTTGTTGACCGCTATTCCGAGCGCGAAGAGACCGGGGCCGACCTGATCGACCGGGTCAATTCCAAACGCGCGGGATAAAGCAAACAGATACGGGCCCGCCCGCCCCCGGCTGGCGGAAAACAACCGGTCGATCATCCGCGCCACGGTTGCGCTGTTCGCGGCCACGCCCGAGGCAGCAAACCCGGCGGTGGTCATGGGCCACCCTACCGATCAAGGTATGAATATCCCGTTGCCGGATGCGCAACCACGCGCGGCCCCGCCGCGCGCCCGGCCCAACAGGAATATCCGCATCTTTGATGCGGGGTTTCCTGGCGGGAGCCCTCCCTCAGTTATGCCTGTCGGTGTCATGCCCACCTGAACCATGCCCCCCGGTGTCATCCCCCAAGGGGGATGTGCCGGGGACGTTGGGTCAAATCCCCCCCCTGACGCGGCGTAGGGGGTGACAGCGCAATAGGTTTACGTGCAAGTAAAGCACAAAGGATGGAGGCACATTTATGACCAATTACCCACATCTCTTGGCCCCGCTGAATCTTGGCCATACCACTCTGAAAAACCGGGTCCTCATGGGGTCCATGCACACCAATCTGGAAGAAACCGGTGATTGGAATCGCGTGGCCGAGTTCTATGCGGAACGCGCCCGTGGCGGGGTCGGCCTTATGGTGACCGGCGGTATTGCACCCAGCCTGGAAGGTGGCGTGTTCCCCGGGGCGGCGGGGCTTTATACCGACAAGGATATTACCAACCACAAGATCGTCACCGACCGTGTTCACGAAGGCGGCGGAAAGATCGCAATGCAGATACTGCACGCGGGCCGCTATGCCTATGGCCCGAACTGTGTCAGTGCCTCTGCCGTGAAATCCCCGATTTCGCCGTTCCCGCCCAGGGAACTGGACGAAGAGGGGATCGAAAAACAGATCCAGGATTTCGTGACCGCCACCGTGAACGCCCGCAAAGCAGGTTATGACGGGGTCGAAATCATGGGCTCCGAGGGATATTTCATCAACCAGTTCCTGGTGACCCACACCAACAAGCGCACCGATCGCTGGGGTGGCTGCTATGAAAACCGTATGCGCCTGCCGGTTGAGATCGTGCGCCGGTGCCGCGAGGCCGTGGGCGATGACTTTATCATCATCTATCGCCTGTCGATGATTGACCTGATCCCCAACGGGTCCACCCATGAAGAGGTGGTGCAACTGGCCAAGGCAGTGGAAGAGGCGGGTGCCTCGATCATCAACACCGGTATCGGATGGCACGAAGCGCGCGTGCCCACCATTGCCACCAGCGTGCCGCGCAAGGCCTTTGCCTGGGTTACGAAAAAGCTGATGGGCAAGGTGGGTATCCCGGTGATCACATCGAACCGCATCAACACGCCCGACGTGGCCGAAGAGGTGTTGGCCGAAGGCTGTGCCGATATGGTCAGCATGGCGCGCCCGTTCCTGGCCGATGCGCATTTTGTCAACAAGGCGGCGGAGGGCCGGGGGGATGAAATCGCGCCCTGTATTGGCTGTAATCAGGCCTGTCTGGACCATACGTTCCAGGGCAAGCTGACCTCCTGTCTCGTGAACCCGCGTGCCTGTTTTGAAACCGAGCTGGTCCTGTCCCCGGTTGACGCCGCAAAATCCGTTGCAATTGTCGGGGCCGGGCCCGCCGGGCTGGCCACGGCCATGGGGGCGGCGAAACGGGGTCACAAGGTTACCCTTTTTGACCGCGCCGACCGTGTGGGAGGGCAGCTCAACATCGCCAAGATGGTGCCGGGCAAGGAAGAGTTCTTTGGCCTTGTCGATTGGTTTGAAACCATGGTGGACCGGTTGGGCGTCGACGTGCGGTTGAACACGAACGCCACGGCCAGCGACCTTGAAGGGTTTGACGAGGTGGTCATCGCCACAGGTGTCATCCCTCGTGACCCGGGTATTCCGGGGCAGGAGAGTGACAAAGTGCTGTCCTATATCGACGTGCTGAGGGATGGTGCCGAAGTGGGCGGCAAGGTTGCCGTGATCGGTGCCGGGGGGATCGGGTTCGACGTGTCCGAATTTCTGGTACATGAAGGTCAAAGCCTGACCGAGGATCTGGATGCGTGGAAGGAAGAATGGGGTGTGGGCGATCCCTCCACCACGCCAGGCGGGCTTGCCGCTGACGGGCCTCAACCGCATCCGGCGGCACGCCAGGTTACGCTGATGCAGCGCAAGGCCAGGGCATTGGGCAAGGGGCTGGGTAAAACGACCGGCTGGATCCACCGCGCCGCGTTGAAGATGAAGGGCGTCGAAATGCTGGGCGGTGTGAATTATGAACGCATTGATGACGAAGGGCTGCATATCAGCTTTGGCGAAGCGCGCGAGAACCCCAGGGTGATCGCCTGTGACAACATCGTTCTCTGTGCCGGCCAGTTGAGCGAGCGTAGCCTCGCCGATGCGCTGGAAGTGCAGGGGAAAACCGTTCACGTGATTGGTGGGGCGGACGTAGCTGCAGAGCTGGATGCCAAGCGTGCCATTGATCAAGGGACGCGATTGGCGGCCTCGTTCTGATCCAAAACAGGGCGTTTCGCGGTTCCATGGGAACCAGCGACCCGGCACCGAGCGAAGCTCGGTGCCCCCCGCCCGCCGCAGGCGTGGCACGGGCTTTGCCCGTGTCTTCCACTCCTCACGATCTCACGCAGCAAGCTCTAGCATCAGGCCCTAAGACGTTACTTTTCGGCGCGCAAAAGTGCCTCTTTCGCGGCTTTCAACGCGCTATGCGACAGCCCCGCCCGATTGAGGTGCAGGAATTCGGCCCGTAAATCCGCGCTTTGACCTGCGTTTGCCCGTGGCACAGGGCGCAGCCTCTGGCGCAGCGAAGGCGCGATCTCGAACAGGTCGAGTATCGCCGCCGCGGGTCCTTCTGTCCGGCTGGTGTAATCTTCCATCAACACGATATGCGAACGGTCCGCCTTGGCCCTGCGCGCCACGCTGTGCGCCTGTTCCACCAGAGAGGGCATATGCGCGAACCTCGCGCGGAACGCGTCCAGATCCTGGGTCAGTTGGATCGAGCGCAACAGATGCCCATGCACGCTGGCTAACCACCTGTCCTGATCCCGAAGTGTATGCAGGATTTCCACCCGGGCGTCTGGCCCAAATCTGCGGCGCAATTCGGACACCACCACGCGCCCAAGCGGTTTGGCCGCGCGTTTGTAACTCGTCACCGGCTGCCCGCGCCAATCCAGATGGCCGGGCATGACGCCTGAGAAGTTTTCCCGAGAGATCACGATATTGCCCGAAACCGGATCGGGCATCAGAGCCAGCGTCTGGCGGAAGGCGTGCCGAAAACGGTGCAGCCGCCACGGAAACGGGCGTTGGGCATAGATATGCGACAACCGCCCAGCTCCGTTAAAATCGCCAGCCCCGTAATAGTCGAACACCTCGGCCAGCTCTTTGTGATTGCGGGCCAGGAAGTTTTGCAGCGAGGTTGTACCGGTCTTGTGAAACCCGATATGAGCGACGATGCGCACCACGATCAGAAAAGCCCCTCGGGCGGGTCGGCCACAAGTCGGCCCGCGCCAAGGTCCACCGTGGGTACGGCGGCGAGCGTAAAGGGCAAGAGCACGGTGTTCTTCAACCCCGGTCCGTGGATTTCCAGCATATCGCCGGCACCATGGTTTTGAACCGATTTCACCCGGCCCAGAAGGGCGCCACCGGTGTCATAAACCTCAAGCCCCATCAGGTCGGCATGATAGTATTCGTCATCGGGCAGCGACGGCAGGCGGTCCCGCGGCGCGAAAAGCCTGGTTCCGCGTAGTCCATCCGCCTGTTCCTTGGTTGCCACACCGGAAAGACGCGCGGCAAAGCCGTTCTTGATCTGACGGGTCAGGGTTACGTCAAAGTTGACCGCGCCATCTTCGGTGGTCAGCGGGGAATAATCGGCAATCGCCTCGGGATCGGCGGTGAAGCTTTTCAACCGCACCTCACCCCGCACCCCAAACGCGCCCGCAATGGCACCGACACAGATCAGATCAGACATGAGGCCTCACTCATTTCCTTGCTCCACACCGGGGTAGCACCGCGCCTGATCTGTTTCAACCTGTGGGCTGGTCGTGGGTATGGTTGGACAGGGCAGAGCAGTATGGTCGCGACGTAATGAGTGTTCGGTTACCCTCCCCAGAGGGCTCAGCGGGTTTCGACCGGCAGATGGGTGTTGCGGGTTTCCCAGCCCTTTTGGTCCAGTTCGGGCGTATCTGACGCCGCGCGGGGCCAGCCGACACAGAGATAGGCCACCAGTCGCCACGTGTCCGGCACCGCAAGGTCGCGGGTCAGTTGGTCGGGGTCGAGGATCGAGACCCAGCCAACCCCAAGCCCAACGGCCCGCGTCGCCAGCCAGAATTGGGTGATTGCGGCCACAACCGAATAACGGCGCATTTCCGGCATGGTTCCGGCACCAAGGCCCGCGCCCTTGGGCGTGTCTTCATCGCAGAACACCGCCAACTGTACCGGTGCTTCGCGCATCCCTGAAAGTTTCAGCCTGGCATAAAGCGCGGCCTTTTCCCCGGCATAACCGGCAAGGGCATCCTGATTTGTGGCCTGGAAATTCTTCAATGCGGCGTCGCGCGCCGCGTCGCTGGTCACGCGCAGCACGCGCCAGGGTTCCGACAGGCCCACCGAGGGGGCCAGAAGGAACGTGTCGAGGCATTGCGTCAACAACGCCTCGTCCACAGGGTCGGTGCGGAAGTGGCGCACATCGCGCCGCCACCGCATCAACCGGGCAAGGTCGCCCTGAAACTCCGGGGTGAAATCCTGCATCCCAGGGCGCAATTCCCTGCTTACTCTTCTGCCGCAGCTTCTTCGGCAGGGGCAGCAGCGGCTTCGGCAGCTTCGGCGGCCTTGGCGGCTTTTTCTTCTGCGCGTTCCTGAGCTTTCTTGCCCGGGGTGCCTTTTTCGGGGTTGTTACGCTCTTTTTTGGCGACAACACCGGCGGCTTCCAACATGCGCGACACACGGTCGGTGGTTTGCGCACCCTGGTCCAGCCAGTATTGCACGCGCTCCATGTTCATTTTCACGCGTTCTTCGCTGTCTTTCGGGAGCAGCGGGTTGTAGGTGCCCAGCTTCTCAATGAAGCGGCCATCGCGGGGCATACGGGAATCCGCAGCAACGATGCGATAGAAGGGACGTTTTTTCGAGCCGCCGCGGGCGAGACGAATTTTCATAGCCATTGTGTGTTCTCCTTTATAATGGCGGTTGAGGGATGACTCCCTCAGGATTGGTGTTGTTTATGGTGCTGGATAACTTCAGCGATGATGAAGTTCAGGAACTTCTTGGCAAATTCCGGGTCCAGGTCGGCACGGGTTGCCAAATCTTCAAGCCTTGCGATCTGTTTTTCCTCGCGGGCGGGATCGGAGGGCGGAAGGTCGTGTTCAGCCTTGAGTTTCCCCACGGCCTTGGTGTGTTTGAACCGCTCGCCCAATGTATAGACGAGGATCGCATCCAGACGGTCGATGCTTTCGCGGTGCTCTTTCAGAACCTCGGCGGCTTGGGCAACGGGATCAGTCAATTGCAAATCCTTTCGGTTTGAAAAGCGGGTCGATGTAGTTGTGGATTTCCATGTCGATCCCGTGCTGGATCTGGCTGTCCATCAACTCGTCCGGTGAGGGGTGGCGGTAAACGGCGTCCGAGCCGTCGATGGTCGGCGCACCGCGATCTTTGACTGCGCCCAGCCGTTCGGCAAGGCGGATGGAATCAAGGTTCTTGGGGTCGATATAGCTGACCGCGCCGTTCCAGCCCAACTGATCATAGAAATATTTGCGCGCGGCATTCGTGGCTTCAAGCGCATAGCCGTGGCCGGCTTTTTCCGGCCAGATGATCCAGGCAAGTTCCTTTTCCGGCCATTTGGCGGGGAACCAGCCGCCGGCCATGCCAAGGGTTTCGTCCGTCACCCGGTCGTGGATCATCCACATGCCATAGCCGCGAATGTCCCAATGGCCGATTTCGGCGGCATAGAGCATCCAGGCCTCATAGGCATTGAGTGGCCCGCCCATGAAGCGCGAGCGATAGGAGGAAAACGTCGCCTTGAAATCGGGGTAATCCTCGGCCTCGGGGCCGCGCAGGATCAGGCGGTTGGTTTCAAGAACGGGGATGTCGCGAAGTCCCATGTCAGACGGCCTCCGCTTTTGGGTGGCGATAGATGTGGCAGGGGTGTCCCACGACGTGGCCCTCCCGTTCGAAGGTGGCGCCCAGTCGCCGGGCCAGTGCCAGCGATCTGGTGTTGGCCGGTTCGATATAGGATATGACGCCGTTCAGCCCCTGATGGGTGGCGGCATAGCGGCGCGCGGCCTGTGCTCCCTCAAAGGCGAGGCCCTTGCCCTCGAATCCGTCGTAAATATGCCAGCCCAGTTCAGGTTCATCCCAGCCGTCATTGTAAATCATGCCGATGCGACCGGCGGTCTGACAGCTTTGGCGATCCTCGACCATCCACATGCCATAGCCACGCAGCGCCCAATGGCCATAGGTGGCAAGAAACCCGCCCCAGCTTCGAATGCGCGGGTAGGGTCCGCCAACGAATTTCGAACGCTCCGAGGCGCCAAACGCCGCGAAGGCTTCGAAATCCTCTTCACGCGGACCGCGCAGGATAAGGCGTTCGGTTTCAAGGACGGGAATATCTAGGGTGAGAGTCATGCCAGCGCCTCCGGCCCGGGGTGGCGATAGGTCACGTGGTTTGCATAGGGGCATGCGGGTGCGTCAGGGTCGAGCCGCGCACCAAGCCGTTCCGCCAATGCGATAGAGCGGGCATTGTCGCAGTGGATATAGCTGACGAGGGTGGAAAGCCCGGCCGAGTCATAGGCCCAGTGTCGCGCCGCCTGTGCGGCTTCGTAGGCGATGCCTTTGCCTTCGCCCGTGGGTAGGACCATCCAGCCCAGTTCGACCTCGGGGAAGTAGGGGTGGTTGTAAAATCCTATCACGCCGGTGAATGCGCCGCTGTCACGTTCTTCGACGGCCCATGCGCCAAGGCCGGTCAGGGTCCAGGGCGCGGTTTCCTTGCAGAAGTTCGACCAGCTCTGAAGTTCATCCAGAGGCCCGCCCACGTATTGGGTGCGCTGCGATGCAAAAGCATCGCGATAGGCGGGAAAATCCGCCATGGTCAACGCGCGCAGGATAAGGCGCTCGGTTTCAATTACAGGAACATCGAGGGTGAAAGTCATGCCAGCGCCTCCGGCCCGGGGTGGCGCCAGACTTCTTCGGTGCCGTGGGTGACGTTCTCATAGGTGCGCTCCAAGGTCGCGCCCATGCGTTTGGCGAGCGCCTGTGAGCGGGTATTGCCCGGGAAGATGTTGCTGGACAGCGTGGTGAAGCCGAGGGATGAATAGGCATGGTCACGCGCGGCGGTTGCAGCTTCGAAGGCATAGCCCTTGCCTTCGCCATTTTCGAACATGACCCAGCCAAGCTCGGTCTCGGGCCAGCCTTCGGGGCCCCAGAGACCAACCATGCCAATATGATCGCCGCCCTTGGTCTCGACCATCCAGAAGCCACAGCCTTTCAGAGCCCAGTGCCCTATGAGAGAGGCAAACCAGCGCCAGGCTTCGTTCCGGTTTTGCGGCCCGCCAAAACCCCAGCTGCGTTCCTTATCTGCGAAGAATGAGGCAACGGCCTCAAAGTCGCGCTCGGCGGGGCCGCGCAGGATAAGGCGTTCGGTTTCGAGCGTAGGGATGGCGAGGGTGAGCATTGGGTTATTTCTTTTTCCCAAAGCCCGAGAGGCCCGAAGGCAGGCCCATGCCGCCGCCAAGGCCGGGCAGGCCACCGCCCTTGCCCATCTGTTTGGCTGCCGCTTCCAGCGCCTTGGGGTCCATGCCTCCCTGAACCCCACTGGCCATATCGCCCATGTCGGGCATACCGCCGCCCTTGCCGAACATGCCCTTCATGGCCTGTTTCAACATGCCGCCTTTGCCCCGGCCGAGCTTTTTCATCATGTCCGACATCTGGCGCTGCATTTTCAGCAGCTTGTTGAGGTCGGAAACCTCCATGCCGGCACCCTTGGCAATGCGCTTTTTGCGGGATGCCTGCAAAATCTGTGGATTGGCGCGTTCGCGTTTGGTCATGGACTGGATCAACGCGATCTGTTGTTTGAGCACTTTGTCGTCCATGCCTGCGGCTTCGGCCTGTTTGGCCATTTTGCCCATACCGGGCATCATGCCCATGATGCCTTCCATGCCGCCCATCTTGATCATCTGTTCCAACTGCATCTTGAGATCGTTCATGTTGAACTGGCCCTTCTGGAAGCGCTTCATCATGCGCTCGGCCTGTTCCTGTTCGATTGTCTCCTGAGCCTTTTCCACCAGCGACACGATGTCGCCCATGCCGAGGATGCGGCCCGCGATCCGGTTGGGTTCAAAGGTCTCCAGCGCGTCCATCTTTTCGCCAAGCCCGACGAAACGGATGGGTTTGCCGGTTACCGCGCGCATGGAGAGAGCAGCACCGCCGCGTCCGTCGCCGTCCATACGGGTGAGCACCACGCCCGAGATGCCGATCTTGGCGTCGAATTCTTCGGCCACCTCAACGGCGACCTGACCGGTCAGGCCATCGACCACCAGCAGAGTTTCGCGCGGGTCAACGACGTTGCGCACGTCCTCGACCTCTTGCATCAGGATTTCATCGATATGCAGACGCCCGGCAGTGTCCAGCATATAGACCTCATACCCCCCCAACGCGGCCTGTTGTTTGGCCCGTTTGGCGATGTCCACGGGTTTCTGTCCGGGGACGATGGGCAATGTGTCGACGCCGATCTGTTGGCCGAGAACCGCAAGCTGATCCATCGCTGCCGGGCGATAGACGTCGAGCGAGGCCATCAGGACCTTCTTGCCCTCTTTTTCCTTGAGCCGTTTGGCGAGTTTGCCGGTGGTGGTGGTTTTACCGCCGCCTTGCAGACCCACCATCAGGATCGGTGCGGGCGGGTTATCGATTTTCAGTTGGCCGGGGTCGTCCTCGCCGGTCAGCGTATCAACCAGCGCGTCATGCACGATCTTGACGACCTGTTGACCCGGGGTCACGGATTTGGTGACGGATCGCCCGGTCGCCTGATCCTGGACCTTTTTGATGAACTCGCGGGCGACGGGTAGGGAGACATCGGCCTCAAGCAGGGCCACGCGCACCTCGCGCAGGGCGGTTTTGACGTCGTCTTCGGACAAGGCACCCTGTTTGGTGAGACGGTCAAAGACGCCAGAGAGGCGTTCGGACAGATTTTCAAACATCAGCGGCCTCCTTGACCGGTTTGTTGGTTTTCCCTGCCGATATGGGAGCGGGGCGGCGAATGCACAATTGCCAAACGACAGGCGCCCCCACGGGCGAAACTCGCTGGTGGGGGGCGATCCCGGCACTGTGGCCATGGGACCGGAAGGTTTTTCACTTCCGGAGGTTTTGCAAGGATTTAGGCACCGCGCCACAAAGTGTCAAGGAGTATTGGGAAGGTGCTGCATCACCGATTGCGTCAATATCCGGTTTTTCCCTGAAACAATCAGACGCATTTGTCTTGACGCATTTGTCGTAATGTTTAATAATGCACAGATTAGAGCCGTTGAGTCACTCGAGTTTCGCCAGGTGGTGAGGGGGGGCCAACATGGTGTTGAAGTATTTAAAGTATAAGGAGTGTGGTTGATGAAAACTAAACTGATGAGCGCGCTGAGCGTGTTCGCCTTTACTGCGACGATGGCAAGTGCTGGCAGTCTGGTCGACCCTGTGGTCGAATCGGAACCTCAAGGTGATCCCTTTGCGGCAGCCCCGTCTTCGGGATCGCTCGGCGGTAACGCCGGTGCAATCGCGGCAGGCGTTGTCTTGGTGGGTCTTCTTATTGTAGCGAGCGACGGTAGCTGACCTTTATTCTCCAAACCAAGCTACTACCTCGGTCCTGGTGCAGTGTTCGCGCTGTGCCGGGATTGCTCGTTCCTGAAGTGCGCCGGGAGCAATGGATCAGGTCGACGGAAGTCAGGTATTGATGGCCTCGACAATTTGGTGGTGTTTGCCGACATTCGAATAGGCTTGGGGCAGTGGAACCGGCCCGGAGACGCCGCCTTTTTCAGTTACCAAGGTGACACGGCAGAGGGTGCCGTTTTCCTTGTTTGTGCTTCCGAAGATGGCGTGTTTGATTTCGTCTAGGTCGTGGCGCGTCTTGGCCTTGCCGCGAAGGGTGGTGCGGCGGGTATCGACCCGTGCATCCATGCATGGGGACGGCAGGACGTTGCCCGTACGCGGCGGAGGAAGATAAAGGAACCTCTGAGCAAGCGCGTTTTGGGTGGTGGGTTGCCGTTTACGTTGTGGTTACTGCTCTCATTTCGAGGCGCTGATCGCCCCGGCAGCAGGCATTTTCGCTTGATTTCACGCTTTCAGGCGGACTCCGCCATCAGCTTTCCCCGCACCATATAGAGTCCGCACCATATAGAGATTGGCCAGAGCCGCCAATGTGAACATTTGAGCCGTATTTTTGGTGTTATAATGCCTATATCTTATGTGGGGGGTTGTTGCTCATAAACACATATAAGGTCGCTATATATGACGCATCAACAAGAAAATGTGTTTAAAGCGTGCTCACCATTCCAATTCATTCGGATCCTTCCCATTGGTCCATAAGGAGCAATCTGACGACCCTGTGCCGAAGGGGTATGGGGGCGTCAGGGGGGTGGTGACGTCTCGCGAACGGGGGCTCGCGACAAGGCTTGCCCTGTGCATTTGGTGGTCATATAAACTGACCAATTAGCGCGGAGACCAATGATGCCGTTCCAGCCCGTTCAATCCGAAAAGCTTTCTGTCGCCGTGGTGCGCCAGATCGAGCTGTTGATCCTGCGCGGCATTTTGCAGCCGGGAGAGCGGTTGCCGCCGGAACGGGAATTGGCCGAAAAACTGGGCGTATCGCGTCCTTCGCTGCGCGAAGCGGTGCAGGATTTGCAGGAGCGGGGGCTTCTGGCTTCGCGCGCCGGGTCCGGTATTTATGTGGCCGATGTGCTTGGGTCGGCATTTTCCCCGGCATTGGTCAAGCTGTTCGCGGCCCATGATGAGGCGGTGTTCGACTATGTTGCCTTTCGTCGGGACATGGAGGCATTGGTGGCCGAGCGCGCCGCGACCTATGCTTCGGATACGGATTTGCGGGTGATTCAGAAAGCCTATGACCGGATGGCAGCGGCGCATCTGCGACCCAATCCTGAGAAGGATGCGGAATTGGATGCGGACTTTCACATGGCGATCATCGAGGCGAGCCACAACGTGGTTATGCTTCACATGATGCGGTCCATGTTCGATCTGTTGCACGAAGGTGTGTTTTACAATCGCAGCCAAATGTTCCAGCAAAACACCACGCGGGATGATCTGCTGGCCCATCACAAGGCGATCAATGATGCGATTCAGGCGCGAGACCCGGCGGCGGCACGGGCGGCGGTCGAGACCCACCTGAACTATGTGGAACGGGCGTTGGCAGCCCAGCGAAAATATGACCGCAACGAAGAGGTGGCAAAGCAGCGAATCCAGCACGAGGACATGCGGTAGCGGGGTATTCTCCACTGCACACGAACTGTGCAGCAGTTGCAGCCGAGTTGAGCAAACCTAAAGCGTCCTGCCAAAAAACTGAATCACGGGTTTTTGGCAGGACGTGCGAAACACATAAAGGTCGAACGCTTTAGGGCAGAATATGGCAATGCTCATTGCCCATCTTCCTGCCGCCTATCTTGTATTTCGTACTGTTGCGCCCTCGCTTCCGAGGCCTGTTCTGGTTGCGGGGCTGATCGGAAGTGTTGCGCCGGATCTGGATATGTTCTGGTTTGTTTTGATTGATGGTTCCGTTCACCATCACGCGTTCCTGACCCACCGACCGGTGTTTTGGGGTATGGTTCTGCTTATGGGCCTGCTCGTCGGTCGGGGGACCCTCCGGCCTCGCATTGTTGCGCTGGCTGCGGGGGGCTGATCCATCTGGTGTTGGATTCCATTGCGGGGCGGATTGGCTGGGTCTGGCTTGTGTCCGATTGGGCGAGGCCGTTGATTGAGGTTCAGGCGACCCATGGCCATTGGATCCTGTCTTTCATGGCCCATTGGACTTTTCGAGTGAAGATTGAGATTTGTGTGGTTGCAGCCTGTGTGTTTTGGCGGGGGGGGACCAAAAGAAAAACCCGACCATCGCTGACCGGGTTTATCCATATTGATCTATCAAACAGCTTAGTGCAGTTTGGCGTCCACCTCGGCGATGGCCGCGTCGATCAGCTTGTTGCCTTCGGTTGCGGTCATCTGTTTGGCGATCACGTCCTGTGCGGCCCCTACGGCGATCAACACCGCCTGGTCGCGCACTTCCTTGACCGCGCCTGCCTCGGCCGAGGCGATCTGATCCTCCGCCGCAGCCAGACGGCGTGCGATGGATTTTTTCAGCTCTTCCTTGGCCTGTTCGGCAGCGGTGGCTGCCTCTTGCCTGGCATGTTCCACGATGCGTTCCGCCTTACCCTGGACCTCGCGTTGCTTGCGTTCATAAGACGCCAGAATGCTCTGGGCCTCTTCACGCAGTTTGCGGGCTTCGTCCAGTTCGCTCTGGATATCTTCGGCGCGTTTGTCCAGCAGGCCGGTCAGCATGCCGGGCACCTTGAAATACACCAGAATCCCGAGGAACAGGATGAAGGCGATGAGCACCACGAAGTTGGTGTTACCCAGCGAAAAGAACGGGCCACTTGCGGCAAGCGCCGGCGAGGCGGCGGTCAGGGCGAAAAGAGTTGCCAGTTTGCGCATATCCCTTACCCCTTCATCCGTGCGTTGATTGCCGCGGTGATCGACCGGGCGTCGGCCTTGCCACCCATGGCAGCCACGATTTCCTTGGCGGTGTCCTTGGCCACGTCCTTGACGCTTTCCAGGGCCCCGGCGCGGATTTCGCTGATGGCTTTTTCGCTTTCTGCGGCCTTGGCGGCGATCTCGGAATCCGCTTTTGCGATTGCTACGTCAAGGTCGGCCTGAATTTCGGCCCTGGCTTCGGCGACGATGCGGTTCGCTTCTACGCGGGCATCGGCAAGTGCCTTGTTATAGGCCTCTTCCGCCTCAACCGCCTTTTGCTTCAGATCATCTGCTGCGGCGATATCGTTGGTGATTGTCCCCTGGCGATCATCCAGGACGGACTTGATCCTGGGCAGCGCGATGCGCGTCAGGATAAAAAAGATCACGACAAGCGTGATGACCAGCCAGAACACCTGGTTCCCCATCCATTCCGGACAGAGTTGGGGCATCCCGACAGCGCCGCCGTGGGAGTCCACACAGGCGCTTGCTGGTGCGTGCGATTCTGTTGCCATGTCGTCGTCCTCCTCGAACCTGAATTACATCGGGTGGGCTGCTGTTTCCGCGGCCCACCCGAACGTAAGGATGGTCCGTAAGGTCTTAGACGGCGAACATCAGCAGAAGCGCGACGAGGAACGAGAAGATCCCCAGAGCTTCCGCGAACGCGATACCGATGAAGAGGGTCGCGGTCTGGCCACCGGCTGCCGACGGGTTGCGCAGGGCACCCGACAGGAAGTTACCAGCGACGTGGCCCACACCGATCGCGGCGGCACCCGAACCGATGGCTGCCAGGCCTGCGCCGATGAATTGACCCATTTGTGCGATATTGCCTTCCATCTCGATTTCTCCTTACGTTGGAATTGGCTGAATTAGTGTGAAGAGTTTACCCGGGCGGATTAGTGCGACGGGTGCAGTGCGTCCTTCAGGTACACGCATGTGAGGATCGTGAACACGTAGGCCTGGATAAAGGCCACCAGCAGTTCAAGAGCATAGATTGCGGTGATCGCAGAAATCGCGATAGGCGCGATAGCAGCGGCACCAGCGAAGCCTGCGAAAACCTTGATTACGGCGTGACCGGCCATCAGGTTGCCCGCAAGACGAATTGAGTGGCTGACCGGACGCACGAAGTACGAGATCAGTTCGATCACGGCCAGAATTGGACGCAGGGCCAACGGCGCGCTGGACACCCAGAACAAGCCAAGGAAACCGGTGCCGTTTTTCACAAAACCAAGGATGGTTACCGCGAAGAACACGGCAAAGGCCATCACGGCGGTCACGGCAATGTGGCTGGTGGTCGTGAAGCTGCCCGGCAGCAGGCCCAGCATGTTCGCCATCAGGATGAACATGAACAGGGTCATGATGTAGGGGAAGTATTTCAGACCGTCTTTGCCGGTCACGTCTTCGACCATTTTGTAGACAAAGCCATAGGCCAGTTCGGCAATCGACTGACTGCGGCTAGGGACGATGGCACGGCGCGAGGTGCCCAGAACCAGCACGACCACGATGGCCACAACCGCCAGGAACAACCACAGGGTCACGTTGGTGATGGTGAACATGCCAACCGGTCCGTCACCGAACAACGGTTTGACGATGAACTGGTCCATCGGGTGGAAAACCAGGCCGCCGGCCTCTTCTGCGGTTGCGTGCGTATCGGTTGCCACGTCTTATGTCCTCTCGTCATCCTCGGCCGGATTGTCGGCCGTGTTGTTCTTGTGGAACTCGGTCGCGGTGTGCATCATCGTTTTCACACCGGCGATAAAGCCCAGCAATGTCATCAGAACCAAGAAGATCGGGAGCGTCCCGAACAGGATGTCCATCCCGTATCCAAGTCCAAAACCGATCATCAGACCGGAAACCAGCTCCAGCACCATGCGCCACCCCTGCTGGGCGATCGAATAATGCTCTTCCTTGTGGTTCTTCGGTGTCTTGGCTGCTTTGGCCGCCTCGATCCTTGCTTCCAGGTCAGAAAGTTTCTGGCGATGGTCAGGATCGGTCACACGAAAAACCCCGTTGGGAACGTCAGGCATTTGCTATTGGGTGGGGGCCTGTGAGTCAACCGTGCTTAGGGGAATGTTGAAATGTGTATAAGGGGTTGAAAAACAAGGGGAATTGTTTGGATTGAGGTTGGGGGGAGGATTCTGCCGCAGGGCCTGTTTGCGCCAAAGCGGTCCTTTTGCGTTATTCAACCAATCGGTTGACCAAATGCGTGAGCGGACATTAAAGCGTTCGACCTGTACCCTGAGACAGGGAAAAGGGCGAAGGCAGCGCGACATTTATGTGTTTCGCACGTCCCGCCAACACCCCGTGAGTCAGGGTTTTGGCAGGACGCTTTAACGGGGCAGACGCGCCCAGAATACCTGTGACGCTTAACCTGTCGGTTGACTGTTTCGCGGTTTGCGGGCTATCTGGCTGGCATGACCCATGATCTGGACGCAACTTTTGCCGCGCTGGCCGACCCGACCCGCCGGGTCATACTATCCATGCTTCTGGAAGACGATATGGCGGTGACGGATGTGGCCGAACCATTTGACATGTCGCTGGCGGCGATTTCCAAACACCTCGGGATTCTGACCCGCGCCGGGTTGATCAGCCAGGAAAAACGTGGGCGGGTCAAATGGTGCAAACTGGAACCTGATGCGCTGCGCAATGCCAGCGTCTGGATGCAGGCCTTTGGGCAGTTTGAGCCGGTCCACCTTGATGCGTTCGAAAGGTTTCTGGAATCCGAGCTGTCGGACGAATCGGAAGAAGACGGGCCCTAGACCCGGCTCATGCCTTCTGATCCGTCTGCCCGCGCAGGATTGAGCGGATGTATTTCGCGGCGGACCTGTAATGCGAGGGGCCAGACGCCTCGGCCCAGCGACCGGGGGTCCAAGAGTTGCGCGCCCCGGCCATGGGGCCGCCATAAAGCGCGCATTCATCCATGCCATGGATCCATAACACCAGTTGTTCATGGGCGTTTAACAGGCGCTGCCGGGCTTCGCTCCATTGCATTCCGGCCTGTTCCCGGCGCAGGGCTGCGTTATAGGCCGGAAGCTGGTTCCATTTGTAACCGGGGGCGGGAAACGCCACTTCGCGCCCGGCCTGACCATCTTTGTACCATCCCAGAAACAACCCGATCCAATGGGCGCGATGGCCGATGGTTTCGCGGATAGAGGGGCCATTATCCGGCCCCGCCTGTTGGGCCAGCGGGTCCGGGATGCCTTGAATCAGGGTCTCAAGTTTCGAGAACTCGCGTTGTGTCACTTCGAGAAGGTCGATTTTGTTCGTGGCTGCTGGCATCCAAGCCTCCCGTGGGTCTTGGGCGGATCATAGCATGAAGAGGCCGGTGAGGTGTAAATTTTTCAAGTTTCATCTTTCATCATCAGGAAAAGCGCCAATATCGTCAATGCGATACCCGTCAGAACCAGCAGAGGGGGCGCGTGATTTCCCAAGGCGATTTCCCACAATATGACCCAGCTGGGCGTCAGGTAGGTATAGGCCATCACCTTGGCCGAAGGCAGGCGCAGGGTGGCGAACTGAACCAGGACGAAGGTGGCTGCGGAGGCGAAGACAGCGACATAGACAAGGGTGATCCACACAATGGCGGGGAGCCTTGCCCAGTCGGTCGTCCGAATGTCGTCCCATCCCACAACGGTTAAAACCAGCGCCCCGGCAACAAGGGTGCCGAATGTGAAGGTGACTGCGGCCTCCCCCCGGTTCAGCAGCCGTACAAGGGGAACGTAAACCGCATGGGCCACGCAGCCCCAGAAATAGGTCAACTCACCGCTTCCAGGGCGAAAGCCGCGCAGGGCCTGCCAATCGGCGCGGAAAATCACCCAAATCGCCCCGATCCCGCCTAGGGTGAGCGCCAGAACCATGCGTTTGGTCGGTTTCTGGCGCAACAGCACCCAACCGAACAGCGCCGCCATGGGCGGGACAAGTGTGAACACGGCCGCAGCAGAAACCGGCGGCGCGGTTTTCAATCCCTCGAACATCAGCACGAAATAGGCCGCAAAGACCGACCCCAAAAGAAGATAGCGCCAAGGTGATTTCAGCGCGGAGCGATCCAGTTGCCCTGACATGAGCGCGACACTGCCAACAAGCGCAGCGGCAAGGGCAAAACGCGGCGCGGTCAACGCAAGCGGGGAAATGTGGTTCGCCGCCAATGCGCCAAGGGAAAAGGATCCGGCCACCAGCGCCGAAAATGTCAACATGGCCAGATGGCCGTGCCCGGCCTCGGTCACCCGTTCCATCCCTTGTTCACATCTGCGAACCAGGATTTGAGGAATTTCAAAAACGCCTGCACCTTGGCCGTGCGGTGCAGATCCACATAGGCGCGCATCCAGATCGCGAAAGGCGCGTGGGAGTCGCGGTTGGCCACCGCAACAAAGGGATGGCCGTTAAGATCATCAAGCCCGGAAGGGTGCCCCATTCGGGCGATATAGGATTTGCTGGCATAAAGCCCGGTTTGCTGGCGAAAGAAGGGTTGTACGACGTTGTCGGGTTGATCCGGCACAGCGCCGCCAGCGCGGATCGTCACATGGGCTTCGCCATATTCGAGACGAAACAACCGTTCCCCGGTCAGAAAACGGAGCACCACGCCGAGGTGTTCAGTCTGAAACGCGATCAGGGCAGGGACAAGCGCCCGCCCGACCGGGGCAAGCGGGGTGACCACCAGTTCGCCGCTGACGGTGCCCAGCCGCGCCACGTGACAGGCGGTGCGGATTTCATCCCAATTGTCCACGCGGGTCTCCCTTATTTGGCCGCAGGTGACATACGGCACCTGTGCATGGTTGAGCGGGTGGGCCGAAAATCCACACTGTTGTGGAAAATTGCAAGGGCACCTCGGACCCCGGCGTGCGCCTTATTCCGCCACGGCGCGCAGCCCGGTCGGATTGGGGGGCAGGAACACTTCCACGGCTGCGCTTGCAATCAGGGCGTCACCCCCCGTCACCCGCAGGCCACCCGCAACCACGTTGACCGAAACCTGACCAATGGGCAGCAACGCGGCAATCGTCTCGCGCTTGACCTCGCCCGGTGCGGGCACGCCGATTGTAACCTGAACGCGCACCATGTCCCGGTTCAAACCGGGTAATGACAAAATGGCGAGTGACGAATGATGCAACGCGTCCATAACCGCGCGGGTGGCCGCCTTGGTGGCATCCTGCCCGTGAAGATCGGTGCCCATGCCCATTTCAATGATAAACCGCTGATCCTTCATCGCGTGGCCTCCAGAACCAGAGAAACCGATATGGCGGCATTGGCAATCACGGTGGGATTGCCATCCGGGCGCGGTACATCAAGCCCGCCATGCACCACGCGCACAGAAGGGCGACCATAGGGGAACACGGCCTCAAGCGCCGCTACATCCACCTCGCCCGGGTCTTGCACACCGATTTCAACGTCAAGCAACATGGCCGCCCTGGGCGCGCCAAAAAGCTCGGCAAGGTTGATGGAATTGTGCCAAAGCGCGTCCTTCAAAGCGCGTATCGCGGCCTCGGTATAATCCTGTCGACGCAGAGACGTTCCCATTCCGAATTCAGTAACCAGACGTATGTTGGGCATGTGGGGATGGCCTTGAACCGGGTCAGGTTTTCCTGACTTTTCCATGAGTGGGTTTGCGCACATCCTGAAAACTGGGACGTGGGGCAATTTATTCTTTACGCTAGAGCGTCTCGCCAGAAATCTGAATACTGTTTCGACCAAATTTTTCGACGCGCTCGCAGCTTATTTGGTGCGCACCCCAAGACCGGCCCCATTCCGCGCAGCTTGTTATAGGGGGAAATAGAACATGTATGTTACTGGACAGGGCGATTTGGCATCCTGAATTCGCGATGAGGTGGAATTTGATGGTGTCGTGAAAAAGGGCGCGCGCGGGCGAAAGGCCGAACGGGTGCAGGAATGGTTGAACCTGCACGGCGTCGGATTGGTTGTGGACGGCGATTTCGGCCCGATAACCGAGCGGCAGGTGAAAAAATTTCAAACGCTGAAGAACATTGGGCAGAGTGGTCAGGTTGACCAGATCACATTTGAAAAGATGACCGAACCGATGAATGCGGTACTTTCACCCGGCGCACAGGCAGGGGAGAGTTTTGCAGATTGCGTTGTGCGGATTGCAAAACTGCACCTGCAGATACACCCGATGGAAATCGGCGGCCAGAATCGCGGCCCTTGGGTGCGGATGTATATGAACGGGAACCAGGGGATAAATTGGCCGTGGTGTGCGGGGTTTGTTACCTTTTTAATGAAACAGGCGTCTGAGTTGCTGGGTGATGCGATGCCCATCAAGGGAAGTTTTTCCTGTGATAGTCTGGCGGCGCAAGCGAAAGCCAGCGGTCGCTTTGTGAAAGAAAGCAATGCCATTGCAGCCGGGTTGCCGGACGGAAGCCTGTTTCTTGTCCGCAGGACAAGCACGGACTGGACCCATGTGGGAATGGTGCTGGGCGCAACTTCCGGGTTCTTTGAAACCATAGAGGGCAATACCAACGACGAAGGTTCCCACGAGGGTTACGAAGTCTGTAAGCGCGTACGCGGTTATGCCAGAAAGGATTTCATATTGCTGTGATCGATGATCCGTTCCTGTGCGCGGCCAGCAGCCGGTTCCGGATCGGGGACAGGGTCAGAATTCCACGCCGATCTGTGCCTTGATTCCGGCACGGAACGGGTGTTTGATCAACTCCATTTCGGTGACAAGATCCGCAATCTCGATCAAGTCGTCCGGAGCATTGCGCCCGGTCAGCACCACATGGGTCAATTCCGGCTTTTCATCCACCAGAAAGGACACGACGTCGTTGATGTCGATATACTCATAGCGTAGCGCGATGTTGATTTCGTCCAGCAACACCATGCGGTTGCTTTCGTCGCGGATCAGCTCTTTGGCCTTTTCCCACGCGGCCTGTGCCATTTCAATGTCGCGGTCGCGGTCCTGGGTTTCCCAAGTGAAGCCTTCGCCCATGGTGTGGAATTCGCATTTGTCCGAAAAATGCGAGGTGATCAGGTCGCGTTCACCAGTGGACATGCCGCCCTTGATGAACTGAACCACGGCGCACTTCATGTCATGGGCGATACAGCGGAAGATCATGCCAAAGGCTGCGGATGATTTGCCCTTGCCCTTGCCGGTATGGACGATGATCAGACCCTTTTTATCGGTCTTGGTGGCCATGATCTTGTCGCGTGCGGCTTTTTTCTTGGCCATTTTCATTGCGTGGCGTTCGCTGTCGGCAGTCATCTGTCGTATCCTTCTGTTCGAGCGGTGACTGTGCGCAAGCGTGCGCCAAGGTGCAAGTGTTTTCGTGACACGCCCCCTTTCGCGCGGGCCCGGGTTCGGGATAACAGGGGGTATGATAACGCTGTATTTCGCTTTGATCGCTGCGTTTTGCGGGGGTGGCTTTCTTTTGTGGCGCGCCCGGTCCCGCCGCGCCTTGCGCCGCGCCCTGTTAGCCAGTCCGCTGGAGCCGGGTGAGCGGGAGGTGATCGTGGAGCAGGTGCCGCTTCTGAAAACCTTGCCCGAGGGGCTTTGGCCCGCGCTGGAGGGCAAGGTAAACCTGTTTCTGGACCAAGTGACATTTTACGGATGTAACGGGGTTGAGGTGACAGAGGAGATGCAGCTTTCGATCGCTGCGCAGGCCTGTCTTTTGGTGTTGAACACGGACCAGTGGTACAGCCACCTGACCACGATCCTGATCTACCCCGGAGCGTTCAAGTCGAAACAAAGCCGCCGCAACGGGTTTGTGGTGACCGAGGCGGATGAGGTGCGGTTTGGCGAAAGCTGGGTCCGGGGGCCTGTGATCCTGTCCTGGGCGGCTTCGGAACAAGGGGCGTTGAATCCCGAGGACGGGCACAATGTTGTCCTTCACGAGTTCGCGCACCAGTTGGACGGGTTGTCGGGCTATACTGACGGCGCGCCAGTGCTGCCTGATCACACGCGGTTCAGGTCCTGGGAGCGGGTTGTTCTGGAGTCTTTTGACCGCCATGTCATGGCCGTGAAGCAAGGACGGCAGACGGTGATTGACCCCTATGGGGCACAGGGCCACGAAGAGTTCTTTGCCGTGCTGGTCGAGTTGTTCTTTGAAAGGCCCGATATGTTGGAGCAGGCCGAACCGGCGCTTTATCAACAACTGGTCGACCTGTTCCAACTTGATCCGGTGACCTGGAGTTGACCCAAATGCCGTCGCGTTCCGTCCGGATGACGCAACGACGCCGGGCTCACGGCTTGCGCCCGGGGCGCAGGGGGGCAAGTTGGAGGCAACGAAATCCAGGAGGAGATTGAAATGTCGGATCACAAGACATTGGGGGATGCGGTCACATTGGGCACGCTGGAATTGCGCAACCGGATTGTCATGGCCCCGATGACCCGAATGTGGTCGCCGGGGAACGTTCCGAATTCCAGGGTGGTCGAATACTACCGTCGCCGCGCTGAAGGCGGGGTTGGGCTGATCATCACCGAAGGCACCTTTGTCGATCATCCCGCGGCCAGCGGGTATCCCGACGTGCCCGCCTTTTATGGCGAAAAGGCATTGGCCGGTTGGAAAAAGGTCGTGGATGCGGTCCATGGCGAAGGCGGCAAGATTGCACCTCAGCTTTGGCATGTGGGGGGCATCCGCCGCCCCAGGGTGGAGCCGGGTGGAGATACGCCGGGCTATAGTCCCAGCGGCATGGCGCGCCCGGGCAAGGTGACCGGTCACGCGATGACACAGGACGATATTGACGACGTGATTGCCGCCTTTGCCAAGGCCGCAAAGGACGCCATGGAGATCGGATTTGATGCCATCGAATTGCATGGTGCGCATGGATATCTGATTGATCAGTTTTTCTGGGACGGCACCAACACGCGCGACGATGCCTATGGTGGTGATCTGGCCCAACGGTCGCGGTTCGCGATTGAGCTGGTGCGCGCCGTGCGCAATGCGGTTGGACCGGATTTCCCGATCATCTTCCGCTGGTCTCAATGGAAGCAACAGGATTACTCGGTCAGGATGTGCAAGACCCCGGATGAGCTGGCAGCGTTCCTTGCGCCCTTGTCCGAGGCCGGGGTGGACATTTTCCATTGCTCGACCCGGCGTTTCTGGGAGCCTGAATTTGAGGGCAGCGAATTGAACCTTGCCGGATGGGTGCGCAAGCTGACGGGCAAGCCGGTGATCACTGTTGGCAGTGTCGGGTTGAATGCCGACTTCCTGCCCGAGGATAATTTCGTCGAATTCAACGAGGCCGAAACAGCCGCGTTGGACGGGCTTGAGGCGCGATTGGCGGATGGTGAATTCGATCTGGTTGCCGTAGGCCGCGCGTTGATCGCCAACCCGGATTGGGCCAACCGGGTGCTTGCTGGAGAGTATGACGGGTTGAAGCCCTATACCAAGGATATGCTGACCACACTGGTATAAATCGCGACCGACTAGGGTCCGTACTCAATTAGCGGTTTCCCTTTGGGCCGTTGTTCTGCTTCACTTCCGCCAGAAACAGGCGGGAGATCGTGATGGCAAAGACCCTCTAT